>Ga0316208_1000003_pt1 | contig 565831 bp, 554 predicted proteins | sample 3monopyrite_MG_FD_204944 | JGI IMG/M metagenome (GOLD analysis project Ga0316208, IMG submission 204944) | Microbial mat bacterial communities from mineral coupon in-situ incubated in ocean water Damariscotta River, Maine, United States -... | ecosystem: Environmental > Aquatic > Marine >...
CCGATGTTGACGGTTCGGAAACCCTGTCGATGGTGATCTCCGGCGTGCCCACAGGCGCGAAGCTGAGTGCCGGGACGGACAACGGCGACGGCACGTGGACCTTGGATCCGGCGACCGATCTGACCGGTCTGACGATCACCCCGGCGGCCAACTTCAACGGCACCATCAACCTGGTGGTAACCTCGACCTCGACCGACACCCTGGGCAACGTCACCGACAGCGCGACCACCACGTCGAACCTGGCGGTGACGGTGACGGCGGTCGGCGACACGCCGGGGATTGCGGTTGTGGGGGGCGGTTCGGGTACGGAAGATACCAATATTCCCATTGGTATCACGGTCACACCTGTGGGCGGAGAAACATTGAGCAGCGTTGTGATCAGCGGTGTTCCAAGCGGCGCGACGTTATCTTTGGGGACCGACAATGGAGATGGGTCGTGGACGATTTCGGGCAGTCAATTGCCGGATATCGGTGCACTTACCATGACGCCCGTTGAGAACTATAGCGGAACGCCGACACTAAGCTTCGCAGCCACCACAAATGAGGGCGGTACGGTTTCGACGGATCTGCCGGTGACGGTGGTTGCCGTTGCAGATGCGCCGACACTGACGTTGAGCTTAGGCGAAGCAACGAAAACAGACGGGGGATCTTTGCCCGATATTGATGCCTTCGAACATGATATTTCCAATATTGTTATGTACTTGAAGGATGATTCCGGGGATATCACCAAGGTGAAGGTGGAAGAATTTCCAGGCAACGGTCTGGATGATGTCAACGACTTGGGCATTGATGCATTTTTGGCGGATAACTACCCTGGCACGACGTTGGTTGGTCTGACCGTTAAGGCCGGAAACAATCACACGCCTGGCTTTGGACCGGGTGAAGGTGAACTGGTTTACGTTGCACCGGGGATGACCCAATCGGATTTGCCGGTTGCGGACTCTGTGGGCGATGGGAATAGCTATGACTATGACGATTCTTTGGAAGGTCTTGACCCGGGTCCGATCGGCGGTGGGGATGCCAGTCTTGGTTACCCTGTCAACATCACCACGGCGCTGACGGATACGGACGGTTCAGAGGTCTTGTCGTTGACGGTATCGGGTGTTCCCTCTGGCGTGACGCTTTCAACGGGTACGGATAATGGCGATGGGACATGGACGGTTCCTGTTGACCAAATTTCAGGACTGAGCATGAATGTTCCTGTCGGGACGGCGGCTTTCTCGTTGAGTGTGACCTCGACCTCGACTGAGCAGTCGAATGCGGACGCTGCGAGTGTCACAGAAAGCGTGTCGGTGGGAGGTGTCAGCGGTGATGAGGATCCCAGTGTCGATGCAGTCAATGCCAGTGGCAATGAAGATGCAACGATTTCCCTCGACATCACGGTTAGCAATGCGAACAGCGTGACGGTCACGAATGTTCCGACAGATGCAACGCTTTCTGCGGGGACGAACAATGGCGATGGTACGTGGACGCTGACACCGGCTCAACTGACGGGACTGACGTTAACGCCGGCTGCCGATTGGAGTGGTTCGTTTGATATTGGTGTCACCGCCACGGCTGTCGATGGCACGACAGTGAGTGCCACGTCTACGGTCAATGTGACGCCGGTGGCGGATGCGCCGACCCTGACGACCGCCACCGACGGCGGTGCGGAAGACACCGCGATTGCGCTGAACATTGCGACCGCGGAAACCGATGTTGACGGTTCGGAAACCCTGTCGATGGTGATCTCCGGCGTGCCCACAGGCGCGAAGCTGAGTGCCGGGACGGACAACGGCGACGGCACGTGGACCCTCAATCCGGCGACCGATCTGACCGGCCTGACGATCACCCCGGCGGCCAACTTCAACGGCACCATCAACCTGGTGGTAACCTCGACCTCGACCGATGCCCTGGGCAACGTCACCGACAGCGCGACCACCACGTCGAACCTGGCGGTGACGGTGACGGCGGTCGGCGACACGCCGGGGATTGCGGTTGTGGGCTCGGGTTCGGGCACGGAAGACGGCACGGTTGCGGTGGGCGTGACGGTGACCCCGGTTGGCGGTGAAACGGTTTCCTCCGTTGTGGTGACGGGGATCCCGTCGGGTGCCAGCCTGTCTCTGGGTTCGCAAAACAGCGATGGATCGTGGACGATTTCGGGCGGTGATCTTGGTAACTTAAGCGCTTTGGTGATGACCCCTGCGGCCGATTACGCGGGCACGCCGACGTTGAGCTTTGCGGTGACCACGTCGGAAGGCGGCACGGCCTCGGCCAGCCTCGACGTGACGGTAACGCCGGTGGCCGACGCGCCGACCCTGACAACCGGCACCGACGGCGGTGCGGAAGACACCGCGATTGCGCTGAACATTGCGACCGCGGAAACCGACGTTGACGGCTCGGAAACCCTGTCGATGGTGATCTCCGGCGTGCCCACGGGCGCGAAGCTGAGTGCCGGGACGGACAACGGCGACGGCACGTGGACCCTCGATCCGGCGACCGATCTGACCGGCCTGACGATCACCCCGGCGGCCAACTTCAACGGCACCATCAACCTGGTGGTAACCTCGACCTCGACCGACACCTTGGGCAACGTCACCGACAGCGCGACCACCACGTCGAACCTGGCGGTGACGGTCAGTGCCGATGAGCCGACCGTTAATTCGGTGAATGCAACGGGCAATGAAGATACGACCATTGCGCTCGACATTTCGGTTGCCAACGCGAACAGCATCACGATCACCAATATTCCGGGCGGAGGGACGTTGTCTGCCGGCACGGACAATGGGGATGGGTCGTGGACCTTGACGACCGACCAGCTTACGGGGCTGACCTTTTCCCCGGTTGCCGATTGGAGTGGGTCGTTCGATATCGGGGTGACGGCAACGTCTGCAAGTGGAGCGACGTCAAGCGTTACATCCACGGTGGGGGTGGTCGCCGTTGCCGATGCGCCATCGCTGGCCTCCGACATTGGGGATGCTGAGGCGAGCCGGGACGTTGATTATTCAAACACCACGTTTGGTAATGGTGACGGCAAAAGTGATGACGACGGCAAAAGCGACAGCGATGGAAAAAGCGGTAGCGACGGCAAGAACGATGACGATGGCAAAAACGACAGCGACGGTAAAAGCGGTAGCGATGACAAAAACGACAGCGACGGCAAAAGCGGTGGCGATGATGAAAAAGTCGAAGACAGTGATGATTCAAATGTCTTATACGGCAAAGGCGGTGATGACACCATTGGTGGCGGCAAGGAAGATGACTTGTTGTTTGGCGGTTCCGGCAACGATACCCTAACTGGTGGTTCCGCAGATGATATCCTCTTTGGTGGCTCTGGAAACGATGACCTTTTGGGTGGGAGCGGAGATGACTTCCTGATCGGTGGCGATGGGAACGATGATATTGATGGTGGCGGCGGCAATGACGTGATCTATGCTGGCAGCGGCAATGATTCCGTCGATGGTGGGGCTGGCACGGATGTCATGGTCCTGACCGGGGCACGGGCCGATTATCTGTTCACCGAAATGCCAGGGTCTGGCGGCAAATATGTGATTGAACACCTCAACGGTGGAGCCGATGGCGTGGACTTGGTGGAAAACATTGAAACCTTCCAGTTCACCGATGGCCAGTTTGGCCTGGACACGATGATGGACAGCAACCCCGATGATAATCTGTTGCTGACCTATGATATTTCCATCGAAACGGGACTATCGGATGTCGATGGGTCGGAAACGCTTTCTGACGTTACCATTTCCGGGGTTCCCGATGGCGCGACCTTCAGTGCCGGCACGGACAATGGCGATGGCAGTTGGACGCTGGGTGAGGCTGATTTGACCGGGTTGACGTTGCAGGTCGCAGAAGACGTGCAACAGGACTTCTCATTGAGTGTTTCTGTGACCTCTACGGAAGGTGCCAACGCAGATGCGGCGACCAGCACCTCAACCATTGATGTTGTCCTTCCCGATGACGTTGATGTGACGCCCGTGGACGCGGATGCCCTGGAGCCCTTGGCCGCGATGTTCCAGGACAGCGACACCTTGAGTTTTGAAGGCAAGGAATACGATATCAGTTCACTGACCGACGGTGACAGCAAGGATGACTATGGCGGGGTGACACCGATCGGAAATTCGTCTTCCGATGATGACAGCAGCAGCACCGACACCTCGTATCAAGACGATAGCAGCGATGGATATTCAAGCACCTCCAGTGATAGTGATGACCTGGGCGGCGATAGCAACTAACAGACCCGCGTCACCTGGAAACGCACCTGCTGTTTTCAATCTTGCTGTAAACAATAACCGGCCCCAAAAAAATGGGGCCGGTTATTGTTGGTTATATGGAGCTGTATCCGTTCGCGACCGAGGGCGGGTCTTGATGGGGGACAGGGTGTTTATGCGTCGTCAGGGGTCGCTTTGGGAGGTTCGCGGTAGTGTGCCCACTTGTTTTTTCCATCGCGGTTTTCCAGGAAATTGATCAAGGCGGAAACCGGTTTGCGGTCAAACTTGGTGCCGGTGTCCGACAGCAAAATATCGGAAACCTTTTCAAATGACATGGCATCCCGGTAAGCCCGGGCGCTGACCATGCCGACAAAGGCATTGGCGACCGCCAAAATGCGCGCGGTTTGTAAAATGTCCTCACCGCCCTTGCCCAAAGGACCGCTGCCGTCCCACGTTTCCCCCATGTCACGGATGGTGTCGACCACCGGACCTTCGAATGTGACATCTTGCAACAGGTCCACGCTGACCAGATAGCTGGACATCAGGGTTTGGCGTTCTTGCGCGGAGAGATCCCCGGTTTTGGTTAACAAATCGGGGGGAATGAATATTTTGCCAAGGTTCATCAAACTGCCGGCAATGTCCACGGTTTTGGCCGCCAAATCGTCCTGGCCCATTTCCTCGGCAATGGATTTGGCCACTTCGGCGACGTGCTTGGAATGGTGGGCCGAAAATGGATCGCGCCGATCCACCACGCTGACCAGGGTGTTGATCAACTGGCGCAGCATTTTTTCACTGCGTCGGCGTTCGCGGGTCAGTTCGGTAATGTCTTCTAAAATCATCAACACGCCGGGCGTATGATCGCGGTCGCCGCGCATCGGGATGTGATCGGATTTGATCACGTGAAGGTCACTGCCATCGTCGTCATCATCATCGCCAAAGGTGTTGATGTGCATTTCGCGGCAAGCATCACGGTCGTTCGTTTCGGCAAAATGGGAGAGAACTTTTTCATTGATGTCGGCATAAACCTGGGCCTGGATGGGACCAATCACCGCAGCCATGGTTTTGCCGACCATGTCTTCAACCGGTATCCCCGCTTCATTGGCAGCCGGTTCATTGGCGTAGGTATAGACCGTATCGCGGCCCACCGCGACAATCCCGGCGGGATGGGAGTTGGAAACCAGGTTCATGAACTTTGACAGGTTTTCAAACCGTTCCGATGAGAGCTTGAAGTTTTGCGCCGCCTGGGTCGCGCGTAGGGATGAGCCGTGGCGCCACACCGCGATCACCGCGACGCTGACCCCGACGATGATCAAAATGAACACGGTCAACAAGGTGGTCAGGCGCGTTTCCGTTTGCGATAGCGCTTCGGTGCGATTGACTTTGCGGATCAGCACCCACGGTGCGCCGGAAATGGGCCGGGAGGTCATGAGAACCTCTTCACCGAGATAGTCGCGATTGAGGGCAAACCCCCCCGGCGCGTTGAGGGCAAAGGCGGCCGCCAATTCGGGGGTATCCATGGCAAGGGCGCGTTTTAAGGCCGCGGTGCCGTCTTTGAGAGGGGATAGAAATTGCGCCGTGACGCCTTGTTTTCGCACCAGATAGGTTTCTGAGCTTTCAGAGGTTTCCCCGGGCTGGATCAGTTTTGCATAGAGGTCTTCATCCACCACCTTGACCCCGATCACCGCGCCAATGCCCTTGCTGCCGCCGATGTCGTCCTGGATGCCATAAACGGGAATGGCAAACCCGATGGTCGGCAAATTGGAGGCACCGGTGTAGATGTCAATCAGGGTCGGCTGGCCCTTTAAGGCCTGCATGGCGGCGTCTTTGAGCCGACCGGTCATGGGCGGCATGCTGGGCGACGATGCGATCGGCAGCCCGGCGGCGTCAACAAGCCCAAGCCCTGCCACCCCGGTGCGTTCGACGTTCGCGGACACCTGGGCCGCTTCGACCGCCGGTTTGAAACCGGTGCGTTCCGCCGTCGCCGTGAGGATGTTGCGCAGATAGGTGGTTTCCGCAGCACCGCCGGAAGCCCCAAAAGGGTCTTCTTCCGCCCCGGGCTCCGGGGGAGTTTTCGCTGCGGTGATTTCGCTCATATAGAGCTGTAATGAGGCGTTTTCCGCCAATTCGGTCATGGTCTTAAAATTGTTTTCGATCCATGTATTGACGGCGGCAGAACGGGAATCCGCGACGATGCCAAGGCGAATTTGCCATTCCTGAAGGGCACGGGCGCGTTCGTCTTCGACAAACTTGAAGGCCCCAAAAATCGCCGCGCCCACAGCGGCCAGCATCAAAACAACGCCGATAAAAACAAATCGGTTGATGGGGCGCCTGGCGTCTGTGATGGCGCTGTCTTGTTGTGCTTGTGATGCGTGCTCTGACACCGTGTTCTCCCCAAGAAATCGTCGCTAACCATCAACGGTTGCAGCATTTTATCGGTATTGCGTCACCGTGGCAAAGAAGAAAATTACTTTGCCCCGGTGCGGGATTTTATATAGGCTATGGTTGATCTGAAACCCCATACACTGGAATACGTTGTATGAGCCGTAGCACCTTAAAGACTTCACCCGTGGCATTGTCGCTTTTGAGCCTGAAACGCGGCCAGGGGCCTCAAAAAATCGCCGCGCTGCGGGTCGGAATGATCGGCTTGGCGATGCTTGGCGGGGCCTTTATCAGCACCCCGTCCTGGGCGGTGGGCCAGCCAAGCTATTTCAATTCCGAAGAGGTCAAGTCAACCAACCTGAGGGCCTTTAAAAAATGGACTGGGGCGCAAACCCGCTATGCGAAAGAGCAGGCAGCCTCCAAAATCGGGAAATGCGGGGCAGAGAAAAGCACCAAATGCAATTTTGATAAATGGCTGAAGTTCCTGGATGGCCTCAAAGGCAAGGATGTGGTGAGCCAAATTCGCGCGGTGAATGATTATATGAACCGCGCGCCTTACATCGTCGACCCGGTCAATTGGGGCGTTAAGGACTATTGGGCGACACCTGGTGAATTCATGTCCAAATTTGGCGATTGCGAAGACTACGCCATCGCAAAATATATGTCTTTGGTGACCTTGGGATACAACGAGGACGATATGCGCATCGTTGCGGTTAAAGATTTAAACCTGAAAATCGGTCATGCCGTGTTGATGGTTTACTACAAAGGCAAGCCGTATGTTCTGGACAACCAGATCAAGCAGGTGGTGCCCGCCAAAACCATCAAACATTACCTGCCGGTCTTTTCCATCAACAAAACCGCTTGGTGGAAACATATTCCGGTCGGAAGCTGAGTAGAACGGCCCCACATTTCAGAATCCAGATATCGGAGTGATCCACTAAGCTGGCCACGGATCATTGCGACGGCCACGTCCCGAACGCCGCTCGAATTCACGTCGGTCGGATGTTGCGCGTCGCTCGGAAGGGGCGCGTTTCTCGATCATCACCGGGGTGTTGGCAGCGCGCCGATCACCGTCCTTGGCGCGGCGGTCCGGTTTTTGGCGCAATTCAATTTCATCACGACGCGAGGAGACCCTTGCCTTACCCGGGGCCTTATCCGGCGAAGCCTTGCTGTCGACGGGGCGATTTGGTGCCATAATTTTTTCTGTGCCCTTCCTTGTAAGTCCCAGTATTGCGGTCGGGATCATCACGGTCAATGAATTTTGCCATGCCAGGCACGGTCATCACAATATTGTTGGATTGGCGGCTTTTATATTGGCCTTTGGGGTGAAATTGCTTCATCTTCCCCCACCTCAACCCCTGTTTTCATTTTATACCCTGAGCCCCCATGTCCAACCTGGTTACAGAAATTTCAAACCGGCGCACTTTTGCCATCATCGCCCATCCCGACGCGGGCAAGACGACGCTGACCGAAAAACTGTTGCTGTTTGGTGGTGCCATTCAGATGGCCGGTGCGGTCAAGGCCCGCGGCGACGCGCGGCGGGCGCGTTCCGATTGGATGAAGGTGGAACAAGAGCGGGGCATTTCGGTCGCGTCTTCGGTGATGACGTTTAAATATGGGGCGCAAACCTTTAATTTGCTCGATACCCCCGGTCACGAAGACTTTTCCGAAGACACCTACCGGACCTTGACCGCCGTGGACAGCGCGGTGATGGTTCTGGACGGTGCCAAGGGGGTGGAAAGCCAAACCCGGAAACTGTTTGAAGTGTGCCGCCTGCGCGATGTGCCAATTGCCACCTTCGTGAATAAAATGGACCGTGAAAGCCGCGATACATTTGAAATTTTGGATGAAATTGAACAAAGCCTGGCGTTGGACGTGACCCCGGCCTCTTTGCCAATTGGCATGGGCCGGGAGTTTTTGGGCTGTTATGATTTGATCAACGATCAGGTGATCTTGATGGCCCGGAGCAAGGGCAGTCAGATCGGCGAAGGGGTGAAGGTTGCGGGCCTTGATGATCCTTTGCTGGATGAACTTTTGCCCGCTCACGCCGTAAAAAAATTACGCGAAGACGTTGAAATGGCACGTGGATTGTGCCCCGAATTTGATCTTCAAGCGTATCTGGAAGGCCACATGACGCCGGTATTTTTCGGTTCTGCGGTGAACAATTTCGGGGTGCGGGAGCTGTTGGAAGGCTTGGCCAAATACGCGCCGTCCCCGCGCCCTCAAGAGGCTGACATCCGTACCGTTGAGCCAACCGAAGCCAAAGTCACCGGGGTGGTGTTTAAAATTCAAGCCAACATGGACCCCAAACACCGCGACCGTATTGCTTTTATGCGGATCAATTCGGGTCACTTCAAACGCGGTATGAAATTAAAGCATGTGCGTTCGGGCAAGGTTCTCAATCTGCACAATCCGGTGTTGTTTTTGGCCCAAGACCGTGAAGTTGCCGAAGAAGCCGTTGCCGGTGACATTATTGGCATCCCCAACCATGGCAACTTGCGCATCGGTGATACGCTGTCGGAATCGGAAGACTTGCGCTACGTCGGCGTGCCGACGTTTGCCCCGGAATATTTGCAAAAAGCCCGTCCGGTGGACCCGTTGAAAGCCAAGCATCTGAGCAAGGCGTTACAGCAAATTGCCGAAGAAGGCGGCGCGTGTGTGTTTAAACCCAACATCGGTGCGGACTGGGTGGTGGGCGTGGTCGGACCGTTGCAATTTGAGGTTCTGGCCGATCGGATCCGCACCGAATATGAAATTCCGGTGCATTTCGAGCAAACCGAACTGTATACGGCGCGTTGGGTGGATGCGGACGATGAAAAGCTGCTGAAGGACTTTTTGGACGCCAATCGTGGCACCATGGGTGTTGACCATGACGGCGCGCCGGTGTTCATGGCGCGGAACGCATGGCATTTAAATAAAGCCCAGGATGATTTTCCCGATATCAAATTGCAAAAAACCAAAGAACAGTCTTTGGTTTAAGCCTGCTGTTCGGGGGTTACGAGTTTTCCGATCACCCATTTGATGGTGGTGCCTTGCACCAGGACCGAAAACACCACCGCCACATAGGTCGCAACCACGATCATGTCCTTGTCGGGAACGTCGGGCAAGGATAGGGCGAGGGCAACCGAAATACCGCCGCGCAAACCGCCCCACGTCATCACCGCAACGGCCCCTTTGGTGAAGCTTTGTTTATACAAAATCAGCTTCAACGGGGTTGCCACGGCCAGCACACGTCCCGCCAACACCACCGGAATGGTGAGCAATCCTGCGACCAGATAAGCGGGCTGAATGTCCATCACCAACACCTCAAAGCCGATGAAGGTGAACAGCAGGGCGTTGAGCACTTCATCCAAAAGGTGCCAAAAATTCAGCACGTGTTCGCGGGTTTTTCCGGACATGCCAAAACGCACCCCGTGATTGCCGATCAACAATCCGGCCACCACCACCGCGATGGGACCGCTGGCGTGCAGGGGCCTGGCCAGTGAATAGGTGCCCGCGACCAGGGCCAGGGTGATGATCACCTCCAACACGTAATCGTCAATTTTTTTCAGCATCTGGTACGCAATCCAGCCGCCAATCAGGCCCAAAACGGCTCCACCGCCAGCTTCTTGAAGCAAAAACAGGCCAATCCCGCTGACGCTGGTGTCCAGGCCGCCATTTTCCCCGGCACCGGGAAAGGCGATCGCCACCAGGGTCGCGAACACGACCACGCCGATGCCGTCGTTGAACAGGCTTTCACCACCGATTTTGACCTCCAGGCTTTTGGGCACCTTGACGGTTTTCAGCAGGCCCATCACCGCCACCGGGTCGGTGGGGGAAATCAACGCGCCAAACACCAGCGCGGTCATCAACGTGGCCCCGGTGATCAAATAAAACCCATAGCCCGCCACGAGTGTCGAAATCAGCACGCCTAAACTGGCCATGAGGGCAATCGCGGCGCGGCGCTTGAGCAATTGTTCAAGATCCACATGCAAGGCCCCGGCGAACAGCAGGAAACTTAAAAACAAGGTCATCAGGGTTTCGTAAAAATCCACCCCGGCGATGGCGCTGCGCACGGTGATGCCGACGCCCAAATTGGGGGCCAGTTCGTCAATGGCGATGATGGAAAACGATGTGCTCAACGATATGACCAGCAAACCGATGGTGCTGGGCAATTTCAACAGGTGGTAATTGATCGTGCCAAAGACGGCGATGATCAGCAGGGATACGGAAAAAATTTCAAACAGGCCCATGGTTTAATCCAAAAATTCCAGCGCTTCGTGGTTGTACAAGGTGTTCAGCAAGGCGAACGTCTGCGGATGATTGAGGATTTCAGGGTGGCTGGCGGCGGATACGCGCTGTTCGCTCAAAATCGTTTGTATCAGGGGCAAGGTGGGTTGTGACAGCTTAAAACTGTGACCGTCAAAGCCAAGAAAAATATCGCCAGGGGGCTGTCCGGTCAGGGCCATTTTGACGTAACGGGGTTTGAACAGGGCTGTGCGGCTCAGTCTGGCGGCAAATGCGTCACCAGACAACTGGTCGTCGCGGGGGGTGTAAAGGGCCAGGTCCTGATGGCTTGAGGTGGTGAAAAATTCCACCAGCCATTGGTGAAACGCGGGGCTTTGGAGGTGCTCTGTGAGACTGGTTTGCAACTGATGCGGGGTGTTGGGGGGGATCGTGAACCCGGCACTTTCGAGCCCTAATTCCGGCCCTCGGTAGCGGGAATCCAAGGCTTCGTGTTCGCCCAGATAGTGGCCAAAACCGCTGAGCAGGTCGGAGTACTTCGGTCCCAAAAGGCCCACCGAATAGGTGAGTGCGGCGTCGATGGTGGTGCCCTCATGACCGTATCCGGGCGGGACATACAGCACGTCGCCGCTATCTAAATCAACGCTTTCGCCGACAAACCCGTCTTTGAGAACCTTAAAGTCCAGGCCGTCGTGGTAACCGGTATCGGTGATCGGTTGGGAACTGATTTTCCATCGCCGTTGGCCTTGGCCCTGGACCAAAAATACATGGTAGGTGTCAAAATGCGGGCCGACCGATCCGCCCGGGGTGGAAAAGCCAACCATGATGTCGTCCAGCATCCAGCGCGGGGCAAAAGAAAAGTGCGTCAGCAATTCAGCCGTGTCGGGGTGAAATTGTTCGACATTTTGCACCAGGAGGCTCCAGTGGGTGTCGCCGCAGGCGGTGAAGTCCTGGTCGTCGAAGGGGCCGTAATCACAACTCCAGTCTTGTGTGGGGCCAGCGGTTTTTAACAATCGGGCGCGCACCGCCTCTTCCATCGCCAGGCCAGCCAGTTCATCGGCGGAAATCAGGTTTTCCATCGTGGACACGGGGATCGCCCCGCGCACCACAAAGGGGGCCTTGTTCCAGTACAAGCGATAAAAATCGGTGGGCGTGGGCAGGCTGTCGAGAACGATAAGCGGGTCGGTCATGGGGCTGTCCGTGGGGGGGATGGGGTGGTGTTTGGGGTTTGGAAACGCACGTCAACCGTGGTGTTGTCGACCAAAATCGCTTGCAGAGAACCCGATTCCAGCATTTGCAGCCGCAGCAACGGTGCGGTTAGGGACATGGATGACAATTCTTGAAAACGCCCGCCCTTGAAGCTGACGGCTTTTAAGCGCCTGCGCGGGTTGTCGGGCACCACCAGATCAACCACCCCATCGCCGTTGATATCGAATACGGCGGACAGCTCAAGGTCCGGTGTGCCGATGGCATGGTTGGAAAACCCGGACTGTTCATACAACTGCACCAACCGGGTGCCCTGCCATTTGACAATGCGCAAGGTGCCACCGATGTGGGGCGTTTCAACGTAGGCCAAATTGATCTGTCCATCGCCATCAAAATCACCCACCCCGGCGGGGCTCAACCACCGTTGAGGTTGGCCGATGGGGTCGGTTTCGGCGAGAATTTTCAAGGCCCCGTCGCGCAGCCCGATCAACACCAGGGCGGCACCCCGGGTTTGGCTGGTTTTGACCACCACCATTTCATCGCGACCGTCCCCGTCCAGATCCACCAAGCGCGGGTAACGGTCTTCAAACACCGCGTCAACGGGCAGGGTCAGGCTGACCACTTGACCGTTCGGTCGTTGAATGCTTATCCCGCCAGCCTCAACCAGGTCACCTATCGCGCCGTGCGGATAACGGGCGGTCGGGTCGGTCAGCCATGCGGCCTGGATGTCGTTGGTGCCTCTCACCAAGAGGCCATCGGGCAGCATATCAGGTGGCCGGTGGGTCGCGCTGTCGAGCGCCCGTGCGCTGTCGAGCGCCCACGCGCTGTCGAGGGAGGGAACAGTCAAGATCAGCGCCAGTGACGCACGCAACGTCCAATATGCGGAGCGGATCATGTGGGTTAGCCTTTGGGTTTGATTTTGGCGCGGTTGGTGACCTGGGTGACGTTTTTGATGCCCTTGATCACCCGCACGACCTTGTTCAGTTCGTCTTTGGACAACGCCCGACCGAATAAAAACACCCGCCCGCCCACCGAACGCCAGCGAAAATTGGTGACGTTGACCGCCGTAGCGTCGATCAACTGGATGTTGATTTTGCCTTCGATCACGCTGTCGTCGACAAAGCCTTCGACCAAGCCTTTGTCTTGTTTGATTTTGGGGATGACCAAAACGTCATTGTAGAGCCGTTTGACCCCCGAGACGCCTTTGACGATCCGCCCGGCCTGATCTTTCAATTCGGCCTGTTCGACCACCCCGGTGATCATCACGTCTTGTTCATAGACGTCGGTGTTGAACGAAATCACGTTGGTGCCCATTTGGTCGGTGATGAAGGCGACGATCTTGGCGTTGATTTCGGTATCCCTGGCGATATCGCCAATACTGCGGTCTTCGACCACGGCTTCGAGGGCGTCTTTCATGTATGACAGCGGGTTCAACTCCAGCGCCGTGGCGGGCCGGGCCGTAAACACCACGGCAACGACGGCGGTGGTGAGCAAGGTTTTTTGAAAAACCGTGAACATGGGATGTCCTTTTTTAAAACGATCTTTTGCAATGATGGGGACAGGTTGACATTAGTCCGCGATCAAGGAAAGGGCGCGTTTGCGGGCGGCGGCAAAATTTTCGACCATTTCAACCGTACACAAAGGCATTTTGGCGCACATCCTGGTCAGGACCGTGCGCGGCTGGGGACGCACCCCGCATAGCAAAACATGGCTCCCTTGGTGGCGGCACTGGTCCAAAAAATTGATCATCGCCGCGGCCCCGCTGGCGTCCATCAAGGGGACGTGGCGCAGGCGCAAGATGAAAACCTCCGGACTGGGGCGAATTTGTTCCAGAACTTCACCCAGGCGCGCCGCTGCACCAAAGAAAAATGGTCCGTTGATGGTATAGACCTCAACACTGTCGGGCAGGCCGCTGTTGACGGTGTACGCGGTGCGGGCGCTGGGGGGGAGGTCGTCAATGTCTTCATCAATAAGTTTTTCGTGAAGTTCTATTTCCACCGCTTGCGCCATGCGGTGCATGAACATCACCGCCGCCAGCACCACGCCAACTTCTATGGCAATGGTTAAATCCACCAACACGGTCAGGGCAAAGGTGCTCAACAACACCACGCGGTCGCCAAGCGGGGCGCTTAACAGGTGGCGAAACCGTTGATGCTCACTCATGTTCCAAGCCACAACCACCAGCACCGCCGCCAAGGCCGCCAGCGGCACAAACGGCAGCAAGGGAGCCAACAAGATCATGAACAACAGCAAAAACAGCGCATGAAAAATTCCGGAAAGCGGCGAACGAGCACCGGAGCGAATGTTGGTTGCGGTGCGGGCGATGGCTCCGGTGGCAGGAATTCCACCCATCACCGCAGCGCCGATGTTGGCCACCCCCTGGGCGACCAATTCCGCGTTGGAACGATGTCGGCGTCCGGTCATGCCATCGGCGACCACGGCGGACAACAACGATTCCACCCCGGCCAAAAATGCGATGGTTAGGGCGCTGGGCAACAATTGGCCCAAATAACGCCACGTCAGCGTGGATAGGTCGGGCAAGCTGGGCATAGGCAGGCTGTGGGGCATCTCTCCAAACCGTCCGCCGATGGTTGGGCTGTTCAGCCCCAACGCCCACACCGCCACCGTGGCACCAACCACCGCAATCAAAAAGGCCGGCCAGCGCGGGGCTTTGGTGCGTAATCCGACGATTACCGTCAACGCACCGGCCGCAACCAGAACGGTGATGGGATCAAAGGTGGAAATGTTGGCCCCGATGGCGGCCCATTTGGCGACAAATTCCGCCGGAACACTCTCCAGGCGCAAGCCCAACAAATCTTTGACCTGACTGGAAAAAATGATCACCGCTATGCCCGCGGTGAAGCCGGTAACGACAGGATAGGGAATGTATTTAATGTATGTGCCCAATCGGGCAAAGCCCGCGATCAGTAAAAATACTCCGGCCATTAAGGTGGCGATGACCAGCCCATCATAGCCAAAGGTGTTGACCACATTAAACACCACGACCACGAACGCGCCGGTGGGGCCGCCGATTTGAAAGCGACTACCGCCCAGCAGAGAAATAAGGAGCCCCCCGACAATGGCGGTGAACAGGCCCCGTTCCGGCCCCACCCCGGATGCAATCGCCAATGCCATTGCCAGCGGCAAGGCGACGATCGCGACGGTCAGACCGCTGACGGCATCGCTTTTCGCATCGTGCCAGCCGTAACCTTCGGCCAAAACGGTGAACAACTTCGGGCGGAACAAAGACCAGTGAGGCATGGCGGTGGAGGTTTCTTGTGGGGACAAAATCAAGACCTACAGGGCGCGGCCACGAAAGCCACGCCCTGTTTGTCGGTTATCCGTTGTGGACTTTGTCCCCAGTGCTGTCAATGGACCGTGTTCTCACACCACGCGGAGCATTTCAGCGACCAGCGGATGGCGGACCACATCCTTGTCGGACAAGTGCACCACGCCGACGGTGTCGAGCACCTCGAGGCGTTGTGAAATATCCGCCAGCCCCGACATCCCGGGCAACAGGTCGGTTTGATCGGGATCGCCGGTGACCACCATCGTGGAATTCCAGCCCATCCGGGTGAGGAGCATTTTGATCTGCGTGTAGGTGCAGTTTTGCGCTTCGTCAATGACCACGAAAGCGTTGTTTAAGGTGCGCCCGCGCATGAAGCCCACCGGGGCGATCTCGATCTCGCCGTTTTTCATCATCGTTTTCAGGCTGCGTCCGCCCATGCGGTCGGTGAGGCTATCGAACAGCGGGCGCAGGTAGGGAGCGATTTTGTCTTCCATTTCGCCGGGCAAGAAGCCCAAACTTTCGCCTGCTTCCACAGCCGGTCGGGTGAGCACGATGCGTCCCACTTCGCCTTTCTCAAAGGCTTCCACGGCCTTGGAAATGGCCAGATAGGTCTTGCCCGTTCCCGCCGGGCCCAAGGCCATCACCAAATTGTGCTGATCAACGGCCTCCATCAGTTGGCGTTGACCTTCGCTGCGCGGTGAGACGTTCTTGACGTAGCGTTGATCGCGCAGGCTGTCGTCACCGGCGGCTGCATCCATCAATGGATGCCATTTGCCGTGTTTATCATCCGTGTGCAAGGTGTGAACGTCAGCGGTTTTGGGGGCTTGGCGGCGGCGGTACTTTTTACCCATGATGCTCTCCGGTGGTTGTGTCCATACGCAAAAAACGCCCCCAAAACGGAGGCGTTGAATATGTCGAACAGGGTGATGTGTGAAATTTTCCTGTGCAGCTTGATATGGGCCGTACAAGGCAGGCGGTCACCGCAATGGGGGGTGAAGGTGGTGTCGGTTGGGACTGTGACCTCACGAACATGCGCAAAGACTCCCCTTGCGAATCGACCGATGAAGTTATTTTACCAAATCAGGTGTTAAAGAAATGGGTCATTGCAAAAAAGAGGGGCGCTTTCGGCGCAGCGCCCGCGCCGGGGCCAGCACCGTCAAGCCCGCGGCCGAGGTGATCAGGGCGCCTCCCCAGGCAATGGCAGCCACTTGAACCCCGGCGTCCAGAAGCCAGCCGACCAACACCGGGGCCACGGCGGTGGACATCACCACCAACGCGGTGGTCAGCGAGCGGATGGTGCCCAATTGTCTGACGCCGTAGGTTTCGGCCCAGGTGGCGCTGGTCAGCACTATGCCGGCCCCAAAGGTCAGCCCGCTCAAGGCCAGATACAGCGCCACCGTCCACGCCTGGTCGAAGGTCGCCAAGACGATGAGGGCCAGCGTCAAAGGCCATACAAACACCGTCAATCCCCAACCCGCGCCATGGCGGTCGACCACCCAGCCAGCGGTCAGGCCGGACGCCACGCTGGCCCCGGCAAAGGCCGGAAAACTCGCCGCCAGCAAGGCGATGTCCCAGCCCTTTTGCGACGCGATGGGCAATTGATGAAAAAACAATCCGGTCATGATGAACGGCCCCATAAAAACGGCGGGGAGGACAGTTAAATAACGCCAATCGCAGAGCAACTGGCGCTGGGTCAGTTTGGGGTCTGGGCGGGCATCGTTATCCAGGCGTTGTTGCAGGTGCGCATGGCGTTGGCCGTGTCCCTTGAGCAACCACAATGCCAATGGGATATGGACAAAAAACAGATACAGGGCAAACCCGGTCCACGCTTCGCGCCACGACACGACACCAAGCAAAAGCACCAAAAGGGTTGGAAAAAGAGCCTCGGCGATGGGATAGCCCAAGCCGACAATGCTCATTGCGCGGCCGCGGCTGGCCTCAAAATAACGGGCCATGCTGACAAATGCGGTGTGGCGCAGCAAGCCTTGGCCGAACAGCCGCAGACCGACGAAGGCGGCGGCCAAAACCCACGGTCCCAAGGCCCATGCCATCAGCGCGCTGGACAACGCCAATCCGGCCAACACGACGGTCGCGTAAACGCGCAAATCGGTGCGGTCAATCCACCGCCCGGCCCACAAAATCATCACCCCGCTGACCAGGGTCGCCGCCCCATATACAGCTCCGAAACCACTGTTGGTGAGGTTTAAGTCGGCACGAATGAGATCTCCAAATAAGGCGATAAAATAGGTTTGGCCTAAATTACTGGCCAAGGTACAGGCCAATCCAAAACCCAAAAAACGGATATTTTTTGCGATGTAGGCGAATGTTTTCACGGCTGATGTTCTCTGTTAGGTGGCAAAACCAGCGGTTTTGTGTCATGATGACAGGCGTCTTGGGCGCGGCGCGGTGGGGCACATATAGGAATGGAAACGGTCCCAGGTAAAGGCTAAAAAACGTGGGCCCGGGGACTTCCGGCCCCGCATATAAACCGGGCCCACAGGTAAAATATAAAATAAATGCAGGGAGATGGAACACCGTCTAACGGAGGATTTGCCAATGTTCGTGAAAACCATATTGGATGAAAAAGGCCCTGAATTGATCCGGGTGTCGCAAATCGATGCGGTTCGCGATGTGGCCCGGTTGTTCAAAGTTGAACGGATCGGTTTTGCGGTGGTCGAAGACGTGGCCAAAGTGCCGGTCGGGACCATTTCTGAGCGCGATATTGTTCAGGCTTTGGCCGTGCATGAAGGTATTGGTCACTTGAAAGTGGCCGAAATCATGACCCAAAAGATGGTCTCGGTGGCCCCGGACGAGGCCTTGGAGACGGTGCGTCAAATCATGACCGAACAGCGCACCCGGCACGTTTTGGTTAAGCAAGCCGGTAAATTGGTCGGCGTGGTCAGCATCGGTGATTTGGTCAAACACAGCCTTGCCGAATGCCAGGTCGATACCGACCAGATGCGCGATTATATCGGTGGCAGAGGCTATCAATAAGGACAGGCGGTAACGCTTGCCATGGACAACGCGGGTCGGGATGAGGCATTTTAAGAGCCGCTTCTTTGGCCGTGCGGGGTGTCGTGTCTTTTTTTCAAATATGGGTTTTGGCGGGACGCATCGCCCGACGTGATTTGCGGGGCGGGGTGCGGGGGCATACGCGCACCTTGGGATTGTTGATCGCGGGGGTTCTGGTGGGGGTCGCTGCGGTGGCGCTGGTCGGGGCCAGTTCGCAAACTTTGCGCGATGGTGCCCGCCGGGGGGCGTTGGAGGCGGTCGGCGGGGATTTGTCGTTGCGACTGTTTCATCGCGGACCTTCGGCGGATGAACGCGCCGCGATCGCCCGCGAAGGCCAAGTCAGTGTCAGCGCCGAATTGCGCCCGATGGTGAACATCGGCGCAGGCACCCAGATGATTGAATTGAAGGGCGTTGACGACAGCTACCCCTTGTATGGTCAAATCGTTACCGCACCGCAAAGACCCCTGGCCGAATTGTTGAAAAACAACGGTGCCGTGGCGGATGGAGCGGTGTTTGATGAATGGGGTCTTGCGCCCGGCGACGATCTGGTTTTGGGCGACCAAACCTATCAATTGCGGGCCAGGCTGGTGGGGGAACCGGACCGGGCGTTTCGCGCTTTTTCGTTGGGGCCAAGGGTGATGGTGGGGTTGGATAGCCTGGCCGCCACCGGGTTGGTGCCGCCGGGTGCGGAGGTGTATTTTTACACCCGGGTCAAGCTGGCCGCTAACATCGACGGGGCGGCGGCGATGGCGCGGATCGACCGGCGCTTTCCTTATTCGGGGTGGCGCATGGTCAATGCGGGTGACGGCGTGCCGGGGATTGAGCGCACCTTGACGATGATCCAGGTGATGGTGTTGTTCCTCGGTCTTGGCGTGATGTTGGTGGGCGGTGCGGGCATCAGCGGCGCGGTGCGCGCCCATATCAGCGCCAAAATGGATCTCATCGCAATTTTGAAAAGTATCGGGGCGCCGCCGGGTGTGATCGTCTTGGCGTTGGGGTTTGAGGTCATGGTCGGTGCGGGCCTGGGCGCCGCAGTCGGGGTCATTCTGGGGGGCTTTGGGCCATTTTTTGTGGTCAGCGCGTTGGCCGATCAGGTGCCGTTCGTCCTGGACCCATGGCCGTCGCCTAAGGCTTTGGTGGGCGCGGGGCTGTTTGGCGTGTTGGTGGCGGGGTTGTTTGCGTGGTGGCCGCTGATGGGCGTGGCGGCGGTGACCAGCCGCGAAGTGCTGCGTGAACGCTTTGAACACTCCCCCGGGCGGGTCGGGTGGGGTGGCGTTTTCGGGGCGCTGATGATCGTTTTCGGGTTGGCGGCTTTGGTGTTCTGGATGTCCCCGATGCCCATATTGACGGGAGCATTTTTGGCCGGTGGGTTGGGTTTGGCGGGGTTTTTTTATGGCCTGGGCCGGGGGCTGATGGCATTGGCGCGGGGGATGTCGGGGCGCTTGAAAACGCGCAGTGGGGTGAGCGTTCTGGCGCGTTTGGCATTGGGCAATTTGCACCGTGGCGGGGCCCCCACCGGCGCGGTGGTGATGGCTTTGGGGCTGACGTTAACGTTGTTGGTGGCGCTGGATGGGATCGAACGGGTGGTGGCCCGTCACGTCGCCACCACACTGTCCGCCACGGCCCCGGATCTGGTGTTGTTTTCGATCACCAAAGACCGCGCCGAAACGCTAACCCGGGCGCTGGACAATTGGGATGGCTTACAGTCTCAACGCATTTTACCGTTTTTACATGCGCGTCTCGGCGCCATCAATGGGGTCGCGGTGCGCGATCTGGACATTCCCGCGTCCCTGAAATGGGTGGTCCGGGGGGACCGGGGGGTGTCTTTTGTCGCCGACATGCCGGCAGGCAGTGTGCTGACCGCAGGCGCCTGGTGGGAACCGCAAGACCAGGTGTTGAGGCTGTTTTCGGTCGATGCGGGGATCGCGGCCAAATTGGGCGTTGGTGTGGGGGATCGCATCACGCTAAATGTTTCGGGGATTTTGGTGACCGGCAGGATTGCCAATTTGCGCAAAATTGACTGGACCAAACTGGATCTTGATTTCCCCATTTTGGCCAGTCCCGGCGCGCTGGAAACCGTTCCCCATACTTATGCGGCAACCTTGAAAGCCCGCCCGGGACGCGAACGGGATTTGGAAAATCTGATCACCTCTCAGTTTGGTGACCTGGCCAAAATTCAAGTGGACACGGTGATCGAAGCCTTAAGCGGGGTTTTGGCTGCGCTGGTTGCGGGGCTGCGCGTGGCCACCCTGATGACCGGGCTGGCGGCGCTGGTGGTGCTCGGTGGGAGTATTTTACAAGGCCTCAGCGAACGCCGGGACGAGGCGCTTTTGTTTAAGGTTCTGGGGGCTAAACGCAGCCAGGTTTTGGGGCACCTGGCGGTTGAATTTGCCGCTTTGGGGGCGCTGGTGTCGTTGGTTGCGGTGCCGCTGGGATTGTCGGTTGCGGGGGCCGTCGCGGCGGCGGCGGGGATCGAAAACGGATCGGTTGCCAATGTCAGCGGAGCCCTGCAATGGGCGTTGGTCGCCACCCTGGTGACGGTGGCGGTGGGCTTGTTGGCGACCTTGGGGGCTTACACCGCCGCACCATCACGGTATTTGCGCAACCGTGGCGTCTGATCTGAAGAGCTTTTTTTCGGCGGGGTCTTTTTCGCCGGCTGGGGGCGGGCGAACACCCACTGATCCTCGTCGGAGGCATCGGGCTGAAAAGCGTAGCCGCCCAAATCAAAAAATTTGAGCCGCTGCGGGTCGGTGATTTTGTTCTGCACGATCCACCGGGCCATCATGCCCCGGGCACGCTTGGCGTACAGCCCCATGATTTTGATTTCGCCATTTTCGCGAATTTCCTTGAATACCGGGGTGATCACCCGCAATCCGCCAGCCTTCAGGTTTTCGCCGTGGGCGGCCTTGAAATATTCGACACTGGCCAGACACACGAGGGTTTTCGTCTGTTGCGACCGGGCTTGCTCCAAAATCGCGTTGGATAGTTTCAAGTCCCAGTATTCATAAAGGTTTTTCCCCCGTGGGGTGGGCAGACGCGCGCCCATATCCAAACGGTGCGCACGGATCAGATCCAGGGGGCGCAGTTTTCCATACAATCCGTTGAGGATCACCAGGTGGTCCTGGGCATAGGCCAGATCCTGGGTGCTGAGGGTTGCGGCATCCAGGCCGACATAGGTGTCGCCGGAAAACATCCAGCACGCGGGCTTGGCGTTTTGGGGGGTGTGGGGGAACGAAAAGACCCCGTAGTCGGATTTGACCTGCAGGGCCTGATTGGCGCTGATGTGCATCAGGTGTTCCATTTCGACCGGACCGAGTTGACCGGCAATGGCGGCCAGCCGCGTGACGTCGTCGGAAAAATCCGGGGTGGTCAGGCCGGGGGTGTCGCGGTCCCAGTCTTTGTGGTTGAGGCGTTTGGCGGGGGATATGACACACAGCATGGGGTGGGTTCTCGTTTGGACTTGTTCAAAACACTCAGACACGTTAGGCCAAATGATCGCCTAAGGTCAAAGTTGGTATTTAAACGGGTTGAGGATAATTTTAAAGATGATCACCGTTTACGGCATCAAAACGTGCGACACCGTGCGCAAGGCCCTGAAATGGTTGGACGGCGAGGGGATTTCCTACCGGTATCACGACTTTCGCCAGGAGGGCCTGGACACCGCAACCGTGCAGCGCTGGGTCGATGCGCGGGGCTGGGAATCGGTGTTGAACAAACGCTCAACCGCATGGAAAGCGCTCTCGGATGAAGAAAAACATACACTTGACGCGGGCGCCGCGGTGGCTTTGATGGTGGCCCGGCCGACGCTGGTCAAGCGCCCGGTGTTCGAATCGGATCGCATGGTGTTACAAGGCTTTACGGAAGATGTGCGGCAACATATCGGAAAATGAGGCATTTGTTATCGTTGGTGGGATGGATTTGCCAAGCGCCGTCGAAAATCCTATGATCCGCAGCTAAGAGGGCCCAGATGAAGGTCTTTGTTCAAGGTTCACGGGTGGTTTTGGGAACGCTACAGATGATGACACGTCATACGGTTTGGGCCGCATTGATTTTTGCGGCGATGGGTTGGGGTTTTTTACCGGCGTCGGCCAGCGCCGAACAAGCGGGCAATAGTACGGCGCAAGTGTTTATCGAAAGCCTGGCCAAGGAAGCGGTCGAGGTTTTGACCGCCAAAGACATCAGTCGGGCCGAACGGGTGACGGAATTTCGCAAGCTTCTCAGTCACAATTTTGACGTTCCCGTGATCGGTCGCTGGGTTTTGGGGCGCTATTGGCAGGGCGCGTCCGATGAGGAAAAAAAACAGTATCTGGAGCTGTTTGAAGACTACGTGGTGATCACGTATGTGGAACGGTTCGATCAATATTCCGGCGAGCAAATTAAAGTGGTGAAATCGGTGTCCGATCCGGGCAAGGATTCACTGGTTTTTTCAGAAATCGACCGGCCCTCGGACGGTGCCCCGATCCGCATTGACTGGCGGGTGCGCAACACCTCGGATTCTTACAAAATTATTGATGTGTACGTCGAAGGTATTTCCATGAGCCAATCGCAGCGCAAGGAGTTTTCTTCGGTGATCCGCTCCAATGGCGGCACGGTTGCGGGTCTGATCAAGGTTCTGCGCAAAAAGGTGGACAACCTGTCTGGGCCGGGCTCTTAGGTTTTTCGATCAGATCGGGGGCGTCTTGACGACGCATTCAGCCATGACCGCTGTGTTGAAACTGTGTTGAAACCGGATGCGGGCCAGGGGCGGCTGGGCAAACAAAAATTGAGCAAAGGCGCGGGCGATGAAAATTTCCCGGTGGCGTCGTGGCTGTTGCCCGCTTGGGCGCGGGGCCATGTGATGGCTTTTTATGCCTTTGCCCGGGCCGCCGATGAGGTGGCGGACGCGGCCCATCTGACGGCGGCGGATAAACGCCGTCAACTTCACGATTTTGCCGTTCAATTGGCCGCGGGGCCTGCGGGGGCGACGGCTTCGCGCGGTTCGGATGAGGTCGTTTTGGCGCTGCGCAACAGTCTCCAAACGACCGCCGTCAGCGTTCGCCACGCCGAGGACCTTTTGCGCGCGTTTGTCTGGGATGTGGATCATCCGCGCACCCCGGACTGGGCGGCGTTGCGGGCGTATTGCGATCTTTCCGCGGCCCCGGTGGGGCGCTACCTGATCGAACTCCTGGGCGGGGTCGAGGGCGATGATTTTAGCGCGTCGGACTGTTTGTGTGCGGCGTTGCAAATCCTCAATCATCTGCAAGACCTGAAAGACGACTTTCGCGTCTTGAACCGTATCTATGTGCCCGCCGACTGGATGGCCGATGAAGGTGTGGCGGAAAGCGAACTTGGCGGTGCGGCATGTTCGCCGGGGCTGCGCCGGGTTGTGGAGCGGATGTTGGATGGGGTTGATGACTTGCTGATCGCCGCCAAACCCTTGCCCGGGGCGTTGCGTTCACGGGCTTTGGCCCGTGAAGCGGCGGGCATCCTGGCGGTTGCGCAAGGCCTGGCGCAGGCCTTGCGCGCCCGGGACCCGCTGGCCGGTCGGGTGGCCTTGAGCCGTCCGCACATGGCGGTGCGCTTTGTCTGGGGTGCGCTTTGGTCATGACTGATGTATTTATAGATCCCATGACCCAGCCGTTTTCCAAAACCCGTCCGGGGGCTTCGGCCCGTTCCAGCTCCGCAAAATCGGCGGGCATGAAAGCGCTGGGCAGTTCGTTTTATTGGGCTTTGCGGTTGATGCCCCGCGCGCGCCGTGAAGCGATGTTTTGCGTCTATGCCTTTTGCCGTGACGTTGACGATGTTGCCGATGGACCCGACAGCACAGCCGCCAAAAGGGACCAATTGCAAAGCTGGCGGGCGGACGTTGAGGGTCTGTTTGGCGGCGATTTTGCGGCGGAGCAGCCAGCGGAACGGGTGTTGGGGCTGAAAGCGGTGGTCGATCAATACGGCCTGCAAAAATCAGATTTGATCGCGGTGATCGACGGTATGCAAACCGATGCTTGCGATGTGGTGCGGATGGCGGATGAGGCGGCCCTGGATTTGTATATGGACCAGGTTGCCTCGGCGGTGGGGCGGCTGTCGGACAAGGTGTTTGGCATCAGCGGCGAGGATGCGGACCGCCTGGCGCACCATTTGGGCCGGGCCTTGCAAATCACCAATATTTTGCGCGACCTGCAAGAAGACGCGGATCGCAACCGTTTGTATGTGCCGCTGGATATGTTGCAGGCTCATGGCCTGAGCGCCGATTTATCCCCCACGGCCGCGCATGCGGTCTTGGCACATCCAAAATTGGCTGTGGTGGCAGGGGAATTGGCCGGCCAGGCGCACGGCCACTTTGATCAGGCCCGGGTTGCGTTGGCGCACCTGGACAGCGCCAAAACCCGCCCGGCGCGGATCATGTTGGCGGTTTATTTTCGCCTTCTGGAAAAATTGCAGGCCCGTGGTTGGGCCCGTGGTTGGGGGCGTGTTGGGGGGGCGGTGCGGATCGGTAAGTTGGAAAAACTGTGGCTGGCCGTGCGCCATGGTGTGGGCGGGCGATGGTGGCGCTGACCCCCGCGCCTCGGGTGCATGTGATCGGGGCCGGGGTGGCGGGACTGTCGGCGGCGGTGCGTCTGGCGGATGGCGGATTTGCGGTCAAGGTTCACGAAGCCGCCAAACAGGCTGGTGGGCGGTGCCGCAGTTTTTATGACGGCACTCTGCAGGCCACCATCGACAATGGCACCCATTTGGTTCTCAGCGGCAATCGTGATCTGTTTGATTTCGTGGATCGGATCGGGGCCGGGTCGGCGATGCATATGGAGCCCCGGGCGGCCTTCGATTTTGTTGATCTGTCCTCCGACGCCCGCTGGTGCGTGGACCTGGGCGCGGGGGGACGTGGGGGCTTGCCGGGCTGGTTGTGGGACCGGTCCCGCCAGCCGCCGGGATTGCACGCGTTAAGCTTTGCTCGCGATGTGTGGGCGTTGCGCCAAGGGGCGGGTAAAACCGTGGCCGAGTGTCTGGATCCGGCGGCGCAATTGTACCGCACCTTTTGGCAACCGATCTGTTTGGCGGCGCTGAACACCGCCCCGGCTGAGGGTGCAGCGAGCCTGTTGTGGGCGGTATTGCGCGATACGGTGCTCAAGGGCGGCGCGTTTGCGCGTCCGGTTTATGCGCCGGACGGCTTAAGTGCGGCGCTGATCGACCCGGCGGTGGAGGCACTGCGCGGGCGGGGTGTCGAGGTGAACTTTGGGCACCGTTTGCGGATCTTGAAGGAACGCGAAGGACGCATTGAGGCGATCGACTTTGGTCATTTTCGCGACGTTTTGCGGCCCCAGGACGCGGTGGTGTTGGCGCTGCCCGATCACGCGGCTGCGACGCTGATGGGGGAACTGGGGGTGCCCTTGCAGGCCCCGTTGGGGAGCCGTTCGATCTTGAACGTCCACTACCGGGTGCGTCCGTCGTGCGCCAGGGTGCGGATGTTGGGGGTGATCGGGGGCGACATTGAATGGCTGTTTCAGCGCCAAAACATTGTGTCCGTGACCGTGAGCGGGGCCGCTGCGTGGATGGATAAAAAACCCGGCGTGATTGCCCAAACGCTGTGGCCGGAGGTGAGCAAAGCGCTGGGGTTGGATGGCCCCGCGTTGGCCCACCGGGTGATTAAGGAGCGCCACGCGACATTTCACGCCACGGTGTCCGCGGCGGCTCGGCGTCCGGGTTCGCGGACCGCGCTGAACAATTTATATGTGGCCGGCGACTGGACCGACACCGGGCTGCCGGCATCGCTGGAAAGCGCCGTCAGGTCGGGTCGTTTGGCGGCCCAGGCGGTGATGGAAGATCACAAAAACGGCCTAACCCACGTCGCGTAACTGGGCGGGCAATTTAAAATGCATGGTTTCGCGAACGCCCGAAAGATTTTCCACCCGGATGTCGCGCAACTCCGCCAGGCGATCCAAAACCCCCTGAACCAAAACTTCGGGTGCCGACGCGCCCGCCGTCATGCCGAGCGTCTCCACGCCGTCCAGCCACGCCGGGTCTAAATCATCGGCATCGTCGATCAGGTAACTGGGCACGCCGCACTCTGCGCCAATTTCGCGCAAGCGGTTTGAATTGGAACTGTTTTTGCCGCCGATCACCAACAACAAACCGGTTCCAAGGGCGTCACAGGTCAGGTCCCGGGTGGCTTGTTGGCGGTTTTGCGTGGCGTAACAGATGTCCTTGATGTCGGGGCCTGAAATATCGGGGAAACGGCGGGTGAGGGCGGTGATGATGTCCCGGGTGTCATCAACGCTCAGGGTCGTTTGGGTGATGTAGGCCAACGCCGTGCCCGGTGCGATGTCCAGGGTGTCCACGTCTGCCACGGTGCCAACCAAATGGGTGGTGCCGTCAATGCGACCCAGGGTGCCGACGACTTCGGGATGTCCCGCGTGGCCGATGAGGATCACCCGGGCCCCTTTGTTGGCGTAATTTTGCCCTTGGTGATGCACCTTGGTGACCAGCGGACAGGCGGCGTCGATATAGGGCAGCGCGCGCTTTTTGGCCTCATTTTCGACCGTATCGGAAACCCCGTGGGCGCTGAAAATGGTGTGGCCGCCGTCGGGCACTTCATCCAGTTCGGCGACGAAGACCGCGCCAAGGTTCTTGAGTTCATTGACAACAAAGGTGTTGTGGACGATTTCGTGGCGCACGTAGACCGGTGCGCCGTATTTGATCAGGGCTTTTTTGACAATGTCGATGGCCCGGTCCACACCGGCGCAAAAACCCCGCGGTTGGGCCAAAATGACACGGAGAGGGACGTTCATATGTTTTTCCGGTGCAGTTGTGTGGGGGCCTTGTCGGCCCTTGAGGGGAACAATCTTAGGGGTATAGCACAAGTCTATCGGATCCGAAGAGGGGATATAACCCTTGTTCTTTATGGGTACTGTGGCTGGATAATCTGTTTTCGCCGGCCAAAAACCATTGACTGAGCTTGGGTATTGTGGGACTATGATCAAGATCAGTGCCCGTTGATGGGGCTGGTTGCGTTTGTCTATCCCGTATTGCTGTAGAGCGTGTGGGGAGACAGGCGGCGTTCCGGCTTGAAAGGGCGGAACGGCTTGTCGGGTTTTTGGATCAGACCGGAGGAGCCAGCGCAAGCCCCGCGTAGACTTTGGGCTTGAATGTTGGTTGCCGATCACCGTGTTGCCATTCAATTGCCACGTTGGTTCGTCATAACATGGACCGTGACAAGTTTGTTGGGACTATTGCTTCGAACGGAGGATAGCCGTGTTGATTGACCTGTTTATTGACCCTTTGGTTGACCTGTTGATTAAGACACTGATGGACCCTGTGAGCGTCTCTATCGTGACGCTGATGGCGACCTTGGGTTGTGTCCGGGCTTTTGAGCTACGTCTTTTTTCCATGCAAACGGATGTCCGGTTGGCTGTGGCGCATGTGCATGCGTCGGTGCCGTCGCAACGGTTTCACCACCGCTGATTTCAGGTGTCCTGCCATAAAGTTATTTTGTTGATTTGGGAGTATTGCTCGCCATGACCGTAAAAAATTTACCCACCTCCGTTACTGAAAGTGGCCTGTCGCGTTATTTTAAAGAGGCTTGGTCTTATCGCGTTTTGGACCATCAGGAAGAGCGGACCTTGGCGGAACGCTGGCGCGATCAAGAGGACGTGGAAGCGGCCCATGCCTTGGTCACCTCGCACCTCCGCCTGGTGGTTAAAATTGCCATGGGTTATCGCGGGTATGGCTTGCCGGTGGCTGATTTGGTCTCCGAAGGTAATATTGGCCTGATGAAGGCGGTCAAGAAATTTGAGCCCGAACGCGGCTTTCGCTTGTCGACCTATGCCATGTGGTGGATTAAGGCGGCGATCACGGAATATGTCTTGCGCTCTTGGTCGATGGTGAAAATGGGCACCGTCGCGGCCCAGAAAAAACTCTTTTTCAGCCTGCGTCGTCACAAAAAACGCTTAGGCATTCAAGACAGTGGCGAGTTGAACCCGGATCAGGCCCGCCAGTTGTCCGATGAATTGGACATCAAGCCCGACGAAATCATCAATATGAACCGCCGTCTGGCCTCCAAGGATCTGAGCCTGAATGCCCCGGTGGGCCAGGATGAAGGCTCATCGGTCGAATTCCAGGACCAACTGGAATACGAAGGGGCTTCGCCCGAAGAATTGTTGGGCGATGGCGAGGTCCGGGGTTTGCGCCATGAACTGCTGCAAGACGCGATCCAGGTTCTGGACAAGCGCGAACGGCATATTTTTGAGGAACGGCGCTTGAAAGACGACCCGGTGACGTTGGAACAGTTGGGTCAACATTACGGCATTTCCCGTGAACGGGTGCGCCAATTGGAAGCCCGTGCGTTTGAAAAGGTGCAAAAAGCCATGACCACCGCAATGTCCGGACGTGAACAGGCCGCAGAAGACGCGTTGCTCGGCGATGCGGCGTTTGCGGTGTAAGGGCACCAAATTGTAACTTGGATTTGCAGAGCCATGACGCGATAATCGCGTCATGGCTTTTGCGTCTGCACCGATTGTCTTGTTTTGTGATTTTGGTTTGCCCTATACCGGCCAAATGAAGGGCCGGATCGTGGATGTCTTGGGCTCCAGGTCCGCAGCCCATCCGCTGATCGATTTGTTTTGGGATGTACCGGCCTACAATATCCAGGCCGGGTCGGTGTTGTTGGCCGCTCATGGCGATGATTTTCCGCCCGGTACGGTCTTTGTTTGTGTGGTTGACCCAGGTGTCGGGACGCCGACGCGCAGACCCGGGGCGGTGCTGGCCGGGGGGCGCTGGTTTGTCGGGCCGTTGAACGGCTTGTTTGAACATGTGCTGCACCGCTGGCGGGTGCCGGTCCCCCGGGTGTTTGAGATCACCTGGCGTCCCGATTCCTTAAGCGCGACTTTTCATGGCCGCGACCTGTTCGCGCCGATGGCGGCTCAAATTGCCGTGGCTGACGGTGCGGTGGTGGCCGGGCTGCGGGAACTGGAATTGGACGATGTGCGCGGGGATGAAACGGGCGCGGATGTTGGTGAGGTGATTTACATTGATGGTTTTGGAAATTTATTGACCGGTCTGCGTTGGGAAAATTTGAAAAACGACCAAACGCTTGAGGTTCAAGGCCAAAAAATTCCCCGTGGGCGGACCTTTTGCGATCATAAACCGGGACAATTGTTTATTTATAAGAATGCCGTCGGTCTGGTTGAAATTGCCGCAAATATGGGAAATGCTCAAAAATGTCTGGATATTGGCCCTGGATCGCGCGTAATAATTACGCAGGTGTGACGTTGATTACTTTTTTTCAAAACGGACGGCGTTAATGTTCGGTCAGGCGGTTCAAGTTGACGTATACTGCTGAAGTGTTCGATCCGGGATCCGATCCGGGGGGACTTGTGGGTGCCGCAAACGATTTTGTGCTACGGGGAACCGAATGGCTTTGAAGGTCAAATTTTGGGGCGTGCGGGGAAGCATCGCGTGCCCGTCGATTCATCATATCAAGTACGGTGGCAATACCAGTTGTCTTGAGGTGAAAGTGGGGGACCGGCGTCTGGTGCTGGATGCCGGCACCGGGATCCGCGGACTGGGGCGGACCTTTCTGGAAGACGACATTAGCCAAATTCATATCTTGCTGACCCACACCCATTGGGACCACATCAACGGATTTCCGTTCTTCATGCCCGCCTATGATCCGCGCCGCTCGGTGCATATCATGGCCGGTCACCTGTATGCGGGCGACGGCATTCAAAATGTTTTGGCCTCGCAAATGGACAACCCGATGTTTCCGGTACCGCTGTCGGCGATGCAGGCGAACATGCGTTTTGAAGATTTCGAGGCCGGTAGCGCATTCGACATTTACGACGATGTGCACGTGCGCACCGCACCGCTGAACCATCCCAACGGTGCGACCGGTTACCGGATTGAGCACGCCGGTCATGCCATTTGTTATGTGACCGACACCGAACATGTGCCCGGCAAGATGGACCAGAACATTCTCGGCCTGATCGACGGCGCGGATCTGGTGATTTATGACAGCACCTACACGGAACAGGAATTCCCCGATCACATCGGGTGGGGCCATTCAACGTGGAACGAAGGCGTCAAGCTGTGCCGGGAAGCCGGTGCCAAATCCATGGCGATTTTCCACCATGACCCGGAACACGAAGACGATTTTATGGCGGCGCTGGGCGAGGAAGCCAAAAAAGAATGGGATGGAACCTTTGTCGCGCGCGAAGGCATGGAGTTGGTCTACGGGGACGAGTGAGCGAGTATCGCCCCCGTGACGCTCAATCGTGACGCTCAATCGTGACGCTCAATCGTGACGCTTCGTTATTTTGCCGTTCCGGCCTTTATTGTTCCAGCGCTTTCATATCTTGCTGTAATTGTTGGTCAGCCCGGTTTTCGGCATCGGCGGCGTTAAGGCGTTTTTGGATCGCGTCCTGTTTGACTTTTTCTTCCAGGCGGCGTTGGCGTTCTTCGGCGGCGAGGCGTTCGTTGAGCAAGATGTCGATGAATTCGTCTTTGATTTGATTGCCCATCGGTACCAGACGGACAATCACCCGGCGGTTTTTCGCCTGGTTGATTTTGATCGGAGCGCCATCGGCATCACGGTTGGGCACTTTGGGGTGTGCATCGCCAAATCCGATCACTTTCAACTGAAAACGGTGCACCCCGCCGGTAAGCATCAACCGCACCACGGCGGCGGCGCGGTCCGAGGACAGTTCCCAGTTGCTGGGAAATTGTTTGGTGTTGATGGGGTCGTCGTCGGTGTGGCCTTCGGCTTCGATCAGGAAATATTTGTATTCTTCTTTGGTCAGAAGCTTGGCCCATTCCAGGATCATCGGCTTGGCGGTTTCGATAATTTGCGCGGTTCCAGGTTTGAAAAAGCTGCCACTGGCCATTTCAATGGTGACCCCGCGTTCGTCTTTTTGCACCTCGACCACTTGTTCCATGCCGACCTGAAAGACCATTTCTTCGATCTTGCTTTTGACTTCGGTTGTGGTGGTTTCTTTCGCTTCGCCTTTGCCGATTTGCTCTTGAATGCCGGCCATGACTTCTTCGAACAAGGGGATATCGATTTTGGAAAATGACACCAGCATGACAAAAAATGCCATCAACAAGGTGATTGCGTCGGCATAGGTGGTGAGCCACTCTTCGTCGTCGGGCTCTTCGGTAATGGGCGGTGGGGGAGGCACGGGTCCGTCTCCGTCTTGAACCGGGTTATTTACGCCGGGCTTTGTCGATGTTGAAGTGGATCGCCGGATCGAGATAGCTGTTCATTTTATCCTGGATATAGCGGGGGCTTTTGCGGTCGGCCATGAGGATCAGGCCCTCTGCCACCAGATAATTGCGAAACCGTACAATCTGTTCGCGCTGCATGATCTTGTTGGCCGCCGGGATGTACACCAAGCGGGCAAACAACACCCCGTACAAGGTGGTGATCAATGCCAGTGCGAGGCCCGGTCCCAAGGCCGACGGGTCGGCACCCATTTTGTCAAGCATGATCACCAGCCCGATCAGCGTGCCGATCATGCCAAACGCCGGGGAGGTGGAGGCCATGAACCTGAGGATATGCACCTGCACCGTGTTGCGGCCAAAGGTGGTTTCAATCAGGTTGGTGATGATGTCGCGCACTTCATCGCCGCTATAGCCGCTGGTCACCATTTCGATGCCAAATTTCAGGAACTTATCGCCTTTGACCGCTTTTGCGGCTTCGACTTCCAGCGCCGGGGGGCCACCTTTTTGCACGATATAAGCCCAGCGGATCATCCGCCCAACCTCGGCCTTGAGAATGTCGCGGCCAATTTTGGGGGTGAAAAGAATGCGCCCGATCAACTTGAACGACAAAATCACGTAGCGCGGTTCATACGATACAAACGCCGCCGCCATGGTGCCGCCGACGACCATGATAAAACTCGTGACACTGAGGAAAATGAGATAGTTTTCTGTTTCCCATATGATCGCGCCCAGAAACATTCCGAACGCAAGCAGCAATGAAATGATTGTGGAAAAAGACACACCCATTGGGCGACACCCCTTATGAACCCGGTTATTTCGGCCAGTGGTCTGCCCGGTGATCTGGCCGTTTATTTTGACTGTTATTTCAACTGATCTTGTGCAGCACACGTGGTGGCGCAAGAAAAACCGATAACACGATTTGCGCGCGAATCGCACCGCTTGAAAACAATCATATCCAAAGATTGCTTCGGTGGGAAATTTAGCCCCCGCGTCAGCGTTCGCGGAAGGCTTCGTCTTTGAGCTTTAAGACCGGTTTGATTAAATAATCCATAACGGTTTTTTGCCCGGTGCGAATATCCACGGTGGCTTCCATCCCCGGCATGATCGGCAAGAAACCGGAAGTGTTGCCCAAATACGACTTTTCCGGCTGCACCACAACGCGGAAATAGGGCATGCCGTTTTCATCCAGACTGGTGTCGGGCGCGACCAAAATAACCTCGCCTTCCAGCCCCCCGTAACGGGCAAAATCGTAGGTGGAAATTTTCACCAAGGCCTTTTGCCCTTCGGTCACATAGCCACGGTCGGTGGGGTTGAGGCGGCTCTCGATCACCAGATTTTCACCGGTCGGGACGATTTCCATGATTGGTTCGCCAGGCTGAACCACGGTGCCTTCGGCGGTAAAGGCCAGGTTGATCACGATGCCGTCGATGGGGCTTTTGATCTCGGCCCGCACGCCTTGTTCTTCGGCCTTTTTGAACAATTCGTCAATGCGCGCGATGGTTTGTTCGGTTTTGTTGAGTTCATCCTGGGATTCCCGGCGAAAGCGGCTGGCATCTTCCTGGACCCGGCGTTGTGCTTCCGATACCGCCGCCCGCGCCCGGGGGATGCCCGCCTGGATCGACATCATTTCACCGTTGAGGGTTTCAACCTCGGCAGCCAGTTGCAGATGATCAACCCGTGACGTCAGTCCGTCTTTCAGGAGGTCCGTAGAAATTTTAAAGCGTTCCTGGGCGCTGGCCAGGTTGTTGGTGGCGGCGCGCTGTCGGGCTTCGAGTTCCTGTACCTCAAGCTTGCGTTGCTTGACCAGTTCCTGCATGACCGCAAGACCTGCCGCCAATTGGCGTTTGCGGGCGTCAAAAGCCTGGCGCTGTGAACGCGCTTGAGCGGGAATGCGCGCGGTGACCTCAGCGGGGAAATTTGGCACTCCCTCGCCGGTCGCTTCGGCCTGTAAGCGTGCCCGGGTCAGCAGTTCGCTGTCCAGCCGGGTTTGCAGTTCTCGAATGTTTGCGCCACCCGATCCCAAATCCAGTTGCATCATGGTTTGGCCCGCTTTGACGATGTCGCCCTCTTTGATAAAAAGGGTTTGAACGATGCCGCCTTCCAAATGCTGGATGACTTTGGATTTACCCAGGGGGATCACCTCACCGGGGGCCACCGAAACTTCGTCCAGTTTGGAAAAATTCGACCACAATAAACCAAACACGATCAGCGCCATGACCGGCCATGCGGCATTGCGCCACGTGGGTACGGGATGCTTGCTTAACAAGCTGTCGAGCGGGTTGTCAGAAGAACCAGAAACCGGTGGGGAGGAGGCAGCAGACATGGTTTAATCGCGCCCCTGAGAACGTAAATTCGGTATTGAACGCGCCCGCGTTCCAGCCCGGCGCGGGTTGTTTTCCGACAGGGAGTCAGACGCCATCAAGCCATCTTCCGTCCATGCCTTGAGGATCGACTGCGTGGTCGGGCGGAGCGCGGCCGCGGTTTTGATTTTAGCCTGAACCTTGATCGGTTGAGGAGCGGGGGCATCCTTGCGCACGCCGCTGATATTTGATTTTGGCCGTTGTTTGTCCCGCCTTTGAGCGCGCACAATGGGGGTGCTCGCGTCCAAAGACGGCGTTTTGCGCGGAACTCGGCCAGCGTTGGGGCCGTCGAGCACAATCGGGCCGGGATGCGGGCGCTCTTTACCGCGCAATTGAATGGTTGTTTTTGTTTTGGCCGGTGGTGTGGGGGACACAGACCTGGCCTGCGTCGCAGCGTCATTATCGTGTGCACGGGCTTGTGTGCGGGCCAAAGACGGCGTGCGACCGCGCGGCGTTGCAGCCGCCTTGACGACCCCTTTCGGTGGGCGGGGTCTTGCGGCGGCGCCATCCGATTGCAGGGTGCCGATTGATTTTTGTAAGCTTGGGTTTGTGGGGGCCAGCGCAGCCGGGGCGGGTTTTGCCGGGGCCGGTTTTATCGGGGCGTGCTTTTCGGGGGATGGTTTTCGTGACGCGGTCGGGGCCTTGCCCTTGGCAGCATCTTTGTTTTTGTCTTTGGCCGCCGGTGGCGTCTTGCCACCGAACAGGCGTGGCAGGACTTCTTTGGCCGGCCCGGACAACGCCAACTTGCCCTTGTCCAGGGCATAAAGATAATCGCACGCCGACAACAAGGTCGGGCTGTGACTGACCATGATCACGGTGCGGGTTTTGGCGATCTGGATCAGAGTGTTTTTCAACTCGGTCTCGGCATGGCGGTCGAGGCTGGAGGACGGCTCATCGAGCAACACCACCGGCGGGTCACCGATTAAAGCCCGGGCGATGGCGATGCGTTGGCGTTGGCCGCCGGACAAACGTCCCCCGGCTTCGCCGATTTCGGTTGCGTAACCGTCGGGAAGGTCAATGATAAATTCATGCACACCGGCTTCGGTCGAAGCTTTGATGACCTCTTCATCGGTGGCACCTGGCATCCGTGAGGTGATGTTGTCACGCACCGTGCCGGCAAACAAAACGCTTTCCTGGGGCACATAGCCCAGCCAGTCGGCCAGTTCGGAACGGGTGAACTGGGCAATGTCCGCACCATCCAGGGTGACCCGCCCCTTAGACGGCTGATAGAGCCCTTGAATGATCTTCAGCAAGGTGGTTTTTCCCGAACCGTTACGCCCCACCAAGGCGTGGACGCCGCCGGGTGCGATGTCCACGGTGATGCCCGATACCACCGGGGCCTGTTCTTCGTTGTAGGAAAAAAAGACGTTTTCGATGCTCAAGGCTCCGCGCGGTTTTTTCAACTGAATTTCACTTCTTTCGCGTTCGGACGAGTCGTGAAACACGGTGCCCAAACGGTCCGTTGCCTGCGTGAAGCCCGAGTATAAACGCCACGTCCCGACCAATTGATTGAGCGGCCCCATGATCCGTCCCGACAGCATGTTGGTGGCGATCAGCGCCCCAATGGTGAGGTTTTGATCAATAATCGCCAACGCCCCGACGGTGGTCAGGAGCAACGAGGAAATGAGCCCCAATGACGCGCCAAGATTGGAATAGCCATCCGTTTTAGAGCCCCGGTTGATGGCGCTTTCGATGTTTTCAGCGTGTTTTTCTTCCCACACCGGTTCCATTGACCGGTCCAGACCCAAGGCCTTGATGGTGGTCCGTCCGGCGATCATTTCGGCGACCAGGGAATCACGCGACTGGGTCGATTTACGTTCCTGGCCGCTGGCGTCGCTCATCACATTGGCGGATCGCCACGCAACAAACATGAATATCGGCAACATCACCAGCAACACCCACGCGACGGGGGCGGCGATGACGAAAATCAAGACCAAAAACAAAATGGCAAACGGCAAATCGGCGACCAAAAGCGCGGTCGAACCGGATAACGTGTTGCGCACCACGTCAACGTCGCGAAACAGCGACGACCAATATGCCGACGGCTGAGCTTCAAGGTTTTGCATCGGCATGCGCATGATTTTGCGAAACAGCTGGCGACCCAATCTTACATCGACCCGTAAGGCGACGGTTTGGAGGATGCGCGCGCGCGACTGGCGCAAGACATAATCGAAGGCGATGACCAAAAACATCCCCACAACCAGCCCCTGCAAGGTGCTGATGCCATTGTTGTTCACCACCCGATTATACACCTGCATGGTGAACACAGGGACCGCCAGCGCCAGCAAATTGACAAAGAAAGACATCGTCACGACTTCACGGAAGACGGGCGCCAGGGGTTTTAAGAACGGCTTTAGCCAACTTTTGGTCGATGGTTTGGTCGACGGGTCCAATTCGGTTTCTCCGCATAAGCGCTTGTATCTAAAGTCCCATTCTGGGCTGTTTCGCTGCGCATGGATGTCTTTTGGGCCACGGGTTAAATATCCACGAGCAGAATATTATCTGTGTGTTTATGTTAAGTAAAGATAAATATATCTTTTTGTCATTGTATTACAATGACTTCCGTTGCGCCTCTTGCATACGGAATTATGAAGTTTCTGTAACCGTATGGTTTCGCAATAGGGCCTTTACGGCGGGTCCGCGGTCCAGTCGAGGCCGATATCGGTGGCCGGTGCCGATTGGGTGATGCGGCCGACGGAAATGCAGTCGACCCCGGTTGCGGCGATGGCGCGCACGGTTTCCAGGGTAACGCCGCCCGATGCTTCGGTGCGGGCACCGTGATTGACCAGCGCCACCGCATCGCGCAGTTGGTCGGTGGTCATGTTGTCCAGCAACAGGGCATCAACGCCCACGTCCAAGGCTTGCTTCACCTGATGGAGGGTGTCGCATTCGACCTCGATCTGATTGTGGCCGGCGGCCCTGGCGGCCAATACTGCGGTGGTGATCGAACCGGTGACGGCGATATGGTTGTCCTTGATTAAAATCGCGTCATCCAGGCGCATACGGTGGTTGGTGGCACCGCCCATGCGGGCCGCGTATTTTGCCAATTCCCTGTAACCGGGGATGGTTTTGCGGGTGTCGAGGATGGTTGTCCCGGTGCCGGCAACGGCGTCAACGTAGGCTTTGGCCAAGGTTGCGATGCCGCTGAGGTGTTGCAGCAGGTTTAACGCGGTCCGCTCTGCGCTCAACAGGGCGCGCCCGGGGCCCGATACCTTGGCCAAAACATCGCCCGGCCCCACCACGGCCCCATCCTGGACCTTGGCGTGCCATTCGATGGTTGGATCGACCGTGGCAAAGACCATCGCGGCCAGATCCAGCCCGGCGATGACCATGTCGTGACGGGCCGCCATGACTCCATGGAAGTGCAGATGCGCGGGGATGGTTGAGTTTGATGTGATGTCGCCGTCGCTGCCCAGGTCTTCGGCCAGGGCATTCAGGATCAGACGTTCGGCAACGGCGCGGTTGACGCCTTTGGCTCCGGGAAACATAACCGTCAGGCCGCGTTTTGGGACGACACGCCCCGTGGCGGGGCCAGTTCGAGCATGCGTTCCAGCGGTTTTAACGCCGCCAGGCGCAATTCTTCGGTCATGGTGAGGGCGGGTGCACCGTTGACCATGCACAGATACAGTTTTTCCATCGTGTTTAAGGCCATGTACGGACAACTGGCGCAGTTGCAACCCCCATCCGCCCCCGGTGCGGCATAAAAAACTTTGTCGGGCGAGGCCTTTTGCATCTGGTGAATGATGTGTTGTTCGGTGGCGACGATGAATTCGCGCGCCGCGCTGTGGTCAACAAAGTCGAGAATTTGGCTGGTTGAACCGACATGGTCGGAGACCTCTAAAATACTTTCCGGGCATTCGGGGTGGGCCGCGACCAAGGCCCCTGGGTGGGTGCTTTTCAGGCGCGTGATTTCGCGCGCGGAAAATTGTTCGTGGACAATGCAAGTCCCCGGCCACAACTTCATGTCACGCCCGGTCTTGCGTTGCAGGTAGGCCCCCAAATGGCGATCGGGGGCAAACAAAATCGGCTGGTCTTGGGGCAGGTTGTTGATGATGTATTCGGCGCTGGACGATGTCACAATGATGTCTGAGAGGGCTTTGACCTCAGCCGAACAATTGATGTAAGTCAATGCGATGTGGTCGGGGTGGGCGTCACGCCAAGCCTTGAACGCGGCCGGTTGGCAGCTGTCTTCCAGGGAACAGCCGGCGTTTTCGTCGGGGATCACCACGGTTTTTTCGGGGTTGAGAATTTTCGCCACTTCGGCCATGAAGCGGACCCCGGAAAACACGATCATGTCGGCGTCTGTGGCGGCGGCTTTGCGCGATAAATCCAGGCTGTCGCCCACGAAATCGGCCAAATCCTGGATTTCGCCGTCTTGGTAGTAATGGGCCAGGATCACCGCGTTTTTGTCCCGGCGCAAATGTTCGATCTCCGCCTCTAAATCAAGCTGCGGATCAATGTCGAGTAGCGTCATCGCAATGTTGTCAGTCAAACCCATGGCCCTTATTCGAAGTCTTCGGGGGGGCATCTTAACGATCTTGGATGGGTTATGAAAGGCCCTGGACGGGTGGGGTGTCGGTGAAGGTGGGCACCATGTCGTTTACGTTTAAGCTACGCAAGGACGGGTAGTGATGTCCGACCCACAGTGCACATAACATTAACTTCGGCGTGTTGCCGGTGTTGGCGCTTTCGATCATCATTTTCCCCACCATATCAAGCGGATTGGGGCGTAAATGAAGGGCGTTGGCCGGGGTGAGGTGGTCGCTGAGGTCCAGCAAGCATTCGTCCATCGTTTCGAGCGTATGCAGTTCAAATTCCAATTGTGCCTTGCGGCTGATCTCCAGGGGGACCTGGCTGGTGTCCAGGATGAGGGTGAAGGTCTTGTTTGGGGCACGGTCATCGGAGTCTCTGCGGACAGAGTCTCGTTGGGTTGGGGCTGAAGGTAAGTTTGAATTTAATTTATGGGGCATCGGGGGAGGTCCTTTATCAGGTTCTTTTTATTAGGGGGAGGAGACTTTTTATATTTTGTAAGTGTGGACGTTGTTCTCAACCCCAAAGGCCTCTATATGCGATTGTTTTAAAGTATGCATATGGCATACTAAGGTATGTTTTTTTGAGATCTCATCCGCCAAACGCGGACAGTCCCGTTTGTGCGCGGCCCAAAATCAGCGCGTGGATGTCGTGAGTGCCTTCATAGGTGTTCACGGCTTCCAGGTTCATCATGTGGCGGATCACTTGAAATTCATCCGATATGCCGTTGCCGCCGTGCATGTCGCGTGCGGTGCGGGCGATGTCCAGGGCCTTTGCGCACGAGTTGCGTTTGAGCATCGAGATCATTTCCGGCGCACCGTCGCCATCGTCGAGCAAGCGGCCCAGGCGCAGGCACGCTTGTAGGCCCAGGGTAATTTCGGTCTGCATGTCGGCGAGTTTCTTTTGCACCAATTGGGTGGCCGCCAGGGGACGGCCGAACTGGTGGCGCTGCAAAGTGTAGTCGCGCGCCGCCATCCAGCAAAATTCAGCCGCGCCCAAGGCCCCCCAGGCGATGCCGTAGCGGGCCTTGTTGAGGCACGAAAACGGTCCCCTCAGGCCGCTCACGTCGGCAAAAATATTTTGTTCGGGGACAAACACCCGGTCCATGACGATTTCCCCGGTGATGGAGGCCCGCAGGGAAAATTTGCCGTCAATTTTAGGTGTGCTGAGGCCCTTGTCGCCGCGTTCGATGATAAAGCCGCGAATCTCGCCGTCCAGTTTCGCCCACACCACGAACAGGTCGGCGATGGGCGCGTTGGTGATCCACATTTTCGTGCCGGTCAGAATATAGCCGTCCTCGACCTTTTCGGCCCGGGCGCGCATGGCGGCGGGGTCGGATCCGGCATCGGGTTCGGTCAGGCCAAAACACCCGATCATTTCACCGCGCGCCAATTTGGGAAGATAGTCTTGTTTTTGGCTTTCGCGGGCATAGGTAAAAATCGGCTGCATGACCAGTGAGGACTGAACGCTCATGGCCGACCGATAGCCGCTGTCGATGCGTTCAATCTCACGCGCGACCAATCCGTAGGCCACGTGGGACACACCCGCACAGCCGTATTTTTCGGGCAAGGTCGCGCCCAAAAGTCCCAATTCACCCATTTCCAACATGATTTCGGGGTGAAAAATTTCATGGCGGTTGGCGTCGATAATCCGCGCTTGCAGTTTGTCTTGTGCGTAGGCGCGGGCGGTGTCTTGAACCAGTCGTTCTTCTTCGTCTAATTGCTGGTCCAACAACAAGGGGTCGGCCCATTCAAAATGTGCTTTGCGCGACGACGTGGACATGTGCGGCTCCTCAAAAATGGCGGTGAGGCATACCTATCAGGTCGTCTTTGTCGTGTCACCTCGTGGTTTGGTTGAGAGCAATCAAACCATATCAGAAAGATAACCGGGTGCCGCAGCCCGACATTTAACGGCCAACCCGACAGATCTCTAAAACACCGGATCGACACGTTCTACATTGGAGCGGGTGATCATTTCAAACGGCACTTCCATATCCCGGGCAACGCGATTTCCCAACAAAATCTGAACCGCAATTTGTGCCCCTTCCTTGCCGCTGGTGGGGTAGGTGAAGGCCGCGTCCTGGTTGCCGGAACGGATTGCCGCGCGGGATTCCGGGATATAACCAATGCCGACGATGAGCATATCTTTGGGATTAATTTTGGCCGCTTTCAGGGCCATCATGGCACCCGCGATCATGCGATCATCTTGCGCGAAAATGGCATCAATGGTCAGCCCGGAACTGAGCGCACTCTCCACCGCTTGCAGCGCATCGGGGCGCCGGTTGATGGCCGTTGTTAGCGCCACGACATTGATGTCTTCATGTTTGGCGATTTCTTCTAAAAAACCAACGGTGCGTTTGGCGGAACTCGAAGATGATAAAGGCCCTTGCAGAATGAGGATGTTGCCCTCGCCACGCAGTTTTTTCGCCATGTAGGCGGCGGCCTGTCGCGCGATTTTGTCGTCGCTGGGGGAAATAAAGGTGGTGTAATCGTCGGTGAGAATACGCTGGGTCAAAAGCACCACGGGAATGCCTTGGGCGCGAACTTTGCGGATCACCGGGGTCATGGCGACGGTGTCGCGGGGATTGATGATCAACAAATCAACTCCGTTATCGGCCATATTTTCGATGTCCTGGATGTTTTGCGTGATGTCGCCCTTGGCATCGGAATAGATAAAGGAGATGTTTTGATAGCGCGCCAGTTCCGTTTTAACCGCCATCACCTGCGCGCGACGCCAGTCATTGGCCATATTGTCTTGCGGGAAACCAATAACAAAGGTGCGCGGCTCGGCCATCGCACCTTGAAGAAAAACCCCAAGGGCTAAAACGCTACAGACAACCGCAAGCGTAAATGTTCTCAAACTCAACATGCCAGGAAATGCCCCCCCACAATCAACCCTGATCGAGACTGTAAAACAGTCGGGTGCCGATGCCTATCGACAATACCGATTAGATGGAAAAAGTCACCATCATCACAACTTAAACATCGCGGTGGCGGGGTGACTTTGGGGGGTGACGGGGCGAGGTGAGGGGGCGCTAGGTGCGTTGTCTCAGGACGTTGTTCATTCGATCCAAGTCTGAGAAGCTGATGTTTGGAAGAACAGAAGCTGCTTGGGAGGACCGAATGAATGTCTACAAGAATGCCCGCCTAACGCCCCGAGGTCGAGAGATTTTGATCTCCCGCCATGGGCGTCAGCGCCAGCACCGCCTTAGTCGAAGATCGGGGTGCAGAATTAGCCGCACATCGAAAGTTCTCAATGGCAACGGACATGGATGTATATTTTTGCGATCCCAGCAGTCCTTGGCAACGAGGAACAAACGAGAATACGAACGGATTGCTGCGGCAATATTTTCCCAAGGGAAGTTGCTTGTCAGGATATTCGCAGAGCGACCTCAATAGAGTTGCTGAAAAACTCAACAGTCGTCCAGGAAAAACATTGGCCTTCGAAACGCCAGCTCATAGACTCGACACGGTGTTGCTATGATCAATTGAATCCATCGCCCCTAAAAACGGGGGTATTACCATTTCCCTGCGCTTTCGGAAGTTCTGCCCGCAGTTGAGGTTAATGGACTGTGGATCGATGACATCGAAATTTTGAGGGTGCATTACGCCAAGACCCTCATTGATTGGCAAAGCCGTTTCAGCGCCAATCGAGATAAAATTTCAAAACTCTTTGACGAACGTTTCTGCCAGAGTGAAGCCGCCTTCCTCCATGGTGATCAGTTTGTATTCCAGATGCAGATTTCCAAACGGTGTAGTGTGGTGCCAATCTGCCGCGATTACATCACCCGCAGGGAACGCGCCCAGGGAATCGGAAATATTTTGCCCCCGCCCACGGGGTCGGTTTCAAAAGGAGGCATGAGACTTTGAGCGACCCTTCAGGCCACAGCGGCTTTCACGCAAAAACGCTCACCATCGTCGGCGCCGGACCGGCCGGCCTGGTGTGCGCCATAGTGCTGGCGCGGGCCGGATGGCGGGTGGTCGTCCGTGAGATGAAGGCGGAGGTCGGTGGACGGTTTCAGGGCGATTTTCAGGGCCTGGAAAACTGGACCGAAGAAAATAATATTCTCCAGGACTTACGAGCGGAAGGCGTCGAGGCTGGTTTCGATGCTCACCCCGTTTTCGGGGGGACGGCCTTCGATGCCTGGGGAGGGCGGTACGATATCACCAGCACGCAGCCGCTCTACTATCTCGTGCGGCGTGGCCCGGAGCTCGGGACCCTGGACCGGGGTCTGCTGGAGTTTGCTCTGGCGGTCGGTGTGGATGTTCATTTTAACGACAGGGTCCGGCGCACGGAGGGGCCGACCGTTCTTGCCGCGGGGCCTCGGGTCGCAGACGCCATCGCCGCAGGTTATGTGTTTGAGACGAAAATGGCCGACGGTTCGTGGATTTGTTTCGATTCCTCGTTGGCTCCGAAAGGCTACGCCTATCTGCTCATTCATGGTGGGCGGGGCACCGTGGCCAGTTGCATGTTTAGCGGCTTCAAGCGCCAGGCGGATTACGTCGAGGCCACCGTGGACATGTTTCGCGATCGGGCGGGACTGGATATGCAAAACCCACGGCCCTTCGGCGGCTACGCCAACTTCAGGCTTCCGCGCGACGGGTTTCAGGGCGGCCATATGGCCATTGGCGAACAGGCGGGTTTTCAAGATGCCCTGGCCGGGTTTGGCATGCGCTATGCCTTGCGTTCTGGTATACTGGCCGCACGCGCCCTGATTGAAGGCGGTGACTACACACAGTTGTGGCGGGCGGCATTACAAGCGCCGTTGCGCACTTCGGTCAGCAACCGTTTTATTTTCAATCTCGTTGGCGACCATGGCTGGCGCTGGATGCTGAGGCGTCGATTGGTCAAGGGTGACGCCCGCCCCATGCTACGCCGTTTATACCAGCCTTCGCTTCTCACCCGCACGGTGTTTCCCCTGGCCCTGAAATACTATCGGCACGCCCTTCGTGATCGAAGCTGCGATCATAAAGACTGTGCATGTGTCTGGTGCCGCTGTGGCGATGCAGAGAACCATCATGTGGCCGCGCCCTCCCTAATGGAAGATGGAAAGGATTGAATATGTCAGCTGGCAGGGTGCTGAAAAAGCCCCCAACGCTGTGATATAGCGGCCCTTTTATGGGCATTTTGGAAAATTTTCTGGCGATATCATCGGTTTTTGGAGAAAACCCCTCCTCTAAATGGCCATTTTGCCGGTTTCGGCCAGATGGTCCTGACGCGATGTGCGTCGTGACCTTCTTCTTTCTGAGCTTTCCAACAAAGTCCGTCACATCATAAGCCTTGTCTGCACCAGGTGTGATCCGGCCTTTTTTGTGTGGCGCTCAACCCGTTCCAGCGCCGCGACCCGTTCCGCCGTGCCGTTGCCCTTGCGGTAAAGACGAGCCTCGGGGTCAGTTGTGCTTTGGTGGGTGTCGTTGCGGCGCTTTTGGCCGTGGAAATCCCGATCGGGGTTGCTGCCCCCGGCACCTTTATCGTCATCGCCATCCTTGGGGCGAAAGCTTTTCATCGACGCCCACGCTTCAATCAGCGTGCCATCGACCGAAAAATGATCGCGGCTCAAAAGACGACGGACCTTCTTGTGTTCGACAACGCCGTTCAGAAGTTTGGCCGAAACATCGGCCTCCAATAATCGATCCCGGTTATGACAAAACGTACTCGCATCCCAGACCCCGTCATCCATGCCCAGACCAACGAACCCGCGAAACTAGATGTTGAAATCAAGCTGCTCCATCAGCTGACGTTCAGAGCGGATCGTATAAAATGCTTGTAGAAGCAACGCCCGAAGCAATTGTTCCGGCGGGATCGACGGGCGTCCCATGCGCGAATGGGCCTATGCCAGAGCCTACAAAAACTCCAGGCAAAGGGCCGAGGAGCTGCCCTCCTGGTTCCATCATTACAATTGGCACAGACGGCACGCCGGGGTAAAAGGGAAAACACCCATCAGCCGATCAGGCCTGGATGTGAACAATCTTATGAGACACCACAGCTAGGCGAGCTTTAAATCGCCAAATCCAATCAATTTGTGCGACCCTTCATCCCACAGGGCCAGGCGCACAGAGCGGAGGCTTTCGCGGAACGTCAGGCGAGACATGCCTTGCAATTCGGGGCTGGAATCCAGGCAGTCCTTAAGGCGGTAAAACGGAATGGTGCCGCACAGGTGGTGAATGTGATGAATGCCGATGTAGCCGGTCAACCATTGCAACATCCCGGGCAAGACGTAATAAGAACTGCCCAAAATGGCTGCGGAATGAAAGTTCCAGTCGGCGTCGCTAGCCCAGTGCGTGTCGGAAAACTGATGTTGAATGAAAAACATCCAGCCGCCGATCCACGCCGCCACGATGACCGTCGGCAACACCACGATGAGCACCGTTTGCAGCCCCAAAAGCGCGATCAGGCCGCCGTAGACCACGACCAACGCGAGGTCGCTCAACAGCACGCTGCGCCAGACTTTAGCGAACGCAAACGGCATCCAGAACGGAATGCGCTGGCCGATGATAAAGTGATAGGGCATGCCGAATACGAACAGCACCAGGGGATGACGATAGATCCGGTAAATGAGACGTTTGAATGGCGACAGTGCGCCGTATTCGGCCACCGTTAAGGTGTCGATGTCGCCAAACCCGCGCTTGTCCAGATTGCCGGAGGTGGCGTGGTGCATGGCGTGGGCTTTTTTCCAAAACGTATAAGGGGTCAGGGTCAGGACACTCAACAGTCGGCCCAAGGTGTCGTTGGCACGGCGTGTGCGAAAATACGATCCGTGGCCGCAATCGTGCTGAATAATAAATAGCCGCACCAAAAAGACGCCCGCCGGAACGGTCAAAACGAGGGCGGGCCAAAATTCAGAGGCAACCGCGACAAACAAGATCGTGGTGAGAACAAAAAATGGCACCGCCGTGACAATCAGCTGGACGATGCTGCGCCCAGGGTCGGCCCCTTTGTACGCGTCACAGTGCCGGGCCAGACGGCGCGCGGTGGCGTTGAAATTCTCGCGGGTGCCGACACCTTCGTTGATGGGCGTGTGTATCATAGGTTCTGCTGCGGTCCTGCTGGGTTGGTTGCGGAGCACGGGGGTAGAAGGGGGGCACGGGGGAGATGAGGGCATGACAAGGGGCCCCAAGTGCCTCAGCCCGACAGTGTCTTGCAATGAGTGTCTTGCAATGAGTGTCTTGCAATGGTGGCGACTTAAATTACGACCAAACAGAATATACCATACATGGATGTGGGTTCCACAACCAATGTTATGTGGCAATCCCCCCGAAAATGAGCGGTGATGGGTTCATCTGTCGAGAGCAGGGCATGGCTGCGACCCACTTTATTCAGGCGAGTCCACAATGAAGATTGAGAGGGCGTTTGGTGTCATGCTCGCGCGATGACCTGGGCGCTTTGGGTTTTCCTTAAATATTCTCTTTACGCGCACCGGGTGGCTGCCTACATGTAGCGGGTCAGATCAATATTGATGGAGCTGCTTTATGAACCAGAACCTGGTGACAACGGACGACCCCGTCCCCGACACAATTGAAACTGTGGCTGCGGACATGATCGTGGACAAAAACCTCGATGATTTCGTGACTTTTAAAGTGGGCGGTCAACTGTTTGGTATTCCCATTCTCATGGTGCAGGACATTTTGCGCCTGGAGGATATCGCGTTGATTCCGCTGGCTCCGTCCAAGGTGCGCGGATCGATCAATTTGCGCGGGGCTATTGTCACGGTGATCAGTGTGCGCAATTGCCTGGGCCTTGGGGAGCGTGAAAACGAGCATGGTGAAGGCCATGACGACACCGATATGGGGGTGACCATTGAACAAGGCGGTAATCTATACACCTTGTTGGTCGACAGCATCGGCGACGTGGTGAACATTTCGCCAAAATCGTTTGAATCCACCCCCTCCACGATGGATGCGAAGTGGCGTAATTTTTCCAAGGGGGTCTATCGTCTGGACAGTGAATTGATGGTGGTGCTGGATGTTGAGCGGGTGTTGGTGGGCACGCCTTCGGATTAGGCTTTTGAGCTGATGTTGGATTTGTAAATCTTGGTCATGGTCACGGCAATGTGATCTTCGACCACCACCACGTCGCCGCGCGCGATCAGGTTGCCGTTGGCTTTGACTTCGATATCTTCACCCACGCTGCGGTCCAGCATAACCACCGCGCCACGGCCCATTTTCAGCAATTGGCTGACTTTCATGGTGCTGGTGCCGAGCACGGCGGTGACATCGACCTTAACGTCTAAAAGCGATTTGTGCTGTTCTTCGTCATCATCGGACATGGCGTTGACCACCGTGAGAATCGTTGCAGTGAAATGCCACTATACACCAAAAGAAACCGGTCGTTAATCGGCATGGTCCAAACCGCGCAACCGAGCGGACCTGCGGCGGAGAAACTCCAGGGTCAGCAAAAAGGCCACTGAGACCAAAATCAACACCGTGGCCACGGCCAAAATGGTCGGGTTGATCTGTTCGCGCAGTCCGGAAAACATTTGTCGGGGAATGGTCCGTTGCCCCGGACCGGCCAAAAACAGCACCACCACCACTTCGTCGAACGAGGTGACAAACGCGAACATCGCCCCGGAGATGACCCCCGGGCGGATCAGCGGCATGACCACATCGAAAAAGGTTTTGATGGGCGACGCGCCCATGCTCAATCCGGCGTGATACAAGGACCGGTCAAACCCGGTGAGCGTGGCGGTCACGGTGATGATCACAAACGGCACGCCCAAGGCCGCATGGGCAATCACCAGGCCGGCGTAATTGCCCGCCAAACCCAGTTGGGTGTAAAAGAAAAACATCCCCGCGGCGACGATGATCAACGGCACGATCATCGGTGCCAGCAACAAGGCCATGATCAGGCGTTTGAAGGGCATGTTTTGGCTGGACAACCCGACCGCCGCCAAGGTGCCCAGAACGGTCGCCAGGATGGTCGCGAAAAAGCCCACGATAAAGCTGTTTTTGATCGCCAAAACCCAGTTGGGGTTGGTCAAAATGGCATCATACCAGCGCAGCGAATAGGCCGCCGGATCGAGGGTCATCATGCCGCGCGTGAAGGTGAAAAACGGTTCCGCATTGAACGACAGTGGAATGATCACCACAATTGGCAAGATCAGGAAAAACAGCACCGCATAGGCACTGATTTTTAGCGTATAGGCGCCCAACTTGTGCCAAATGGTGAAATAGGCTGGAAAAGGATTGCTCATGGTCTGTTCATCCCAGCTTGATGTTACCGGCACCGACAAAGCGGTCGTAAACCCAATACAGAGTTAAAATCAAAATCAACAGCAAGGTGCCCAGCGCCGCCGCCAGCCCCCAGTTGTTCGATTGTTGCATGTGAAAGGCAATGATGTTGGAAATCATCTGGCCGTCGGTCCCGCCGACCAGCGCGGGGGTGATGTAGTAGCCGACCGAAATGATAAACACCAACAACGCCCCGGCGGACAGTCCGGGGAGGGTGTTGGGCAGATAAATTCTTAAAAATGCCGGCACCGGTCGCGCCCCCATCGACATGGCGGCGCGCATCAGGGTCGGGTCGATGCCTTTCATCACGCTGTACAGCGGTAAAATCATAAACGGCAATAAAATGTGCGTCATCGCAATGATGGTGGAAAATTCGGTGTAGAGCATATTCAACGGCTCAGAAATAATTCCCAACCCGGTCAGGGTCGAATTGATCACCCCGTTGGTTTGCAACAGGGCGATCCATGCGGTGGTGCGCACCAACAGCGAGGTCCAAAATGGCAACAACACGAAAATCATCAAAATATTGGCGGTTTTGGCGGGCGCATTGGCGAGGAAATAGGCCAGCGGATAGCCCAAAAGGAGGCACAACACGGTGATGATCAAGGCCATGCGCAGGGTTTTTGTATACAGTTTGAGATAAATCTGCGCTGCTTTGCGTATCTGCACCTGGCCGTCGGTGCCGCGTTCCAAATCCAGGGCGGTCAGATAATAGCTGTCGGTGTAAATGGTGCCGGCCTTCTTAACCGCCCGCCACAACACCGGGTCGGCCCAGCGTTTGTTGGCTTGCACCAACAGCCGGGCGCCGTTTTCGGCCAGGGCTGCATCGTCCTGGCGGCGCATTTTGCGCGCCGATGATTTGACCACGCTGGCTGCGCCGGGGGCGTTGCGGTTGATTTCCGCCGCCAGCTTGCCCGATGTGCGGGCCAGGGCCAGACGCTTGAGGTCAACGGCCATGCGGTTCAAAACCAGGTCGTCGGGGGTGCCCTGGCCATCCCACGCGACCAGGAGGTCGAGCGTTTCGGGGATCAGGTCGGCGACCACCGGGTTGTATATGCCGCGGTACAGCATGGTGGCGATGGGGGCTACAAAGGCAAACAAAACAAACAGCAATAATGGTGTGACCAACGCAAAAGCCACGGTTTTGTGACGTTGCAACTCGCGCCGCGCAAGACGTTTTTCGGCGGCGGTCAAAAGATCGCTACGCTCGATTGGAGCGGTGTCGGGGGACGGGTGCGCGTGGGTCATGAATTTTGATCTTTGTCAGCGGGGGTCTTCATCAGCGGGATCGGTGCTCACGGATGGATAGGGTTTGTTTTTCTTCAACAAAACCACGAGGGTGGTGTGGGTCGGGACCCACACCACCCCTGACAGCAGGTTTACTTCAACAGCCACTCGTTGAATTTTTCACCGAGAGATTCGCCGTAATCAGCCCAGAAAATACCGTCGGCCTTAACCCCTTTGTCCATGTAGGAGGTCGGCAGATCGGGAACCACGGCCGGATCGACCAGCGCCATGGATGATGCCCGGGTCGGGCCATAGGCCACGTCCGGCATGCCCGCCAGCGGCTTGGTGCCGGTTGCGAACGAGATGAAGTCAAACGCCAGATCTTTCTTTTTGGAGCCCTTGACCACGGCCCAGACGTCGAGATCGTAAACGTGTGCGTCCCAAACCATTTTGAACGGTTTGCCATCTTTTTTGATGGCGTTGAAAATCCGTCCGTTGGCCGATTGGCCCATCACCGCGCCGCCGTCGTTGAGCAACTGGGGCACCTGAGACCAGGAATCAAACCACACGATGTCGTCTTTGATGGTGTCGAGCTTGGCAAATGCGCGGGCTTGACCGGCTTCGGTCGCCAGCACTTTGTAGACGTCGCTCTTGGCCACGCCATCGGCGATCAGGGCCCATTCCAGGTTGACCTGGGCGCGTTTGCGCATGGCCCGCTTGCCGGGGATTTTTTTGGTGTCAAAGAAATCGCCAATGGTCTTGGGCACCACCGCGCCGATGGTTTTTTCGTTGTAAGCGTAGACGATCGTCCAAACGATGTTGCCGACGCCACATTCGTTGGCCAGGGCTGCGGGGATGAAATCCTTGGTCGCCGCCGAACCGTCGGCACCTTTTTGCAAGATGGAGCGGGGAATGACCTCCAGCAGACCTTCGGAGCACGCCCGTTCCAAATCAATCACTTCGATGTCGACCACATCCCACTGGACGTTGCCGGCTTCGACCTGGGCCTTGATTTCGGCGATGCCGCCGGAATAATCTTCAAACAAAACCTTGGTGCCGGTTTTTGCGACGTAGGGGTCGATCATGTACTTCTTTTGCGCCGCGCCATAGGCCCCGCCAAAGGACACTGCGGTCAGTTCTTTCGCCATGGCGGTGGTGGTGAGCATCGCGCCCAACGCCGCTGCGGCTAAAAATGTCGTGGTTTTCATGGTTTTAAATTCTCCCGTTGGTGTGAAAAAAAATCATCCGTTTGCGGCAAAAGCAAAACAATCGCTCTGGCGGCAAATCAGGGTCGCGGTTTCGTCCACCGCGAATTTTGGTGCGGCGTGGTCGTTGAGAACCTTGACGATGATTTCGGTGCCGTCGCTCAAGGTGAAGAAATAACGAATAAAATCACCGACATATAAACGCACCGAAAAGGTTGCGGTGATGGTGTTGTCGAAGGCGTGGTCGCTGGGCAAGATGAACAGCTTTTCCGGGCGTACCGAGACCAGGCACGGTGCGCCGATGGTGGTGCAATCGGCGCGCCGGGCGGTGATTTCAGTGCCGCCGACGATGCTGACGTGGATTCGCTCGCCATCGACTTTTGTCACGGTGCCGGGCAGAAAGTTGTTTTCGCCAATGAAATCAGCGACAAAGCCGTTGGCGGGCTGTTCGTAGAGAACGTCCGGTGCGGCGCATTGTTGCACCACGCCATCGTTAAACACCGCGATGCGGTCCGACATGGTCAACGCTTCGGTCTGGTCGTGGGTCACGTAAATCACCGTAAAGCCAAGTTTTTTGTGCAGCCGGGTGATTTCCAATTGCATTTGTTCGCGCAATTTTTTGTCCAACGCGCCCAGCGGTTCATCCATCAGCACCAAACTGGGGCTGAAGATCAACGCCCTCGCCAAGGCCACGCGTTGGCGTTGGCCGCCGGACAATTGGGCCGGGGTGCGTCCGCCAAAATCATCGAGTTCGATTAATTTGAGATAGCGGGTAACCCGTTCATCAAGCTCGGCCTTGGGCATTTTGCGCACTTTGAGCGGATAAGCGAGGTTTTCGGCAATGCTCATATGCGGAAACAGGGCGTAGTTTTGAAACACCATGCCGATGTTGCGTTTGTACGGTGCGGTGCGGGTGATTGGATGACCGTCCAGCAAAATTTCTCCGCTGGTGACGCTTTCAAATCCGGCCATCATCATCAAGACGGTGGTCTTGCCCGACCCCGACGGCCCCAAAAGGGTGAGAAATTCACCTTGGGCGACATCCAGGTTAAAATCTTTCACCACCAGAGATTTCTGATCGTAGCTTTTCTGAATTTTATTGAAATGTAAAAAACCCGGCGCGCTGTCGGTGCCCATTCATGTCCCCTCTGTTAACAACCGCTGTGCGGCTTCCTTTTCTTAATTGGTATGATAATGCATGGAAATGCCCCCCGATGACAGGTACAGTTTAATAAAACCAATTGGTACAGATTAGTCGGCTTGAGTAGGGGGCTGGGGTGAGTATTTTATTTTCGCCGGTGGACAAGGCGTCATCGGTCGATTTGCGCGATCAGGTTTGTGAAAAAATATCTTTGCGGATCAGTCAGGGGCTGTTGAAACCCGGTCTGCGGTTGCCGTCGTGTCGCAAGGCCGCTGCTCAACTGGGGGTATCGCGCAACACCGTGGTCAGCGCCTATCATGCGCTGATTTATGATGGCCTGGTTGAGGCCCGCGAACGGTCGGGTTATTTTGTTCATCGCGGGGTGCGCAGTGCCCCGTTTGCCCGCGCAAACGAACCCGCGTGCGCCCCGCAGCGCCTGTTTGACCGTCTCAGTCCCACGGTGACACCGTCCGGCTACAACATCATTTCGCGTCCCGGCGACTGGTCCCAATACCCCTATCCGTTCGTCTGCAATCAGATGGACGCGGCGCGGTTTCCGCTGGCCGATTGGCGCAAGTGCAACTATCAGGTGCTCAACCGGGGGCAAACGGCGGCGGTGACCGGCGATCATCAGTATAGCGATTGTGCCGAATTGGTGACGCAAATCCGCACCCGTTTGCTGCCGCGTCGCGGCATCGTCGCGGGGCCAGATGAGATTTTACTGACCGCCGGCGCGCAACAGGCGATTTACGTGTTGTCGCAACTGTTGGGCGGGCCGGGGCGGCGGATTGCGGTGGAAGATCCGTGTTACGCCGAAGCGCGCAACATTTTTAATTTGTTTTTTGGCGACGTGCGGCCGATTAATTTGGACGGCGAAGGGCTGGTTTGTGATCAGCGGCTGGCGGATTGTGATTTGGTGTACGTGACCCCCAATCATCAATATCCAACCTCGTTGCGCATGTCGGGGGCGCGGCGCAAGCAGCTTTTGGACCACGCCAAACGGCACAATGTGGTGATTGTCGAAGATGATTATGACTGTGAAACGGATTTCGATCCCCTGATCAAACCGGCGTTGAAGGCGAGTGCGTCCGATAATTTGGTGATTTATATCGGCAGTTTGTCGAAAAGTCTCAGTCCCGGTTTACGGCTGGGCTACATGGTCGCCCCGGCGGACTTCATCCGCGAGGCCCGGGCCTTGCGCGGCATGATGATCCGCCATTTGCCGCCCCAGGTGCAATTGACCACCGCGCGGTTTATCCGCCTGGGTCACCACGATGCGTTTATTTCACGGCTGCAAGGGGTTTACGAACGTCGTTGGCATGCCGCCAACACCGCCCTGCGGCGGCTGTTTCCCGATGTCCAGATCACCAGCGGCTGGGGCGGGACCAATTTTATGATCACCGCCCCCAAGCCCGTCAATCTGACCGACCTGGCCCCCGCAGCGCTGGCCGCGGGGGTGGTGATCGACCCCATCCAGGTGTGTTTCGAGACCCCCGGCGAAGGCACCAATATTTTCCGATTGGGGGTTTCGGCGATTGGTGAGAAAAAAATCACCAAGGGCCTGGAACGCTTGCGCGGTGTTTATGATCGGTTCGTGGGCTGATGTTGAAGGGCTACAAGGGGGGGAACAGCACCGGCTTGATCAGGCTGAAGGCGATGGCCCACATCACCATGCAGATGCCGGAATCGAGGATTCTCCATGCCCTTGAACTGTGAAACAGCGCGGTGAGTTTGGTGGCCGCGAAGGCCAATGAGTAAAACCATAACAGCGATCCCACAATCGCCCCGGCCAAAAACCACGTGCGATCCGGCCATGGATATTGACCGGACACCCCCCCCAGCAATACCAAAGTGTCAAGATAGACTTGAGGGTTGAGAAGGCTAAACCCAAGGGTGGTGAGAATGGCGACTTTGAGGCTCATGCGGGTGGAGGCGTTTTTGTCCTCTTGGGTTTCTGGCACACCCTTGCCCCACGCGCGGCGCAACGCCAAAAGGCCGTAGACAAACAAGAATGCCGCACCAAAAATCGCTGACCCGGTGGCCAGTTCCGGTGTGCTGGCGATCAGCGTGCCCATTCCAACGCCACCGAGAACGATGAGCACCGTATCGACCAAAAAGCAAACCGTGGCGATGATAAAGTGGTGTTCGTGCTTTAAGCCCTGGCGCAGCACAAAGGCATTTTGCGCACCGATGGCGATGATCAGGCCGCTGCCCAGCCCTAAGCCCTGAAACAATATGTATATCAAGTTGATGATACTTTCTGAGCATATGAGGGATGTGTCATAATGTTGGTGTCCGATACCTGAGTTGTATCATACGCGCCCAAAGGCGATAAATACGTCAATGAGACCGGTTGTACAGATTGACCAAGTGTATGGGAGTCGCGATGTCACGACCATTTATAACGCTCTTGGCCAAAGCTTCCGGGTTGCTGCGATGGTGAAAAAAGCAATGACGAAAAGGGGCCATACGATAAAGCGGATGAAAGGTTTTGCATTGGTGCCTGTCGCCTGCATCCACGACAAGCTGTCGTGGATGCTTGTGCGCGATGTCTGGCCGCTTAACGGGCGGCCTTGACCTTTTGTCGCCACGCGTGCAGCAACGGTTCGGTGTAGCCGTTGGGCTGTTCGCGGCCTTTGAACACCAGGTCTGATGCCGCCTGAAAGGCGAACGACGCGTCAAAGTCGGCGGCCATCGGGCGGTAGTCGGGGGTGGTGGCGTTTTGTCCATCGACCACTTTGGCCATGCGTTTGAGGGTTTCTTCCACCTCGGGCCGGGTGCATACACCGTGGTGCAACCAGTTGGCCAGATGCTGGCTGGAAATGCGCAGTGTCGCGCGGTCTTCCATCAACCCGACGTCGTGGATGTCGGGTACTTTTGAACAGCCCACGCCGCTGTCGATCCAGCGCACCACATAGCCCAGGATGCCTTGCGCGTTGTTGTCCAATTCGGCCTGAATTTGGTCGGCGGACAGGGCCTCGCTTTGCAACGGGATGGTCAAAATATCGTCGAGGCTGGCCCGGGCGCGGGTGGCGATGTGGTTTTGGCGCGCGGTCACGTTGACCGTGTGATAGTGCTGGGCGTGCAGGGTGGCGGCGGTGGGCGAAGGCACCCACGCGGTGTTGGCCCCGGCTTGGGGATGGGCGTGCTTGGTGTCGACCATGCGGCGCATTTCGTCGGGCATCGCCCACATGCCTTTGCCGATTTGGGCCTTGCCTTGTAAACCGCACAGCAATCCAATGTCGACGTTGTTGTCTTCGTAAGCGCCAATCCACGAAGTGGCTTTCATGGCGTCTTTGGCGACCACCGGACCGGCCTCCATGGAGGTATGGATCTCGTCTCCGGTGCGGTCGAGGAACCCGGTGTTGATGAACACCACCCGGTCCTGGGCGGCGTGGATACAAGCCTTGAGGTTGACCGTGGTGCGCCGTTCCTCGTCCATGATGCCCATTTTCAGGGTGTGGCGGGGCAAGCCTAAAATGTCTTCGACGTGATCGAACAGGGTGCTGGTAAAGGCCACTTCATCGGCGCCGTGCATTTTTGGTTTCACGATGTAGACACTGCCCGTGCGGCTGTTGCGGGTCGGATGGTCGGCGGCTTTGTGGAGGTCATGCAGCGCGCACGTGGCGGTGAACAGAGCATCCAGCAGACCTTCGGGAATGGGGTTTCCGGCTTGGTCCAAAACCGCGTCGGTGGTCATCAAATGGCCGACGTTGCGCACCAGCAACAGGCTGCGTCCGGGCAATTGCAGCGAACTGGCGTTGGGGGCGCTGTAAACGCGGTCGCGATTGAGGCTGCGGACGATGGTTTTATCGCCCTTGGTGAAGGTGTGCTGCAAGTCACCTTTCATCAGCCCCAGCCAGTTGCGATAGACGCCGACCTTGTCGGTGGCATCGACGGCGCAGACGGAATCTTCGCAATCTTGAATGGTCGACAGCGCCGATTCCAACACCACATCGGCGACCTTTGCCGGGTGTGTTTGGCCCACCGGGTGGTTTTCGTCGATGACGATTTCGATGTGCAACCCGTTGTTTTTCAACAGCACGGTGAGGCCTGTGTCGTCTTGACGATACCCCACAAAGCGGTCCGCGTCGGCCAGTTTGGTGGTGGTGCCGTCGGTCAGGGTAAGGGTTAAGGTTTTGCCGGCGGCGGTGGTTTCAAGCGCGTATTCGGTGACGTCCGCGTGGCGACCCTGGGCCAACGGCACGGCGGTGTCCAAAAATGCGTTTGCATAGGCAAACACGGCTTTGGCGCGGCTGGGGTTGAAGCCCTTGGTGCGTTTTAAATCACCTTCATCGGCAATCACATCGGTGCCGTAAACCGCGTCAAACAAACTGCCCCAGCGGGCGTTGGCGGCATTGAGGGCAAACCGCGCGTTGTCCACGGGCACCACCAATTGCGGCCCGGCGGTGGTCGCAATTTCAGCGTCGGCGTTGGCGGTGGTGATGGAAAAATCCGCGACTTCAGGCATCACGTAGCCAATTTCGCTGAGAAAGGCCTTGTATGTGGGGGCTGAAAAATCCGCGCCTTGGTGCTGTTTGTGCCATGCGTCTATCTGCGATTGCAGGTCGGCGCGTTTTTGCAACAAGGCCTTGTTTTGCCCTGACAAAGCCTTGACCATATGGTTAAAGCCTGTCCAGAATACGTCCTCGCTCACGCCACTGCCGGGGAGCATCTCGGTGGTGGTGAACTGATACAGAAGTGGGGCGACTTTAAGATCGCCAATGGCGATGTGGTCCGTCATGGTCTCGGCCTTTGGTCTGGAAGTGTGGTCTGGAAGTGGGGAAGTCCGGATCGGCATTTTTATGATGCGCGGGTATCTATGACCTTATTATGGGCGGGGATCGTGGCGTCACCAACCCCATGCGGACAATTTTGGGATGTTTTTCCACGATGTGGAACGCAACGACAGGGAACACAGCGGCCCAGCGCTGCGCGGAAAAGGTAAACAAACATGAGTGAATCCCCGGTTATTTTGGTCACCCGTAAAATGCCCGCGGCGGTCGAGGCGCGCTTGCAGCGCGATTATCAACCCCTGCTCAACCCCACCGACCGGTTGTATTCGACGGCAGAAATCATCGACATGGCGGCGGCGGCGGATGCGATTTTGCCGTGTCACACGGAAAGCTTTTCGGCGGATGTGATGGCCCGCCTGCCGGACCGGGTGCGGGCCATCGCCAATTTTTCGGTCGGTCACGATCATGTTGATCTGGCGGCGGCCAAGGCCCGCGGCATCATCGTCACCAACACCCCGGACGTGTTGAGTGACGCCACGGCGGAAATCGCCATTTTGCTGATGTTGGGCGCGGCGCGCCGGGCCAGCGCCGGGGAACGCCTGGTGCGGGCGCAAAAGTGGCACGATTGGAGCCCCACGTTCATGCTGGGCCGCCAAACCACCGGCAAGCGCTTTGGCGTGATCGGCATGGGCCGGGTGGGCCAGGTGGCGGCCAGGCGGGCGCGCGGTTTTGATATGGAGATCCATTATTACAACCGCAAACGGGTCGATGCGGATTTGGAATGCGGCGCGATCTATCACGACACGGTGGAAGATCTTCTGCCCCATTGCGATGTGCTGTCGGTCCATTGCCCGGCCACGCCCGCCACCACCGGGTTGTTGAACCGCGCGCGTCTGGCGTTGTTGCCGGATGGCGCGATTGTCGTCAACACCGGGCGCGGTCCGGTGGTCGACGACGACGCCCTGATTGACGCGTTGACCAGCGGTCGGGTTTTTGCGGCCGGATTGGATGTGTTTAACGGTGAACCCGATGGCATTGATGCCCGTTACCTTGATTTGGACAATGTGTTTTTACTGCCGCATCTGGGCAGCGCCACGGTTGAAACGCGCGATGGTATGGGGTTTCGCGCTTTGGATAATCTGGACGCCATTTTCGCCGGTCGCGAGCCGGGTGACCGGATCGCCTGAACACGCGTGTCGTATGAGAACTATGCTGTTGAACACTCTATTGGAAACGGTTCGTTTTCGCACAGTGGAAAAGAAAACCATTGGCGTTGACCCGGGTGCACCCCGGCATTACGGTCAGGGGACAAAGCGGTGTCCTTGAACACGGCATGAATGGGCCTCCCCTTACTTTCAAATTGTTGATCTAATGAATTGAAACGGTAAGGACAAGGGGCCATTTAGAACAGGGGTTACCCGGGGTGTCCGGGTGTTCACTGGGGGTTTGGACCGAACCGCGCCGACCGGGGAATGCCGGGGGTGTAGATTGGGTTTATTCAGTGAGGGTGTTGGCGAATTTTGTCTGCGGGTATCTGCGGGCGGAGCGGCGACATAACTTTAAAGGAAATTCTTTAAACTGGGAGGCCAAGAGCATGACCAAGACGATGGATAAAAAACAAGACAAAGCGCTGTCGCGGCGTAAGTTTCTAAAGGGCAGCGGCGTTGCGGCAACGGGTGCTGCGGCAGCCGTGTTGGCGGCCCCGCGGATCGCCAAAGCGGCGACCGTGTTGAAGGTCCAGGCGGCCTGGGGCGGCGGGATTTTCCTGGAATTCGCTCAAGACTATGTGAACCGGGTCAACAAAATGTCCGGCGGTGCGATGAAAATCGAACTGTTGGGCGTCGGCGCGGTGGTGAAAACCGCCGAAATGCAGACCGCCGTGCACAAAGGCGTCATCGACGGCGCGCATTTGGTGACCGCGTACTGGTATTCGAAAAGCCCGGTGGCGTCGCTGTTCGGCACCGGCCCGTGCTTTGGTTGGTCGGCCAACGAACTGATGGGCTGGATTCAATACGGCGGTGGTCGCGCGCTGTATAACGAATTGATGCAGGAAAAATTGCGCCTCAATCTGGTTGGGTTCTTCTCCGGCCCGATGCCGGCACAACCGTTGGGTTGGTTCAAGGAAGAAATCAAAGACGCGTCGCAACTGAAAGGCCTGAAGTATCGCACCGTGGGCCTGGCGGCGGACGTTTTGCAGGAAATGGGCATGTCCGTGGTTCAGTTGCCCGGTGGCGAAATTCAGCCGGCGATGAAAAGCGGCCTGATCGACGCGGCCGAGTTCAATAACCCGACCTCCGATAAGGATTTCGGCATGCAGGACGTGTCCAAGCATTATCACCTGGGCAGCTTCCACCAATCGCAAGAATGCTTTGAAATCATCTACAACAAGACCTTGTTCGACGGTTTGACCGGCGAACAAAAATCGATCCTGGAATATGCATCCGAAGCGGCCTCGTCGGACATGGCGTGGAAAGCCATGGAACGCTACTCGGCCGATTTGGTGCGTTTGAAGGAAGAATACGGCGTCAATGTGCACCGCACGCCCGATTCCGTGATGACCGCCCAACTCAACGCCTGGGACGTGGTTGTGGAACGGATCAGCAAAAGCGATCCGTTCTTTGCCAAGGTTATCGAATCGCAAAAAGCCTGGGCGAAACGCTACGGTGCCTATGCGCTGCAGAACGCCCCCGACTACCGCTTGGCCTACGAACACTACTACGGCAAGCTGTAAGTCATCGGTTTGGGCTTTCAAGCTCACCTGGAGGGGCGGCGCTGTCGGCGTCGCCCCAACAGGTTACCTCCCCATTTTTGATTTTGAATTGAGGTGACGGGTATGACCCGCATACTCCATTTTATCGACAGCCTCAGCGCGTGGACCGGAAAAGCCTTTGCGTGGTCCATCCTGGTGCTGACGTTATCGACCACTTATGAAGTTTTTGTCCGCTATGTCTTGAACGCGCCCACCGTGTGGGCGTTCGATATGAGCGTGCAGATGTATGGCGCGCTGTTTATGATGGCCGGCGCGTATGCCTTGTCGCAAAACTGCCATGTGCGCGGTGATGTGATTTATCGCCTGATGCCCATCAAGGTTCGCGCCAGCGTCGATTTGGTGCTGTATATTACGTTCCTGTTTCCCGGTGCAATCGCGCTGGTGTATTACGGCTATGGCTTTGCATCCGATTCCTGGTTTTACAATGAAGTCAGTTGGTCGAGCCCCGCGCGCATCCAGATTTATTTTTTCAAATCCCTGATTCCCGTGGCCGGCGGCTTGATGTTGCTGCAAGGCATCGCCGAAGCGGTGCGGTGCGTCCAGTGCATCCGCACCGGCGCGTGGCCGCCTCGCCTGCACGATGTTCAGGAAACGGAAACCATGCTGCAGCATGAACAAGAAGACCTTGAGGCGCTCGAAACCGACCGCGTCGTCGAGACGGGAAAACGCTCATGACCGATCCACAAACCGCAATTTTCATGCTCGGCCTGTTCATTTTCGTGGTCTTGCTGGGTTTTCCCATTGCCTTCACCCTGATCGCTATGGGGCTAGCCTTTGGCTATTACGCCTATTTTGATCCGACGCGCATGCAGAACCTGTTCGACAATCGAATATTCGATCTGTTCGTGCAAAATACGTTTTCGGTGATGTCCAACGATGTGTTGGTTGCGGTGCCGCTGTTCCTGTTTATGGGCTACGTGGTGGAACGCGCCAACATCGTTAACCGGTTGTTTTTCAGCTTTCAATTGGCGGCCCGCAACTTGCCCGGATCTATGGCCGTCGCGGCCTTGGCGACGTGCGCGGTGTTTGCCACCGCCACGGGGATCGTCGGCGCGGTCGTGACGCTGATGGGGATGTTGGCCTTTCCCGCCATGTTGGAAGCCAAATACGATACCCGCTACGCGGCCGGGGTGATCTGCGCCGGGGGCTGCCTGGGCATTTTGATCCCGCCCAGCATTATGTTGATCGTGTACGCCGCGATTGCCGAAATCTCCCCCTTGCGCCTGTATGCGGCGGCGCTGTTCCCGGGCTTGATGTTGGCCGGTTTTTATATGATCTATGTGGTCGGGCGGGCGTATTTCAATCCCGCTCTGGCACCCAAGCCGATACAGGACGATGTGCCGATGAGCACCATCATGTGGCAACTGTTGACTTCGTTCGTGCCGTTGGCGGTGCTGATCACGTCGGTGTTGGGGGCCATTTTGCTGGGCCTTGCGACCCCGGCGGAAGCCGCCGCGGTGGGCGCTGCGGGGGGCTTGTTGCTGGCGGCGATTTACCGTTCGCTCACCTGGACGCGGTTGAAAGAGGCCGTGTACCTAACGGCCAAAACCTCGGCCATGGTGTGCTGGTTGTTCGTGGGCTCGTGGACCTTTGCCTCGGTGTTTTCGTATCTTGGCGGTCACGACATCATTCGTGAATGGTTCCTCTCGTTGGACATCGGCACGGTGGGGTTCCTGGTGTTGGCGCAATCGGTGATTTTCTTGCTCGGCTGGCCGTTGGAATGGACCGAGATCATCATCATCTTCGTGCCCATCTTCTTGCCCATGCTGGATGCCTTTAACGTCGATCCGCTGTTCTTTGGCATGTTGGTGGCGCTGAACCTGCAAACCTCGTTCCTGACCCCGCCAATGGCGATGGCGGCGTATTACCTCAAGGGCGTTGCCCCACCGCACGTTTCGTTGATGGACATTTTTGCCGGGATCATGCCGTACCTGGGGATCGTGATCTTCTCGATGGTATTGATGTACAATTTCCCCGGCATCGCCCTGTGGCTGCCTGAATATCTGTTTGGGCCGGGGTAGGGAACACCATGAGTGAACCGTACACACTTTCGGCACGCGAAGCCGCCCGGGCCATTGGGTCCGGGCAGGTTTCATCCGTGGAACTGGTGCAATCGTGCCTGGACCGCATTGCAGAGGTCGACGACACGGTTCAGGCGTGGGCCCACCTGGACGGCGATCTGGTGTTGCAACAGGCCCAGAAATCTGATCAGTACCGCCGTTCGGCGGCCCCTATAGGTCCCTTGCACGGGGTGCCGGTGGGCATCAAGGACATCTTTGACACCAAGGATTTCCCGACCGGGTATGGCAGTCCCTTGCACCACGGCCGCAGGCCCGTGGAAGACGCCACCGCGGTGGCGTTGCTGCGCCAGGCGGGTGCGATTGTCATGGGCAAAACGGTGACGGCTGAGTTTGCGGTGCTGTCGCCGGGCAAAACCACCAACCCCCATGACCGGGCGCGCACGCCGGGCGGTTCCAGCAGCGGTTCGGCGGCGGCGGTGGCGGCGGGCATGGTGCCCTTGGCGTTGGGCACGCAGACCAACGGCTCGGTGATCCGTCCGGCGTCCTATTGCGGGGTGGTCGGGTACAAGCCGACCTTTGGCATGATTTCGCGCCACCGGGTTTTGCGCACCTCCAGCCATCTGGATACCGTTGGCGCGTTTGCCCGCACGGTTGACGATGCCGCATTGGCGGTGCAGGTGATGGTCGGGTATGACCCCCTGGACGGTGATGCCCGCCATCCGGTGCGGCCCGATTTGCTGGGGTTGGCGGGTGAAGAACCGGCGATGGCGCCGCGCTTTGCATTTGTCAAAAGCCCGGCTTGGGATCAGGCCGATGCCGCCACCCATGAAGCCTTCGGGGAATTGGTCGAAGCCTTGGGCGGGCAAGCCGAAGAGGTTGACCTGGCCCCGGTGTACGACGAAATTTTCCAGTGGCACAGTTTGGTCATGGACGTGGAAATCGCCAAGAACCTGGCCGATGAATTCAACCGTGGCGGGGATCAGATCAGCGCCGGTTTGCGCGCCATCAACGCCCGTGGTCAGGCCGCCCATGGGGTGGATTACAGTTTGGCGTTGGACCGCCAAGCCCTGTTTGCCCGTGGTTTGGACGAAATTTTCGAAGATTTCGATGTGATTTTAAGTCCCGCCGCCCCGGGCGAAGCCCCGGTGGGTTTGGACAGCACCGGCAACCCGGCCTTTTCCACCTTGTGGAGCTTTACCGGAATGCCCGCCGTGACCTTACCGGTGTTGCAAGGTCCCAACGGCTTGCCGCTGGGCGTGCAACTGATCGGCCAAAGGGGTGATGACGGACGATTGTTGCGCAGCGCCAATTGGCTGACCCGATACATCGACGGCCTGGCCAATGCAGATCAATGTGAGGATAAAGAAGATGGACAATAAAATTACCGGCGTCTTGGGCGTGGGGTTGTTCCTGGCCTTCATCGGCGGTCTGGCCCAGTCGATCGGCAAGCTGCCGTTTATTATAATCGTGATCCTGGTCGGGGGCATGGCGCTTTACGATCTGTACGAAAATATCCGCTCCAAAGGTAAACCCGGCCAAGGCAAATCCGACCAAAGCTAATCCGTCTGGTGGACCTGTCTGCTCGGGGCGCGAGTTGTGCGCGGGTTGTGCGCGGGTTGTACTCAGGGGGCCAGATCCAAAACCTTGATCAGCGCGGCGTGGTCCAAATCCCCCAGCCCGGCGTCGATCAGGCGGTCGTATTGGTCTTTGACCTGTGCCGTGGTGGGCAGGCTGAGGCCGTGTTCTTGCGCCAGTTTGAGGGCCTGGTGCAGATCCTTGCGCTGGGTGGTGCATTTCCCGCCGGGGGTAAAATCACCGCTGATCATGCGTTGACCGTGAACCTCTAAAATTCTCGACGCGGCAAACCCGCCTTTCAGCGCGTCCCGCACCCGGGCCGGGTCCGCCCCGGCGCGCTCGGCCAGTTTGAGCGCCTCGCCAACCGCGCTGATGGTCAGCCCGACAATCACCTGGTTGGCCGCTTTGGCAATTTGCCCGGTGCCGGTCGGGCCAACGTGAACCATTTGGCTGCCCAAAATATCAAAAATCGGCTGGGCACGGTTGACCGCCCGCTCGGTGCCGCCGACCATGATGGATAATGTTCCAGCACTTGCCCCGATGGTGCCGCCCGACACCGGTGCGTCGATGAAATCACAACCGATAGCGTGCAAGCGTGCGCCCAGCGCCCGGGTGACGGAAACCTCGGTGGTGCCCATGTCGATGACCAGGCTGGCAGGGGGAAGGTCGGCGATCAGGGCGTCCATCACGGTTTCGACGGTTGGGGTGTCGGGCAGCATGAAAATGACGGTGTCGGTTCGCCGGGCAATTTCGCCGGGGGTGGCGGCTGTGGACAACCCGGCGGCCAGCAAGTCGCGCACCACCGCCTGGGATCGGTTGTACACGCACACCGGCACCCCGGCGGCGTGTAGATTGAGCGCCATCGGCCGGCCCATCAACCCCAAACCGATGAAGCCGATTGAGTGTGCGTTTCGGGTCGAAGGGGCGGCCATGGGAACCTGGGTTAAATTGTTCTGGGAAAAGGTCTGTCATTCTGATTATATGGATTGTAATTGAAATGTCATTTCACCATGTGGAAAGTATATTTTCTTTAACAATAACAATATTTTATGTGAGGTTTTCCCGTGGTCAAGGATGTGAAACGCAAGGCGCGTGTTAAGATTGATGTGAAAAAAGCCGGTGAAAGCGGCGGCCAGGTGCAATCGCTGTGCCGGGCGTTGTCGTTGCTCAACGTGATCGCGGAAGACGACCGGGGCTTGACCATGACACAGATCTCCCAGCTTGCGGGGTTGCCGATGTCGACCACGCACCGATTGCTGACGACCCTGCAACACGAACACTATGTGCGCTATGACAATGATCAGTCTTTGTGGAAAATGGGCGTGCAGGCCTTCGTCATCGGCAACGCGTTTGTGCGCTCGCGCGACATCATCGCCACGTCTCGACCGTTTATGGCGGCGTTGGTGGAACAAAGCGGTGAGACCTGCAACCTGGCGGTGGCCGAATTGGGCGAATGCATTTATCTGGCCCAGATCGAATGTCAGCAAATTGTCCGGGTTCAGGCCAAGCCGGGATCGCGGGTGCCAATTCACAGTTCTGCGGTGGGCAAGGCCCTGCTGGCGGCGATGCCCATGGATAAGGCGCAACGGTTCATTAAAATGCGTGAATTCGAACGCGCCACCACCAACACCACCATTGAGCAAAAGGCCCTGTGCGCGGAAATTGATACGGTGCGCGAGGTGGGTTTTGCCTATGACGACGAAGAACACTGTGTCGGTTTGCGCTGTGTGGCGGCGGCGATTTACGATGAATTTGGCGAACCCCTTGCCGCGGTGTCGCTGTCGGGGCCGTTGGCCCGGGTTGACGACCAACGGTTTCCCGAACTGGGCGCGATGGTGAAAGCCAGCGCCGCCGCCATCACCGCCGCCATTGGCGGTGTGGTGCCCAATGGCGCAAACAGCAGCTTTTGCGACTAACCCTGGTCGGCGAAAAAGTGCTCAATGCCCGCGGTGGCGCAGGCGACGTCCTGGCTGGGCGCGCCACCGGACAAACCGATTGCGCCCACCACCACGCCGTCGATTTCCACCGGAACACCGCCGCCGACCGTGGAAAAACGTCCCGCAGCCGAGGTGTGAATGCCAAACGTCAAATTTCCCGGCACGCAGTTTTCATTATAGGCTTGGGTGCTTTTGAACGAAATTGCGGCGGTGTGGGCTTTGTCCTGGGCGAGGGTGGTGGACAAGGGTTTGCCGCCGTCCATGCGCTGAAAGGCGATCAAAAATCCGCTCTCGTCAACCACCGCGATGCACATCGGCACGGCGATTTCCTGGGCGTGGAGGGCGGCCCCCTGGATTAAAACCTGGGCGTCGTCGAAAGACAGGCGTTTGATGGTCAGCATGTGGGGAACTCCTGATCGAAGGGGAATTTTGAAGGCACCGCCAGCTATACTCTCAAGCCCCGCCAACGCCAAATAAAATGATCTCCGAATGGCGATTTTATGTATTGTAAAAGTATTCTATAAACTTGAATTTATTTAAGAATATCGTATTATTCCAGATTGCGGAAAACAATACCATTTACATTGATTGGGGAACCGGGCTGAGGCACACTCGGGGTTTTTCAGGTCGTTTGGAGACTCCGTTGCCAAAATTTGCCGCCAATCTGTCCTTGATGTTTGCGGAACAAAATTTTCTGGACCGTTTCGACGCGGCGGCGGCGGCGGGGTTTGACGCGGTGGAATGTCAGTTTCCGTATGCTTTTCCCATCCAGGTGTTGGCCGCAAGGTTGCAACGAACCGGTCTTCGTTTGGTGCTGCACAACATGCCCGCAGGCGATTGGGCGGCGGGGGATCGGGGCCTTGCGTGCCACCCCCACCGGGTGGCGGAATTTCGCGCCGGGGTGGACCGGGCGCTCGATTACGCCCATGCTTTGGATTGTGACCAGTTGAACGTGTTGGCGGGCATCGCGGTGCCGGGGGTTCCCCGGGAAATTTTGGATGCGACTTTGGTTGAAAATTTAACATATGCGGCAGACCGGCTCCAGCGTGCGGGCATCCGCTTGGTGGTTGAGGCGCTGAACACCCAGGACACGCCGGGCTTTCACGTCACGAGCACGGCGCGGGCGGCCGATCTGATCAAAGCCACCGGGGCGGACAACATCGCCTTGCAATATGACGCCTATCACATGCACATCCAGGAAGACGATGGTTTGGCGACGGTGCGCCGTTATGGGGATCAAATCGCACATATTCAGGTGGCCGACGTTCCCGGCCGTCATGAACCGGGCAGTGGTGAGATTGACTTTCCGGCCTTGTTCCGGGGCCTGGATGGGGGTGGCTATCAAGGCTGGGTCGGCTGTGAATACGTGCCCGCGACCACCACCGCGGCGGGCTTGGGCTGGATGGAGGCTTATCGCCCCGAGGCCCCCCGCACGGCCACAACGACAACGGGGACAACGACAAAGGTTTGCCAATGACCCATACCCCCCCTCAAGATTTGCTGTCGGCGATGTTTAAGGCCGCCACCGCTGCGGCGTTGCCGTCTGAATGCGTGCCCGGCCACTTGCCCGCCAGGCCCCGGGGACGCACGGTGGTGGTCGGTGCGGGCAAGGCGGCGGCGGCGATGGCGGCGGCGTTGGAACGGGCCTGGGACGGACCCTTGGACGGTCTGGTGGTGACCCGTTACGGCCACCGTGTGCCGACCGCACGGATCGAAGTGGTCGAAGCCAGCCATCCGGTGCCCGATGGGGCCGGGGTGGCGGCCTCACGGCGGATTTTAGATCTTGTCGCGGGCCTCGACGCAGACGATTTGGTGATCTGTTTGATCTCCGGCGGGGGATCGGCCCTGTTGGCGTTGCCCGCTGCCCCGGTGACGCTGGACGATAAACAGGCGGTGACGGCGGCGCTGTTGCGTTGTGGGGCGAGCATCGGCGAAATGAATTGCGTGCGCAAGCACCTGTCGGCGATCAAGGGTGGGCGTTTGGCGTTGGCGTGCGCGCCGGCACGGGTGGTGTCTTTGATCATTTCGGATGTGCCGGGCGATGATTTGACGGCGATTGCCTCGGGCCCGACGGTGACCGATTCCAGCACTTCTGGCGATGCCTGGGCGGTGATCGAAAAATATGCCCTGGATGTCCCGGCGGCGGTGCGATCCGTGTTGACGAATGCCTCCGAAGAAACGCCCAAGCCTGGCGATGCAAGGTTTTCCCGGGTTGAAAATATCCTCATTGCCACCCCGCAAATGTCCTTGGAAGCGGCGGCGGATGTGGCGCGCCGGGGGGGCTATGCGCCGCTGATTCTCAGCGACCGGATCGAAGGCGAAGCCCGGGACGTGGCCGAGGTTCACGCCGCGATTGCGCGCCAGGTGGGCCGTTATGGGCAGCCGTTGGCGGCACCTGCGGTGCTGTTGTCGGGGGGCGAAACCACGGTCACCCTGGGCGCGGATGCGAGCGGGCGGGGCGGGCGCAACAGTGAATTTTTATTGGCCCTGGCGATCAGCCTGGATGGCTTGGACGGGGTGCGTGCGATTGCGTGCGACACCGACGGCATAGACGGTTCGCAAGACAATGCCGGGGCCGTGATCGGTCCCGATACATTGACGCGGGCGGCTGGGTTGGGTCTGGATGCCAAGGCCTTTCAGGCCAACCACGATGCGTACAGTTTTTTTGAACGGTTGGGTGATTTGCTGATAAGCGGGCCGACGCTGACCAATGTGAATGATTTTCGGGCCATCGTGATCTATGATGAACGCCCCGATTGTGAACCAAAAGGATCTCCCCATGACTGAATTTTTCCCCCGGGAACCCTCGCGATGACCGGTTTGCCCGCAGGACTGAAAGCGTATCTGCGCGTACCGTTCGTGATGATCGTGTGGGTGATGGAAACCTATCGGTTAAATCGCCAGCGTTCCAAAGCCTTCACCGCGCGCGAACGGATCGCCAAGGCGCTTAAGGCGGTGGCGGTGGTGACCACCATTGTGTGGCTGGCGATCGCGGTGCTGGCCAAGCCCGACAGCGGCCAACGTCTGACCGACGCGGTTCAGGGGTTGTGGTCCGACACCAGGGCGGTGGGTGCCCAGCGCGCCGCCGAACAGGATCAAAAGCGATGAAAATGCCCACCCCAGACGCCACCATCATCGCGCGCCGGGTTGACATCATCGCTCGTTTGCAGGCCATCGTGCCCGGTGACGGGGTCATTGTGGACGACAACGAACTGCGCACGTTCGAATGCGACGGGCTGATGGCCTACAAACAATTGCCGATGGTGGTGGTGTTGCCCAGCACCACCGAACAGGTCTCGCAAATTCTCAAAGCCTGCCATGACATGGGCGTCAAAATCGTTCCGCGCGGGGCCGGTACGGGGTTGTCGGGCGGGGCTTTGCCGTTGGCCGACGCGGTCACGGTGGGGCTGGGTAAATTCAACAAGATCCTCGATATTGATCTCGATAACCGCTGCGTGGTGGCCCAACCGGGGGTGACCAACCGCGCCATCACCGACGCGGTCGAAGACCAGGGGTTTTACTACGCCCCCGACCCGTCATCGAAAATCGCCTGCACCATCGGCGGCAACATCGCGGAAAACGCGGGCGGCATGCATTGTTTGAAATACGGCCTGACGACCAACAATGTTTTGGGTGTGGAAATGGTCCTGATGGACGGGGAAATCATCCGTTTGGGCGGCAAGCACATGGATGCGGGCGGCTTGGACATGTTGGGCGCGGTGACCGGATCGGAAGGCTTGCTGGGCATCATCACCGAGGTCACGGTGCGGGTTCTCAAACAACCCGACACCGCAAAAGCCTTGCTGGTGGGCTTTGACGACGTCGAAGCGGGGGGAGCCTGCGTGGCGCGAATCATCGCCGCCGGGATCATTCCCGCAGCCATGGAAATGATGGACAAAATGGCCATCGGCGCGATGCAGAAATTCGTCGATTCCGGCTATCCTCTGGATGTCGAAGCCTTGCTGGTGGTGGAACTGGATGGATCGGCGGCGGAGGTGGATGACCTCACCGCGCGGGTTCAAGCCATCGCCGAGGCGGTCGGCTCGACGTTTATCCGGGTCAGTGAAAACGAAACGGAGCGCAGCCAGTTTTGGAAAGGCCGCATGTCGGCGTTTCCCTCGGTGGGCCGAATTTCGCCCGATTATCTGACCATGGACGGGACCATCCCCAGACACCGTTTGCCCGATGTTTTGACGCGCATGGCGGAACTGTCGCAACGCTACGGTTTGCGGGTCGCCAATGTGTTTCATGCGGGCGACGGAAATTTGCATCCGTTGATTTTGTTTGACGCCAATGAGGCCGGGGAACTGGATCAGGCGGAGGCCTTCGGCCACGATATTTTGCGGCTTTGTGTCGAGGTCGGCGGGGTGCTGTCGGGCGAACACGGCATCGGCGTGGAAAAACGCGACTTGATGGGCGAAATGTTCACCGAAGAGGACCTGAACCAGCAATTGCGCCTGAAATGCGCGTTTGATCCGGACGGTTTGCTCAACCCCGGCAAGGTCTATCCGACCCTGCACCGCTGTGCCGAATTGGGCCGCATGCGGGTCACCGACGGCAAGCTTCCGTTCCCCGATATCCCCAGGTTTTGAGGCCCATATGAGCGATATTTTCAAGCCCGAAAACGATGCCCATGTGGTTGACGCGGTGCGCTGGGCGGCGTCTGGAAACGGCAAGGTTCTGGACGTGGTGGGCCACGCCAGCAAGCGGGGTCTGGGTCGTTTAAGCAGGGCGGAGAACGTCCTTGATATGTCGGCCTTGTCGGGCATCACGTTGTATGAACCGGAAGAACTGGTGATGCGGGCGCGGGCCGGAACGGCGCTGCTTGAGGTTCAGGCCGCACTGGACGATGCGCACCAGATGCTGGCCTTTGAGCCGTGGCTGCCAGGGGCCTTGTACGGCACCGAAAGCGGCACCTTGGGGGGAATGTTTGCCTGTGCCCAGGCCGGCCCCCGGCGTCCATTGGTGGGCTCGGTGCGGGATCATTTGTTGGGTTTTGAGGCCGTCAGCGGGCGGGGCGAACGGTTTAAATCCGGGGGGCGGGTGGTGAAAAACGTCTCCGGTTTCGATCTGTGCAAATTGATGGTCGGGTCCATGGGCACCTTGGGCGTGATGACCGAGGTGACGTTTAAGGTTTTGCCCAGGGCGGAAAAGTCGCGCACCGTTTTGCTGATGGGCGCTAAAGACCCCGGGGCGGCGATGCGCAAAGTGCAAAACAGCGCCTATGAGGTGTCGGGGGTGGCTCATTTGCCGGCCACCATCGCGGCCCGGTCCGGGGTTTCGGATGTGCGCGAAAATGCCGCCCAAGGGGTGACCCTGGTGCGCGTTGAAGGCCCCGCGTCATCGGTCCAGGTGCGTTGTGAGGCCTTGCGCGCACTGTGGGCGGAACTCGGCCGGGTGGAAGACTTGCACACCGCCAACACGGCCCAATTGTGGGCGGAAATTCGCGATGCGGCGTTTTTCACGCCTGACCATCAGGTGTGGCGGTTGTCGGTTTCCCCCAGTGACGGCCCGGCGCTGGCGGCAATGCTGGCGGGGAGCGAATATTACCTGGATTGGGCCGGTGGCCTGGTGTGGTTGGCTGTGCCCGCCACCGATGGGGCGAGCGCCGAACGGGTGCGCGGGGCGCTGAACGATTGCGCCACCAGCGGTCACGCCACGTTGATGCGCGCAGCCCCCGAGGTGCGCGCCCGCGTGGCGGTGTTCCAGCCCCAGCCCACGGGTCTGGAACGGTTGATGAAACGCGTTCAAGACGGCTTTGATCCGCACCGGGTGCTGAACCCCGGACGGCTTGTTTTGGACCGCGAGTGAGATTGAAAAATTATGGAAACCCACTTTACCTCCCGGCAACTTGATCACGCCCCGATCAAAATCGCCAACGACATTTTGCGCACCTGCGTGCATTGCGGATTTTGCACCGCGACGTGCCCGACGTATGTGGTGTTGGGCGATGAACTCGACAGCCCGCGCGGGCGGATTTATTTAATCCGCGACATGCTGGAACGCCAACAACCGGCGGCGGCGACTACCGTCAAGCACGTGGACCGGTGCCTAAGCTGCTTGTCGTGTATGACCACCTGCCCGTCGGGGGTGGATTACATGCACCTGGTCGATCATGCGCGGGTGTATATTGAACAAACCCACACCCGCCCGCTTGGCGAACGCTTGTTGCGGGGCATGCTGGGGGCCGTCTTGCCCCGCCCGAACCTGTTTCGTTGGGCGTTGCGGGGGGCCCGCTTGGCAAGGCCGTTTAAGGCGCTGTTGCCGGGGCGTTTAAAAGGCATGGTGGCGATGGCCCCGGCGGCGTTGCCGGCCCGGGTTGAACGCGTGCACGTTGATCCCTCAGGGGCCAAACCGCGTTTGCGGGTGGCGCTGTTGGCGGGCTGTGCGCAACAGGTTTTGGCCCCGCGCATCAACGCGGCGGCGGCCCGCATGTTGGCGCGTTTGGGCTGCCTGGTGTTTGAGGCCGACGGGGTTGGATGTTGCGGCGCGCTGACCCATCACATGGGCCAGGAAGCGGCTGCCCTGACGCAGGCCCGGGCCAACATCGAAGCCTGGGAACGGGCCCGGCCAGACGTGATTGCGATGACCGCGTCGGGGTGCGGATCGACGGTTAAGGATTACGGTTTTATGCTGAAGGACGACCCCGACTGGGCGGCCCGGGCCGCGGCCATTTCCAGTCTGGCCCGCGATGTCACCGAAGTGATCGCGGATTTGGGCGTGGACGAGATTGACGATTTTGCCAAACCACGGGTGGCTTATCATGCGCCGTGTTCGTTGCAGCACGGGCAAAAAAACCTCCACGGCCCGACCGGTTTGCTGAAACAAGCCGGGTTTGAGGTCTCAACCCCGAAAAACGAACACCTGTGTTGTGGCTCTGCGGGCACCTATAACATCATGCAGCCGGACATGGCGGCAGAGCTTGGCGGGCGCAAGGCGGTCAGTCTGGAGGTCCTGAACGCCGATGTGATCGCCACCGCCAACATTGGCTGTTTGATTCAAATCGGCACCTACGCAGGCACCCCGGTGGTGCACGTGGTGGAACTTCTCGACTGGGCCACGGGCGGGCCGTCGCCGCTGAAACCTTGACCCCGGATGTGCGGTGGACGAACGGATTTAAGGTGGTATGATGCGGGGCCTCTCAATCTGAACTGGTTTTGGTATGCCCGAGCCTAAAAAATCCCTGCGCACCCCTTTGATCCTTATCCTCGCGACGGTGGTATTTGGGCTGGTGGGGGTGGGCTTGTATCAACTGGCCGGTACCCCCAAAAACCTCACCGTGGCCGAAGCCGCCGATGGCTTGCCGGGGTTCAGTCTGGTTGACAAATCGCCCCTGCCGCCCACCGTGAATATGACCGATGGCGCTGGCAGCGATGTCACCCTGGACGCCTTTCGCGGCAAGGTGGTTTTGTTGAATCTGTGGGCGACGTGGTGTTTACCGTGTATTCGCGAAATGCCCGCATTGAACGCGTTGCAAGTGGATTATGCCAATCTGGACCTGGTCGTTTTGCCGGTGGCCAGCGGGAAGCAGGGTCAGCAAACGGCGGAAGAATTTTTGACATCGCGCAATTTAACCGCCCTCACCACGTATTATGATAAAAAATCAACCTTTCTCGACACCTTCGGCCTGAAAACCCTGCCGTCGACGTTTTTAATTGATCGCACCGGGAAATTGCGTGGCGGGGTGTTGGGAATGGCGGAATGGAACTCGGGTGAAGCCCGGGCCTTGATTGACGCACTGATCAACGAACGAGGCTAGTGCAACCGTCAAATTTCAGTTGGGGACATAAGACTGTTATGTTGTATTAGAAATACAACATGTACCAGGGTATGCACATGAAGACATTCTTGCACAGGCATCAAACGGGCCAAGGCATCCGCCTGGCGGTTAAGGCCGGACTGGGCGGGGCGGTGGCGATCGCCATCGTGGCGTTGTTGAGTGAGAGTTCCGGTGTGCCGTGGCTGATGATCCCCTTTGGGGCCAGCTGCGTGTTGTTGTTCAGTGTCCCGGAAAGCTCCCTGTCGCAACCGATCAATGTGATTGGCGGACATGTCGTCTCAACCTTGATCGGGTTGGTGATTTTGCAAGTTTTGCCGGTGACGTGGTGGAGTCTGGCGTTGGGGGTCGGGTTGGCAATCGGTGTGATGGCCGCGCTGCGCATCACCCATCCGCCTGCGGGCGCGGACCCCCTGGTGGTGATGACCGCCGGGGTGGGCTTTGATTTCTTGCTGTTTCCGACCTTGACCGGGGCGCTGGTGTTGGTCGCGGTGGCGGTGGTGTTTCACCGCATTGCGCCCAAAACCCAATATCCGCGCCGGATTTTGGGGGACTTTTCTTAACTGTTGCCGGGGTCGCTATCGGGGTCGCTATCGAGGTCGCCATCGGTCTGAAAAGCGGAGCTTTCACTGGTTGCGTTGCGGATCAGGCGCAGGCGCCGCTCGGCCTTGATGGCGCGCACCCCACAGGCATGAACGCTGTCGATGTAATGCACCGTGCTTTCCAATTGGTGGAACGGCAATTCGCCGCGTGCGCCCAATTCCAATAAGGCCTTTTTCAGCGCCGCATAGCTCGCTTTGATGTGGTTGCGGGCCTGTTTGGGACGCCAGTCTTCGGGGGGAGGATCGGATGAGTTCATGTGTTTAAGCTCTTGGGTCACCGCTCGCAGGTAAGCGTGCAAAAGCTGTTCGGTTTGATTGTCCAGGGCCGGTCGTTCCGCGCGTTGCATGGGAAGTTTTACCCCGATGCGGGCGATTTCTTCAAAATGTTGGAGGGCGCGGTAAGGATGCGTTAAGGCCTCCGAAATGGTTGGCGGCAGAGCGTCTTGATACATTTGACGGGCGTATTCGCCAATGCGTCGCGATAAAGTTTCGACCACGCCCAGGCGTTGACGCAGATCCTGATGGCGCGCGGGAACCGGGTCGAGGGCGGTGGTGACAATGGATAGGGAAATTTCCTGGAGTCGCTGAAGTTCCATCAAGAGGCTTTCCAACGCCAACACGGGCACCACCAGAGCCGTTTTGTCGAGAAACCGCGGCCAGCTTAAGTCTTCTTCCTGGCTGACAAAACGCGTTTTTAGCCACCGGGTGAGGCGCTTTGTCATGGGAAAAATCAAGATCACGCCGAGTAAATTGAAGATCGTGTGAAACAGCGCCAATGAAACGGCCGCATCTGGTTTTAAGCCGATGGACGTGCGGACCAACTCGACGGTTGCCAACATCACCGGCAACAACGCCACCGCGACCGCGCCGGTGAGCACGTTGAACACCACATGGCTGGCGGCGACGCGCTTGGCGTTGGGAGTTGCGCCGATGATGGCGATCATGGCGGTCGAAGTGGTGCCGATGTTGGCACCAATCACGATGGCGGCGGCCGGTTCCAGCGCGATCAAGGCCCCGGCGGCGGCGGCCAGTGCGATGGAAATGGCGGCGCTAGACGATTGCGTCAACACGGTCATGGCAAATCCGATGCCGACAAAAAGCGCATAGTCCGCGACCCCCGTAGCCCCATAACGGGTGAGATCAATGGCCCCCGCGACATCGGAAAAAGCGTCTTTGAGGATGGAAATACCCACGAAAAACAGCCCAAACCCGGCAATGGTCAGGCCCAGCGCCGCCCGCCGGTTGTCGCCCCCGGTCAGCTTTAAAAACATGCCGATGCCGATGGCGGGCAAAGCAAAGAGGGCAATATTAATTTTGAAGCCGATCAAGGCCACCAGCCAACCGGTCATGGTGGTGCCAATGTTGGAGCCAAACACCACCCAGACGGAGCGTTCCAACGACAACAGACCGACATTGACGAAACCGATGGTGGCGACGGTCACCGCACTGGACGATTGCACCAGAGCGGTCAGGACGGCTCCTGAAAGCAGCCCGTGCAGGGGCGTGCTGGTCCACCGCTTCAGGATTTTTTTCAGCGCCTGCCCGGCGGCGATTTTGAGGCCGTCGGTCATCAACATCATACCCAGCAAAAACAGCCCGACGCCGCCGATCAATTGACCAATGTTGTGCAAGGTGATCACGTTGGCGGCCTTCTTTCGTTCGTGTGGCGGGGCAAAGCCCGTGCCAGACAGGGTAATGCGGATAAAGTGAACCGGTCCACCACTGTTTGGCCGGGGGCGTGCTGAAACTTCTCTCTTTTTATGCCAGCATGTGATAGTCACATGCCGACATCTGAATACCAAAATCAAAAAATAATACGTTCCAATCGGCAGGAACCCCAAATACCCGCCGTCCATTGGATTGTTCCGTCCGTGTTGGGTCAGTGAGTACAGGCATGTTTAGTTTACATTATCGCAAGGCCATTTCGATGAAGGCCGATCTGTTGTCCGGTTTGACCGTGGCCCTGGCCCTGGTGCCGGAAGCGGTGGCGTTTGCGTTTGTCGCCGGGGTCAACCCGTTGACCGGGCTTTACGCCGCGTTCATGGTCGGTTTGATTACGGCGGCGATCGGCGGGCGTCCGGGGATGATTTCCGGGGCGACCGGGGCGTTGGCGGTGGTGATGGTGTCGCTGGTGGCCGATTGGGGGGTGCAATATTTGTTCGCAACCGTGGTGTTGATGGGCATTTTGCAGGTTTTGGCCGGAATTTTAAAACTGGGCAAGTACATCCGCATGGTCCCACACCAGGTGATGTTGGGTTTTGTCAACGGTTTGGCGATCGTGATCTTTCTGGCCCAGTTGAGCCAGTTTAAGATCAAAACCCCGGATGGCGGTTTGGCCTGGATGGGCGGTACGCAATTGTATCTGATGCTGGGGCTGGTGGTGCTGGCGATGGTGATCATTCATTTTTTGCCCAAGTTGACGGTCGCCATTCCGGCCCCTTTGGTGGCGATTTTGGCGGTTACCGGGCTGGTCCTGGGGTTTGATCTGGACGTTCGCACGGTCGGGGACATGGCGTCGATTGCCGGCGGCTTGCCACAATTTTCCATTCCCCTCGTGCCGATGAGTTGGCAAACATTGACGATTATTTTCCCCTATGCGGTGATTTTGGCGGCCATTGGGTTGATCGAAAGCCTGCTGACCTTGACCGTGATTGACGAAATTACCGACACCCGTGGGCGCGGCAACCGCGAATGCGTCGGTCAGGGCACGGCCAACATCGTCACCGGATTTTTTGGTGGCATGGGGGGCTGTGCGATGATCGGCCAGTCGATGATCAACGTCAATTCCGGTGGCCGTGGGCGGGCTTCGGGGATTTCGGCGGCGTTGTTTTTGTTGGTGTTTATTTTATTTGCCTCATCCCTGATCGAAATGATCCCGCTGGCCGCGCTGATCGGCGTGATGATGATGGTGGTTCTGGGGACGTTTGAGTGGTCCAGTTTTCGTATTTTGCACAAAATTCCCCGTTCCGACGCTTTTGTGCTGATTTTGGTGTCCGGGGTGACGGTGTTCACCGATTTGGCCATCGCGGTGGTGGTCGGGGTGATCGTGTCCGCGCTGGTGTATGCGTGGGGCAATGCGTCGCGAATCCAGGCCGTTACCAAAATTAACGAACAGGGCGGCAAGGAATATCAACTGCAAGGGCCGCTGTTTTTCGGTTCGGCGACCTCGTTTCGCGACCTGTTTGATCCAGATGGCGACCCCGATGACGTGGTGGTGGATTTCCGTTTGTCGCGGGTGGCGGACCATTCGGGACTGGAAGCCATTGATACCTTGGCGGAACGCTATGGCCGGCGGGGCAAAAGGCTGCATCTGCGCCACCTGAGCCCGGAATGCCGCAAGCTGTTGCGCCGGGCCAGGGACCTGGTCGAGGCCAATGTGATCGAAGATCCCGACTACCACATCGCCACCGACGAATTGGCCTGAAGTTTGGGCAAAAAAACGCCCCCACGGCTGTGGGGGCGTTTTTGATATCGATGCGTGGAAGGGTGTTAGTCGAGTGCGACCAGCTCTTCGGCGGCCATTTTTCCGTTGCGCTGTTCTTGCAGCTCAAACTGAACTTTTTGACCTTCATTCAGGCCTTGAAGGCCGGAACTCTGCACGGCAGAGATATGAACAAATGCGTCAGTGCCGCCCTCATCAGGGGTGATGAAACCATAACCTTTGGTGGTGTTGAACCACTTAACAATGCCGGTTGCCATGGGAACTCCTTAACCTGGCAAAACAAGAAACACCCTGCGCTTGATACAGGATGAAAGTGCTGTGTCGCAATTGCGAGCATGACTTAACAAGCGTATCGTGCGCAAGAAAGACAGGCTTAGGTGTATCAACAACGATCAGCGTCCTAGGACAATCTTGAACAAATTTACGCCCTTGTCTAGCGTTTCAAGCATAGTTTAGAATTTTGAGGACCCCTGTGTGCACCAGGTCCCTGGCCCAAAATGGCTGCATGGTTTAGGTTTTTGACGTAGGGGTTTAACAACTAAAAGTATTTTTTAAAGTCTTTTCAGGGGCTGAACAGGCAGCTTGGCAAGTTCCCGGCGGGCCACTTTCCCGGTGGGGGTGCGCGGCAGGGCATCAACAAAAACAAACGCTTTGGGCACCTTGTAGGGGGCCAGCCGTTTGCCAAGGTGGCGGGTCAGGTGTTCGGTGTTGGGCGTGGCAGAGTTTGGCGAGACGACGAACGCGGTGATGATGGATACGCCCGGACGCACGGAAATTTCCGCACAGGCACAGTCGTTGACGTTCGGGTGTCCGATCAACAGCTCTTCGATTTCCTGGGGGGCCACCCGGTAGCCCTGGGCGTTCATAATATCGTCAGCGCGTCCCAAATAATGGATATAACCATCCCCGTCCATGGTCGCCAAATCGCCGGTGACAAACCATCGGCCACGGAACGCCGCCCGGGTCTCCGGGGCGCGGTTCCAGTAGCGCACCATCAGGCCGGGATCGTCCTTGTGGATCGCCAGCAAGCCCGGCTGGTCGATGCCCACCGTTTGTGCCGAGGGCGCATCCGCATCCAGCACCGCCACCCGGCGACCGGGTTGCGGGCGGCCCGAACGACCGGACTTGACCGCCACCGTGGGGGATGAAGAGACATAGGTTGAACATTCGCTCATTCCAAGGGCTTCAAACAAGGGTTTTTGGGTGATGGTGGTCCATTGGGCGAGGAGCTCTTCGGGTAATTTTTCCCCGGCTGTCAAGCCATGGCGGACGGTGGCGAACCCGGCCTTTAAGCCTTCGGCGTGTTTCAGCAGTTGGCGAAACACGCCGGGTACTGCGGCAAACAGCGTGGCCCGGTGATGGGCGGCCAGACGCGGCCACACGCCGGGGTCTTTGGCGCCGTTGTAGATCACCGTGCCGGCCCCCACCGCCCACGGGTCCATCAAGCCCGCACCCAGGGTATAGGTCCAATTGAGCGCCCCGGCGTGCAACATCCGGTCATCCGCGCGCAATCCATACCAGCCGTCATACATCATTGTGCGTGCCCACACCGCGCGGTGGGCATGCAGGACCCCTTTAGGCGTCGCGGTGGCACCGGATGTGTACACGATATAGGCCGGGGTGTCGGGTTGGGTCGGGGCGTAGTCAGCGGGCGTTTCAACGGCCATCATATGACGCAGGTCCGTTTCCGACAGGGTGCGACAGCCGTCAAGCCACGCATCATTTTGCCCACCATCCAGTGGCAAGTCATCGGCCAGACACAGAAACCGCGCGCCGCAATCCTCGGCGACAAACCGGGCTTCGCCGGGGGTGAGCAACGCCGATGTCGGCACCGCGATGCCCCCGGCCGCGAGCGTGGCGAAAAACGTCAACGGAAACAAGCTGGTGTTGTCCAGACGCAGCATCACCCGTTGGCCCGGTCGAAGGCCGATGTTTTGCAGGCCTTTGGCCAGCCTTCGAACCGCACCGTCCAATTGGCCAAACGTCCAGTGTTCTTCTGCGCTGAGGCTGGCGGCGTCGCGGACCACGATCAGGGCGGTTTTGTCGGGGTGGGCCCTGGCCGCCGCGGACAAGCAATAGGCCGCCGCGTTGAACGGTTCTGGGCACGGTGGGGGACCCCCCAGGTCAAACAGGCTGGTGGTGAGGGGGGGGGTTAAAGCCGCCATAGCGTTACGCCCGGCGGCGTTGTGGCGCGATCCAATACCCCGCGCACGTCGATCACCACGCCTTGGCGGTTTTTCAGCAGGGCCGAGACCGTATCCCAGCCGCCGTCGATATAGGTTCGGTGCGGAACCGCCAAAATGACCGCGTCGGTGGGTTGCAACTGGTCGGTTGGGGTCAGGTTGATGCCATATTCTTCGACCGCCTGGTCCGCTTGCGCCATGGGGTCGTGGACCTGGACGTCCATCGCATAGGCGGTCAATTCGTTGATCACGTCGATGACTTTGGTGTTGCGTAAATCGGGCACGTCTTCTTTGAATGTCAGCCCCAGGACGGTCACCGTGGTCGGGGTGGGGGCCGTTGCCGGGCGGTTTTTCAGCATCAGTTTGATGGTGTTTTGGGCGATGAACGTCGCCATGGAATCGTTGATTTCCCGACCCGCCAAAATGACCTGAGGATGATGGCCCAGTTGTTCGGCGCGATATGTCAGATAATAAGGATCGACGCCGATGCAATGTCCACCGACCAGACCGGGGGAAAATTTCAAAAAATTCCATTTGGTTCCAGCGGCGGCCAGAACGTCTTTGGTGTCGATGTCGAGGCGTTCAAAAATCTGCGCCAATTCGTTCATCAAGGCGATGTTCAAATCGCGCTGGGTGTTTTCAATGACCTTGGCGGCTTCGGCGGTTTTCAGGTTGGGGGCTTTGTGCACGCCTGCGGTGACGACGCTGGCATAAACCGCAGCAACGATGTCCAAAGTTGCCGCGTCCTGACCGGCCACCACTTTGGTGATGGTTTCAAAACGGTGCAGGCGGTCGCCGGGGTTGATGCGTTCGGGTGAATAGCCAACGGTGAAATCAAGGCCGGACTTCAGACCGGACACTTGCTCTAAGACAGGCATGCAAATTTCTTCGGTGGCCCCGGGAAAAACGGTGCTTTCATAAACCACGATGTCACCCTTTTTCAGGTGCCGGGCGATGGTTTTGGAGGCCGAAATCAACGGCGAAAAATCGGGCCTGTTGGCGCTGTCGACCGGGGTCGGCACGGTGACGATGTGAAAGTCGGCCTGCGCCAAAACCGCCGGGTCGGTTGCCAATACCAAATCGGCCGCAGCGAGGTCGGCGGCGCTGACCTCGCCAGTGCTGTCATGGCCCGATTTGAGGGCTGCAATGCGCGGGGCGGAGATATCAAACGCCACGGTACGGGCCAATGCGCCAAACGCCACCGCCACCGGAAGCCCCACATAGCCCAGCCCAACGACGGAAATTTTGCGGTTATGGCCCATTGATAACTCTCCCTTGTGCACGTCTTGTGGTGCTCCTCTCATTGTCTAAACACAAGCCATTTTCCGCGCAACCACTTAAATGTTCGCCCTTGCGCTGGTTGTCGGCGGGGCGGGGTGCTATCAAGGGGCATTCGATCGCTTGAAAGTAACCACAATGGCGCAAAAAAAATCCTCTCGCCCAAGGCGTTCGGCGCCCAAGGCCCCCCCTTCCGGTTCGCGGGCACCGGCCCGGACGCGGGCACCGGCCCGGACGCGGGCACCGGCCCGGACGCGGGCATCGGCCCGGACGCGGGCACCGAACCCACTGCCCCCGCCCAAAGATGTGCTGGCAGCGGGGCTGTACGTCATCGCCACGCCGATCGGAAATTTGGGTGATATCACCTTTCGCGCGGTGGAAACGCTGAAAGCGGTGGACGCTTTGGCCAGTGAAGACACCCGGGTGACGGCCAAATTGCTGGCGCATTTGGGTCTCACCAAACCGCACCCGACGTTTGCCTGTCACGACCATAACGAAGCCCGCACGGTGGTGCGGATCCGCTCTTTGATTGACGAAGGCCGCGCCGTGGGCTTGGTGTCGGACGCCGGTTTGCCGGGGATATCGGACCCCGGCTACCGCGTGATCAGCGCGCTTTTGGACGATGGGGTGAAAGTCGAAGTGATCCCCGGTGCGAATGCCGCCACGATGGCCCTGGTGGCGTCGGGATTGCCCACCGCCAGCTTTACCTTTTTGGGCTTTGCGTCGCGCAAGTCGGGTCGGCGCAAAGCCATGTTCGAAGCCGAACGTGAACGTGAACACACCTTGATTTTGTATGAAAGCCCGCATCGCATCGGGGCCTTGCTGGCCGACGCCTATGCGGTTCTGGGCGACCGTTCGGCGGTGGTGGCGTTGGAACTGACCAAGATGTTTGAACGCTATCACCGGGGCACTTTGTCTGAATTGGCGGCGCAATTTGCCGGTGACAAGCCCAAGGGCGAGATCACCGTCCTGATCGAAGGCCTGGTGCGCAAACCCCGCCGTAAAGAGCCCCTGGATGAGGACCAAAATTGATGGCGGGGTCGGCGAAAAAGCGCGCTGGCGGGGCGAAAACCAATGTGCGCAAAATTTATGTGGACCGGTTGTCGAAAATTTTCGGGGTGCGGGCCGAACGGGCCGAACAGATGGCGTCGATCACGCTCTACAGTTCGATCCGTATCAATGCGTTGTCGCCGTTGAGCCGGACCGAAATCGAGCAAAAACTGAACGCGTTAGGGGCCGATTTTGAGGCCATTCCCTGGTGTGCGGGCAGCTACCACCTGCACAGCGATAAGCGCGACCTCAGCCAAAGCGAACTGTTTCAAGACGGCCATGTTTATATTCAAAATGCCTCCAGCCTGATCCCCGGATTGGCGCTCAACCCACAGCCGGGGGAGCGTATTTTGGACGTCTGTGCGGCCCCTGGCGGCAAAACCGCGCACCTTCAGGCCTTGGCTGGGGGCACCGCCATCCTCATCGCCAACGATGCCATGAAACCGAGATTGGCGAAACTGAACGAGGTTCTGAGCACCTTTCACGTCAACAACGTCACCGTCACCAATTTTGAAGGCCAGTTCATCGACCGCCATGTCGAAGGCCTGTTTGACCGCATTTTGCTGGACGCGCAATGCAGTGGCGAGGGGATGGAAGACTTGAGCCACCCGGGCGCGCTGCGCTATTGGTCGGTGGAGCGGGTGGTGAAAATGGCTTATTTGCAACAAAAAATGCTGACCAGCGCGTGGAAAGTCCTCAAGCCCGGCGGCGTGCTGGTGTATTCCACCTGCACCTTCGGCCCGGAAGAAAACGAAGCGCCCGTGTCACGGCACCTCAAACACAACGCCGACGCTTGCGTTGAGGCCATCGACCTCGACATCCCCGGTCGTGTCCCGGGCCTGAAATCGTGGCACAACACGGCGTTTCACACCGACCTCAAACACGCCATCAGGGTGTTGCCGTCACAATTTCTGGAAGGCTTCTTTGTCTGCCGCCTGCGCAAGACAACCGCCCCATAACACCCCCTTAAAACGGGGACACAATGCTTATTTATGCGGGTGTGCAAGGGGGGGCTGATTGAGCCTATTCATGATCTAAAATGGTCAGATAAGCCGTTAGGGCTTGATGGGGGGTGATGTCGGCGTTGTGCGCGGCGGCCTGCAAGGCTTCGGCCTCAGGCATGGCCGGCGCAAAGGCGATCCCATGCTGGCTGATGGTTTCGATGAATTGAAGGGCGTTTGAAAGTGGAACGCTTAAGGTTTGGGCCTTGGGGGGGAGAGCCCGTGCCAAGATGGCGGTGCTGGGGGGCGAAGAGGTTGCCATCGGTTGGCTCCTGTAAGTCGTTCCACTTTCAAGGGTAACTTTGCAAGGCGTGTGCCAGAGTATAAAAATATTTCCAAGACACTGAATATAAATCAAAAACATACCATAATATGTGCCCGACTGCGGGAAAAACGCCTGTCATTTTGGTAAAATTTCTATTTTTGCAACGGGGAGCTTCGCATTTTGCCTCACCTGTTGCCTCACCTGTTGGCGGTGAAGTGTGGGGTAAAATCCGCTTATCAGGGCTTTGCCAAGCTGATAGGCTGCGCGGATGTTTCGTTTGCCCTTTGATCCTTATTGTTTGATGTGGCCGTTTGTGCGTCGCCTGGACCCGGAAGTGGCCCATGGTTTGGCGTTGCGGGCCTTGCGTGCGGGACTGGTTCCCGTGCCCTGGGCGGTTGGGGATGCGGCGCGGGCCTCGATTTTGGCGGTGCGCCTATGGGATATGACGTTTCCCAATCCGGTGGGTTTGGCGGCGGGATTTGATAAGGATGCCCAGGTTCACGGGGCCATGCTGGACCAGGGGTTTGGTTTTGTTGAGGTCGGATCGGTCACCCCGCGCCCGCAACCGGGCAATGATAAACCGCGCTTGTTCCGTTTGGAATCGGACCGTGCGGTGATCAACCGCATGGGGTTCAACAGCGAAGGACACGCCGCCGCACGGGCCCGGTTACAGCGTCGCGACCGGGCGCGCGGCATTGTCGGAGTGAATTTGGGCAAAAACAAATCCACCGCAGACGCCGCCGCCGATTATGTCGAAGGTGTGCGGGTTTTTGCCGGGTTGGCGGATTTTTTGGTGATCAATGTGTCCAGCCCCAACACCCCGGGCTTGCGCGCGTTGCAAAGCCCGGATGCTTTGCGCGACCTGTTGGTGCGCACGCAAAGCGCACTCAGCGAAACCATCAGCGACCAAAACGGGGGGGGCGTCCCGCCGTTGCTGTTGAAAATCGCCCCCGACTTGACCGATGAAGACAAGGCCGACATCGCCCACGTGGCTTTGGAGGTGGGCATCGACGGCCTGATTGTGACCAACACCACCATCGCCCGCCCGGACCATTTGACCAGTGCGCACAAGGCTGAGGGCGGCGGGTTGAGCGGTCGGGCGTTGTTTGACCCATCGACCCGGGTGCTGGGTGAAATGTATCGCGCAACCGAGGGAAAAATCCCCCTGATCGGTGTCGGTGGAATTGAGGACGGGCGCGGCGCGTATGAAAAAATTCTTGCCGGGGCGTCATTGGTGGAACTGTATTCGGCAATGATTTATCAGGGGCCGGGGATCGCGGCGAAGGTCAACCGGGAACTGGCGGTGCTGTTGAAAAGCGATGGGTTTGAAACGGTTTTGGACGCGGTCGGCCAAAAAACGGCCTAAGTTTAGGGGCCTAAACGATAAACTGTTCGCGCAAAATGCGGTCTTCCAAATTGTGTTCCGGGTCAAACAGCAGCACCGGGGCGATGCTGCGGTCTTCGGTAATGTCGACCTTGCGCACGTTGCGCACCGCCAAATCGTCGGCCACCGCGCTGACCGGGCGGTGCTTGGGATCAATCACTTCGAAGGTGACTTTGGCGGTGGCCGGGAGCAATGCGCCGCGCCATTGACGGGGGCGAAAGGCGCTGATCGGGGTCAGGGCCAACAGTTCCGCTCCCAACGGAATGATCGGACCGTGGGCCGATAAATTGTACGCGGTGCTGCCCGCGGGCGTCGCCACCAGTGCGCCGTCACAGATCATTTCATCCAAACGCACCTGATCGTCAACCAAAATGCGCAACTTGGCGGCGAGGCGGGTGTAGCGCAGTAACGACACCTCGTTGATTGCCAGTGCGTGGTGCTTTTTGCCATGTGCATCGGTGGCGATCATGCGCAACGGGTGCAAGGTGATCGGTTCGGCGCGCTGCAACCGGCGCATCAGGCCGGCTTCGCGAAAGGTGTTCATCATGAAGCCGACCGAGCCCCGGTTCATGCCGAAAATCGGGACATTGCGGTGCAAGTATTTGTGCAAAGTGCGCAGCATAAATCCATCGCCACCCAACACCACGATCACCTCGGCCCTGGATGGGGGCACATAATCATAGCGTTCGCGGAGGCTTTTAAGGGCCTCTTGAGCTTGTTTTTGGCGCGCTGCGACAAACGCAACAGATTTGAATTGCATGCAACCGAAATCCTGAAAAGGTCAAAGAGTGGGCGAGTATAGACCAAGCGCCCGGGAATGTTTAGCCGTCTGATCGGGTGTTGTGTTGAACCCAATCAAGCCCCGCGCGTGGATATTTAGGGCTCTAGCCACCAGTGACGTTCATGTGGCGTTTCAGCGCCGGGCCACCGTGGCCCGGCTCAATGATAAATTCATGGCCCTTGGGTTTGCGTGTCAGGGCGGTGTCGATGGCCGCGTTGAGCAACCCCAGGGTGGGGTCGTCGCGCAGGGCCCCGCGCATGTCCACGGCGCTGTCTTGGCCCAGGCACATGTACAACGTGCCGGTGCAGGTTAGCCGCATGCGGTTGCAGTTGTCGCAGAAATGGTCGCTCAAGGGGGTGATGAAGCCGACCCGTTGCCCGGTTTCGGCTACTTCCATGTATTTCGAGGGACCGCCGGTGGACAGGGACGACGGGGTCAGGGTCCAGTCTTTTTCCAGTTGGCTGCGAACCTCGGTCAGGGGTAAATATTGATCCGTGCGATCCCCGCCGATGTCACCCAGCGGCATGGTTTCGATCAGCGTCAGGTCAAAGCCCTGATCGCCGCACCAGCCGACCATGTCGCTGAGTTCACCCTGGTTGTAGGCTTTGAGCGCGACGGTGTTTATTTTGACTTTGAGTTGGGCATCCTTGGCCGCGTCCAGCCCGCGCAATACCTGATCAAGGTGGCCACGCCGGGTGATTTCATGAAATTTTTCCGCGTCCAGGGTGTCCAGCGAAACATTGATCCGTTCCACCCCCAATCGTTTGATTTCATGGGCGTGCTTGGACAATTGGCTGGCGTTGGTGGTCAGCGTGATTTCATCCAACAAGCCGGTGTCGCGGTGGCGCGTCAGGCGCGCGATCAATTCCATGACGCCGCGCCTGACCAGCGGTTCGCCACCGGTGAGGCGAATTTTGCGGACCCCGCGACGGATGAATGTGGAACACACCTGATCGAGTTCCTCAATCGACAACAGGTCTTTGCGCGGTAAAAATTCCATGTCTTCGGACATGCAATAAAAACAGCGAAAATCACAGCGGTCGGTTACGGAAACACGCAAATACGTGATGGGGCGTCCAAAAGTGTCTTGCATATGCGGGGGTGTTTTCCTGCCGGGCGGTTAGGCTTCAGGGTGGTTTTATAACCCGTTTTGGTCTTTTTGTCGTTGCGAATATGGCGTGTTATTGGGCCGTAGCCGTTTGCGCGGTGGGAAAGAATAGTTGTTGTCCCTGAACTTTATAGTTGGCGATGGCGGTTTGTCCCGGTGCCGACACCAGCCAGTCGATAAATTTCTGGCCGGGTTTGCTTTTGATTTGGGAAAAGCGTTTGGGGTTGACCAAAATCACCCCGTAAGGGTTGGCCAAATTGGCGCTGCCCTGGGACACGATGGTCAGTTCTGATTTGTTTTTAAACGCGATCCAGGTGCCCCGGTCGGCCAAGGTATAGGCCCCCATGCCCTGGGCCATGTTCAAGGTTGCGCCCATCCCCGCACCGGCTTCGCGGTACCATGTGCCCGATACCGTTTTGGGGTCCAGGTCAACGCTGCGCCACAGGGCCAATTCGCGTTTGTTGGTGCCGCTGTCGTCGCCGCGCGATACAAACGGGCTTTGGCGGTTGGCGATGGCGCGGAGCGCCTCTTCAACGGTGGCGGCCGGTTTTGCGTTGGCCGGATCGGATTTGGGCCCGATCAGCACGAAATCGTTCATCATCACGTCGTAGCGTTTGACGCCATAGCCTTCGCGGACGAATTTGTCTTCAGATGGACGGTGGTGGACAAACAGCACGTCTGCATCGCCGCGTTCGGCCATACGCACGGCCTGTCCGGTGCCCACCGCGACGACCCGCACTTCAATGTTGGTTGTGGCCGTGAACAGCGGCAACAGGTACGCAAATAGTCCGGAATTTTGCGTCGATGTGGTGGACGCCACGGTGATGAATTCGGCGGCCTGGCCGGGCCCGCTGGCGAGTACGGTTGCGGCCAAAACGAAGGCGGTTAAAAAACGCATGATGATCTTCCTTAACGGCTGTGTTTTCCTTAACGGCTGTGTTTTGGGTCTCGCCGGGGGCCTTGACCGCGCGGCCACCACAGAAGGTCTCCCTTTACGAACGCTTGCGCAAGGTCATTTTCGGGGTGGTCGAAAAATCGTTGGACGGGGGCGTGTTCCAGCAACCGTCCCCGATGAAAAAACAGCACCTCATCGCCCAAACGGCGCGCTTGAGCCAAATCATGGGTGGTCATGACAATTTTTGTGCCGTGGTCGTGCAATTGTTCGATTAAGCGTTCGATCTGGTGGGTGGCACTGGGGTCGAGACTGGCGGTGGGTTCATCCAAAAACAAAATTTGCGGCCTTAAAGCCCACGCCCGGGCGATTGCCAAGCGCTGCTGTTCGCCAAACGACAGCACCTGGGCGGGGGCGTCGGCTTGTCGGGTCAGTCCGGTTTTGCGCAACACATCGTCTATGATGGCAGCGCGGAGCGCCTTGGGCGTTTTGCGCAAAGACAGGGCCAAATCAATATTGGCGCGGGCACTGCGGCGCAGCATCACCGGGCGCTGAAAGACCATCGCCTGGGCCTGGTCAGGGTTTTTTGCGGCCCATTGCACGGTCCCGGAACTGGGCGTGAGCAAGCCGTGACAAAGGCGCAGAAACAGACTTTTTCCCGCACCGTTCGGCCCCACCACCATGGTCCGGGTGGTGGCGTTCAAGGTGAGGGTCAGGTCCTTGATCAGCGGGATGTTTAAGCGACCCAGGTAGCACACCTGGTTGAGCCTGAGGGGTAAGACCGGTGGCTGGGGGGATGGTGTCTGGGTCATGCCTGGCTCTTGCGTTCGCGGTGATCGGTGAACAACTGGGCGGTGGCCCCGATGCCGACCGATAAGGTTAACAACACCATGCCTAAGGCCAGCGCCAGGGCCAAATCGCCTTTGCTGACCTCCAGCGCGATGGTGGTGGTCATCACCCGGGTGACATGGTCGATGTTGCCGCCGACCATCATCACCGCGCCGACCTCGGCCATGGCCCGGCCAAATCCGGCCAGTACGGCGGTGAGCAGGCGAAACCGGCCATCGACGATCAAAATCGGCAGGGCGCGCAATCGGGGGGCACCAAGGCTGGTCAGTTGTTCGGCGTATTGGTTCCACAAATCGTCGATCACGTGGCGGCTTAGGGCGGCGATGATCGGGGTGATCAACAGCACCTGGGCGATGATCATCGCGGTCGGCGTGTAGAGCAAGCCAAACACCCCAAACGGTCCGGCCCTGGATAAGCTCAGATACACCACCAGGCCCACCACCACCGGCGGCAACCCCATGAGCGCGTTGAGGGTGATGTGCACGGCCCGGCGACCGGGAAAGCGCCCCATCGCCACCGCCGCCCCCAAGGGCACCCCGATCAAGGTTGCGACCAGCACCGCGGTGAGGCTGACATACAACGACAGGCCGACGATTTCGGCCAAATCACCGTCCAGCGTCACGATCAATGACAGCGCGGTACGGAACGCGTCGGCGATTTCGAACATAATCTCAAGCCTTGAAAACAATTGCAATGTCCGCAGCTTAACACGCTTGTGAGGGGGCGACAGCCCCCGCAAGGCGTCTCTGCGATCTTAATCGGGGCGGGAGGCGTTTGGCGCTGTAACAGACAAAAACGGTGTTATAGTTAATCAAGAATCAGACGTTGCCCGCACCGTGGCGACGGGGCATATGAGCACAGCCAAGGGGAAGACCATGACGCCACCTCTCAGAGTGCGCGCACCCGCCGATCAAGGATCGGGTGGTTCCGACATCAATATTTTGAGCGAAAATCAGCTATCGTTTGTCCTTGCCGATGGCGACCAGGTCGTGTTGCCAAAGGGCTTCAATCCGGCTGAGGCCGATTTTGAGCGTGCCGGGCCGGATTTGCTGTTGCACGCCCTGGACGGCAGCGAAATTTTGGTTGCGGATTTTTTTATGCAAGATACCGCACCCACCCTGATCGGTTCCATGGGGACGCGGGTCGGGGGGGATTTGGTGGGGCGCCTGGCGGCTTCGGTGGAGTCGGGCGTATCTGGGCCCGTATCTGGGCCCGTATCTGGGGAAAACGTGCCCCATCCAGATGTTGTCGGACGGGTGACCGGCCTGGACGGCACCGTGACGGTGATCCGCACCAATGGCAGCCGGGTCATCTTGAAAAGCGGGGACCCAGCCTACCAGGGCGATATTTTGGAAACCGGCGATGACGGCGCACTGGGGCTGTTGCTGGTGGATAGCAGCGTGGTCACGGCGGCGGAAAATGCCCGCATGATGCTCGATGACGTGGTGTTCGATCCCGGTCCTCAAGATAACCCCGATACTCAAGATAAAAATGTGGCGTTGTCGGTGATGAAAGGTGTGTTCACTTTGGTGTCGGGGGCCATGACCGTGCACACCCCGGTGGCGGATTTTACTTTGCGCGATGCGCAAACCGGGGTGGATTTGAGCAACACCGAAAACCTCACTCTGGTGATGATGGAAGACGTCAACGGTGGCGTTGGCGAAGTGACGGTGCGTAACGACGCCGGGGCGGTGGCGTTGAACGAAGCCTATTTCACCATCACCGTGAGCGGTTTTGACACCCCGCCCCAGGCGACGGCAAAAATCACCCGCGAGGATGCGGTGCTGGCGTTTTCCGGAACCTTGTCCTTGTTGACCCCGGATAGCCTCATCGCCAACGATTATGACCAGCGCCCCGAAAGCGGGCAGGCGTTCAATGATTTTGAGACCTTGGCGGGCGATGGAGAACCCGGCGATGTCGCAGACAGCGGCTTGGCAGGATTTGACGTGCCCGCGTTGGATGCGGAAACCAACCTCGACGGTTTGGCCGATTTTGAAGGCGCACCACCCGATGTCGAAACGGCGGAAGGGCAAACCGCCGGCGAGGCGGTGAGCTTGACTGCCGACGTGTTGAGCGCCGAAGCCGATGCCGTGTTTGGCGCAACCGGCGCAACCGGCGCAACCGGTGCGACCGGTGCGACCGGTGCGACCGGTGCGACCGGTGCGACCGGCGCGGCCGGCGCGGCCATCGCGGATGGCGCGGCCATCGCGGATGGTGGTGCGGCTGAAAACGCCCTTCCGGTGGCTCTGGCGGGGGTCTCGATAACGGCTGAGGACAACGTGTTCAACGGCCAACTGGTGGCGTCTGATGTGGATGGCGATGATTTACAATTTTCTTTGGCCGATGGGGGCGGGCCGCTTCACGGGGACGTCATCATCACCCCAGGTGGGCGGTTTCGGTATGAACCGGCGGGTGATTTTTTTGGCACCGACAGTTTTACATACCGGGTCAGCGATGCCTTTGGGGACCGTGCGCTGGCGACGATCAGTGTGGGCGTGCGTGCTGTTCGTGACATGGCGCAACTGGCGGTGGCCGACGTGAGCGGTCGAGAGGACAGCGCCATTGCCTTAACCATTGCCACGTCGATGGCTCATGACACGGGGGAAACGGTCAGCAAAATTGAGCTTAGCGGGGTACCGGACGGTGCCCGCTTATCGGCGGGGACCGACAATGGTGGGGGACGGTGGAGCTTGGGCGTCGATGATTTGCCGGGTTTGATGCTCATTTTGGGCGCGGATTTTAAGGGTCGTTTTGAAATTGGGGTGCAGGGTACGTCACCGGACGGTGGGGTTTCCAGGGACAGTTTCGCGGTGACGGTTGCGCCGCTGGGGGACGTCCCGGTTATTGCGGTGGCGGATGTGGAAGGCGTGGAAGATGCCGCAGTGGCGTTGATTTTGGCGGCATCGATAGCACCGGGTAGCGGCGAAACCTTATCGGGTTTAACGATTACCGGAATGCCCAACGGCGCGGTGTTGTCGGCGGGGATGGATCACGGTGACGGCACCTGGACGGTGGATCAGGATCAATTGCCGTTTCTGACCCTTACCCCACCGACCGATTTCAACGGCATCTTGACTTTGGGCGTGGTGGCCACCGCCAGCGATGGGATGACGGCCGGGCGAACCTTTGAGGTGACCGTACAGCCGCTGGCCGATGTGCCGCAATTGGCGCTGGCCGACGCGGTGGGTGCGGAAGATGGCGCGATTGCCTTGACCTTGGCCGCGACCATGGCGGCTGAAAGTAGTGAGGCGCTTTATATCATCAATATTTCCGGGGTGCCCGAAGGCGCCAGTTTGAGCGCCGGCATGGACAATGGTGACGACAGCTGGACCCTGACCCCGGATTTAATGACGGGGTTGAACTTACGACCGCCAGCGGACTTTAACGGCACCTTCAATCTGACCGTCACCGCGGTGTCCACCGATGGCGGGGCCGTCAGCGGGAACCTCGGCGTGACCGTGACGCCGGTTGCCGACACCCCGGTGATCGCCACGGCGGATGTCGGCGGTGTTGAAGACAGTGCCATCGCCTTGGCCATTGCCGCGAATATGGCCGGGGGCAGCAGCGAAACGGTGCACTCCATCACCGTTGGTGGAATTCCGGGTGGCGCGGTTTTATCGGCGGGAAGCGACAACGGCGATGGCACCTGGACGCTGGAAGAGGCTGATTTGCCGGGCCTCACCCTGACCCCGCCCGGCAACGCCTGTGGGGTGATCCCCGTGACGGTTACGGTGGCATCAAGTGACGGTGCGGTGGCCACGTCGGCGTTCCATGTGGCGGTGGCACCGCTGGCGGCGGTGGCACCGCTGGCGGATGTCCAGGTGTTGCATGTTTCGGACGTGTTGGTCACTTTGCAAACGCCTTTGGGCGCTGACGTCGGCTGATCGTCAAAACCGGACCAGTTGTCGGGGGGCAGGTCAGGACGCGATCCGTTAACGGTGTCGTCAATCTTTGGCGAACGGGTTGTTGCCCTTGCGCACCACCACGCGCAGCGGCACACCCCACAATTCAAAATCTTCACGTATGGCGTTGGCCAAATAGCGAATGTAGGATTCCGGTAATCCCTTGGCGTGGCTGACAAACAGGGCAAAGGTCGGGGGGCGGGTTTTCGGCTGGGTGATGTAGCGCACCTTGACCCGGCGTCCCGACACCAGCGGCGGCTGGTGATGGTCGAGGACGTGTTCCAGCCAGCGGTTCAGCTTGGCGGTGGACACCCGGCGGTTCCAGACTTCGAAAACGTCGAGAACCGCGTCGAGGATTTTATCCAGCTTGCGCCCGGTCTTGGCCGATACGGTGACGATGGGGATGCCGCGCACCTGCGGCAGGGATGTTTGCAAGCGGTCGTTCAACTTGTCCAGGGCTTCTTTGCGGTTTTTGATCAGGTCCCATTTGTTGACCACAATGATCAATGCCCGGCCTTCGTCGATGACGTTGCGGGCGATGGTGAGGTCTTGTTTTTCCAGCATATCGCGGGCATCCAAAACCAACGCCACCACTTGGGCAAAATCGATTGCGCGCCGCGTTTCGGCCCCGGACAGGGACTCGACCTTGCCGGTGACTTTGGCCCGGCGGCGCAAACCGGCGGTATCGACCAATTTAAATTCCCGGCCCTGGTACTGCCACGGCACCATGATGGCGTCTCGCGTGATGCCTGCCTCGGGTCCGGTCAGCAGACGGTCTTCGCCCAGCAATTTGTTGATCAGGGTCGATTTGCCGACATTGGGCCGGCCGACGATGGCCAGTTGTATGGGGCGGTTCATCACCGCGTTATCGTCGTTTTCTTCGCCGCTGTCCTGGGGCACTTGAAGATCGGCATGATCGTTTTGGGCGGCGTTTTGGGCTTGTTGTTTCTGCCAGTTTTGGTTTTGCGTGTCGGCATCGACGTAGGGCTGCAAGGCGTCGTACAAATCGGCCATGCCTTCGCCGTGTTCCGCCGACAACGGCACCGGATCGCCCAATCCCAGAGCATATGATTCCAACAGTCCCGATTGCCCGGCGGCACCTTCGCATTTGTTGGCCAGCAAGATCACCGGGGTGTCGTGGCGGCGCAGCCATTGCACAAAATGTTCGTCGATGGGGGTCACCCCGGTGCGCGCATCGATCATCATCAAGGCGACGTCGGCTTCCAAAAAGGCCGTTTCGGTTTGCTGGCGCATGCGCGCTTCCAGGCTGTCGTCGTGGGCGTCTTCCAGCCCGGCGGTGTCGATGATGCGAAAACTGAGGTCGCTGAGGCTTGCATCGCCTTCGCGGCGATCACGGGTGACGCCGGGCATGTCGTCGACGATGGCGACGCGCTTGCCAACCAGGCGATTGAACAGCGTCGATTTTCCCACGTTGGGGCGGCCAATAATGGCGACGGTGAGGGTCATGTTTTTGGATCCATGCGCGATGTCGCGCGGTTTAAGTTTTTCCGCGCCAAAGCGCGCATATTAGCGATAAGCGGATAACGTGGCGTCATCGGATAGGAAATAAACCGTCCCACCGGCAACCACCGGGGGCACGGACACGCCATCGGGCATGGTTTCCGAGCCCAAGACGTCCCCGGTATACGGGGACACGGCCAACACCACGCCGGCGGAACTGGCGATCAACAACCGATTGCTGACCAACAGCGGTCCGGTCCACACGATGGCCCCTTCGCGGGCATCTTCATTGTCCCACCGGGGCAGGGGTTTAACCCATACAATCAGGCCGGTTTCGCGTTCCATGGCGACCAGTTCTTCATTGCCGGTCAGGGTGAACAGATAATCCCCCGCGACCCAGAACGACTGCTGGCCACCGATGCCCTTTTCCCACAAGCGATTGCCGCTGCGCAAATCGATGGCGACCATCAGGCCGCTGTAGCTGATGGCGAACACAATGCCCCGGTCGATCACCGGATTGGCGCGGATTTGCGCCAGCGCCGCGGTGGCGTCGGTGCGCCGTCTGGAGGTCACGCTGTCCATCCACAATTGACGGCCATTCTCGACCTTTAAAGCGGCCAGTTCACCCGATGTATAGGCCACCACCACAACCCCTTGATCGACGGCAGGACTGGCGGCACCCAGCAACATGGCCTGTTCTGGCGATCCGGAATGGGTCCACAACAAGTCGCCGTTGGCGGCGTTCAAGGCATGGGTTTTGTTGTCCAAAGACACCGCGAAAACCCGTCCGCCGCGCACCGTCGGTGCGGACCGGATTGGCCCGGTGATGCGTTTGCGCCACGCGATCTGACCGTTTTTGGCGTCCAGCGCGACCACTTCGGCAAATCCCGTTCCGGCAAACACGCGGCCGTTGTCATAGGCCAAACCGCCCGGGATATGGCCGTCTCTTTCGGCACTGGGGGTGAGTTTGGTGCGCCACAAAAGGGTCCCGGTCTTGACGTCAAAGGCGCTGACGGTGCTGTCGGTGTCGATGGTGTAAACCCGCCCGTCGGCGATGATCGGGGTGGCGGTTAGACGCTCACCGGCACCCGCCCCGGCGCCGATGTCGGCGGTCCAGAACTTACGCAGTTGGGCGGCGGCTGCGACGTGGTGCATGGCGTGGTTGGCGTAACCACCGCTTTGCGGCCAGTCGGGGGTGGGGGACGGTGCGGGCAGACGAATTTCAGATGAGCTGAGGTTTGTTTCCGGCTGCAAGGCGCTTTCGAGCTTCAACACGGAAATGCGTTCGCCCGGCAGCGGCGGGACTTCATCGCCGCCCAGCCACGAGCTGCACGCATTTAGCGTCAGGGTCAAAACGGTCACGGATACAAGACGGATAATGGTGCGTTTGTTCATCACGAAAACGATCTTTCCCATAGGGTCTGTGGTTTCAATATGCTTGAGCCGGAAATTCACGTGGGCAATTTAACCGCCCAGGCGCTGCAAGAGATTTTTGGCCCGGTCGCGCAGCCTCGGCGGTGTGGTGACGTCATCAACCAGGCCTTGAAATGCTGCCTTGGCCTTGGCGGTATCGCCGCTTTGCAGGGCGATCAGGCCCAAAAGTTCGCGGGCGCTGTGGCGGTACGGGTGGGTTGCTTCGGTCATGGTGGACAGGCGAAATTCCAGGGCTTTGGCATCAAACCCCCCGGCGTTCACTTCGGTCATGATGCTGAGGATGTTCGCCAGCCCCGACAGGGCGACATTGCCGATATTTTCGCGGGCGATTTTTTGGTATTGCCGGGCCGCCCCGGATGTATCGCCTTGTTTGGCCAGCAATGCGGCTTGTTGGAAGCTGGCTAAAATGCCATAGCCGCTACGGGCATCCTGTCCCAGGCCTTTAGCCGCTTGGAGGGCGGCCTCGGTGTTGCCGTCTTCGGCCAGTTGCATGGCGTTTTGAAAGCGCTCGCCCTCGTTGCTGCGGGTCCGAATATCGTAAGACTTCCACCCCTGGTATCCGGCGACAATGGCCACGATCACCACCGCGACCCCGACCACATAGCTTCCGTAACGGCGCCACAGCTTCATCATCTGTTCTTCGCGAAGTTCGTCGTTGACCTCACGGATCAGGGCATCTTCGATAGGGTCGGCCACGGATGTCTCCAGAAGTTCAATTGGGTGTGCAGGCGAATTGATACGGCCCCGACACCAAATGCGCCGAGGCCCCGCAAACATAACCAGGCGCGGGGCCTATGGCAAACCTTGTTCAAGGGAATAAACAAGTTGCTCAATCGAGACAAGAAGCTGAAGCTTTGGCGGGACCTAAGCGCGGGCCTGTAAAAGGCGCAAGGCGTTCGCCACCACCACCAGGGAAGCCCCGACATCCGCCGCGATTGCGCCCCACAAGGTGGCGAACCCGGCAAAGGTCAAGGCCACGAACAGCGCCTTGATTGCCAAAGAAAACGTGATGTTTTGCAAGATGATGGCAAGGGTCCGGCGGGAGTGTCGGACCAACCACGGCAATTTTTGCAAATCATCGCTCATCAACGCGATGTCGGCGGTTTCAATGGCCGCGTCGCTGCCCATCGCCCCCATGGCGATGCCGAAGTTGGCGCGCGCCATCGCGGGGGCGTCGTTGATGCCGTCGCCGACCATGGCGACCATATCGTATTTTTCGACCAGGCCTTGCACGGCGGCGACCTTGTCTTCGGGCAAAAGTTCGGCGTGGACCTCGTCGATGCCGACTGCGCGCGCGATCGCCTGGGCGGTGGCGTGGTTGTCGCCGGTCAGCATGACGATGTGTTCGATGCCGCCCTGGCGCAAATCCGTCACCATCTGGCGGGCACCGGGGCGCACCGCGTCGGCCACCGCGATCAGGCCGCAAACGTGGTCTTCGGTGCCAATCACCACCACCGTGTTGCCGTCGTTTTGGAAGGCTTCGGCGTGGGCGCGGACCTCGGCGGTTTCCTGGTTGCGCTCGATCAGGTAGCGGTGCGACCCAAGCCAGTATTCCTTGCCGTTATAGTGCCCGGTGACGCCCTTTCCGGGCAAAACCTTGACATTTTCGGCGGGGGTTTCACCGACACCGATTTCCTGGCCGTGGGCGATGATGGCGTGTGCCAGGGGGTGGCTGCTGCGCTTTTCCAACGCCACCGCGCGTTCCAAAAGTTCTTCTTTCGAATGACCGTTGAGCGCGGCCACCCCGACCACTTCGGGTTGGCCGCGGGTGAGGGTGCCGGTTTTGTCGAAGGCGATGGCTTTCAGCCGCGCCGGGGCCTCGATATACGCGCCGCCCTTGATCAGAACCCCCTGGCGCGCCGATGCGGCCAATGCGGATACGATGCTGACGGGGGTGGAAATCACCAATGCGCAAGGGCACGCGATGACCAACAAAACCAGGGCCCGGTAGAACCAATCATCCCATGCGCCGCCGAACATCAATGGCGGTATGGCGAACACCCCGATGGCAAAAACGATCACGGCGGGGGTGTAAATGCGGGCGAACTTTTCCACCCATTGTTCCGCGTGGGCGCGGTTGCCCTGGGCCTCTTCGATCAGGCGGATGATCCTCGCCAGGGTGGTGTTGTCGGCCCCTTTGGTGCTTGCAACCTCCAGCGCGCCTTCCCCGTTGATGGTGCCGGCGTAAACCTCGTTCCCCGGTTCCTTGGAAACCGGTACGCTTTCGCCAGTGATGGGGGCCTGGTTGACGGAACTCATACCCGATACAATCCGTCCATCGAGGGCAAATTTTTCACCCGGTTTGACGATAAAAACGGACCCGACGGCAACCTCGGCGGCCAAAACGTCGGCTTCTTCGCCGGTGTCGCGTTTTAAACGGACCGTCGGCGGGGCGAGGTCCAAAAGCTGGGCGATAGCGCGCCTCGCGCGTCCCACGCTCCAGCTTTCCAACAGCAACGACAGGGCGAATAAAAAGGTGACGATGGCGGCTTCGAACCATTCGCCGATCCCGGCTGCGCCGAACACCGCGATGACCATTAAAAGGTTCATGTCCGGGCGCAAGGACCTGGCGGCATACCACGCCTTGACGACCACATAACGCCCGCCAAACAAGATCGAAAGGATATAGGCGGCGGCTTCGGGCCTTGGCATGGGTTGGCCGTTGTGTCCGGCAAACAGCGCCAGCGCCGCGCTCGCTCCGCCCGCCATCCAGATATGCAAGGCGACCCCGGAAAATGCGAAAAGCCCACTGAGTGTGGTCAGCCATACTTGCGTGCGGTGGTGTTTTTCAAGGCTCTGTTTTGTGCTTTCGTCGTCTTTTTGCCATTCGACGGCAGTCATTCCGGTTGTGCGCACGGCTTGAATGATTTCTTTGCGCGAAACGTCATTGGCGTCCTGGTGAACCATCATGCGGCCATTGATGACGTCAAAGGCAAGGTGGTCTTCCCGGCCCACCATGGTGCCCACCGCACGGCGTAAAATCGCCACTTCTTCGGCACAATCGAGACCCTGAACGGAAAACACATAGCGGTACTGGCTGGGGGAAAAATTCGCATCGCTGGTGCTGCTTAACAGCGTGTTGCCGGCACAACACGAGCCACCCCCATCCCCGCAGGGTGACGGGGCAGGTTTATGTTCGTGCTGGGGCTTGGATGTCATGGTTTTGTCTCACGTAATTTGGCTGTTGCGGGTTCTGTTGGAATAGGCTTAACATCTACAGTAACTATAGGAGCAAGAGGTAAAATATGGCCGCAAAAGAAAATACCATTGGCTGGCTGTCCAGGCAGACCAACACCAAGGTTCAGACCATTCGTTATTATGAACAAATCGACTTGATGCCGGAGGTGCCGCGCTCCGAAGGCAATCGCCGACTTTATACGGACGGTCACGTCGGGCGCCTGGCGTTTATCCGTCACAGCCGACAATTGGGGTTTTCGTTGGACCAAATTCGCGAGCTGTTGAATTTAAGCGACGATCCCGGTCGTCCGTGCCACGAAGTCGATGCCATTGCGCAGATGCATCTGGAGGACGTGCAAAACAAGATTGTACGCCTTAAGGGGTATGAAAAAGAGCTCAAACGCATGGTCTGCGAGTGCGCCGGGGGGCACGTCTCGGGCTGCCGGATTATTGAGGTTTTGTCCGATCACAGCCTGTGCCTGGAACCAGGACACTGATTTTTTCGAGAGCGGTTTGTCAGGCGGGCTGTTGGCGCCACTTGATCGAACAGCCCATCGACGCGATTTGCTGTTTCGGCCCGTGGCCGGTTTGGACCACTTGGCGCATGGCTTCAAACAAATCCCGGCGCGCGTCCCCGGGCCCGGATTGTTTACGCGACGCATCCAGACGGCCCCGGTATTGAAGCCCCAGTGTGCGATCAAAACCAAAAAAATCCGGGGTGCAGACGGCGTCAAACGCGCGCGCGGTGGCTTGGCTTTCATCAAACAGGTAGGGGAAAGAAAAGCCATGCGCGGGGGCAAAGCGTTTCATGTTGTCCCAGGAATCTTCGGGGTATTGCCGGGGGTCGTTGGCATTGATCGCCACCACCCCAACGCCCAGATCCTGCAAATCTTTGGCGTCGCGGACCAAACGGTCAATCACCGCCAAAACATAAGGGCAATGGTTGCAGATGAACATCACCAAGGTGGCGTTTTCGCCCTTGATGTCGCCAAGGGTGTAGGTCCGCCCATCAATGCCGGGAAGGCTGAAATCGGGGGCTTGCCAGGAAAAATCGCAGATCGGGGTTTCGATGGCCATGGTTTGGGATCTCCGGCATCTGTCATCGGGGTGGTGGCGTGCCCCCATCGTACAGACGCCAGCCCCCAAACACTACTTTCGTGTTTTCAGGTCGGCCAAAACCCTGAAAAAAAGTGTTTGTGTCGGGTTCATGCGACCCACCTGAAGTCAGCATCACCGGCGGTGGGTGAAGATGCTCCGCCGGTGATGCAAGACAGTGATGCAAGATTAGGTGATCTTGCCTGGTTTTTTGACCTGTTTCATCAGGTCGTTGTTCCAATTTCCTTCGACCTTGAAGTGCGCGGCAGCCCCTTTCAAAATGGCTTCGATCAGGTTGTGGTTGACGTAAGCATAGATGCCGGGCTGTTTGAACGTGTAGGTCATCGCCCCTGCCGCACCCCCGGCAATGAACCAGGTTTCCAAATCGGTTTGCGGGGCATCGGCAAACGATCCGCCGGCCCAAACGTGTTCCCCGTGGCCGCCAATCAGGTGCGGGCGGGTGTCGCGGTTGGCCTGGGAATGGATCACCAAAACCGTTTCGCCGACCGTGGCCTTCAGGGCGTTTTCGCCGGTCAAGGCCCCCACCGCGCCGTTAAAGACGATGTGGCTGGGCAGCAAGGTGGCCATGGTTTCCATGTAATCGGCGAAATCTTCGCCGGCGGTTTCGTATTTCATGTATTCGCCGTCTGGGTCTTTGGCGAGGTAGTAGTCTTGTTCGCCGACATAGTAAGCCCGGTCATATTTGATCCGCGCGCCGTTTTGGTCTTTCAGGCCGTCGCGGGGCAGCACCATGATGGCTCCGTTCATACCATGGGCCACGTGATAGGGGATCATCGCACCGCCCGGCGCGCAGTGGTAGACAAAGACGCCTTTTTTGCTGGCTTTGAAGCGCAGCACGCATTCTTCACCGGGCAAAACATGGGTGAGCCCGCCCCCGCCGAGGGCCCCGGTGGCGGCATGGAAATCAATATTGTGCTCCATGGCGTTGGTTTCGGGGTTCACCAAGGTCAATTCGATGTAATCGCCTTCGTGGACCACGATCATCGGCCCGGGCACCGAACCGTTGAAGGTCAAGGCCCAAATTTCCGCGCCGTCGTCATCCAAAACCATCTTTTTTTCTTCGATGACAAAGCGCACCTCAACAACCTTGGGCCCGCCTTTGGCGACCTGGTCGTGGCGGGGCAAAAACGGCGGAGCGACCATTTCCTGCGTCACCCGGGGCAGCTTGGAGATTTCCGTTTCCGTCAGGCTGGGCACGGCTTGAGCGCGGGCGGGCGTGGCATCTGCGACGACCATGGCGGCCCCGGCGAGGGCACTTCCAGAAAGAAAATTCCGCCGCGAAAGGTTTTTAGCAACGTCTTGACTTGTTCCGATATTTTTCATTTTAGACTCCATTGTAAAAAAAATCAGTGGATTGGAATTGACCTGCATACGACAAATTTGAAGGTGTCACGGGGATGTATCGCGGGGCGGATGGGAGGTCCTTTTGCGGCGTCGTCCTCAGTTGAGGCGCTGTGAGTTGATGCGTAAATTGTGCGCCCGTTGCGATTGCCCACGCCTTGATTATTGTCAAAAAAAAACGGCTTTATGTGCACCGCAATATGATGGTTTGGCGGTTTATTCACAAAACCGCGTGATTCATGGATTTTTAACCAGGATAGGCCACTCTATATGGCTGACCGTACGCCTTTGCGCACCGTCTTTGTTCGATCAGGAGCCTTCGTCCATGCGCACACGTCAAGTCTTGATTGTGGTTGGTTTCACGCTGATGGTTTCGGCGTGCAGCAAATTTTATACGATGGCACCGCGAAACGTGCTTAAGGCGGCGGGTAACCTGTCGATTGTCAACACCGGAGTGGTGATGGCGACGGACAAGACCATTGCCGACCATCTGATATCGTATGAAACGGGTAAAGATTGTTTGACCTCACGCGCCGAACAGGGCCGAACATACTGTGTGGAAGACGAAGCCAATCCGGTCGCCGATGTATACTGCTATCCGACCTTGGGTGACGTGACGTGTTACGAGACCCCCAACCCCGGGCGATTGGCGAACGAACAGGTGGGCAGCCCGCGGTGACGCGGAACGCATCGTGTTGACCTGCCCGGGGCCTTGGCGTTTACTGACCGGGTGTATTTTCGGCAACTGTGTGTCTGTGTAAACACCATGAAACGATTGTTTTTTGCCTCATTGATGCTGTTCGTTTTGGCCGGTGTTACGTTTTGGACGTTGGGCCAAAAACCGGAAATCGGCCCAGAATTGCTCAAAAAATTGAAAATGATCTCTCGGTTTAAGGAAACCCTGCCGGGCGCAGAGGCGGGGGACGCCCAGGCCCAATATAACATTGCCTTGATGTATCAAACCGGGGACGGCACCGCGAAAGCCCCTGAAATGGCGGTCAAATGGTTGTTAAAAGCCGCCGAACAAGGCCATGCCAAAGCGCGCTATCAATTGGGCTGGTGGTACGCCAACGGGATCATCGTGCGCCAGGATTATTTTCTGGCGGCCAAGTATTACCGCTTGGCGGCGACCTTTAACAAAGATCCAGAGGCACAATTTCGTTTGGGGGAATTGTATTTCAATGGTCGGGGGGTGCCCAATGATTACGCCAAAGCGATCCAGTACTACGATCAAGCCGCTCGCCAGGGGCACGGAGCGGCGCAGTTTATTCTCAGTTCCATGTACATCGAAGGCTGGGGCGTGAAGCGTGATTTGATTGTGGCTTACGTCTGGTTGAAACTGTCGCAGGGCAAACGCGATCAGACGATGGCCGTCAACAAACGCTTTGATCCGGTAAAAAAAATGAAGCAGCTGAAAAGTTTGATGAACCAGTACCAGATCGACGAAGCCGAAAAGCGCTTGCAGAGGATGACCAGGCGCGGATGACCAGGCGCGGATGATCAGGCGGGGGATGGTTTAAGCGTTGTCGGTGCCCGGGGTGGATTGGGGCTTTGGCTGTGGTTTTGCCGGGGTTTGGGGCAGACGCAGGCGCACGATGCCTTTAAAATCGTTGGGGTCGGCCACCTGGCCCTTGCGCACGATTTCCAAGCGCCCCTGGCGGGCCAAAAACACCGCCTGTTGCTTGACCGCAGTCAGGTAGCGCCGCCATAAATTCGGCCCGTCCTTGGGCCGACGGCGCGCATCGGCAACCTTCATGGCAATGTCTTTAAAGCTCAACGACGATGCGCCAGACAACACCTCAAGGATGGTGGTGGCCACGGGGTCGTCTTTGGCGGGGGTGTTTTCGCTGTGCTCTGGATCCGTCATGGGCGGGGGTGTAACATGCTTTTGCGGCGCTGTCGCGTGCAAACCGTGATTACGAAAACAACGGGCTGGAGGCGAGGCCGTCAAACATAAACTGGACCGAGAGCGCGGCCAGCAACACCCCGACCACCCGCGAAATCACGTTCAGCCCGGTCACGCCCAAAACCTTTTGCACCTGGCCGGCCATCAACAACAAAATCAGGGTCACCACCAACACCGCCACCAACGCCGCCACGGTCACCGCCCAGTGGGTGATGTTGCCACCGGTTGACGCGGTCAACAACACCACCGCGCCCATCGTGCCCGGTCCGGCAATCAAGGGTGTGGCCAGGGGAAAGACCGAAATGTCTTGTTTGGTTTTGGCTTCCCGGGTTTCATCGGCGGTGGTCGAAAGGCCACCGGAAGGACGTGCAAAGACCATGTCTATGGCAATCAACAACAGCAAAATTCCGCCCGCGGTGCGCATCGCCGCCAACGATATCCCCAACCGCGCCAGGGCCGCTTCGCCAAACACCGCGAACACCAACAAAACGGTGGACGCGATCAACACCCCCTTGACGGCCAGGGCGCGGCGGTGGGCGGGGGGGGATCCTTGGGTCAGGACCGCGAACAAGGCCGCCACATCGACCGGGCCGATGGTGGCGAAAAAGGTCGTGAAGGCGACCAGAGCAATTTCGATCAATTCAGGGGTCAGCATGGCCAGACCATATCATGACCAGACCGTATCATGAAATGTGCGCCTTTGATCACGGGCTATGATCTGTTAAAGCAGGGTGATGATGTCAAACCTTGATGATTTAATCCCCCGCCACGGCGGCGACCCCAAATCCCACGAAGCGCGTTTTGGCATGCCCAAAGACGGCTGGCTGGATGTATCCACCGGCATCAACGCGGTGGCCTACCCGGTGGCGCCGGTGCCCCAACACATGTGCGCCCGGTTGCCTCAACAAGACGATATGGCGGCGCTTTTGGCTGCGGCAAGACGCGCTTACCGGGTTCCCGATCACGCCACCATCATCGCCAGTCCGGGCACCCAGGCGCTGATCCAAATGATCCCAACCCTGTTTGAACCGTCCAGCGTGTCGATTTTAACCCCCACTTACGGTGAACACGCCCCGGCGTGGACGGCTGCGGGCCACCGGGTGGCGACGCACCCGTCGATCTGTGCGCAGGCGGCCGCACCTTCGTCGTTTGCCGTGGTGGTGCATCCCAACAACCCCGATGGGCGCGTTCAGACGGTGGACGGCCTGGTGGCGATGGCTGGGCAACAGGCCGATCGGGGCGGGGTGCTGGTGGTTGATGAAGCGTTCTGCGATGTGACCCCGGCGCTATCGGTGTGTCCGGCTGCGGGCGGGGAGGGGCTGGTGGTGTTGCGTTCGTTCGGTAAATTTTACGGCTTGGCCGGGGTGCGTTTGGGGTTTGCCATCACCCATGCGGACCTGGGCCGGCGGCTGGCGGACAAGCTTGGCCCGTGGGCGGTGTCGGGACCGGCGCTGTGGGCCGGAATCCATGCGTTGCGCGATGACGCGTGGGCGACCACCACCCGGGCGCGCCTTGCCGGCGATGCCGCGCGTCTGGACAGGCTGCTCCACGGTGCCGGGTTTGTCCCCGTGGGAGGGACCGATTTGTTTCGCCTGGTGGCTCGCGACGACGCCCCGGCGGTGTATGAAAACCTGGCCCGAAGCGGCATATTGGTGCGCCCGTTTGCCGACAACTCCACCTGGTTGCGGTTTGGTCTGCCCGGCCAGGAACCCGATTGGGCGCGGTTGGAAAGGGCGCTTGGCGCGCTATAGCGCGTAGGCGGTGTGTCCGGCGGCCAATTCCTGGTTGGCATCCACCATCGTGGCGTTGGCGGTACACGCCGGGGACGCCAGTTCCAAAAACAGGTGATTGATGTCTTCGGGGGCCTTAACGGATTGCGGTTTTTCCCCCGGCATGGCCTTGGCGCGCATGTCGGTGCGGGTGGCCCCGGGGTTGATCAAATTCACCCGAACATTGGTCTTGGCGCATTCTTCGGCGTAAATCCTGGCGGTCATTTCCAAGGCGGCTTTGGAAACCGCGTAGGTGCCCCAGAATGACCGTGGGGCATGGCCGACGGTTGAGGTGACAAACACCGCCCGGCCCGCGTCAGAAGCTTTCAATAACGGATCCATCGAATGGATCAAACGCCAGTTGGCGGTTAAATTGGTGTCTATCACCCGTTGCCATTCATCCGGATGAATATGCGCCATCGGGGTTAAGGTGCCCAATATTCCGGCATTTCCGATGAGGATGTCGAGCTTTTTAAAGCGCTCGTAAATGGCCCCGCCGATGCGGTCTATGGTGGGGAAATCGGTCAGGTCGCAGGGCACCAAGGTCGGCGCGGGGTGGCCCGCGGCGCGCAATTCATCGTCCAGTTCTTCCAGCGCCCCCTGGGTGCGCGCGGTGAGAATTAGGTGCGCACCGTGTTCGGCGAAACAGGTGGCCAAGGCCCGGCCAATGCCGCGCGATGCGCCGGTGATCAGGGCGACGCGCCCGTCGAGAATTTTATCAGTCATGGGGAAACCTTCGGAGTTTGGGACGGTTAATCTTCGGACAATAAGGTGAGTTGTTCGGGGCCGGGATCGCCGTCGTGATCGATCAGGGGAATGGGGTATTCCCCGGTGAAGCACGCGTCGCAATATTGCGGGCATTCGGCCTTGCGCCCGGTTTCGCCGACCGCCCGGTACAGCCCGTCATTGGAAATGAACGCCAAGGTGTCGACGCCGATGTGCCTGGCCATTTGTTCAACCGACATTTTGTGGGCCATCAATTGGTCCTGATTGGGGGTGTCGATGCCGTAAAAACACGGGTGTTTGGTGGGCGGGCTGGAAATGCGCATATGGACTTCCCTGGCCCCGGCGTTGCGCATCATTTCAACGATTTTCACCGATGTGGTGCCGCGCACGATGGAATCGTCCACCAGCACCAGCCGTTTGCCCTTGATCCAGGCACGGTTGGCGTTGTGTTTCAATTTTACGCCCAAATGACGAATGGTGTCGGACGGTTGAATAAAAGTCCGTCCCATATAGTGGCTGCGGATGATCCCCAAATCGAACGGAATGGCGCTTTCTTCGGCGTAACCAATGGCGGCGGGGACCCCGGAATCGGGGACCGGGACGATCATATCGGCTTCGATATTGCTTTCGCGGGCCAGTTCGCGACCGATGTTCTTGCGCACTTCGTAGACATTGCGGCCTTCGATCACGCTGTCGGGGCGGGCAAAATAAATGTATTCAAAAATACAAAACCGGGAGGGCTGCCGGGCAAACGGCTTAAGGCTCTGCATGCCCTTTTCGCTGAACACGACAATTTCGCCAGGCTCCACATCGCGCACATATTCGGCCCCAATGATATCCAGCGCACAGGTTTCCGACGCCAATACGTGGCCGTCGCCAATGCGCCCAATGACCAATGGCCGGACCCCGGACGGGTCGCGGGCCCCGATCAGCTTTTGCCGGGTCAGGGCGACAATCGAATATGCCCCGACGAGCCCCGACAAGGCATCGGTAAGACGGTCCATAACCTTGCGGAACGAACTGGTGGCAATGCGGTGCAAAATGGTTTCGGTGTCCGATGTGGACTGGAAAATACTGCCGCCTTCGACCAATTCGCGCCGACAGGTGCGCGCGTTGGTCAAGTTGCCGTTGTGGGCGATGGCAAAACCGCCAAAAACCAGATCGGCAAACAGCGGCTGAACATTGCGCATCACCGTGCCGCCGGAGGTGGAATAGCGCACATGGCCGATCGCCATGGGGCCTTCGAGGCGGCGGATGACCTCTTCGGAATTGAAATTGTCGCCGACGCTGCCCAATGCCCGGTGGCTGTGAAAGTGTTTGCCGCCATACGACACCAAACCGGCGGATTCCTGGCCGCGGTGTTGGAGGGCGTGCAAGCCCAGCGCGGTCAGGGCCGAGGCGTCGGGGTGATTGTAAACGCCAAACACGCCACATTCATCGTGAAAGTGATCGTCTTCGGGTGGCGTTGCGGTGGCGCGGGGCGTGTCCATGAACGGTACGATCCAGTTAGGCCCCCGTTAGCCCCCATTCGGTCCGGGGTGGGAGGGGGCGGTTGCGGTTAATATGTGCCCTTATTTACTGGTTTCAAAGAGTCGATCCATTTCAGAACGCTCTTTCTTTCCATAGCCGCTGGTGTCGGATGCCCCCGGTGGTTTTGGCAGGGCATTGATGGCTCTGTCAAATAGAGACTGAGTTGGCTCGCCCGGGGTGGTTTTTTTTTGATCATCCGGGGTGGCATTGGGCGAGATGCCGGCGGGGGTGGCGGGGGCCAGGGTTTTCAACATCTCCGCCCCCTGGGTGATCAAGGCGATGGTGCGGGCTTCATAAATCCATTCGGGCTGTTCGTCGGTGGGGGTGACCCAGGTGTAGCCGACCCATACGAACGCGATCACCACGGCCCCGCGCGCCAGGCCAAAAACAAACCCCAGCGCCCGGTCTAATGGCCCCAGCGCACTTGCCTTGACGCCGCGCGAGATGCGCCGGGTGATGATCGACAAGATCACCAGGGTGCTAACGAACAACACGATGCCCGTGGCCACGGTGGCGAAAAATGGATCCTGAATGAATTGCAGGGCAAATTTTTCCGCCATCGGGGTGGCGTACAAGGCGGCTAAAGTGGCCCCGGCCCAGCCCGCGATGGACAACACTTCGTGCACCAGACCACGGGCATATGCGAATGCGCCAGAGACCAGAAGCGTGCCGATGACAAAGATATCAATCCAGTTCATGGGACCTTAAAAACCGTCTTCGTTGTCAAACATCTGGGCCAATTCCTGTATATGGCCCAACGGGGTCACGGCAATGTCTTTTGCGGTCACCTTGACCTTGCCGCGGTGCTGGGGCGTGATCGCGCGTTTGAAGCCCAAATTGGCGGCTTCCTTGAGGCGGCCTTCGGCGTGGCTCACCGCGCGGACCTCGCCCGACAGGCCGATTTCGCCGAAAAACAGACTGTCACGGGGCACCGCGATAGCGCTCAACGACGACAACAAAGCCGCGCCAACGGCCAAGTCCGCAGCCGGCTCGGTAACCCTGAGACCACCTGCGACGTTCAAGTACACGTCGTTGGCGCCAATGGCAACCCCGCATCTGGTTTCGATCACCGCCATGATCATCGCCAGCCGGGCGCTATCCCAACCGACCACCGCGCGACGCGGGGTCGCCAGAGTGGATGGCGACACCAGGGCCTGGACTTCCAACAAAATTGGTCGGGTGCCTTCCATCCCGGCGAACACCGCCGATCCGCTGACGTCGAGTTCGCGTTCGGACAGGAACAACGCCGATGGATTGTGCACTTCGGACAAGCCCGCATCGGACATTTCAAACACGCCGATTTCATCGGTGGCGCCAAAGCGGTTTTTGACGGCGCGCAAAATCCGAAACTGGTGGCTGCGGTCGCCTTCGAAATACAGCACCGTATCGACCATGTGTTCGAGGACCCGCGGCCCGGCAATTTGTCCTTCTTTGGTGACGTGACCGACCAAAATCAATGGAAAGCCACGGCGCTTGGCCAGGCGGATCAGTTCCTGGGCCGAAGTCCGCACCTGGGCCACGGTGCCCGGCGCGCTTTCCAGACTGTCGACATACATGGTTTGGATGGAATCAATGATCGCCACATCGGGCGGTGCGTCATCCAGGGTGGTGACGATGTCGCGCACATTGGTCACGGCGGCCAATTCCACGGCGCTGTCTTGAAGGTTCAGGCGGCCTGCGCGCAAGCGCAGTTGATCGACCGATTCCTCGCCGCTGATATAGGCCACCCGCCCGCCCCCGGACAGTTTGGCTGCGGCTTGCAGCAAAATGGTTGATTTGCCGATACCTGGTTCGCCGCCCACCAAAATAGCCGATCCGGCGACCAATCCGCCACCCAAAACACGGTCGAGTTCTTCGATCTGAGTGGATCGGCGGGGGGGCTGTTGGGCGGCACCTTGCAGACCGACGAATTTGACCCGACGGCCTTTTTGCGCGCCCAGGCCCTTGGGGGTGTCGTCACCGGTGGCGGTTTCACCGATGGTGTTCCACGCCCCGCAGGTTTCGCACCTGCCGCTCCATTTGGGGGTTTTGGCGTTGCATTCGCTGCAAACAAACTGGGTTTTTGATTTGGCCAACAGGCGGTCCCGAGCCCAGAAGTGATGATCTGCTTCGATGTTCTTCGTTTAGCGTGATTCGGCCCCAAACCACAAGATAAACAAGTTTACAGCCTAATGAAGGTGCGCCGATCCCGGCCCCGGCCCCATTGAGCGCGGCGCACCGTTCCGGGTGGCACCGGCATGGTGGTGGCACATTTTCCACCGCCCGTGTTCCAGAACGAAGATGTTGGTGGCGGCCAAAGCCCCTTCATCGAGGCATTCGAAACAGGTCACCCAGGCGAGCTCTCCGATCACCGTGGCGGTGGCGTTTTGGGTGACAAAGCCCCGGGTTTGACCACTGGCCAGGATCGGCTGCCAACTGTCGAGGACCGCTGTGCGACCGACAATCACCGGGCTGCCCGGATGAATACAGCTGACCGGGGTGTCGGTGGCCCACAGATCGCCCATCGCGGCCAGATCGCCGCCGACAAAGGCGACGTAAAAGGCATCGTTTGCGAACAATACGGTGACTTCGGGATCACTCATGGAAGCGTACCTTTAAGCGCGAACCGCCATTTGAATGGGCCCGTCGGCGCGGCCATGGATGAATTGATCGACAAAGGCATTGGCGGAACGGTCGATCTCTGCGACCGGGCCCTGCCAGATAATTTTGCCTTCGTGCAGCATCGCGATGCGGTTGGCGATTTTACGGGCCGAGGCCATGTCATGGGTGATGGACAGGGCGGTGGCGCCCATCTCACGGGTGACTTTGACGATCAGGTCATTGATCACATCGGCCATGATCGGGTCCAGTCCGGTGGTCGGTTCGTCAAAAAAGATGACGTCCGGATCAGTGGCGATGGCGCGGGCCAGGCCGACCCGTTTTTGCATCCCGCCGGACAGTTCGGCGGGCATCAAATCGGCAACATCGGCGCTCATCCCGACGGTGGCCAGTTTGTCGATGGCAATGTCTCTGGCGTGGCTGCGATCACAGCGTTTTTCCGCCAACAGTCCGAAGCTGACATTTTCCCACACCGGCAAACTGTCAAACAGGGCCGCGCCCTGAAACAACATGCCAAAGGCGTTGGTGATGTGTTCGCGGTCTGCGCTGCCCAGGGTGGTGACTTCGGTTCCATCAATTTTGATCGACCCGCTGTCGGGGGTCAAAAGGCCCAGGATGGATTTGAGCATCACCGATTTTCCGGTGCCGGACCCACCAATGATGACCACGCTTTCACCGACCCCGACGTCCAGGTCAATCCCGTCGAGGACGACCTTTGAGCCAAACGACTTGCAGACGCCTCTTAATTGAATTTTGGGTTGGTCGCTCATGGCACCCCGAATTATTTGGTGAAAAACATGACGGTGAGGATGAAATCGAAACACAAGATCAAAATGCTGGCCGACACCACCGCATTGGTTGTCGCCCGGCCAACGCCCTGCGCCCCACCCCTGGAATTGTAGCCATGGTAGCAGCCCATCAGCGAAACGATAAAGCCAAATACGGCGGCCTTGACCAGCCCTGAATTGAGATCTTCGGGGGTCAGAAAGTTCCATGTGTTTTGCAAATAATTGGCCGGGTTGAAGCCCAGCTTATAGACCGCCACCAGATAGCCGCCAAAGACCCCGATCACGTCGGCCACCAGCACCAGCAAGGGGAACATGGTGATGCCCGCGATCAGCCGTGGGGCGACCAGGTATTTCATCGGGTTGGTTGAGAGGGTGCTCAACGCGTCAATTTGTTCGGTGACCCGCATGGTGCCGATTTCCGCCGCCAGCGACGCGCCGATGCGTCCCGCGACCATCAGCCCCGCCAACACCGGGCCGAGTTCCCGGGTGATCGACAACACCACCACGTTGGCAATGGCCCCTTCGGCGGAAAAACGCGAAAATCCGGTGTAGCTTTGCAGCGCCAGGACCATCCCGGCAAACAGCGCCGTCAGGCCGACCACCGGCAGTGAATAATAACCGATGTCGATCATTTGGCGGACGATGATGCGCGGATAAAACGGTGGGCGCACGGCATGGGTCAGGCCCAACGCCATGAACGTGACCAGTCGCCCGGTGGTCGCCAGAAAATTAAGAAAGACGCGGCCAATGGTTTGCAACGGGTTCATATTGGGTCTCTTGATCGTGTTCAATTCAGCGTGTTCAATTTATACACGGGCACCTCTAAAAATACCCCCTACGTTTTTTGATTTGTTCGAATCACGATAGCACGACGCTTTGATTGGAGTGGATGTAAAATGAGCCAGCCTGGATTTTTTGATGTTGCTCATCGCTATGCTGGTCTGGATGCTAAAAATGACCCGCTGTCCGCACCTTGAAGCGGTTTGTCGCAAACCGGCTCATCAGCGCACGTCATCGGCAGGTCGCAAGCCGTGGGATGCGGTGGTCATGTTCAAGGCAATTCCGTGACCGGCTTTCATTGACACGGTTTTTGGGACAGGCTCGTCATATCAACTCAAGGGCACCTCGAACAATGCCCTTCTCCACGAAGATTAGGCCGATTCCGAGCTGATATGAAGCCATTTTGTCATGGCTTGATGGTTGTTCGAGGCCCCCTCAAAACCGACCTCAACTTTACAAGAAAAGGCATTGTTCGAGGTGCCCTTTGCCTGTTTGATGTTGTCGTGGCGGGCGCAAGTGTCGTTAGATGCACGATGGCCCAGCCACCGTTTTATGCCGTATGATATTTCCAGTTTTATCCCATGAGCAAAACGCTGACAGGTTGATCTTTATCAGCCGTGCAAGATTGCAGGCGGATATTTTTGAGCATGATCCGGCGTGTCGGCAGACAATGTCTGGTTTTGTGATAAAGCACATCTTTGCCTTGGCTGACGCGGACAGTTCCGTTGAACGCGTCCGTAACATGAAAGGCCAAGTCAAATCGGGTCTCACCCGTTTTCTCCAGACGCACGATGCTTGGCGTCGTCATCTTGATACCAGCGTTGTGTTGGATCCGCATGAATTCTGCGGCTGGTGCAAGTTTCCCCGCCAACAACTTCGCTACGTACGCACCCGTTTTCAACCCCTCGAGATAACACTGATCGCCCATATCAGCGGGATGAATGGCATTGCCGATCGCCGACACGGCCGGGTCCGAAGTGATCCAGTTCTGATCCACCTGCGGGATACGACTCCTTGGATTCAAGGTCAGATGACTGGCGGCGGCGATGCTGTTTTCTCCTACAAAACTGCCGCTAAAAATCAAGCCGTCGCAGGGAATTATCATACTCTCGCGACTTGCTGTGTCGATGGTGATCTGTTTCAGGGTTTCGATTTCATCGATATTGGTGATCTTGGCGTTGTCGTGAATTGGGACCCCCAGCAGCCGGGCAAACAGCGCCGCAGGCCGATAGGCCGTTATGCGCGAATTTTCCTCGATCATCGCAGCCGGCTTTATCCCAGCATGGCGCAAAGTCCACAAAGCCGAAAAACTCACCAGCTCTGTGCCGACAATAACGGGGCGTTCGAACGGGCGCAATTTCGAGGAATAAATGAACTGTTGCAGCGCGCCGGTGGTCATTATTCCCTGGGGACGCAGCCCCGGAACCAGCCGCGCGTGGCGCGGGGCCTCCCGTGCACCCGTGGCCAAGATAATGTGCCGGGCGCGGATCGTGCGGGTGCCCGATACCGTTGCGATCTCCAATTCACCACCGAGGCCAAGTGCGGTGACGGTGGTATTGGTTTCAAATCGGACATCCGGGCAGCGTCTGACCAACGCGCGGATGAACTTAGGGCCGGTCATTGGGCGCTTAAAAACCAACAGACCAAAGCTCGGGTGATGGGTGTGGCGCGGAATTCCACCGATCTGGTCCTCGCGCTCATAAATAACGATATCCTTGATGCCAGCACGCCAAAGAGCGGTGGCCGCGGCAATACCTGAAGGGCCGGAGCCGACGATCACAACATCATGGTCAAAGCCGCTCATAGCTGCCCCTCCGTGTCCGTCGCCATTGGGGGCGCAAGTTTACCACGGGTCAATTCAGCCACCTTCGCGCTGCAATAAAATCCATTGCAGCGACCCATCATCACGCGCGTACGGCGCCTCAGGCCGCCAAGGTCGCCTGCCGGAACCTCGCCCTCAAGTGCCGCCAAAATCTCTGCCCGGGTTACGTGTTCACAATGACAAACGATCTCTGTGCCGTCGCCGAGTTGATACGCGCGTTTCTCGTGCTCTGCCAACATCGGCATTACCGGCCATTCAGCAACAGGACCCGATTTAAAGGCTATGAGGCCTGGATATGTTTCGCTACCGAGCCTTTCAACATGGGCCGCAATCCCGAGCGACGCTGTCAGTCCGGTTGAGCGAATTCCATTCACGCCGATCCAGTTTTTTCCGGCTTCGGCGTCAATCTGATAATCCTTGAACTGGGTTGCTGGGCGCAGCCCTGCATACGTGGCGGTCACCGCGTGTTCACAAAGCCCTGGCAGCATGGCATTGCCGGACTTAATCAGGCCTTCGAGCATTTCGCGATCAACACGTGCGACGTTCCGGTCTGCCTGCTCTTCAGCAGTTGGTCCGAGCAACAGATTTCCAAAAACCGTCTTGGTCAACACAACGCCTTTGGTGATAGAGGTCGGAACCGGCAGAATGATCGAGTTGATTAAGGCGTTTGCGCTCTTATCATAGACCAAAAACTGACCTTTACGCGGTCGGATTTCAAAGGTAGGCGGGCGACAGATTTGTTCGATGTTGTCGCCGTTATTGCCCGTGCAATTGATCACGAGGCGACCGGAAAACTGACCTCTCCCCGTGCCGAGATGCCAGAACTCTCCGTCAAATTCACCGGAAGTGACCTCGGTGCTAAATTTATAATCCGCACCTGCACGCACCGCCTGCTTCAAATAAGCCAGGGGCGCACTCCACGGGTCAATTACGTATTCACGGGGCACTTCGACGGCACCAAGCGCCATGTTAGACAGGCCGGGCTCACGCTTTACCAGATCATTACGTGAAATCTGCACAGTATCGGTGATCCCGTTCTCATGTGCCTTGTCCACGATCCCGTCGAGTTGGGCAAGCTGCTCTTCGTTCCAGGCAACAACCAGCGCGCCGGTTTTCAAAACCGGCAAGTTCATATGTTTGTGAATTTCCAGATACTCTCGATATCCGGCTTGCATGCAGGCCAATTCCAGACTGCCGGGAGGCGCGTCAAAACCTGTGTGCAAAATCGCACTATTGGCTTTGCTCGCACCGGACAGGATGTCCTTGCCACGCTCCAGCAGCAAAGTTTTCGCCCCGGCGAGTGCAAATCTGCGGGTGATTGCACATCCGACGACCCCTCCACCAATGACAATCACATCCCAGCGGTCCCTTTGCCTGGTCGATGATTTGTCTTTTTCTGTGAAGTCAGGTTCCATGTTCAATTTCCAACAAATGTTTCAGAGCCTTGTGGCCCTTCTTCCGTCGTGCTTGATGAGGACAGGGTCTTGGATCGCAGCTGGTACCGTGCTGGACGGGATGCATCAGCGGAGGTGATCAGCAACATGGATCTACTCGCGCACATGACCATTGAGGGCGGAAATTGAGCCTTCCTCGGGATCGAGGTGGTTATCTGGAATAGCCCCTGATTTTACGATCATATTCCATTTTCCCGTTTGTTTCTGTGTCGTCTTCAAACCGATATGAAACACTCCTTTTTACTTCTGACAAATGGGATACAAGGTTTTTTTCAGCCGTCCAATAATGGAGTTGATATGCTGGTTTTTCCAATAAAAATTGAGGAGGTTGTTCCAGGGTAAGATCTAATAGCAGTCTCATCCCAATACTTGGTGCCGTACTGACTATGGTTCCCTGCCAACGCGTAAAAGTTGGTAAATGGACATGACCGCAAAGGATCCCCTCAATGTTATTATATTTTTTTACAATTTTTCCGAGTTTATCCGCTCCCGTGAAACCATCAACATCGGTTTCAATCACGCCTAATTTTACGGGAGGATGATGCATAAAAATCAGTGTTGGTTTTTCTGTATTTTCTGACAGGCGCTGATCCAGCCAGTTTGCGCGTTGATCACAAATCTCACCTCCCGGTTTACCAGGAACTGTGCTGTCCACCGCTATCAGACGAATTTCAAAATCATCTATGACGTAGTTTACAAAATTCTGGTCACCCGTTCCCCTTATAGAAGAGCAGGCGACGTGATTAAAAGTAGATAAAAACCTTGAACGATCATCATGGTTCCCGGGGATAATATAGTAGGGAATATTGAGCTCACTTAACAAATCCCTAGCATATTCAAACTGTTTTTCCATACCTGTATCGGTAATATCACCTGTGACCAAGACCAAATTTGGTCGCGGGGATAACTGATTGATATGATCCACACAAAGTCTCAGATTTTCGCCCATAGGCGCAATACCATAAGTTTTCTTACCCCTGCCAGCGATATGGAGATCACTGATTTGTGCGATCAACATGCAAAATTTCCCTCATTAATTTGGCTTATTATGATGGCTGTTTCTTTCCACTAACAAAGAAATTGAGAATCGCTAAAAAGCTAATAACAAGCACAACCAGGAATGAAACTGCGTTGAGAACAGGAGTCGAGCTAAATCGGATCCGTGAATACAAATCTATCGGCAAGGTAGGGTCGGAACCGATCAGAAAAATTGTGGTATTTATGTTCGAAAAACTTAATATAAAAGCAACCACAAAGGCGCCGATAATTGCGGGGCGCAAGAAAGGTATTGTCACATACAAAATAGCTTCTAATCGTGTTGCCTTTAGGCTTAAAGCGGCTTCTTCCAAAGTCCTGTCGAATTTTTTCAGACGCGCTGAAACGAGCAACATGACATAGGTAGCCCCAAATGAGAATTGCCCGAGGATAACCAGCCAATAACTGGGCCTAAACAACTCAATATCCGCACCAAATGTATCTTCTATATAGTTACCAGCTGCAGTGGCAGTCAGTAAGATTGATATTCCCAAGATAACCCCAGGAATAACTAATGGTGTTAGCGCCAGGAAATATAATAATCCTTTTAATCTGAATTCCTCTTCTTCAAAGAGCAAAGCTGCAATAGTCCCAACAACTGTGGACATTGCAGCGACGATAAGGCCGGTACTGATGCTGACATAAATACTTGTAATTAACCCATCATCAGCAAAAAGACCTTCTCTCTCATCAGTGGCTGAAAAGAACCAGTCTAATGTAAATCCGTTCCAAGGCAGTGAAATGAAATCAGAATCATTAAATGCCAAAACGGAAATGGTAACTAGAGGCATGACCAAAAACATAAAAAACAGGAATACATAAACACTATACCCTATCCGGTATGAGGGAGAACTCGGAAGTGAACGGATCATGACCCCACCTTTTCTAATTTCTGGCCAGATAATTTAAGTGCAATCCAGATAATTCCCGAAGATAACATTAGCAGTAAGAACCCGAATGCAGCCCCCTCATTCCAGTTAAATGTAGAGAGAAATTTATTATAAATCTGCTCTGTAAACCACAATGAACTCTTGCCACCCAACAAATTAGGCGCCAGATAATCACCAATAACCAACATAAACACAATAATCGCTCCGGAAGTGATGCCCGGCATCGAGTAGGGAATGATTATTTTTGTGAAGATTGCCCACTTTGATGCGCCAAGATCACAGGCAGCTTCAATCAATGAATCATCCATGCTTTCCAAAGCCGACATCACCGGAATCACCATAAAAATCATCGACATGTAAAGCAGACCAACAACCATACTGAAATCGGTATACAACATGTTGACGGGTTCATTAATTATGCCAATAAACATCAAAAAATGATTAATAATTCCATTATCACCAAGAAGTATCATCCACCCGTAAACAGTTACCAATTCACCGACCCAAAGAGGAATTAACAACAAAAGTATCAAAAAACGAGCATTTTTCTTTGAAGTCACCTTCGTTAAATAAAATGCAATCGGGAAGGCTATAACGAACGCCAATATGGTGACGCCAATAGCATAAGATGCTGTTTTGACAAAAGTTAGCCAATAGATTTTTTGATTAAAAAACTGGATATAATTACCGAATGAAAAAATCATATCTCCCAGATCGTCTTCAACGAGAAAGGAGCTCAGAAATAGTTCTGCATGGGGAATTACAATCAAAGTAATAAGCCAGATTAAAACTGGGACTATCAATAGATAAAAGGTGACATTGAAACCGGTTCTATTTTTCATAACGTCCCCTCTAAAAACATTTTAAATCATCGCGGTGAACACCAACTTTCAATTTTCTTCCTTCAATAATGTTATCAAATTGAGAATTTTGTGGAAGTGATATCAGTAATTCTTCATCACCCTCAGCAACCGATGTTGAGAGTTTGGTACTTGATCCGTCAAAAAGAATTGTTTTAACAGTGACTTCAAAATGATCGACACCTTCAGTCCGGTCTGAAGGATTCAAGATCAAAGCTTCAGGACGAATGTAGAGGACTTCAGGTGTACCATTGAGATCAGATTTCTGTAGCTTCCAACCACCCTTGGTAATAATTGAATCACCCTCTTTGGGCTGTAGTTCAAAGCGGTTGGCATCACCCACAAACCCTGCGACAAAAGATGTTTTAGGGTTTTTGTATAAATTACGCGGTGTATCAATCTGTTCAAACTGACCTGCATGCATGACGGCGACTTTGTCACTCATCACTAAAGCTTCTGATTGATCATGGGTAATATATACGAATGTTGTGCCAATTTCCTTTTGTAGGAGTTTGAGCTCCACTTTCATATGTTCCCTAAGCTTTCTGTCTAAAGCTCCCAATGGTTCATCAAGCAATAATATGGATGGATTCATGACGAGTGAGCGCGCAATCGCAACTCTCTGCCTTTGACCGCCAGATAGATCCGTCACTTTTTTATTGAGGTACCCGTTCAAACCGACGCGCTCTAACATCTCGTTAACTTTAGAATCTATGTCGGCTTTTTTCAGCTTCTGTCTTTTCAGTCCAAAAGCAACATTTTCCCGGACATTCATCATTGGGAAGAGAGCCAGATTCTGAAATACTATATTGACCGGGCGTTTCTCAGGGGGAATTCCCTTCATGGATTGACCACGAATAAAAACGTCCCCCTCAGATTCTTGTTGAAAGCCCGCGATAATTCGCAGAAGGGTCGTTTTACCACAACCGGATGAGCCGAGAATCGAAAAAAAGCCACCTTCCTCAACACCAAAATCAACATTTTTTACGGCAGTAAAATCACCAAAATGTTTTGAAAGGTTCTTCATTTCTAAAATGTTGTCCATTTAAACTCCATGCCCATACGTAAAAATGCCCCAAAATGAAAACTTCCCGTATAAAAAGCTTCAAATTGGGGCAGTATTTTGCAGTTCAATATTAGTTGGCAGCTTTAATTCTATCTAAAGCTTTCGATTCAATCGTTTCAAATCCTTCAGGAACCGGAGGATGCCATTTGATATTATCGATATCGGCTTTTGTGAAAGATCTTTCAAAATCGGCCTTAATAGATGCATCCAAATATTTAGACGCGTCTTTGGATGCCGTTCCATACTTTTCACTATTGGTGATAAGTGCGGCATATTCAGGCCTTGAAACGAAATTAATCCATTTATAAGCTGCGCTAACATTTTTGGCTTTTGCGGGAATGGCGAAGGTATCAATCCAGCCTAATGCACCACTTTTTGGTGCCACAAAGTCGATGTCAGAATTAATCTTATGAAGAGACCACCCCTTGGCATCCCAGCCAGAAATCACGTTGGCGTCACCACTTTTAATAATCTCAACTTGAGTGTCGCCACTTGTCCAATAATTTTTCACAAGACCTTTTGACGCAATAAGCTTCGCTTCAACTTTATCAATCAAAGCTTTGTATGCCTTCTTGTCCCCATAAAGCGCGAACGGGTCTTCACCCATCCCAAAAGCAGCGCCAATCAAAATAGGCCGTTTAAGTCTATAGGAGATTTTTCCTGCATATTTGGGATTCCACAGATCAGACCAATCGTTTGCTCCAGGCGCTTCTTTTTTATTTATAATCAGGCCTGTTGTTCCATATACATGCGGAACACCGTAAGATTTTCCATCAACTTCTGTATTTTTCTTAACAGCAGCGACCATTGAATCAATTAACAAGCCAGTTTCGACTTTGCTAAAATCAATAGGTTGATAAATCTTATATTTCTTTTGAACGAAAGCGATTCTATCTTGGCTAGGTTGTGCCAAATCAAATCCAGCGCCCCGTGTTGCACGCAACTTGGCGATCATCTCTTCGTTGTTACTATATGTAACTTGAACTTTGATACCTGTTTCTTTTTCAAACGCAGTTACGATAGGTTTAAGAGCATAACCCTTCCAGGTAATAATCTTAAGTGTCTCTCCTGCCAGCGCCTGAGAAGAGAAAACGGTGAGACCCAGTAAAGAAACTAAAATCGCACTTTTAAGAAATTTTGAAGTACCTCTTAACATCATTTGTTCCTTGTTTATGCTGCAGTATATTATTGAAAACGCCGCAATATCTCATCGAATTACGTCAGCCACATTTCATTTATGTTGCGGTTTTACGACATAATTACTTTTAGTGCTGCCCTGGGTAGTTATCTAAAATAGTTTCTAACCCATTGCCTTCACTTCAGAAATTGAGTTGATGGGGCACTGTTGTTAAAATGCCACTCACACTCCTTCAAAAATAACCCAAAATTCTCCTTGGGAACACTATTGAATTTGCGCGTATGACGCTTTGCCTGGTTCCAAAAGTTCTCTATGGCGTGCCGCCCACATAAATCCGCTGCAATCGTGCGCCCAGGCTGGTGAGAATTTCATAGCCAATCGTGGCGGCCCGTCGGGCCACGTCGTCCAGCGGATTGTTGGCCCCGATCAGGTCCACCCAGTGGCCCGGCTGACACATGTCTTCAGGCACATCGGTGACGTTCAAGGCGATCAGATCCATCGACACCCTGCCGACCACAGGGGCTTTGTGGGGGCCGATATAAGCCACCCCGGAATTTGACAAGCTGCGATGATAGCCATCCGCATAACCCGCTGAAATGGTTGCGATCCGCTCCACCCCCTGGGCCGTGTAGGTGGCACCGTAGCCCACGGTCGTGGGGGTGTCAATTGTCCGCACCTGAAGGATTCTTGCTTGTAAACGAACCACTTGAGCCATCGGATTGGGCTTGCCCGGGGTTGGGTTGACCCCATACAGGGCGACGCCCGGGCGGACCAGGTCAAGGTGGTATGGACGTGGTAAAAACAGCGCGGATGAGTTGGCCAGGGCGGCCGGGGCCGCTGGCAGGTGGGCGCGGGCGTGTTCAAACAGCGCCAATTGATGGGCGTTGAGCGGCGAAGAGGGGTCTTCTGCGGCCACCAAATGGCTCAAGATCAACTGGGTGTTGAGCCCCGCAAGCAGCTCGGGGGTGTCGATCACGGCTTGCAGTTCGTCCGCACCCAGCCCCAACCGGGCCATCCCGGTGTCGATGTGCAGGTCACTCGGCAGGGCCGTGTCGCGGGCCTGCTGATCGGCGCGCCATGCGTCAATTTGTTCAAGAGAATTGAGCACCGGGATTAAATGATGATGGGTGAATTCGTCGCCGGTGCCGGACAAAAAACCATCGAGAATGTGTATCTTTGGACCCTTGCCAAGGGCTTTGCGCAGGGCCAGGCCTTCGTCGATGGTGGCGACAAAAAAAGTTTCGCAGCCGGCGTTGCGCAAGGCCGCCGCCGCCTGGCCCGCGCCGACCCCATAGCCCCCGGCCTTGACCACGGCGGCGGTTTCAACCGTGGCTGCGGACAACCCGGCACAGGTATGCCAGTTGGCGGCAAGGGCGTTGAGGTCGATGGTCAACAAGGCTGACGCGCGGCGGATTTCGGGGCTGTCGGAAAGGACCTGGGGGGGGACGGTCATGGGCCCTCGTAACTGGGGTGGTGGGGGTCAAGATCGGCAAAGCGGGTATATTCGCCGATGAATGACAATCGGATGTCGCCGATGGGGCCGTGGCGTTGCTTACCGATGATCACGTCGCCGATGTTCTTGATTTTTTCGAGTTTGTCTTCCCACTCGGCCAGTTTGTCGAGGTTTCCGGGATCGGGACGGCGGCGTTCATGATAATATTCGGGACGGTAGATGAACATCACCACGTCGGCATCTTGTTCAATGGAGCCAGATTCCCGCAGATCGGACAATTGCGGGCGGGGCGGTTCGCGGCTTTCCACCGCCCGCGACAATTGCGACAGGGCGATCACCGGGACGTTGAGTTCCTTGGCAAGGGTTTTCAGGCCGCGGGTAATCTCCGACACTTCGTTGACCCGGCCATCCGATTTTCCCGCCGGTGGGGAAATCAATTGCAGGTAATCCACCACGATCATGCCCAAATTGTGTTGGCGTTTAAGGCGTCTGGCGCGGGTGCGCAGCGCGGAGACGGTCAGCGCCGGGGTGTCGTCGATAAACAATGGAATGCGGTGCAATTCTTGAGACGCCACCACCAAACGGTCGAATTCGTCGTTGGCCAGTTCACCCTTGCGCATTTTGTTGGAAGAAATTTCCACCTGTTCGGACAAAATACGCGCGGCCAGTTGTTCCGCCGACATTTCCAACGAAAAAAAGCCCACCACGGCCCCTTCTTCGCCATCGGATTTGTGATACGAATAGGCCGCATTGTAGGCGATGTTGGTGACCAGCGCGGTCTTGCCCATGGACGGACGGCCCGCCAAAATCAGCAAATCGGAATTGTGCAACCCGCCCAGCATTTGGTCGAGGTCTTTCAACCCCGTGGTGACCCCAGCCAGCGCCCCGTCGCGTTTGTGCGCCGCTTCGGCCATGTTGATGGCCTGTAAAACCGCATCGCGAAAATCCTTAAATCCGCCTTCATGGTCCCCTTGGGTGGCAAGGTCATAGAGCTGTTGTTCGGATTTTTCGATCTGATTGGTGGCGGTTTCCTGGCTGCTCATGTCATAGGCGTCATTGACCATGTGGGTGCCCAAATGGATCAATTCGCGTTTCATGTGCAGATCGTAAATGATCCGCCCGTATTCCCCGGCGTTGATGATGGTCACGGCGCTGGCGGCCAATTCAACCAGATACGTCGGCCCGCCGAGCGCGAGCAAGTCTTCGCTGCCCTCGAACAACCCGACCAGGGTCACCGGATCGGCGATTTGGCCCTTTTCCATCAGCCGCTGGGCGGCTTCGTAAATTTTGCCGTGTTCGGGCACCGCGAAATGGTCGCCGTGGAGAAACTCGGAAACCCGCTCATAGGCGCGGTTGTCGGTGAAGATTGCGCCCAACAGGGCTTTTTCAGCCTTGAGGTTGTGGGGCAGGATCCGGTATGGGAGCGTCCCCTCGTCCGCGGTGGCGGCGGGGTTTGTCGGAATCTCCGAAGGATCGGGAAAAACCGGATCGGCCAGAGGCACATCGTCGGGCGGCTGGGGGCCGTCGTCCATATTGGGTCCGTCGGCGGGGGGAATGGAATCGTCGTTTGTCATAGCCACAAAGAATACGTCATTGTCGGGCGTTTGGCTTGCACGGCGTTCGTGTGAATAAGGTGGAAGCTGTGGAAAAGTGGTTCAACGGCCCCCTTGACAGGCACCAGGTGACAGCCACAAAGACAAAACGGCGCACCCCGGGGTGCGCCGTTTTGCTGACATGTCCCGGATGCGACTATTGGGCGTCGGCGGTCACGTCCACTTCAATTTCAACGTCAACGTCAACGTCAATTTCGGTTGCGGCGGATGCTTCAACTTCGTCGTCGTCGGTGGCATTTTCGTCAAACACCGCTTCCATTTGGTACGGAGCGTCTTCTTCTTCTTCACCGACCATGGCTTTACCGGTTTCGGCCTGAATTTCGGCTTCTTCCCGGGTGCGGGCCACGTTGGCGGTCACGGTGCTGGACACTTCGGGATGCAGGCTGACGGACAGCTCAAACAGGCCCAAGGCTTTGATGGGGTCCGGCAAAACCACTTGATTGCGCGAAACGGTGAACCCGGCGGCGGTGATTTCCGCAGCGATGTCGCGGGCATTGACGGAACCATAAAGTTGCCCGGATTCACCGGCCTGGCGGATCAAGAAGACGGAGAGACCGTTCAATTTGGTCGCCACGGCGCCGGCTTCTTCGCGCTGTTTGAGGTTCTCGGTCTCCAACTGGACGCGCTGGCCTTCGAAACGCTTTTTGTTGGTGTCGGTTGCGCGCAAGGCTTTTTCGCGCGGCAACAGGTAATTGCGGGCAAAGCCGGGTTTGACGTTGACGATGTCGCCCATCTGTCCCAGCTTTTCGATACGTTCTAAAAGAATAACTTGCATTTGAGTCCTCCGGCCCCTTTGGGGGCGGTCTAAAGGTTTCGTTTTTCTAAGTGGACGGTTCCATGCGCTTTTTTAAACCGACCCACTGCTCTAAAATTCCAAGTGTGGCGATCACCAGGACAAACCACCCTGAAAACAACATCACCACATAAACCATGCCCAACAATGCGCCGGGAAATCGGGTCAGGCCAGCCAGTTTGTGGACCACCGACAAGCCCAGGAAAAAGAACGGCACGGCCAAAACAAACACCAGATTCCGACCGAGGTAACCCAGTTCCCCGGGGGCCACCAGCGCCACCAGCGCCGCCCCCACCCAAGCCCAACTCAAGGCGTCGGGAAGCACCAGGTCGCGCAACCGCGGCGACGGGCGAAGATTGCGTCCCGCCCGCGCCAACAGCCCCTGGGCGATCAGCGCGTTCAACACCAGGACCACAGCCCACATGCCCGCCGCCAAACCGGGGAAAAAAGGCACCAGGGCCAACACCGCCTGTTGCAAGACATCTTTGCCCTGGGGGGCGGCGATCGCGTTGGACAACTCGGTCAACGCCTTGCTTATGGTGTCTTGCAACCCGCCACCGGCCAGCAGAGAGCCGACCAGGATGTATGCACCCGCCATCGCCACAACGACGGCGAGGACATAGCCCGGTGAAAACCACCCGTTGTTCTGGATGGTTTCGCCGCGCTGGCTATGATCATCCTCAGCACGGTGCCAAATCGGCCCCTGGGGGCCGATCAGGCTCAGGCGGATCATCAACCAAACGGGTGCCGCATACAGCGCGGCGAACATCAATCCCGATAGCGGATTTGCCACCATCACCATCAAAACGGCGCTGGCCGTGGCGATGGTCGATGCCCGGACCCCCAGTGACAACCCCACATAAAACAACGGCAGGGGATGGACCAGGGAGAGATAGAAAACCGCGATGGAAGCGCCCGACAGTGATGCCAGCGCCAACAGGCCGCTTAAAATCCCGGCTGCAATGGCAAGAAGCGTGTGTTTCATGCCGGTGTACCTCAGATGCGCAACGGGCACCTTGGGGGGTTTTCGCAAAACCTTACTTGATCACGTAAGGCAACAGGCCAAGGTAACGGGCGCGTTTGATCGCAACCGCGAGTTCACGTTGTTTCTTCGCCGAAACAGCGGTGATTCGGCTGGGCACGATCTTGCCGCGTTCGGACACGTAACGGCTCAACAATTTGGTGTCGCGAAAATCGATGGTCGGCGCATTCGCACCCTTGAAAGGGCATGATTTGCGGCCGCGAAAGAAAGGACGACGGGCCATTATGCTTCTCCCTTGCTTTCTGTGGGTGTGGGGGCGGACGCCTCGGCGGGACGGTCGTCGCGGCGCGGACGGTCGTCGCGGCGGGGGCGTTCGTCACGGCTGGCTTTGGCGGCCAAAATCGCACTGGGTTCCGGGTCGATCGAATCGACGCTGACGTTCAGGCTGCGCAGGACGTCTTCGTTCAGGCCTAACTGGCGTTCCAGTTCAGAAACGGCTGCGGACGGGGCGTCCAGGGACAGTTGAATGTAGTGCCCTTTGCGGTTTTTCTTGATTTTGTAGGCAATGGAACGCAAGCCCCATTGTTCGGTCTTTTCGACCTTGCCGCCATTGTCGGTGACGACGGCGGTCATTTGCTCGGTCAGGGCTTCCACCTGTTGGGTGGACAGATCCTGACGCGCGATGATAACGCTCTCGTAAAAAGGCATGTTTGCTCTCCTCTCGGATTCTCTCAGCCCGGTGAACACATGTTCAAATCTTCAATGCCTTTAGAAGACCGGGCATAGCCGAGGGACATCCCCCGGCAAGGAGCTATGAAGGCGCGCAATATACAAGGTAATCGAACGATTGCAAGGGGCAAGGCACGCTTGCCCCTTGCCCGTTGGTGGGGACGTGGAAAACTTACGCCGGGGGTGTTTTGGTCTGGCCTTTGAAGCGCTCGAAAAAGAACGTCGAAAAAACGCCGATCAACACCCAGAACAGCGCGCTGATGGAGATGGACATCGCCGCGAAACGGGCCGCCATGGTGGCCGGGATCAGGCTGGTCGGGTCGGCGGGGTGCGGCGCGCCCCAAACGTGCGGGGCAACCAACAAGACAATGCCCAACAGTTTGATGGTTTTGGCGTCGACGAGGATCAAACAGCCAAGCCCCACGGCACTCAGCGCGACGGTCGCCAGCCACCAAATTTGGCGTTGTTGCAAATCGGCTGCGGGCATGCCCGGCAATTCCGGTGCCAAACCCATGACCGGGGCCAGGGTTACGGCGGCAAATGCGCCCAGCGCCAGCCCGACGCCCTTGGCCAAATCGGCTTTGCGGCTGCCGATGGTCAAGCCGACAATGACCAACAAAGACGATGCAATGCCCGTCACGCTGTTGGAAATCACCGTGAAGATAAAGCGCTCAAAGCCAGCCGACGGGGCCCACGGTTGATCGGTGGATTCGGGGGTCGGGGTGTGGGTGTCAGGGGCACTTAAGGCTTCGTATTTTTCAGCCTCAAAAATCAGCGGCGTGGTGGTGTAGGCCTCGATCACGGAAACCAGGATGGCAACAAGCACGCCGGCGGCCATGGCCGCAGCAAAAATTCGGTACAACATGATATTTTCCCCAAGGGATGGATTTTAAGGATCTGGATCTAATCGTGGAACGGTTGCTCCAAAATCAGTGCAGATCCCATCAATGACAGGGAAAAATCTGGATGTGACGGGTGTCGTGGGCGGCGTTGTGCAGCGGTGTCGCCTGGGCGAAACCAACCACAAACAACATGACCCCGGCAAAGGCCACGGCGACCAATTGGGCGCGGGCCAATTCGCTTTTGACCATGGCAAAGGGGTTCAGTGTGGAGGCACCGGTCGCGGTATTGGCTTGCATACTCATAATTTTTTTCCTTCGGTCATCTCACCCGATGACGTTGAGTTTCAACAGCGCGCGGCAGGTATACTGGCTCCGGTTCAACGTCTGCATTTGACCTTCCCAGCGATTGCGTGCCAGTGGTCGTGTTCAATGCAAACTCACCGTTTACAGTTGCGGGGGCAGCCATGGTTAAGGTCCCTTGATAGGTAAACCCCCCATGTTCCCTTTTGATCCCCAGGAGTGTGTCCATTTGGGAACCGCACACTCGACTTGTACGCGCCCAACCCCGCCCTGACAAGCACCTTGAGGTTTTTGGGCGGTCAGGTTTCGCTGTGCGGGGTTTGAGAAATGACTTTGTATGTTGTGACCCGGTAAAAATCGGCGAAAATTCGTTGATCCGATGCGACCTCAACTTGCTTTGCGAAGCGTTTCGCGTGGTGGTTCAACAGGCCTGAGATATCGTCCCGCCAGAAACCGTCGAGGAAGGGTTCAAGCCTGGTGATGAGCCAGCGGCCTGGAAAAAAACGGTACAGGATATGACGCGTCGGTAAGGGGGCGTATTCCGTGATCAACAAGACACCACCGACCGGGATCACGCGCATACATTCAGACAGAACATGAACGCGGGCGTCTTTGGGCATTTCATGGAGCAGGAAAAACAGCACCACGGTGGCAAAGCTATCATCCGCAAAAGCCAACTGTTCCGCATTCATCCGTGCCGCCAGCAAGCTTTTGTCGTCGGTCGCTTTGCCTTTCGCCAAGGCAAGTTGAACCATTGCGACATCGACGACATAGAGCGGTTCCGGGGCGACGGCTTCAATCAACGTGGGCGTCAGTTGCCCATAGACACAGGTGAGTTGCAAGGTTCTACCTGTTGGAGCTTTGCGCCGCTGCGCCATTGTTGCCGTCATCAGCTTTTTATACTGACCGAACAAAATAGCGTTGATAATGGGCTGATGATCAAAAAACCTTACGGCAACAGGCCACAGATAAGCCCACCAGTAATGCCGGGCCAGATAGACCGGCACCCCGTCGAGAAAATGTCGGTACAGGTTTAGGGTGAAAAACTTCATGGATTAATCCTAAACGGAAATCGGGGTGTTCGATAGATGGCGGGGCCGCCCCTCAATCGCGCCCCTCACGGTCCTTGAAATGGGGCCACAATATTTATTAAGGGCGGAGTGTGGGGCGGTTTGATGTTCCCAAGAGGGGGGATTTGGTCCTGTTCCTGTGGAGCATCGGGGTTAGCTTTTCTTGGGCGCGTGGGACAAGATCCAGATCCTCCAGCGCGGTGGCAACAGGCCGATCAGCCAAGGTATGGCGGCCAGGCGTTTGGGAAACACGATGCTGATACGGCCCCGCTCCAGACCCCGGCGGATGCGTTGGGCGGCGCGCTCGGGGGTCATCAACAAGGGCATGGGAAAATCGTTTTTGGCGGTGATGCGGCTGGTCACGAAGCCGGGCAAAATGGTGCTGACGGTGATGCCAAAGGGCTTGAGGGCACCGTTGAGGGCCTCGCCATAAGCCTTGACGGCGATTTTGGAGGCCGAATACGCCGGTGCGCCGGGCATCGGCGTCAATCCGGCGATGGAACTGATCAGCGCGATGTGGCCCCGCCGCCGCGCCTTCATGACGGTGATGGCGGGCCAGATGGTGTTCAGGACGCCGTTGAAATTAACCTCGAATATGGCCCGGGCCTGGGCTTCGTCTTCGCCGCCGCCGCCACTGCCACCGGAAATCCCCGCATTGGCGATCACCAGGTCCAGCGGATGAACCGCGTCAATTTCGTTGATCAGGTCGGCCATCGCGGTTTGCTCGGTGACGTCCACCAGTCGTGCCGTGACGGTTGCGCCGGCGTGTTCGCAGCGCCGGGCAATGTCCATCAACCTGGCCCGGTCGCGCCCGGTTAAGGTCAGGTGAACGCCGGGGGCCGCATAAGCCAGGGCCAAACCTTCGCCGATGCCGCTGCTGGCCCCGGTGATGACAAGGGAGCGTGGATCGTTCGTCACGGATCGGGAGCCTTTCTTGTTGTGCCAAAGACCTAAGGTTATAAGGTAGGGGCTATCATTCAAGGGAGATTCTTGTGAGCGTTTCATCCATGACCGGATTTGCCCGCGCGGCGGGGGCTGGCGCCACCTGCACATGGGGTTGGGAAGCCAAAAGCGTTAATGGCAAGGGCCTGGACGTGCGTTTGCGCACCCCGCGGGGGTTCGATTTTATCGACGCCCCGGTGCGGGCCCGGGTGGCGGCCCGGTTCAAGCGCGGCAATGTGTCCTTGAACCTGGACCTGAATTGGAACCAGACCCGCACCAGCTTGACCGTGAACGAAGACATTTTGGCCGAGGTGCTGGTGGCGGTGGGGAAAATTCAAGACACCGTGCCCGGGGTTCAGCCGCCCACCGTGGACGGCATTTTGGGTTTGCGCGGCGTTGTGGAGCAAGGTGACGATGATTTAAGCGCTGCGGAGACGGCGGCTTTGGAAAATGTGTTGCTGGAGGGATTGGAGGATCTGTTGGCTGAATTGGCCGCTGGTCGCGATCAGGAAGGTGCGCGCATGGGGGACATTTTGCATGGGCAATTGGCGACGATTGAGCGTCTGACGGGGGATGCGGGGCGCCTGGCGGCGGTGCAGCCCGATGCCATCCGCACCCGCTTAAACCGACAAATCGCGGCCCTGGTCGATGATGTGGATGTGTTGGACAAGGACCGCCTGGCCCAGGAAGCGGCCTTGTTGATGATCAAAGCCGATGTTCGCGAAGAACTGGACCGTTTAAGCGCCCACCTCGAAGCGGCCCGTGAATTGTTGAACAAGGGCCAACCGGTGGGGCGGCGGCTGGATTTTCTGTGTCAGGAATTCAACCGGGAAGCCAACACCTTGTGTGCAAAGTCCAATGATACCGAACTGACCCGCGTGGGCCTGGAGCTGAAAGCGGTGATTGAACAATTTCGAGAGCAGGTGCAAAACATTGAGTGACCCTTTGAACATCAAACGTCGTGGCCTGATGCTGGTTCTGTCGTCCCCGTCGGGGGCCGGAAAAAGCACCATTTCGCGGGAACTGTTGAGCCGTGAAGCAGACCTCACCATGTCGGTGTCGGCGACCACCCGGTCGCCGCGTCCGGGGGAAGTGGAGGGTAAAGATTATTATTTTATCAGCAAGAAAACCTTTGAAAAAATGGTCACCGAGGATGAATTTTTAGAACACGCAACGGTGTTTGAAAATTCCTACGGCACCCCGCGTGCCCCGGTGGACGCGGCGCTGGCGGCGGGCCAGGACGTGTTGTTTGATGTCGATTGGCAAGGCACCCAGCAGTTGCGCGGTCGGGCCGGGGCCGATCTGGTGCGGGTCTTTATTTTGCCGCCGTCAAAAAACGAGTTGGAGCGGCGCTTGCGCGGTCGTGCCCAGGACCCCGAAGAGGTGATCAAAAAACGCATGGATAAGGCCGCGTCGGAGATGGAGCACTACGACGAATACGATTACATCGTGGTCAATGTCGATGTCCAGGACAGCGTCGCCGAGGTGCAAGCCATCCTCACGGCGGAGCGGTTGAAAAAAGACCGCCGCGAAGGGCTTTATGATTTTGTCGGGGTGCTGTGTGGGCGTGATTAAGGTCTAATACGCTTTCGCCCTAATACGCTTTTGCAAAGATCGCCTGTTTGGTGGCCGGGTTGCCCGTCAGCACGCAGGTGCCCGGTTGGTCGGGCTGGTCGTAGGGCAGGCAGCGAATGGTCACGCCCAATTCTTTCAGGTCGTCCTCGGACGTGGCGCTTTCATCCCAATAGGCCCGAACAAACCCGGACGTGGCGACATCATCGATGGCGAAGTAATCCTTGAACGCGGCGAAATCGGTGATATCGGTGCGCACCCGGGCATCGCGGTAGGCGGTCGCGTCGGCCAACAAGGTCGCCTGGATCGCGGTCAGTTGATCGGGGACGCTGGCGACCAGAGCGTCCATGTCTTGGGGCGCTTTGCCATAAATATCGGTGCGGTGGGTAACCATGACGGTGCCCTGGTCGAGGTCGCGGGGGCCCAATTCCAAAATAATCGGGGCCCCTTTTTTGATCCAGCTCCAGCGTTTTTCGCCAGCGTTGATTTCGCGTTTGTCGACGTGGACGCGCACGATATTTTTGAACGCCACCGTGGCGGCAAGTTTTTCCGCCAGGGCTTCGGCGGCGGGCAGCACCCGGGCGGCGGCTTGATCGTCGCGCGCGATGGGTAAAATAACCACCTGGTGCGGGGCCACGGCGGGTGGCACACGCAACCCGTCATCGTCGCCGTGGGTCATGATCATGGCACCGATCAAGCGCGTGGAGACCCCCCAGGAGGTGGTGTGGCAAAAGCTTTCGCCGCCATCGCGGTCTTGAAACTTAATGTCGGCGGCGTGGGCGAAATTTTGCCCCAAAAAATGCGAAGTGCCCGCTTGCAGCGCCTTGCCATCTTGCATCATGGCTTCGATGGTGTGGGTTTCGACCGCACCGGGGAACCGTTCGCTGGCGGATTTTTCGCCGGGAATGACCGGAATGGCCAGCCAGTCTTCAGCCAGTTTACGGTATTCTTCCAACATGGCCGCGGTTTCGCTCCGGGCCTCGGCTTCGTTGGCGTGGGCGGTGTGGCCTTCCTGCCAGAGAAATTCCGAGGTGCGCAAAAACATCCGTGGGCGCATTTCCCAGCGCACCACATTGGCCCACTGATTGATCATCACCGGCAAATCGCGGTAACTGCGGATCCACTTGGCAAAGCTTTCGCCGATCATGGCTTCGGATGTGGGGCGCACCACCAGGGGGCTGTCGAGTTTTCCCGCCGGGACCAGCTTGCCATCCCTGGACACCAGACGGTGGTGGGTGACCACGGCCATTTCCTTGGCGAAGCCTTCCACGTGGGCGGCTTCTTTTTCAATCAGGTCGAGGGGGATAAACAGCGGAAAATAACAGTTTTCGTGGCCGGTTTCGCGGATTCGCTGGTCCAGGCGGCGTTGCACGTTTTCCCAAATTCCAAAGCCCCACGGCTTGATCACCATGCAGCCCCGGACCCCGGAGTTTTCCGCCATGTCGGCTTCTTTGATGACCTCTTGGTACCACGCCGGGAAGTCGCCCGCACGGGTGAAGCGGATGGCGGTTTTCTTGGGCTTGGTGGACGACTTGGACATGGGCGCTGTTACCGTTTGTGACAGGGGGTCGGGAAAAGAGGGCGTGAGGTGTTGGTATCAAACAAAGGGGCCGCAAAGCAAGGCCGGAAGTCGACACCGCCCCCATTGAAAAATATTCAACATCTCAAGACCGTCACAAATGCACCAAATATCTGTGATGACGGACTGTTAGACATGGCCCTTTGCAGCGCGTAAGTGGGGTATTGAAAGTGAACCATGACTGGATCCAGACCAGGGCTTTGAAAAGAAGCTCCGGTAATATTTCTTCGCGTAAGCCATCCTCGCGGGGCTATCCCCGGCAAAGCTTGCACGGCCAGGTGGTCCATGAACTGGGGCGGCGCATCGTCGGCGGAGAAATAGGCGCGGGGGTGGTGTTGCCCAATGAAGCGGAGTTGGGGGCGTCTTTTGACATCAGCCGCACGGCCCTGCGCGAAGGCATTAAGGTGTTGACCGCAAAAGGCCTGTTGGCCAGCCGCACCCGCACCGGCACGTGGGTGCGGCCACGGTGTGAATGGAATATGCTGGACCCGGATGTTTTGGCGTGGCGCTTGGGGGGCGAGCAAACGGCGGGCTTTTGCCGTGACCTGATTGAATTTCGTTTGGCCGTGGAGCCCCAGGCGGCGTCTTTGGCGGCCCGCCGGGCAGACCGTCAGGACGTGCTGTCGCTGGAACAGGCATTGCAGGACATGCTTGAGGCCGGGGAACATACTTTTGCCGCGATTGAGCCCGCTTTGCGGTTTCACCAAGGCATTTTATTGGCCAGCGGGAACGAGATCCTCGCCTCCCTCGGGGCCCTGGTCGAGACCGCGCTGATGATGGATTTTCAGCTTGTATCGACCTTGCAAAAACCGTTAACGGTGACGGGTGCGGCGGATGCGTTCGCCCGCCAGATAAGCGTTTTGAAGGCGATCAAAGCGCGCCATCCGGACCGCGCGCGCGATGCCATGACGGCCGTTCTGACGGCTTAAGCGTGGTTTTTCAAAAGGTTTGTTTGATCCCGGTGCGGATGCGCCCTAGGTTAAAGATGAGAGCGTGGTAAATCCGCGCCGTGCAGTTTGATGGGCCGTCTACAGCCGTGATCTCGACAACGGTGAGCGATGCCCGGTCTGCAAACAACCGAACCCCTCAACGGGGCCGGGGCTGTGTTGGTGTTGCTCGGGCGGGTCTGTGTCCGGGGGGGCCGGAGGCCTTGGTGACGTTGGGGAAAGCCAGCCTGGAGGACGATGATGTTTCCCAAAATGACCGCCCAAAATATTTTGCCGACCGATGATTACGCCGGAATGCTGGTGGGACGGGCTCTGTTCCCCGGGGTTTACCCGGGGCCTTGTGTGGTGGTGATCCGCGAAGACGGCGTGCACAACATTTCCGGTACGGTGCCGACCATGGCGGAACTGTTGAACTCCGCCGACCCCATCGAACGGGCCAACCGGGCGACGAAAAACTGTGTGTACCTGGGCTCCCTGGATGAGGTTTTGGCCAATTCCAGCCCTGAAACCCGTGACCCGTTGAAACCTTACATGTTGTCGCCAATCGACCTGCATGCGGTCAAGGCGTGCGGCATGACGTTTGTCCGCACCATGTTGGAACGGGCCGTCGAAGAACAGGCCCGCCAAGACCCCGGCAAAGCCGCAGAACTGAAGAAAGTTCTGGAAGGCGAGGTCGGTGGCGCATTGGCGACGGTCGAGCCGGGATCGGCCGCGGCTGAAAAGCTCAAAGCGGCGTTGCAGGAACGCGGCATGTGGTCACAGTACCTGGAAGCCGGGATCGGCCCTTACGTGGAGGTGTTCACCAAGGCCCAGCCGTTGAGCACCGTGGGACTGGGCGCGGAAATTGGCATCCATCCCGATTCCAAATGGAGCCATTCGGAACCGGAAATGGTGTTGATCGTCAACGACAACGGCAAAACCGTCGGCGCGACCCTGGGCAACGACGTCAATTTGCACGACCTCGAAGGCTTAAGCGCATTGTTTTTGGCCCGCGCCAAGGACAACAATGCCTCGGCGGCCCTGGGTCCGTTCATTCGTCTGTTTGATGAGACCTTTGGCATTGACGATGTGCGCAAGCAAGAGGTCGCCATAACGGTGCAGGGTCAAGACGGATATTTGCTGTCGGAAACCTACCCCATGGATGAAATGACCCGCACTTTGGAAGAATTGGTGGCCCAGACGTTCAACGAAAATCATCAATACCCGGATGGCCTGGCGCTGTTCGCGGGCACCCGGTTTTATCCCGATCAGGACCGCGATGGGCCGGGACAAGGCTTTACCCACAAAGTCGGCGACATCGTCACCATCAAGGCCCCCGGTTTGGGCACCTTGATCAACCGCACCAACTTTTCCAGAGATGTACGGCCATGGAACTTTGGCTTTGCCGATTTGATGAACAACCTGGCCAACCGTCACTTGATCGGATAGGGGCACATTTTGCAACAAAACAATGCATACAAGTGTGTCAATAGGGCATTTTTTGTTTCATTTGTTGCAATCAAAGCCACCGTCGGATTATGATCGGTTGCGAAGGCGGACCTGCCGCCGTGGCGATATGACTTGGGTTTTATGGCCCGGGTTTATGGCCCGTGGTGGTCGGCTAAACACAACAAAATCAAAGTGAACGAAGCGGTTATGAACTTCGAAGAAACCATTGCGCGGATCGAGGGGGCGTTTGCGCGGTTGAGCCCTCAACTCAAGCAAGCGGCCCGTTATGTGATTGACCAGCCCGATGACGTGGCGCTGTGTTCGATGCGTCAGTTGGCCGCCCATGCGGGCGTGCATCCCTCGACCATGGTGCGGTTGGCCCGTGAAATGGGCTTTGACGGGCATGCCAGGTTTCAAGAACCGTTTCAAGAACGGCTGCGTTCCAAGCCGAAAATCAGCTATGTCGGCGGGGCGCGCGATCTGCAGGCGCGCGGCGGCAAGGGGGAGACCCGTTCGCTGGTCTCCGAGATGTTCCAAATGGAATGCAATGCCTTTAAGGTGTTGTCGGAGGCCCACAACCCCGACGATATCGCGAACGCCGCGGATATTTTGTGCGGGGCACGCAATATTTTTGCCGTTGGCGTGCGCTCCATGTACCCGGTGGCGTTTTATTTTCATTATGCGTGCCGGATGTTTACCGACAATGTTCATTTGGTGGGGGGACACGGCGGAACTTTTGCCGATCAATTGCGCGGGGTGCGGGCGGGCGACGTGGTGCTGGCAACCAGTTTTGCCCCTTACACCCGCAACACCGTGCGCGCGGTGGATTATGCGCTGGAACACGGCGCCCGGGTCGTCGCGGTGACGGACAGTACGGTTGCCCCGATTACGCGCGGGAAAGACACCGTGACGCTGGTGGTCAGCAAGGAAAGCCCGTCGCTGTTTCATTCGATTGTGCCGGCCATGGCGGTGATCGAAGCGTTGGTGATGTTGATGATTGTCCGCGGCGGCAGTGATGCCATCGGGGCCTTGCAAGACAGCGAAGAACAGTTGAACGGCTTCGATGCCTATTGGCTGGAAAAATCAACCCGGATCCGGCGCTGAACCCAGGGCTGTTGGTATCGCGCAAGGGAAACAAAGACGCTGTTGGGGGCCTTTCTGGTTACGCGCCAGAGGCACCGTAATACAGGTTGACGGTGTGTTTGGCTTCGGCAAAGAACAGCCACCTTTCGACAATGATGCCGATCGAACACAAGGCCCACGCCAGCACCACAAACGCCAGGGCGCTGTAGCCCTCCACGAACATTGCGCCCAGGGAAAACACCAGCGGCAGGGCAAACCCGGTGAGGTGTGAAATGCGGCGCAATTTATCGGCATGCTTTTGCGCCACCTTAAAGCCCATTTCCTTCATCAGGTAGTTGGCCGAGGTGTGCGGCAGTTCCAGGACACTGACATCGCCTGCGGCATCAATGCCAATCGCGGAATTGACCGTTGGCAAGCCCGATGTGCGCTCGTTGAATTTCCAGTACATCGTTTTCAGCCCCCAGCCCAGCGCCAGGGTGACCACGGTAAGGCCCTGGATATAGGGGTTGGAGACGCCAAACAACTGAATCAGCAAGCTCATGAGAACCGCGCCGCTCATCACCGACAAGAGCACGTAGGACGGCACCGTCCAGTCGTTGTGCCACTGGTGAATGGGTTTGAGGGAACGGTAGATCATCGCCGTGCTCATCACCGTCAGCCACGCCAGAATCGCCGCCACCACGCCGGCCACAGCCCACAACCCGGTGGTGTCTTCAAACCACACCCAGCCCAAGCCAAACAGGCCCGCAGGGATATAGGTCAGCACCGCCATCACGCCTTCACGCGCCAGCCATGACGAGCGCCACTGCGTCAAGGCCCGCCATGCGCGTTCCGGGCGGCCCAGGTGAAAGGTCGATGCCAGCAATCCGATGCTGACCAAAGACAGCGCAAAGGCCAACCCGGTGAAGCCCATCCACGGGTCTGCGGGCACCATACCGGCAGCCCCGAAAATACCCATCAGAGCCAGCAAGCCATAGCCGGCACCGGAACAGGTGGTGAAGAAAATAACGGAAAACGCGGGATGCATAACGGTGGTTCGCCCTTACTTCGAAAGGATGTTGTCAAGCCAGCCCAGGAACCCGTCGGCCACGATCGGCACCAGTTCTTCGGGCGCACCGACGTCAAGGCTGTCGACTTTCCGCGCCCGGGGCGGCAAGTATTTGTTGGTGGGCTTGTAACCCAGTTCGGGCATCAAATCGCGCCCGTGGCGGGCTGCGGTCAACTGGGAAACCCTGGATTCCGGATCGTTCAAATCGCCAAAGTGACGTGCCCCGGTGGGACACGTGAGCACGCAGGCCGGCTGGCGGTCTTCGGGATCGAGGTTTTCGTTGTAGATGCGGTCAATGCACAGGGTGCATTTTTTCATCACCCCTTCATCGGCATCGAATTCGCGCGCCCCGTAAGGACACGCCCAACTGCACAGTTTACAGCCGATGCACTTGTCGGTGTTGACCAGCACAATGCCGTCTTCGACGCGCTTGTACGATGCGCCTGTGGGGCACACGGTGACGCATTCGGCGTTTTCGCAATGCAGGCACGAACGCGGAAAATTGATGGTTAGATTGGGCCGGTCGCCGCGTTGCACTTCGAACGAATGGACCCGGTTGAACCAGACGCCATCGGGTTCGGCCCCATAAGGGTTTACATCGGGCAATGGTGCGCTATGACCGCCGGTGTTCCATTCCTTGCAATTGGTGGCACACGCGTGACAGCCGACGCAGGTATCGAGATCAATCACCAGCCCGAGTTTTTTGTGGGTATGGGTGGGCAGCGAGGTCATGGCTTATTTTCCCTCCCGCTTTTTGCGAAAGCCTTCGCCAAAACGGGAAATTTTCGCGGTGTCGGGAAGTTGGTCGAATTTTTCGATCACCGGAAATTGCGGCCAGCTTTCGCCAGACGGGTTGGGTTCTGCCTTTTCGATCTTGACCCTGAGGTCAAACCACGCCGCCTGACCGGTGATGGGGTCGGAGTTTGAATAGCGATAACCGTCGTCCTGGACCGGCAGCAATTCAGAAATCAGATGGTTCAGCAAAAAGCCTTCTTTGGCTTCGGACACGTCCTTGTCCAAATTCCACGCGCCGCGCCGTTTGCCGATGGCGTTCCACGTCCAGATGGTGTCGGGGTTGACACCGTCGACCAACTTAACCTGGCAGCGAATGCGCGCGTGGTGGCTTGTCACCCACACCCAATCATCGTCTTGAAGGCCGGTTTTGGCGCCCAGATCGTGGTGAATGAACATCCGGTTTTTTCCGGTGATTTGGCGCAACCAGGCATTTTGCGAGCCCCACGAGTGGTACATATGCATGGGCCGCTGGGTGAGTGCGTGCAACGGGTATTCTTTGCTGTCGACCATGGTTTCTTCAAACGGCGGATACCAGATCGGCAGGGGATCAAAGTATTTCAAGATGCGTTCGCCATCGGCCCTGGGCGGGATGTTGTCGCCGTGGCCTTCGGCGGCGAGGCGGAATTTTTGGAACACTTCGGAATACATCTGGAAAATGATCGGGTCGCCATTGGGCAACAGCCCCATATCGGCGCACCAATCGAGGTAGTTTTTGTTGGCCATCTTGAAATAACGCTGATCGGGGGCGAATTCGTGCTGCCAAAAGCTTTGGTTTTCGATGTATTTGTTCAACTGGTTGGGATTGACTTCGCCCTTCAACGGCTTGTCGCCGTCTTGGCCGCGCCACCCGCCCAGCATGCCCACGCCCGGTGCGCGTTCGTGGTTGACCATGTAATCGGCCAGGCCGCCCGGATATTTGGCGCTGCCGTCGTCGTTGGTCAAACCGGGCAGGCCCAGACGGTGACCCAGGTCGATCAGCACGCTTTGAAAGCCGCGCACGTCGCGGTCCGGTTCGACCACCGGATAGCGGATCGCGTCGGCGCACGCGTCGGCGTTGGAAATCGGCCGGTCCAACAGCGAAATGCAATCGTGGCGTTCGAGGTAGGTGGTGTCGGGCAAAATCAAATCGGCGTAAGGCACCATTTCGGAAAAATAAGCGTCCGAATAAATGATGTAGGGGATTTTATAGTTTCCGTCTTCATCCTTGTCGGTCAGCATGTCGATGGTGCCGGCGGTGTTCATCGACGAATTCCAGCTCATGTTGGCCATGAACATCATCAAGGTATCGATTTTATAGGGATCGCCCTTCCACGCGTTGTGGATCACCATGTGCATCATGCCGTGACTGGAAATCGGGTGTTCCCAACTGTAGGCTTTGTCGATGCGCCGGGGGCTGCCGTCGTCTTCCAGCAACAAGTCTTCCGGCCCGGTGGGAAAACCCAGCGGCGCGCCGGGCAAGGGCGTGTTGGGGTGGACCTGGCCCGGTTTTCCGGTCGGCTTGATGCCCGGTGGGATGTGCTTGGGGTAGGGGGCTTTGATGCGAAACCCGCCGGGCACTTCGATGGAACCCAGCAAAATTTGCAAAATGTGCAACATGCGGCAGGTGTGAAACCCGTTGGAGTGTGCGGAAATGCCGCGCATGGCATGGAACGCCACCGGACGACCGATCATTTTGTCGTGGGTGCGCCCGGTCCAATCGGTCCATTCCTGGTCGATCTCGATGGTTTCCTTGAACGCAACGTGAGCCAATTCGGCGGCAACGCGCTTGATGTCGGCGGCCTTCAGGCCACAAACGTGGGCGACTTGTTCGGGGGCGTATTGGGGGTCCAAATAACGCCTGGCGAGAATTTCAAAGCTGGGCACCGCGGTGCGGCCATCGGCCAGGGTGTAGGTGCCTTTTAGCGCCGGACGCTCGACCTTGCCCGATTTGGCGTTGGCCAGCGCGTTTGCGTCTTGATCCCAACACAGCGGGTTTTCGTCCGCGTCGCGGGCAAACAAACCGTGATCCTCGGCCCCGGCATCGTCGATCACCAGCCACGCTGAATTGGTGTAGCGGATTAAATATTCAACGTCGACGTTGCCCGATTTCAACAATTCATGGACCAGCGACATGACGAACAAGCCATCGGTGCCGGGGCGAATGCCGATCCATTCATCGGCAATCGCGCCGTACCCGGTGCGCACCGGGTTGACGGCGACAAATTTCGCGCCGCGCTCTTTGAGCAGCCCAAGGCCTTTTTTGATGGGGTTGGAATCGTGATCTTCGGCAACCCCGAACATCATGAAATACTTGGCGTGATGCCAGTCCGGTTCGGCGAATTCCCAAAATGCGCCGCCGATGGTGTACAGCCCGCCGGCGGCCATGTTGACCGAACAAAATCCGCCGTGGGCGGCATAATTGGGGGTGCCAAACTGGCTGGCCCACCATCCGGTGAGCGCCTGGGACTGGTCGCGGCCCGTGAAAAAGGCCAGTTTTTTGGGGTCGGTGCCGCGAATGTTGCCCAATCGGTCGGCGGCAATTTGCAGGGCTTCGTCCCATTCGATTTCGACAAATTCATTGGACCCGCGTTCGCCAACGCGTTTCAGCGGCTTGGACAGCCGGGCCGGGGAGTAGTGCTGCATGATGCCGCTGGACCCCTTGGCGCACAGCACCCCGCCATTGACCGGGTGGTTGCGGTTGCCCTGGATGTAACGGACTTTGCCGTCATCCAGATACACTTTGATGCCGCAACGGCACGCGCACATGTAGCAGGTGGTGTATTTGACCTCATCGCCGAGGCTGGGCGACAGATCAACATCATCATCAAGGGCGTTTTGGTCGCCTATGGGGGTGGATGGCGTCTTCATTTCGTTCATTCATCGTCTCCGCTCGGACGTGGATCCAGACGGAGTCCGGAAGGGGGGGCACGACCGACAGCGTTCGCGGTTTGCAGCAAAGCCAGATCCCGAAATTGGGTGTTATTTTATTGCGGCGCAGCATTGAGTGTGCGCCATTTTATTGCGCCTGCGAACTGTCAACAGCTCTTAAGACGAGGTTTCCCTTATATAATGAAATGGTTATATAAGGGAAACCTTAAAAATGAAAAAAGCCGTTACTTTCGCCGTTTGGGGTTGTTTTTAGGGCTAAAATCACGTCGGTCCTATCCTCATGATCGGGGCATTTGCGCGAAAGTGTAGCAGGCCCAGGTTAGAATCGGTCTCGTTTTCTACACGGCTTTAAGTGGCTTCGACGATGATCCCGACAAAGGCCTCGGAAAAGTCTTTGAGCTTGGCCGCACCGACCCCGTGAATGGTGGCAAACTGTGCGCCATTGCGGGGTTTTTGCCGGGCCATCTCTTCCAGGGACTTGTCGGAAAAAATCATATACGCGGGCACTTCGCGTTGCTGGGCGAAATGGCGCCGCAAATCTTTCAACTGATCGAGCAAGCGGATATCTTCGGGGGGTAAATCCGGGGGTGGGTCGGCGCGCCCGGCGCGGTTTTTTTTGCCGTTGGATGAGCCTGGCGATTTTGCGCCGCGTTTATCTATCAAGTCTTTGCGATAGAAAAAGGGTTCCTGGCCGGCGTGTAACGCCTGGCCTTTGGCGGTGAGGCTCAAGCCACCGTGCCCGGTGACGTCGATTTTGAGAAATCCGCCCGCCACCAATTGACGCACGATGGATTGCCACACGGGTTTTGACAGCTCCGCACCCCGACCATAGTCGGGCAGGGTGGCGTGCCCGGTGGTGCGGATTTTTTCGGTGCTGGCCCCGCGCACCACGTCAATCAGGTGTGCCTGACCGTACATTTGCCCGGTGGCCTGGCAGATCGACAGCAACGGCAAGGCGGTGGCGGTCCCGTCGACCATTTCCGGCGGGTTCAGGCACACATCGCAGTTGCCGCACGGTTCTATGGTGTCGCCGAAATATTCCAGCAACGTCCGGCGTCGGCAACTGGGCGCTTCGCAATAGGCGATCAGGGCGTCGAGGCGTTTGTGTTCGCGGCGCTTGTGATCGCTGTCGCTGTCTTCTTGTTCGATGAACATGCGGCGCATTCGAACGTCGTCCAAACCGTACAGCATATGCGCCAGGGCCGGTTTGCCATCGCGCCCCGCGCGGCCGATTTCCTGGTAGTAGGACTCGACATTGCCGGGCATGTCGGTGTGGCAGACAAAGCGCACGTCGGGTTTGTCGATGCCCATGCCGAACGCGATGGTGGCGACCATGACCACGCCCGGGTCACGCATGAAGGTGGCCTGATTGCGGGCCCGCAGTTTAGCCGACAGCCCGGCATGATAGGCCAGCGCGGGAATGCCGTGGTCTTGCAACAGGGCGGCGGTTTTTTCGGTTTTGGCCCGCGACAGGCAATAGACGATGCCGCTTTCACCGGGGAACTCGTCCACCAAACCAAGCAATTGGTGCTTGGCGTCGGTGCGCACGCCAACCTTCAAACGAATGTTGGGGCGATCAAAACCGGACACGAACACCCGCCCCCGGTCGCCAAACAGCTTGGTCGAAATGTCATTTTGGGTGGCGTCGTCGGCGGTGGCGGTCAGGGCCGCGATGGGCACGTCTGCAAAGAGGTCCTTCAGCCGCGACAAGGCTTCGTATTCGGGCCGGAACGACGGCCCCCAACGCGACAGGCAGTGGGCTTCGTCGACCGCGATCAAGGTGACCGGCAGGCGGGCGAGGGCGGTTAACATGCGCGCCGTCATCAGGCGTTCGGGGGCCAGATACAAAAATCGCACATCGCCCTTGGCAATCCGTCGCCAAGCGTCGATGTTGACCGATCTGTCCCGCGATGAATTGATCGTTTCCGCGGCCACCCCGGCCAGTTTAAGGGCCGCAACCTGGTCTTCCATCAATGCCACCAGGGGCGACACCACCACGGCGAGGCCGCCCTTAACCAGGGCGGGAATTTGAAAACACAACGATTTTCCAGATCCCGTGGGCATCACCGCCAAGGCGTGATCGCCGGCCAACAAGGCGTTGACCACCTCTATTTGGCCGGGGCGAAAGTTGTCATAGCCGAAAATCGTTTTGAGAATCTGGTGGGGCATGGCGCGACTATAGCGAAGCTGGAGGCTAAAAACAGTGTCTTTGCGCGGCCCCCCCCCGATGCGGCGCGGAACCGGGCGGACTTTAACCTGTGTTCGGGTTTACCCGGCAACGGGGGGGCTCAGTAACGGGGGGCGAAGCTGGACGCGTCGGTGGAGTCCTCGTTCAGGGCCGCTATTTCCAGCGGTTGGGTGCCTTTAAGCTCCATGCAGCCGAGTTTTTTGCTTTTGAGATAGCGACACGCCCGGTAAGCCTGTTTTTTGCTGATGCCCATCACCCGGCCACGGTACAAAACCCGCCCGTTTCTTTTTTCCAGCGGCACCACCGTGACATCACCCTGGGCCAGATAGGACGGGGCGAGGTTGACCGCGTTGACGGCGACTTTGTAGGCCGGGTCGTAGGATTTATAAGCACCGACCTGCACCCCCCAGATCGATTTGAGCGGGCTTTTTCGGCGGGCTTTTACAGGGGTGGGGGCTTGAGCGACGGTGAGGGTCGGGTTGATTTTTGCCCAACCCTTGTCCAACAGCCTGACCATCAAACGGTTGCGCGATTTAGAGTTCCTGGCCCCAAACACCACCCCGATTAAACGTCGATTGCCGCGTTTGACCGAGGCCACCAAATTGAACCCGGAGGCACGAATATAGCCGGTTTTGATGCCGTCGGTGCCCTCGTAATTGGTCAGCAACTGGTTGTGGGTTTTGTAGGTTTGGCCTGAAAAAGTGAACTTCGGCGCGGAAAAATACCCGTAAAGTTTGGGAAAATGGATCACCAGCGCCCGCGCCAACGTCGCCATGTCGCGCGCGGTGGACATTTGTCCCCGGTTGGGCAGCCCCGATGCGTTGCGAAAGGTGGTGTTGCGCATGCCCAGCGACCGTGCCTTGGCGGTCATCAACAGGGCGAACTGGCGTTCGGTCCCGGCCATGTGTTCGGCCACTGCGGCGGCGACATCGTTGGCCGATTTGACCGTCAAGGCCAAAACGGCGTCCCTGACACTCAGCGTGCGGCCCGGTTTCAGACCCAGTTTCGATGGCGGCTGGTTGGCGGCGCGGCGCGACATCATAATGCGATCATCCATGCGCAAGCGCCCCTCACCAAGGGCTTCAAACATCATGTACAGGGTCATCATTTTGGTTAAAGAAGCCGGATAATTGCGTGTGTCGGCATTGATGGAATGTAAAACCTCGCCGCTGTCGGCATCCATCACGAACGATGCATACCTGGCCTCGGCCCGTGTCGGGGTGAGCAGCACCAAGACCAACAAAGCGGTGGCCAACAACCAGTGGGACTGGGCGGCGCGCGATGCGCGCCAAGCCCCGGCCCCGTTCGCCCGGCTGAATTGCCAGCTGAATTGAAGTGCGTCCGTGGAATTGTTCAAAGCACGGGCTTCCCTATGTTTGCAGCGGTGATGTGGTTTTTTTGAACCGGGGCGCGGTTTGATCGCGCCTCCGAAAAACCATATTTAACCCTAAACCCCGTCAGTTGTGGGCGAAAGCGAACCTGACCGCAAGGATTAAAGGCAACAGAGCTTTTTGATACAGATCGATTCTCGCCCGGTTTGCCATAAAAAAGGATTAAGATTCAAAGCCCCGCTTGAATTTATTTTGCGCTGGCCCCCTGGTGGGGGGGGGGGGAGATTGCGAAATTTTTTGTGCAGTGCAAAATAATAGTTGAAATATGTTGCAGTGCAGCATATATTAGCAAGGTAACAGGAGCTTCTGTGACGTAGCGGCTCCCAAAATGGCAAAACATGATCGTCTGAGTGGATGTTTTGCATATTTAATCCCGTTTTTGTTTGGACCAGAACTCTTGAGGAGTGATTGAGACATGACCACCGCAAAGAAAAAAAACGCCGCCGCGAACAGCGCCATTGACGCGGTTGCCGATCAATTTGACAGCACCATTGACATGGTCCAGGACGGCTTGAACACCATGATCAAGTCCGCCACCGAACAGCGCCAGGCTGCGACCGTTTTTGAAGGCGCGGAATTTCCGGGCAAGGAACATTTCGACGCGGCACTGAAATCCAGCGAAGCTTACGTTGCGGGTTTTCAGGAACTGAACCAAATGTGGTTCCAGATGGTCAAAGGTGCGGTGCAATTCAACCGCGACGCGGCACAGAGCTTAAGCCGCTGCACATCCGCGCAAGACATCAGCGCGGCGCAGGCCAAATTGGCTCAGTCCGGTTTTGATGCGGCTGTGGAGGCCTCCAACACGTTTGGTCAAGCGGCCATGAAAGTTGCCGAGGATATTCACGCTCCGCTGACCAATACGTTCACCAACGCCTTTAACGCCATGGCGGAAAAACCTGCTGCCTAAGTATGGCGCTTCGTCACCGCCGTTGGTGGTGATGGTCTTGAAAAAATTGATGAAAGAGACCCGGCGGCTTGTCCACCGGGTCTCTTTTTATTTTTTTAGGGTGGTGTTTTGCGCGCTGCACCCCAAATTCAAATGAGGTGATCGGGGGAGGCCAAACTTACGGTCGCCCCATTTTTGCGCTATTGTGGACCGGTGAAGGGGATTCCTGTCCCGGCAAAAAAAAATACCGGCAAGGCCCGGCACAGTCACGGAGAAGAAAAAGTGAGTACGCGTGAAATGAGAGCTCAATCGGCAGGCCCATCGGGAGGTCAGGAGGGTTCGGGCGGTGGGCATGGTGACGGCGGGCAAACGGGCACGGTTCTGAAGACGCGCGCCAAAACCAAAAAACCGTCCATGTACAAGGTGTTGATGTTGAACGATGACTACACCCCGATGGAATTCGTGGTGCATATTTTGGAACACATCTTCAACAAAACCCAGGAAGAATCCACCCGCATTATGTTGCAGGTTCACCAAAAGGGCGTGGGTGTCTGCGGGGTGTTCACCTTTGATGTGGCGGAAACGAAATCCACCCAGGTGATGGAATTGGCGCGCCACAACGAGCACCCCTTGCAGTGCACCATTGAAAAAGACGCCTGAATTTAGAGGTCACCATCAAGACGCCGTAAAATTTTGACGTGACCGAGCGCACGGGTCCAAAACGGAGAGCAAACGCCGATGTTATCGAGAAACCTGGAACAGTCCTTGCATCGCGCCCTCAACATTGCGGGGGAATACCACCATGAATTCGCCACGCTGGAACATCTGCTGTTGGCGCTGACCGACGATCCTGATGCCATATCGGTGTTGCGGGCGTGCGAAGTGGACCTGGATAAGGTGCATGGCGATGTGACGGAATTTTTGGAAAATGAACTGGTGGTTCCGCCTTTGGACGGTTTGGAAGACCCCAAGCCGACCTCGGGATTCCAACGGGTCATTCAACGCGCGATCATTCATGTGCAGTCCTCGGGCCGCGAAGAGGTGACCGGGGCGAACGTGTTGGTGGCGCTGTTTTCCGAACGCGAATCGCACGCGGTGTTTTTCCTGCAAGACCAGGACATGACCCGTCTGGATGCGGTGAATTACATCAGCCACGGCATTGCCAAGGCGCTGGGCGGGTCGCAAGATCGCCTGGTCACGGGCACGGAAATGGGTGCGGATGCGCAACTGGATGAGGACGGCGCGGTCAAATCGGGGCAAGAGGCCCTGGAAACCTACTGCGTGAACCTGATCGAGAAGGCTATTCAAGGCAAGATTGATCCGTTGATTGGTCGCACCGAAGAAGTCGAACGGACCATCCAGGTGCTGTGTCGGCGCAGCAAAAACAATCCGTTGTATGTCGGCGATCCAGGCGTCGGCAAAACCGCCATCGCCGAAGGTTTAGCCCGACGGATCGTCGAACACGACGTTCCTGAGGTGCTGTTCAACGCCAAAATATGGGCCTTGGATCTGGGCGTTTTGCTGGCCGGGACGCGCTACCGGGGGGATTTTGAAGAACGCCTCAAGGCGGTCATTAAGGAATTGGAAGCGGACCCGGAAAATATCTTGTTTATCGACGAAATTCACACGGTGATCGGTGCGGGCGCAACCTCCGGCGGGTCCATGGATGCGTCCAATATCTTGAAGCCGTCGCTGGCTTCGGGGGGGCTGCGGTGCATTGGTTCGACCACCTACAAGGAATACCGCAACCAGTTTGAAAAAGACCGGGCATTGGTGCGTCGGTTCCAGAAAATCGACGTCCGTGAACCGTCCATCGAAGACACGGTCAAAATTTTGCGCGGTCTCAAACCCTATTATGAAGACCACCACAAGGTCCATTACACCGATGCGGCGCTGCGTTCGGCGGTGGAACTGGCGGCGCGTTATATCAACGACCGCAAACTGCCGGACAAAGCCATTGATGTGATCGATGAAGTGGGCGCGTCGCGCATGTTGGTGGCACCCGGCAAACGCAAGAAAACCGTCTCGGTAAAAGATGTCGAGGCGGTGGTGGCGAAAATTGCACGCATTCCCCCGAAAAGCGTGTCCTCGGATGACTTTAAAGTCCTCAAAAATTTAGAGCGTGACCTGAAATCCATGGTTTACGGTCAAGACAATGCCATCACGGCGTTGTCGAGTTCCATCAAACTGGCCCGGGCGGGGCTGCGCGAACCCAATAAACCGATTGGCTCGTACCTGTTTTCCGGTCCCACCGGGGTGGGCAAAACCGAAGTCGCGCGTCAACTGGCCCTGACCTTGGGGGTGGAATTGGTGCGCCTGGACATGTCGGAATACATGGAACGCCATTCGGTTTCACGACTGATCGGTTCGCCGCCCGGCTATGTGGGCTTTGAACAAGGTGGCCTGCTGACCGACGCGGTTGACCAACAGCCCCATTGCGTGCTGTTGCTCGATGAAATCGAAAAAGCCCACCCGGACCTGTTCAATATCTTGTTGCAGGTCATGGACCACGGAAAATTGACCGACAACAACGGTAAAAGCATCGATTTTCGCAATGTGGTGTTGATTATGACCACCAATGCCGGGGCCACCGACCTGGCGAAGGCGGCCATCGGTTTTGAACGCGGTGAACGCGAAGGCGACGACCGGGAAGCGATTGAACGGATGTTCACGCCGGAATTTCGCAATCGTCTGGATGCCATCATCGGGTTTGCCAATTTGTCGGCCAAGGTGATGAACCAGGTGGTGGATAAATTTGTTATGGAATTGGAAGTCCAGTTGAGCGAACGCAACGTGACCATCGAATTGACCGATGAGGCGCGCGTGTGGCTGGGCAAAAAAGGCTACAACCGTAACTTTGGCGCGCGTCCCTTGGGCCGCGTGATCCAGGAACATATCAAGCGACCGCTGTCCGAGGAACTGCTGTTTGGGGCCTTGACCCACGGCGGGGCGGTCCGGGTGAAGATTGACGACGGAAAAGTCGTCTTTGAATACGCGACGCCCACGCCCAAAGCGCCGCGCACCCCGAAAAAACCCGGGGGGACGCGAAAAAACGGCACCCCAAAGGCCGGGCCCAAAGGTGGGGGCGGGGCGACTTCGGCAAAACGCAAACCCAAAGGGGGATTGCCGGTGAAGGGCGCGCGCTCGTCGGTTCCGGTGGTGGTGAAATAGCGCCCGGACCCGGTTTCGCTCGCCCCGATTGATAAATCTCCGCTTTTTTACATCACAACCCACTCTTTTTTGCGTTTTGTAAAAGGGGGGGGCGGTTGATGTTGATTTTCCAACTTGCCTGGCAAGACGCGACATCTCCGCGCCGCTTGCCGTGCGCCGCCCTTTGTCGGCCTGATTTGGCTGGCTGCGGGTGTAGCGGTAAGAACGCAAGGAGGAAATTTGAACATGAACACAAATGTCTACCTGGGCCGTAAATTCAATGCCAACCATCAACTGGCGATTTTATTGATCCGCCATCTGGGCGAGGATGAGGCCCGACGGCAAGCCCGGCGCAACGGCTGGACCGGAGTGTTGGTGGCGTTGACGGAACAAACCGCCATGGTCACGGTGCCGCAAACGTAAGCCTCACCAACAGCAGACGTGATCGGCTCCTTTGATCTCGATAACTTTTGCCCGAACGGTTGCCCGCTCCCCTGCGTTCAGGCGTTCGACAAAATCGTAAAGAAGGGCCGGAGGCACGTTTTGGTCTTTTTCGCCGACGTAGTGGGTCTGGGGCACAGAGCGCAAGGCGCGCATGTTGTCTGCGGGATTGAGGGAGTAACGCAGTGGGGATAAACCATGCAAGGCCGTCCAGGCGCGGGTGTCCAACGGTGCGCCATAGGTTATGAGTTCGATAACATCAAGGCGTCGCATCGCTAATAAGGCTGCGACGACGCCGCCGCCGGAATAACCATAGAGCCGAATACGGGTGCTGCCTTGTTCGGTTTTGATTTGCTCGATCACGGCATTCAGAGACGCCACGACCTCTTTTGAATAACGTGCCGAGGTCCAAAATACGGCGGAGCAGTCGGCGCGTTCCTGGGGGGAGAGAAATTGGCAGGGACGGGCCAGATAAACGGCGGAACCTTGATTTTTGAGCGCCAACGACAAGCTGACAAGATTGCGGGGGCTGGGATCTTTGGCCGGCGTGTAACGATCCAGCCAGGCGAAGCCATCACCTTCTATGTAGACATTGAGCGGTTCTGTACTTTTTATGTTTGGGGAAGAAAACGTCAGAAGAGAAAAATCACCGCCGCTGTAGCGCCGCTGCGCCCAGCCCTTCTCGGCCGCCACCCGTACGGCTTGGTCCCGGGGCTGTTCAAACAAGCCGCGCTGCGAACAGCCGATCAAAAATGAAGTCATAAAAAGCAAAACGGCAAGACCCAAAGGTCTTGCCGTTTGTATTTTTGAAATGATCATGAAGTGATCAGAAAACAACCCGGAACGAGGCGAGCGCACCCCATTGATCAAGATCATCTTTGCCCTGAACGGTGTTGGCTTCGATCCCTGCGGAAACAGAATCACCAAGCTGGAACCGGGAACCGATTCCCAAGGCGATCGAGTCGTCGTCCGAAGAATCGGTGTTGTAGTCGCGGCGATAGTTCGCGTTCACGTAAGGGATCACGACATCGCCAAGGCTGTAGCTTGCTTCACCGCCAAGGGTCGCGCGGCCGAGGTCCGTGGACTTGGAGGCGACGGCCTGGCCGCCGGAACCGACCTCGGTGTAGGCGTCTTTATCTTCGCTGACCGACAAGACACCAAGGCTCGCACCCAATTGCAGGGCATCGATGGACCAGTTGCCGCTGAGGCTTGCCTCTGCAAACCAGCGCGAGGCGTCGGTGGTGCCGGTGATTTTGTTTTTGTCACGCGGTTCAACACGCGTGACATCGTAATTCAGTTTCGAATAGCCACCGCTGACCTCGACGCTGTAGGTCTTGTCCAATTGATAAAGGGCATAAGGCGAAACGGTCCAGCCATCGGACTTCTCGGTGCCGACGTTGAAGGTGGTCGAAAGATCGCTTTCTTCATAACCGAACGCCAGGCCGGCCAGCAAATTGTCGCTGATCTTGTAGTCGAAACCGGCAATTCCCGCCGCCAGGTCGCCGTCATACTGAGAACCGGTTTTGCCGTAATCCACATTTGAGTAGGCACCGGTGAACCACAATCCAAGCTTTTGACCGCCGTTGCCAGCCGCTTTGCCTTCGTCGTCAAGGGACAAACTGTAGCCGTATTTCGTCTCGCCATTGGTCGAAGAGACCCGAACACCCGAAGACCCGGCGGCCAGTGCGCCGAGGCGATCGGAAATCATGCCCGCCGTTTGGGCCGCTGCGGCCCCGACGGTTTCCGCGGACGTAACCACGGTGCTGGCCGAAATGGCGTTCCCGGAGCATTCTGAATATGCGGACGTATAACCTGCCGTTGTGCAAGGAAGCGCACTGGCCTCCCCCGAGATCGCAATCACCCCGACCGAGGCCGCAACGGGTATAGCAAATTTAAAGATTGAACGCATAGGACGCCCCCACTTGGAAAAAAAACCATTCGAGATCAATGTGACCTATGATTAACACCATGTTCAGCCAATACCAAAGCTAAAACCTTTGTAAGCCATTATTTTTATGGTGGTTCGGGCGTCGATGTGTCTTTTTCGCAACACTTTTGGCCGACAAGCCCGCAGCCAACCCCGGAACCCACCTAAAATTGTGTTCTGGCCCACAGCACGACTTAATCTTGAACTGTGGCGTGCCCCCCTGCATGGAGGTACACTCGGCATCGACGGGCGGCGCACCCCATTGATCAATAAGAGAACACAAACCGGAATTCGTCCCAGTGAACATGTCAAACCAGATTAAAAAACCTACGGAGCGCCTCGGGACAATCCTCGTCATGGGAGGACTTGGGGCGGCCACCCTTTCGGCTTTTGCCTCCATACCGGTTTTGCCGGATTTGGGCGTCTGGTTTCAGTCCGAACCGGTCACGGCCAGTCTTTTTGCAAGCGCGTCAATTTGCGCCGCCGGACTCGCGGTTCAGGCCCAAGGTTCGCCCGGGCTTGTGAAACGCGCGTTTTGGCATCCCCTGGTGATGATCCCGATCCTTGTTTCCCTGTGGTCCTGGCTTGCCCCGATGCCGATGATGGCCGGGGCGGGTTCTTTTTTTGGCTCTCCCCAGTTGGGCCTGGGGGGGGCGTGGTTTTTGTCTTTGGGGGTGATGACGGCGGGGGCCAGGTGTTTGCTGCTGGGAGGTCTGCCGGCAAAAACCCTCATGTGGTTTGCGGGCGTCATATTCGCCATGACGCTGATCTTGGTGGGGCTCGACCGTTTGGCCGTCGGGGGATGGCGGCCCTATAATTTTTCCGACTATTTGGCTTTTCACGGCCTGTATCTGTGGATCATCGCGGCGGGTTGGTTTTCATCTTCCCCGGGGCTTCGCCGGGGCGGCTTTGTTGTCGGCGCGATCATCATTTTTTCGTCTGGAAACCTCACCGGGTCCTTAGCCTTTGTGGCCGCGCTTTTTTCCATTTTGGCAGTGCGCTTTGTTGATCCGTATGTGTCCGATCAGATGCTGCGCAAGCTTGCCGCCGTAGCCCTTGGCACGATGGCGGTTTTGCTCCCGGTCGGAATTTATGTGTCTCAGTTTGTCGATTTTCCCGATTTTGTAAGCTTCGATACGGTCGCGACTTTTAAGTCGCGGGCCTTGATGTTGGGGACGGTTTTAGAGGCCATGGTCGGCGAACCGACGCGGCTTCTCACCGGGTACGGCTGGGGGGGGTTGCCGGAACTTCTTTTTAGCCAGATTCCCCTTGATCAAACGGTGGCCATTCGGCCGGTCGCGGCATTGCGCCAGGAGGTTTTTTTCTGGGATGCCCTGTGGTTGCTGCAATTTCACACCCACAATGAACTGGTCGAGCAAATTTTGTCGGGCGGACTGCCGTCGGCCGCGTTGTGGTTGGCTTATCTGGTGCTCATTCCCTTGACCGCCGAGGGCAAAAACATCCCCCTCGCGATCGGATTTTCGGTGGGCTATGTGCTGCTCAGTTCCATGTGGTTCCAAATGCCCGGCGGACTGCCCCTGATGGCCATGGCGGTTGCGGGGCTGACGGCAAAAAAAGGCCCCTCGCCACGGTTGGCGTCGTCACGGCCCCGGATGATCTCGGTCCTTCCCGCGGGGGCGTTCCTGGCCCTTGCCGGGGCCGCCGTGGTCGCGGTCGTTTATGGCCGTGCGGCGGCACATGAAGTCGGTCGTAATTTTACCCCATCCACGGCGTTAGACAGGCCTTTGTGCGGCCCGGACAGTCCCGTATTGGGGGCCCGTCTGGCACAGTTTTCACAACTGATGAAAACCTTCGCCACCGCCAATATTGATCGCTTGCGCAAGGGAAAAATTCTTGAACCATGGCGCTATGAACGTCTCGATGATTTCCTGTGTCGTGCCGACCAACTCATGAGCCTGGGTGGTCCCCTCAGCGTCGGGGTGAGGGGGCTGACGTTGCGGTCTGATTTTGCCTTTGCACCCCAACCCATTGGCAACGAGGCTTTCGCGAAAAGGATTTATTCCGGCTGGGACAAAAATGTGCGCTGGGTTCTTTCCCAAGCACCCCGGCGCACCGATTTGGCGGTGCCGTACTTGTCGTGGTTGCTGGGTCGAGGTGAGGAAAGCCGGGTTCTCGACATAACCACAGGGATGTTGGACAACAATCGAGAGGATCCGATTGGCTTGTGGTTTTCCGGTGTGGTGTTGCTCAATGACGTGGAGAAAACGACCGAGGCGGTCCAAAGGTTGAAACGCGCCTTGCGAAACGGCCTCGAAAAAATCATGCCGGTCGAGACCAGGCTGAAAGCCAACGTGAATAATCTGTGAATTTTTTTGATGGTCCCGAAGGGGTCGCATTCATGCGGGGCGGATCAGCCGGGGCAGGGGGCTTCGCGAATGATGCGGCTGGACCCGGGGCCGCGAAACGACAGCGGCTGGTTGGTGGCGGCGGGGATCGTGTAGTCGCGCAGGTTGGGCGGACGACCGCCTTGCCCGGGACGCCGTCGTTCGATGGTGACGGCGATGCAGGCCCCGCAGGTGTTGACCACCGTTTCTCGGCCCACCGGGTCGCGCACCAGCCGTGCACAGCGGTTGATGGGGATGGCTTGGGCGGTGCTGGTCACGGCGACAACGGCCAAGACGGCGAAAAACAGCACTTTGGTGAAAAAAGGGTTCGGAATTGCCTGGGGCCGTAAACTCATAAACATGCTCGATTACGGTTTGTCGTGTTGTTGTGAGGCAAAGAGGTGTGAGGCAAAAACACGGCCTGGCGCAGGTTTGTTTATTCTTCCGATTGAGGCGGATCCGTTTTGACGACGGGTTTTTTGCGCGGGGCACGCTTTTTCGGCGGGGCTTTTTTTTGTTCGGCCTTTTTCTCACCTGCTTTGCCCGGTGGCGCTTTGTCGATTGGGATGGCGGCGGGACTCGTTAAAAACGCGGGCATGTGGCCATCGCATATTTCGTTGTGAATGTCGCGGCTGGTGTCGTGGGAACCGCGATTGCGGCCTCTGCCAGACGCGCGTTCGCTACGTTCGCTACGATCATTCCGGGGGGCGTTGCGCTCAGACCGGGGGCGGCGTTCGGCACGGGGTTGCGGCGCGGGGCTGGCGGTGGTGACCTCAGTTGGGGGGGTGTCGGCAGCGGCAGACGGGCTTTGCACGGGGGTCTGTATCGCGGGCTCTTGTGCAGCCGCCGGGGCGGTGGCGGGGGGGTGATTTTGTGCGGGCCTGGGGGTGCGGTCGCGGTTGCGGCTCCTGTCGCGGCCCCGGTTTTCCCCCCGGTTTTCTTCCCGGGATCGGGTTCGGGTTCGTTCCTGGCCGCGGTCATCGCCATCGCCGAGTTGGGCGGTTTCGAAATTGGTCATTTTCAGGCGCGGTATTTCCTTGCCGATCAGTTTTTCAATGGCGCTGATGTATTTGCCGTCTTCGGGCAGGGCGATGGAATAGGCGTGACCCTCTTTGCCCGCGCGCCCGGTGCGTCCGATGCGGTGCACATAGTCTTCGGCGTTGATGGGGATGTCGAAATTGAAGACGTGGCTGAGGTTGGGAATGTCCAGGCCGCGCGCCGCGACGTCGGAACAGACCAGCAAGTTAAAGTCTTTGTTTTTAAACCTGGCCAGGGTTTCGGTGCGTGACGGCTGGCTCATGTCGCCGTGGAGCTGACCAACCTGATAGCCGCGTTTGGACAATGATTTGTACACCGTCGCCACATCAACCTTGCGATTGCAAAAGATAATCGCGTCTTTCACGTCTTCGTGGCTGATCAGGTCGCGCAACACCTCGCGTTTGAGCTTTTTCTTGCCGTCCTGGCCGCGGTGTAGGCTGGTGGGGCGAACAATGACCAGGCCCAGGGTGACGGTTTCAGCGGTTGACGCGGGGGCGGACACCGAAATTTCTTTCGGGTTCATGAGAAACTTATCGGCCAGGCGTTTAATCGCAGGCGCCATGGTGGCGGAGAAAAACAGCGTTTGGCGAAGCGGCGGCAACATCGAGACAATGCGTTCAATATCGGGGATAAAGCCCATATCGAGCATCCGGTCGGCTTCGTCGATGACCAGAATTTTCACGTCGCGCATGATCAGATGGCCGCGTTCGAACATATCGAGCAGCCGTCCCGGGGTTGCAATAAGCACATCCGCCCCGCCATCTAAAATTTTGGTCTGGGCCTTCATGTCGGTGCCGCCGATCAGCAGGGCCTTGTTGAGCTTGTGGTATTTGCCGTACTTGTCAAAGTTTTCCGCAACCTGAGTGGCCAGTTCGCGGGTCGGTTCCAGAATTAACGAACGCGGCATACGCATTTTGGCCCGTCCATGCGCCAGAATGTCGATCATCGGCAAGGTGAACGATGCGGTTTTTCCGGTGCCCGTCTGGGCGCAGCCCAAAATATCACGACCCATCAAGACAGTCGGAATAGCCTTCACTTGGATGGGGGTGGGCGTGTCATAGCCTGAATCTGCTACGGCGCGCAGAACGTCTTCGCTCAGTCCGGTATCGGCAAAACTCATGGGGGTACGGTGTGCTTTCTCAAAATTACGGTGTGTTGCGTGGCGTATTACGTGGCGTATTGCGTGGGGTATTGCGTGGGGTTGCGACACCTCACGCGCAGGGCTCCATAGGGTCTCCGCTCGGGAGGCGAGATAAACAACACGTTCTTGCCCGTATGTCAACGCAATCCAAGGGATAGCGTGATTTGGCGGACAAAGTTTGGCGGTCTCGATGGTGCGTTGCAGAGGGGCCCTGGGGCGGTTATCGTGGTGCCGGGTTAAAACCATGGTGAAGGATCGGGAATGTGTTGATGGATGCGTCAAGCTGCTGTCTTTTGGTGATCGATATTCAGGCCAAACTGAACCCGGTCATGTTCGACCCGGACCGGGCCCCAAAGGGCACGGCCCAACTGTTTGTGGGCGCGCAAACGCTGGCGGTGCCGGCTGTGGTGACGGAACAGTACTCCAGGGGCGTTGGTGCCACGGTGGATGATCTGCAAGATTTCATGCCCGATGGCAGCCCTTTGGAAAAAAACACATTTTCGGCCCTTGCCGATCCCGACATTGGCGCCCGGGTGCGCGGGTTGGGAAAAAAGCAGGTGGTTTTGGCCGGGATCGAGACACACATCTGCGTGCTGCAAACCGCGCTGGACCTGTTGGCGGGTGGGGCCGAGGTGTTTGTCGTTGGCGATGCCAGCGCATCGCGCACCCGCGACAACCATCGTGCCGGGTTGGAGCGCATGCGCCAGGCCGGTGCCACCGTCGTGACCGTGGAAATGGTGTTGTTTGAATGGCTGCGGCGCTCCGGTACGGCGGAATTTAAAACCATCAGCGGGTTGATTAAATGACCACTCATATCCGTCCGACGGTTGTTTTTATTCCCGGTCTGTTGTCCGACGCCGCGTTGTGGGCGGACCAGGTGTTGGCGTTGTCCGCAACCCATGACGTGCAGGTCGCCGACATCACCGGGGCCGATACCATGGCCGAATTGGCGCGCGATGTCCTGTCCGACGCCCCGGACCAATTTGCCCTGGCGGGGTTGAGCATGGGCGGCTACGTAGCCCAGGAAATTGTTCGCCAGGCTCCGCACCGGGTGACCCATTTGGCGTTGTTGGACACCAACGCCCGGGCCGATCTGGCGGATCAGTCGGCGCGCCGCAAAGCCTTGATCGCGGACGCTGGCGCGGGGCGCTTCGATGCGATCACCCGGGCCATGTTGGCCAATTTGGTGACACCTCAGCACCTCGCCGACCCGGCGATCTGCGAGGTCCTGGTGGGAATGGCCGAACGGGTCGGTGCCAAGGCCTTTGCCCGCCAGCAAACGGCCATTTTGAACCGCGTTGACGGGCGCGCCGATTTGCCCCGCATCGATTGCCCGACGTTGGTGCTGTGTGGCCAGGACGATGTTTTGACGCCGCCCGATGCGCACCTTGAAATGGCCGATGCCATTGGTGCCAACGCGACTTTGGTGGGGGTTCCAGATTGCGGACACATGAGCCCCCTGGAACAGCCTGGCGCGGTTACTCAAGCGCTGCTGACGTGGCTGGAGGCCGGGCGGTGGCATTGATCCTTCCCCATCACGGCCTTGTCCCCAAGATCGACGCGGCGGCCTTCGTGGCGGCCACGGCGGTGGTCACCGGCGACGTGGAAATCGGTGCCGATAGCGGTGTCTGGTACGGTTGTGTTTTGCGCGGCGACGTGAACCGCATCCGCATTGGCGTTGGCGTGAATATTCAAGACGGCACCGTGGTGCATGTCTCGGGTCCGTTTGCGACGGTGATCGGTGACCGGGTTAGCATTGGTCACATGGCGTTGATCCACGCCTGTACACTGCACGACGATTGTTTTGTCGGGATGAAGGCGTGTGTGATGGATGGGGTGGTGGTGGAACGCGGCGCGCTGGTTGCCGCCGGGTCGTTGGTGACGCCGGGCAAACGGGTCGCTGCCGGGCAGATGTGGGCCGGGTCTCCGGCCCGCTATGTGCGCGATGTGAACGATAAAGACCGCGCCATGATGGATTACGTTCAGCCCAACTACGTGACCCTGGCCCGGGACTATAAAGCCAGCGAAGGGGAACGCTGATGGTCGACCAGGCGGCGGGTCGGGTGCGGGCGCTTGTGGAGGATGTCCTGGCTGGCAAGGCGCGCGCGGTGGCCCGCGCCATGTCCATCGCGGAAGGCCGCAGTGAGGAAGCCGAAGCCCTGATGGAACAGATCCATCGCCGTGCCGGTCATGCCCATGTGGTGGGTTTGACGGGGGTGCCGGGCAGTGGCAAATCGACTTTGGTGGCGGCCTTGATCCGGGAATTTCGCAACATGGGTCAGACCGTCGGGGTGGTCGCAATCGATCCATCCAGCCCGTTTTCCGGGGGGGCGATTTTGGGCGACCGGGTGCGGATGACCGGGTTCGCGGACGATCCGGGGGTGTTTATTCGCTCCATGGCGACCCGGGGCGCGCTGGGCGGTCTGGCACGGGCATCGCTGGACACCGTCGATGTGTTGGACGCGGCGGGGTTTGACGTGGTGTTGATCGAAACGGTCGGGGTGGGCCAGGATGAAGTCGATATTGTTCAGGCCGCCCATACCGTGATCGTGGTGTCGGCCCCGGGTTTGGGCGATGAAATTCAGGCCATCAAGGCGGGTATTTTGGAAATCGCCGACATTCATGTGATCAGCAAAAGCGATAAGCCTGAGGCCGGACGCACGGTTCAGGATTTGACCGCGATGGTGCATATGGACCGCCCGCGCGGGGGGCGGGGACAGGGCGATCAAAACTGGACCATTCCGGTGTTGCCCACCAGCGGCGAAACCGGGGATGGTGTGGGCGCGCTTGCCAAGCTGATCGTGGCGCATTATGAGCACCTCAACGCCAGCGGTGAAATGGCCGTGCGCCAACGGCAAATTTTGCAAATGCGGATTCTTAAACTGGCCGAAGACATGGTGCGCGAACGTCTGTTGCGCGACACTCAAGGACCCTTGCAGGACCTGTTGGCGCGCACCCAGCGCCGCGAACTTGGCGTGCGCGCCGCCGCCCGCGATTTGTTGGCCGGGCTGCACAACGATGAGCCGCCAAAACATAAGGATTTAAAGAACGATGTGTGAAGACCTCAAGGCCCGCGTTCAGGTGTTGGAAGAATTGCTTGCCCACCGCGACGGCGAGGTGCAGGATTTGTCCGATATGGTGAACGCGCAATGGAAACGCATCGATCTTTTGGAACGCAATGTTGAGCGCACCAAGGATCGCATCGTCGCCTTGGAAGACGATGTCGACGGTGGGCCGCAAGCCGATCAAAAACCGCCCCACTGGTGATGTTTGGTGCCGCTTGGCTGGCGTTTAAAGCGGATGGCGGGGTGTTGTGATTGTATGGAGACGGAGATGAAAAACAAAATCAAATACAGGGCTGTGTTGGGGGTGCTCTTAGGTGCGGGCCTGGCCTTAACGGCGCGCTCCGGCCTAGCGGGCGGGCATGAAACACCGTATGCGGATGTCGCGAACGACCAGGAAAAATGGTGGGACGATGCCTGGTGGGATGACGGCCAAGTCGCCAATGTAAAAAATTACAAGGTGGTGGAACGCAATGTTTCCTATCTAAACGGGGATGTGGACGTTCCGGCGGTGGTGTTTCGCCCTGATGACGACAAAAAATATCCGGCGGTTTTGTTTCAACATGGCCGGACGGGGTGGACGGACCTGATCCAACGCCACGCCCGCCGCCTTGCGGCGCGTGGGTTTGTGGTGCTGGCACCGGATGTGTACGCGGCCCGGTTTATCGACCCGCGACCGATCGAACACGATTACGCCACCGAAGGCGATGTGAACGCGGGGCTCGACTATCTTTTGGCGTTGCCCGACGTTTCCACCAAACGGGCGTGTTTGTACAGCCAAACGCGGGGCGGGTATTACACCTTGAAGGTGGCGGTGACCTTTAAGCGTCAAGTGGACGCGGTGGGCTGTTACGTTTCATATTACCCCCATTGGCAAGATCCGAACGCACCGGAACCGGAACAGGTTTACCGTTATGCCCAAGAGGCTGATCAATTGACCGTCCCGGTGATGGTCTTTATCGGAGAATACGAACAGTACCAGCGCAAGCGGTCCATAGAGACGGCGGTGAAGGCGATGAAGGACAGCAACCATGATGTGACCTTGATCACATATCCGGGCGTTGGCCGTGGATTTGACTTTCGTCCGCGCTCGGTGCGCACATTTGCGGATGATCTGGCGGCGAAAGACGCGGTTGCGCGCGCGGCAGGATTTATTCGCAAAAACCTTAACGCCTACGCCAAGTGAGAGACTTTTTCAGGTAAGGCCCATTGACCCCTCTTATTCCACCCTGCAAAAAAATTAGCGTGCGGTTTTTTTTGCTGATTTTGGCGATGGTCGTGCCGTTGGCCGGGTTTGGTTTTTACAGCAGTTCGAAAGCCCAGGAACGGGGTGTTGCGCAGATCAATCAGGCGCTGCTGGGATCGTCGCGCGAAGTGGTCAACAAAACCGATGACCTGATTGACGCCGCCGAGGATTTATTGGCGGGGCTGGTGGCGAGCGGGGCGGTGTCGGGCGGGGATTTGCCGGGCGGGGATTTGGAGGCGTGCTCGAAGGTGTTGCAGCGGGTCGCGGCGCAATACTCCAAATACACCAATTTCTCCCGGGTCAATCGCGATAAATTTATCGACTGCAGTTCCGGCCCCTTGCCCCAGCCCAAGGATGTGAGGCGTTCCGCCAACATCATTGAAGCGTTTCGCCGTCGTTCTTTTGCCGTCAGCCCGTTAAAATTCGGGGTCTTGACGGGCAAGGCGGTGTTGGTGTTCTCACAACCCATTTTGGGCCCCGGCGGCGCGGTTGTGGGGACCCTGAATACCGGCCTCAGCCTGGACTGGTTGAGGACCTTCATGGCACAAACATCGCGGGTTCCCGGCCAGCGGATGGTGTTGCTTGATGGTCAAGGGCAGGTCATGGCCGGTTACCCAAGGGCTGTGTTTCAGGTTGGCTCTTCGATTGCGGGTTCTGCGCTTGGCCGATGGGGGATTGGCAGACCTGATGGGGTGGGGACGTTTACCGGCGAAAATGGGGAAAAAATGCTCGCCAGCGTGACGCCAATCCAGCGCATCCCGGGGGGGGTGTTTGTGGCGGCTTTTGCGCCACTGGATCCTTTGTTGGTGCAAACCCGTAAAGACCTGATTGTCAATTTGACCTTGTTGATGAGCTTGGCCGGGGTGTCGCTATTGCTCGGCTGGGCCGGGGTGCGGGTGATGGTGTTGGACCCGATTGATAAATTGACCGCACTGGCGCGAAAAGTCGAGGCTGGCGATTTGTCGGGGTGCTCGGGGTTCGCATATGACGCGGGGGAATTGGGTGTTTTGGCGTATGCGTATGATCGGATGATCGCAGCCCTGGATGCGCGCACCGACGCGCTGCGCCACAGCGAAGCCCATTACCGCGAATTGGTGGAATGGGAAGATCAGTTGGTCCATCGCTTTTTGCCCGATACCACCGAAGTGTTTGTCAATCGGGCGCTGGCGAAATTCTTTGGTGGGACGGCCCAGGACTGGGTGGGTAAAAAGTGGATTGATCATATCCACCCGGCGGACCGGGAGATGATGATGGGAATTTTGGCGAGGTGCACGCCCGAACACCCCGCCCAACCCTTTGAACACACCGCCACCAATGTGCGTGGTGAAGCACGCTGGCTGCGGTGGAGCAGCCGAGCTTTTTTTGATGATCAGGGCAAGGTCACGCACTTTCAGGCGGTGGCGGTTGATCTGACCGACCGCAAGCACGTTGAGCGCAATTTGGAACGGGCGATTGTCGATGCCCGCGCCGCCAATCAAGCCAAATCCAACTTTCTGGCGAATATGAGCCACGAATTGCGCACCCCGCTCAATTCAATCATCGGTTTTTCGGAAATGATGTCGTCCGAGGTGATGGGGAGTCTGCCCGATAAATACATCGAGTATGCCAACTTCATCAGTTCAAGTGGGCACCATTTGCTCAACATCATCAGCGATATTCTCGATCTGTCGAAGATCGAGGCGGGAATGCTGAAATTGAACGAAGAGCAAATTCATTTGCGTCAGGAGGTCTTGGAAGTCATCACCATTATGCAGACCCAGGCCCGTAAAAATAACAACCAGTTGATCAATTTGATTCCGCCAAATGTGCCCTGCCAGCTTTACGGGGATCGCATGCGCATCAAGCAGGTGTTGCTCAATGTCATTTCCAACGCGCTTAAATTTACCCATGGCGGTGAGGTGAAGGTGAACCTGGAACACCACGATGGGGCCACCGTATTGACGGTGACCGACAACGGCATCGGCATGACGCCGGATGAGCTTGAAATTGCCTTACGGCCTTTTGGCCAAGTGGATGGGCAGCACCTGAACAAACGCTACGAAGGCACCGGTCTGGGCTTGCCGTTGGTGGATCAATTGATGGAGATGCACGGCGGGGAACTGACCATTGAAAGCGCGCGCGGCGAAGGCACCGTGGTTTCGTTACGGTTCCCCAAGACCCGCATCATCGCCGCTGAAAACAGCTGAGAAACCAGACGATCCAGTCCACGGTATTCTCGCGGCGCGGGAACCTCGTGAGTTGACCCCGACATGGGTTTAGGGTTGCGCTTGCTGGCGTTCGATTTTGCGCCAGCGGCGGACGTTTTTGTTGTGTTCTTTAAGGGTTTTGGCAAACACGTGTCCGCCGCGACCGTCGGCCACAAAATACAGTGCATCGAATTTGGCTGGAAAAATTACCGCGCGGATCGCGTCGCGGCCCGGGTTGGCGATGGGGGTCGGCGGCAGACCGGGCACCCGATATGTGTTGTAGGGGCTGACGGTTTTCAGGTCCGTGCGGCTCAACGCCCGGCGCAAGGGGCCCGATCCATAAGTTAGGGCATACAACACCGTGGGGTCCGATTGCAGCCGCATGCCTTTTTTCAAACGGTTGAGAAACACCGCCGCGATCTTGGGCCGTTCCGCCGCCACCGCGGTTTCTTTTTCGACGATTGAGGCCAGGGTCAACGCGTCTTGGGGCGAAGTCAGCAAAAAACCATCCGGGCGCGCCGCCCACAGCTCCGCCAACAGCGTATTCATGTCGTCGATCATGCGTTCGATCAAGCCGTTGCGGGTTTCGCCCCAAGTATAAAAATAGGTTTCCGGCAACAACCGCCCCTCGCCGGGGATAACCGTAATGGCACCGCTTAAGCCTTCAGCGTCCTGGACCAACAGCAACGCTTCGGCAACCGACAGACCTTCGGCGATGGTCAGTTTGCGGACCACGGTTTTGCCACGGGTGAGCATACCCAGCACCTGAACCACGCTGGCGCGGGCCGGCAATTGATATTCGCCCGCCCGCAACTTGGCTTGCGCCGCCGTCAAACGCGCCCACACACGAAACAACAGCGGACGATCCATCACTCCGGCGGTTTTTAAACGGCTGGCGATGGCCCCCACGCCCAGCCCCGGATCCACCACAAACCGCACCGGCTGGGGGTTGAACCCCGGGGCCAAGGCACTGGATTTGACATAGAAATAACCGCCCCCAGCGGCCATCAGGCCGACAAGGGCGGTTAAAACCAAAATCAATAGGGTGCGGTTCATCGCGCGCCCCTGTTCCGTTAATCGAAGGCTTTAACAATCAGCGACGCATTGGTGCCGCCAAAACCAAACGAATTGCTCAACGCCGCGCGGACTTTGCGTTCCTTAGCCACATGAGGCACCAGGTCAATGTCACACCCTTCGTCCGGATTGTCCAAATTCAAGGTCGGTGGAACCACCCCGTTGCATACCGCGAGGATCGAGAAGATGGCTTCCACCGCGCCCGCAGCCCCCAACAGGTGACCAATTGCCGATTTGGTTGAGGACATGGAAAGGTCGTTCACCGCATCGCCAAAGGCACGCTTCACCGCAGCCAATTCGATCACGTCGGCCATGGTTGAGGTGCCGTGCGCGTTCACATAATCAATGTCTTCGGGGTTCAACTCGGCCCGCTTCATCGCCGCTTTCATACAGCGATACGCGCCGTCGCCTTCCGGGGAGGGCGCGGTGATGTGATAGGCGTCTCCCGTCAGGCCGTAACCGACCACTTCGGCATAGATTTTGGCACCGCGCGCCCTGGCGTGTTCCAATTCTTCCAAAACCACCACCCCGGCACCTTCGCCCATGACAAAGCCGTCGCGGTCACGGTCCCACGGACGCGAACCTGCGGTGGGGTCGTCGTTAAACGTGGTGCACAGCGCCTTGGCCTGGGAAAATCCCGCCATGCCAACGCGGCAGCACGCGGCCTCCGCCCCGCCCGCGACCATCACGTCGGCGTCGTCCCACATGATCAACCGGGCCGCATCACCGATGGCGTGCGCACCTGTGGAGCATGCCGTGACGACGGCGTGATTGGGGCCTCTAAAACCGTATTTAATCGACACCTGGCCAGAAATCAGGTTGATCAAACTGGCGGGAATAAAGAAGGGGCTCAGTCGCCGCACCCCGCCGCCACCTTCACAGTCGACTGTGATCGAGCCCTTGGACAGTACCGGCAAGCCGCCGATCCCGGAGCCGATCAAAACCCCGGTGCGGCATTGTTCTTCATAGTCGTCCGGGTTCCAGCCGCTGTCTTCAACCGCTTGTTGAGCCGCAGCCATGCCGTAAACGATAAAATCGTCAACCCGACGACGTTCTTTCGGTGTGATGTAGGTTCCGGCATTAAACTCGCCGGGCCCGTCGCCTAAGGGTACTTGTCCGGCAATTTTCGCCGGCAAATCCGAAACATCGAAACTTTCAATGGTATTGAGGCCAGACTGAGCATTAATCAGCTTGGTCCAACTGGCTTCGACGCCGTCTGCCAACGGCGAAACCATCCCCATACCCGTCACCACTACTCGACGCATGCTGACCTCATATCAAATTGGCGTGTCAAACCTGTGCGAGACGCAACAATTACAAATTTTACTCAAACAGACGACCCAAAACCTGGGCGGTCCATAAAGTGGGAAAGGCGGTGGAGTGCCCCAAAGGGGTGCGCGATCCACCGCCTGTCATCCACAAACGGACCCTTAGGTGTTCGCGGTGATGTAAGTGATGGCATCCTGGATGGTGAGAATTTTTTCCGCCGCATCATCGGGGATTTCACATCCGAATTCTTCTTCGAAGGCCATCACAAGTTCAACCGTGTCCAGGCTGTCGGCACCAAGGTCGTCGATAAAGCTGGCATTTTCCGCAACCTTGGAGTCGTCCACGCCAAGATGTTCGATAACGATTTTCTTAACGCGCTCTGCGACGTCGCTCATGTCTGAAATCCTTGAACTAATACGTTGTAAATACAAGAAAAACCTTGCCACGCCACCTTAATGGAAATTCCTTATCCCACTGGGCATCCCACACGGCACGGGTTCCAAAACTCAGGTGCTTTCGGCCAGAAAGCACCGTTTCCTAACATACTTTAGCGGCCATTGCCAGCATCCGAAAAGGCTAAGTTTCCCAAGCCCGATCAAGAACCGTTTCCAGGCCACCGACGGACCTTAAATCATTGCCATACCACCGTTCACGTGCAGCGTTTGTCCGGTTACGTAATTGGCCTCGTCACTGGCCAGATAGACCACCGCAGCGGCGATGTCTTCGGGTCTGCCCATGGCACCGGCAGGAATATTTCCCAAGATCGCAGAATTTTGTTGATCGTTCAACGTATCGGTCATCGGCGTGGCGATAAACCCAGGCGCCACACAGTTGACCGTGATCCCCCGGGTGGCGACTTCCTGGGCCAGGGATTTGGACATCCCGATCAACCCGGCCTTGGACGCGGCATAGTTGGCCTGACCGGCATTACCGGTCACCCCAACGATCGAGGTGATCGAAATAATACGTCCAAAGCGCGCTTTCATCATGCCCTTCAGGCACGCCCGCGACAATTGAAAAGCGGATTTCAGGTTGACGTTCAGCACCAGGTCCCAAGCCTCGTCCTTCATCCGCAGGGCCAACATATCACGGGTCAACCCGGCGTTATTGACCAAAATATCCACCCCGCCCATGGCCTGGGTGGCATCGTCAATGAGCTGTTGCGCGGCGCCCTCATCGCCCAAACGCGCCGGCGTCACGTAAACCCGCGACCCCAGTTCCCCGGCCAGGGCATCGAGGGCATCTTCACGCGTGCCCGACAGCGCCACGTCCGCGCCCAAACCGTGCAACGCGGTGGCAATCGCACCGCCGATCCCCCCCGAAGCACCGGTGACGAGAGCTTTTTTCCCGCTTAAATCAAACATTCACATTTCCCTAAAGGACCGAATCATACCCGCGAATACAAAGTGTGATGCTTACACCGTGGCAAGGAAAGCTTCAATATCGTCCGGGGTGCCAATATTTATGCCTTCAATGTCTTTGTTGCGCCGCACCAGGCCGGTCAAAACCTTGCCTGCGCCAATCTCAACCTGGCTGTCAACGCCCAGCGCAACCATTTTCAGAACGCTTTCGCGCCACCGCACCGTGCCGGTCACCTGTTGCACCAGCAAGGCCCGGATTTCATCGGCATCGCGAACCGGCTCGGCGGTGATGTTGGCGATCACCGGCACCACCGGGTCATGGAGGGTTGCGGTGGCCAAAATTTCCGCCATCGCGTCGGCCGCCGGCTGCATCAAGGCGCAATGAAACGGGGCGCTTACCGGCAGCATTATGGCGCGCTTTGCGCCACGCTCCCTGGCCAGTACCGCCGCGCGTTCAACCGCCGCCCTGGTTCCCGAAATCACCACCTGTCCATCGACATTGTCATTGGCCGGGGTGCAGACCTCGTTCGGGGTGTCCGCAACCGCATCGGCGGCGACCGTGGTCGCCGCGGCCCAATCCAGTCCCAGCAGCGCCGCCATTGCGCCCTCACCCACCGGAACGGCGGCCTGCATAGCGGTGCCGCGCGCGCGCAACAACCTGGCCGCATCACCAACCGAAAACGCCGACGCTGCCGCCAATGCCGAATATTCGCCCAACGAATGCCCGGCCACGCAGGCGGCCTGGGTGGCCAGATCGAACCCGCGCTCTTGCAACACCGCAAACGCCGCCAGCGACACCGCCATCAACGCCGGTTGAGTGTTGGCGGTGAGCACCAATTGATCTTCGGGACCGTTAAAGATCACCTCAGACAGTTTTTCACCCAACGCGTCATCGACTTCGTCAAAGACCGCCTTTGCGGCCGGGAATGCGTCAGCCAACGCCTTGCCCATCCCCACAACCTGCGAACCTTGCCCCGGAAAAACCAACGCACGCGTCATATGTGCCCCCTTAAATAAAATCGACCAGGTGAAACGAGTTGGGCTGTTCCTACACCAGATCAAAAAAGAGTCAAGTTTCACCCGGGAACACAAGAGGTATGATGTTCCCGTTTACATGTTTTCTGCTTTTCTGCGCATTAGGAACCAGCCGGACAGGACGATGAGCAAGCCCAAGATAAACCACAACATCCATTGCACCGATGGCCCGTCCAGCCACATTCTGAACATTCCGGAAAGACGTTCCCCGGTGCCGAGGATCACGCGTTCGGGACCGGACAATTCAAAAAGGGCGTCCGCCCAAAGATATGCAACATAAGCGCCCGCAAAAAACAAAAACCCGCCGCTCACACGATAGACATAGGGTAAAAACCGCTTAAGAACATTCATCAACCCATTGCGCGCAAAAGCTGCGGAAACCGAAATGCCCGTGAATATCGTACCCACGCCCAGCGCAAAAGCCAAAAAACTCATGGCACTGGAAACCACGCTCCCGCTCAACGAAACACCTGTAATGGTCAGCAAAATCGGCAGTGTGCACGAAAGCGAAACAGTCGCGTAGCCCACGCCGTAGGTCACATCACCGCGCAAGCCTGACGACGGGTTTGTTGCGTTACTTTTGAGCACCGGCAGGGACACGTTGATATGTTTCCCAGCCATAACCAACACGCCGACGGTTGTCAAAATGATCCCGACAACCAGGCCCGCCCAGGGAACCGCGCCGATAATCCAATCCGCACCGAAAGAAAAAACGATCCCCACCAGTGCGAAAACAGCCACCGCCCCGAGCGAGGTCATAAAACCAGTCTTCAAGGCCCGCGCAACCGTGGCGGCCCTGGTCGCCACGCACATGGAATCCATCCCCAGCCTTCGCGCGAAATAAGCCGGCAGCAAGGCAAGCCCGCAAGGGTTGGCCGTGGTCATTGTGCCAACCAAAAATGCAAACGCCAAATCACTCCCCATCGTCAAGACCCGCGGCACGTTTCGTGGTTTTCACGACCATACTCCTCAAAAATACCAAGGCCCAAACATCCAAATCGTTCAGCACCATCTATATGAGGTCTGTAGCATGTACAGAATCAAGCCCCAATCTTAATTAAAAGGGGACATAAGGGGGAAATCGGTCATGTTCCGGGGATCCGGCGCAACACCGAGAGAATTGAGAGGGCGCGGTCCTGGGGGGCGTTTTGGGTGGGGGCGAAGCGGCGCTCGAAGTCGAGTTTTTGTTCCCACACACGAACAAAGTCGCGCGGTTGATCGGGACGGGGTCGTTCGCCGGTCAGCGCGCCGATGGTGGTGGAAAAATTGGGGAGGAGGTCCGGTTGAAACATCAGATCAACGTGTTCTTCCCAACTGAGTATGCCGCTGACGTACAGATCCAGACTGAGGCTTTGCATTTGTCGGGGCGTCATGGCACGGGCGTTGATGTCGGACAATATGGATTTAAGCGGGCTTTCCGTCAGCACTCGCGCGCCACCGCCTTCGCCTTGCAATGGGGTTGGCGGTTGAAACACCACGACGTCGCGACCGCGGGGACGGGAGGCGGGGGGGACGGACTTGAGCGTCGGGGCGGTGGTCATAAAAAAGCCTGCCGTGCGTTGTTAAAGCTCAATTTTCGGGGGTGGCGGCACGGATGCGCTTGGCCTCGTACATGGCCCGGTCGGCCTTGATCAAAAGTGTCTTGTGGCAATCCTCAGGGCCAAAACGCTGACAGCCAAAACTGGCGCGGACTGCGATGTGCTTATCTTGCCAGGTGACATCCAGGGTGTTGAGGGTGTGTTTGAGAAATTCCGCGCGTTTTAGGCCATTTTTCCAATCGGTGCGGGTCAGCAACACGGCAAATTCATCCCCCCCCAGACGCGCCACTAAATCATGGGGGCGGATGTTTTTATGCAGGGCCCCGGCCACTTCACACAGCACCCGGTCTCCGGCGGCGTGACCGTAGGTATCGTTGATGGGTTTGAACCCATCCAGATCCACATAAATCAGCACCCCGGTTTCCAGGTAACGACCGGCAGCGGCGAGAATGCGTTCGAATTCCTGTTGAAAACCGCGTCGGTTGTAGGCGCTGGTGAGGGGGTCCGTGGAGGCGAGATGTTCCATTTCTGCGATCCGCAAGGATTGGTGGTGCAAGGTGCGTTCGGTCCCGATGGCAGCGGTGAGCGCGGTTTGGGTGGCGGCTTTACAGCGCAAAACAAGGTCGTCACTCATCGACGAGCCCGCGCTGTCGAGACATTCACGCAGCACCGCCAACGCGCCCAACAGGTTGTCGCTGGGTGTGGGGTCTGTGCCACCGCCCTGGGTGAGGTTTTGCGACAGTGTCCGGGCCAAATCCCAGGCGTTGAACGGAAAACGTAAAAGGTTGCCCATGATGCCAAACCTGCTGTTTGTTGATGCGTCCGGTTGGTGCGCAGGAACATCGGGTGGGGAGCCACAGAACCATCGCGCACGTTTTTGGACGTTGCGTTAGGAAATAGGCAACCTTTATGCCACATCAAAAAACGATGTATTTCAATGAGTTAAAGAAAGCTTGCGCCCGGCAATTTTGGCCGTTCCGGCAAAATTTGCCGGGTAACGGAAGGTGGCTCCGGGTTCGCCGCCGGGGACCTCAAAATGAGCGATTACGATTGAGATTTGCGCGGGGAGGGAGACGTTTGTTCCATTTCGCGGAGCCAGACTTCGGTCCATACGGCAGCCGGTTTGGGTTTGCCAAAACGGTAGCCTTGCAAATAATCACAGCCGTGACTGGCGAGAAATTCGCTTTGCAAGGCGGTTTCCACGCCCTCGGCCACCACTTTAAGTTTGAGGTTGCGGGCCATCGCCATGGTGGCCGCGCTGATTGCGTCATCATCCGACCCGGTGCCAATGTCGGCGACGAAACTGCGATCCAGTTTGAGCACCTGGATGGGCAGAATTTTTAGGTACGACAAGGACGAATAGCCGGTGCCAAAATCATCAATAGCCAAGCTGACGCCCAGTTTGCGCAACGCCTGGAGTTGTTCCACAGCCATTTTAGGGTCGTCCATGGCGGCGGTTTCGGTGACTTCCAGTTCCAGATCCGATCCTGTGAGGCCATGGGTCTGCAGCACACTTTCAACCTGTGCGACCAGGGACGAAGAGCGCAGTTGGTGGGGCGAAATGTTAACGGCAACACGGATCGTCAAAATGCCCTGGCCTTTCCATTCGGCCAATTGGCGACAGGCTTCGTCCAAAACCCAACTGCCCAACGGTTCAATGAGGCCGCTTTCTTCGCTGATGGGAATAAATTTCATGGGGCTGATTTGGCCACGGGTGGGATGATTCCAGCGTATCAGGGCTTCGACGCTGCAAACTTCTCCGCTGGCGGTGGAAATTTGCGGCTGATAGTACAATTCGAATTGGCCTTCGCTGAGTGCAGTGGCCAAATCACGTTCCATGTCCAGACGGTCTTGGGCTTCTTCGCTCATGGCGGCGGAGAAAAACTGATAGTTGTTGCGGCCCAAATCCTTGGCGTGATACATGGCGGTATCGGCATGTTTCATCAATTCATCGGTATCGATGCCATCGACCGGGTAGAGGCTGATGCCGATGCTGGGGGTCGAATACAGGTCATTGCCTTCGATGGTGTAGGGGGCGGCAAGGTTGCGCGATATTTTTGACGCCACCGTGGACGTGGTTGAAGAGTCCTCCATGCCGGTGATGACCACCACGAATTCATCGCCGCCTTGACGCGCGACGATGTCACTTTCACGCACACATTTCTTCAAACGCGCAGCGACCTCAATCAGCATTTGATCGCCAATGTGGTGACCCAAGCTGTCGTTGATCAACTTGAAACGGTCCAGATCAATAAACATCACAGCAACCTTTTGGTCTTCGCGACGGGCGGTCATGATCGATTGTTCCAGCCGACTTTCCAGGCTGAAACGGTTGAGTAGACCGGTGAGGGGATCGTGATGGGCAAGGCGGTAAATACGTTCTTCTGCGGCTTTGCGTTCACTGATATCGGTGTAACTGGCGATGTAGTGGGTTAGGGCGCCGTCCTGGTCGCGGATTACCGAAATTGCCGCCCATTTGGGATGAATGGTACCCGTTTTGTCGCGATCCCAGATTTCCCCTTGCCAAAAACCAAATTCCTTCAGGGCGGCCCACATTTCCTGATACGTTTCGGGCGGGGTGCGTCCGGCGGCTAAAAAGCGCGGGTTTTTCCCGATGGTATCCGCGGCGGTGTATCCCGATAAGGTGTAAAAAGCCGGGTTGGCGACCTGAATGTGATTGTCGCGGTCGGTGATCAACATGGCTTCGCCGCTGTGCTCAAACGCGTTGGCGTATAGATACAGGGACTCTTCGGCCTGTTTGCGTTCGGTCAAGTCGATCAGGGTGGCGAGGAATTGTCCATCAAAGGTGATGCCGGAAAATTCAATGGTCCGCACTTGACCGTTTTTACAGGTGACGTCGTATTCCATGGGGGGAATTTCGGCCCCCTCGCGCACGGATCGTTTCACCGCATCGGTCCATGTTTCAATAACCCACGCCCGGTAGGCATCATTGGGATAGGCCTTCTGGCGCCATTCATCCAGCGTCAAGGCGTCGTCCTGAGTGTAGCCGAACAGTTCGATAAAACGCTTGTTGCGAAAATGCATGTTTTTTTGTTCGTCCACCAAAACGAGGCCAACGGGAATGTCGTTGAGCAGGAACTCCAGGTGTTGTTTGCTGTGTTGCAGTTCGTGAACCATCAACTGGAGCGTTTTGCCGAGGTGGTTGTATTCGGAAACACTGCCGTTTTTGAAGGGTGTCGTGGCGTCTTTGCGCCGCACCCGGTTGGTGAAATTCAGCAAGTCAGTGAGCGGCGGCAGCGCGATGGAACGGAATATCCAGGTCGCGAGGGAAATAAACACAATGGTCAACCCCAAGACGATCAGTGTGCCTTGTTGGTATTGGCGGCGTAAATTCTGATACCCGGTGTTGGGCAATGCAGTCACCAACGATATCCGGCCCGCAAATGATTTTGGCAATAAGGTGGACCGGGATAAAAAATAGACCCCCTGTTCCGAGATTTCGCCCTGGGAGGGCAGGGTGCTGACGTCGGTCAGGTCGAGTTGGTCGGTTTTGAGGCCAAAGGTATCGGATGAAAGGATTTGCCCATCAACCAACAGGGCCGCAGCGGACGCCGAAGATGCGGTTTTGATGTCGCGCAAAAAGGTCAGATTGTCGTTGAGCAAGATCCCCGCGCACAACACCCCCTGGATGCGCCCCGTATCTGTACCAATGATAGGCACCTGATAAAGCAATGCAGCCAGATTTTTGTCATTTTCGCGCGCTTGCACAATGCGCCATTTGGGCTGGCCGATGACGGATATATTGCAATTGATGTTGGTGTGCAACAGATTGCTGTTGACCAGCGGCGGGCTGAGGTCCGCCAGGATGTCGCCGGATTCATCGTGCAGCGTCAACAATTCGAAATATTGCCCCGCGTCGCCCTCGAACCACATGTTTAAGGCCTCCTGGATGGCGGATGTATCCTTGTTTTTGACCGCGTTAACCAAACCTGGGGCTTGCGTTTGATCGGTGATCAGGTGGGCCAAAAAATCCAGTTTGTTTTGGGTCAAAAGCTGGGCGGTGTTGTTGCTGTGTAGAAAAGATCGCTGCACTTCGGCCTGGAGGGTTTCCTTTGAACTGAAATAAAACAGGCTGACCTGGATCGTCGAGAGGATGATCAACGGGGCCAGGACCAGGGCCAGGACCAGGGTTGTCAAGGACACGGCGCGACGTGGGGAGGGTGATATGGGGGGCGTTTTTGGCATAGGCCTCATTGACCGCTGTAGCGGAACGCCCGAGCTTTGAGGTCACGGACGGTTGCCTGGGGGGTCTTGTTTGTAATCAGCACAAGATTACCGGAATAAACGGTAGGGACCATCTTTGTGCGACCGCTCTGGTCAAGGACGATGGCATCGGCCATGGCGACCCCATTGTCATCGTTCATACGCATGACCGTGACATCCAGAGTGCCCTCTTGCAGCGCGGTCAATTCGGCACTGCCGCCCCCCCAGCCGTTGACCATCACGCTATCCTGGCGGTTCACGGTACGCAGCGCTTGGGCAACGCCCAGGGCCAGGTCCGTGGAACAGGCGTAGATGAATTTCAGATTGGCGAAATCGTTTAAGGCTTCCAGGGCCGCCTGCTGGCCAGCTTGACGGGTGGTGCCGGCATAAAAAAATGCTTTTAAATTCATTTGCGGCTGGTCGTGCAATGCCTGGACGAAGGTTTCACCGCGCATTTCACTGATGTAGCCGCGCGACCAACACACCACCGCATAATCGCCTTTCCCGTTGGTGGTCTTGATAAAGTGGTTGGCGAGGATGCGGGTGCCCGTCTGGTGGTCGAACCCGACATACAAAAAGGGTTGTGTGTCGCGCCAGGCTTTGAGCGGCGTGGTGATGTTTTGCAAAATCAGCTTTGGTTGGCCCCGGGTCAAGACGCGCTCAATCAAAAACTTGTGACGTTGGGCATCCAGGGTGAAAACCAGGTAATCGGGGTTTTGCTGCAATGCCTCGGTCAGACGTGCGGCCTGTTTGCGCACCTCAACATTCGGTTTGGTAAAATATCTATTCAGGACATACGGCTGACCGGCGGCTTTGAGGCGGGCTTCAAAAGAGGCGACCGAGCGTCGCCAGTAATCGGATGCTTGCAGACCCGGATAAATCAGGGCGATGCGCACGGCTTTGCCATCGGGGGCCGCTTGTGGGGGGCGGGTCTTGCGGACCGTCTCGGAAAAACCCGCCATTAATCCGATTTGGTCGGGGTTCGCGCGGGTGTAGCTATCGACCGAAACATATGAGCCGCGTTCCTGGCCGATGGCAGTCAAGGGGGCAAACAACAGCGATACGCTGAACAACGCGCCACCCCAGAGCCCCGCCGCCAACCGCTGGCGCGTTCGGGATCGAACACCTAGGCGTGCACCAACAGCCAACGCGGTCCACTTTGTGGACCTGTTGGCTTGGCACGGATAATCTGATCGAGAGTGTTCCATATTGTTTAGAATCGCTTAAAAATCATCAAATATTATTCAATTTCAGTACGCTATGCTGTCAGAATAAAACGGCTTTCTGACTTTAAACCCTACATTAGGGTATTATTGGACGAGGGGAAAGACATACTGTTGAAGCTGTTTATGGACCCTTAAACAATCGTAATTGTCGGACTGTCAAGCCCCCCACAACCAGGCTGCGCCGCGCACGCCAGAGCTATCTCCGTGATGATTTTGCACCAACCTGGTGCTGACCGTGTCGGAAAAAACCCACGATCCCCACAATTGGGGGACATGGGTGTAAAGCCGTTGCAGGTTGGACAGGCCGCCCCCCAAAACGATCACATCGGGGTCCAGGATATTGATGACGCTGGCCAGCGCCCGGGCCAGGCGGTGTTCATAGCGCTGCAGGGTGTCTTGGCACGAGCGGTGGCCCTGATCGGCGCGGGCGACGATCTCGTGAGAGGACAGGTTTTCGCCGCTGGCGGAAACATGATCCCGACACAGTCCGGGGCCGGACAGAAAGGTTTCGATGCACCCGGTCTGGCCGCAATAACAAGGCGGCCCGGGAAGCTCGCTGGTTTGGCGCGGGGTGACGGATGGGCAAGGCCACGGCAGCGGGTTGTGGCCCCATTCCCCGGCGATGGCATTGGCACCACTTAAGGCGTGGCCGTTCAGGCAAATCCCACCGCCAACCCCGGTGCCCAAAATCACCCCGAACACCACTTTTGCGCCGGCCGCGGCACCGTCGGTGGCTTCGGAGACGGCAAAACAATTGGCGTCGTTGGCCAGTTTTACCGGACGGGCCAATGCATGGGTCAGGTCGCGGTGCAAATCGCGACCAATCAGGCAAATCGAATTGGCGTTTTTCACCAACCCGCTGGCCGGGGATATGGCCCCGGGGATACCCACACCGACCGGAACCGGGGCGGTTGGCCCAAGGGGTATGTTGGCGGCAAATCGGTCCAATTGGCCGACCAGCGCGCAAATGGCCGCAATGGTCCCCGGATAGTCGCCGCTGGGCGTGGGCATGCGGATCCGGCTGCACTCGGTGCCATCGTGGTCCAAAAGGATGGCTTCTATTTTGCTGCCGCCAAGGTCGATACCAATGCGCATGTGGCCCCTTTAGGACCTAATCCAAAAGTTTGTGGAGGGTTTTTTCGTCAGCCAACAAGGCCGGGCGGAACATGCCGCGAATGAACCGCGCACTGGGGGCAGGGGGTCTGTCTTTGGCGGCGCGCAGTGGCAGGGCGTCAGGGACCTGGGTGATCGACAGGATGTCGGCACCTGGAAAAAAGTGCCTGGCGCGCATCCGGGCGGCACCGGCACCCGGCGCATCGATGGTTTCATGGCTGACTTCGGTGGAATTGCCAGGGTAAATCAAGGCAATGGTAAAGCGCTTTTCATGCGACTTCACGCTTACATCCGACTCACTGCCAAAAACGGTCCGTTCGAAAGGCGTTTTCACGCTCAATTCCCCCTCAATCCCTTAAAGATTGATCCTCGCGATATTTAGAACCGTTTTCACCGAAATGCAGCCCTTTTTCTTCGAAATTCCAAAGGTTTGCAGGGCTGAAAAACGACCCGTAAACGACTTCTTAACTATAATAGATGAAGTGTTGTGTCAACGGACCCGCCCCCGCATATTGTGTTCCCAAGGGGCGGCCCTCCGATCAGCTTAAGCTGATGTGCAGGGACGTAATCGAATTAAAGGCACAATATATAGTGGGGTTAGGTGTTATTTTGTCTATAAATGGATTTTGTTGCCTTTCGTGGTGAGCGTCGGTGGCGGATGGGGGGCCAATTTCGGCACCGTTAAAATTTAAAAAACCACGGCGAGAACAAGGGTTTGATAACCCTTTGGGGCTATATAGGGAACTCTGGAGATGGCGATTGGGGGCGATTCGGTGGCGACAGTTCAGACAAAAGGAAAAAATGACCGGGCCGTGCAAGGGCTGTCTGACGGTGCCGTATCGGCGCATTTGCCCGTGTTTGGCGCGTTTAACGACCTGGGCCTGACCGGGCGTGATATTGCGGAACTGTCTGGTGTGGGTGCGCCCACCGTCAGCAGGTGGCGCACGGCCAAACTGCGCATTGCGGGGGATAAATTGGCGTTTTTAACTCTGGTACTTGCGCATTTGTTAGATGAGGTGGATGAGACGGCTGGTCCATTTCGTGTCCCGCGCGCACGGGTCGACCCCCCCGGGGATAAAGGTCCGGTTGCCGCCGCCCGTGCCGGGTTGGCCTTGCAAGATGTTTTGAACCGGGATCTGGCCGCGAACGATGTGTATATGGGGGCACAGAGGTTTCGCGCGTGGTGGGCCTCGGGCGCGCCTTTGCGACTTCGGGAAAAACGCTTTCAGCCTCAGGCGGAGGCCGACATTTTACACGTTTTGAAACAAAGAAGGACACGCACATGAGCGGTCAACTGGGCATCAGCAAAGACGGCATCACGGTCGCCATGCAGGTTAAGTCAAATTACCGCAGCGGTGAGCCGGTCTGTGTTCCGGGGGATCCGTCCCGGATTTTGTTGCCGGAACATTTAATCAACACGGATCTGGATCTGGCCGACTTTGAAGACCCGCTGCCCTTGGCGTTGATGGCGGCGCGCGATCCCGAAGCCCCGATGGCCCTGGCTGCGGCGACGCGCCTGTCTCCCAAGGCCGAACATCAACAACTGGTATCGGGGGTGTTTCAATTGGTCGGGGAAAAAACCCGTCACCCGCTGGTGAAACGGTCCATCGCGTTGATCCGGGACAATGATTTTTCGCCCAAGGCGATTGCTTTTGTGCGCACCCGCACGTCCCGGTTCATTGTCCAGACCCGGCGTCAATATGCGCACGCGTTGAAGATGATTTTGCGCACGTTGCTGGACGGTGAGATGGCACCCAGTGAATTTGTTCAGCAGTTCATTCTGTTGACCGAAGCGGGCAACCTGCAAAGCGACGTGCGGCAAAAACTGGTGACCAGCCTGTTGCTGTCGGAACACGTTCGGCCGGGGATCAAGTTCTTGATGTTGGAGCATTTCAGCAGTTTTCCCATGCCCACCCGCCAAGGCATCATTCAGGCCGTGGCAGGTGCCCCCGACAGCCGCCATATTGATGTGCTCAAGGAAGAATTGCGCTGGATCGTGTCTCACGAAAAACAGAAGTCTCACGTGCACGGCGCGTCTCAGAAAAACACGCCAAAGACGGGCCTGCGCAGCACGGTCATGGGGCGCGCCAAGGTGCCGCCCGAGGTACATTAGGGGGTACATTAGGGGTGGGGGATTAAGTGGGGATTTCGCCAGGCGGGGGAGCGGGCCTCAAATGGCTTTGGCTTTGGCCTGGTTATCCTGGGCCGGGGTGTCGGGCCGATCAGATGACACGGCGATGCGGGGCTGGGTGTTGACCACCAGTGTTGCGTCTTGACCGCAATACAGCCCATACAGAGTTTCGATCACCGCGCTGGCCTCTTCGCCGCACAGGGAATAATAAATTGTTTGTGCCTGGCGACGGGTTTGCACCAGGAAATCGCGACGCAGGCGAGCGAGGTGCTGCGATAACGCCGATTGGCTCAGGCCAATGATCTCTTCCAGATCACTGACGCATTTTTCCCCCGGAACCAGTTGGCATAAAATCATCATGCGGTGCTGGTTGCTCATCGCCTTGAGCAGGGTGCTGGCGCGCAGCGCGTTGTCCTGAATTGTTTGCAGTCGTTCCGTAACCACGGTTATCTGTTCCCCTGGGTTCAATCCGCTTGGGCGCGGATGCGCCGACAGTTCGGCGGCGCACGTTGGTTGCAATTTCCCCTCACCCTTTTTGGGCGTTTATTTTAGGATCCTGATAAACGATCATAGTATCGTTGTCGGGCATGAGGAGCCAGCTAAATCCGTTTGCTGTCGAGAACCCGAATTTTGCAATCGTTTACAAAGTACCCATAAGTATCTGCAATGGCAATGCTTTTATTGTCTTTGTCGAGGGCTTGGGGTGCGCTCCAGGATTCCACCGAATAAGGTCAGCAGCGGGGGAATGATGATCAGGGTTAGAATCGCCGACAACGCCAAGCCGCCGACAACCACCGATCCCAAGCCCCGGTACAGTTCGGACCCGGCCCCGGGAAACACCACCAGCGGCAGCATTCCGAACACAGATGTCAGGGTGGACATGAAAATCGGGCGGATGCGATTTTGGGTCGCGGCGATGATGGCGTCTTCCAGTCCCATGGCGTCGTGGCGGCGGTGATAAAGGGTCTGGTGGACGATCAAAATGGCATTGTTGACGACGATGCCGATCAAAATAATAAAGCCCAACATGGTCAGCATGTCCAACGCCTGGTTGGTGAAAAAGTTGACCACACGCAACCCGACCATGCCCCCCGCGGTGGCCAATGGCACCGACAGGATGATGATGAACGGGTACAGAAAGCTTTCAAACAACACCGCCATGACCAGATAGACAATCACCACCGCCAGCAGCAAATTGACGGTCATGGCATCCCACGTTTGGGATAATTTATCGGCCGTTCCGGCCAGACGAATGCGCATGCCGTCGGGCAACGGACCCAGTTCACCGTTGCGCATCGGTTCGGCGACTTTTTCGTTGATCAGGTCGATCGCGGTTTCAAGCGGGATCGATTTCGATGGACTGATTTGCAAGGTTACGGTGCGTTCGCGTTCAATATGGCGGATTTCGGTGGGACCGGAGGTCACCGTGACCTGGGCCAGGGAACGCACCGGAACGATTTGGCCGTTGGCGGTGACCACGGGCAGGTCGCCGATGCCTTGGGTTTGGGTGATTTTTTGGTCTGGCCCGGCAAGCGACAGGTCAATGCGTTGGCCATCGACGGTGATTTCGGCAACCCTGAGGCCGTCATTGAAGGCATCCAGGGTCTGGCTGAAATCGCGCACCGTGATGCCGTTGTCGGCCAACCTCATCGGGTCGGGGATCACGCGCACTTCGGGCGCGCCCAATTCCAAGCCGGGGCGCGGGCGCAATTGGTTGCCCTGGTTGCGCGGCAACACGGTTTCCACCAGAACGGTGGCTTTCAGGGCCATCGCCAAAACCTCGTCCAGGTCCGAACCGGAGATGTTCAATTCGATGTTGCGTCCGCCCCCGATGCCGCGACCAAACAGGGATGGCTGGCGAATAAAGCCAAAGGTTCCAGGTTCTTTGAACACCGGCCCTCGCAACACCGGGATCAATTCGGCGACCCGGCTGGGGTCCACCGCGCGGGCCCCGATCATGGTTCCGCTGGGCCTGGCGACAAAGAAAAAATCGCGAATTTTGGGGGGCTCCCCGGGTTTTGATTCCGGCCCCGTTTCAGATTCCCACAACGGCCGCACGGCATTTTCGACGTCTTGCGCGGTTTTGGTGGTGGTGGCGAGATTGTAGCCCGGCGGCGGCAGAATAAAGCCAAACACCAAATTGCGATTTCCCGTCGGCAGGTATTCTTTTTGCGGTGCCATCAGCCACGTGGCGCTGGCCCCAGCCCCCAGCAACAGCACCACCACGATCAAGGCCAAAACCCGGTTGTGCGCCACCGCGTGGGTAAAGCGGACGATCAATCGCGTGAATTTGGCCGCGCCCAGGTCGATCAACCGCAGCGCGCCCCAGTGGCTTGGTTCGGGCACAGAGGTCAACATGCGGTTGCTGAGCGCCGGGATCACCGTCACCGCGACGATCAGCGACAACACCACCGCGACCGAGATCGCCACCGCGATATCGCGAAACAATTGACCGGCTTCCAGTTGCATCACCAGGATGGGCACGAACACCATCACCGTGGTCAGTGCCGACACCAAAACCGCGCCCCAGACCTGGGACGCGCCTTTGTATGCGGCATCGCGGGCACTGAGGCCCGCCTGGCGATGTCGAAAAATGTTTTCCAGCACCACGATTGCGGCGTCCACCACCATGCCGACGGCAAACGCAATGCCCGCCAACGAGATCACATTGATCGACCGACCCAGTGCCGCCATGGCGACGAACGCACCGATAACCGACACCGGAATGGCGATGGAAATGATCAACGTGGCCGGTCCGGAGCGTAAAAACAGCATCAACACCAAGGCCGCCAAGGTGCCGCCCATCCAGATGTTTTGGCGGACCAGATCAATCGCCGATTTGATGTACACGGTTTCGTCGTAGACCTGTTCCAAAATCAATTTGTCACGGGGCAGGGGGCCGGCGTTCAATTCGGCCACCGCAGCTTGTAGCGCGGACATGATTTCGATCACGTTGGCCCCGGTTTCACGTTCCACGTTCATCGCCATGGCCTGTTCACCGGAGCGGCGGATAAACGCGGTGGGATCTTTGTTGACGAACGTTACGGTGCCGATGTCGTTCACCGTGACCCGGGCGACGCTTTTGCTGATCGGGTCTTGAATGGAGCGGATGACCACCGCCTCAACCTGTTTGACGGTGCTCAGTTCGCCTTCGGTGCGGACCACGTAGCGGCGCTTGCCTTCATCCACACTGCCCGCCGTGGCCGAAGAATTGGCACTGCGCAGGGCGCGCACCACCTGGGGTACGGTCAAGCCAAAATTGGCCAGTTGGGTGGGCTCAATGGTGATGCGCATTTCCCGCGTGGTGCCGCCGTAAATGTTCATTCCGGCGACCCCGGGGACCCGTTCCAAACGATCTTGAATGACGTCTTCAGCGTAGTCGCCATAGGTATAGATATCGCGCGTGTTGCCGGGCAGGCGTTTCAGGGTGAACCACGCAATGGGGGTGTCTTCGCTGCCACGGGTGGCCAAGGTGGGCTTGTTGACCTCGTCGGGGTAGCCTGAAATGCGGTCGAGGCGGTTGGACACCAAAAGCAAGGCTTTGTCCATGTCCTGGGTCAGATTGAATTCCAGCGTGATCGAGGCGCGGCCCTGTTGGGCGCGACCGGTCATGCGGTCGAGCCCTTCCAGGCCGCGCAGAACGTCTTCCTGGCGGTTGAGAATTTCCCGTTCGATTTCTGCCGGCGCGGCTCCGGTCCAACTGGTGCGCACGCTGAGCACCGGCTTGCGGATATCGGGGGTCAACTGGATGGGAATGCGTTCCAGCGCCAAAATACCAAACAAAACCACCATCAAGACCGCTGAAACAACGGCGATGGGGCGGTCGATGGAGGTTTTGATCAGGTTCATCGGGGTGCGGCCCTATTGGCGGTTGATTTCGATGGCTTGGCCCGTGGCCAGGCGTTCGTTGCCGCGCACCACCACCTGTTCACCCGGTTGCAGGCCGTTCAACACGATGAAGCGCGTGCCTACGGCTTCGCCCAAGGTGACGGCGCGCAAGGCGACTTTGCCATCCTCGGCGACAAACACCACCTGTTTTTGGGCTTTGGTGAGCACCGCGTCCTTGTGCACCGTGACCACGGTTTGATCCGCTCGGGCGGGGATCAAAAGGGTGACCGATTGATTGGCGGCGGCCCCGATGATGGTGGCATCGGGCTGGGGCACGAAACGGGCTGTGCGGGTGCGGGTCAGGGCGTTTTCCTCGGGCACGACGGCGCGCACGCGGGCGGTTTTCGGGTCTGTATCGTTCGCGTCAAGGGCGCTGTTGGTGGTGAAAACAACCACGGTTCCGGGAACCAACGCACGGGTGCGCCGGGCGGGCACGTCGGCTTCGATTTCCATGTTGGCATCGTCAACCAGCGTAAACACCGGCTGACCGGTGTTGAGGTAGGTGCCGATTTCGGTGTGGAGCGCAGACACCACGCCGCCATAGGGGGCCTTGATTTGGGCGTTGTCGAGATCAATTTGGGCCAGTTTCAGGTTCGCCGTGGCGCGATCCAGGTCCGCTTCGGCTCCGGCGGCCCCGCTTTGGGATTTGGCCAGTTCTTTTTGAGCATCTTCAAAGCGCGCGGCGCTGAAGGCGGCTGATTTTCTCAGATTTTGTAAGCGTTGCAGTTCCTGGCGGCGCAACCCGATTTGGGTTTTGGCGTTGGCCAAACGGGCCTTGGCGCTATTGACCTCGGCGGTGCGCAAGGCCTTCGCCCAGGTGAGGCTGTTGTCAAGCAAACGGGCCATCACGTCGCCGGTTTTGACCCGGTCGCCGACCCGCACCAAAACCTCTGCCACCACACCCTTGCTGATCACCGACACCAGCCCGGATCGTTGGGCCACCAGGCGCCCGATCACCGGCACGGTTTGGCGGGGGCGTTCGGCGATTACGGTATCGACGCTGACCCGTGCGGCGCGGGGGGTGGACTTGGGTTTTGAGACTTGTGCCAAGGCCGGGCTTGCAGCCAGAAAAACAACGCCCAGGAGTGTGAGCGCGACAGCACGAATGGGGGAGGCGGCAATCATGAAAGCTCCAAATTTTGAAATCATCTAAAGTATGTTGTAGGGGGTGCGTGAATTTGCCGTCAAGGTTACAATTGTGGCGAAATGTGTCATCGGGGACCAAACGCTGAGGGAGCAAACCAGTTTGAGCACGCTTTTATATACGCATCCACAGTTTTTGGCCCACCAACCCGGTGCGGGCCATCCCGAGCACCCGGATCGTCTGCGGGCCGTGGCGGATGCTTTGTCCGGGCCTGAATTTGACGCTTTGGTGCGCCGGGACGCGCCAAGGGGCTCTGTCTGGGATCTTAAGCGGGTGCACGACGATGATTATATTCAATCGGTGTTCGGCCAGGTCCCGGGGCCGGGCTCAGATGATCAGGTGGTGCGCCTCGACCCCGACACGTTGCTGAGTTCTGGATCCGGCGATGCCACATTGTATGCCTTTGGCGCAGCCGTGGCGGCGGTCGATGCGGTGGTGGCAGGGGATGCGGACAATGCCTTTTGTGCGGTTCGCCCCCCCGGTCACCACGCAGAACGCGACCGGGCGATGGGCTTTTGCGTGTTCAACAACATCGCCATCGCGGCGTTTCATGCCTTGGAACTGGACGCGATTGAGCGGGTCGCGGTGATGGATTTCGATGTGCACCACGGCAATGGTACGCAACAGGCATTTTGGTCCCATGAGAATCTGTTTTATGCCTCGATCCACCAATCGCCATGCTTTCCAGGTACGGGGGGGGAACGCGAACGCGGGGCGTTCGCGACCATCGCCAACGCGCCGTTGCCGCCGGGCAGTGGGGGGGCTGAACTGCGCGATGCGTTTGGTTTTTTGCGCCCCGCCCTGAAAGATTTCAGGCCTGACCTGGTGCTGGTCTCGGCAGGGTTTGACGGCCATCACGCCGACCCTCTGGGCGGTTTTGATCTTACCGGGCAAGACTTTACGTGGCTGACCGACGAGCTTTTGAAAATCGCCGACCAAAGCGCCAAAGGGCGCTTGGTGTCGGTGTTGGAGGGCGGTTATAATCTGGATGCGCTGGGACGTTCGGTGGCGAAGCACGTTCAAGCCCTGATGAGCGCTTAAAGCCCTTGCGAGTTGTTTGCCGTGGCCCTAAAGTCCGGCAAAAGAAAGGCGGACCTATGGCCGAAAGTTCACAGACCACGGCAATTCCCAAAGACATTCAAAAACTCAGCTTTGAAAACGCGTTGGCGGAGCTGGAAACCATCGTGCGCGACCTGGAAGACGGGCGCGGCGAACTGGAAGGCGCGATCAAGGCGTTTGAACGCGGCACCTTGCTGAAACGTCACTGCGCCGCCAAGCTCAAAGAAGCCGAAGCGCGGATTGAACAAATTCTCCCCGGCGGTGCGGATGGCAACGGTGCCGAGGGTTTGAGTACGGCGGAGTTTGATTGAGGTGTCCTATCATTTCGATATGGCGGCTTTTCACGCCCAGTTGGCCCAGGACGCGGAATTTATTACCCGTGCGCTGGATACCTTGTTGCCCATCGACCAAGGCCCCGAAGGCCGATTGATGGACGCGGTGCGCTATGCGGCGTTGCTGGGGGGTAAACGGGTGCGTCCGTATCTGACGCTGCACACCGCAGCGCTGTTTAACGTCGATGTGAAACAGGCCTTGCGGGTCGCTGCAGCGGTGGAAATGGTGCATTGTTATTCCCTGGTTCACGATGATTTGCCCGCCATGGACGACGACGATGTGCGCCGTGGGCAGCCGACCTGTCACGTCAAATTTGACCAGGCCACGGCGATTTTGGCGGGCGATGCGCTGTTGACCCGGGCATTTGAGATTTTGGCCGAAGACGGCACTCACCAAAACGCCCATATTCGCATTGAATTGACCGGGGAATTGGCCAAGGCGTCCGGGGCCTTGGGCATGGTGGGTGGGCAGATGTTGGACCTGGTCGCCCATCAACACGATCTGGATGTGAGCGAGGTCACCCGCTTGCAACGGATGAAAACCGGCGCGTTGATTAATTTCGCGTGCATTGCCGGGGCGATCATCGGCAAGGCGTCTTGCGGCGCACGGCACAAACTGCATTCCTACGCCCACGATGTTGGCTTGGCGTTTCAAATTGCCGACGATTTGCTGGACGCGACCGGCGATTGCGATCAGGTCGGCAAACGCACCGGTAAAGACGCCGAACAGGGCAAGGCGACCTTTGTTTCGCTGATGGGCATTGACGCGGCCCGCGAACAGGCCATTTTATTGCGGGATCAAGCCATTGATCAGCTTGATATTTTTGGCGATAAAGCCGACCCGTTACGCGATATAGCGTATTTTGTGGTAAACCGCGTATCCTGACGGCTTCACTTTCATTGCGTCGGCGGGCATAACCGACGCCACTAACATCTGTAGGGAACGACCTTGTTGAAACCGAATGTCACCAACGGGGGGGCGACACCACTTTTGGACCGGGTTGAAAAACCAGGCGATATCCGGAAGTTCACCACCGCTGATCTCAAAACCCTGAGTAACGAGTTGCGCGCGGACACGATCCGCAACGTGTCTTTTACCGGCGGGCATTTGGGCTCGTCTTTGGGCGTGGTGGAATTGACCGTGGCGCTGCACCATGTGTTCAACACCCCCGACGACCGGTTGATTTTCGACGTCGGCCACCAGTGTTATCCGCACAAAATCCTGACCGGGCGGCGCGACAAAATGTCCACCTTGCGCCAACCGGGCGGGTTGTCGGGGTTCACCAATCGAAGCGAAAGCGAATATGACCCGTTTGGCGCGGGGCACAGCTCTACGTCGATTTCGGCGGGGCTGGGCATGGCGGTGGCGCGCGATTTAAACGGCGGTCACAGCAATGTGGTGGCGGTGATCGGCGATGGCGCGATGAGCGCCGGAATGGTTTTTGAAGCGCTCAACCACGCCGGATCGCAATGTTCGCGGCTGGTGATTATTCTCAACGACAATGATATGTCGATCGCCCCCCCGGTGGGCGCGATGAGCGCTTATTTGTCGCGCCTGATTTCCTCCAAGACCTACCGTTCGGCGCGGGATTTTGCCAAGCAATTGACCCGCAAATTGCCCAAAATGCTCGAAGACACCGCGCGCCGGGCCGAAGAATACGCCCGCACCCTGGTTACCGGCGGCACCATGTTCGAAGAAATGGGGATATATTACGTCGGTCCCATTGACGGGCACAATTTGGACCATTTGTTGCCGGTGCTGAAAAACATCCGTGACGACGAAGGCCAAGGCCCGGTGTTGTTGCACGTGGTGACGCAAAAAGGCTATGGATACACCCCGGCGGAAACCGCGTCGGACAAATACCACGGCGTCGGCCGCTTTGATGTGGTGACCGGAAAACAGGTGAAAGCCACCACCAACGCGCCCAGTTACACCAAGGTCTTTGCCGAAGAATTGCTGCGTTTGGGGGGCCAGGACGACAAAATTTGTGCGATCACCGCAGCCATGCCGTCGGGCACCGGGTTGGATTTGTTCGCGGGTGCCTATCCCGATCGGTTTTTTGATGTGGGCATCGCCGAACAGCACGCGGTAACCTTTGCCGCCGGGCTGGCCAGCGAAGGCTTTAAACCGTTTTGCGCCATTTATTCGACCTTTATGCAACGCGCTTATGACCAAATCATCCATGACGTGGCGATCCAGAAACTGCCCGTGCGGTTTGTTTTGGACCGCGCCGGGTTGGTCGGTGCGGATGGGGCCACCCATCACGGCGCGTATGATTTATCGTATCTGAATTGCATCCCGGGGATGGTGGTGATGGCCCCCGCCGACGAAGCCGAATTGATGCACATGACGGCAACCGCGGCGGCCTATGACGCGGGTCCGATCGCCATGCGCTATCCCCGCGGCGATGGTGTCGGCGTGGAACGTCCCGTCGCAGGCCAGGTGCTGGCGATCGGTCGGGGACGGATTGTCAAGGACGGTGCGACGGTGGCGTTGGTGTCGCTGGGCACGCGGCTGGCGGCGACGCTGGCGGCGGCGGAATTGTTGGCGGCGCGGGGCTTGAACGCGACGGTGGCCGATGCGCGGTTTTTAAAGCCCCTGGACACGAACTTGATCACCGATTTGGCCATCCGCCACGATGTCTTGATCACCATCGAAGAAGGCAGCCTGGGCGGTTTTGGCACGGCGGTGCTGCATCACCTCGCCGACCAGGGGATGTTGGAGGGGCAGGTGAAGGTGCGCAGCCTGCATCTGCCGGATGTCTTTATTGAACAAGATAGCCAGGCGGCGCAGTTGAAAACCGCCGGGCTGACCGCCGACGATATTGCCACGGCAGCGTTAAATGCGCTGGGCCTGGATGTGGCCGACGTGTCCGAGCGGGCCTGATCGATGGCGGCGGTGGCCAAGATGCGCCTGGATCAATTGTTGGTCGAACGCGGCCTGGTCGAAAGCCGCAGCCGCGCCCAGGCCCTGGTCATGGCCGGGAAGGTGTATGCGGACACCAAACGCCTGGACAAGGCCGGACAACAAGTCAAGGTCGATAGCGCCCTTGAAATCAAAGGTCAAGACCACCCATGGGTGTCGCGCGGCGGCCTGAAACTGGAAAAGGGCCTGGACCACTTTGGCGTGTCGGTGGCGGGCAAAACCTGTATCGACGTGGGGGCATCGACGGGCGGTTTCACGGATGTCTTGTTGGCGGGCGGCGCGGCCAGGGTCTATGCGGTGGATGTCGGCCACGGCCAATTGGCGTGGCGGTTGCGCGGTGACGCGCGGGTGGTGGTGATGGAAAAAACCAACGCCCGTCACCTCACCGCTGACGACATTCCCGACCCCATCGATATGGTGGTGTGCGATGCGTCGTTTATCGGACTGCAAACGGTGTTGCCCGCGGCCCTGAATTTAACCCGGCCCGGCGCACACCTGATCGCGCTGATCAAACCGCAGTTTGAAGTCGGTCGGGGCCGGGTCGGAAAAGGTGGCGTGGTGCGCGACCCCGACCTGCATGCAGAGGTCTGTACCCGGACCGAAAATTGGCTCAACAGCCGTCCTGACTGGACCGTTCAAGGCCTCACCACAAGTCCCATCAAAGGCCCCGAAGGCAACACAGAATTTCTCATCTGCGCCAGCCGGATCTAAAAAGTAAACGGGGTTCTCCGTCATCGTCATTTCAAATTGACGTCGGCATCATTCATGGTTTTGCGGCGCTGGGCGCGCCTGGCTTTCATGCGGCGTTTGTGTTCGGCTTCTTTGGCGCTTATTTTGCTGGCAAAAACCACCATCATTATTTGGCTGCCGATGATCGCCAACAAGGCGATCATAAAGGTTGCCGAGACCCAGTAAATCAAGTGGGCCAAGGTGATGTCTTCGATCATGAACACGTGGTAGAAAAATACAAACACCCACAAAACAACTTCGGACAGGATAAACAGCCGATACGAAATGCGCTGTGAAAGGGGCCGGGGCTGTAGCTGATTTGAGATCACAAACAGCAAGGCACTCAAAATTCCACCCAACAGGCTGGCCGTGAACAAGGCCGCGCTGATCACGGCGATCCACGCCTGCATTTCCGTAAAATTAAAGGCCCTGAGCAGGTCTAGATAAGCTTCCGCCATGGACACCTCCTCGGTGCGGTCGTTCCCGACCATTTTGTATGCCCGATATTCGTTTTAGCCCCACATTCGCATCACCTGATATGCAGGACCAAAATGCGCGTAAACCTCAGTATTGTCGACTGAAAAATGATTTTGTGACGTTAGTGATGATGTTTTTGTCGTGATTGTGCCGTTTTTTTAAGAAGGCTCCTGGTCGGCGGCCGTTTCGGCTTCCAGCCAGGCGCTTTCGGCCTGGTGGAGTTTTTTCTCAATTTTCCCAAGGTGAATTTGCAGGCGGGTCAAATCGTCGTTGGTGCCCTCATAGAGGCCGGGATCGGCAAGCTTTTTTTCGATTTTTTCTTTTTCCAAGGCCAAGCGGGCGACCTCTTTTTCGGATTTTTGGGCATTTTTGCGCATCTGGTTGGAGGCGGCACGGGCATCGGCACGGGCTTTGCGCTCGGCTTTTTTATCGACGCGGGGGGATTTTTCAGCGGTTTTCTCGCCGCCGCCCCTGCGGCTGCGCCGAGCTTCCATCAGCAAGCGTTTGTAATCGTCCAAATCGCCGTCGAACTGGGTACATTTCCCGCCCTCGACCAACCACAACCGATCACACACCAGTTCCACCAAATGTGGGTCGTGGCTGACCAAAACCACCGCACCGTCATAGGTGTTGAGGGCTTCGACCAAGGCCTCGCGGGCATCCACGTCGAGATGGTTGGTGGGTTCATCCAACAACATGATGTGCGGTGCGGTGCGGCTCATATTGGCAAACAACAGCCGCGCTTTTTCACCCCCGGACAGGTTCTCAATCGGGGTGTCGGCCTTGGCTTTGTCAAAACCAAAGCGGCCCAATTGGCCGCGTACCCGCGATTCGGTCAGACCTTCCATGCGCCCTTGCATGTATTCGAACGCGGTGAGGTCCGCGGGCAGTTCTTCGGCCTGGTGCTGGGCAAAATAGCCGACCTGTAATTTGGACGATTTAACTGCTTTGCCGTCTTGCGGTGCGATCCGCCCGGCCAACAGCTTCATCAACGTCGATTTGCCGTTGCCGTTGGCCCCCAACAGGGCGATGCGGTCGTCCATATCGATGCGCAGGTCAAGGTCCCGCAAGATTGGTTTGCCCGGTTGATAGCCGATCTCGACCTCATCCAGGGCAATGAGCGGGGGGGACAGCGGGGTGGGGTCGGGAAAGGTGAAACTGGTGGCTTTGTCTTCAATCACCGCCGCGATGGGTTCCATCCGTTCGAGCATTTTAAGACGGCTTTGCGCTTGGCGGGCCTTGGTGGCCTTGGCGCGAAAGCGATCGACAAAGGCCTGGATGCGGCGTTGCTCGGCCAATTGCCTGGTTCGGCCCTTGACCTGTTGAGAGAGCCGTTCACGGCGGGTTTTTTCAAAAAAATCATAATTTCCGGTGTAGCGCACCAGTTTTTGTTCTTCGAGGTGGACAATCTCGTTCACAGCCGTGTTGAGCAAGGTGCGATCGTGGGAAATCACCATCACCGTGCCTTGCCAGTTTTCCAAATAGCTTTCCAGCCACATGGTTGCTTCCAGGTCGAGGTGGTTGGTGGGCTCATCCAACAGCAACATGTCCGGTGCCGCAAACAGCACCGCAGCCAGCGCCACGCGCATGCGCCAGCCGCCGGAAAAATCGCTGCATGGGCGTTGCTGGGCGTCTTCGTCAAAACCCAATCCGGATAAAATCCGCGCCGCGCGCGCCGGGGCGGCGTGGGCACCGATGTCGGCCAAACGGGTGTGAATGTCGCCGATGCGGTGTGGGTCGGTGGTGCTTTCGGCCTCAAGCAGCAGCGCGGTGCGCTCGGTGTCGGCGGCCAGCACGGTGTCGACCAGACTTTCCGCTCCGGCGGGCGCTTCCTGGGCAACCATGCCCAGTTTGGCCCCCTGGCGCAGCGTGATCGAGCCGCCATCGGCGGCGATTTCGCCGGCAATCAGCTTGAACAAGGTTGATTTTCCGGTGCCATTTCGGCCCACCAGGCCGACTTTATGACCCTTGGGGATGGCGATGGTCGCGGCTTCTAACAAGAGCCGGCCGCCGATGCGATAGGTTAGATCTTTGATGTGCAACATGGCGGCGCTTTTAGCACAGCGTTGGCGAGGGGGAAACAAGATCTGACATAAGAACCCTTCCAAGTTAAAAACCTGCTCTTGTCAGCCGGGGGTGATCCGGTTATAACCCCGCCATTCGGCCTATCTCGAGGCCGCATGAAATTTTCCCTTAAACAGCAAAAGGCTCTTGAGCATGGCTGTCGAACGCACATTATCGATTATCAAACCGGACGCGACCGAACGCAATTTGACCGGCAAGATCAATTCTTACATCGAAGCTGCGGGTCTGCGCATCATCGCGCAAAAACGTATTCGCTTAACCCGTGATCAGGCGGAAGCTTTTTACGCGGTCCACAAGGAACGCTCGTTCTTTGGCGAATTGGTGGACTTCATGTTGTCCGGCCCCGTGGTCGTGCAAATTCTGGAAGGCGAAGACGCCATCGCGACATACCGCGGTGTGATGGGTGCCACCAACCCCGCCAACGCGGACGACGGCACGATCCGCAAGGATTTCGCCATTGATGTGCAAAACAATTCGGTTCACGGATCGGACGCGCTGGAAACGGCTGCGGAAGAAACCGCGTTCTTCTTTTCGGGCATTGAAATCGCCGGTTAATTCCCGGCTTTGCGCTTGAAACGCTTTAAGGCCGCTCCCCGGCAAAGGGGGCGGCTTTTTTGTGTCTTATGCCTGGTCGGTGAAACCGTAAAGTGGCTGGACCGGTTGTTGGATATTTTTGTTTTTGAAGTCTGGCCCGATCCCGACCATCAAGCAAACCTATCTCGGCATTGGCACTGAGTTGTGCCCGCCGGGTGCGCATAAGCTGCGTGATGCATGCCTCAATGGGTCGCCGCAGAAGGTGCTGATAATTCCAATTTCCACACGACGGCGGGCGGAGTGTTGCGCCATACAAAGGCAACCCTTGTGGCCTTGATCCCGAGCCGTGACAAGACCTGCCGGGAGACCGGCGGCGTTGGTCCATATGTAAACTGAATAAGAAACCCATCCGGTGCCAGCAGGCCGAACGCTTGCCTCAAGATGGCATATTGCTTGCGGACGTCAAAAAGCAGCATCGGGAGGCCTGAGACGATGGTCTTTATGGTGTGGAGTTCTTCTTCGTCATGAACGGTTTGGGCATCACGAACCGCCCGGGAAAGCCGGGTAACATCTCCGTGAAGAATACGGAGGCTTGGAAAACGCTGGTGGAGTGTATCAATCATGGACAGATTTTTTTCGATGACCATGACCTGGCTTGAGCCGATGCCCGCCTGGAGGATGGCTTTGGTAATCGCGCCGGTGCCAGCGCCCAATTCCAAAACAGTTCCCTTGGCGACAACGGGGACCTGCGCAGCCATGGCATGAGCCAGCGAGGAACTGCTGGGAAGTATGGCACCGATTTCTCTTGGGTTGCGGATCCATTGCCAAAAAAAGGACTTATTGTGTGCGTCGAAATTATGTGTATCAAGCATGATTTCACTTTCCAGATTTAAACGGCGCGAGAAGGTCTTTAACTTCGGAACTATCGATGGATCATTAGGTTTTGTGTCATAGCCTGATCATTGCCAATACTAAGATGAGCGGAGCACCAAAAGCAAATGGCATCATGCAATGGCGTTAGGCGACGTGATTCCACGACCGCTTTCTGGCGCACCGATAATCCCTTCCTTTTTAGACTTTGACACGGACAACGGCTATGCGGTCATGGCTGTCGCTCAGGCCAATTTTTGTTTCCAAACGCGTCACGGGCATTTTCGAACAAGACCCCGCTGGACACTTTGTAGCAAGAAGGTGACACATCAAAAAGGTGACAAAAAGGCAAATTTTGGCAAGCCCCTGGTACCCCAAACACTAAACGGCTATTTTTGAAACGTCTTTTGCGCAAAAGGTCCGTACAAACGCAAAAAGCCCGCCAAGGGGCGAGCTTACGTATTGAAAAACTTGGTGACCCCTGCGGGAACCGTTTGCACCACATGCCTAACCCATTGATATAAAATAAGTGTCTAATATCGATAACTTAGTATCCGTCCGAAAAGGTAATGAATCATTAGAAGTTTCTGTGATTCAAGGGTCTTATCTCTCATTGAAGGATAAGACAGATGTGGACTTCAGAAAATCGTGGCTCCTGTGACCGCAGCAAACTGCGTTACCCGAGTGACGTGACGGATGAGGAATGGGCGTACATTGCGCCATTGATCCCGCCAGCCAAGCGTGGCGGCCGTAGGCGGAGCGTTAATGTCCGCGAAGTGGTGAACGGCCTGATGTATATCCTGAGCACCGGCTGCCAATGGCGTGCGGTGCCCAAGGACCTGCCGCCACGCAGCACGCTGTTTGAGTATTTTGACCTTTGGGATTATGATGGGACGCTGGATCGAATACACCATACGCTTTACATCAAATGCCGCGAAGCGATGGGACGTGAGGCCAGTCCGACGGCATGCGTGATCGACAGTCAGAGTGTGAAAGGCGCGGAAAAAGGGGGGCCTGCATCGATCCGTCGGGCTACGACGCGGGCAAGAAAATCAACGGCAAGAAGCGCCACATCCTTGTCGATACGGTAGGGCTCCTGCTTCACGCAGTGGTTCATCCGGCCAGTATCCAGGATCGGGATGGCGGCGCTTTGGTCCTTGGGACCTTGTTCGGCAGCTTTCCATTTCTGATCAAACTCTTTGCCGACGGTGGATACCGGGGGCCGATTTTCAAACAGGCGCAGAAAAATATATTGCCCTGCCTGGAAACTGAAATCGTCAAACGGTCGGATCCGGCGGTCGGCTTTGAAGTCATCCCCAGAAGGTGGGTCGTGGAAAGAACTTTCGCATGGCTCGGCAGGTGCCGCCGTCTCGCCAGGGACTTTGAGAACCGCACCAGGACCGCCCGAGCTTTCCTCCTCCTGGCATCAATTCGCCTGATGTCTAGAAAACTTTGTTTAAACACATAAACTTTTCGGATGGACTCTTAGTAAGGTTTAGTGTCCGCAAACCTGTTCATTTATGTTTCCGCCCATTTCAATGAGGTAATCTTTTCGAGGTCCCATTCTCCTATTTTATGGTACCACTGAAGGACTTGAGATAGGGCGAGATCACCTCATTTCGAGAAAGTCGATAAAGGAACAATCATGAAAAAACAATCAGGAAAGAAATTGTCCCTGATAGGGTCCATATCGTTGGGAACAGGAGTCATGATTGGTGCCGGCATATTTGTGCTGATGGGGCAGATCGCCGAATTGGTGGGAAACCTTTTCCCCCTCGCTTTCCTGGCCGGTGCGGTCGTCGTCGGCTTCAGTGCCTACTCGTATGTTAAATTTTCAAATGCCTACCCCTCGTCGGGTGGCGTCGCCATGTTTACACGCAAAGCCTACGGACCCGGCACCATGGCTGGGACCTTTGCACTTCTCATGTATGTCTCGATGGTCATTGCTGAGAGTCTCGTCGCACGTACCTTTGGCGCCTATACGCTCCGACTGTTCGATGTGGAAAATACTGCCGTGCTCGTGCCCATACTGGGCGTATTGTTGATCGCTTTCGCCTATATCATCAATATTTCTGGCAATAAAATCATCGAAAGAACCGCCAATCTAACCGCAATTATCAAGGTTGCGGGGATCGCTGTGCTGGCTTTGGCCGGACTTGCCGTTGCAGGTTTTCCGTCGGTGGAAAGCTGGACCAATGCCAATGAAAGGGTCGCGACGGGTGGCGGTTTTAATTTTGTGGCCGCCCTCGCCCTGTCCATTCTGGCTTACAAAGGCTTTACCACCATCACCAATCAAGGCGGCGATATCGTCGACCCGCATCGTAACCTGGGGCGTTCCATCATCCTGTCCATCCTGATCTGTACCGTCGTCTATACGCTTCTGGCGTTATCCGTCGCCAGCAGCTTAAGCGTCGAGGAAATCATCACGGCAAAAAATTATGCCCTTGCCGCCGCAGCCAAGCCTGTGTTCGGAGATTTGGGCCTCTTGTTCACGGTGTTGCTGGCCATCGTTGCGACCGTTTCGGGTTTGATTGCCAGTATTTATTCAGCTTCCAGAATGCTGGCCATGCTCAGCGACATGAAGCAGTTGCCAATGCTATACCGAGGCTTTAAAAATCCGGGCCTGGTATTCACAGTCGCGCTGGCCATCGCCTTGACCGCGCTCTTTGATTTGACACGCATCGCCTCGATCGGCGCCATATTCTACCTGATCATGGATATTGCCATCCATTGGGGACTTTTTCGCTATCTCCTCAAGGATACGAAGGCAAACCCTATCATTCCTGTGATCGCCATCCTGCTGGATGTCGTTATTCTGGGCGCATTTTTGCTGTTGAAATATGAAAGTGATCCGCTGGTTATTATCGTTTCCCTGATCGGTTTCGTGGCCATCCTAATTTCGCAACGGCTTTTTATGATAACGCATACAGACAGCAGTGGCGTTATGAGCATGGAAATGGGGGGTGAGATGGGGAAAGGTAGAGAGATGGCAATGGACGATGATGCGAAAATGGAAGACAATAAGGAAATGTCCGATGGCATGGATATGGACAAAGAGAGGTCGTGATCTCCGGGGGCTCAAAATAATTTACCTGTCCGTCGTCATATCTTCTTTGCACAAATGCCAGCGTCATCTGCACGGATATCAACGGCGAGTTGGCCAACCGAACGGTGTGCGCAATTCAATCCGCTGGAAATCCTTAATATCGACAATATCAGTATCATTGAAGATGCCGGAGCAATTGCCGAGGCGATGGTCGCGACTTCCGGTCAGGAAAAAGACCAGCATAATGAATTTGGTGATCCGGTCATCCGCCGATAGCCATAGGTCGGACGTTGATCCACGAAGCGGCGGACCTGGGCCGTGATATCGGCGTCTTCGGCCTTGCGATAACGCCCCCGCGAACGGCGATCACCGTTCAACCGGTCAATCAGGTTGGAGCGGGATACCCCAAGTGCCCGGGCCACGGTTTTCACTGGCCAAGCTCCTTCGGCAGCAACGGCAGCCGCGAGATCCGTTTTTTTTGGGACGCCTTATCCAGGGCTTCCTTCAGGATTTCGTTCTCCATGGTCTTGCGACCGAGAAGACGTTCGAGCTCCTGAACCTGACGCTTCAGATGCTTGACCTCGGAATGACCGACAACGGTCTCGTCACGGCTCACAGCGATTGCGCCCCCTTCGCTCATCAACTTGCGCCACCGGAACAGAAGGTTCGGTGCGACCCCATTGCGGCGGGCGACACTCGACACCGTCTCGCCCGGATCAAAACTCTCCTCCACAATACGAAGCTTCTCAGCCGCAGGCCAGCGGCGACGGCGACCGCCATTGGTGATGATTTCAACTTGGTCTTCAAAATAAGACATAGGCATATGCTCAAGGATATCCTTAAGCCTCCGGACTATGTCAGGGTGTCCGGCTCAAATGGGGGCCAGTCCACGTTCCAAGTGATTTTAGCACCACCTTTTCCGTATAATATCCGTACAAACGAAAAAAGCCCGCCAACTGGCGAGCTAACTCATTGAAAAGCTTGGTGACCCCTACGGGATTCGAACCCGTGTTGCCGCCGTGAAAGGGCAGTGTCCTAGGCCTCTAGACGAAGGGGTCTCGTTGGAAGCACGCGTTAAGTAACTGCTCGGTGATGCAAAATCAAGCTCTTTGATTGGATATCCATGGTTTTTTTCGTTGCGGTGTCTTGTGGCGGAACCGTTCCCCGTATCGAGGGAAAAAACAGCCGTTTTGCTACCTTAATGGGGAGCTATACGCGGGCGCAATTGTCATTAAAATAGGACCGGGAAAAATCATATAAGAAGGGGAGCGTACACCTATGCTCAAAGGTAAAGTCTTGATTGCACAGGGCGGTGGCCCAACGGCAGTCATCAATCAATCGCTTGTCGGTGCCATTTTGGAATCGCGGAAGTTTCCCGGTGTCGAACATGTCTACGGGGCGCTGCATGGCGTGTCGGGCATCGTCAACGAAGATTTCCTGGATTTGACCCGGGAAACCACCGGCAATCTGGAATCCGTGGCGCAGACACCGTGTTCGGCGCTGGGTTCGACCCGCGACAAGCCGGATGCCAAATATTGCCAGGAAATTTCCAAGGTCCTTAAAGCCCACGACATCGGCACGTTTTTTTATATTGGCGGCAACGATTCATCCGACGCCGCACGCATTGTCGCCGAACACGCCCACAAAACCGGCCACGACCTGACCTGCATCCACATTCCCAAAACCATCGACAACGATTTGATGGTCAACGACCATACCCCGGGGTTTCCCTCGGCGGCGAAGTTCGTGGCATCCGCATTTGCCGGGATCAATCAAGACAACGCCGCGCTGAAAGGCGTGTATGTGGGCGTGGTGATGGGTCGTCACGCCGGGTTCCTGACCGCCGCCGCCGCCGGGGCGCGGTTGTACAATGGCGATGGACCGCACTTGATTTATGTGCCGGAACGGACGTTCAGCATGAACAGCTTCATCAAGGATGTGAAACGCGTTTATGCCGAACATGGCCGTTGCATCATCGCGGTGTCCGAAGGCATCCATGATGCCAAGGGCACGCCGATCATCACTTCGTTGATGAAAAATATTGAAAAAGACGCCCACGGCAATGTTCAATTGTCCGGCACCGGCGCACTGGCGGATTTGCTGTGCGACCAGATCAAGGCCAAGAGCCAGATCACCCGGGTGCGCGGCGACACGTTTGGCTATTTGCAACGCTCGTTTTTGGGCTGCGTGTCGGACATTGACCAAATCGAAGCCCGCGAAGTGGGCGAAAAAGCGGTTCAGTTTGCGCATTTCTCCGGCAAAAAGCACGGCACGGTGACCATTCACCGCACCGGCGATTATGCGGTGGAATATAAATTGTCGCCGGTCTCGGCGGTTGCGGCGAAAACCAAGGTGATGGCCAAAGGCATGATCAATAAGGATGGCAATGACGTCACCGACACGTTCATGAAATACATCACGCCGTTGTTGGGCCGTGGCGGGTTACCAACCGTGTCACGGTTGGACCGCAACAATTCGGTGCCGAAAATTTTGGCGAAAAATAAATAATCTTTGCGCATGCGCAGCGTTTAAATAACAAAAGCCTGGCGGGGTTCGAAAACGATCCCGTCAGGTCTTTTGTTATTTGGGGCCTTTTGTTTTTTGAGGCGGTGTTTTTGTCCAGCCGTAATGACCCGCGCACCCGGCCAGGCATTCGTCGACATAGCGTTTGACCGGGGCTTCCCAAAACCGGGAATTGGATGCATTGATGGCGAATTCACGGGTTTCGGTGGGAATGTTCATGTTGGGATGGGCGATGCCTTCGGAACATTTGAGTATTGAAAAAATCGTTCCCACCGACACGTTGACATCAATGTTCGACGATCCGTCCAAGGGGTCAAACAGCAACAGGTATTTACCCCGGGGCCCCTGGGGCACTAGCGGTTGAGGCGATCCAGTTCGCGTTTTGCGGCATCGTATTGACGAAATTGCACCGCGCCGGTGGCCAGGGTTTTTTCAAAATAGCGCCGCGCGCGGTTCTGATCGCCGTTGATCAAGGCTTGAATGCCGAGGAAAAAATACCCGGTGCTGCGGCGTTCGTCTCGGGTCTGGGCGGGGCCGCTGGCGATTGCCGTCAAAACCCGATTTTCATCCGTTTGACCGAGGAAATAACCCACCAGCGGCCCCGGCCAGGGGCTGAGGTCTTCACCCCGGGTGTCTTCGGCAAGGCGCGCCTTAGCCTCACGTCCGGCACGGGTGCGGCTTAGATAAAGCCACAAATGGCTGTACAGGCGCAGGCTGGAATCTTGAGCCGCGCCTTGGGTGCGGACAAAATCGGTCACCGCGGCGCTGGGGTTGCCAATATATAAATTTAGATAACCGCGACTGAACAGGGCAAAGGCGTAATTGGGCTTGGCGGCAATGGCGCGGGCGTAATCGCCGATGGCGGACAGTTCATTGCCGGATTTTTCGTTGCTCCAGCCTCGCGCAAACCAGGCTTCGGCGGCGTTGGGGACGAGGGCGACCGCTCGGTTAAGGTCCCGCAAAGCTTGATTGTAAAAACCTTTGTCGATGGCCACCCAAGCTTGGTCAATGAGGGTTTGCGCGGTTTCTTGCGCGGCTGTGTCTGTGATTGAAACGGGGGCCGGGGCGGGTGTTGAGGCGGGCCTGGCGGCCTCTTGGTGGAGGTGCGGTGGCGACGGGGCGGGTTGCTCCACGGGTGGCGGGGCGGGCTTGGCGATCGGCTTGGCGACCAATTTGGGGGCCGTTTGTGCTGTGGGGGGCGCTTTTTCCTTAGCGGCCCGCGCCTCAGGAAGAGGTGCCTGAGGAATGGGTGCTTCAGGAAGAGGTGCTTCAGGAAGAGGTGCCTTGGGGGCGGGACGATTTTGGGCAGGGGGCGGAACCGGAGTTGGGGGCGTAAATTGGGGGGTGGGTTCGGGCACGGGGCTGGGAGGAGCGTTGAAAACGAGTTCCGGGAATCCCGGCAGCACGCCCAAGGAGCTCACGGTCAGTACCCCGCCCACCAATACACTGCCCACCAACAGACCGATCAGCAGCATCGGACGGCGGGTATGAGAAGATGACGGGGCGGAGGCTGCTTGAAAATGGGCCTGTGGATCGGGGGTCGGGTCATCGCCGCGTGGTTGATGGCTTTGCAGACGTTCGGCATCGGATTTTTTCAGGGCTTCGAGGATATAAGACATGGCGTCATTTCCCCGCTGGGGCCAAGGAGGCTTGAACAAGCGGGGCGATGTACGTTTCCCGCGCGACGCCGGTCAGCCGCATCAAGGTTTGCGGGTCGACGGTGCCCGTCGTGTTCAGGCCGTAGGCTTGTTGAAATTGGCGCACCTTTTCCCGCAAGGACGCGCCGAAAAAAACACGACCCTGGCCGGTGATGTCGTTGGTGGCGTCGGCATAACCGGCCTTGGCCAGCAGACGACGCAGTTCCACCACCTGTTGGCCCTGTTGGGCAAAAGACAGCGGGGGACGGATCAGGTCGTGAGGTTTCCACAACACCAATGCGTCACCCAGCCAACGCGCAGCAAACGCCGGGGTGGGCATGGCAATGGTTCGTCCACCAAAATCGACGGTGATTTTTTCCCCGGTATTGGTGTCCAAATTGTTATCCGTGATGGTCGAGATCACCCCATACATTTGTTTTTGATTGGGCATCAAAAAGGACCCCACCAGCGGACGGTTGAGGGCTTTTAACCCGGCCATGTCAAGGGGGCCTTGCCAACAACCGAGGTTCGCACGGGCGGCCTTTTCGCACGGGGTTTGGCCTTCCAATGTCAGGTAATTTTGTTGCCACAGGTCAAACAATTGCACGAAGGCGTTGTCCAGGGTGCCAAGTTGGACGCTGTCGCCGACCTGCGGCGCGGTGTTGTCGTTGGCCACCTGGTTTGGGGCGGGGCTTATGGCGGGGGGGGGCGATATGGCGGATGAGGACGGGGTCTTGGTGAGGGGGAAGGGGTCCCAAAGGCGTTCCACCGTGGCGCGAACGCCCCAGCCATAAGGGTCCAGGGCCCCGATCACCAAGGCGCTGATGAGAATTGCGGCCAGCGCCAGCGTGCGCCAGACGTTTGCGGCGCGTTTGTGGGCCTTTGGGGCGAGAACTTCGGCACTGGCGCGTTGGGCGCGTTTGCGGGTCACTTTTTTGTCACCCTCAACGTAGGCTGCCAACAGCGCGCGGTCGCAGATCGAATTGATCAGTCGGGGGATGCCTTGGGCCGATTTGTGGATCGATTGAACCGCGCCATTGCTAAACACCTGGGGGGTCAACCCGGCAATGTTCAGGCGGTGGTCGATGTAGCGCCGGGTTTCTTGCGCATTTAAGGGGTCCAGGTGAAACCGTGCGGTGATCCGTTGGGACACCTGGCGCATGTGCTTTTGGGCCAGGGTGGAATTCAGTTCGGGTTGCCCGACGAGGATAATTTGCAGCAGTTTTTTGTGAGCGGTTTCCAGGTTGGTCAGCAACCGGACCAGTTCCAAAACGTCCGGGTGAAGGTTTTGTGCTTCGTCGATCATCAGCACCGGATTGCGGTCTTTGGCGTGGGCCTGCAACAGGTGGTGGTTCATGAGGTCGAAAAAATCCTTGAGGCTGGTGGTGCCCGGCGGATAGGGAATGCGCATTTCGTCACAGATTGCCGCCATCAATTCGGCTTCGGTCAGTTTGGGGTTTAAAATCAACGCCAAATCTGTGTTTTCGGGCAACTGTTCCAACAACGCCCGACACAAGGTGGTTTTTCCCGTGCCGACTTCACCGGTGAGCAGCACAAAACCGCCGTTTCCTCCCACCCCATAGAGCAAATGGGCCAACGCGTCCTGGTGACGGCGGCTCATGTACAGATAGCTGGGGTTGGGAATAATGGAAAACGGGTTTTCCGTGATTCCAAAATGGTCCTGGTACAGGGACTGGGTCATAGGTTGGCGCGGTTCCCCAATGCGAATTCAAGGTGCGGGCATGTTAGCACGCGTCGGGTTTTTTTCGAAAGCCACGGGTTTAAAACTCAGACCTGTTCAAGGGTCACCGCAGTGCCGCTGGCGACCACCATCAACATGGATTTTCCATCGCCGGACACTTCGGAATAATCCAGGTCGATGCCGATCACCGCGTCGGCGCCGACGATCAGGGCTTCTCGGCGCAGTTCGGTTAAGCATGTTTTTCGGGCATCACGCAGGACTTTTTGTGACGCGCTGGAGCGCCCGCCGACGATGTCGCGGAGGGATGCGAACATGTCGCGAAACATATTCATGCCGAACACGCATTCTGCGGTGATGATTTCCAAACGACGGGTGATTTTATATTCAGGCATTGAAAATTCGGTGGTGAGAATCAGGTCTTTGGCGATCTTGTCGATCACGGCGGTGGGCAATTCATCGTATTGCTTGTTGGCGATCAGATCTTCGATTTGTTGTTCATTTTTGCCGAATAATCCAAACATCAAGGGGCTCCTTTTGCGTCGTGGGCGTGTTACGGACCGCAGATTGGGTCCATGCAGTATAAACAAAATGCATTTTTGTTGACCACGGCGTATCGTGGCGGTTGAAGGAGTTGACAGCAATTGACATATTAGAGGGACTCCTAGAGCTATCTATTTTCTGTTTTTTTGATTCTATACAGGATCTCCAATGCCGGACATACAAGGCCATATTCTTCAAGCACGGATTTTGGTTGTCGATGATAATGCCACCAATGTGGCGCTGCTGAAAAGACTTCTGCAGACGGAAGGTTATCAGTCCGTCGAGGGGGTTACCGATTCTCGCGAGGTGCTGGGGCTGTATCAGCGTGAGCCCTACGACCTGGTGTTGCTGGACATTCGCATGCCGCATATGGACGGTTATGAAGTGATGGATGCTCTTAAGGCGATCTCCAATGGCGATATTCCGCCGGTTATGGTGTTGACCGCTCAGACAGATATGGATACCAAGCTTAAAGCCCTGGGTGCGGGGGCGCAGGACTTTCTGCACAAACCGTTCGATCGCGTCGAAGCGTTAACCCGGATCCGCAACATCATTGAGTTGCGCTTGCTGCACAAAGAGGTGCGTGAACAAAAGGAACAATTGGAACACAAAGTTCAAGAGCGCACCCAGGAACTGGAAGACACCCGTCTGGAAGTTGTTCACCGGTTGGGGCGGGCTGCGGAATACAAAGACAACGAAACCGGTATGCATGTTGTTCGAATGAGCAAGATTGCCCACCTTCTGGCGCTTGCCATAGGCATGTCGGACGGGGATGCCAATTTATTGTTGCACACCAGTCAGATGCACGACATTGGCAAAATCGGAATTCCCGACGAGATTTTATTGAAACCCGGCAAGTTGAATGCGGATGAATGGGACGTGATGAAAACCCATGCCCGGATCGGTGCGGAAATTTTAGGCGACCACGCGTCGCCGTTGATGCAAATGGCGCGCATCGTGGCGAGCACGCATCACGAAAAGTGGGATGGCAGCGGATACCCTCTGGGTCTGACAGGCGATGCGATCCCCTTGGTCGGGCGGATCACCGCAGTGGCGGACGTGTTCGATGCGCTGACTTCGGAACGGCCCTACAAAAAAGCCTGGTTGGTCGAGGATGCGGTGGCGTTTATCAAGGAACAGTCGGGTCGCCACTTTGACCCGGCGGTGGTGGATAAGTTTTGCGAGCACATTGATGAAGTGGTGGACATTCGCAATACGCACCGCGATACCTTTGATGTGGTCAAAAACCCTTAAGAGGCCGTTGTTTCGGGTGCCGCTGCCAGCTGGGGGCCCCGTTAGCTGGGGGCACCGCTAGCTGGTGATGCGCCAGGTGCCGTCTTCTTGACGGCATGCGGTTCCGGTGGCGCGTTGTTCGCTGCCATTGATGGTGACGTATTGTTCGAATTCGCGGCAAAAGTTGCCGTTGGCGTCCTGATAGGTGCGGGTCGGGGTGACGGTTCCGCTGTTGCCGCTGTCAGGGTTGCGCCACGCCGACGCGGACCCGGTGGGGGCTGATTCCAGAGATTTTTGGCTGGTGCGTTCCATCATCATGCGATCATTTTGGTCCAGTGATCGACCGACCGATGATCCGGCGATGGCACCAAGCACGGCCCCGGCCCCGGTGGCAAACAATTGACCTTTACCGCCGCCGACCTTGGACCCTAAAACCCCCCCGACAACTGCGCCGGTGACGGCCCCGATGGTTTCTTTTTGCCCGGCGTTCTGCACCGATTCGCATCCGCTGAGAAAAGCCACCGAGAGAATGACTGGAAGAAAAATTTTGATCATATTGGCCTCCCGTTTGGGGGTGTTTACATCGGGCTTCGACAAGCTACAATTGTACGCCTTTTGCGCGTCAAGGGTAAGGGGGTGTTTGTTCGGGCCTCCGGGTTAAACTCTGAATAGGGGGATTTGTTATGTTTGCAGCGCGTTTCGGGCATGTTTCCAAGGCCTTACTTGGGGCTGCGGTGGTGGCGGGGATGGCCAATCCGGTTTATGCTCACTCCCTTCCTTTGGTCGTGTCGCAAAACGTGGTGGTGGTGTCCGGTGATGGTTCCGAAAGCCCTCAGGAACTGTTCGAAGGGGCAACCCGCATGGCGATGAAGGCGTTGGAATTGCTGATCAGGACATTGCCTCAATATGAAGCTCCGGTGGTGTTGAAAAATGGTGATATATTGATCCGTCGCAAACGCGCCGCGCCGCCCTCCGCACCGCAAGAGGGGGATATACCCGACCGGGAACGAATTTGATGGCGCAGGAAATTGTGACAAAAAACAGACTTTTGGAGCTGGTTCGAGGGATTTCGAAAGGGCTTTTGGTCATCTTGGTATGGACCGTTTTGGGGGGGCTTTGGCTCGGCCCCGGGGCGGGGGTCGCGGTGGCTCAAGGTCACTTGGAAGACTTGCAAAAACGCTTGTTTTCCAGTGTGCAAAACAAGGACATGAACGCGTTGCGGGCGGCGGTGAATGCCGGTGCCGATGTCTTTGCCACGGATGCTTTGGGCAATCGGGCCGCCGACATGGCGGTGGATTTGGGCCAGTTTGATATGGCCTATTATTTGCTGGCGGTGATGGACCGTCGCCGCCAGGCAGCCCAAAAAACGGCGCTAAAAACGGTTCAGGAAGCGGCCCCTGAAGTGTCTCCAGTTGATAAGACGCAGCCGTTCCGCGCTGCTCGGGTCGAGCAGCCTGCGCGCGCGGTGGTGTCCCCCCAAACAGAGCCTCAGGCCCCTCAAATTAAAGGCCCCAATCCGTTTGATGTGGTCGTTGTTCGCCAACGCCCGGCGGCGGTGCCCCAGCCCAAATCCCGGCCCAAACTTAAACGCGCTTCCAAGCCTTCGGTGGCCATTTTATCTGCGCCCGTCTCCGCACCCGCAGTGCGCGCCGCACCCGCAGTGCGCGCCGCACCCGCCGTAGCGGGCGTACCCGCCGTAGCGGGCGTACCCGCCGTACCCGCCGTACACGCAGTGCGCGCCGCACCCGCCGTAGCGGGCGCACCCGCGGTGCGCGTCGCACCGGGTGGGGCGTTTGATTTGGTTGCGGGGATGGTGCTGGGCAAGGCGCCGCCGCCCAAGCCGGAGGCGGGTGGATCGCGGTTGCGTCAGGTGGAGTCTTGGCGGTGTGTTTCCAAGGGCCGTTGGGGGCTTGTGTGTTTGGAGCCGGTGGATTGGCCGGAGGAATTGGGGGCTTTTTTCGGCGCGACCGGTGGGCGTCTTTACCGGGGTCAAAACGTGGTGGTTGGTTATAAGGGGGGACGGGCAAATTTCTTTTATGCGGTGTTCGACGCGGCTCAATTCAAGGCCGTGGTGGCGGCGTTCAGCCGACGTTTGGGGCCGCCCGATGTGGTTGGCCAACGTTCGATCAAACCGTTTAAAAAGCTATTGTCGGTCAACCCGGTGCGCACCTGGTACGCGGTCGAGGCGGGAACGGGGCGTAAAATGATGTTGGAGGTGGCTGAATTCGAAGACCAGAGCGGAACCTTTCCGTCGATGGTCGAAGGAGCTGTGAAGTTGACCTATGTCGGTGAACCCGGTGTCTTTCGTTATATTACGCCGGTGGAGTTGCAAGGCTTCAATTGAACGGGGTTCAGGCTTTCTTCAAAAAGCAGGTTTTGAGCACGATTTCGCTTTTCCCGATCCGGCATTCGACTTCTTCATCTTTGGGGGTGAGGCGGATGTTTTTGACGGCCGTGCCGCGTTTGAGGGTTTTGGACATGCCCTTGATTTTCAAGTCCTTGATCACTTGAACGCTGTCGCCATCGTTCAATTCGGTGCCATTGCTGTCTTTGACGGTCATGGGGGTTCTTCTTTGGAGACAAGGGGGGAGTGGTGAACGGAACTGTGGGAGGGGCTTGTCCCCTCCCACGTGTCCGGCGTTTAAGAACAGCCGGTGGTGCCGCCACAGGTATCGCACTTCAAACAGGTGCCATTGCGCACCAGGGTGAAGTTTCCGCATTCGGGGCAGTCGTCGCCTTCGTAGCCGCGAATGCGCGCTTCACGCACCCGTTCCATGTGAATATCGACGGTTTCCACCAGGGTACTTTCGACGTTCATGGCACCGCCGGACTGGCCCATGCCGCCGGATACGGACTGGGGCACGGCGGCGCTTGATGTGGCCCCGCCCGCCGCTGCTGCGGCGACGGCCTGGGCGGTGGCGACGGCGGGTTGGGCTTGTTGGTTGCCCGCGCCGCCTTTGATCACGGTCAGTTTGCGCGAACGCACAAAGCCTTGCGAGGTGAGCTTTTCAACCGCGGTGATGGCGTCTTCAACCCGATCCATGTCGCTTTCGTTCTCGCCCGCTCCCATGGCGTCGGGCATCAGGTCGGCGGGTTTGACGTGGGCCAGATCGTTGCGCGCCAAATAGCTGACGGCCAGTTCGCGGAAGATATAATCCAGGATCGAGGTCGACATCTTGATGGTGTCGTTGCCTTCGACCATACCGGACGGTTCGAAGCGGGTGAAGGTGAACGCTTCGACGAATTCTTCCAGCGGCACGCCGTATTGGAGTCCGATGGAAATGGCGATGGCAAAGTTGTTCATCAAGGAGCGGAACGCGGCCCCTTCCTTGTGCATATCGATGAACACTTCACCGATGCGCCCGTCGTCGTATTCACCGGTGCGCAAATACACTTTGTGGCCGCCGACGATGGCCTTTTGCGTGTAGCCTTTGCGCCGATGGGGCAGTTTATCGCGTTCAACCATCCGTTCGATGATCCGTTCGGTGATCACCCCGGTGCGCGCCGCAACGGCGGCGTTATCGTTGTAGGCTTCCGACAGGGTGTCGTCGTCGTCGCCCAGGTTGTCGTCAACCAGGGACGATTGCAGCGGCTGGCTGAGTTTGGATCCATCGCGGTACAGGGCGTTGGCCTTGATGCCCAATTGCCAGGACAACATGTAGGCGTTTTTGCAATCGTCCACGGTGGCGTCGTTGGGCATGTTGATGGTTTTGGAAATCGCCCCGGTGATGAACGGCTGGGATGCGGCCATCATGCGAATATGGCTTTCGACGCTGAGGAATCGTTTGCCGATCCGTCCACACGGGTTGGCGCAATCGAACACCGACAGGTGTTCATCGGCGATGTGCGGTGCGCCTTCCAGGGTCATGGCCCCGCACACATGGGTGTTGGCGGCTTCGATATCGTCGTCACTGAAGCCAAGGTGCGCAAGCATATCGAACGATAAATCGTCCAACTGCGCGGCTTCGATGCCCAGCGTCGTGGTGCAGAACTCTTCACCCAGGGACCATTTGTTGAAAGCGAACTTGATATCGAAGGCGTCTTTTAAGGCCCCTTCGAGGGCACTGAGAATGTCATCGGTGAAGCCCTTGTTTTTCAACGCGTCGAAGGAGATGGCTCCGGTGTGGGTTTTCAGCGCGCCATGGCCCAGGGCGTACCGTTCGATGGCTTCGGTTTCGGCTTCGCTGTAGCCCAGTCGGTCCAATGCGGCGGGCACCATGCGGTTGATGATTTTGAAGTATCCGCCCCCGGCGAGTTTTTTGAACTTCACCAAGGCAAAGTCGGGTTCGATCCCGGTGGTGTCGCAATCCATCACCAGGCCAATGGTTCCGGTGGGTGCGATGACGGTGGTTTGGGCGTTGCGATAGCCGTGCATTTGACCCAATTCCAAGGCGTTATCCCACGCTTCGCGGGATGCGGCCACCAGCGCCCCGTCGGGGCAGCCGTCAACATCCAGCGGCACCGGCAAGACGGACAGGCCTTCGTATCCGGTGGCTTCGGAATGGGCCGCGCGGCGGTGGTTGCGGATCACCGTCAACATGGCTTCGGCATTTTTTTTGTAGCCTGGGAACGCCCCCAGTTCAGCGGCCATTTCGGCCGATGTGGCGTAGGCCACGCCGGTCATCAGGGCGGAAATTGCGCCGCAGATGGAGCGTCCTTCATCACTGTCGTAGGAATGTCCGGCGGCCATCAAATACCCGCCGATGTTGGCGAAGCCGAGGCCCAGGGTGCGGTAGCGATAGCTGAGTTTGGCGATTTCGGCGGACGGAAACTGGGCCATCAAAACCGAAATTTCCAACGTCACGGTCCACAACCGAACCGCATGTTCGAATGCGGGCACGTCCAGGGAGGCATCTGGTTTTTGGAACGTGTGCAGATTTAAAGACGCCAAATTGCATGCGGTGTCATCCAGGAACATGTATTCGGAGCACGGGTTAGAGGCGTTGATTCGGCCCGATTCGGGGCATGTGTGCCATTCGTTGATGGTGGTGTCGTATTGGATTCCCGGGTCGGCACATGCCCATGCGGCGTGGCCGATGTTTTCCCACAAATCGCGTGCCTTGATGCGTTTGTGCACCGCGCCGTTGGTGCGTCGGATCAATTCCCATTCACCGTCCTGGAGGACGCGTTCCAGAAAATCGTTGGTGATGCGCACGGTGTTGTTGGAATTTTGCCCGGCGACGGTCATGTAGGCTTCGGAATCCCAATCGGTGTTGAATTCGGGGAAGTCGACTTCGGTGTAGCCTTGGCGGGCGAACTGGATCACGCGCTGAACATAATTTTCCGGGATCAGGGCGCGCCGGGCGGCGAGAATGGATTTTTTCAGGGCCGGATTTTGTTTGGGGTCGAAGCGGTTATCATCGTCACCGTCCGCCCCGCCGTGGCACGCGGCCATGACCGCGTTCATGTGTTTGGAAACGGTTTTCGACCCGGTTACCAAGGCGGCGACCTTTTGTTCTTCGACGACTTTCCAGTCGACGAATTTTTCGATGTCGGGATGGTCGACATCGACCACCACCATCTTGGCCGCGCGTCGGGTGGTGCCGCCGGACTTGATGGCGCCGGCGGCGCGGTCGCCGATTTTCAAAAAGCTCATCAGGCCGGATGATTTTCCACCGCCCGACAATGGTTCATCGGCGGCGCGCAGGTTGGAGAAGTTGGTGCCGGTGCCGGATCCGTATTTGAACAACCGGGCTTCGCGGACCCACAAGTCCATAATTCCGCCTTCGCCGACCAAATCGTCGCCGATGGACTGGATAAAGCACGCGTGGGGTTGGGGGTGTTCATAGGCGGATTTGGATTTGACCAATTTTCCGCTGGTGAAATCCACGTAGTGGTGGCCCTGGGCGGGGCCGTCAATACCGTAGGCCCAGTATAGGCCGGTGTTGAACCATTGCGGCGAATTGGGCGCGGCCATCTGTTTGCACAACATGTAGCGCATTTCATCATAATAGGCAGAGGCGTCTTCTTCGGCGTCGAAATAGCCACCTTTCCATCCCCAGTACGCCCACGTGCCGGCCAAACGGTCAAACACCTGTTTGGCGCTGGTTTCGGAGCTTTCGCGGGCGTCGGCATCAAGTTTTTTCAGCGCGGCTTTATTGGGTTCGGAACGCCACAAGAATTCCGGGACGTCTTTCTCGGCCACTGGCGTGAGTGCCGCGGGCACGCCGGCTTTGCGAAAATATTTTTGCGCGATCACGTCACACGCCACCTGCGACCATGCGGCCGGGGCCTCCATGCTTTCCAGATGAAACACGACCGATCCATCCGGGTTGCGGATTTCGCTGGTGGTGGAACGAAATTCGATGTTGGCGTAAGGCGATTGGCCTTGTGTGGTGAAATGACGCTGAATACGCATGTGAGCCCAGACCCCAGGTCTTGTGGTTATGTACAGTGGTGGTTGGATTGGTTCAGACGCGGACCGTCTCAACATCCCCAAAATTTACCCCGATATGTCGCCCCGATCAGGCCGCTTTAGCGGCTCTCTGGAGATCAACATTGGTGCGGCAGAGCTCAAATAGGCCTCTCTTGGGCCAAGAACAGGCCTCTCTTGGGCCAAGAACAGGCCTTTTGGGGGCCAATATGAGACTGTGACACAACCAAGTGTATCGCCAGTGATGGTGCGACACAATATGTAGACCAAGACGGGTTAACGCTCAATGAATCTTCTGCGTTTAACGCACAATAAATTGTGCACAATTTTTAACTTGGAGCTAAATATTGCGGTCTTTCAATGTGTTGGGAGGAAAAACAGGGGCTGGAGATGGGCACGGGAAATTTTTGGGCGGGACCCTGATCCATTTCGGTCAGGGTACGGCTTGCGGTTTCGTCAAGGCCGCGCCGCGCCTTAAAAAATGCCCCTTTGGCGCTGTGGCGGGGGTGATATGTGTGGACCGGGGCACTGTTTCGGGGCTGAAATGACCGGGGAGAATCGGACCGTTTTGCTTTCCTAAGCGCTTAAAGATGTTTGGGGGGCGGTTGCGGTGCTGGACGGACGGTGATGCCCATGGCATAAAAGTGCCGCTTGGGTGGGTGGGCGATTGCACCCCGGCGAACAAGGGCTTAATGTTATTTCAGACGCATTTTACGGAGAGCATTTTCCATGGACATCGGCAGTATCGGTACGCGCCTTTATACAATGCTCCGGGGTGAGCAGGTGGGCTCGGACGAGTTTGGCAACAAGTACTACCGCAACTCCACCAGGCTGAATGGCCGCGAGCGCCGCTGGGTGATTTACAAAGGTGGTAAGGAAGCCTCTAAAATCCCGCCCGAGTGGCACGCCTGGGTCCACCACACCGTGGACGCGCCGTTGTCCGAAGCCGCCGCCCAGCCTGAAAATTGGCAACAATCGCATCTCCCCAATTTGACCGGTACGCTGAATGCCTACCATCCCCAGGGGAGTGATAGTCGGGGGGGGCGGCGGGCCGCGGCGACGGGCGATTACGACGCCTGGTCGCCCTAAGCCTGGGTCTTTGTGAAACACAGAACGCGAACCGGATCCGGGGGCTTTGAGCATGGCGACAACGAACGATCGTGACACGTGGGTGGGGGGACTGGTGTTTTTGGCGCTGGTGCTGGTGACGGGGCTGGTTTATGGCCCGGGCCTGTTGACTTTAGGGGGCTTGGGTCCGGGTTCGCGTGTTGGGTCGGGGGCGGGGCTCAACAGTTATCCGGTCACGGCGGTGTTTAACCGTGTCGATGGCCTGTTCGAAGGCGACGAGGTGCGCTTGGCCGGAATCCGTATCGGCACGGTCGGGGGGCAAAGTCTGGACGCAAATTTTCGCGCCGTGGTAACGCTGAACATCGACCGTGGGGTGGTTGTGCCGGTCGACAGCGCCGCGGCGATTCATACCGATGGGTTGTTTGGCTCGAAGTTCGTGGTTTTGGAACCGGGCGTGGAAGACCAAAACCTCGCCGCCAACGGGACCCTTGAATATACCCAAAGCGCGATGATCGTCGGCGAACTGCTGGGCTTGATTATCGACGAAGGGCGCGCCCGCCAGGCTGGACAACAGGCCGGGCAACAAGAGACGACTTCACAACAACAGGGAAACTAACCTATGGGCCGCAATGCGATTGAAACGATCATGGGTGCCGCCGTGTTGGTGGTGGCGGCGGTGTTTGTGTATTTTGCCTACAACACGGCTCAAATCAAAGCCGTCAGCGGCTATGAGATCAGCGCGCGGTTTTTCAAAATCGGCGGGTTGGGTAAGGGTTCGGACGTGCGCATCAGCGGGATCAAGATTGGCACGGTGGTGTCCAACACCCTTGACCCGGTGACCTTCGATGCGATCGTCACCATGTCCATTCGCGCCGATATCAAGTTGCCGACGGACACGGTGGCGACCATTTCGTCGTCGGGGATGTTGGGTGATAAATACATCATGCTGTTGCCCGGCCGTGCCCCGCAAACGCTTGCGGTGGGTGGCGAGGTTGGCAAAACCAAAGACTTTAAATCCCTGGAAGACCAGGTCGGTGAAATTATTTTCCTGGCTACCGGTGGGCAAGGTGGCGGTTAAAACGGTGTGCAGTCGGCTTTTTCAGCGCCGTTTTTTGCGCTTTCAACGGGTTTTTCCATGATCAAAGCACAGCAAAGTTGGAGCCCCGAGACCTATTTGCGTCACGGCGCTTTCGTGTCTCTTTTGGGGGCTCCGGTGGTGCAAATTCTGGCTCCTCAAGCGGGCGAGAAAATCCTCGACGTGGGCTGTGGCGAAGGGCTGTTGACGGAAAAAATCGTCGCCGCCGGGGCCGACGTGGTGGCGATTGACAACAGCGCCGAACAGGTCGCCGGGGCCAAAGCCCGGGGCCTTGATGCCGTCGTCATGGATGCCCATGATATGGCGTTCGAAAATGAATTCGACGCGGTGTTTTCCAATGCCGCGCTGCATTGGATGAACCCGTTGGCGGATGTCTTTGAACGGATTTTTCGGGCCTTGAAACCGGGCGGGCGGTTTGTCGCTGAAATGGGCGGGGCGGGAAACGTGCAGGCCATCCGCATGGCCTTGTACAACGCGTTGATGCGCCGCGGAATCGATCCGGCGGGGTATGATCCGTGGTCGTATCTGGGTGACGGTGCGGCCCGTCAAATGCTGCGCCGGGTGGGGTTTGAGGTGCGTTCCGTCACCTTGATTCCGCGCCCGACCGCATTGACCGGGGATCTTGGTGCGTGGTTGGAAACCTTTGCCGGGTGTTTTTTGCACGCGGTGGACGAAGATGACGTCCCGGCCCTGATCGACGAGGTCCGCGATGCGCTGCAAGCGCAACTGTTCGACCCGCACAACACGTGGGTGGCCGATTACGTGCGGCTGCGGTTCAAGGTGGTGAAACCGTTATGAAGCTGTTTTTGCGCCGCACCGTGATGGTTGCTTTGGGGGCCGCCGCGATGGTCGCCACGGGGATGGACCGCGCGCGGGCGGAACCCTTCCGCACAGCGGTTTTGCAGGGTCTCGACAAGGTCACCGCACGGGTCACCACGTTGCAGGCTGAGGTCGGTCAGGTGGTGCGGTTCGGCACCCTGGACATCATCGTGCGCACCTGCGACAAACGCCCGCCCGAAGAAACACCCGAAAGCGCCGCGTTCATGGACATTTGGGAAGTGCGTCCCGGGGAACCGGCGCTGGATTTGTTTCGCGGCTGGATGTTTGCGTCTAGCCCCGGGCTGAACGCGCTGGAACATCCGGTTTACGATGTATGGGTCAAAGATTGCGTGAACAAGGTTTCCAGTGCGCCGGACAGTTCCCCCGATGAGGGCGCGGTGGGGAACTGAGCATCGACGCTAAAGGCATGTTCGAGGCGTTCGAGGTATGCCTGACCGGCAATTTCAATCCCGCCCATGGTTTTCAGGTGGTTGGTGATGAATTGGGTATCGAGCAACACAAATCCCCCCAAACGCAATCGTGCGACCAAATGCACCAACGCCACCTTGGACGCGTTGGTGCGGGTTGAAAACATGCTTTCGCCCATGAACGCGCCTTTTAAACTGATGCCGTATAACCCGCCGACCAATGTTCCATCTTGCCAACATTCCACCGAATGGGCCAGCCCCAGTTCAAACATTTCAATGTAAGCGCGGATGATTTCATCATTGATCCAGGTGCCCATGTGACCGTCTTGGCCGGGGCGCGGTTGAGCGCAGGTGGTGATGACCTGTTTAAAGGCGCTGTCGGTGGTGACCGTAAACAGCCCCCGGCGCACCTCTTTGCGCAGGGATTTTGAAATGTGCAGGCGGTCCAGCGGCAGCACCCCGCGCATCTCCGGATCAACCCAAAAAATGGTTGGGTCGTCGCGGGCCTCGGACATGGGAAAGACCCCCGCCGCGTAGGCCCGAACCAAAATTTCAGGGGTCAGTTTGTGGGGTCCGGGAACGGGGCGAGCGGCCATGAAAAAGGTCCGTGCAGAAAAAAGGCATATGGGTGCAAAACGACAGCGGCTCAATATAAAGCAGATTAAAAAAATCCGAAGTTCTTTCCCCAAGGGCTGGCCAGCGCATTTTGACGGTCCTGGTTGGAGGGGGTAAACTGGTTTCGCTGTTGCCCCCCCCGTTCATGCAACATTTGGAGAAAGCCCGAATGCAGGATCCGCAAACTTCTTCCGCCCCAAAAAACACCTTCGCCCCCTTTGGGGGCGCACCCCCCGAGGGCACCCCGCCCCGGTTACCGATTTTGGTACGCTTCATGTTGTTGCACGCGGTGATCGGTTTTGTTATCGCGGTGGTGTTTGTCGGTGCCTTGATGGTCAGCGACGCCGCCGGGTTGCGCACCTTGATGATGGCGTCCGACAGTGGCTATGTGGCGATTTTCATGTTGGTATTTGTGAGCGGCTTGACCTTTGGTGGGGCGCAAATGGGGGTGGCGGTGATGCTGTTGGGTGAAGAGTACGACCCCACTGATCATCCCGGAGACAGCCCCGATGGAAAAGCCGCAAGCGGGCTTGTCAGGCGGATTTTTAATGCACCCTTATACGGTTCCCAGAACCATATCGCCGAGGACAAAGGTCCAGCTTAACATCACAAGGCCAATGAAGATGATCAACGCTGGCAGGTTTTTATTGCCCAAGTCCAAAAACAGTTTTGTGAGTTTCGACATTCTTATTTTTCCTTGATGTCGTGTTGAGAGATGCGCAGAAAATTTCACATTCAAGGAAAAAGTCAATACTCTTTACTGGCGTTGGACCTTGTTCGATAAAGTGTCTTGATGGGGTCGCGTATCGGGCTTACTTGCAGATGGGCCGGGCCTTCACGTAGCCATAGCCAAAAATGGTGTCCTTGCCGGGTTTGCCTAAGTCGCGGGTGGCCTTGCCGAGGGCGCGGCGGATGTCGTTGGCGGTGGTCGTGGGGCGGGCCTTGGCCAAAATTGCCGCCATCGCGGTGATGTAGGGGGTGGCGAACGAGGTGCCGCTCCGGGATTTTCCACCGCCCCCCGGGGTGGCGGTGTAAATCGCCACCCCGGGGGCGGCAAAATCGACGTATTTGCCCTGATTGGCATAGCTGTAAATCAGTTCGGTGCCTTTGGTGGCGGTGACCGCGATCACATGGGTGTAAGCGGCGGGATAGGCGGGTTTGTCCGCCCGGCCCCAGTTGCCGACCGCGGCGATCATCAACAAATTGGCCTGTTTTGCCAGATTGAAGGCTTTGCGCACGACTTTGTTGTCGCTTCCGGCAATCGACAAATTGACCGCATTGACCTTTTTTCCCGCCAGCCAGTCAATCGCTTTCATCAAGCCAATGGATGAGCCGACCTTTTTGCCCTTGGCGTTGATTTCGAACATGTTGGCGGCATAGAGCTTGGCACCGGGCAACAACCCGCCCCATTCTGCGGTGCCCACCAACATCGCGGCGACGGCGGTGCCATGGGTTGCCGGGCCGGGCTTGCGACCGCTTTTGGTGAACGCCTTGTAGGTGACGTTGTTGCGTTTGAAGGCCGGGTGGGTGATGTCGACGCCACTGTCGATTTGGCCCAACACCAGGCCCGTGCCGCAGGTGGCCGATAAGCTATCCCAACCGGCCATCGCCCGGGGGTTTGATCCGGGGCGGGCGGTGTTGGTGGCGCTGGCCTCGAACTGGCTGTTGGCGTCGAGGGTGACGCCGGGTAAAAGAGCGGCGAGTTTCTTCAGGGCTTTGGGCACACTCATGCCCGGCGGGGTCGATACGCGCACCACCATCAGGTTTAAACGGCCAAGGTTGATGTATTCCAGAACCTGAAACCCGGCGGGGTGGATTTTGTCTTCAAACCCGGCTGGGGGTGCGGCGATGAGAACTTCGCCCGGTTCGTAAGCGCGTTCCGGCACAAAGCTGGAGCGCGGGCCTTCTGCGGCGTTAAAGGCTGCAATGAGGTCGTTTGGCTCGCGGGAGCTTTCGCCGGTGTTTGCGGGCGGGGCATTGGGGAGAGCGACGCGGGTGCGCGTGGTTTTTTGAGGTTGATCAAAATAGGAATACGCGCCAACCCCGGCGAAAATAACGACCGCCACCGCGCCCAAACCAGCGATGATCGAAACCAGGGTTTTGGTGGCACCGTCCATCCCCTGGCGGGCGGCCTTGCGTTTGCTCCGTGGTTTAGGGTTTGGTTTTCGCCTTGAGGACGGCGGCGTCTTTTTGGGGTCGGTGGGCATGGTTTGGTCCCGTTGTCATAAAGGGATAATATTCATCATGATCGTCTTCAATCGTATGCACAATGATCGCGGCTGGTTCTTCTTAAAGGGATTCTGACGGACTACTTTTTAAGGGAATTCGTTCGCTTGGCCCCACGCCCCAGACCGCCCAGGCTGTGACGGTCGATGGCGACGGCTTTGATCAGGGCGTATACGGGGGTCTGGCGGGCCAGTTTCAAGTCGTGGAGGGATTTGCGCGTGATCCGCGCCAGCACGGTTTGGGGGTGGGTGTTGGCGGTGCCGTCATTTTTTGCGGTGACCCGCAAGGCGACTTCGACGTGGCTCGTTTTATCCAGGGCGCTGTTGTTGTGTTCCCCGTTCCGGGTTTCGATTTCGTGCACCCGGCAGGCCAGGATGTTGAGGATTGAGGTGTCGGTGGGACGGGTCAGGGCCAGCGACACATCGCGGGCGCGAACCCGCAAACGCACGGGGGTTCCCGGGGCCATGTCCAACGCCGGAACATACATATCGTGGCCCAGCAGCGACAACCGGGTCAGGTGGTGGTCGGTTTGGTGCCCGGCCACGGTCGGGGTGAGCACCGCGCCGGCCTCGTAACGACCGGTGAGCGGGGCCAGATCGAGGCGCGCCATCAGGTCTTCGACGGTGCCTTGGGCGGCGACACGACCGTCGGCGATCAGCACCAGGGTGTCGGACAGCCGCACCACTTCTTCAATGGCGTGGGAGACATACACCACCGGCACATCGAAATCCGTGGCGAGCCGTTCGATGTACGGCAACACGTCACTTTTGCGCGCCGCGTCCAGGGACGCCAAGGGTTCATCCATCAGCAGGATGCGGGGGTTGCTTAACAAGGCCCGGGCGATGGCCACGCGTTGTTTTTCGCCCCCCGATAAACGTCCCGGGCGGCGCGCAAGCATGTGTTCCAGGCCCAGCAATTCAACCACCCGGGCATAGCTGTCGGCGCGTTTTGCCGCGACCTGGCGGTTCATGCCATAGCGCAAGTTGGCCGCGACACTCAGATGAGGAAACAGCCGCGCGTCCTGGAAAACATAACCGATGTGGCGGTGTTCGGGGGCGATGTCGATCCCGGACGCGCTGTCAAACAGGGTCTTGCCGTGAACCCGGATGTGCCCGCTGTCGGGCGTCAGCAAACCCGCCAACATGGCCACGATGGTGCTTTTCCCGGCCCCGGAGCGCCCGAACAAGGTGGTGATTCCCGGCCCGGCGTCGATTTTCACTTTGAGCGTGAAAGCCCCCATGTCGCGCCGCAAATCAAGCGATAAAAGCGGCTTTGCGGCGGGGTCGGGATCTTGATGAGATCCCGTGTGGAATCCGGGGTGGGGGGGCGGGGTGTTTTGCGTCATGGCCGGGGTTCCGCGCCCAGGCCCCGGGTTAAGGCGTGGGCGCGCCGGGCAAGGGCTTCGCTGGCGATCAGTGCGATGACCGCCACCGCCACCGCCAACACCGCCAGTCGCAAGGCGCTGGTTTCCCCGCCAGGCACCTGGGTAAAGGTGTACAACGCCAGCGGCAAGGTGCGGGTTTGTCCGGGGATGTTGGCCACGAATGTGATGGTCGCGCCAAATTCACCCAGCGCGCGGGCAAACGCCAGTATCGCGCCGGTGATCACACCGGGCAACATCAATGGCAATGTGATGGTGAAAAACACCCGGACTGGTCCGGCACCCAGCGTGCGCCCGGCCTGTTCCAGGCCAGGATCAACGGTTTCCAGGCTGAGGCGCATCGCCCGCACCATCAGTGGAAAGGCCATCACCGCGGCCGCCACCACCGCGCCAATCCAGGTGAATGCCAGGCTGATGCCGAAGTTTTCATACAACCACGCCCCGACCGGACCGCCCCGGCCCAACACCATCAACAAGACATAGCCAACCACCACCGGCGGCACCACCAACGGCAAATGGACCAAGGCATTGAGCAATCCGTGGCCGATAAAACGCCGCCGGGTCAAAACCCAGGCGAGCCAAATGCCGACCGGCAAACTGACCAGGGTTGCCCACGCGGCAACCTTCAGACTGAGCCTTAAGGCTTCCCACTCCAGCGGAGTTAAAGACCAACTCATGGCGTGCCCCCCGGTGCGGTGCCCAGGGCGGTGAAACCGGCGGCGCGGAACGCGGCCTGGCCCTGGACACCGCTTAAAAACGCCAAAACGGCACGCACCGCAGGTCGGTCCCGACCGCTGATGATGGCGCCAGGATAGCGGATCGGGCTGTGGCTTTGACGGGGAAACCGGGCCACTTGGATAACGCGGTCGGTGCGGGTGAGGTCGGATGCATATACGATTCCCAATCGGGTCTGGCCGCGCGCGACCATCAAAAGGGCCGAGGTGACATCGCGGGTGGGGGCCAGGCGGTCTTTTACGCTGGACCATAAATTCAGATTGGTGAGGGCCTCGCGGGCGTAGCGGCCCGCAGGGACGTGGTCGGGATTGGCGATGGCCAGACGGTCGCCTTGCAGCCGGGCGGCCAACGGGAAGGCCGCGTCAAGGGTTTGGCTCGCGACCTGATCGTCCCCGCCGTCGGAACGCGCGGTGGTGATCAAAACCAACCGATTGCTGGCCACGGTGCGAAGGCTATCGGAGACGATTAAGTTTTGTGCGGTTAAGTCATCCATCCACGGGATGTTGGCGGACAAAAACAGATCTGCCGGGGCACCTTGTTCGATTTGCCGCGCCAGCGTGGAACTGCCCGCGAAGACGGCTTTCAGCACGATGCCTTGATCGGCCAGCACTGGGGTGATGGCGTCAATCACGGACTTGGTGCTGGCGGCGGCGAAAATGGTGACGCTTTCATCCGCCCGCGCGCCAGACGGGATGCCCAACATCACCAGCGCAACCACCACAAAAAGAGACCGCAGAGCCATCAAGGTTCCTAAAAAACATTATGTTCATACGGACATAACGGCAGTTTTCCCCCCTCAATGTCAAGCCGTTGAGGGGCTCTTGAGGGTGTGATGATATGCACATACGTTTTGTCATATTGGTGTAGACTATTCTGTCATGAGCCATCGAACGGGGATCTTGGCGACGTTCGGGTCAAGCCGGTAGATAACGCACCCCAGCAGGCAGAGCAGACCATATGGAATTGTATCCCGACACCGACCGTCGTAAACATGCCCGTGCCCAGCGCATGGGGCTGGTGGTGCGCCTGGAAACTGAAACCTTCACCGTCACCAATTGGAGCATGGGTGGATTTGTGTTGGACAATTATCACGGCCATTTAAGCCCCGGGGCTTTGGTGCGGGTGGTGGGGCTTGGTTGTCGCGCCGATGATCTGCAGACGGTTGATTTGCCCGCCCGGGTGGTGCGCACCGATGAAGGCTTGATCGCGGTGGCCTATTTGGGCCTGGATGCGCGGGCTTATGGTTTTTTGACCGATGCGTTGTATCGTTGTGGCGAAATGCGCGACCTGATCAAGGGGTGATGAGGTGTTCGGGCAGATGTGCGGCGAAGGTGTCGCGCACCGCTTGTTCGCCCAGTCCCCGGGTGATGAACACCAGGCAACTGCGCCGGTCGACCCCTTCCCACGACGGCAGGGTCGCGGGGGGGTGAAACACGTGTTGGACGCCGTGCACCGCAACCGGGCGGTCGACGTCTTGAACCTGCAAAATGCCTTTGACACGCAACACATGGGCCCCATGGGTGGCCAGCAGGGTTTCCAGCCAGTCTTGAAAGGCCATGAAGTCCAGGGGGCCTTCGGCGCGCAGCACGAAGGTGCGGATGGCGCGGTCGTGGTGGTGACCATCACGTGGGCGATGATCGTTCGTTTCATCGAGATGATGGAGGTCAATCGCTCGCTCGCCCAGCCAGCGGTCTGGCCGGGCGACAAAGTTTTCATCGAACAGGCCCGCTTCGATCACCGCCCGTGCGGCGACCTGGCCGTGGCGGGCGGGGATCAGCGGGGCCGCCGGGTTGAGCGCGTGCAGACGGCGTTTGAGGGCGTCGAGGTCGGTTTGCAGATCGCTTTTGGTGAGTAACAAACGGTCGGCGATGGCGACCTGCTTGACCGCTTCGGGATGGTTGTCGAGGGTGGTTTCCCCGAGCACTGCATCGACCGTGGTGATCACCCCGTCCAGACGAAATTGTCCGGCGATCAGCGGGTTGCTCATTAAGGTGTGGATGATCGGCGCGGGGTCGGCCAGTCCGGTGGTTTCGATCACCAAACGATGAAAGTCGGGCACCCGGCCATCGGCGCGTTTGCCAACCAGGGCGCGCATCGCGTCAATCAAATCGCCACGGACCGAACAGCAAATACAGCCGTTTTCCAGCAACACCGTGGTTTCGTCTATTTTTTCAACCAGCAAATGGTCAATCGAGACCGCGCCGAATTCATTGATCAGAACCGCCACCGAGCCGATTTCGGGATCATTGAGCAGGTGGTTGAGCACGGTGGTCTTGCCGCTGCCCAAAAACCCCGTCAGCACGGTCACGGCGGTGGCACAGGGCGGGCGCGATTGGGATCTGGGTGGGGGATGGTCAGCCATAAAGGTCGTCGGGGCTGATTTCAACCTCGGCTATGGTGGCGATGGCACCGTCGCGGACCGCGTTGAAAAAACAAGTGCGCCGTCCGGTGTGGCACGCCACGCCCCGTTGATCGACCAGTAACAGCACCGTGTCCTGGTCGCAATCCCAGCGGAAATCGACCAGCGTTTGTATTTGCCCGGAACTTTCGCCCTTGCGCCACAATTTGGCGCGCGACCGCGAATAATAGCACACCCGCCCGGTGGTCAAGGTTTCGATCACCGCGTCGCGGTTCATCCACGCCATCATCAGCACCTCGCCGGGGCGATCATCGGGGGGTGTTTGCTGGGCGATCGCGGGCACCAAACCCTGATCGGTGTAGCGCAATTGATCGGCGATGCGGCGGGCCAGTTCCACCGTGATGGGGGCGGTGTCGGTCATGGTTTCGGTTCCGTTGGAAGCGGTGTTTTCGAGGGTTTCAAACAGCTGTTCATGGCCGTGACAATGTTTTGGATAATGCGCACATAGGTGGTCTCGGACAAGGATAAATCGGTGCCCATCAGGTCGATTTCGCGCAGTTGAACACCCGTTTCGTTGTTCAGCCGTTGCGCCAGCTTAGGCGCGAATTGGGGTTCGTGCAGCAGGCATTTGACCCCTTTGGTTCGGATTAAGTCAAGAATTTCCGCGACGTGCCGGGCACCGGGCTCACGTCCCGGGATGGTTTGAATAAAACCGACTTCGTTGAACCCGAAATCTTGTTTCAGGTAGCCGAAACCGTCATGTTGAACCAGATATGGCGTGTCCTGCCAGGTTTGCGTGAACGCGGTGATTTTGCGTACCAAAATGGCGATTCTCTGGCGGGCTTTTTTGGCGTTGCTGGCGTAAATGGTGGCGTTGTCGGGGTCGGCGGTGCTCAACACCTGGGCGATTTCCGTCACCATCAAGCGGGCGTTGCCAGGCGATAGCCAAATGTGTGGATCAAGCCCGCCTGTGGGAAATTGGATCAAACGCAATTGGGGAACTTGCAATAAAGACACGGGTTGGGTTTGGCCCGCGGTTTGGCCGGTCAATTTTTGCAGCGGCCCCTTTAAGGTCGTTTCCAGTTCCGCGCCAATCCAGAATATGATTTGGGCATTTTCCAGCATTCTTGCCTGGGACGGCTTTAAGGTGAACAGGTGCGGTGAGGTGGTCGCCGGGATCACCACATCCGGGTCGCCGACATTGCCCATAACCATCTTGACCAACGCCTGGACCGGCTTGATAGACGTCACCACGGTCGGCGGGGCAGCGTGCGCGGGGACCACACGGGCCAGCACCACGACCACGGCAAACACCATGATGGATTTGAGGCGGGCTGAAAAACGGCAGGTGGTCATGGCGGCATTCCTCGAAAAGGGGTGTTTGCATTTCATAATGGCAATGTTATAACATTACAACATTTAAACATCGAGCAGTCGCATGGTTTCTTCCAAATCTCGTCAGGCCCCACCAGACCCCGTCGCAGGTGAGACACAAAATAGTGCCGCAAGTGCGACACAAAATAGTGCTGCAAACGGGTCCCCGGCGGGCGGCCTTTTCCCCGACCGCAACCACGACCACAGCACCTGCGTGCGGGCCGCGTTGGCGCGCGCCGAACATCTGTGCACCGCCGGGGGGGGGCGCTTAACGCCCTTGCGCCGCCGGGTTTTTGAAGTGGTATGGCAAAGTCACACCCCCATTGGCGCGTATGATATTTTGGCCCTTCTTGGTGAGGGTGGCGGCGATGACGGAAAAAAAGCGCAACCGCCGACGGTATACCGGGCGTTGGATTTTCTCTTGGCGCACGGCCTGGTGCACCGGATCGAACGCCTCAATGCTTATATCGGCTGCACGGTTCCGGGCACCGATCACAGCGGCCAGTTTTTGATCTGCAGCACCTGCGGGGTGGCCGGTGAACTGGTCGATGCGGGGATTGACGCGGCCATGGGTGACGGTGCGCGGGCGGTCGGGTTCACCATTGAACAGCCAACCGTCGAATTGCACGGGGTGTGTGGCCCATGTCGCACGGCCAAAAGGCCGGGGCCATGATGGGGACCGCCAAGGTGTTGATCGAAGCGACGGACGTGGCCGTCGCGTTTTCCGGCCACACGGTTCTGTCGGGGGTCGATGTCCGGGTGCGGGCGGGGGAAATCGTGACCCTGATTGGTCCCAATGGGGCCGGAAAAACGACTTTGGTGCGGGTCATTTTGGGGTTGATAAAGCCCACCCGGGGGACCGTTCAACGGCAAAAAGGATTGACGGTCGGCTACATGCCGCAACGCCTGACGATTGATCCGGCGATGCCCATCACGGTCAAGCGGTTTTTGCAACTGGGGGTGGCGAGGGGATTGACGGTCGCGGCGTGTGAACGGGTGCTTGCGGATGTGGGTGCAAAACATGTTCTGCGTCAATCCATGCAGGGGCTGTCCGGCGGTGAAATGCAGCGTGTGTTATTGGCCCGGGCATTGGTGCGCCAACCCGATCTCCTGGTGTTGGATGAGCCGGTGCAAGGGGTTGACCTGACCGGTCAGGCGGAACTGTACCGCTTGGTCCAGACCATCCGCGAACAGCGCGGGGTGGGGGTGTTGATGGTGTCCCACGACCTCCACGTGGTGATGGCGCAAACCGACCATGTGATTTGCCTGAACCGCCATGTGTGTTGTGCCGGCCATCCCGAGGTGGTCAGCCGTGATCCGCAATTTAGCGCCCTGTTCGGCCTGGACGTTGCGGCGGCGCTGGCGGTGTATACCCATCGTCACGATCACACCCATGACCTGGATGGACATGTTCTGGGGGAACCGGGTGTTTTGGGGGAACCGTGTGACCATGGATAATCTGATGACGTTTGATTGGCGGTTGGATGGGTTCATGGTCCGGGCGGCGCTGGCGGGCCTTGCGGTGGCGTTGGTGGCGGGGCCGCTGGGGGCGTTCGTGGTGTGGCGGCGGATGGCTTATTTCGGCGGCGCGTTGTCGCACACCGCCCTGTTGGGGGTGGCGTTGGGCTTTGTCGTCGGGGTCAATCCATTGTTCGGGGTGAGTTTTGTGGTGGTCGCGGTGGCGTTGATCCTGAGCGGCTTGCAACGTGTAAGGGGACTTTCTCTGGACACCCTTTTGGGCGTGGTGGCGCACGCGGCGTTGGCGGCCGGCTTGATGGTTGCGGCGACCCTGGACCGGGTGCGGATTGACTTGATGGGGTACTTGTTTGGCGACATTCTGGCCGTTGGCTGGACCGATGTGGCGGCAACGTGGACCATCGCGGTGGTGGTTTTGGCGGTGCTGGTTGGGCTGTGGAAAAAGCTCCTCAGTGCCACGGTGCATGCCGACCTGGCCGAGGTCGAAGGCGTCAATGTGCGGCGCACCGATTTGGCATTTATGTTGTTGTTGGCTTTGGTGGTGGCGTTGGCGATGCAGGTGGTGGGGATTTTGCTGGTCACCGCGATGCTGATCATTCCCGCGTCGGCGGTGCGCAGTGTTTCGCGCACCCCCGAAGCCATGGCGGTGTTGGCCGCGGTGGCGGGCGGATTGGCGGTGATCGCGGGGTTGGCGGCATCATACCAATTCGATTTGCCCGCCGGACCCAGCATTGTCGCGGCGGCGGCGGTGCTGTTTGGGGTCGGGCTGGTGAGTTTATGGCCTAAGTCAAAAGGCGTTTGAGCCCGGCTTCCAGGTCGGCGCGCAAATCATCGGGGTCTTCCAGGCCGGCGTGGATGCGCAGCACCGGTTGGCGATACGGCCACCGGGTGGTGGTGCGCATCGTCGCGGGGTCGGACGGAATGATCAGACTTTCAAACCCGCCCCAGCTGTAGCCCATGGCGAACAGCTCCATCCCATCGAGCATCCGCGCCCGGTCGGTGGCGCTGGGGCCGTCCTTTAAAACAATCCCGAACAACCCGCTGGCCCCGCTGAAATCGCGTTTCCAAATGGCGTGCCCGGGGCAACTGGGCAAGCCTGGATGCAGCACCGTTTCAACCGCCGGGTGGCGGGCCAGCCATTCGGCCAAAGCCAGCGCGGTGCTTTGATGGCGGGCCATGCGCGGGGCCAGGGAGCGCAACCCGCGCAAGCCCAGATAACAATCGTCGGGGGCGGTGGCGTAGCCCATGCCGACCTGGGTGAGTTTGAGGTTCTCAAAAAGCGCCCGGTCGGTGCAGGTCAGCGTGCCCAGCATGGCGTCGGAATGGCCGACGATGTACTTGGTCGCGGCTTGCAGGGAGATATCGACGCCGTGTTCGAACGGCTTGAAGTGGTAGCCCGCCGACCACGTGTTGTCCATCACCAGCAGGGCACCCTGGTCGTGGGCGACGGCGGCGATGGCGGGAATGTCCTGGACTTCAAAGGTAATCGAGCCCGGAGATTCGGCAAACACCACCCTGGTGTTTTCGCGCATCAGGGATTTTAGTTCCGCAGCGCTCGACATCGGCGGGAAATAGGACGTTTCCACGCCAAATTTTTTGAGAAAACCATTGCAAAATTTTATGGTTGGAAAATACGCGCTGTCGGTCACCAACAGGTGATCGCCCGATTTTAAACACGCCGACAAAGCCACCGCGATGGCCGCCATCCCCGACGGCACCGCCACGCAATGGCTGGCGTCTTCCAAATCGGCCACGGCGTGTTCAAAGGAAAACGTCGTCGGCGTGCCGTAGCGGCCATAATAAACCTGGTCCAGTTTGTTGCCATCGGCCTTAAGAAGCGCGGCGATGCTGGGAAAGGTAACCGTGGACGCGTGATAGACGGGTGGATTGACGATCCCGAAATTGGCTTCCGGGTCGCGTCCCGAAGTCGTTAGCCGGGTGTCAAAATGCTTGCCTTTTTGTTTATTCGTCATACAATCGCCTGCGCCTCGGTTGAATATACTGTGGGTGTTTACGCGCTATGCGTTTTAAATTCCGCCATAAGTTCAAGACAGTGTGCCGTGTGACGAGGTCCATGACCAGCTTTTAGGTTGGCGGGGCGGGCGAATTATACCATCCTGGAGACGGGCCGGTGAGCCCTTGTGGATTGTTTCGATACAATTAGGCTTGAGGTGCCTGAAACAATCGTGTTACGCATTTGAACCATCTGGTGCGAGACGAATTCTCATGGACATTTCGGCAAACGGCTGGGGACCGGAGAATTTGTCTTCAAAAAACATACGGGCGCATCAATTTTTATGTGTCGGTATTGTGAAAAAACTGAATTGCGATTTCGGAGGAATCAACCGTGAAAAAATCCATTACCGTACTCAGCGCCGTGGCTGCTGCCATGTTCGCTACGTCGGCTTCTGCTGGCACTCTTGAAGATGTCCAAAAACGTGGCGCCCTGTCTTGCGGCGTGAGCACTGGCTTGCCGGGCTTCTCTTTGCAGGACTCCAAAGGCAACTGGACCGGCATCGATGTCGATGTGTGCCGTGCCGTCGCCGCCGCCGTTTTGGGGGACGCTGAAAAAGTGCGCTTCGTGCCGCTGACCGCCAAAGAACGCTTCACCGCGTTGCAATCTGGCGAAATCGACATGCTGTCGCGCAACACCACCTGGACCCATACCCGTGACACGTCCCTGGGTCTGAACTTCGCCGGCGTCAACTACTATGACGGTCAGGGCTTCCTGGTGCAAAAAGCACTCGGCGTGAAAAGCGCTTTGGAACTCGACGGCGCATCGGTGTGCATCCAGGCTGGCACCACCACCGAATTGAACCTGGCTGATTACTTCCGCCTCAACGGCATGTCGTACACCCCGGTTGTGTTCGACACGTCCGATCAAACGCGGACTAATTTTGAATCGGCCCGTTGCGATATCCTGACCTCCGATCAATCCCAGCTCTATGCGATCCGCTCCAAAATGGCCGATCCCAGCAGCGCCGTGGTGTTGCCGGAAGTCATTTCCAAAGAGCCGCTTGGCCCCGTGGTCCGTCAGGGCGACGATGCCTGGTTCAACATCGTCAAATGGACCCTGTATGCACAAGTCAACGCTGAAGAAATGGGCGTGACCTCGGCAAACGCGAAAGACATGTCCATGGGTAAAAACCCGGGCATCAAACGCTTGTTGGGCACCGAAGGCGATGCCGGCAAGAAAATGGGCCTCAGCGCCAGCTGGGCGCTCAATGCCATCACCCAGGTGGGCAACTACGGCGAAATGTTCGAACGTAATGTTGGTCCGAAAACGCCTTTGGCCATTTCCCGCGGCTTGAACGCCTTGTGGAACAAGGGTGGACTGCAATACGCACCGCCCGTGCGCTAAGACCTGAAGTGGATCCGGCCATGTCCCTTGGGGCATGGCCGGATTGCTTTTGATAGCAAAATATAAAAAGTCTCAATCCAATTGAGCGATTTTTAAAGAGACTCAAAATTATTGAGCGTACTGTTGGTGCACTGTAGACGGGAGAAACGGGCTCATGGCGGACCCGAGGCCAAGCACGCAACCTTCCCAACGTAAAACGACAATCTGGAACGATCCCACGTTTCGGTCTATCGCCTTTCAGGTGATCGCAATTGTTGCCGTTGGCTGGTTTTTCTATTTTATTTTCGACAACATGATGACGAACCGGGCCAAAAGCGGCATTTCGACGGGGTTTGATTTTCTTTTCAGCACCTCGGGGTTTGGCATTTTGATGACGCTCATCGATTATGATGAGACGTACACCTACGGTGATACCTTCATCGTCGGCTTGCTCAACACCTTCCTGGTGTCGGGGCTGGGCATCGTCACCGCCACGGTTCTGGGCTTTGTTTTGGGGGTCGCGCGGTTGTCGCATAACTGGCTGATCGCCAAGGTCGCCACCGTGTATGTTGAAACGCTGCGCAATGTCCCGCTGCTGTTGCAGATTTTGTTTTGGTACAAGCTGCTGGGCGACAGTTTGCCGGCACCGCGCCAAAGTCTGGAGTTTCTCTCTCAAAGTGTGTTCCTCAATACGCGCGGTTTATATATGCCCAAACCCGTTCAGGAAAGTGGCTTCCCGGTGGTCGCGGTGGTCTTTATCGTCGCCCTGATCGGGGCCGTTTTATTGGCCCGCTGGGCGCACAAGCGCCAAGATGCCACCGGGCAACAATTTCCCGTCGTGGGGACGTTTTTGGGTCTGGTGATCGGTGCGCCGTTGGCGGCCTTTTTCCTCATGGGAATGCCGATGAGCCTTGATTACCCGGGGTTGAAGGGCTTTAACTTCCAGGGCGGGATGCGGGTCATTCCCGAGTTGACCGCGCTGTGGTGGGCTTTGTCGCTGTACACGGCGGCGTTTATCGCGGAAATCGTCCGCGCGGGTATTTTGGCCGTCAGCCATGGTCAAACCGAAGCCGCGCATGCTCTGGGCCTGCGCAATGGTCCAACCTTGAAATTGATCGTGATCCCGCAAGCGATGCGCGTGATCATCCCGCCGTTGACCAGTCAGTATTTGAACCTCGCAAAGAACTCTTCGCTGGCGACCGCGATCGGCTATCCGGACCTGGTCGGCGTGTTCATGGGCACAACATTGAACCAGTCGGGTCAGGCGGTGGAAATCGTCGCCATGACCATGGCCGTTTATCTGTTCATGAGTTTGTCGATGTCCGCTTTCATGAACTGGTTCAATGCCAAAATGTCTTTGGTCGAAAGATAAGGGGGAGCATTTCGCATGAATACTTTTCAACCACTTCCCGACCTTCCGCCCCCGGTGGCCTCAACGGGCCTGGTGGGCTGGATGCGCAGCAATCTATTTTCTTCACCGCTGAACATTTTGATGAGCCTGACCGTTTTTTACGTCATCTACAGCACCGTGTTTCCGTTTTTGGATTGGGCTATTGTGTCGGCCAACTTTGTTGGCGACGACAAATCGGCCTGTACTGACGGCGGGGCGTGTTGGGCCTTTGTTGGCAACCGTTTGCCAATTTTCATCTACGGCACCTATCCGGCGGCGGAATATTGGCGCCTGGACATCTCTTTCTTGTTGCTGATCTTGTCTTTTGGGCCGCAATTTTTTGAGGCGTTCCCCTATAAAAAAGCATTGGGTATTTTCTCGCTGACGGGCTTTCCGGTGATCGGTTTTGTGTTGATCTCCGGCGGTTCGTTCGGTTTGGAATATGTGCCGACCGACCGTTGGGGTGGATTGGCGTTGACGCTGACCATCGCCTATGTGGGGATCGTCGCGGCGTTGCCCATCGGGGTGGCGTTGGCGTTGGGACGGCGTTCCGAAATGCCGGTCATCCGTGCGTTCTGTATTGCGTTTATTGAACTGTGGCGCGGCGTTCCATTGATTTCGGTGCTGTTCATGTCGTCCGTGATGTTGCCGTTGTTTTTGCCCGAAGGGATGAACTTCGACAAACTTTTACGCGCGCTGATCGGCATTACGATGTTTCAATCGGCCTACATGGCAGAAGTGGTCCGGGGCGGTTTGCAAGCCATTCCTCGTGGTCAATACGAAGCCGCCAAGGCGATGGGCATGGGCTATTGGAAAAGCATGGGGCTGATTATTTTGCCCCAAGCCTTGAAGCTGGTGATCCCGGGCATCGTGAACACGTTTATTGCGTTGTTCAAGGACACCACCCTGGTGTTGATCATTGGATTGTTTGATATTTTGGCGATCGTGGAATCCGCGATCACCGACCCGGTGTGGGGGGCTGTGGCCACAGAAGGGCACCTTTTTGTCGCGTTCTGTTTTTGGCTGTTCTGTTTCAGCATGTCGCGTTACAGCCAGAAACTGGAACGTAAGTTGCACACCGGTCACAAACGCTAAGTCAGTAGGAAAATGAAGGCTATGGAAAACGCAACGACAAACGAATTGGCCGTCCAACTGACGGATGTGAACAAATGGTACGGTGAATTTCACGTCTTGAAAGACATCAACCTGAACGTCGCCCCGGGCGAACGGATCGTGATTTGCGGACCGTCCGGGTCCGGCAAATCGACCATGATCCGCTGTATCAACCGTCTGGAAGAACACCAGGCCGGGCAGATCATCGTCAACGGGATTGAACTGACCGAAGACTTAAAGCGCATTGACGAAGTGCGCCGCGAAGTCGGCATGTGCTTTCAGCACTTCAACCTGTTTCCTCATTTGACGGTTTTGGAAAACTGTACCCTGGCGCTGATTTATGTGCGCAAAATGCCCAAGGCTGAAGCCGAAAAAATTGCCATGCATTATCTGGAACGGGTGAAAATTCCGGAACAAGCGCGTAAGTTCCCGGGTCAACTTTCCGGTGGACAGCAACAACGTGTGGCAATTGCACGGTCCTTGTGCATGAGCCCCAAAATCATGTTGTTTGATGAACCGACCTCGGCCCTGGATCCGGAAATGATCAAAGAGGTCCTCGACGTGATGGTTGAATTGGCCGAAGAAGGCATGACCATGTTGTGCGTGACCCATGAAATGGGCTTTGCCAAGCTGGTCGCCAACCGGGTGATTTTCATGGATGCGGGGCAGATCGTCGAAGAAAACAATCCCCATGAGTTCTTCGACAATCCGCAAAATGATCGCACCAAGATGTTCCTCAGCCAAATTTTGAACCATTAAGGGGGATGTGATGTCAAATTCCCCTAAAAGTTTGCGCGATCGGGCCGAAGCGACCAAGTTGCGGGTGCAGGAAATCCTCGATATTTCGTGTTCGGGCCACGATGAGGAAGTTATCAAGGCGATTGAAGAAACCATCATCCAGGCGCTTTTGGAAGAACGTGAACGCTGCGCCACGGTGGCCTTTGATCATGTTTGTGAGGAAGACCGCGATCGCGCCCACAAGGTTTCCGAAGAAATCAAACGGGTGCGCACCGCACTGACCGCCAATCTGAACAGTCTGCGTTAAGCGGCTTTGATTCTTTAAGAAAAAGCCGCGGCGGGTCGCCGGGGCTTTTTTGTCTCAGGTGTTTACCGGCACATCGGGGTCGTCGCCCCATTCGGCCCATGATCCGTCATATACTGCGACGTCGTCCTTGCCCAACAGGTGCAGGGCAAAGGCCACCACACATGCGGTGACGCCGGACCCGCAGGTCACGGCCGTGGGTGTGGTGAGATCCACGCCGAGGCCGTCGAGGGTCTCAAGGATGTTGGCGTCACTTTGAAATGTGAAATCTTGCGACGGCGGTGTGATCAAGGTGAACGGTACGTTGATTGATCCGGGGATATGGCCTGTGCGTTCGGTCGGTCGGGGTTCGTGGTCCACGCCCTTAAAGCGCCCTTCGTTGCGCGCGTCGAGCACCTGGAAGGTCCCGGCATCGATGTTGGCGCGCATTTGCTGTTTGGTTTTGACCAGGGCGTTGTTGGTGCGCGCGGTGAAGTGACGTTCTTGCACGGCGGGGGGCTCGGTTTCGATGGGGCGGTGTTCCTTCCCCCAGCGCACCAGACCGCCGTCGAGGATACAAACGTCCTTATGGCCGAACAAACGCATCATCCACCACACCCGGCACGCCGCCATGTAGCCGCCGTTGCTGTCGTAGACGACGATTTTGCAGCCATCGCCCAAACCCAATTTGCGCATGTGCGATGAAAATTTTTCGGCACTGGGCAACATGTGCGGCAGGTCGGTATCGCTGTCGCAAATGGTTTCGATGTCAAAATGCACCGCGCCGGGGATGTGCCGATAGGTCCATTCTTCATGGGCGTCACGGTCGGAATGGGGCAGATGAAAGGTGGCATCGACCACCCGCACATCGGGGGCGTCGAGGTGGGCTTGCAGCCATTCTCCGGTGACCAAAGAGTGCGGATTTTTAAACGTCATCGCAGGGTCCTTTGTCTGTGATCAAAGCGGGTCAAAAAAATTATTTCAGGCCAGCCATTCGGGGATCGGTAAATTTTTGGATTTCAAAAACGCCGGATTGAACAGCTTGGACTGATAGCGGGTGCCATAGTCGGCCAAAACTGTGACGATGGTGTGGCCGGGGCCCATCTTTCGCGCCAGTTGGATGGCACCCGCGACGTTGATGCCGCTGGACCCACCCAGACACAAGCCTTCGTGTTTCAACAAATCGAAAATGATCGGCAGGGCATCGGCGTCGGAAATTTGAAAGGCGTCGTCGATGGGCGCATCGACCAAATTGTTGGTGATGCGACCTTGGCCGATGCCTTCGGTGATCGAACTGCCTGCGGATTTTAACTCACCGTGCGTGTAATATTCAAACAACGCCGATCCCATCGGGTCGGCCAGTGCGATGACGATGTTGGGGTTTTTCGCCTTCAAGCCCATTGCCACCCCGGCCAGGGTGCCGCCGGTGCCCACCGCGCACACAAACCCATCGACTTTACCGTCGGTTTGCGCCCAAATTTCCGGCGCGGTGCCTTCGATGTGGGCCTGGCGGTTGGCTTGATTGTCGAACTGTTGTGCCCAGATGGCGCTGCCCGGCTCAATGGCATTGAGCTCTTGCGCGGTGCGTTCGGACACGTGCACGTAATTTTCGGGGTTTTTGTAGGGCACGGCCGGGACTTCGATCAGCTTTGCCCCGCACAAACGCAAGGTGTCTTTCTTTTCCTGGCTTTGGCTTTGGGGAATGATGATCACCGATGAATAGCCCAGCGCATTGCCAACCAACGCCAAACCGATGCCGGTGTTGCCGGCGGTGCCCTCGACAATGGTGCCGCCGGGTTTCAGCAATCCGCGCCGTTCACCATCGCGAACGATGAACAATGCCGCGCGGTCCTTGACCGACCCGCCGGGGTTTAAAAATTCCGCCTTACCCAAAATTTCACACCCGGTGGCTTCAGACGCCGCGTTCAGGCGGATCAGGGGGGTGTTGCCGATGGCCTCGAGGAACCCGGAGCGCACGTCCATTTTTTACACACCTTTTTATGTCGTATCGATAAATAATTTGATTGCAACATAAGCGCCAACGTGGGTGTTATCAAGCGCTTTGCCGGGGTTAATCTGGCACTCCCCAGCGTGTCAAAAGGCTTTGGTGGTGGCGTTGAAACCACTGCATGGCGATCAGCGTCATGGCGTTGATAAATCGCCCCTGGTCCAGCCACGCGAACGCGGTGGCGGTGTCGATGACGACCACGCGGATGTCTTCGTGTTCTTCGTCCAGACCATGTACGCCGCCGGCCCGGGCCGCATCGACGCGGGCGCAATACAAAAACACGCTTTCTGACGTTCCCCCCGGGCTGGCCAAATAGTGTGCTATGGGGACCATCTCCAGGACCGTGCAGTCGGCTTCTTCGACGCTTTCACGGACGGCGACGGCGGCAGGGTCTTGACCGTCTTCAATGATCCCGGCGACGCATTCCAACACCCACGGGGAGTGGCTTTGGGCATCGAACCAGGGGGAGGCAAATGCCGCCAGGGCACCGGGACGAAATTGTTCGATCAACACCAGTTTGTCGAGGTCGGGGTCAAACAACAGCACCGCTGCGGCGTGCCCGCGCTCGAAAATTTCCCGGCTCATGACCGCGCTCCACCCGCCATCGTGTTTGCGGTGGCGCAGGCGGTAGCGGTCAACCTTGAAATAGCCGTCGTGGCGGCGTTCCTTGTCGAGGACCTCAACATCGGCGGCGGTGAAGTGTTGCAGGCCGGGCAGGGGATCGCTGGACGGGGGCTGAGATGGAGGCATTGGCCGGTCTCCTCAGGGGGGCGGTGATGGGGGATGATATATGGGTTGTCATTTACAGATCAATAACGCAACCTGCGGTGCTAAATATGAAAGGACTGCACCATGCCGTATGCTCCCCACATCAGCGAAAAAATTACCTTTGAAGGGGGCCGGGGAGGGATGCTGTCGGCGCGTCTGGATCTGCCGTTTGGCCCGCCCAGGGCATTTGCCCTGTTCGCCCACTGTTTTACGTGCACCAAGGACTTGTTGGCGGTGAGCCGTTTGGCAGGCGGGTTGACCCGTCATGGGATCGCGGTGTTGCGGTTTGATTTTACCGGTTTGGGAAGTTCCGAAGGGGAGTTCGCCAACACCAACTTTACTTCCAACACCGATGACCTGGTGGCTGCGGCCGATTGGTTGCGGGCGCACCACCGGGCTCCGCAAATTCTTATCGGGCATTCCCTGGGCGGTGCGGCGGTGTTGGCCGCAGCGCACCGGATCGCCGAATGCAAAGCGGTCGCGACCATCGGCGCACCGTATGATCCCGAACACGTTACCGGGCATTTTGGTCAGGCGCTTGACGAAATTCGCACCAATGGAGCCGCCGAGGTCAGTGTCGGCGGGCGTCCGTTCACCATTGAGCAGCATTTTCTGGATGATATTTCGACGCAAAACATGCATGCCGCGATCGCCGGGCTGGGTCGGGCGTTGCTGATTTTTCATGCTCCCCATGATGAAATCGTCGGTCTGGAAAATGCCGAAAAAATCTTTGTCGCCGCCAGGCATCCCAAAAGTTTTGTATCGCTCGATGATGCCGACCACCTGATGCACAACCCCGACGACGCGTTGTATGTGTCGGCGGTGATCGCGTCGTGGGCGGATCGCTATATTGATGTGGCGTTGGATGAGGGTGAAACCATCACCGGGAATGTGGAGGTCAGTGAAACCGGCCTGGGCAAGTTTCACCAGCGCGTCCTGGTCAACGGCGTCCACGTCCTGGAGGCGGATGAACCGCAAGCCTTCGGCGGTTTGGATTTGGGACCGTCACCGTATGATTTTTTGTTGGCGGGGTTGGGCGCGTGCACCGCGATGACGTTGCGTATGTATGCGGATCGAAAACAACTTCCCTTGAACAAAGTGACCGTGCGATTGCACCACGATAAGGTGCACGGGCAAGACTGTGATGGTCAAGCCGGCAAGATCGATGTGATCGAACGGGTGGTGGTGATGGATGGCGACCTTAAAGCCGAAGAGCGTGCGCGCCTGTTGGAGATCGCCGACAAGTGCCCGGTGCACAAAACCCTCCATGCACCGGTCAAAATCATCACCAGCGAAGGCCGCCCATGAGGGGAGGCTAGGTCCAGAATTCCCCCGAAACCGCCGTCGCGACCACCAGCAAACCCAATCCTAAATTGGCCCCGACAATGCGCCGGATCAAGGCCAGGTGTGGGGCGGCCCCGGGCCAATTTTCGGCGGCCAGTTCGACCTTGAATTTTTTGTAGGGGCCGAAATACAAAAAACCATAGAGCACAAACATCACCCAGCCGACGATGTGCATAAAGCCGATATACAAAGGCGCATCGTTAAAGCCGTTAAAGCGGACGAATACCATCATGCACCCGGTCAGGACCAACAGCAAGATGCTCAACCACACCCAGGCGAAAAAGCGTTCAAAAACCTGACCCCATACCCGCAGTCGGGTCGGGGGCTGGTGGTCCATTAATGCCGGGCGCAGCACCAATAGAGCGAAAAACATTCCCCCCACCCACACAACCGCTGCAAGGGCGTGCAGCGTGATCGCGACGGGAAGTAAAATTACAAAAAATTCCATGCTCTTGAGCCTTTTCCCAAGCGGCACCCCACTCATTGTCGCGGTGGTTGTAAGACATTCAGCCGTGGATTGAAAGGGACGATGTGAACCGTTTCCAACCGAGGTCGCGGACATCGATTTCGGGGCTGCGGTTGGCGGCCAGATCGGCGGTGACCCGCGCACAGCCCATCGCCATGGTCCAGCCCAGCATGCCGTGCCCGGTGTTTAAAATCAAATTGGCCTGTCGGGCGCGGCCCAGGACCGGCGCGCCGTCGGGTGTCATGGGCCGCAAACCGGTCCACGGTTGGGCCTGTTCCGCCACCCCGGCCCCGGGAAACAAGCGCAGCGCGTTGGCCGTCACCACCGCGGCGCGGCGGGGGTCCAGGTGGGTGTCATAGCCATTGAATTCCAGCATTCCGGCAATGCGTAAATGCCCACCGATACGGCTGAACACCAATTTATGATCATAGCTGGTGATGGACATGTGCGGCGCTTTGGCGTCGTCAGCAATCGGCAAGGTGACGGAATAGCCCTTGGCCGGATAAATCGGCACCGCAAGGCCGGTGCTTTTGAGCACTTGGGGGCTGTAACTGCCCAGCGCCATGACGAACAGGTCGGCGGTGATGGGACCGCGACTGGTTTCCACGGCACGAATTTCGTCGCCGTGTTGTGTCAACCCGGTGACGGTGGTGTTGAAGCGAAAGTCGACCCCCAAAGCCCGACAGCGGTCGGCCAGCGCGGCGGTGAAGGCATAACAATCGCCGCTTTCGTCGTGGGGCGTGTGAATGCCGCCGACAATGGGCACCACGCTGTCGGCCAAGGCCGGCTCGATGGCGAGGCAACCGGCCCGGTCGAGTATTTGGCGCAGCGAATTCAAGTTTTTGAAGGCCTCGACCCCTTGCCCGGCCCGGTCGAAATCCGCCCGGTTTTGAAACACGCTGATGATGCCGTGATCAAGGTGGTCAAAGAGGATTTTTTCGCGCGCCACGGTTTGCGCCATGCGGCTGCGGGAATACAAAGTTATGCGCAAAATACGCGCGGCGTTGCGCCAATACCGGGGGCTGGAACTGTTGGCCAAAAAGCGCAGCGTCCATGACCACAACGCAGGATCCAGGCGCAGCCGCCACAGCAACGGTGCGTCGTGGCGGCCCAACCATTTGAGCGCCTTTTTCAAAACCCCCGGGGCCGCCAGCGGTTCGCCATGGTCAACCGACAGCTGTCCGCCATTGGCAAAACTGGTTTCCAGGGCGACGCCGTCGAGGCGTTCGACGACGCTGACCTCCCAGCCGTCGCGGGCGAGTTCATAGGCACTGCTGACGCCAACGATCCCGGCGCCAAGGACAACGGCTTTCATGTTTGCTGAATTCTTTCATGGTGCTGTTGTGGACACGGTGCTGGTTGCTTTGTAAAGCCACACGGGGGCCGATGTCCATGCCAGGATTTGGTGGGCGGGGCCGGAAAATATTTCTGTTATTGAAAACGGGTGATCCGTGTACTCTTGAAGAAAGATGCAAGACACACGGGTATTGGCGTGTGCCGTGGAAACCGATGATGCAAAGGAATGGGCCGCGATGGAAGTTTTGAGTGTTTCACAGATGCGCGCTGCGGACCGCGCCGCCACCACCAAGGATCGGCCCAGTCTGGCGTTAATGGAGGCGGCCGGCAAGGCCGTCTACGTCGAAATTGTCAGCCGCTGGAAACCGCGCAATGTGGTGGTTTTGGTCGGTCCGGGGAACAATGGCGGCGATGGCTTCGTGGTTGCGCGCCTGTTGAAAAAGGCCGACTGGCCGGTAACGGTCTACCTCCATGGCGATAAATCTGCGTTGAAGGGCGATGCACGTGTCAATGGCAAACGCTGGCGGGACAAGGCTCAGCCGTTGAAGGCCGCGCTGGATGTCATTGCGGGGCTGCAACAAGGTGATGACCTGCTGGTTGTCGATGCGTTGTTTGGGGCCGGGTTAAGCCGCCCGTTGGACGGCGTGGCAAAAATATTAGCGGAATTGATGACCGTGTCGCAGGCGCAAGGCAACGCCCCGGTGGTGGTGTCGGTGGATGTGCCCAGCGGCCTTTGCGGTGACACCGGGCGGGCGTTGGGCGGCAAACGCGGCGGAATTTGTTTTCATGCCGATGTGACGGTGACTTTCTGTCGCCCCAAACCGGCCCATGCCTTGATGCCGGGACGCAGTGTGTGTGGGGAAATCGTGGTTGCCGATATCGGCATTGATGACACGGTGGTGAACCACGTGGCCCCGTTGACGCATATCAACACCCCTGATTTATGGGGTGATGTGTTTGCGTTTCAAGACGCAGACACCCACAAATATGTGCGTGGTCACGTGGTGGTGCTGGGCGGTGCGGTGATGACCGGCGCGGCCCGTTTGGTCGCCGGTGCGGCGCGCCGGGCGGGGGCCGGGCTGGTCACCATTGCAGCCCCATCGAAGGTTTTTCCGATTTATGCCGCCAGCGTTGATCCGGGGACCTTGACGGCACCGTTTGTGGGCCTGAAAGGCTGGCGCAAGGTGATCGAGGATCCGCGCAAGAACACCTGCGTGATCGGTCCCGGTGCCGGTTTGGGAAAAATGACTCGCGACATGGTTTTGGCGGCACTGGGGGGGGCCAAACGGTGCGTCATTGATGCCGATGGGCTGACGGTTTTCGCTTCGGACCCGAAAATACTGTTTAAGGCGGTGAAAAATCACACCAGGGAGGGCGGGATCGAATCGGTGGTGTTGACCCCTCACGGGGGTGAATTTCCGCGACTGTTTCCCGATTTGGCCGCCCGTTACGCCCGGGTGGAAAGCAAAATAGGGGCGAAAAACAACAAATTGGCGGTCACCCGCGAGGCCGCCAAGCGGTCCGGCTGTGTGGTCTTGTTGAAAGGCCCCGACACCGTGATCGCGGCCCCTGACGGACGCGCCGCGATCACCACCAACGCCCCGGCGACCCTCGCCACGGCGGGCGCGGGCGACGCTTTGAGCGGAATTATCGCCGCGTTGCTGGCCCAGGGCATGCCCGGTTATGAAGCCGCCAACGCTGCGGCGTGGATGCACGGTGAGGCTGCGGATGCCTTTGGCATCGGCCTGATCGCCGAAGACATTGCCGATGAACTGCCGGGCGTGCTGGAATGGTTGGCCGAAACACTTTGACCAAATTCCCTACATCCGTTGACAGAAAGGCCGAATTGTATAAAGTGCGCGCCACGTCTGATTTCCGGGGCCTTCGGCGGGCGTGGTGGAATTGGTAGACACGCCAGATTTAGGTTCTGGTGGCGGAAACGCCGTGGGGGTTCAAGTCCCTTCGCCCGCACCACACAGGCTACCCCGGTTGTCGTTTGGAAATTGAGCAGGGCGCTCGCGGTATCCTCTAGCGGGACAAGCCAGCGTCCTTCGTTTTTACTAGAGAATGCGAACAGGTTCCACCATGCAGGTTACTGAAACCAAGAACGAAGGCCTTAGCCGCGAATTCACCATCGTCGTCGCTGCGAGCGAATTTGAACAACAGGTCTCCGGCCGTCTCGATGAAATGTCCAAAACGGTGCAGATGCCGGGCTTTCGCAAGGGCAAAGTCCCCGTCAGTCTGTTGCGCAAGAAATTCGCCGCCAACATCATGGGCGAAGTGCTGGAAAAAACCGTTCAAGACAGTTCGACCAAAGTTCTGAGCGACAACGAATTGCGCCCCGCGATGCAGCCGAAAATCGAAATCACAAGTTTCGATGAAGGCAAGGACCTGGAATTTTCCATGGCCGTGGACGTGATGCCGGACATTGAAATTGGTGATTTTTCCAAAATTTCGGTGGAGCGCCTGGTTGCCGAGACCAACGAAAAAGAAGTCGATGAAGCCCTGGAACGCATGGCGACGGCTTACAAAGTCTCCACGCCGATCGCGTCTCAGCGCAAAGCCAAATCCGGCGATGTGGTGAACATTGATTTCTTGGGCAAGGTTGATGGGGAAGAGTTCCCCGGCGGCAAGGCCGAAGGCTTTGACCTGGAGTTGGGATCGAGCAGCTTCATTCCCGGTTTTGAAGATCAGTTGATCGGCCATAACCCGGGCGAAGAAATTGACGTTAAGGTCAAATTTCCCGATGAATACGGGGCCGAAGACCTAGCCGGCAAAGATGCTATTTTTAAAGTCAAAATCAACGAGTTGAAAGAATCCAAACCGGCCGCCATCGACGATGAATTGGCGAAAAAAGCCGGAATGGACAACCTGGATGCCCTGAAAATCGCTATTCGCGAACAGCACAACCAGGGCTTTAGCGAAATTTCCCGGCAAAAGGCCAAGCGTGTCTTGTTGGATGCGTTGAACGACGCCTACGATTTCGACCTGCCGCCGGGCTTGGTGGAAGCCGAATACGACAGCATCCAAAAAGCTTACGAGGGTGCCAGGGAAGCCGGTCAAGAGGTCGAAGAGATGACCGACGAAGAACGCGAAACGGATTTCCGTTCGATCGCTGTTCGTCGCGTTAAGTTGGGTTTGTTGTTTGCCGAAGTTGGCCGTGCCAACAAAATCGAAATCACCCAGGACGATCTGCAAAAAGCGATCTTGCAAGAAGCCAGGAATTACCCCGGTCAAGAGCAGATGGTGTTTAAATATTACCAGGAAAACCCCGAAGCCATGCAGCAACTGTCGGGTCCGGTGTTCGAAGACAAGGTCACCGATTTCATCATGGAACTGGTCAAGACCTCCGACAAGGTGGTGTCGTCCGAAGACTTGATGGCCGACGATGATGAGCCCGCCCCGGCGAAGAAAAAAGCCGCCGCGAAAAAGGCTCCGGCGAAGAAAGCCCCGGCGAAGAAACCTGCGGCCAAAAAAGCCCCGGCGAAAAAAGCCGCGGCCAAAAAAACCGACTGATTTCGGCTTTTAATTGCCGATAAGGTCTTTTCTTTTCGCTTCCCGCCCCCATACTCTGTGGGGCAGGTTGCGATTCTGTCGGCATCCCCATCTTTTTTCGGCCCAGGTCTTTGGGCATTTTTATATTTTTAAGGACAAGTTCAGGCCATGCGTGACCGTGATCCCATTGAAACGTATATGAACAGCTTGGTGCCCATGGTGGTGGAAACCACCAATCGGGGGGAGCGTGCTTACGATATTTACTCGCGCATGCTCAAAGAACGGATCATTTTTTTGACCGGCGGCGTCGATGATTATGTGTCCAGCCTGATTTGCGCCCAGTTGTTGTTTTTGGAAAGCGAAAACCCCAAAAAAGACATTTCGTTCTACATCAATTCGCCAGGCGGCATCGTGACGTCGGGATTGGCGATTTACGACACCATGCAATACATCCGCCCCCAGGTTTCGACCGTGTGTATCGGCCAGGCGGCCAGCATGGGGTCGTTGTTGTTGACCGCAGGCGCGGCGGGCAAACGCTATGCGTTGCCCAACGCCCGGGTGATGATCCATCAACCGTCCGGCGGGGCACAGGGCCAAGCCACCGATATCGAGATCCAGGCGAGGGAAATTCTGTCGCTGCGCGCGCGTCTCAATGATATTTACGTCAAACACACCGGGCAAAAACTGTCCGATATCGAGAAATCCATGGAGCGTGATAAGTTTTTAAGCCCCGATGAAGCCAAGGCTTTTGGCCTGATTGATGATGTCGTCAATCAGCGTCCGATCGACGATGACGACGCCGATGGTGACAGCGCGGACGATTAATCGCCCCGCGTTTTGGGGCCCGCGTTTTGCCCAGGTGCGCCGTTACGGTGTGGGGGCTGAACGGGCAACCCGGTAAACAATGTCTTGTAAAAACTGGTAAATCGTGATCCTCAGTCTCATATATCAAGAACTGCGGCGGCGCTGAGTTGCGGTTGATGGACACCGTTCGTTGAACGGAATACGGAAAATTGACACAAGGGGATTGTCCCCATGGCCCGCCAGTGGCTAAGATGGTCTGCAAAATCCGCCTGGAACCCTTGAACATGACAGGGAACACCACAGAACGGCGGGCAATAACACGAACGGAGAGCTCATGAGTAAGTCCAGTGGCGGCGAGTCCAAAAACACACTTTACTGTTCGTTTTGCGGTAAGAGCCAACATGAAGTCCGCAAGCTGATCGCGGGCCCGACGGTTTTTATCTGCGATGAATGTGTCGAACTGTGCATGGACATCATTCGCGAAGAACACAAAAGCGCGCTGGTGAAATCTGGCGAGGGCGTCCCCACTCCGCAAGAAATTTGCGGCGTCTTGAACGATTACGTGATTGGCCAGGATCATGCCAAACGGGTTTTGGCGGTGGCGGTGCACAACCACTACAAACGCCTCAGCCACAGTGCTAAATCGGATGACGTCGAATTGTCGAAGTCAAATATTTTGCTGTTGGGCCCGACCGGCAGTGGCAAGACGCTGTTGGCGCAAACCCTGGCGCGGATTTTGGACGTACCGTTCACCATGGCGGACGCCACCACCCTGACCGAAGCGGGTTATGTGGGGGAAGACGTCGAAAACATCATTTTGAAACTGTTGCAGTCGGCGGACTACAACGTCGAACGGGCTCAGCGCGGCATCGTTTACATCGACGAAGTCGATAAAATCAGTCGCAAATCGGACAATCCGTCGATCACCCGCGATGTGTCGGGGGAAGGCGTGCAGCAGGCGTTGTTGAAAATCATGGAAGGCACGGTGGCTTCGGTGCCGCCGCAGGGCGGTCGCAAGCATCCGCAGCAGGAGTTTTTGCAAGTCGACACCACCAATATCTTGTTCATTTGTGGCGGTGCGTTTGCCGGTCTGGACAAAATCATTGCGTCGCGCGGCAAGGGCTCTTCGATTGGTTTTGGGGCCGACGTTCAGGTCCCCGATTCCCGTGGTGTGGGTGAGGTTTTGCACGAACTGGAACCGGAAGACTTGTTGAAATTTGGCCTGATCCCGGAATTTGTCGGTCGGGTGCCGGTTTTGGCGACCTTGGAAGACCTTGACGAAGACGCCTTGATCACCATTTTGACGGCACCTAAAAACGCTTTGGTCAAACAGTATCAACGTCTGTTCGAAATGGAAGACGTGCAGTTGACGTTTACCGACGGTGCATTGGTCAGCATTTCTAAAAAAGCCGTGGAACGCAAAACCGGTGCCAGGGGGTTGCGCTCGATTATGGAGGCGACCTTGCTCGACACCATGTATGACCTGCCCGGTTTGGACGGTGTTGAGGAAGTGGTGGTCAACCGTGAAGTGGTGGCTGAGGGGACAAAGCCCCTGTATATCTACGCCGATCGCAGCGAAGAGGTTGAATCGAGCGCTTAACGCTGACAAACCGCTTTGGAAACGCGATGCAACGGCTTTCGCGGCGCGGTCCAGACCACAGAGCGCCCATTTGGAACAGTTAAAAACCGCCGGACGACTTAACGTCCGGCGGTTTTGTGTGTTTTGGTCAAGGTAATCATCGTTTTTTGCCGTTTATCCCCAAAATTACACCACTTTCATCTCTTGTGCCCTTGAAGCGGGGGCAAAAGGGGGCCATCTTTCCAGTCAAGAACATCACCATGGCCTTGCCCCTGCTGGGGGTGTCGGTGAATAAACCTTTCATAAGGACTTCGTGTCGAAATGAGCATCAATCCTGCCCCCAACGAAATGCTTCCGGTTTTGCCGCTGCGCGATATTGTGGTGTTTCCCCATATGATCGTGCCGCTGTTTGTCGGTCGTGAAAAATCGGTGCGTGCGTTGGAAGACGTTATGCGCGAAGACAAGCAAATCTTGTTGGTGGCGCAGAAGAATGCCGCTCAGGATGAGCCTCAGCCCGATGACATTTACGATGTCGGTACGGTATCGACGGTGTTGCAGCTGTTGAAACTGCCCGATGGCACCGTCAAGGTGCTGGTCGAAGGGGGACGCCGGGCAAAAATCAAAAAATACGGCGAATTGGCCGATTTTTTCCAGGCCGAGGTTGAGGCTATCGACGATGCAGAAGGTGACGAAAAAGAACTGGAAGCCTTGTCGCGCTCGGTGGTGAGTGAGTTTGAACAATACATCAAACTGAACAAGAAAATCCCGCCCGAAGCGCTGGTGTCGATCAATCAGATCGAAGATCCGTCGAAACTGGCCGACACCGTGGCGTCTCATTTGGCGTTGAAGATTTCCGAAAAGCAGGAACTGCTGGAGATCGCCACCACAGGGGAACGCCTGGAACGGGTGTATTCTTACATGGAAGGCGAAATTGGCGTCTTGCAGGTGGAAAAAAAGATCCGCTCTCGGGTCAAGCACCAAATGGAAAAGACCCAGCGCGAGTACTATTTGAACGAACAGTTGAAGGCCATTCAGAAAGAGCTGGGTGAGGGCGAGGAAGGCAAGGACGAAAACGCAGAGCTGGAAGCAAAAATCAAGAAAACCCGGCTGTCCAAGGAAGCCCGTGAAAAATGCATGGGTGAATTTAAGAAGCTGAAATCCATGTCGCCGATGTCGGCCGAAGCCACCGTGGTGCGCAATTACCTTGATTGGATTTTGGGTATTCCGTGGAAGAAAAAATCTCCGGTCAAAAAAGATCTGAGCGAAGCGCAAGAAATCCTCGATGCGGACCACTACGCGCTCGATAAGGTTAAAGAACGGATCCTTGAATATCTTGCGGTCCAAACCCGGACCAAAAAGCTCAAAGGTCCGATTTTGTGCCTGGTCGGCCCGCCGGGCGTGGGCAAAACGTCGCTGGGCAAGTCGATTGCGCGCTCAACCGGACGTAAATTTGTCCGCATGTCGTTGGGTGGGGTTCGCGATGAGTCCGAAATTCGTGGCCATCGCCGCACTTACATCGGCTCAATGCCGGGTAAAGTGGTCCAGGGAATGAAAAAAGCCAAGGTCTCCAACCCATTGTTTTTGTTGGATGAAATCGACAAAATGGGGGCTGATTGGCGCGGCGACCCGGCTTCGGCGTTGTTGGAGGTTTTGGATCCGGAACAAAACTCGACCTTTAACGATCACTATTTGGAAGTCGATTATGACCTTTCCGATGTGATGTTTGTGACCACGGCCAACACCATGAATATGCCCGGTCCGCTGATGGACCGCATGGAAATTATTCGTTTGTCGGGCTACACCGAAGAGGAAAAGCTCGAAATCGCCAAGCGCCATTTGATCAGCAAACAGGTCGAGTCGCATGGTCTGAAAAAGAACGAGTGGAGCATTTCCGACGGGGCGTTGCGCGATTTGATCCGCTATTACACCCGCGAAGCCGGGGTGCGCAGCCTGGAACGTGAAATCGCCAAACTGGCGCGCAAGGCGACCAAGGAAATCCTTATGGAGGCGGATGTTGACCACATCAAGGTCACGTCGCGCAATTTGGAAAAGTATTCCGGCGTCAAACGGTTCCGTTATGGTGAGCTTGAAGAAGAAGACAAGGTTGGCATCACCACCGGCCTGGCGTGGACCGAAGTGGGGGGCGAGATCCTCCAGATCGAGGCCCTGATGATGCCCGGCAAGGGCCGCATGACGATCACCGGTAAATTGGGTGATGTGATGACCGAATCCATCCAGGCCGCAAAATCCTATGTGCAGTCGCGGGCAACGACGTTTGGCATTTTGCCGCCGATGTTTCACAAACGCGATATCCACGTCCACGTGCCCGAAGGCGCAACCCCCAAGGATGGCCCCAGCGCCGGGGTCGGCATGGTGACCTCGATCGTGTCGGTTCTGACCGGTGTGGCGGTGCGCAAAGACGTCGCCATGACCGGTGAGATCACCTTGCGGGGGCGGGTGCTGCCGATTGGTGGGCTCAAGGAAAAACTTTTGGCGGCGTTGCGTTCGGGCATTAAAACGGTTCTGATCCCGGCCGACAACGAAAAGGATTTGGCGGAAATTCCCGACAATGTAACCAAGGGCCTGAAAATTATTCCGGTCGCGCATGTGGAACAGGTTTTGGAACATGCCCTGGTTGAACCGTTGCTGCCGATTGAATGGGACGAAGACAGTTTGGAGACTTCCGTGACGTCTAATTCGGACGATGGCGATGTCAAGGATGTGTTGACCCATTAGGTTTGTACGGTGTTGTTTGTTTTTCACAGCAAGCTCTCGTGGCGAATAAAATGTTTCGTCGGGGTTCTTTTTGTCTAAAAGCGATCAAAACCACCGGATGAAATAGGCGGGTGTGGACAAAAAGTCTGAAAAACGGCAAAAAACTGGGAAAAACACAACATGTTTGATTGACGTGGTTCGGGTTTCAACACTAGAGTCCATGCATTATCGAATCAGCGCGCCGCGTCATGGCGCATACCTGTACTTATCCTTACATTCAGAAGGGGGCCTTTACGTTGAACAAGAATGATCTGATTGCCGCTGTCGCGGCCAGCACGGAACTGTCCAAAGCGGATTCCACGAAGGCTGTTGATGGCGTTCTCGAAGCCGTTATGGGATCTTTGAAAGAGGGCAACGAAGTGCGCCTCGTCGGCTTCGGCACGTTTAGCGTTGCTGCACGTGCAGCCTCCACCGGGCGCAACCCGCGCACCGGTGAAGCGATCCAAATTCCGGCTTCCAACCAGCCGAAATTCAAAGCTGGTAAGGCGCTTAAAGACGCCGTTAACTAAGTCAGCTTGATACGATCTGCGGCCGCACCCGGCAACCGGTGCGGCCGCTTCGTATTTTAAAGACAAATTTTCGGTAATGGGTTGAGTTCCCTTGCCGGGCACAGTAGGTTCCCGGCATGAAAACGGCACATACACGATCCATCCCCTAAGGGCGGTTAGCTCAGCTGGCAGAGCATCTCGTTTACACCGAGAGGGTCGGCGGTTCGATCCCGTCACCGCCCACCATTTAAAACCCTCGGAAAACCGGGGGTTTTGATGTTTAAGATCGAGTGTTCTTGGGTTTAGTTAGTTTTAACGGTGTAGGCACTAATACACCAAAGGCAATTCCGCCCAGTGTGTCGTATAGCGTTGTGAGCGATGCTGTTGGTTCATGTTCCAGGTCCGCGATTGTGGGGTATGGCCATAGCAGACGGCGCCTGAACCGAATTTATTATTGAGCCGGTCGATGGTTTGCATCAAGTCTTCCCGGCGCGGGGACGGTGTTGCGAACAAGCTGGGTTGAGCCACGTCTTTTCGATGAAGGTCCAACAGCAAGATCCCAGCCTTTTTATATGGAATATTTGGGCGATATATCCTTGCCAGGGCGGCCTGTGCGGCCTGGATAATGTCGCCGGTATCAGCCGACGCCATATCCAGGCCAACAACGGCGCTGTTGGAAGAGTATGCCTGGTCTTTCCGATAAGGGTTCGCGCGCACGAATACGGACACCGCGCGGGTCACCAGGCGGCCCGCGCGTAATTTTTCCGCGGCACGTTCGGCAAAATAATGGACCCGCTTTTTTACGGCCTCTCGATCCATGACGGCCTCGCCAAAGGTCCGCGACACACACAGGGTCTTCTTGTCTGGGATGATGTGTTCCATGTCGATGGCGGACAGGCCGTTCAATTCATCAATGGTCCGCAAGCCGACAACACCGGTGATATTTCGCGCCCAGCGACGATCCACATGCGCAAGGTCATGGGCCGTATATATGCCGTGACGGTTCAACCGTTTTGACCAACGCCGCCCCACACCCCAAACGTCGCCTATGTCCGTTTCCTTCAACACAGCTTCGCATGTGCCGCCGGAAAATACGTCAAACACACCGGACAGGGAAACTTTGGCTTTGCGGTTGGCGGCTTTAGCCAGTGTCTTGGTTGGCCCCAGGCCGATGCCAACAGAAAGCCCCGTCCAAAGGCGGATGGTTTCGCGCAATGCCTGGGCGTGCTCTACGGCATCCACGGACAATCCTGTGTAATCCATAAAACATTCATCAATGCTGTAGATTTCAATGTCCGGAACATTGGCGGCAATGATGTCCATAACGCGTCGGCTCATGTCTGCGTATAGGGCGAAGTTTGCGGAACGGACCTGCACGGCACCTTTGCCCATGCGGGCGCGAACTTTGAAATACGGCTCGCCCATCGCAATGCCCATGGCCCTGGCTTCGCCAGAGCGGGCAATCACACAGCCGTCATTGTTGGAGAGAACCACCGTCGGCTTGCCACGAAGTTCTGGCTGAAACACCTGCTCACAGGAGACATAGAAATTGTTGCAGTCTGCGATGGCAAAGGCCCGGTTCACGACAGGTCTCTGATGGAATTTTTCACGACGCCCCAGATTTCGGAACCTTCACCCATGGCCATAGGTTTGAACTCGGGGTGCTCCGGTGCTTCGGGGATAAGCCACCACCGCCCTTGTTGTCGTTGGAGGCGCTTGACCACCATCTCACCGTCGATGACGGCCACGACAATGTGTCCGGTCCGGGGGGTGATGGACCGGTCCACAATCAGCAAGTCGCCATCGAAAATGCCGACACCGGTCATGGAATAGCCAGAAACTCTCAAGACGAAGGTCGCTGCGGGATGTTCAATGAGGTCGTTAAGATCAAGAACGCCATCCGAAAAATCATCTGCGGGGCTTGGGAAACCCGCAGGAACACGCGACAAGAACAACGGCAAAGGTCGGCGGGTGCAGACTTTTGGCATAAAGATGAGGGTGTTTTTTGATGATAAGAACATAACATGAACATAACGTGGGGTGGCAGATCAATGCAAGGCCGCCTTTTGCACTGCGAATCCTTGGGGGCAGATGTTTGTATGTCAAATACAGACATTTGCGAAAAAACAGATCCAATATTATCGAGGCCGTAGCCGACCGAACCCTGCAAACCCTGCCGGGACGTGAGCTGAAAAAATGCCCGCACTGAAACAGATTCAATTTTTCACGTGTGCTTATGGCACAGGATCATTCCTTTGAAACAACAGCGTAAAAATGCGCATTTGGTTGCTTTAAGGTTTTAAGGCCATAACGACCATCTGAACGACCGAAACGATGAACGCGCCGCCGCTTAAAAAGGTGGTGGCGATGACCCAGGGTTGGATGCAGGTGTTTGCGTTATCACGGCGTTCTGAGGATATTATAGAAATTCTATCGTCGGTATTGTGCATGCGGTGTCCCCAATGCATCGTTGTCCGCGTCCTAGCTGGGACCCGGTACGGCTGGTTTGTTCCAGGCGGGCACGTGAGACTGCCCGGCGGTGTAAGAGGGGGGGAACCCTCACGCATCCCGTATCGGTTTTTCAGTCAACGGGAGCGCGGAGAGATTATTGATAAGTACAACCACTGCGTCAATGGCAATGTTAACTCACAATTGTGGATAGTTTTTATCCCGGGCCAGCTTTAAGGGGCGGCGGAAAGTCCGCAAGCAGGGGCAGGGACGGGCGTTACGAGCCAAATTTAAGGCCGCGCACCACGTTGTCGAATGCCGCGTTTGTTGCCGTTTCGATCCAGTCTTCATCTTTTTCAGGGTTTTGTTGACGGATAAGCATAAAAATTCGTGCTCGATCCGCAGCCAGCTTGGCAAACTCTGTGTGAACAAAGCTGAGGTCGTTGTCTTGCGCGATCTGCAGGGCTTCCAACACGCAATCGCGCACCAGGGCCTGGATTTGTTCGGACGTCATGGGTGGCGCGGCGGAGGCAAGGGGCACAGCGTCGGGGGGCGATTCGCCCAAAATTTCCGCCTGGCTACAGTCCAGCGCTTTTGACAGCTTGCGCAGCCACTCAGAGTGCAGCTTGGTCTTGCCTTTCTCCAGCTTGCTGATCTGCGAAGCGGTTGTCGTAGGCACGCAGACCTGGGCAAGGTCGTCCATGGACCATGCTTTTGCGGTTCTCAATTCCTTGATCTTGTTCATCTTTCAATCCTCGCGCAAAAGAGAACAGAAAGAAATGTCAAATAGTGACAATTATTGCCTTGCAATAATGTCAAATTTAGACATTATTCTCGGGTGTGGCCTCGAATGAAGCGCACAAATTTATAAATGTTTGTTTGAAAACAGGCCGGGAGGGGACGATGACCCGAAAACAACGTGCGCGACGTCAGTTTTACGTCGATTTGATGGTGGGTGGGGTGCTGGGGGGCGCGATATTCGCCACCTATGGCGCCGTCCAGGTGGCGCTGGCGTGGTGTTGCCAGGTGCGGGTGCCATGAACGCCACCACAGACAGCCCCCAACAACAGGAGCCCGTCCATGCCCAGTGCTGAATGTCGCATGACGTCTCGCCCAGACCCCGAAACCGTCAAGCGCGAGGGTTGGCGCGATCAGGGAATTTTGGTGATCAGCCTCCACGACCCGCGCCTGAGTTGGCCGGACGTCGAATGGATCCGCCAATTGGGCACCAAATTGTATGGCCCGCGAAAGGACCAAACATGAATAAATCCATCGGCCCGACCCGTGAAACCCAAGCCAAATTGCGCACATCGGTGATTTCAAAACTGGCCCAGGCCGGGCGCCTGGATGCGTTTCAACGCCAGGCGGCGGATGAAATCGCAACCATCTATATGGCGGTAATAAGGTCCCTGATGCCGCACCGCGACTTTGACGCCGTGGTCGTGGATGGCGGCGGAGCCTCCTACGCGACACCGTTGGAACGGATGCCGGCAAAAGTCTATGACGCCTATACACATCACTATCGACCATGGGCCAAAGGGGCAGGGACGCGCCTGTTTACCCGCGATGTGTCCGGCGGACGGGTGACGGTTTTGCAATTGGTGATCGATGTCGCCGTGGAAAATTGGGGCCCCAGTCAACTGGAAACCCGCTACGGCGTGCCCCGTGGAAAAAGCCTGGTAACCAAAACCTTGCAAGCCGCCCTCAATGATTACTGCCAAACGGCAGGGTGGCACAAACCCACCTGAACAAAAGCCCCCCAGTAAACCGGGTGCGCCCGGTGCGCCCGGTGCGACCGGTGCGACCGGTGCGACCGGTGCGACCGGTGCGGGGGAAGTGTTGCGGATGCCTTGATCTGCCTCGCGCAGGTGGGAAAATTTCTTTATTTTGTTTTTTTGAAAAAAACGTCTTGACGGGCGGCGCGGGGTTTGCCATGATCCAGGCACATTAGAGATTTGCGTCCGCACCATCGGAAAGGTGGCGGGCGTTTTTTTGTGAGCGGATTTTCGTTCGTGGTATTTTTACGCTTTTTACACCCGCTGATCACAGCGGGTTTTTTTGTGCCTGGAGAAACGCGGTGATCAAGAAAAAAAACGCCGCACCAAAATGCGTGGCCATGACCCGCAAAGCAACCCCGTGTTCCTTTAAAGCCGTGATCAATGGCCGCTGTAAACGCCATGCCACACCGGACGCGGTGGGCGCACCGGACGCGGTGGTCGCACCGGACGCACCGGACGCGGTGGTCGCACGGGTCGCGGTGGTCGCACCGGACGCACCGGACGCACCGGTCGCACCGGTCGCACCGGAGGCGGGGCGCATTTCGGGTGGGCGGGGGCTTTATGGTTCGGCCCTGGATGAAGACGAGCGTGCCGTATGGGCATCGATCCCGGTGGGGGATCTCAACGACGAAATCAAATTGCTCAAGGTTCAAGTGGCCCGCGCGTTGAATGAAAAAAACCCTGCCGGGTTGAACCGCGCATTGCAAACCCTGGCCACCTTGGAGCGCACCCGCATGGCCTTGGCCCAGGATCAAGACCCTGCCGACGAAGAGCAAATAAAACCCAAAGATCGCGCCCAGCGCCTGCTGGAATTGGTGAAATCCGCAAGCGCAAATCGATCCGCTTGAAACACTCAATCGGGCCGCAACCGGGGTTTGCGGGGTTTGATTCTGCGCATTTGGAACAATTGAGCGCGTTGTTGGAGCATCCTTTGTGGGAGCCGTGTTCGATCCCTCAGATCATCGCGCTGATCAGTCCCGCCGATGTGGTCGGCTACGGCGGGGCGGCGGGGGGCGGCAAGACCGATCTGGAATTGGGCTGCGCCATCACCCAGCACACCCGGTCGCTGATTTGCCGCCGTGAGGCGGTTCAACTGGAAGGTTTAACCGACCGCGCCAAGGAAATTGTCGGGACGGCCAGGAATTTTAACGGCACCGAAAAGCGTCTGCAATTGGGGCGTGGCAGGTTCATCAAGTTTGGCTCCATGAAAGGACCCGACGATTGGCGCAAATACCAGGGCCGGGCATACGATTTGATGGCATTCGATGAAACCGCGCATTTTCTGGAACACCAGGTGCGCACCTTGATGGGCTGGAACCGCACCGCAGACCCCGGGCAGCGATGCCGGGTGTTGATGGGCTTTAACCCGCCGACCAATGCCGAAGGCGCGTGGTTGATCGGTTTCTTTGCTCCGTGGCTGGACGACACCCACTCCAACCCGGCCCGGCCTGGTGAGTTGCGCTGGTTTGTGACGGATGAAAACGGCAAAGATCTGGAAGTGACCGGGCCGGACCCGGTGGACATTGAGGGGCGCAAACGCAACCCCAAAAGTCGCACCTTCGTCCCGGCCCGGATCGAAGATAACCCGCATTTGATGGGAACCGGATACGTGGACACCCTGGATGCTTTACCCGAACCGTTGCGCTCGATGATGCGCGATGGAAATTTTTCCGCCGGTCAGGACGACGACGAGTGGCAGGTGATCCCCACCGCGTGGATCAAGGCCGCTCAAGACCGCTGGACGGCGGATGGCGGGCGCGGCGTGGACATGGACAGCTTAGGCCTGGATCCATCGCGCGGCGGGCGCGACGAAACGGTGATTGCCGCGCGCAACGGTCACTGGTTTGCGCCCTTGAAAACGTATCCCGGAAGCGCCGTGCCCGATGGCCCGACCGCCGCCGGGTTGGCGATGGCGATGGTCCGCGACGGCGCGCCGATCCACGTCGATGTGATCGGCATTGGCGCCAGCGTGTACGACCATTTGAGCGGCGCGGGCGTGCTGGCGTTGCCGGTCAATTGCAGCGCCGCCAGCGGTGCCCGGGATAAAACCGGTGTTTTTGGCTTTCGCAATGTGCGTGCGGAACTCTGGTGGCGTATGCGCGAAGCTTTGGACCCGTCCGGTAATTGCCTTATGGCCTTGCCGCCCGACCGGGGCCTGTTGGCCGATTTGGCTGCACCTCGGTGGAAATACCTGGCCGGTGGCAAGGTCCAGATCGAAGCCAAGGACGACATTAAAAAGCGCTTGGGCCGCAGCCCCGACCGGGGTGACGCGGTGGTCAATGCGCTGATCGAAACGCCCAAAGAGGGCACCAACCTTAAAGGCCCAACGGGCGGGGGTGAATTCTGATGGCAACAAGCGACGCAAATATGAAAAACGCGATGAAGACTAAAACCCGCACTTCAAAACGGGCCGACCAGGCGCTGTTGACAGAAGCCCGGGCGCGCTATGCAAAATGTGTCCTTGACGAACGCGAAAACCGCGAAGAAGCCTTGAAAGACGCTAAATTTCGCGCCGGCGATCAGTGGGACGACGATATTAAAGTGCAACGCAAGGCCGATGGCCGACCATGCTTCACCATCAATCGGTTGCCGCAATTTATCCGCCAGATCACCGGCGACATGCGTCTGAACAAACCGGCCATCAAGGTGGTGGCGGACGATGGCAACACGGATCCGTATTTGGCGCGGATCATGGCGGGTCTGATCCGCAATATCGAAAGCCGGTCGCGCGCGCGCATGGCGTACATCAAAGGGGCCGACAACGCGGTCACCGGCGGGCTGGGTTTTATCCGCGTGTTGACCGAATACACCGATGACGAGGTGTTTGAACAAGACATCCGTATCAAAGCCGTTTCCAATCCGTTTTCAATCTATTATGACCCCGCAGCGGTGGAGCACAGCCGCCAGGACGCAAAATTCTGGTTTGTCACCGAAATGGTTGACCGGGCCGAATTTGAAGCCGAATACCCCGGGAAATCGGTTAAGGATTTCGCTGAAAACGAGGGCGAATACGGCGACTGGTACGGCGGCGACAAGGTGCGCAAGGCCGAATACTGGCGGCGTGTGAAAGACGGCACCAAAGTCATCGCCCAATTGGCGGACGGCAGCGTGATCGACACCACCGTTACCCCGGGTTGGCAGGCGCTGCAAGTCGTCAATACCCGCACCGTGCCGCGCTGGAACATTGAACAGTATGTGATTTCCGGGGCGGAGGTTTTGGAAGGCCCGAATTTGTGGGCGGGAAAGTATTTTCCGTTTGTTCCGGTGCTGGGCGAAGAGGTTCACATCGGCGATAAAGTGGTCCGTCATGGCATTGTGCGCGGTGCGCGCGATCCGCAAAAGCTGTTCAATATCTGGCGGTCCGCCGGGGCCGAGTTGGTCGCATTGGCCCCCAAAACGCCGTTTATCATCGCCGCGGATCAGTTGCAGGGGTATGAAAAATACTGGAACCAGGCCAACAACAAAAATTATCCGTATCTGCCCTACAAAGCCCAGCCCGGCGCACCGGTGCCGCAACGCCAGGCCCCGCCACAGCATTCCCAGGGGATCTTGCAAGAAGGTGCTTTGGCCGCCGATGACATGAAATCCACCATGGGCATCCACGATGCCGCACTGGGGGCCAGGTCCAACGAAACCTCAGGGGTCGCCATCACCGCCCGGCAACACGAAAGCGACGTCAGCACGTTTGTCTATATCGACAACCTCAACAGTGCGATTGAACACGTTGGTGCGATCCTGGTCGACCTGATTCCGCGCATTTACGATACCCCACGGATGATCCGGATCTTGGGCGATGACGGAAAAGAAGAATTCGCCAACCTGTTGGGGCCGAATTTCGATGCGGACGCGGGCACCGTGAAGATGCTCGACCTTGCCCGGGGCAAGTATGACGTGAACATTGAAACCGGACCAAATTTCAGCACCCGACGCGCCGAAGTGGCGGCAACGATGATGAACTTTGCCCGCGCGGTCCCCGCCGCGGGGGCCGTGATTGGCGACCTGATTGCCAAAAATCAAGATTGGCCGGGGGCCGATGAAATTGCCAAACGGCTGCAAAGAATATTGCCGCCTGAATTGCGCGACGGCGATGTTTCCCCGCCGCCGCCACCGTCCAACCCCTTGGCGGCGTTGACGGTGGCGACCAAACAGGCCGGCCTTGAAGGCAAAAAACTGGACAATGCCAAAAAACAAATGGACGTGGTCAAAAAGCAAATGGAACTGGCCGAACAACGGCGCACTTTAAGTTCGCCCCAACGCTAACGTCCCAGCCCTGATGTCCCGCCTGGCCGAAGGCGAGGGGGCGCAGACCGACCCGTGCCAGGACCTGCGGTCCTGGGCGGGTTTTTTTAATGCCCGGTTCGCCGGGTTTCAACCCAAACCAAATGTGAGGTAAAGACCGATGTCAAACGAGAAAAAGCCCGACGTAAAGCCGACCGTCGCCCGGCGCGATACGCGGTTGGCGGACGAAATCGTGGCGGATGTTCACGTCCCCGCCAATCTTGATGGGGGACACCGCGCGGCACAAAACACCAATCCGCTGCGCGCGGCGAATGGGGTCCAACCAAACGCCACCCGGCCAACGGGGACCGTCCCCAAAACCCTGCCTCAGGACGATAGCTCATCGGATGGTGGCGTGGACACGCAACCCGACATGGCGAAACGCAAGCGTTCACGGCCCGGAAAAGCCGAGCGTGAACTTGCCAGACTGGAAAGTCAAAACGCCGTCCTGCGGTCCCGCATTGAGGACTTTGAAAGCCAATCGACCGGGGCGAACGCGTCAAGCCATGATATTGGCCAAGGCCGCGTGACAGCGCCCCCCCAGGCGGATGATTTTGGGAATTATCAAGATTACCTGATGGCGCTGGTGCAGCACCAAACCCGCACCGCGGTGCGTGGTGAACTGGCCGCTGAACGTCAAGCCCGCGCGATCAAAGAAGCCGAACAAGAACAGCAAGCAATGTTTAGCCAATATCAGGCGCGGGTGGGCGATGCGTCCGAGCGTTATCCTGATTTCAACGCGGTGGTTAGCCGCCCGGACATCCCGCTAGCTGGCCATCTCGAACAGGCGATCTTGAGTTCCGAAATGGGGCCGGACCTGGCTTATCACCTTGGCTCCAACCCGAACGTGGCGGAACAGTTGGCAGGTTTATCGCCGCTTAATGCCGTTCTTGAACTGGGCCGGATCGAAGCGCGCCTGAGCGCCGAACACACCACGTCCAAACCCAAACCCACCACCGCCCCCGCGCCGGTTCCAACCGTTGGCGGCACCACCGTTGCAACTTTGGACCCGGAACACATGAGCATGGACGAATACCGCAAACACCGTGCGGGCGGCTGAACCCAAACAGAAGGATTTAAATGATGGTAAACACACTTTTGACTCCCAGCGTCATCGCCAAAGAGGCCTTGATGCAATTGGACAACAATCTTGTCCTGGGCAACAACGTCCACCGTGAATACAAAAATGAATTTGCCAAGGTTGGCGACACGGTGTCGATCCGCAAACCGGTGAAGTTTTACACCGCCGATGGCGAAACCCGCGTGAACCAAGACGTCGAAGAAGGCAACACCGCGATCAAAATCGACCAGCGCAAACACGTCTCGTGGGGCTTTTCGTCTCAGGATTTGACGCTGTCGATTGAACATTATTCCGAACGTTACATCCAGCCGGCGATGATCACGCTGGCCAACACCATGGACCAGATCGGGCATGGTTTGTACAAGGATTTTTGGAATGTCACCGGCACGCCGGGCGTCACCCCGGGGACCTTTAAAAGCCTCGGCCTGTCCGCCCAGCGGATGGATGAAATGGCGGTTTCCCGCGACAGCCGGGTGGCGATGTTGAACCCCGCAGCGGCGTGGAGCATCGCCGCCGACCAAACCGCTTTGTACATGCAAGACAAAGCCAAAACCGCTTACGAAGAAGCCCGGTTGGGCCGCATCGCGCGGTTTAACGTGTTTGACAGTCAAAACATCCAAAGCCACACCGTGGGGGTTATGGGCGGGACGCCGTTGGTCAATGGCGCGGCGCAAAACGTCACCTACGCGGTGGCCAAACAAAGCAATTCTCAAACCCTCAATACCGACGGCTGGGCGTTGAGCGTCGCCGGGGTTTTGAAAGCCGGTGACACCTTTACCATTGCCGGTGTTTATGCGGTCAACCCGGTGCCGGGCGAGGGGGCGACGGGCAAAACCGCGATGAACTATCTGCAACAGTTCGTTGTCACCGCCGACGCGACGTCGGATGGGGCCGGGGTGGCAGCCCTGACCATCAGCCCGGCGATCATCACCAGCGGGCCATACCAGACGGTGAGTGCGGCCCCCGCCGACAACGCCGCGATCACGGTTTTGGGGGCCGCCGGCACGGCCTATCCGCAAAACATGACGTTCCACAAAAACGCCATTGCCCTGGTCAGCGTGCCGTTGGAAATGCCCGACGGTGCGGCGTTTAAGGCCCGCGAAACCCACGGTGGCCTGTCGGTGCGGGTGGTCAAGTCTTACGACATTGATACCGACAAGGACATCATCCGCATTGACGCGTTGTTTGGCTGGAAGACCATCTACCCTGAATTGGGCGGACGGATTACGGGCTAACACGGGCGTTCAAACGGGGGCGGTCGAGGCCGCTCCCGTTTTTACCTTCTCACAAACAGGAGTTTCCCATGACACGCCCGACATACATGTACCGTTTGAACACTCGCGGCGACACCGAAAGCCGTGTTTTTGATGCCAACCACGACAATTTTTCTCATGACACCAAGGGTTGGGTCTGTAGTCCGGCAGATTTGAACTTGGTCGCCGCTGGACCGCGCAAGCGCAAGGCGGGCTCCGCCAGGCGCAAGGCCGACAACGACGCACAGGCGGTTTCCAACACCGGGTCCAACATTGGGGGCAACCATGGCAACCGCGCGTGATGTGATTAGCGGGGCGTTGAAACGTCTTCAAGTGCTGGCGGCGGGGGAAACCGCCGCCAGTGAAGACGCCAGCGATGCGTTGTGGGTTTTCAACCGCATGTTGAGCGGTCTCAAGCACGAAGGCGTTGATTTGAACATCACGGCTGATTTGGCCTTGAATGACACCGTGCCGGTCAACCTTGAAGACCTTGAGGCGGTGGAGGCAATTTTGACCGCCAAGTTGGCCGACAGCTACGAAAAAAGCCTGTCGCCGGTGCAGGCGTTGCTGGCCGATGACGGGGTGAAGGTTTTGCAAGCGGCCTATGGCAGCCTGCCCGTTTTGAGTGTCGATCCCGCGTTGATAAGGATTTAAATTATGTCGATTTTAGCCAGTCTCCGCCCCGCCAAATCTCTGGCCGATATGGCATCCGCTGGTCAGGCAGCTCCACAGCAAAACAGCCTGCGCGGATTGCTGATCGGGCAAGGCAGTGGCAGGGACAAAGGAGGGCTTGAACAGCTGGGCATCAAGGCCGCGCAGGCCGCCCAAGAAGCGCAAGCGGCAGAACAGGCGCAATACCAGCGGGATCGGCAAATGGCAGACCCGCTTGAGAAATACCTTGATCCGAGCATTGTTGAGCGTGGCAACATGCCGTGGTCGCCGTGGGGAGCCACAAAGGAAGGCGAGGTCAAGATTGCCGTCCCTGAATCTGTTTTAAGCCTTGCGCGGTCCCTAATGCTCCCCGGGCGCGTTGCGCAAGGTTACAACCCGACGCCCGAAGAGATCACCAGAATGGCGATGGACACAGGGATGGCGGGCGGGTTCTCGTCGGCTATTGGTGGTGTTCCTGAAAACTCTCTTGGAATGTTTCTTACGACCATAAGACCATCATCGTGGGCTGTAAAATCCGGCGACAAATCTATGCGTGTTTTCAGGAACCCAACAAAAGAGGAATTAGTTGAACAGACAAATGGTGGAAAAACACTTCGCGTGCTGAAATATTCCGATGGCACTATTGATACTTGGCCAGCAGACAAGATGCTGCACGGCGAAATGGCACAAGAGCTTATATCACGCGGGAAGGTGTCAGAAAAACAACTCAAAAACGTCGAGTCTTTGTTTTACGACGCCGATACAGGATTCTATTCACAATGACCAATTTTGTCGGCGAACTTATTGCTTATGTAAATTGTGCGGCCAAGCGTCGGGCTGTCCTCAATCTCTACGGTGCAACACAGGCTCATAATATCAACGCACAATCCGGCAGGACCCGGGATAGGCGTTTCTCCTGTTTCCCATCTTTGAACTGTACGAATCCCAACTTCCAGCACTTCGGCAAGTTCCTTTTGCGTCAGGTCAAGAGTCTTACGGTAACGCCTAAAATCATCAGGATTCATTGTGTTTTCCCTCGTTTGCGCAACGTACAACATTGCGCCATTTTGGCGTATAGGTAAATTAAATTATGGCAATCCTTTCCTCCCTTCGCCCTTCAAGGCCGACCAAGTCGTTGGCCGACGTGGCCTATATGCCGCCCGGTGCCCCCGTTGGTCAGTCTGGCCCGCAAAAAAACTTGCGCAAGCTGTTGATCGGGCAAGACGGTGGCGGCGGGCTTGAACGGCTTGGCACCATCGGTGGGACGGCAAAGGAGCCGGGGTTGGCAGAAGAAGCCTATGCCCGGATCGGCAATTTGCCGCTGGGGGTGCAGGGCAGTTTGGCGGTGGTCGGTGCCTTGACCGGAATGCCGTTGGGCATGGTCGCCACGGGCGTGAACAGTGCCTTGAACGTGGATTATATGAACCAGGCCTTTGATGAATTTGGCGTCACACGCCCGGGTGCATGGGATCAGGCGGGGGCGCTTATCTCGCCGGAATATGCCCAGGAACAAACCTTGGGCCTGTTTGACAACGACGCGCAAAATTACAATGCGCTGTTGGGCGGAACGCCGTTTGGGAATTTCGGTGAGGGCTACGACTGGCGACAAGAAGCCGCCGCCCAAGCCGCCGCCGAGGCTGTCCAGACGGCCCGCGATAAACAGGCCGGAGTGGCGCGTTTTGACGCTTATGGTAAGGACCGCGATGCGCCCGGATACATCAGCTCAAGTGGATTTGGCGGCGGCAACGATGACCGCATGAGCAGCCAAGACACCATTGACTCCTATGACCGCGCCGCCTCATCGGGCAGTGCGGCTTAAGATTGGAAAATTGTCATGCGCATTCCCCTGGCGGTCAACAGTTATCAGGCCCGTTCAAAGCCGTTATCGGCGCAACGTCTGGTCAATTTGTACCCGGAAACCTCGCCGCCCGATGCCAAGTCGCGGGTGGTCTTGATCGGCACCCCCGGCTTGGCGCTGTTCGCCACCGTTGGCACCGGCCCGGTGCGGGGTTTGCAGCGCATGAACAATGTTCTGTATGCGGTCAGCGGGATCGAAGTTTATAAAATCGCGGCGGACGGCACGGCCACCAAACTGGGCGATGTCACGGGCAGCGGCCCGGTGAGCATGGCCGACAACGGCAGCCAATTGGTGATCGTCGGCGATGGCAAGGGGTGGGTCTGTGATGGGGTGACCGTGGTGCGGATCACCGATCCCGATTTTCCCCCACCGTCGTCGGTGGCGTGGGTTGATGGCTATCATGTGTTCACCCGGGTCGACACCGGGCAGTTTTTCATTTCCAGCCTGTACGCGGCCACGACCTATGATGCGCTGGATTACGCCACGGCGGAAAGTCTCCCCGACAACGCGGTGGCGGTGTTTGTCGATCACCGCGAGGTGTGGGTCTTCGGCGAGCATTCGGTTGAGGTGTGGTTCAACTCCGGCAATGCGACATTCCCGTTTGAACGGGTCACCGGGGCATCTTTGGAACGGGGCTGCGGGGGTCGCTATACCATCGCAAAGGTGGACAATTCGGTGTTTTGGCTGGGCGAGGACAACATTGTTTATCGGGCCGATGGTTACACCCCGGTGCGCATTTCCACCCACGCCATTGAATACGCCATCGCCAAGGCCGGGGGCCAGCCGCGCGGCTGGACGTACACCCAGGAAGGCCACGCGTTCTATGTGTTGAGTTACGCGGATGCGACCTTTGTGTTCGATGCCACCGTGGGCCTGTGGCATGAACGCCAAAGCCATAACCTGGCGCGTTGGCGGGTGGATTGCGGGCAGGTGTGTTATGGCCAAAACCTGGTCGGCGACCATGAAACGGGGCAGGTTTATGCGCTGGATTTGGACACCTACAGCGAAAACGGTGCGGTGATGGTGCGGGTTGCGACCAGCCCACCGATCCACGCCGATGGCAAAAAATTTACTATGGCATTTTTTGAAATCGAAATTGAAAGCGGCGCGGGCCTGGCCAGCGGGCAAGGGGCGGATCCGCAAGTGATGTTGGAATGGTCCGATGACGGCGGGGCGACCTGGTCCAATGAACACTGGACGTCGATGGGCCAGCGGGGCGATTTCTCCCACCGTCCCATTTGGCGTCGGTTGGGCCAGGCGGTGAGCCGGATTATGCGGGTGACGATTGCCGAACCCATCAAGGTGGCGATCATCGCCGCCAACACCGATGTGAAGGTGAGACGATGAGTTTATCTCCCGCTCCGACCGATCCAACCAATCGCCGGGCGTGGGTGCGCTGGGCGGATGAGTTGCGCCGCTTCGTGACGTCTTCGGGGGCATTGGCGTGGTCACAGGTCAGCAAAACCGGGTCAAACTTGCAAGATCTTGAAACCCGCAGTCATACGGATTTAAGCGCGATCGGCACCAATAGCCACGCCCAGATCGACACCCATATTGCGGCCCCCAACCCGCACACGGGGACGGCCTCGGCCTCGGCATTGAGCGACCACACCGGGGCGACAACGGCCCACGGCGCGACGGGGGATTTGGTTGGGGTGGGCAACACGGCAACCGCAACGGTGGCCGGGGTGGTGTTGGCCGGGACCCCGGTTGCGGATTTGGCGCAAACGGTTTCGGCCACGCCGACGCAAGCCGAAGTGCAAGCGATTTCGAACAAAGTGGATGAACTTTTGGCAGCCCTGCGAACAGCGGGAATATTGGAGATTTAAAATGGGTCTTTTTTCATCATTGAGTAACATTTTCAGCGGCGCTTCCACTGCGACGGACTGGCTGGGGGTGGCCGACAGCGTTGCGCCAACGCTGGTGTCATTGGCGAGCAACACCCTGGCCGAGCGCGACAGTGCGCGTGCGGCCACGGTGTCTGCCGGGGCATCGGACAATGCGGCGCGCACCCAATGGAGCATGTTCAATCAGAGCCGCGATGATTTAGCGCCCTACCGCGACGCCGGATCGGGGGCGTTGTATCAGTTGGCGGCGTTACAAGGGGTCGATTACAGCGGCGCGCCGGGCACCACCGAAGATCGTCGGCAAACGGCCATGGCCCGGTTTGAGGCTTCCCCGGGATATGATTTTCGGCTTGGGGAGGGGATTAAGGCGCTGGATCGTTCGGCGGCGGCCCGGGGGCGTTTGTTCAGCGGGGCGCAGGCCAAAGGGGTGTTGGAATTTGGCCAAAACATCGCCGCCGAGGAATTTGGCGCCAATCTGAACCGTTTGTCGTCATTGGCCGGGGTCGGTCAGGCGGCAACCGGAAGCACGGCGACCATGGGCGCATACGCGGCCAACGCGGCGGGCAAAAACACGGTCAGCGCCGCCAATGCCCGGGCCAGCGGAATGATGGCGGCGTCCAACATGCGGACCAGCAATCTCAATAACCTTTTGTACATGTACGGAACCTGAAACAGCAACAGCCCCGCCATCGTGCGGGGTTTTATTTTGGAGATTTGCACATGACGCGGTTTATCAACCCGGTTCAAAGCGCATTTGACACCAACGGCGACCCGGTTTCGGGGGCGAAATTGTATTTTTATGCGGCCGGCACGACCACGCCCAAGACGACCTATTCCGACAACGCGCTGACGACGGCCAACACCAATCCGGTGGTGGCGGACAGCGCCGGGCGGTTTGGCGACATTCATCTGGACACCTCCCAGGGCATGTACAAGGTGGTGCTGAAAGATGCTGTTGACGTCACCATTTGGACCCGCGACAACTTGCAAGAATACGGCGTGGCGGCCTTTTTCGAACGCTTTAGCGGCACCGGATCAAAGACCGCCTTCACCCTGTCCAATGACGCCGGCACGGACGAAAAGGGCCTGATGGTGTTCGTCGATGGCGCGATTTTGGACCCACTGGCCGATTACACCGTGAACGCCACGGTCCTGACGTTGACCACCGCGCCCGCGTCCGGCACCAATAACATCGCTGTTTGGGCGGTGTCGGAAACGGTTTATGTCAACGCCGCCGTCGCCAACGCATCGGCGAGCAGCGCGGCGGCCAGTGCGAATGCCGCCGCCACGTCCGCGACCAATGCCGCCACGTCGGAATCCAACGCGGCCACGTCGGAAACCAACGCCGCGACCAGTGCCACCGCCGCCGCCACCAGTGCCTTGGCGGCACAAAACGCCGTCAAGGTGCGCCATACCGTGGCACTTTCGGATGAGACCACGCCACTTGTCGCGGCGGTGGGGGCGGTTACCTTCCGCTCGCTTCTCGCGTTCACGCTTACGGAGGTCCGCGCAAGTCTGACGGGGGCGTCGTCGTCGGGCGTCGTGACCGTCGACATTAACGTCAACGGGGCGACGATCCTGTCAACCAAACTTACAATCGACGCGACCGAAAAAACCTCAACGACCGCCGTCGCCGCCGCGGTGATCTCGACCAGCGCCATTGCCGACGATGCCGAGATCACGATGGACATCGACACGGCGGGCACGGGTGCGACCGGACTTAAAGTGACGATGATCGGGGATCCGGCATGAGCGGCGTAATCTCCATCCTGAACCCGGGACGGTTCCCGCTGTTTCAGGTGCCGGTCGGCACGATTGTCGCGTACTCCGGCACCATCGCCGGGATTCCGAGTGGGTGGACGTTGTGCGACGGCACCGGCGGCACGCCGAACCTGTCGGATCACTTTGTCATTGGCGAGGACGCAACATACACCTACGACACGTCTGGCGGCGCGAGTACATCTGCAATCGGGGGCGTGTCAGGATCTGGCGGCGCTCATAGTTCGGCTGTTCAGAACACCGAAAGCGGAACCAACAGCGTCGGCAATGACGTGGACGGCGTACACACTCACGCCTTATCGGGCACCATGAGCGCGATCCCGGCGGCGTTCTCGTATATCTACATCATGGCGACGGCGGGGGGGCCGCTCCCGGCGCTGGCCGTTCTTTGGCTCAATGACGTGGTGGGCAACATCCCCGCCAACATGACCGAGGAAACAAACCTTCAAGGCCGCTTTGCGAAGGGCGTCAACACCGACACCCGCGCGCCCGTCGGCGGCAATGGTGAAGACGTCGCCCTTACCATGGCGAGTGACGGATATCACGTACACGGGACGCCGGTTGCGGGGTGGGCGATTGGCGGCTCGCCGTATTCGGAGGCCGTCGGCAGAGGCGCTCACAGCGACACGCCGACCAAAACCTTCGATTACAGTTTGCCGCCGTACTTCGTTTTGACGGCGGTGCAAGTAACTTCGGACGCGGTTCCGACAATCTATCTCGTCGCCGGTTATTACGGATCGCTCGCCAGTTTGCCGGGCTATTGGAAGGTGTGTGACGGCACCAACGGAACGCCGAATATGGCGGGCCGCTTGCCGCTTGGCGCGGACAGTGCGACCTACACCCTGGGCGCGACCGGCGGTGCGGCGTCGCGCACGGGCACCACGACCGACGTTACCCACTCGGCATCGCACAAACACGGGTCGAATGCCGATGCCACCGGTGCGGCGACCAGCCAACACGACACATATGCATGGTCGCACACACACACGATCCCGAGCCAAGCCCTCGATATGCCGCCGTGGCATTCGCTTCACTTCATCATGTTGGCGCTTTAAGGAGTTAAACCGATGCCGATCGACATCCCTCACAAGGCCCTTGTTTTGCAGCCGAACGGACATGTTCTTTTGTCGGACGGGTCCGTTATGACCATTTTCCCGGCTCTCGCGGATTTTCTCGCGGATACATCCTTCACCATGCCGACCCGCGTTGTTGATCTGGTGACCGAGACGGCGGTCGCATTCAATTACGAATTTATCGACGGACGCTTGCTTCATGTTGTGCGTTGGCCGGGTGGTGACGTTTCGCGCCTGGACGGCACCACGTGGCCCGAAGCCGACGCCGTGATCACCAACATTGCCGCCATCATCACGGCAAAAGACGCGCGCGAGGCAATTGAAGAGACCGCGCGGGTCGCGGCACTCCCCTACGACCAGCGCCGCGCACGGGCCTACCCGCCGACGGCTGACTTCAACGATGCGAAGGTTAAGCAAGCAAGCGCTGACCCCGTTATGGTTGCCGATGGTCAAGCCCAGGAGACGGCGTATTTGCAAGCGTGCCTCGATGTAAAAGCGCTGTATCCGAAGGTGTAAGCCCATGTTTTCAAAAATCACCGACAACTCCGGGTCGTTTTTTTCGTGGTTCGCCGCCGCGTTCGCGGGACTTATCGCCAATTTGTCGGATCCCAATTTACTGGCCGCGTGGTTGGCTGTCGGGGTGGCGATGGTCCGCATTCTGGTCGATTTGCCGAGGGCGTGCCGCACCGTTCGAGGGCTGTGGTCACGGCGCAATAGGGGAGCTCAAAATGATTAACATTCAACACTTTCGCAATGCGGTGGTCCGTCCGGTCCTGGATGGACTGGGGTTGCGTTCCGCCGCCGCTGAGGAACTGGTGATGGGCACGGCGGCTCATGAAAGCGGACTGACATACCTCAAACAAGTGGGCGGCGGCCCGGCGCTGGGGGTGTGCCAGATGGAGCCCGCCACCCACGATGATATCTGGAAAAACTTCCTCGAATACCGCCCGGTTTTGGCATCTGATTTGCGCGATATGTTCGGCCCGGCGGCGGGCGCGGCAGCGCATTTGGTGTGGAATTTGGCCTACGCGGTGGCGATGTGCCGGATCCATTATCTGCGCGTGAAAGACCCGTTGCCCCAAGTTGAGGATGTGGACGGTTTGGCGGCGTACTGGAAAGCTCACTACAACACCGCCGCCGGGGCGGGCACGGTTGAAAAGTGGCGGGCGGACTATGACCGGATCGTGAAAGGATCGTGAAATGTTTGGTTTTTTAGGGCGGATTTTCGGCACCGAAAAAGCGCTGTCGTCGATTGTCGATGGGGTGTCGAACGGTCTGGATGCGCTGGTGTACACCGACGAGGAACGCGCCGGAGACGCGGCCAAATCGCGCAGTGAGGCCCGCGCGATGGTGATCCAGTGGATGGCCGCCACCCAGGGGCAAAACCTCGCCCGGCGGTTTTTGGCACTGATCATCACGGCCATCTGGTTGTTGCAGTACGTGGGCGCAATGGCACTGGATCTGGCTTCAATCTGGGTGGCGGATGCGGCCAGGCTGCAAGAGGCGTCCGCCGTGATCGGCGAGCGCGCCAGCGCCATGACCGGCGCGATGATGCTGATTTTGGGGTTCTATTTCGCGGCCCCTTATATGGGGGATATCTCCAAGGCGGCGCTGAACAAGTTTGGCGGGGTGGGCAAGGGCCGGTGAGGTGTTGGCCCCCGTTCCAACGGTCTGTACAAAGTTTTGTGAAAGTGATTGTTTTGCGCGCGTTCGGGGCCACATAGGCTTTATTCAGGGGGGTGCGGCTCCGTTCGTTGATTGGTCCATCCCGCACGACTATATGATATGGCGGCAGGTGTAATAATATGACGACAGGTGTGGCGATGAATGACGATAATTCCCAGCCGGTTTCGGCCTCGTCAGTCTCTCAGGGACTGGATTTGTTGAGTGAATTTGCCCATGAAATTCGCACACCGTTAACCGCAATGCTTGGCTATACGGCTTTCTTGAAGGGGGACGGCGATGTGCAACTGACCCCGGAACAAACCCAGGATTTTGCCGAACGCTTGCACAAATCCACGCGCCGGTTGCTGCAAATCGCCGAACGGGTGTTGGACCAGGCAAGCACCGGGGTGGCGGTGGTGAAAAAGGAAAAAATCAATTTCACCAGCTTTAGCGATGAGATCGTTAAAGTCTTTGAAGCCGACGCAAAAGCCCGTGGAATCAACTTGGTGCAAGATATTTCCACAAAATTTCCGGTGCTCAACACCGATCCGGTGGTGCTTTATGAAATGCTCTCGAATTTGATTTCAAATGCCCTGAAATTTACCCCTCGGGGCGGTGCAGTGACGATCAAGGGAGAAGTTGACGTTCATAGCCAGGGCCTGATTTTGGTGGTTCAAGATACCGGCAAGGGGATCCCCGCGACGATTTTGATGCGGATGTTGCAGGGTGCCTCGACGACCACATCGTCGGAACAAGCCGCCCATAAGGGGTGGGGCAAGGGGGTCCAATTTGTGCGCGAAAAAGCCGAACTTTTGGGCGGTGCCCTGGAAATTGAAAATGCCGCTCAAGGTGGCACGGTGGCGTGTATCCGCATCCCCCCCCATTGAACGGCGGACACTCTTGCGTCTGCCTTGCGTGAGTTCCGTTTTTCTTCGACCTCAATTTGCGGTTTTGCGGGGTGCGTTGACGGGCGAACTGTGTTTGAATTCCCGCACATACTTTCCCTGAAATACATAGAGCATTCCGAAAGATCAGAATTAATGTCCAAATCCTCCCCAGAACCTTACAATCAAGCCAATTTGAGCGTTGTCGATTTATTTTCCATTGGCATCGGGCCGTCCAGTTCCCACACCGTCGGGCCGATGCGCGCGGCATACCGGTTCGTCACCGAATTGAGTGAGGACGGCGATCTTGAACGGGTTGAGCGGGTGCGGGTGACCTTGTTCGGGTCGTTGGCGCTGACCGGGCTCGGTCACCACACCGACAAGGCGCTGGTGTTGGGGTTGTCGGGGAAGCGCCCGCGCTCCATCGAAGCCCACGAAGTGGGCGAGGTGGTCGCCGCCGTGGTTGCCTCCGGGACCGTGGTTTTGGGGGGGGTGAAGGACATTCCCTTCGACCCCGAAGACGACATTGTTTTTTTATATGAACAGGTTCTGGATCGCCACACCAACGCGATGCGTTTTGATGCCTCGGACGCGGATGGTCATGTGATTAAGTCGGGCACCTTTTATTCCATCGGTGGCGGCTTTGTGGTGGAAGACGGCGATCCCCAAACCGATACCTACAGCGCCGGCGATAACATTCGCATTCGGTATCCTTTTTCTTCGGCCGAAGAATTGTTGCGCATTGGCCGGGAAGAAAACCTGTCAATTCCCGAAATTATGCTGATGAACGAAACCGCTTGGCGTGAAGAACATGAAACCCTAGGCTTTTTGGATCAGGTGCACGACGTCATGGACAACTGCATTGAACGCGGCTTGCGTGCTGAGGGAAACTTGCCGGGGGGGTTGAATGTGCCGCGCCGGGCGAAAAAAATGCTCGAAGACCTCAACGCCAATTCGGAACGCGGTTTGCGCGATCCGCTGACGGTGATCGATTGGGTGAATTTGTATGCCCTGGCGGTGAACGAAGAAAACGCTTCGGGCGGACGGGTGGTGACCGCACCGACCAATGGTGCGGCGGGGGTCATTCCGGCGGTGATCCGCTATTATGAACGCTTTTGTGCCCACCGTGCGCCCAGCGCTCAGGACGGGGTGCGGTCGTTTTTGTTGACGGCGGCGGCGATCGGCGTGCTGTACAAAACCCGGGCGTCGATTTCCGGGGCCGAAGTGGGCTGTCAAGGCGAAGTCGGGGTGGCGTGCTCAATGGCGGCGGGGGGGCTGGCGGCGGCGCTGGGTGCGACCAACGAACAAATCGAAAATGCCGCCGAGATCGGGATGGAGCATAATCTGGGGCTCACATGCGATCCGATCGGCGGGCTGGTGCAAATTCCGTGTATTGAACGCAATGCCATGGGCGCGGTGAAGGCGATCAACGCGGCGCGGTTGGCGTTGAAGGGGGATGGTGCGCACTTTGTCAGTTTGGATCAAGTGATCGAAACCATGCGTCAAACCGGGCTGGATATGCAATCGAAGTACAAAGAAACGTCTCAGGGCGGTTTGGCGGTGAATGTGGTGGAATGTTAGGGTCCATTTGGGGCCCTGTCAAAAAGGCCAATTGATGAAAAAGGCCGCAGAACGGCGGCTGTCAATTTTTTTTCACAAAAGCCTCCCGACAAGGCTTGACGCCCGGCAGGGGCTGCATTAAACAGACGCGACTTCGGGCAACGAACCACGGGTGTCCGAAGGTTGAGAACGGCGAAGGGGGTGTAGCTCAGTTGGTTAGAGCGCCGGCCTGTCACGCCGGAGGCCGCGGGTTCGAGTCCCGTCACTCCCGCCATTCTTCGGCCCGTTCCCAGATCAAAAACCGCGCCCTTCGGGGGTGCGGTTTTTTGTTTTTTGGCGGGGGGAAAAGTGGAATGATACCAGCTTGATGGGGCAATCCCCCGCTGCGTGTGTTTGAGATATTGCGTCGCACAAAAAAATCACCGGTTGGTTCATTCTTAACTTGAACCGCACGCCAAACGGGGTAGTGTGAGCCTACCCAATCGGGGATGTAGCGCTTTAAGGAAATGTTCTATAAAGCTTAATGGCCTTAAGGGGCGGTTGTGGTGCGGTCGGTGTTCGCAAGTGAGCTTGTCGCGCCGCATAACGGCGAAGATACTGATTTCAATGGAACGTCCTGGGGAGTTCCTCAATCGTGTGACTGTGTTTGCTATATACGGGTCTTGAAAATGTCCTCTTTTGGAGCTTGGCTATGAGCGACGCGCTTTTAACTGATTATTTTCCGGTTTTGGTGTTTTTGGGCATCGCAGGCGGGTTGTCGGTCTTTTTGATCATGGCCAGTTGGATCATCGCCCGGCAAAAACCCGACCTGGAAAAAAATTCCGCTTACGAGTGTGGGTTCGAGGCCTTTGAAGACGCCCGGATCAAATTCGATGTGCGGTTTTATCTGGTGGCAATCTTGTTCATCATTTTCGATCTGGAGGTCGCGTTCCTGTTTCCCTGGGCATCGAACCTGGGCGCGCTGGGCTTGTTCGGGTTTTGGTCGATGATGCTGTTTTTGGCGGTGCTGACGATTGGCTTCGTTTATGAGTGGAAAAAAGGGGCTTTGGAATGGGAGTAGACACCAAACCGGGCACGAACCTGAAGTCCCAAAGCATCGTGTCGGCGGGCGGGATCTCTCAGGACGCCTTGTTGACGGACGTGGCGGATGAATTGAACGAACGCGGTTTCGTGGTCGCCAACGTCGATAAGCTGGTCAACTACGTGCGCACCGGGTCGATGTGGCCGATGACCTTTGGCCTGGCATGCTGCGCGGTGGAAATGATTCACGCCTATATGAGCCGTTATGATCTGGATCGTTTCGGGGTGGTGCCACGGCCCAGCCCGCGCCAGTCCGATGTGATCATCGTGGCCGGCACCCTCACCAATAAAATGGCCCCGGCGTTTCGCAAGGTCTATGACCAAATGGCCGAACCCAGGTGGGTGATTTCGATGGGCTCATGCGCCAATGGTGGGGGCTATTATCATTATTCTTATGCGGTGGTGCGCGGGTGTGACCGGGTTGTTCCGGTGGACATTTACGTGCCCGGCTGTCCGCCCACGGCAGAGGCCCTGGTCTACGGTATTTTACAATTGCAAAAGAAAATCAAACGGACAGGGACGCTGTTTCGTTAGTCTGAAAGTCCCCGATCGGGTGCTTTAAGTTTTTGAGAGACCGGGAGTTTTTGGACCTATGGATCCAGCCCTTGAAGACCTAAAAGAAATCGTTGTTGAGGCTCTGGGTGCGTCCGTGGTGGACACATCGTTGAGTGTCGGGGAAACCCGTGGCGAGTTGTCTATTCAAGTCAAACGCGACGATATCGTTCGCGTGTTGACGTATTTGCGCGATAACGTCAATTGCCAGTTTAAGCAATTGATGGATTTGGGCGGGGTCGATTACCCCGAACGTGAAGAACGTTTTGAGGTGGTCTACAATTTGCTGTCCATGACCCACAACCGCCGCATTCGGGTCAAGGTGCGCACCGCCACCGATCCGGTGCCGAGCGTGGTCGGGGTGTTTTCCACCGCCGAATGGTTTGAACGGGAATGTTGGGACCTGTTTGGCGTGGTGTTCGACGGCAACCCCGACTTGCGGCGAATTTTGACCGATTACGGTTTTGAAGGCCATCCCCTGCGCAAGGACTTCCCACTCACCGGGTTTGTCGAAGTGCGCTATGACGATGAAAAAAAGCGGGTCATTTATGAACCGGTCAAGTTGACCCAGGAATTCCGCAGTTTTGATTTTCTCAGCCCCTGGGAAGGTCCGGATGGGGCCATGATGGGGCCGTTGCCCGGTGACGAAAAAGCCACCAAGACCGATGGGGAGGGCGCTTAGATCATGGCTCAAAACCAAATCAAGAATATGACCTTGAACTTTGGCCCCCAGCACCCTGCGGCCCACGGCGTGTTGCGCATGGTTCTGGAAATGGATGGTGAAATTATCGACCGCGCCGATCCGCACATTGGCCTGTTGCACCGTGGCACCGAAAAACTCATCGAACACAAGACCTATCAGCAATCGACCCCTTATTTTGACCGCCTGGATTACGTTGCGCCGCAAAACCAGGAACACGCCTTTGTCTTGGCGGTGGAAAAGCTGTTGGGCGTCGCTGTCCCCGAACGCGCCCAATACATCCGGGTTCTGTATTGCGAAATCGGACGGATTCTCAACCACATCTTGAACATTTCGTCGTATGCCATGGACGTCGGCGCGATGACCCCGATGCTGTGGAGCTTTGAAGATCGCGAACGGCTGATGGAATTTTGCGAACGGGTGTCGGGTGCGCGGATGCACATGAACTATTTCCGCGTTGGCGGGGTGTCGCAAGACATGCCGACGGGATTGGCCGACGATATTTTGGCGTGGATCGAAACATTCCCCAATATGATCGACGACATGGAAACGCTGCTGACCGACAACCGGATCTTCAAGCAACGCACCGTGGACATCGCCAAGGTGAGCCAGGATCAGGCCCTGGACTGGGGCTTTACCGGGCCGAATTTGCGGGCCTCCGGGGTGGCGTGGGATTTGCGCAAATCGCAACCTTACGATGCCTATGCAAAGATGGATTTCGACATTCCTGTGGGCAAGTACGGTGATTGTTACGACCGCTATGTGGTGCGCATGATGGAAATGCGGGAATCCTTGAAGATCATGCGCCAAGCCATTGAAAAAATGCCAGATGGCCCAACCATCACGGAAAACCGCAAGGTTGCTTCGGCGCCGCGTGCGGATATGAAAACCTCCATGGAAGCGCTGATCCATCACTTTAAGTTGATGACCGAAGGGATGCGGGTGCCGGCGGGGGAAACCTACACCGCGGTCGAAGCGCCGAAGGGCGAATTTGGCGTCTATCTGGTGTCGGACGGCACCAACAAACCGTATCGCTGTAAAATTCGTGCCCCGGGCTTTGCTCATTTGCAGGCCATGGACATGATGTGCAAAGGCCACATGCTGGCCGATGCCGTTGCCGTGATCGGTTCCATTGACATTGTGTTTGGCGAGATCGACCGATGAGTGAGAGCACAGAAACATTCGCCTTTACGGCGGAAAATCAAGCTGCGGCAAAGGCCATTTTGGCGAAATACCCTGAAGGCCGCGAAGCCAGCGCAACGATGCCGTTGTTGACCCTGGCACAACGCCAAAACGACAACTGGCTGCCGCGCACGGCGATGGTTGTGGTGGCCGACATGGTCGGGGTCGAATTGATGCGGGTGTATGAGGTCGCGACCTTTTACACCATGTACAACCTCAAACCGGTGGGCAAAAACTTTGTTCAGGTGTGCACCAACATTTCGTGTTTGCTGAAAGGCTCCGACGATGTGTTCAGGGTGTGCAAGAAAAAGCTTGGCCTTGAAAACGGCGAAACGACCCCGGACGGCATGTTTACGTTGCTGGAAGTCGAATGTCTTGGGGCCTGCGTCAATGCGCCGATGATGCAAATTGGCGAAGATTTTTACGAAGACCTGGACGCAGACAGTACCGAAAAAGTGTTGGATGCGTTGGTTCGTGGCGACACCCCGACGCCCGGTTCGCAAGCGGGCAAACGGGTTGGCTGTCAACCGGCCGGCGGCCTGACAACCTTGACGGGGGAGGATTGATCCCATGTTGCTAGATCGTGATCGCATCTTCACCAACATCTACGGCATCCATGATTTATCGTTGAAAGGTGCCCAGGCGCGCGGCGATTGGGACCAGGCCAGGGCGATTGTTAAAAAGGGCCGCGAATGGATCGTCAATGAAATGAAAGCGTCCGGCCTGCGCGGCCGTGGCGGAGCCGGTTTTGGCACCGGCATGAAGTGGTCCTTCATGCCCCAGGAAACCCCGGATCGGCCGCACTATCTGGTGATTAACGCCGACGAAGGGGAGCCCGGAACCTGCAAGGACCGCGAAATTTTGCGTTCCGAGCCGCACAAGCTGGTCGAAGGGGCGTTGTATGCCTCGGTCGGAATCGGTGCGCACACCTGTTATGTCTATGTGCGCGGCGAATTTTACCGCGAAGCCGAAGCCCTGCAACGCGCCATCGACGAAGCTTACGGGGCGGGTTTGATCGGTAAAAACGCGGCCAAATCGGGCTATGATTTCGATATGTACGTGCATTTGGGGGCCGGGGCGTATATCTGCGGCGAAGAAAGCGCGCTGATCGAAAGCCTGGAAGGCAAAAAAGGCCAGCCGCGATTGAAGCCGCCGTTTCCCGCCAACTGTGGTTTGTATGGTTGCCCGACCACCGTGAACAATGTCGAATCGATTGCCGTGGTGGGGGAAATCTTGCGCCGTGGCGGGGCGTGGTTTGCCGGGTTGGGCCGTGAAAACAACACCGGAACCAAACTGTTTTGCATTTCCGGCCATGTGGAAACCCCCTGCACGGTCGAAGAAGAAATGGGCATTCCGATGAAGGAATTGCTGGAAAAACATTGCGGCGGGGTGAGCGGCGGGTGGAACAACTTAAAAGGTGTGATCCCGGGCGGATCGTCGGTGCCGGTGATGACCAAGGGCATGTGCGACAGCGCCTTGATGGATTATGACGGGCTGAAGGAGCACGGGTCCGGGCTGGGCACCGCGGCGGTGATCGTGATGGATCAGTCCACCGATATGGTGCGCGCGATCACCCGCTTGAGTGCTTTTTACATGCACGAAAGTTGCGGCCAATGCACGCCGTGCCGCGAAGGCACCGGGTGGATGTGGCGGATGATGCGGCGGATTGGCGAAGGCAACGCCCGGATTGATGAAATTGATTTACTCGAAGACGTCACCCGACGGATCGAAGGGCACACCATTTGCGCCCTTGGCGATGCGGCGGCGTGGCCTATTCAGGGGTTGATCCGTCATTTTCGCGATGACATGGAATCCCGCATTTTGGAAAAAGCCGGAACTCAGGCCGCCCGGTCGGCTCAAGCGGCTGAATGATTTGAAAGTTTAAGGAAGCACCATGCCAAAGCTCACCATTGATGGCACGGAAATCGAAGTCGAAGCCGGTCTGACCGTGCTTCAGGCTTGTGAACAGGCCGGTGCCGAAGTGCCGCGCTTTTGTTACCATGAACGGCTGCCGTTATCGGGCAATTGCCGGATGTGTCTGGTTGAAATGGAACGCGCGCCCAAACCGGTGGCGTCGTGCTGTATGCCGGTGGGCGACGGGATGGTGATCCACACCAACACCGACAAGGTCAAAAAAATGCGCGAAGCGGTGATGGAGTTTTTGCTCATCAATCATCCGCTCGATTGTCCGATTTGCGACCAGGGCGGAGAATGCGATCTGCAAGATCAAGCGGTCGCCTACGGGTTGGGAAATTCGCGCTTTTTAGAAGCCAAGCGCGCGGTTGAAGACAAGGATTTCGGCCCCTTGATCCGGGGCGTGATGACCCGCTGTATCCATTGCACCCGGTGCGTGCGGTTTGCCACGGAAATCGCCGGGCAGTCCGAATTGGGTGGGGTGTTTCGCGGCGAACACCTGGAAATCAGCACCTATGTGGACAAGGCGATTTCCAGTGAGCTGTCGGGCAACATGATTGATTTGTGCCCGGTGGGCGCGCTGACTTCGGTGCCGTATGCATTTAAGGCCCGGCCCTGGGAATTGAAAAAAACCGAAAGCATCGACGTGTTGGACGCGGTTGGCGCCAACATTCGGGTGGATGCACGGGGCGGTGAAGTGATGCGCATCGTGCCGCGTTTGCACGAAGACGTGAACGAAGAATGGCTGGGCGATAAATCGCGGTTTGCCTATGATGGTCTGGGTCGTCAACGCCTGGACCAGCCTTACGTTAAAAAAGACGGCAAGTTACAGCCCGCCACATGGGACCAGGCGTTTGACGCCATCAAGGCGCGCGTGGACGGTTTGTCCGGGGATAAAATCGCGGCTTTGGCCGGTGACACGGTTGATGTCGAGGCGATGACGGCGTTGAAAGATCTGCTCGCCCGGTTGGGCTCAACCCACCTGGATTGCCGCCAGGAAGGCAGCGCGGTCGACCCGGATGTGCGCGCCAGTTACATTTTCAACACCACCATCGCCGGGATCGAAGACGCCGATGCGCTGTTGATCATCGGATCGAACCCGCGCCTTGAAGCGCCGGTGTTGAATGCGCGTATCCGTAAACGCTATCTGGCCGGTGGGTTCCCCATCGGGGTGGTCGGTCCGGATGTGGACCTGACCTACAAACACCAAAACTTCGGGGCCTCGGCGGCGCTGTTGAACGACCTTGCGGCAGGCAAACACGGCTTTGCCAAGGTGCTGAAAAAAGCTAAAAAACCGATGTTGATCGTCGGGGCGGGCGCGTTGATGCGGGCCGACGGGGCGGCAATTTTGGCCGCCGCCAAGGCCATTGCGGACACCACCGGGATGATTGGCGAGGACTGGAACGGCTTTAACGTGTTGCAAACCGCGGCGTCCAGGGTTGGCGGGTTGGATATTGGTTTTGCGCCCGCCAGGGGCGGCATGGACACGGCGGACATTTTGGGCGCGTGCGGCGATGGCAAGATCGAGGTTTTGTACCTGTTGGCGGCCGACGCCATGGAAGCGGCGAAACTGTCCGACACCTTCATTATTTACCAAGGCCACCACGGCGACAGCGGCGCGCATATAGCCGACGTGATTTTGCCCGGTGCCGCTTATACCGAAAAGAACGCCACCTTCGTCAACACCGAAGGCCGGGTGCAGCGCACTCAACGGGCGGTGTTTGCGTGCGGTGAGGCCAGGGAAGACTGGGCGATTATCCGGGCCTTGTCGGCGGTATTGGGCCAGACCTTGCCTTATGACAATTTGGCTCAAGTGCGTGCGCGGATGGTTGAAATCAACCCGGTGTTCGCCACCGTTGATGAAATTGTCCCCGCACCGTGGGCTGATTTTGGCGTTTCCGGGGAATTTTTGGGCAAACCACTGGCCTCACATATTCGGAATTATTACATGACCGACCCGATTTCACGCGCGTCCGAAACCATGGCGGCGTGTACCGCTGAATTTATCGGCGAAACGGAAAGGACCGGCACCGATGGTTGAACTTTGGGATGCCTATCTGTGGCCCTTGCTCTGGATTGTTATTAAAATCCTGGTCATCGTTGTGCCGGTTTTGCTCTCTGTCGCGTACCTGACGTATGTAGAACGCAAGGTGATCGGGGCGATGCAGTTGCGGCGCGGACCCAATGTGGTCGGCCCGTTTGGCTTGCTGCAACCGTTGGCCGATGGTGCCAAGCTGTTTTTGAAAGAAACCGTGATCCCGTCCAGTTCCAACCGGGGGGCGTTCTTGATGGCGCCGATGGTGACGTTCTTTCTGGCTTTGGTGGCGTGGGCGGTGGTGCCGTTCGGCGAAGGTCTGGTGTTGGCCGATATCAACGTCGGGATTTTGTACCTGTTTGCGATTTCCAGCCTGGGCGTTTACGGCATCTTGATGGCGGGCTGGGCGTCGAATTCCAAGTATGCGTTCCTGGGCGCGCTGCGGTGCGCGGCCCAGATGGTGTCTTACGAAGTGTCGATGGGTTTTGTCATCATCACGGTGCTGTTGATGGCGGGCTCGTTGAATTTGACCGATGTGGTCGAAGCCCAGCGCGGGATGTGGTTCATCGTGCCGTTGTTTCCCATGGCGGTGGTGTTTTTTGTCTCGACCCTGGCGGAAACCAATCGCCATCCGTTTGATTTGCCCGAAGCCGAAGCCGAACTGGTGGCGGGCTATAACGTCGAATATTCGGCGATGACGTTCGCGCTGTTTTTCCTCGGCGAATACGCCAACATGATTTTGCTGTGTGGGCTGACCGCGATCCTGTTTTTGGGCGGCTGGTTGCCGCTGTTTGATATCGCGCCGTTTAACTTGATCCCCGGGCCGATTTGGTTCGCGTTCAAGATCGCGGCGCTGTTGTTTATCTTTATCTGGATCCGCGCCAGTTTCCCGCGCTATCGCTACGATCAATTGATGCGTTTGGGCTGGAAAGTGTTTTTACCGTTGTCGCTGGCGGGGGTGGTGATCGTGTCGGGTGTCCTGGTGGCGTTCGACTTGTTGCCGAACACCGCCGTGGTTGCGGGTTGAGGAGGGGATAGAACTTATGAACTTCATCAACCGCCAACTGCGCGCCTTTTTGCTGATTGAATTGTTGCAAGGGATGCTTTTGACCTTGCGCTACATGTTCCGACCCAAGGTGACGCTGAATTATCCCTATGAAAAAGGCCCCCTCAGCCCGCGTTTTCGCGGTGAACATGCGTTGCGTCGCTACGCCAATGGCGAAGAACGCTGCATCGCGTGCAAGCTGTGCGAAGCGGTGTGTCCGGCCCAGGCGATCACCATCGAAGCCGAGCCGCGTGCCGACGGGTCCCGGCGCACCACGCGCTACGACATCGACATGACCAAGTGTATTTATTGCGGGTTTTGTGAAGAAGCCTGTCCGGTGGACGCGATTGTCGAGGGGCCGAACTTTGAATACGCGACCGAAACGCGGGAAGAACTGATGTACGACAAAGATAAACTGCTGGCCAACGGCGCACGTTGGGAGGTCGAATTGGACCTTCGTCTGCGCGCCGATGCGCCCTACCGTTAGGAGCCGGGGTGAGATGATCGAAGCGTTGGTTTTCTATATGTTCGCCATCACCTGCGTCGCGTCCGGCGTGATGGTGGTGACCAGTCGCAACCCGGTTCATTCGGTGTTGTTCCTGATCCTGGCCTTTTTCAATGCCGGGGGCTTGTTCGTGCTGGCGGGGGCGGAATTCCTCGCCATGTTGCTGATCGTGGTTTACGTCGGCGCGGTGGCGGTGTTGTTCATGTTTGTGGTGATGATGCTGGATGTCACGGTGGTGGAATTCAAGCAAGGGTTCCTCAATTATCTGCCGACCGGCTTGCTGGTGGTGGTTATTTTTGCCGGGGAAATTCTGGCCTCGTCGATGGCATGGACCATGGCCCCCGAAGCGGCTGATAATTTACAGGCGAAAACCCCGGCGGTGGAAAACACCACGGCGTTGGCACAGTTGATTTACACCCAGTACGTCTATCTGTTTCAAACTGCCGGATTGATTTTGCTGGTGGCGATGATCGGCGCGATTGTGTTGACCCATCGCAAGCGCAAAAGCAGCAAAAAACAAGTCATTTCCGACCAGTTGGCGAGGGATTCGAAAGAGGCCGTGGTGCTGAAAAAAGTGGAAACGGGGAGGGGCATCTGATGACCGAAATTGGACTGGTGCATTACCTGAGCGTGGCGGCAATTTTGTTTGCCACCGGCATATTTGGCATCTTTCTCAACCGCAAGAACGTGATCGTCATTTTGATGTCGATTGAACTGTTGCTGTTGGCGGTGAACATCAACATGGTCGCGTTTTCGGTTGAATTGGGCGACATGGTGGGACAGGTTTTCTCGCTGTTTATCCTCACCGTGGCTGCGGCAGAAGCGGCCATCGGTCTGGCAATTCTGGTGGTGTTTTTCCGCAATCGCGGTTCCATCGCGGTCGATGACATTAACGCCATGAAGGGCTAGGGATAAGCACCATGAGCATGATCAAAGCCATTGTCTTCCTGCCGCTTTTGGCGGCGATGTTCGCCGGAATGCTGGCGTTCGTCGATTGCGGGGACGATAAGTACAAAAAACATAAACTGGATCTCTATGCGCAATGGGCCACCGCGGGTTTTATGGTGGTGGCGATGGGCTTGGCGTGGCTGACGTTCCAACAGGTCGGCTTGCAAGGTGACAGTTACACGGTAACGGTGCTCAGTTGGATCCAGTCGGGTGATTTGGACCTCAATTGGGCCTTTAAGGTCGACACCCTGACCGCCGTCATGTTGGTGGTGGTGACAACCATTTCCGCGATGGTGCACGTCTATTCCGTGGGCTACATGCACCACGACCCGGATGTGCCGCGGTTTATGTCTTATTTGTCGCTGTTCACGTTCTTTATGTTGATGTTGGTGACCGCGGACAATTTGGTGCAGTTGTTCTTTGGCTGGGAAGGCGTTGGTTTGTCGTCGTACCTGTTGATCGGCTTTTGGTACAACAAGCCCAGCGCCAATGCCGCCGCGATTAAAGCGTTTGTCGTCAACCGGGTTGGTGATTTCGGTTTTGCGTTGGGGATTTTCGCCACCTACATGATGTTCGGCACGGTGAACCTGGATGTCATTTTCGCCAATGTAAGCGCCATGGCCGATGCCAACATTTCGTTTTTCGGCGGTGAATTCAATGCCATCACGGTGATCAGCTTGTTGCTGTTTGTCGGGGCTATGGGGAAATCGGCGCAGTTGGGTTTCCACACGTGGTTGCCCGACGCGATGGAAGGCCCGACCCCGGTGTCGGCCCTGATCCACGCCGCGACCATGGTCACGGCGGGGGTGTTCATGGTCAGCCGCATGTCGCCGCTGTTTGAATATTCCGAATTGGCGTTGCAGGTGGTGACCATTGTGGGGGCCTCGACGGCGATTTTTGCCGCCACCGTGGCGTGCACCCAGTTCGACATCAAACGGGTGATCGCGTATTCGACCTGTTCGCAGTTGGGCTACATGTTTTTCGCCATCGGGGTGTCGGCCTACCAGGCGGCGATTTTCCACCTGATGACCCACGCATTCTTTAAGGCTTTGTTGTTTTTGGGCGCCGGTTCGGTCATTCACGCCATGTCCGATGAACAGGATATGCGCAAGATGGGCGGCATTTGGAAGATGGTGCCGTTGACCTATGTGTTGATGTTGATCGGCTCTTATGCGCTGGTCGGACTGCCGCCGTTTTCGGGCTTTTTCTCCAAGGATATTATTCTGGAGGCCGCCTGGGCGGCGGGCAGCAATGTCGGCAACTATGCCTTCTGGATGGGCATTGCGGCGGCGTTCCTGACCGCTTTTTACAGTTGGCGTTTGATCATCATGACCTTCCACGGCACGCCGCGCGCGGATGAAAAGGTGATGGCGCACGTCCATGAAAGCCCCAAGGTGATGATCTTGCCGTTGCTGGTTTTGGCCGCCGGGGCGATGAGCGCCGGGTGGCTGGGCTTTTCCTGGTTCGTCGGTGAAAACGCCGCCGCATTTTGGGGCGATGCGATTTTGGTCCTGGAAGACCACACCGCCCTGGAGGGGGCTGAAAATGTCCCCGAATGGGTCAAGTTGATGCCGTTGGTGGTGGGCGTGGCGGGGATCGCGCTGGCTTATGTGATGTATATGTTTAAACCCGGTTTGCCAGCCCTGCTTGTCGGCTGGATCAAGCCGGTGCACAAATTTGTTTTCAACAAGTGGTACTTCGACGAATTGTACGACGCCATTTTCGTAAAACCCGCGTTCCGTATTGGCAATGGGTTTTGGAAAGTGGGTGATCAGGCCATCATTGATGGTCTGGGGCCAGATGGCGTCGCTCAAACGACCCGGGACACGGCTGAAAAGGTCAGTGTTTTGCAGTCGGGGTATCTCTACCACTATGCGTTCGCCATGCTCGTTGGCGTGGTCGGCATGGTGGGCTGGTATATGTTTATCGTGGGGTAATGGATGTTTGGCTTTGAGCACCTACTTTCGGTCCTGATTTTCCTGCCATTGGCGGGGGCAGGTTTCATCCTGGTGATCCCGGGCGACGACGAGATCGCGATGCGCAATGCGCGCCGCACGGCCTTGTTCGCGTCCAGCTTCACGTTCTTGATCTCGTTGTTTTTGTGGTTTGGGTTCGATCCCGGCACGGCGGACTTTCAGTTTGTCGAGCGCACCGAATGGATCCCGAACTACAATATTTCCTACGCGCTGGGGGTGGACGGCATTTCGGTGTTGTTCGTGCTGCTGACCACGTTGCTGACGCCGCTGTGTGTTTTGGCCAGTTGGACCAGCATCAAAACCCGCGTTAAAGAATTCATGGTCGCGTTTTTGATCCTGGAAACCATGATGGTGGGCATGTTTGCCGCACTGGATATCGTGGTGTTTTATATTTTCTTCGAAGCGGTGCTGATCCCGATGTTCCTGATTATTGGGGTGTGGGGCGGCAAACGGCGGGTGTATGCGTCGTACAAGCTGTTTTTGTACACCTTGACCGGGTCGGTGTTGATGCTGGTGGCGATTTTGGTCATGTACCTGCAGGCGGGCACCACCGACATTCCCACATTGATGGCGACGCGGTTTGATCCCAGCTTGCAAATCTGGTTGTGGCTGGCGTTTTTCGCGTCGTTCGCGGTGAAAATTCCGATGTGGCCGGTGCACACCTGGTTGCCCGATGCTCACGTCGAAGCGCCCACTGCGGGCTCGGTCATTTTGGCCGGGGTGCTGTTGAAATTCGGCGGTTATGGCTTTTTGCGCTTTTCGCTGCCGATGTTCCCCGATGCTTCGGTGTATTTCACACCATTGATTTTCGGCCTGTCGATTGTGGCGGTGGTTTACACCTCTTTGGTGGCGCTGGTGCAACTCGATATGAAGAAGCTGATCGCCTATTCGTCGATTGCCCATATGGGGTTCGTGACGGCGGGGACGTTCTCCATGACGGTGGAGGGCATTGAAGGGGCGATTTTTCAAATGCTCAGTCACGGCGTGGTGGCGTCGGCGTTGTTCTTGTGTGTCGGGGTGATTTACGACCGCATGCACACCCGGGAAATATCCGCCTATGGCGGTCTGGTGCACAAAATGCCGTCCTACGCGATGGTCTTCATGTTGTTTATGATGGCGTCCGTGGGTTTGCCGGGCACGGGCGGGTTTGTCGGGGAATTCCTGGTCCTGGTGGGCTTGTTTAAGGCCAACACCTGGGTCGCGGGGTTTATCTTGCTGGGGGTGATCTTGAGCGCCGCCTACATGCTTTACATGTACCGCCGGGTGGTGTTCGGGCCGTTGGAAAAAGACGCGGTGAAAAAGATGCTGGATATGAATTCGCGGGAAATTCTGGTGTTTGCGCCGCTGGTTGTGCTGACCCTGTGGATGGGCATTTACCCGACCTCGTTCCTCGATTTCATGCACGTTTCTGTCAACAATCTGTTGAGCCAAATTCAACTCGCGCTCGATGCCAGCAACGCCGCCCTTGTGGCCGGCCAATAAGGAAGAGTGAGTCTTATGGCTGAAGTTCCCAATATTGCCCCGGTTTTGCCGGAAATTTTCCTCGCCCTGGCGGGCATGACGCTGTTGATGCTGGGGGTATTTCAAAAAACCACCACTGCGGACGGTGTGGTTCAGGCCTCGCGGTTGACCACGGGGTTGGGCGTGCTGACGCTGTTCTTGACGGTGTTGCTGGTGTTTACGGTGTCGGGGGACAAACGCATCGCGTTTGATGGCTTGTTTGTGTCCGATCCGTTTGCCACCTTTGTAAAGGTGTTGATCCTGATTGCGTCGGGATTGTCTTTGGTGTTGGCGCAAAATTGGCTGGAACGGCAAAACGCGCATCGTTTTGAATTTTCAATTTTGATGATTTTTGCCGTTTTGGGCATGATGATGATGGTGTCTGCAGGCAACCTGTTGTCTTTGTACATGGGCCTGGAACTGCAATCTTTGGCGCTGTATGTGTTGGCGGCGTTTCACCGCGATGACATCCGCTCGACCGAAGCGGGTTTGAAATATTTCGTATTGGGGGCGTTGGCGTCGGGGTTCTTGTTGTATGGCTCATCGTTGATCTATGGTTTCAGCGGAACCACCGATTTTGCCACCATCGCGACCACCATTGGTGCCCAGGACAGCACCCCGATGGGGCTGATTGTCGGTTTGGTGTTTGTCATGGCGGGGTTGAGCTTCAAGGTTTCTGCGGTGCCGTTCCACATGTGGACTCCGGACGTGTACGAAGGCGCGCCGACCCCGGTGACGGCGTTTTTCTCGGTCGCGCCCAAGGTCGCGGCGTTGGCCTTGTTCATCCGCGTGATGGTCGGCCCGTTTGGCGATCTGGTGACGGAATGGCAACAGGTCGTGGTGGTCATTTCGGTGCTGTCGATGTTGTTGGGTTCGTTCGCCGCGATTGCGCAAATGAACGTCAAACGAATGATGGCTTACAGTTCCATCGGTCATGTTGGCTACGCGTTGATCGGCCTTGCGGTGGGGAACGAAGGCGGCGTGATGGCGGTGCTGGTTTATCTGTCGATCTATGTGTTCATGAACATTGGCACCTTCGCGTGCATTTTGGGCATGCGCCGGAGCGACCGGCACGTGGAAAACATCAGCGAATTGGCCGGCTTGGCGAAAACCCACCCGGGGATGGCGGCGGCGTTGGCGGTGTTTATGTTTTCGATGGCGGGGATCCCGCCGTTGGCCGGGTTCTTTGGCAAGTTTTACATCTTTTTGGCGGCGGTCGATGCCCAGCTGTACACCTTGGCCATTATCGGGGTGTTGGCCAGTGTGGTGTCGGCCTATTATTATTTGCGCGTCATTAAGGTGATGTATTTTGACGAACCGGGGGTTGAGCCTCTGGAAATGCCGTTGCCGCGTTCGATCACTGCGGTGTTGGCGTTCACCACCCTGGTTATTGTGCTGTTTATCCTGGTTTTGGCACCGGTGACGAATTGGGCGACGGCGGCTGCGGCATCGCTGTTTTAAGCGCCCCGCCATGACCCCGCCCACCGCGCTTGATCTCCCCCCCCCCTATCGGTTGGTGGTTTTGGACAGTGTTGACAGCACCAACGCCGAAGCCAAACGCCTGGCCCAGGCGGGGGCCCCCGATTTAACCCTGGTGTGGGCCAAACGGCAGACAGCGGGGCGGGGCCGGCGTGGTCGCACGTGGGTGTCGGAACCGGGTAATTTGTATTTTTCGATTTTAGTGCGGATGCCATACCCGATGGCGACCATGACCCAATTGAGTTTTGTCGCCGCCAACGCGGTCGCCGACGCGGTTCAGGTGGCGGCCCCCCGGGGTGCGTTTGTGAACGTCAAATGGCCCAATGACGTGTTGCTGGAAGGGGGCAAAGTCGCCGGTATTTTGATGGAGGCCGAGGCCGACCCAACCCATCAATCGTTCAATTGGATGGTGTTGGGAATCGGTGTGAACATTGCCGGTCACCCGGTGGTTGACGAGACGGCGTATGCGGCCACATCGTTGGCGGCGCACGGAGTGCGTGGCGCGGGTCTGGATGTGGCGGCGATGCTCGACACCTTGGCCAAGCGGTTTCTGGCCGGGGTGGCGACGTGGCGCAATTTGGGGTTTGGCCCCATTCGCCGCCATTGGCTGACGCGGGCACGCGGCGTGGGCGGTCCGGTGACGGTGCGCTTGCCCGGTGAGACGATTGACGGCGTGTTCGGCGCGCTGGATGAGGATGGTGCTTTGGTGTTGCATCTGGACGGCCAGCCCAACCGCCGCATCACCGCCGGCGACGTTTTTATTCCCAATACGTTCCCGGGAGTTTAAAAGACATTGGCGCGCCGGGGTGTGAGTGTTAGATATGCATCATGCTGTTAGCAATTGATTGCGGTAACACCAACACCGTTTTTGCGGTGTTCAGCGACACGGGCGACGTCAAGGGACTTTGGCGGGCCAGCAGCGCGGTTGCGCGGACATCGGATGAATATGCGGTGTGGTTGTTGCGGTTGATGGAATTTGAAGGCTTGAAGGCCTCCGATATTGACGCGGCGATCATCGCCTCGGTGGTTCCGGCGTCGTTGCACAGCCTGAAAAACCTGTGCGAAAAATATTACCGGACCCCGGCGCAGGTGGTGGGCGACGACGGTCTTGAATTGGGTGTGAAGATCACCATCGAAAACGCCTCTGAAGTGGGTGCGGACCGGTTGGTCAACGCGGTCGCGGCCAATGCCAAATACGGCGGGCCTCTTATTTGTGTCGATTTTGGCACCGCGACGACCTTTGACGTGATTGACCAGGATGGCAATTACGCGGGCGGGGTGATTGCGCCGGGGATCAATTTGTCGTTGGAGGCCCTGCACATGGCGGCGGCCAAACTGCCCCGGGTGGCGGTGGAACGGCCCGCCAGGGTGATCGGCACGGGCACGGTTTCGGCGATGCAATCGGGGATTTATTGGGGCTATGTGTCGATGGTCGAAGGCATGGTGGCGCGAATTTGTGAAGAATTCCGTGCCGAAATGGATGTCGTCGCCACCGGCGGGTTGGCCGAAATGTTCAGTGAAGCCACCCGCATCATCAATTGGACGGACAAGGACCTGACGCTTCGGGGCCTGTTTTTGATCCACAAAAAAAACAAAGGCTAAAGCATGGCGAACGAAGAACTGTTGTTTTTACCCCTGGGCGGTGCCGGTGAAATTGGCATGAACCTGAACCTTTACGGCTACGGCCAACCGGGCAACCCGACGTGGATGATGGTTGATCTGGGCATCACCTTTGGTGACGGCACCCACCCCGGCGTTGATGTGGTGATGGCGGATCCGGCCTATATCGAACAACACAAAGACAAGCTGGCCGGAATTGTGTTGACCCACGCCCACGAAGATCATTTGGGCGCGGTGGCGTATTTGTGGGAACGCTTTGGCTGCCCGATTTACGCCACCCCGTTCACGGTCTCGATCTTGCAGCGCAAGTTGGCCGAAGTGGGATTGCTGGACATCGTGCCGATCGTCGAAGTGCCGTTGTCGGGGCAGTTTGACGTCGGCCCATTTGCACTGGAACTGGTCACCTTGACCCACTCCATCCCCGAACCCAACGCGATTGCCATTCGCACCCCTTTGGGCACGGTGTTTCACACCGGCGATTGGAAACTGGATCCCGACCCGGTGCTGGGGGAGACCTACGATATGGCCGCGCTCAGGCGTTTGGGCGACGAAGGCGTGCTGGCGATGGTGTGTGACAGCACCAATGTGTTCACGCCCGGCACCAGCGGCTCGGAAGGCGATATTTACGAAAACCTTATAAAAGCGGTGGAACCGTGCGAAGGCCGTGTGGTGGTGACGTGCTTTGCGTCCAACGTGGCGCGTCTGGACACCATTGCGCGGGTGGCGAAGGCGGTTAACCGCGACGTGGTGCTGGCCGGACGGTCATTTTGGCGCATGATCGACGCGGCCAGGGAAAACGGCTATTTGCAAGACGCGCCGAACTTTTTTGACGAAGACGTGTGCGGCGATTTGCCCAAGGACAAGGTGCTGATTATTTGCACCGGATCGCAAGGCGAAGCCCGCGCGGCGCTGGCGCGAATTGCCGCCGACGAACATCCGCGTATTTATCTCAATTCCGGCGATACGGTGATTTTTTCGTCACGCAAGATCCCCGGAAACGAAGTCACCATTGGCCGCTTGCAAAACCGTTTGGTGCGCCGTGGCATCAATATCATCACCGAAAAAGACCATTTTATTCACGTATCCGGTCACCCGGCACGCGATGAATTGACGCAAATGTATCAAACCATAAAACCGCAAATTGCGGTCCCGGTGCACGGTGAAATCCGCCATTTGACGGAACACGCCAAACTGGCCAAAACGTGTCAGGTTGAACAAGCCGTGATCACCGAAAATGGCGGTATGGTGCGTCTTGCCCCCGGTCCGGCGGCGGTGATCGAACAGGTGCCCAATGGCCGTTTGGCGTTGGAAGGCGGGCGCGTGGTGGCGATGGACGGCGAATTGGTGCGTGGCCGCGCGCGGGCGCTGTGGAACGGCAGCGTCACCATCACCGTGGTGGTGGATAAAAACGCCACCGTGATGAGTGATCCGATTTTGACCACCATCGGGTTGCTGGAACCGGATGATTTTGATTTTGAAGACGACGTTTTGGACGCTGTGGAAGACGCGGTGGAGCGACTGTCGAAGAAAAAACGCACCGATGACGATGCGGTGGCGGAAACGGTGCGCATTGCGGTGCGGCGCTATTTCCGCAATAAGTTTAACAAAAATGCCGTGACCTCGGTGCATGTGGTGCGGGTTTAGGTAGAATGGGCAGGGCAGGGGTTTAAGATGATCGGAAATCTCAACCACGTCGCCATCGCGGTGCCGGATTTGGCTGCCGCCGTGGTCAAATATCGCGATCAATTGGGGGCCCAGGTGTCCGCCCCCAAAGACCAGCCCGAACACGGCGTGCGGGTGGTGTTTGTAACCTTGCCCAACACCAAGATCGAATTGCTGGAACCTTTGGGCGACGATTCTCCGATTGCCGGGTTTTTGGCTAAAAATCCGCACGGCGGGGTGCATCATTTGTGTTTCGAAGTCGCTGATGTCGAGGCCGCCGGGGCCGCGTTGCAGGCGGACGGGGTCCGGGTGTTGGGCGGTGGCGCGGCGAAAACCGGCGCGCATGGAAAACCGGTTTTGTTTCTGCATCCCAAAGATTTTTGCGCTACTCTGATTGAATTGGAACAAGCCTGAGACAGCAGGCCCAAAACAGAAGGGAACCCGTGATGGGCACAGCGTCAAAAGACACCCCCAAACCGCCCCCCGGGAACACCCCCCGGGGCGGGCAAAGTCAGATCACCATCAACAAGACATGGATTGCGATCATCGCTGGCATTTTGGTCACCTTCACCGTTGGCGTCGGATGGATGTATATGACGGTCGCGACATCCCGTCCGGCGACCACCAATACAGGGGGATATTGATCTTATGGCCGATACCGATCCGGGCGGGAACGCGAACGGGGGAAACAGCTATTGCACCGTGGCCCGGGGGCACCTGGTGCATGCCCCTTATCACGATACGGAGTACGGCTTTCCGGGCAAGGGCGAACGGGCTTTGTTTGAGCTGTTGTGCCTGGAAATCTTTCAGGCCGGATTGTCGTGGGAACTGATTTTGAAAAAACGCCCAACCATGGTGACCGCGTTTGATAATTTTGATGTCGATACGGTGGCCGCTTATGGCGACACCGCGACCCGGCGCTTGCTGGACGACGCGGGGATTATTCGCAATCGCTTGAAAATTGCCTCGATCATCCACAACGCCCAAGTGGTCCAGGGCTTGCGCGCCAGCGATGGCGGCTTTGTCGCATGGCTGAACCGCCACCGCCCGTTGGATCTGCAAACGTGGGTGAAGCTGTTTCGCAAAACATTTAAGTTCACCGGCCCCGAAGTGGTCCATGAGTTTTTGATGAGTACGGGTTATCTCGGCGGCGCACACGCGGATGATTGCCCGGTGTATCAAACCATTCTCAAAACCAATCCACCGTGGCTTCAGGATCAATCTTCTTAAGAATGTGTGATGTGTGATGAATTTGGCTTCGTTTGATAGGCAAGGCCTCTACGCCGTGATGCTTGTGGCGCTGTTCAGCTCCTCCGCCGGGGCCCAGCAAACGCCCGGTGTCGCGGCGGCGGTGAACTTGATGTCGGTCAGCAAGGAGGACTGCCAGCGGTTGCTTCAAGGTCCGTCTGCTCGCGATGTGGCACCCCGCCCCGGCGACGATGTCGCGTTTCGTCCCGGCGACGATGTCGCCTTTCGTCCCGGCGTTGACGTGCGCGGCAACCCGGTCGCCCCCGCAGACGCGGCACCGTTGGGCGCGATTTCCGTACCGGATGAAATCGTTATTGATTTTGGCCTGGATCTGGCCGGGCGTTATGGCTTTGGCGGGGCGGCTTTGTTCGATGCCACCGCGGGCATCGCCACGGTGCAATATGACCTGGGGTTGGGCACGTTGATGTTGAACGGCAAACCGCTGCGCGCCGAGGATTTGCGGGCGGTCAAACGGGCCTGTCGGTTGCGTCTGGAGCCACAACGGCCAGGCGGACCACAATAGGACCGTAATTTCATTTTAGCTTTCTGAACCGAATTTCATAAGTTTACGGTCTAAAGGATTTTCGATAGAGATGTTTTCCGCATTTGAGTGGATGATGGCGGTGCGTTACCTGCGTGCCCGGCGTCAAGAAGGGTTCGTGTCGGTGATCGCGTGGTTTTCCCTGTTGGGGATCGCCATCGGGGTCGCCACGCTGATCATTGTGATGAGCGTCATGAACGGCTTTCGCGCCGAATTGATGAACCGCATTCTAGGCCTGAACGGGCACGTGAACGTCTACGCCCCGATCGGCCAAATGAGCGACTATGACGCGAAGGCCCAACGGGTGCGGGCGGTGAACGGCGTCATCAGCGCCACCCCCCTGATCGAAGGCCAGGTGATGGCGACCAATAACGGCGCGGCCCGGGGGCTGATTTTACGGGGCATCAAGGCAGAAGATTTACAGGCCCGCGAGATCATCGCCAACAATATCAAAGCGGGAAATTTGCAGGACTTCGAGGCTGACAATGCGATAATTTTGGGCGCCGAGCTGGCGCGCCGACTGGGCGTGCGGGTGGGCGACATGGTGACCATTATTTCCCCCCAGGGTCAGCCGACGGCGTTTGGCACCGTGCCGCGCATGCGGGGGTTTCGGGTGGTGGCGACATTCGCCATCGGCATGTTCGAATACGACAGCGGTTTTGCCTATATCCCGCTGGGTGCCGCGCAGGTGTATTTTCGCATGAAGGGGGAGGTCAACAATCTGGAAGTGTTTGTTAACGACCCCGACAACACCAACGCCATCGGTGGGGATATCAAACAGGCTTTGAACGAACAGGCGCGGGTGTTCGATTGGCAAAAAACCAACGCCAGCTTTTTCAATGCGGTGCAAGTCGAACGCAACGTGATGTTCCTGATTTTGACGCTGATCATCGTGGTGGCGGCGTTTAACATCATTTCCAGCATGATTATGTTGGTTAAAGACAAGGGCCGCGACATCGCCATTTTGCGCACCATGGGGGCCACTCGGGGGATGATCATGCGGGTGTTTTTTCTGGCTGGGGCCAGCATCGGCGTGATCGGCACGTTTGGCGGGTTTGTGTTGGGGCTGTGGTTTTCCCTCAACATCGAAAACATTCGTCAATGGATCCAGTCGATCATCGGGACGGAACTGTTTTCGGCGGAAATTTACTTTTTGTCGCAGCTTCCGGCCAAGGTTGACCCGTCGGAAGTCCTGACCACCGTGTTGATGGGCCTGGGGCTGTCGTTTTTGGCCACCTTGTATCCATCGTGGCGGGCGGCCCGCCAAGACCCGGCGGAGGCGCTGCGCTATGAATAATATCCAAACCCCGGTGTTGCGTGTGGTCGGGGTCAAACGCCATTTCGGCAGCGGCCATACGGCGCTGCAGGTGCTCAAAGGCGCGGACCTGGACGTTAATGGCGGCGAAATTGTCGCCTTGGTGGGGCCGAGCGGGTCGGGAAAATCGACTTTGCTGCAAATTGCCGGATTGCTGGAACAGCCCGATGCGGGCGAAATCCATATCGCCGGACAGGCCTGTTCAAAATTGAACGATGATCGGCGCACCGCCATGCGTCGCCAACATTTGGGTTTTGTTTTTCAATATCACCACCTGTTGCCGGAATTCTCCGCACTGGAAAACATCACCATTCCGCAAATCATCGCCGGGGTTGGCAAACGCGCCGCCGGGATGCGGGCTGCACAGCTGTTGGATCAACTGGGCTTGAGCGACCGTGCCAGTCACCGCCCGGCGAAACTGTCGGGCGGCGAACAGCAACGGGTGGCCATCGCTCGGGCGCTGGCCAACGCGCCAACAGTGTTGCTGGCCGACGAGCCGACCGGCAACCTCGACCCCGATACCGCAAACCAGGTGTTCAATATGTTGCTGAATTTAACCCGCGAAACCGGACTAACGGCGCTGATCGCGACCCACAACCCTGCCCTGGCCGCGCGCATGGACCGCACCGTGCGGGTGGAGGACGGCCACCTGATCGAAGGTCTCAGAACCAGGCTCGATGAGATGTGATTAACGGTTGATCCCGGGGTGGAGGGGGCTTAGGTTTGGGTCTCTTGAGGTGCTCGGGAAGGCGGTGAAAATCCGCCACGTGCCCAACGCTGTGAAGGGGATTGTCCACGCATTGATCCACTGAAACCGCGCGTTCGCGCAAGGTTTTGGGAAGGGGTGTGGACGAGGTGATCCGAAGTCAGAAGACCGGCCTGAAGATTGTGTCGCGACGCCTGGACGGCGCAGCGATTGTCTTTCCATGAAGGGGACTTGAAATGGAAACGTCACAATCTACGAAATTCGCACCGAATTTGGCGCGAGAACAGGATTTTTCCGCAGCCGAGCGTGCGGCGCTGTACCGCACCATCTACAGCCGCCGCGATGTGCGCGGCCAATTCACGCCTGATCCGGTCGATATAGAGACCCTCAGCCGCATCCTGATGGCGGCGCATTACGCCCCGTCGGTGGGCTTTATGCAGCCTTGGAGCTTTGTCATCGTGCGCGCCGCTGAAACCAAACAACAGGTGCACGCGCTGTTCAATCAGGCCCACCGGGAAGCCGCCGAGATGTTCGAAGGCGAAAAACGCTCCACCTATCGCAACCTCAAGCTTGAAGGCATTTTAGAAGCGCCGATCAACATTTGCATCACCTGTGACAAAGACCGCGCGGGTCCGGTGGTGATTGGCCGCACGCACATGCCGGAAATGGATGTGTACAGCACCGTGTGTGCGGTGCAAAACCTGTGGCTGGCGGCCCGCGCCGAAGGTCTTGGCCTTGGCTGGGTAAGTATTTTGGACCCTGAAAAACTAAAACAAGTCCTGAACATACCGGCCAATGTTCAGCCGGTGGCGTACGTGTGTTTGGGCCATGTCAGCCACTTTAAAGACAAACCGGAACTGCAACAGGCGGGTTGGCGACCCCGTTTGGCGGTGGCCGACCTGACCCACTTCGAGGCCTTCGAACAATCCGCCAACGACGACTTTGCCCGCGACCTCCTGGATCAGTTGAGACGGGACCAAAAACACATCGAAAACGGCACGTTCTAGCCTGCAACCGGTGCGACCGGTGCGACCGGCGCGGCCGGCGCGGCCGGTGCGACCGGTGCGGGCGGCGCGGCCGGTGCGACCGGTGCGACCGGTGCGACCGGTGCGGCCGGTGCGACCGGTGCGACCGGTGCGGGCGGTGCGACCGGTGCGACCGGTGCGGGCGGTGCGACCGGTGCGGCCGGTGCGACCGGTGCGACCGGTGCGGGCGGTGCGACCGGTGCGACCGGTGCGACCGGTGCGACCGGTGCGACCGGTGCGACCGGTGCGACCGGTGCCACCGGTGCCACCGGTGCCACCGGTGTTGGGGGGGCGAGGGGGATTTTGTTGATTTGCTGGGTGATAAAAGCGATCAGGCGTTCCAGGGTGAGTTTGGCCCGGGTGAATTCAATGCGTCTGAGGGCTTCACGGTCAAGCTCTATACCGGCCTGTTTGCGGGGCGTGTTTCTGGATGGCTTGCTGCAATTTGATCTCGGCCTTGGCGGCGCTGGCGTTTGGGGCATTTTTAAAAACGGCGCTGATGGGGGCCTGGATGTCTATGCCATGATGGGCGGCGTGGTCCAGCAACACAAACGCGTCCTCAACGGATTTGCGGCCCCGAAAAGGGGGGGCTTCGGCGGCGGTTTTGGTGTTGGGTCTGGACCGGGCATGTGACGGGTGTCTCCGTAAACGTGTTTATGTGACGTAAAACATCTTCGATTGTGATGGGATGTTGGGGATAACTTTTGGTGGGCAGCGCGGGGGCGGTGTGGTTTGCTGGCGGTTATGGCCCACGCTGATTTTGTCCATTTGCGCGTTCACAGCGCCTATTCCCTGTCCGAAGGTGCGATCCGCATCAAGGACCTGATGGGATTGTGTGAAAAATACGCCATGCCCGCGGTGGCGGTGACCGATACCAACAACCTGTTTGGCGCGTTGGAATTTTCACTGACGGCTGCCGACAGCGGCGTGCAGCCGATCATTGGCGGGCAAATCTCCATCACCCGCACGGGCGACGCCAACGCGGCGTTGGGCCGCACGGCCCCGGTTTCGGTCGCCGATCAGATGGTGTTGCTGGTGCAAAACGATGTCGGCTACCGCAACATTTTAAAGCTGTTGTCGGCGGCTTACCTGGACAGCGACGAGGTCGAGGACCCCGAAGTGAGTTTAGAGGTTCTCGAACGTCATTCCGACGGTTTGATTGCGCTCACCGGCGGCATTCACGGTCCGGTGGGACGGTTTTTGGTGGACGGCCAGATTGATCATGCCAAGGCCTGCCTGGACCGTTTGGACAAGGCGTTCCCCGGGCGTTTGTATGTGGAATTGCAACGCCACGGCCTGAAACAGGAAAGCCAGATTGAGCCCCACCTGATTGACATGGCGTATGACAAAAACCTGCCTCTGGTCGCCACCAACGAAGCGTTTTTCCCCCACCGCGACATGTTTTCGTCCCATGACGCGCTGATTTGCATCGCTGCGGGCGCCTATGTCAGCCAGGATCAGCGCCGCCGCCTGACGGTCGATCATTATTTCAAAAGCCCCGATGAAATGAAGCTGTTGTTTGCCGATGTGCCCGAAGCCATCGCCAACACGCTGGTGATCGCCAGGCGCTGCGCCTACAAGGTCGAACGGGTGGACCCGATCTTGCCGCCGTTCGATTGCGGTCACGGTCGCACGGAAGAAGACGAACTGCGCAAACAGGCCGAGGACGGCCTTGAGGCCCGTCTGAACACTCAAGTCTACAGCGACGAGATGGATACGGAACACCGCGAAAAAGTGTCGCGCGAATACCACGAACGGCTGGATTTTGAGTTGGGTATCATCGTGCAAATGGGGTTCCCCGGATATTTTCTGATCGTGTCCGATTTTATCAAGTGGTCCAAGGATAACGGTATCCCCGTGGGGCCGGGGCGTGGTTCGGGCGCGGGCTCCGTGGTGGCGTGGGCGTTGACCATCACCGACCTCGACCCGTTGCGGTTTGGTTTGCTGTTTGAACGCTTTTTGAACCCCGAACGGGTGTCGATGCCCGATTTCGATATTGATTTTTGCCAGGATCGCCGTGATGAAGTGATCAAATACGTTCAGGATAAATACGGTCGCGACCGGGTCGCGCAAATCATCACCTTTGGCAAGTTGCAGGCCCGTGCGGTGCTGCGTGATGTGGGCCGGGTGCTGGAAATGCCCTACGGCCAGGTCGACCGGATTTGTAAGATGGTGCCCAACGATCCGGGCAAGGCCCTGACCGTCCCCGAAGCGGTGGAAGCCGAACCGCAATTGCGCCGCATGATCCGGGAAGATCACGCGGTGGCGCAACTGATTGATATCGCCAAGCCGCTGGAAGGGCTGTACCGCCATGCCTCGACCCACGCGGCGGGGGTGGTGATCGGTGACCGACCGTTGGAACAACTGGTGCCGCTGTATCGCGACCCACGGTCCGACATGCCGGTCACCGGTTTCAACATGAAATTCGTCGAACAAGCCGGGCTGGTGAAATTTGACTTTTTGGGCCTGAAAACCCTCACCGTTCTGTCGATGGCGGTAAAATTCGCCGCCGAGGGCGGCCACGAAATTGACCTTTCCACCGTGCCGCTGGACGATGAAACATCGTTTGCATTGCTGCAACGGGCCGAAACCCAAGGCGTGTTTCAGCTGGAATCGGCGGGCATGAAAGATCAACTGCGCGGCCTGCGCCCGACCACGTTTGAAGACATCATCGCCATCGTGGCTTTGTATCGCCCCGGTCCGATGGAAAACATTCCCAGCTATATTCGCCGCAAACACGGTGAAGAAGAACCCGATTACCTGTACCCGACCCTTGAGCCGATCCTCAAGGAAACCTTTGGCATCATGATTTACCAGGAACAAGTCATGCAAATTGCTCAGGTGTTGTCGGGGTTTTCGCTGGGCGGCGCGGATTTGTTGCGCCGGGCGATGGGGAAAAAAAACCAGGAAGAAATGGACAAACAGCGCGCCATGTTTGTCGAAGGGGCAAAGGCACGCGGCGTGCCGGGGGCCAAGGCTGCGGAAATTTTTGAACAGGTCAATAAGTTTGCCGGCTACGGGTTTAACAAATCGCACGCCGCCGCGTATGCCCTGGTGGCCTATCACACCGCCTATATGAAGGCCAATTATCCGTTTGAATTCATGGCCGCGTCGATGACCCTGGATTTGGGCAACACCGACAAATTGAACGCGTACCGCCAGGAATTGGACCGCATGGGCGTCAAGTTGCTGTCGCCCGACATCAACGCATCGGAAACTTTTTTTAAGGTCGAACGCGATGCTTCGGGTGTGCCCGGTGCGATCCGTTACGCTTTGGCGGCGCTGAAAAATGTTGGCGAAGCGGCGATGCAAAGCCTGATTGACGAACGCAATGGCCAAGGTGCCTTTAAAGACCTGGACGATTTCGCCGGGCGCGTGGATGCCCACCAAATCAACAAGCGGCAGATGGAAAACATGGTCCGTTCGGGTGCTTTTGACAGCCTCAACCCCAACCGCCGTCAATTGCATCAAGGCATCGAAGCGATTATGGGCGAAGCCCAGGTCCAGCAGGCCGAACGCGAAAGCAATCAGATCGGCCTGTTTGGCGGCGACGACCAGTCGCCCCAAAGCATTCGTCTGGCCGATGTGGCCGATTGGCCGCCGATGGAACGGTTGCGCGAAGAATTCGACGCCATCGGCTTTTATCTCAGCGCCCACCCCCTGGACAGTTACGGCAAAAGCCTGGAGCGGTTGGACGTCGTGCCGTTCGCCAGGGTCTTGGCCCGGGGGCAGTCGGGAAATTTCACCTTGGCCGGAACGGTGGTGAGCAAAAAAGAACGCATCAGCCAAAAGGGCAACCGCTATGCGTTTGTGACCTTTTCGGATGCGTCGGGGTCTTATGAGGTCACGCTGTTTTCCGAAACCCTGACGGCGGCGGCGGATGTTTTGGTGCCGGGCACGGCGGTGCTGATCAAGGCGAGCGCCGAAATTGATGGCGAAACGGTGCGCATGACCGCGCAATCGGTGCGGGGTTTGGATGAATTGGCCGCCGGAACGTCCGCCGGTCTGGAAATCGTGATCACCGACGATAAACCCATCGCCGCCCTGCAAGCGGTTTTCAAAGACGTGAAAAGCGGGCGCGGACGGGTTAAAATCGTGGTTCGCACGGCGGTTCAGGAAACCCATATCGAACTGGTTAAAACGCCCATATCGGTGACCCCTGAATTGCTTCACCAGGTTTATTCCATTGGCGGCATCGCCGAAGTGATGGAAATCTAAAAATCCTTGGCGTTAAACCCCTTGCATTGCGCCGCATGAGGGCGTAAAACCCGCCCACACGTTCCATGAAGGGACGTGATTTCGCACGCGGACGTGCGGCCTTGGCGCAAATTCGCCAGTGTGTCGCTCCGGTGTTTCTGTACCAGAAACGAGTGTCCGCGGAGGCTTAACCGGAATAGGACAAAAAACAATGGCAATGCCAACCTTTACCATGCGCCAACTCTTGGAAGCCGGTGTTCACTTCGGCCACAACACGCGCCGCTGGAATCCCAAAATGGCCCCGTACCTGTTTGGTGCGCGCAACAAAGTTCACATCATCGACCTGGGTCAGACCGCGCCGTTGCTGGCGCGCGCCATGGAAGCCGTGCGCGACGCGGTTGCCGGTGGCGGTCGGGTGCTGTTCGTCGGCACCAAACGCCAAGCCGCCGACAAGGTCGCTGAAACCGCGCGCAACTGTGGTCAGTATTTCGTCAACCACCGTTGGTTGGGCGGCATGATGACCAACTGGAACACCATTTCCGGGTCCATCAAACGCCTGCGCGAACTGGATTCTCAGTTGGGCGACGTGGCCAAAAGCGAAGGCTTGACCAAGAAAGAATTGCTGCAATTGACCCGCGAACGCGACAAATTGGAATTGGCGTTGGGCGGCATCAAAGACATGGGTGGTTTGCCCGATATCATGGTCGTGATCGACACCAACAAAGAATCCATCGCGATTGCCGAAGCCAACAAGCTGGGCATTCCCGTGGTCGCGGTTTTGGACAGTAACTCCGATCCGAAGGGCGTCGATTACCCGGTTCCCGGAAATGATGACGCAATCCGCGCCATCACCACGTACTGCGAACTGATTTCCGGTGCGGTTCTGGACGGCATTCAGGCTGAAGTGAGCGAAAGCGGTGGTGATTTGGGCGCGGCTGTGGAGCCGGTTGCCGAAGTTTTGCCTGCGGCGGAAGTTGAAGCCGTGGTTAAGGCTGCCCCGGCAGAACCGGCCCCCGCTGAACCGGCTGCGACCCCGCAAACGTCCGCTTGAACCATCCCCGGAACGGAGACATCTAAGATGGCTGCTATTACTGCTGCTTTGGTTAAAGAACTCCGCGTTAAATCTGGCGCGGGCATGATGGACTGTAAAAAAGCCCTGACCGAAACCGATGGCGACCTGGACGGAGCCGTGGATTGGCTGCGCACCAAGGGGCTTGCGTCTGCGGCTAAAAAAGCCGGGCGCGTGGCCGCCGAAGGCTTGGTTGGGGTCGCCGTCGATGGTTCCACCGGGGCCGTGGTTGAAGTCAATTCCGAAACTGATTTTGTGTCGCGCAACGAACAGTTTCAGGCATTTGTCGGCACCGTTGCCAAATTGGCGTTGGCTTGCAAGGGCTCTTTGGAGGCCTTGAACGCGATGGATTACCCCGCAACCGGGCGCACCGTGGCGGACGAATTGACCCACATGATTTCCACCATTGGCGAAAACATGAACATTCGCCGGGTTGAGGTGTTGGACGTCGACGGCGGCGAAGTTGCATCCTACGTTCATGGCGCGGTGGCCGATGGCTTGGGTAAAATCGGTGTTTTGGTTGCGGGCCAGGGCGACAACGCGGTTGGTTTTGGTAAACAAGTCGCGATGCACGTCGCGGCGGTCAACCCGGCATCTTTGTCGCGTGATGATCTGGACCCGGAACTGTTGGAACGTGAAAAACAAATTTTGACGGAACAGGCCCGTGAATCGGGCAAGCAGGAAGAAATCATCGACAAAATGATCGTCGGGCGGATCAACAAATATTACGCGGAAGTGTGCCTGTTGGAACAAATTTTCGTCATCGACGGCGAAAGCAAAGTGTCCAAAGCGGCTGCGGATGCGGGCGTCGAAGTCAAGGCGTTTGTGCGCTTTGGTTTGGGCGAAGGAATTGAAAAGAAAGAAGAAGACTTTGCCTCCGAAGTGGCTTCTGTGGCCGGCGGCAAGTAGGTTTTTTTAAGCGTCTTTGCAAACAGACGAAACGGGGGCTGCGCATGGCAGCCCCCGTTTTTGTTGGCCTGTTTTTCCGATCCGACCTTGTTCAGTTCACACAAGTTTCATTGCGCGCCAGCCAATGCAGCGCTTTGGAGGCGTTGACAAAGGTTTCCGGGTCTCGGGACTGCAAGTCATTCATGCGTTTGGACAGGTCGTAAAAGGCCGGAACCAAAGCATCGGGCACGGTGGTGGTGACGTTGTGCCGGGGTGCGGGCACGGTCGGATCTATGTCTTGTGTTGCCTTGTGGGCGTGCCTTTGGCGGGCGTGCATTTGCGGACTGATTTCGGCCCGAATATGCTCCAAACCGGTGACCGTGTTGAGGGTCCGGGCCTGGCTCAACGTGGCGATGATCAGGCTGATGATATCGTTGATCCGTTCCGGGCTGTCCGCCTGGGTGACCTCGTCTTGAATGTAATCCATCAAGGCTTGAAAATTCAGCCCGGTGGGTTTGCTGTTGGCAGGGGTGTTCATAGAGGTTCCTTTACGCAGCTTGAATGTGGACTGTGGCGGGGGGCTGCGCGTGAACGGGCGCGGGTACGGATGTGGGCGCGGACACGGGCGCGGACACGGGCAAGGTGCTGTTGAGTACCGAGTTGCGAATGTTGGTTTTGGCGCGCACGGCCTCGGTGATCTGGTCGTTGACGTGAAGTTGTGCGGCGCAGATGCGAATTCCGTCCTGGGTCCAGGGTGAACCGATGTAATCGACCGGCCAGCCGTTGCGTTCGAAGACGGACCGATAAATTCCCATGGGCATCACACCAATAAAGGCATCGATGCCGTTCAACTGGGCGAATTCGGTGAACCCGACGACGATCTCACAAACAATCCGCTGACGCAGACGCGGTGAAAGGTCGCGATCAACGCTGAACCGGGTGCCTTCCCAAACGGCGCTGGAATGGGGCAATGCCATTGCGGTGACTTTTTCGGGCCACACGTTTTCCAGCATATAAGGCTTTGAGGTGGGTGAAACCCGGGCCACGGCGCGGACTTCGCCAAATTGATCGCGCCACACCATGTAATGGGCCGCAGGGGTATCGAACTGGTCATATTCCATGCCCTGCCAACTGGGCACCTGATAATCTTGACGGTCGATAAAAGCGCGGTGACGCAAACGGTGTTGTGATGCCATGGCATCGCCAAAAATATGTGCGTTTGTAATGTTTAAGCAATCAATCATGGGGGGACCTCCGTATTCTGTTCCTGAATACAAAGATGGCACAATGCTTGACGTTTCGCGCCTACGCACCCGCGTAGGGTGGAGGTGTATTTATAGAGTTATAGATTGAGCAAACCGTTATGAAGGGCTTTGACGACTGCGGTGAGGCGGGAATCGGTGTCCAGTTTGCGCAAAATATTGCGGATATGAAAATCGACGCCATGTTCTGAAATGTTTAAAATTTCACCGATCGCCCAGTTGCTTTTGCCCGTTGCGACCCATTTTAGAACTTCCAGTTCACGCGGGGTAAGGCACACGCTGGGCAGCGGAGTTTGGTCGAATTTGGCCGTGTAGAGGACATGGAACTGGGTCGAAATAACCTCGATCTCGGTGAGATGGTCACCACTTTCGGCGTTGGCCGTGCTGGATGCCAGGCCGACGCCAAAGGCTTCCCCCAACGGTCCGTGAAAGGCCATGCCAACGCCATCGACCAGGCCCGCGTCCTGGCCCTGGTTCATGATGCTCATTTGAGCTTTGCTGAGGTTTTGGTTGGCAATCATGTCATCCCACAAAAATGCGCGCCGCGATGCCAGGCCCATCAGCCGGACCGGATCGTTTTCGCTATAGTTTTGTTCGGTGTAATATTCGATCCAGTCACGGGGATAGGAATGGATCACGCTTGGGGGGGGACTGGCCTGGGGGGGGGTGGTTTGACCCGCCTGGGGGGGTGGGGTGGTTTGACCCGCCTGGGGGGGTGGGGTGGTTTGACCCGCCTGGGGGGGTGGGGTGGTTTGACCCAAATGTGCGCCGGGGACGTTGCGCAAGGCACTGTAGATGATGCGATCAAAGCCAAAATTTTTCACAGCACCGCGGTACAGATCAAACAGCTTTTCAGCGGTCTCGACCTGTAAAGACTGGTCTATAAATTCAGCTGCCCGCATGAATTATTTTGCCCCCGCAATTCCCCTTATGAGCACACGCAGTGCCATTCAGACTATGCATAGTAACGCAATCGCCAAAAAATCACAGGATTAGATTTGTTTTTTGGAGGTCCTTTTGCCGGGATACCGTGCCGAGAGCATGCGCAGCCGCATGCCTCGCGGCACCGGGGTGCTAAAAGGCTGGAAAAAAGGTAACCGTGGTGTAATATCCGCAGCACTCGCGCCGGAGAGCTGTGGCGTGTCTTACATTTTGAATGATCGGAACCTGTCTGTAATGTCGAATACCCCGAAATACCGGCGTGTGGTGCTGAAGTTATCGGGCGAGGGGCTGATGGGCGACAAGGATTTTGGCCTGTGCACACACACCGTCAATCGCATTGCCGAAGAAATAAAATCGGTTCACGACCAAGGTGTTGAAATTTGTCTGGTGATCGGGGCGGGTAATATTTTTCGCGGCGTTTCGGCAGCGGCATCGACGATTGAGCGCACCAGCGCCGATTACATGGGGATGCTGGCGACGGTGATGAATGCACTGGCGATGCAAAGCGCACTGGAAGCCAAAGGCGTCGATACCCGGGTGCAGTCGGCGATTCCCATGGACACCGTATGTGAACCGTTCATTCGTCGCCGTGCGGCGCACCATTTGGAAAAAGGCCGGGTGGTGATTTTTGCCGCCGGAACCGGCAACCCGTTTTTCACCACCGATACCGCAGCCGCACTGCGGGCCATTGAAATGGGTTCCGATGCGCTGTTGAAGGGCACCCAGGTGGACGGTGTTTACGATGCCGACCCAAAACAGGACCCGCATGCCAAGCGCTATGAAAAATTAAGCTATCAGCAGGTTTTGGCGCAAGATCTGCGGGTTATGGACACCTCGGCGATTGCCCTTGCACGTGACAACGGCTTGCCGATCTTGGTGTTTTCGTTGCAATCTGCGGGGGGCTTTGCCGATGTGGTGCAGGGGCGTGGTACATTTACAATCGTGGCCTAAGCGGGCCATTTGATGTGATTGAGTTGAGTAAGGGGAACGAGCGTGGCGGATATTAAGGCGTTAAAAGCGGACTTGGAACGGCGCATGGATGGCGCGGTTGAGGTTTTGCACAAGGAGTTTTCAGGTTTGCGCACCGGTCGGGCTTCGACCAGTTTGCTGGACCCGGTCACCGTGGAGGCTTACGGTCAGGCGATGCCGTTGAACCAGGTCGGGACCGTCGGGGTTCCGGAACCGCGCATGTTGAGTGTCCAGGTGTGGGACAAGGGCATGGTTAAATCGGTGGAAAAGGCGATTGTGGAAGCGGGACTGGGCCTCAATCCCCAGTCGGACGGCCAATTGATCCGTATCCCCATTCCGCCGCTGAACGAAGAACGGCGCAAGGAACTGGCGAAAATTGCCGGAAAGTATTCCGAAGAAGCCCGCATTGCGGTGCGCAACGTGCGCCGTCACGGAATGGACGAATTGAAAAAATCTGAAAAAGACGGCGCCATTTCCGAAGACGAACAGCGACAATATGGCGATGAAATTCAGAAAATGACCGACGCCAGTGTGGCCAAAGTCGATGAGGCATTGGCCCACAAAGAAGAAGAAATCATGCAGGTTTAAGGGTTTTGCCGATGCCTTGGCGGTTGTTTTGAGCGGAAACGGGTTTTCAAACATGTCCATCACCCCCCAATCTCACGTTGACGGCTGCGGACCCGTTCCGGTGCATGTTGCGATTATTATGGATGGCAATGGTCGCTGGGCGGCGGCGCAGGGGTTGCCACGTTCCGAGGGCCATCGCCGGGGCGCTGAATCGGTGCGCGCGGTGATCAAATCGGCTTCGCGCATGGGGGTGAAATACCTGACCTTGTTCGGTTTTTCATCGGAAAACTGGAAACGGCCATCGGGGGAAGTGGTGGACCTGATGGGGTTGCTCAGGCTTTATTTGCGCAAGGAACTGGCCGAACTGCACAAACAAGGGGTGCGCTTTCGCGTCATCGGGGATCGCAGCCGTTTGGCCCCCGACATTCAAACCCTGATCGAAACGGCGGAAAATCGCACCCGTGCCAATGCGGGGCTGAACGTGATTTTGGCGTTGAGCTATGGCGGGCGCGCCGAACTGGTTGCCGCGGCGCGGCGTTTGGCTGAACAGGTCAAAAGCGGCACTTTGCAACCCGGTGAGATTGATGAAACCGTGTTGGGCGGCGCGCTGGAAACCGCCGATATTCCCGACCCCGATGTGTTGATCCGCACCAGTGGGGAACAGCGCATTTCCAATTTTTTGCTGTGGCAGATGGCCTACACCGAATTTGTTTTCACCGACACCCGGTGGCCCGATTTCAGGGACCGGGAATTTGAAGACGCATTGGAAAAATTTGCCCGGCGTGAACGCAGATACGGCTCTACCGGTGGTTAGTTTTTTATCCAAATCATTGCTTTTGCGGCTGGTTTCGGCCTTGGTTCTGGCCCCTTTGGTGCTGGTTGCGGTGGGCTATGGCGCATTTTACTATGGGCTCTTGCTGGTGGCGATGGGCGGCGTTCTCCTGGCCGAATGGGCGGCCATGGTGCGGCGTAACCCGGTGTGGATGGGCGCGGGGGTGATTTATATCGCAGCGGCGCTGGCGGCGTTGTGGTATCTTCGTCAGGATCCAGAATGGGGCACCATGACCATTTTCTGGATGTTGGTGGTGGTGTGGGGTGCGGACACCGGCGGTTATGTGTTTGGCTTGAGCCTGGGCGGGCCTAAACTGGCCCCGGCGATCAGCCCCAACAAGACGTGGTCGGGTTTTGTCGGCGGGACCGTGTTGGGGGCCGTGGCGGGATGGGCGATGGTGTCTTATTTTCGCCCCGAAGTCGCGTTAGACATGGCCGGGATTAAGGTCGCCGGGCTCAGCGCGGCCCTGGCCGTGGTGAGCCAGGCGGGTGATTTGTTGGAGAGCTGGGTGAAACGTCGTTTTGGCGTGAAAGACAGTGGCACCATCATCCCCGGACACGGCGGCTTGTTTGACCGGGTTGACGGGCTGGTGGCGGCGGCTATCGTCCTGGCGTTGATCAACATCGGATTGCAAGGCAATGTCGTGGTATGGCTGTCGTAAATACAACACTGCAATTGTCTCAAGAACGCCGCCGTTTGCAGCAACCGGCGGGGCGTTCGGTGAGCATTTTGGGGGCCACCGGGTCGATTGGCACCAATACCGTGGACGTGCTGCGGCGCAACCGGGATGATTTTAGCGTGGTGGCGCTGACCGGCCATCGCAATGTGCGTTTGTTGGCCCGCCAAGCCCGGGACCTGAACGCGCAACTGGCGGTGATTGGCGACGACAGCCTGTACGGTGAATTGAAAGACCTGTTGGCGGGCACCAGGATTGAGGTTGGCGCGGGCGCGGACGCGGTGGTGGATGCCGCCGCCCGGCCCGCCGACGTGGTGGTTGCGGCGATTGTCGGAACGGCGGGCCTGAACCCCACCTTGGCGGCGGTGCGCCGCGGGGCCCTGGTGGCGTTGGCAAACAAGGAAACCCTGGTGTCCGCCGGCGCGATCATGACCGCAGAGGTTTTGCGCGCGGGGGCAACTTTGATTCCGGTGGACAGCGAACACAGCGCCATTTTTCAGGTTTTCGATTTTGATCGCGCCGATACGGTGGACAAAATCACGTTAACCGCGTCGGGTGGCCCGTTTCGTGAAAAATCACGCGATGAAATGCGCGCCATGACCCCGGAACTCGCCGTCGCCCACCCCAACTGGGACATGGGGGCCAAGATCAGCATCGACAGTGCGACGATGATGAACAAAGGCCTGGAAATGATCGAGGCTTTTCACCTGTTTCCGGTGCGCGCCGATCAAATCGAGGTTTTGGTGCACCCCCAATCGGTGGTCCATTCGCTGGTGTCGTATGTGGACGGATCGGTCCTGGCGCAGTTGGGCAGCCCCGACATGCGCACCCCGATCGCCTATGCCTTGGCATGGCCGGCGCGGATGGCGGCTCCGTCGGCACCGTTGTCGTTGGCCGATATCGGCACATTGAGTTTTTCCGCGCCCGATGTGGGACGCTTTCCCGCCTTGCGTCTGGCGCAAGACTGTTTGGTCGCGGGCGCCAGTGCACCGACGGTTTTGAACGCTGCGAACGAGGTCGCGGTGGCGGCGTTTTTGGATCGCAAGATCGGTTTTTTGGAAATTGCCAAAACGGTTGAGCAGGTGTTGGAAACCGTCAATTTGGCGGCCCTGAACAGTTTAGAGGATGTTTTTGCCATCGATGCCGAAGCCCGCCGACGCGCGCACGCCTGTGTGGCGGCGTTTTAGCTGTTTCGTTAATTTATGTTAAACCTTATTAAAACAGAGTAAGACCCGGAAAATCATGGAATCTTTAAACTTCATCATTCAGTACGCCGTGCCGTTTTTGGCTATTTTGACGGTGCTTGTTTTCGTGCACGAGCTGGGCCATTTTTTGGTTGCGCGGTGGAATGGCGTTAAAGTCGAGGTCTTTTCGGTCGGGTTTGGCCGCGAGCTTTGGGGTTTTGACGACAAGCACGGCACCCGCTGGCGCTTGAGCGCGGTGCCCTTGGGTGGTTACGTTAAGATGTTTGGCGAACGCGATACGGTGAGCGTGTCCGACAGTGTGTCCGGCGACGATGATGAACGGCCCATGACCGAGGCCGAAACCCGGGTGTCTTTCCATCACAAAAAGCTCCGCCAGCGCAGTGCCATTGTGGTGGCCGGACCGTTGGCCAATTTTCTTTTCGCGGTGCTGGTGTTCTGGATAATGAACGCCATGTTCGGGATTCCGAAAATTTTATCGGCGGTGGGGACCGTCATGCCCAACACCGCCGCCGAGGATGCCGGCTTGCAAGCGGGGGACCTGGTCGTGTCGATCAACGGTCAACCGATTACACTGTTTCGGGAACTGAGCGAAATTGTCTCGGTGAACGCCAATGTGGCGCTGGATTTTGAAATTTTGCGGGGTGACCAGGTGGTGCGCGTGCAGGCCACGCCCCGGGAATGGAAAGATCCGGGGGAAAATGCCGCTGACCAGGCGGCGGGGCCGTCGCGGGGCTTGCTCGGGGTGCGTCCGTCCATGGAAATGGTGCAGACCACCCGCACCGGGGTGGTCGAAGGTTTGAAGCTTGGTTTCGAGCAGACCTATTTTTATTCGGCCAAAATTTTGGCCGGAGTGGGGGAAATGTTTTCCGGCGAACGCAGTTCCAAAGAATTGGGCGGGGTGCTGTCGATTGCGCAATTTTCCGGTGAAGCGGCACAAAGCGGGCTGGTCACCACGTTGCGGTTTTTGGCGATCTTGTCGATCAATTTGGGCCTGATCAATTTGTTTCCGATACCGGTTCTCGATGGGGGGCATCTGGTGTTTTATATGGTCGAGGCTTTGCGCGGTAAGCCTTTGAGCGAAAAGCTACAAGATTACGGTTTCCGTTTGGGGCTGGGTCTGGTATTGCTCTTGATGGTATTTGCGACCTGGAACGACCTTGAACGCCTGATTGACAAATTTGGATAGATTATATCCAGTGTCAAACTGGGGTTGAGGGCGATTTTTGGTGTTCTCGGTGGGGCCTGGCAAGAATGCGGGTCCGTATAAAAACAAAAGAATGAGGGTGGGGCACATCGTGACGTGCGTGAATTTAAGAAAAATGACCGCGATGTTCCTGGCGGCTTTGGCGTTTGCTGTGGTGATGGTTGGCGAAGGCGCGCCCGCCGAGGCTCAACAAGACGATAAGATCACCGCCATCGCGGTCGAAGGTGCCGCCCGGGTCGAAGCCGAAACCGTGCGCTCCTATCTGCTGGTGCGCGAAGGCGACGCCTTTGATCCCTTGCGCATGGACCGGTCGTTGAAATCGTTGTTTTCCACCGGCTTGTTCGCCGATGTTACACTGCGCCGCGAAGGCAACACGCTCGTGGTGGTGGTGGCGGAAAACCCGGTTATCAATCGCATTGCCTTTGAAGGCAACAAACGCATCAAGGACGAAGCACTGTCGAGCGAAGTCGCCCTGAAATCGCGGGTTATTTACACCCGCTCGAAAGTTCAAGGCGACGTCAATCGGGTCCAGACGCTGTATCAAAAAAGTGGTCGTTTCGCGGTGTCGGTGGAGCCCAAAATCATTCAGTTGCCGCAAAACCGCGTTGATCTGGTTTTTGAAATCGACGAAGGCACCCTGACCGAAGTGCAAAATATTCGCTTTATCGGCAACCGGGTGTTTGACGACGGCGATCTGCAAAAAATCGTGCGCACCCGCGAAACCCGTTGGTATCGGTTTTTGTCGACCGACGACACGTATGATCCCGACCGGATCACCTTTGACGGCGAATTGTTGCGGCGGTTCTATCTGAAAAATGGGTATGCGGACTTTAAAGTGTTGTCGGCGATTGCGGAACTGACCCCGGATCGCAACCAGTTTTTCATCACCTTCACGATCGAAGAAGGGCCGCGCTATAAATTTGGCGATGTGACGATCAAGGCCGATTTGCGTGATTTGAAGGTTGAAGATATCAAAAATACCGTCAAGCTTGCCAATGGCGCCTGGTATGACGCCTCGGCGGTGGACACGGCGGTGGAAAATTTAACCGACGCGGTCGGCAACTTGGGCTATGCGTTCGTTAATGTGCGGCCAAATGTGCAGCGCAACACCACCACCGGCGAGATCGCGATTGACTTTGAAATCGAAGAAGGTCCACGGGTCTTTGTCGAACGCATCAATGTCAACGGCAATGTCCGCACCTTGGACGAAGTGGTGCGACGGGAATTCCGTCTGGTCGAAGGCGACGCGTTTAATGCCGCTAAATTACGCAAGTCTTTGAAACGTATTGAAGATTTGGATTTCTTCAATAAGGTGACCATGAAACAGGTGCAGGGGTCGGCCCCGGATAAGGCCGTGGTCAACGTGGAAGTGGAAGAAAAATCCACCGGTTCGCTGTCGATCGGGGTGGGCTATTCCACCAATTCCGGCGCGCTGGCCGATTTTGGGGTCCGCGAACGCAATTTGTTGGGGCGCGGTCAGGATCTGAGTTTGAATTTCCGCCTTTCTCAAAAAGAAACCCAAATCGACCTCAGTTTCACCGAACCCTATTTCCTAAACCGCGACATCCAGGCCGGATTTGACCTGTTCAACACCAAAACAGACAATCAATCGGCCAGTTCCTATGACACCGAAACCAAAGGCATTGGCTTGCGGTTTGGCTATCCGATCAGTCCGGATTTGAAAGAAGGCTGGCGCTACACCTTGAAAGCCACCAAGGTGACGAATGTCCCCAGTACCGCGTCCAGCTATATTCGGGAACAAGCGGGGGATAAAAACTTATCCGAACTCGGCCATTCGCTGGTTTATGATCGGCGCAACAGCAAGGTCAATCCGTCGGAAGGCTACGTTGCAAGCATGGCCAATGATTTGGCCGGCCTCGGCGGGGACACCAGCTATCTGCGCAACCAAATTCGCGGGGCGTATTACTACAAAATTGCTGACGGGTGGGTGACCAAGACCCGCGCCGGGGCGGGCTTGATTGTCGGTATTGGTGAAGATGTCGGGTTGTTGAACCGGTTCTTTGTCGGCGGCGATAATTTGCGCGGCTTTTCCAACGGCGGCATTGGCCCACGCGACACCTCCACCGACGATTCCCTGGGCGGAGAATTCATGTACACCGGCAGTGTCGAAGTTTCGGTGCCGTTGGGTCTGCCCGAAGACTTAGGGGTGTCGGGTAAACTGTTCACCGATGTCGGCAGCCTGACAACGGTCAACCCGTCGGGAAGCAACGTTGTGGACAGCGCCTCCATACGTGGGTCGGTCGGGATGGGCATCACGTGGGTTTCGCCGGTGGGGCCGATCAGTCTTGATTTTGCCCAGGCGCTGTTGAAAGAAGGCTACGATGAAACCGAAACGATGCGCGTTAATTTTGGCACCAAATTTTAGGAGACTGCCTTGACTTTCCAAACGACAGCCCAAGCCATAGTGCTGAAAAATATTCTTCTTATTATGGCCTTGTTGGGGACTGTGGGACTGGCATCCAAGGCTTTTGCCCAAGAAACGGGCACCCCCGGTGATGCGCCCCGCGCGGTTTTTTGGGCGGTTTTGGACACCGATCAGGTGTTTGCCAAATCCAAAGCCATGAAAACTGTTTATGAACAAATGGCAAAAATTCAGGCCGACAACCAGGCGCGGATTGATGTTGAAAAAGCCAAGGCCAAAAAAGAAGAAGAAGCATTGCTGCGCAAACGCAATTTGCTGTCCCCCGAAGCCCTGGCCGATGAACGTAAAAAGTTTCAGGACCGTATCGTGACGCTGCAGCGCCAGGTTCAAGAGACCAATCAGAAACTCAATAAAGTTCGCGGCGAAGCGACCAAAAAAGTTTCAGATATGTTCCTTACGGTGGTGATGGATGTCGTCAAGCTGAACAACATCAGCATGGTGTTTCAGAAATCGCAGATGGTTTTCGCTGACCCCAAACTTGACATCACCGAGATCGTGATCAAGGATTTGGATACGCGGTTACCGTCGGTGCAGGTCGCCACCCCCAGCAATTAACCGGGACGCATATGGCCGACGCTCGATTTTTCAACAATACCGGTCCGTTTACGCTTTCTCAGTTGGCTGAAATTGGCCAGGCTGATTTGGTGCGGGGTGCGGGTGACCTACAGATCACCGACGTGGCACCGTTGCAAACGGCCACCGCGGATCAGATCAGCTTTCTTGACAACAAGCTTTACGCAGCCGCGTTTGAAGTCAGTGCGGCGGGGGCGTGTTTGTGCGATAGCCAACAGATGGAACGCGCCCCGGATGGTATGGCGTTGCTGGTGTGCGATGAACCGTACCGCGCCTACGCGCGGGTGGCGGCAGCTTTTTATGCTTTGCAAACGCACCAGGAAAATATTCATCCGGCGGCCCACATCAGTGCCGGCGCAAGCATCGGGCGCAACTGCCAAATTGATGCCGGTGCGGTGATTTCGGACCGCGTGGACATCGGGGCTGGCTGCCACATCGGGGCCAACAGCTTTATCGGTCCGGGGGTGGTGTTGGGCGACGGTTGTGATGTTGGCCCCAATGTCACGATCCAATGCGCGCTGATTGGCCATGGGTGCGTGTTCCATCCGGGCGCGCGGATCGGCCAGGACGGCTTTGGTTTTGCCCCCGGCCAGGTGCATTTGAAGGTGCCGCAGCTGGGTCGGGTGGTGATCGGTGACAACGTCGATATCGGTGCCAATGCGTGTATCGACCGGGGCACCGGGCCGGACACGGTGATCGGTTCGGGCACCAAGATTGATAACCTTGTGCAAATTGGCCACAATGTCGAGGTCGGTGCGGGATGTTTGTTTCCGGCCTTGTCGGGCATTTCCGGCAGCACGAAAATCGGAAATTATGTCATGATGGGGGGGGCCGCAGGCTTGGCCGGGCATTTGACCATTGGGGACGGGGCGCGCATCGCCGCGCACAGCGGCGTGATGCGCGATGTCGAACCGGGCCAAACGGTGGCCGGATCACCGGCCTTGCCGGCCAAAGAGTTCTGGCGGCAAATTGCCGCTTTGAGGAAACTGATAAGACCAAAGAAAGGGGCTTAACTTTGAGTTCCGAGACCGTGATTGATGTCAACCGGATCATGGAAATGATCCCGCACCGTTACCCGTTTTTAATGATCGACCGGGTTAAGGACTTGATCCCTGACCAACAGGCCGTGGGTATTAAAAACGTCACCGCCAGTGAGCCGCACTTTCAGGGCCATTTTCCCGATCATCCGGTGATGCCGGGGGTGTTGATTGTTGAATCGATGGCGCAAACGGCGGCCGTTTTGGTGGTCGAAACCTTAGGCAAAGAGGCCGAAGGCAAGCTGGTGTACTTCATGGCGGTCGACAACGCGCGGTTTCGCAAGCCGGTCACGCCCGGTGACGTGTTGGAGGTCACCGTGACCAAGGTGCGTTCCCGGGGCAATGTTTATAAATTTCAAGGCAAAGTCCACGCTGACGGGGTGTTGATGGCCGAAGCCACCTTTTCCGCCATGATTATGGATAATTAACATGAGCAACATTCATCCCAGCGCGATCATCGAGGCGGGTGCACAACTGGGCACGGACGTGCATGTCGGGCCTTTTTGCGTGGTTGGGCCCGACGTAAAACTGGGTGATGGCGTGCGCTTGGAAAGCCACGTGGTGGTCGGCGGGAACACCTCGGTGGGGGCGCAATCGCACATTTTCCCGTTTGCCTCGATTGGTCTGCAACCCCAGGATTTGAAATTTAAGGGCGAAGCTTCGCGTCTGAAAATCGGCTGCAACACCGTCATTCGTGAACACGTCACCATGAACCCTGGAACCGAGGGCGGCGGCCTGCTGACCCGCATTGGCGACAATTGTTTGTTTATGGTCGGCGCCCATGTGGCCCACGATTGCCAAATTTCCGATCACGTGATCTTGGTCAACAACGCCACCTTGGCGGGTCATGTGGAAATTGGTGAATTCGCCATCATTGGCGGCTTGTCGGCGGTGCATCAGTTTGTGCGGATCGGCAAACACGCGATGCTGGGCGGGATGTCGGGGGTGGAAAACGATGTCATTCCGTATGGCACCGTGACGGGAAACCGGGCGCACTTGTCGGGCTTGAATTTGGTCGGGTTGAAGCGCCGTGGGGTGGACCGTGAAACCATTCATGCGCTGCGCAACGCCTATCGGTTGCTGTTCGCCCACGAAGGCACGTTGAGCGAACGCCAGCAAGACGTGGCGGAAATGTTCAAGGACAATCAGCCGGTGATGGACATTGTCGAATTTATCGGCATGTCGAGTTCACGCTCCATTTGCCAACCAAAGACAGAAGATGGTGCCTAGTGCGGATCCATTAGGGATTCTGGCCGGGGGCGGCGTCCTGCCCCGGCTGTTGATCCAATCGTGCGCCGCACAGGGACGCGCCGTGTTTGTGGTGGCGTTTAAGGGCCAATGTGATGCGGACACGGTTGCGGGCGTCGACCATGCCTGGGTGCGGCTGGGGGCGGCGGGCACATCCATTCAAGTGCTCAAGGACCACGGGGTGCGTGATCTGGTCATGGCCGGGCACATTCGCCGCCCGTCCATGGCCGCGTTGCGCCCCGACGTCCGGGCCTTGGCTTTTCTGGCCGGTGGGGTGTTGAACAAGGGCGATGACGGCCTGTTGCGCACGATCATGTCCGGGCTGGAACGCGATGAAGGCTTTCGTTTGTTCGGTGCCCACGAACTCTGCCCCGATTTGTTGGCCGCGCCCGGTGCGCTCGCTCACCGTCAGCCGGACCCCGGGGACCGGGTCGACATCGACATCGCGGTGCGCGGTGCTTTGGACCTGGGCGCCGCCGACAAGGGCCAGGCGGCGGTGGCGGTGAACGGGCAATTGGTCGCGGTGGAAGGCCCCGACGGCACCGATGCGATGTTGGCCGGATTGGCTGGGGTGGCGCAACCGGGGACCGACAAACAGACCCGCGCCGGGGTGCTGGCAAAAATGAGCAAACCCGGCCAGGACCGCCGTGCCGATTTACCAACCATCGGCCAAAAAACCATCGAAAACGCCCATGCCGCGGGCCTGAAGGGCGTTGTGGTCGAGGCCGGCGGCGCGATCATCGTGGACCGCGACGCGGTGCGCAAAAGCGCCGATGATTTGGGTTTGTTTGTTGTGGGGGTCGCCCGGTGACGGATTGTTCAGCCGCGCGGCGGGCCAAAATATTTTTGATTGCGGGGGAAAATTCCGGTGACGCGCTGGGCGCGAACCTGATGGTCGCGTTGAAACTCAAAACGGGGGGCGGCGCGGCGTTTAGCGGCGTGGATTTTGTCGGCGTGGGGGGGCCGGAAATGCAAGCCCAGGGCCTCAACAGCCTGTTTCCCATGGAAGACCTCGCGGTGATGGGAGTGGTGGAGGTTATCCCCCGGTTGCCCCATTTGCTGCGCCGCATCCGCGAAACGGCCGATGATATCGCGCAGCAAGCCCCCGATGTGGTGGTCAGCATCGACGCCCCGGATTTTTGCTTTCGGGTGATCAAAAAAATCACCGCCCGGGGACTGAACATCCCGGTGGTCCATTATGTCGCCCCCAGTGTGTGGGCGTGGCGTTCGGGCCGCGCCGCCAAAGTGGCGAAGTTTTTAGACCATTTGCTGTGCTTGTTGCCGTTTGAACCGGATTATTTCCACCGCGAAGGCCTGGCGGCGACGTTTGTCGGTCATCCGGTGGTGACGCAAACTTTTCCCGCCGCGGCGGGGCTTCAGTTTCGTCGTCGTCACGGCCTTGGTGAAACGGCTCCGGTGCTGTGCGTTTTGCCGGGCAGTCGCAGCGGCGAAGTGGCCCGGTTGTTGGCGGTGTTTGCCGACACCGTGGACCGTTTGCGGGCGCAATTTCCGGATTTACGGGTGGTGATCCCGGCGGTGGCGCATTTAACCGATCAGGTCCGCAGCCAAACCGCCACATGGGCGGTTCCGCCGCTGGTGGTCGGTGGGGATGAAAAAAACGCGGCGTTTTGCGCCGCGGATGTGGCCCTCGCCGCCAGCGGTACGGTGACCCTGGAATTGGCGATGGCCGGGGTGGTGCAGGTGATTGGTTACCGGGTTAACGCGCTGACGGCTTTTGTCGCCAAGATGCTGATCAAAACGACCTATGCGAACCTGATCAACATTTGTTTGGGTCGTGAAGCTGTGCCAGAATTCATTCAGGAAAACTGCACGGCGGATAATTTGGCGCGTGAAGTGGCGCGCCTTTTGGACGATCCACAGGCGCGCGGCGCACAGTTGGCCGGGGCGAATTTGGCCTTGAAACAGCTCGGCCTGGGGGCGGATGCACCGGGGGAACGGGCGGCGGATGTGGTTTTAAAGATGTTGGTGAAATGAAAAAAAAAGGGGCGGGCGTGATGGACAGCACTAAATTTCGTTTTTTGCACACCATGATTCGGGTTCGCGATTTGGACAGGTCAATTGATTTTTATACCCGCCATATGGGCATGGCGGTGCAGCGGCGCAGTGAATACCCGGCGGGTAAATTCACCAATGTGTTTGTCGGCTATGGCCCGGAATCCGACCAGCCGATGATTGAACTGACGCACAACTGGGACCACCAGGACGATTACGATCTGGGCACCGGATTTGGTCATTTGGCGATTGCGGTGCCCGATATTTACGCCCTGTGCGATGGGTTGTCGGACGCGGGCGTGAACATTGTCCGCGCCCCCGGGCCGATGCGCCACGGCACCACCGTGATTGCTTTTATCGAAGACCCCGATGGCTATAAAATCGAATTGATAGAACGAAAGTTATAAAGCCCATGAATATTATTTTGATTGGCATGCGCGGGGCGGGTAAATCAAATGTTTCGCGGCGGTTGGCCGTCTTGACCAAACGCACGGTGATGTCTTGCGATACCATGATTGAATACGAAAACGACGGCAAGACAATCGCCAAAATCGTTGCCAAAAGCAATGGCGACTGGCGCGCTTTTCGCAACATGGAATACGCCGTGGTGAAAAAAACCTGTGCCCTGGACGGGGTGATTATTGATTGCGGCGGCGGGGTCGTGGTCGATGTCGATAAATCCGGAAACGAAATTTATTCCAGGCGCAAGATCGAAGCCTTGAAAAATAACGGCACCGTTGTGTGGTTGAAAGGCGACGTCAAACGGCTGGTGGAAAAGGTCAAAAACAAAGACGAACGCCCGCCCCTTAATAAAAAAATATCCCCCGAAGAGCTGATGAACAAGCGGATCCCCTTTTACCAACGCGCGGCCGACATCGTGATTGATATCGAAGGCAAAAAACGTCCCGAACTGGCCGAGCTTATCGTGAGCAAGCTGAAAGATGTTTTGTAAAAGCAGCAGCGCTCAGTCCCCCGCCAAAGGCGGGGGATTTTGTTTGTGACGCGGTGCGATCAGCGCTCCCCGATTGGGGAATAATCGCGGGCCCCGGAACCGGTGAACAATTGGCGGGGGCGGCCGATTTTTTGTAAAGGGTCTTCGATCATTTCGTTCCATTGCGCGACCCAGCCCACGGTGCGGGCCACCGCGAACAGCACCGTGAACATGTCGGTCGGAATGCCCATGGCGCGGAAGATAATCCCGGAATAAAAATCGACGTTGGGGTAGAGCTTCTTTTCCACGAAATAAGGGTCTTCCAGGGCGATTTTTTCCAATTCCATGGACAACTGTAAAAGAGGATCGTTGTCGACCCCCAAATCCTTGAGGACTTCGTGGGCGGTGGCGCGCATGACCTTGGCACGGGGATCGAAGTTTTTATAAACCCGGTGCCCAAAACCCATCAGACGGAACGGGTCGGACTTGTCTTTGGCCCGGGCGATATATTCGGGAATTTTGTCGACCGTGCCGATTTCTTCCAACATCGCCAAAACCGCTTCGTTGGCCCCGCCGTGCGCCGGTCCCCACAGGCATGAAATGCCCGAAGAAATACATGCAAAGGGGTTGGCCCCCGATGATCCGGACAGGCGCACCGTCGAAGTGGAAGCATTTTGTTCGTGGTCGGCGTGCAAAATCAAGATGCGGTCCAAAGCGCGCGAAAGCACCGGATTGATGACGTATTCTTCGCACGGGTTGGAAAACATCATGTACAGGAAGTTTTCCGAGTAGGTCAGATCGTTGCGTGGATAAACAAACGGCATTCCCTGGGAATAACGGTGCGCGTTGGCCGCGATGGTCGGCATTTTGGCGATCATGCGGGTCGATGCGATAAAGCGGTGCTTGGGATCGGCGATGTTGGTGCTGTCGTGGTAGAACGCCGACAGGGCGCCGACCACCCCGACCATGATCGCCATCGGGTGGCTGTCGCGGCGAAAGCCATCGTAAAAGCGGTGCATTTGTTCATGCAGCATGGTGTGATAGGTGATGCGGTTTTGGAACTTGTCTTTTTCTTCCCCGGTCGGCAATTCACCATAGATCAACAGGTAGCAGGTTTCGACATAATCGGAATGCAGCGCCAGCTGTTCGATGGGGTAGCCCCGATACAACAGTTCGCCTTTATCCCCGTCAATGTAGGTGATGGACGATTCACAGCTTGCGGTGGAGGTAAAGCCCGGATCATAGGTGAAATGGCCGGTGTCGGCATACAAACGCCGGACGTCGATCACGCGTGGACCAACACTGCCTTCAAGCACCGGAAGTTCCCAGCTTTCGCCGGTTTCGTTGTTGGTCAAAGTGAAGGTATTTTTGCCACCGTCGTTACTGGTCATCGCTTTATCACCATCTTTCTTGCCATCCCAAGGCAACGGTGCCCGGGGCGGTAGGTTTGTGTCAGGGCAGCCTGACAAGAAGACATTTCAAAATAAATTGGGTGCGAAAGCACCCCTTACAATGGTTGCGAATTATTCGGACGCATTCAGAACGTCGTCTAAGCGTCCGATGGTTTCGTTTTGGCCCAAAACCACCATCACCTCGAAAATTCCCGGCGAGACGTTGGACCCGGTCAGCGCCGCGCGCAACGGCTGCGCGACCTTACCCAGTTTCAGGTCCGCCTGTGCGCCGTAAGCCTTGGCCAGGTCTTGCAAGGTTGCCGCCGTCCAGTCCGTGCAGTCGGCCAAAATGGCGCGCATCCCGCGGACCACCAAAAGCCCGTCTTCGTTGAGCAATTTAGCGGCTTTTTCATTCATTTCCAATGGGCGGATTTGGGCATAAAATAGTGCATTTTCAGTTAATTCAAGAGTGTTTTTTGCGCGTGACTTTAAGTCAGCCATGCCCGCCAAAATACGCCGTTGCGCATCATCGGCCAGGCGTGGGTTCAACCGTTCCACCACGCCGGGCCAAATCAGTTTAAACAAACGATCATCATCGGCTTGGCGCATGTAATGGGCGTTGAGGTTGGCCAGTTTATCACCGTCAAAGCGCGCGGCGGCTTTGCCCACATCGGCAATGTCAAACCATTCGATGGCCTGATCGCGGGAAATGATTTCGGCGTCACCATGGCCCCAGCCCAGACGCAGCAGGTAGTTGTTCACCGCTTCGGGCAGCAGGCCCATGTCGCGGTAGGCTTCGACACCCAAGGCCCCGTGGCGCTTGGACAATTTTTTGCCATCCGCGCCGTGCAGCAGCGGCATATGGGCAAAAGTCGGACGGTCCCAGCCCATGGCGTCGTAAATTTGCATTTGGCGAAAGGTGTTGGTCAGGTGATCGTCACCACGGACCACGTGGGTGATCTCCATATCGTGGTCATCGACCACCACCGCCAGCATATAGGTGGGGGTGCCGTCGCCGCGCAAAATGACGAAGTCATCAATTTCGCTGTTGGCCACCGTGACGGTGCCCTGGATCAAGTCTTCGATCACCGTATTGCCGCTGTGTTCGGCCTTGATGCGGATCACCGGATCAACCCCCGCAGTCGCTTCGGACTGGGGACGGTCGCGCCACAGGCCATTGTAGCGCATGGGCTTGCCAGCCGCTTTGGCGGCTTCGCGCATGGCGCTGAGGTCGTCGGGGGTGCAGTAACATTTATACGCCTTGCCGGCATCCAGCAGGGCTTGGGCGACTTCTGCATGGCGTGGCGCGCGTTCAAATTGCGACACCGCATCGCCATCCCAGTCCAATTCCAGCCATTTCAGCCCGGCGGATATGGCATCGACCGCTTCCTGGCTGGAACGCTGGTGGTCGGTGTCTTCGATGCGCAGTAAAAACTTTCCGCCCAGGTGCTTGGCGTACAGATAGTTGAACAACGCCGTGCGGGCACCGCCAATGTGCAAAAATCCGGTTGGGGAAGGGGCAAAACGGGTTACGACACTCATGGTTCGAAGGTCTTCTTTCGGATCTGCTTTGGTGTATTCTAAAGGGACCTGATATCAATGAGATGTGGTTTAGCATATTCTTTTCGCAATTGCAGCATTTGACTGTGCGCGGTGCCAAAAAGAACCCCTGAGCGGCACGTTGGGCCGCATTTAAAAGGCAGAAAAACCCTGATCCAGCCTGGCCCTGTTTTGCAAAAATCTTCGCTTTTGCGCGCTTTTGTCGAGGAGCGGCAACGCTGGCCGTTATGGGCTCCGGTGTTGCTGGGGATCGGGATCGGTGGGTATTTCGGGCTGCCGGTTGAACCGCCGTTGTGGCTCGCCTGGGGGGTGGTGGTGGTGTTGGGCGCGGTGGCGGTGGCGGTGGCGGTGGCGGTGCGCGTGGGTGCGGGGGAACGCGCGGGGGAAAATGCCACGCGGACCGCTTTGCAAATGCTCGCCGGGGCCGGGGCGTTGGTGGCGTTGGGCGTGGGCGTTGCCGGGGCACACACCTGGTGGGCGGCGGCACCGGTGATCAACACCTCTTTGGACAGGGTGCGCCCCGCACCGGGGGTGCGCCCCGCACCGGGAGTGCGCCCCGCACCGGGAGTGCGCCCCGCACCGGCAGTGCGCCGCGCACTTGTGGTGCGCCTCAGCGCCGAAGTGCAACGGGTCGAGGCGCGAAAAAACGGCCTGCGGGTGACCCTGGTCAATTTATCGGTGGCGGGTTTGGCGGGTGAAGAAACGCCTAAGTCCGTGCGTTTAAGTGTGCGGGGCAAACAACCGCCGTTTCGTCCCGGCGACCGCATTGAGGCGCGCGCCAGCCTGAACCCACCGCCCGCACCGGTCATGCCGGGGGCCTTTGATTTTCAGCGGCAAAGCTATTTTCGCGGCCTCGGCGGGGTTGGGGTCGTTTACGGTCAGGTTGTGGTTCAAGAGCGCGCATCCCGCCCCCCCGGTGCGGGGCGCACCCCCGGTGCGGGGCGCACCCCCGGTGCGGGGCGTACCCCCGGTGCGGGGCGTACCCCCGGTGCGGGGCGTACCGGGGGGGCGGGACTTGGTTTGGCGGTGGAAAACTGGCGTGGGGACCTCAGTCAGCGGGTACGCGATGGGTTTTCGGCGTCGCAAGGCGACGCGGTCCGGGGCGTTGCGGTGGCCTTGATGACCGGCACCCGCCAGGCCATCCCAAAAGATGTTTTGGCCGACATGCGGGCCAGCGGTTTGGCTCATTTGCTGGCGATTTCCGGTCTGCATGTGGGGTTGATCGCGGGCATCGTGTTTTTCACCCTGCGCGCTTTTTTGGCGCTGATTGCGCCGCTGGCGCTGCGCTATCCGATTAAAAAGTGGGCCGCCGTCGGGGCTCTTTTGGCGGCCTTTGGTTATGGGGTGTTGGCGGGGGCGACGGTGCCGACCCAGCGGGCATTCTTGATGCTGGCCCTGGTGCTTGTGGCGGTGTTTTTGGACCGCAAAGCCCTGTCCATGCGGATGGTGGCGTGGGCGGCTTTGGTGATTTTGTTGGTGGCCCCGCAAAGTTTGTTGTCGGCCAGTTTTCAGATGTCTTTTTCCGCCGTGGCGGGATTGGTCGGCGGATACGAATACATCCGTCAAAAAGGGTTTATGCAGGGGCGTCGTTTGTCATGGATGCACAAAATCGGCGGTTATGTGTTGGGGGTGGCCTTAACCTCCGCCATCGCCGGGGCCGCAACGGGGGTCTACGCTGCTTATAATTTTAACACCGTGACGGGATATGGTTTGGCCGCCAATTTGGTGGCTGTGCCGGTGACGGCGTTGTGGGTGATGCCGTGGGCGGTGGTGGCCTTTGTGTTGATGCCTTTGGGGTTGGAAAGCATGGCCCTGATGCCGATGGGCTGGGGGGTCGAGGTGGTGATCGCAACGGCCCGGACGGTGGCCGGGTGGCCAGGCGCGGTGCGCTATGTGGAGACGCTGCCGACCTGGGGGCTGGCGGTGTTTACGTTGGGTGGTTTGTGGGTGGTGTTGTGGCAAGGTCGATGGCGGGTGTGGGGGGTGGCGGCGGTGGTGATCGGGTTGGCGAGTGGGTTCACGGCGCGGCCACCCGATGTGCTGATTGATGGGCGCGGGACATTGATTGCGGCGCGCACTGAGGCGGGGGATTACGCCTTTTCCACCTTGACGTCGGCCCGTTATGCGCGCTCGGTGTGGCTGCGGCGCACCGGTGAAATCACCCCGGGTCAGGTGACAAATGCCGCCGGGAAACGCGCCACCCAGGCTCAACGCCCCAAACGCCCCAAACGCTGGGTCGATGAGGCGCGCCGCACCCGGGAACAAAACCGCATACAAACCGCGCAACAATTTGATCGCCAGGCGTTTACCCAGGTGCTGAACCCGGGGCCTGATCAAGCGGGCCTGGCCAAAGAGACAACGGGGGAGACCGTAGGGGAAACGGCGGGGGAGACGGCGGGGGAGACGGTGCGTTTGCGCTGTGACGCGTTGGGGTGCGTGTACCGTGCCCAAGGTCAAACCATCGCTTTTCCCCGCACGCCCGAGGCCTTGTTGGAAGACTGTCGGCTGGCCACGTTGGTGGTCATCGGGGCCGGCTCCAGCGCCTGGCGACGCGATTGTGGTGGACAGGCGGCGATGATAACCCGCGAAGATTTGCGCCGCTTGGGCACCCATGCCCTGTGGTTTTCAGGGCGGGGTGAAAAAATACGCATTGAAACCGTCAACGGTCAGCGCGGCACCCGACCCTGGGTTGTTCGCTGACGCCGTGAAGGACCGTTTTTAGGGTTTACGGCTTAATATTTTCGGATCAAGCCGACCAGGCGGCCTTGAACCTGAACCCGGTCGGGGCCGAATATGCGGGTTTCAAAATCGATGTTGGCGGGTTCCAAAGCGACCTTGTCGCCTTTTTGGTGGATGTATTTAAGGGTCGTTTCTTCGTTGTCGACCAGGGCCACGACAATGGCCCCATTTTCGCTGCGGGCGGTTTTTTCGATGATCACCGTGTCGCCGTCGAAAATCCCGGCATCGATCATCGAATTGCCGTCCACCTCCAGACAAAAATGATCGCCACCGCCGAGCATCCCCGGCGGCACGTCGATAAAGGACGATGGGTCCGACACCCCTTCGATGGGAACCCCGGCGGCGATGCGGCCCAGGAACGGCAGTTGGGTGGTGGCTTGGGGACTGGGCGTGGGCTTGGGCGCGGATGTGGGCCTGGAGCCAAATTGCCCCCTGACCACATTGGCACGGGGGGCGTTTGCAAGAACCTCATCATCGCTACCGCCCTGATGGGGGAAATTTTCCGGCATTTTGATGATTTCCAAGGCCCGGGCGCGGTGCGCCAAACGGCGGATGAAGCCGCGTTCCTGCAAACCGCTGATCAAACGGTGGATGCCGGATTTGGATTTCAGGCCCAACGCGACCTTCATTTCTTCGAACGACGGCGATACCCCGGTTTCCTGAATGCGGGCTTCGATCAAGACCAGGAGTTCATATTGTTTTTTGGTTAACATGGCATCACCAATTTGCGGTTGGGGGCGGCCTTGCGATGCTTGCGAGAACCTCGAGGAACAAAGCAACAACACTGTACGTATGTTCTACTTTGGTTCTCTTCTTCGGTCAAGGGCGTATTTTACGAAAATCCAGGAATAAAAAATAAGATCAGTCCCGTGTGTTTGTTTTCTCGAAGGCATCCGGTAATATGATAAAACCGAAGAATTCATCAAAAATGCCATATTTTACGGGCTTTATGGTCATGTTTTCGCCTGGAAACGGATTTTTAATGTTTTTTGCATATTCAGTGCGAAAATTGAATTTCTTTAAAAAAGGCGCGTCATTAAAGGCGATCACCGCTTCTATGAGATTTTCTTCACATTTTTCAAGGCCCTGGCGAACCAATTCGGAACCGATGCCAAGGTGATGGTGGGTGGGGGCGACCGCCACCGGGGCCAAGGCCGCCGCGCGAATGTGAGTTTGGCGGTCATTTGAGGTCATTTCCAGCTCATATATCAAGATGTGAGCGACAATTTGACCATATTCATCGGCGACCAGTTCGGCGACAATATCGGTGTCGGCGCGCAATTTGTCCACCAGGTCGGCCTCAACGGGGCCACCGAAGGCGGCTTCGAGCACGGTGCGGATGGCACCTTGGTCGTCGCTTTGGGCGGGACGAATGCGCATTACAGGGAGGCGTGCGCGGAACGGAGTGGCAAATACGGCACCCGGTCCCCGGCCCCGGCGGCGGGGGCGTGGGGCGGGCGGATGATGAGGCAATCGGCCTCGGCAAATGTGGCCAGCATGGCGCTGTCTTGTTTGGAAAACGGTGTGACCTGGGTTTGTCCGTCGTCGGCACGCGACAGGCGCGCGCGGAGATAGTCCTGGCGTTGGTCGTTGGCCCCCACCTCGGTGCCAAGCCGGGCGGTCAAAGGGGCCGCACTCGTGGCCGGACGGCCCAACAGGGTGTCAATGGCCGGGGCCAGAAATACCCTGCTGGTGACGCCGACCGACACCGGGTTGCCCGGCAAACCCAACACCGGGGTGTCGCCCGAATACCCAAAAATTAGCGGCTTTCCCGGGCGCATGGCGACTTTATAGAAACCCAAATCGACGCCTTCCTGGTCCAAAACCTGGTTGACCAGGTCATAATCACCCACCGACGCGCCGCCGATGGTGACCAACAAGTCGACCCGACGGGCGGCCTGGACCAGCCCGGAGAGGATGTCTTTTTCGTCCCGCGCAATGCCCAGATCCAGCGGTTCGGCCCCCAAAACCTTAAGATAGGCTGCCAACATCAAGGAATTGGAACTGATAATTTGATTGTCGCCCAAAGTTTCCCCGGGCATCACCACTTCGTTGCCGGTGGCGATGATCGCTACGGTGGGTTTGCGCCGCACCATCACCCACGGCACGTTGGCGGCGGCGGCCAGGCCCACATCGCGGGCGCTGATCAGCCGTCCGGCATTCAGCAACACCGTCTGGGAGGTGAAATCCATGCCCGCTTTGCGGATAAAGTGTCCCGGCGGCGCGGCGTGTAAAACGTGCACCGCATCGCCATCGCGTTCGGTGTTTTCCTGCACGATGATGGTATCGGCCCCGTGGGGCACCGGTGCGCCGGTGAAAATTCGCACCGACTGGGCCTCACCAACGGAGCCGGAAAAACAGCCGCCAGCCGCACTTTCCCCGATCACGGTCAGGGGCGCGGGAATTTTTTCAAGATCGACATGGCGCACCGCATAGCCATCCATCGCCGACACATCGACCCTCGGCTGGGTCAGGCGGGCGGTGACGTCGGCGGCCAGAACCCGGCCCAAGGCGTCGGGCAGGGGCACCTGTTCGGCGCTGGTTACGGGGAGGTCGGCGATAATTTTGGACAGGGCATGGGCGACGGAAATCATCTCAATCAGCCTTAAAAGTGCCGGATTTTCCCCCGGCCTTGTGAACCAAACGGACATCGGTGATGCGCATGGCTTTGTCGACCGCTTTGCACATGTCGTAAACCGTCAGTGCGGCGATGGTGACGGCGGTGAGGGCCTCCATTTCGACCCCGGTTTGGCCGCTGAGTTTACAGGTCGCCTCGATGTCGACCGCGCCGCGCGCCGGATCACAGCTCAAAAACACCTTGACCGAGGACAACATCAACGGGTGACACAGCGGGATCAGGTCGGGGGTGCGTTTGGCTGCCATGATGCCGGCCAACTGGGCCACCGCCAGCACGTCGCCTTTTTTGAAGCCACGGTCCTGAATTTTGGCCAGGGTTTGTGCAGCCATTAGCACCGTCCCCTTTGCGGTGGCGGTGCGTTCGGTGATGGTTTTGGCCCCGACATCGACCATTCGGGCGTTGCCCTCGCCATCCATGTGGGTGAATTCAGTCATCAACGGGGTCCTTTTTCAGCAACGCGCGGGTGGCCAGTTTGACGTCATCCTGGCGCATCAGGCTTTCGCCGATTAAAAAGCAATTGGCCCCGACCCTGGACATCCGGGCCAGGTCCTGGGGGCTGTTCAGACCACTTTCGGAGACCAACAACCGTCCATCCGCGATGATTTCCGCAGCCAGGTGTTCGGTGACGGCCAGATCTGTCTGCATGGTTTTGAGGTTGCGATTGTTGATCCCGATCAGTTCGGTTTTGAGCCTCAGGGCGCGGTCCATTTCGGTCGCGTTGTGGACTTCGACCAACACGTCCATGGCAAATTCGTTGGCGACGCTTTCCAGTTCCAGGGCTTGAGCGTCGCTGAGGGAGGCCATAATCAACAAAATACAATCGGCACCAAGGGCCCGGGCCTCGATCACCTGGTAAGGGTCGAGCATGAAGTCTTTGCGCAAAACCGGCAGCGTCACAACCGCTTTGGCTTGGGTTAAGTACGCATCCGCCCCCTGGAAATATTCCACATCGGTCAAAACCGACAAACACGTGGCCCCGCCCGCCTGGTACGCCTGGGCCAGTTTGGGCGGGTCGAAATCGGCGCGGATCAGGTCTTTGGAGGGGGAGGCCTTTTTAATTTCGCCGATCAACGCATAGCGGCCATCGTTTACGGTGCGTTTGAGCGCGGCGATAAAACCGCGCGTCGGGGCAGCCATGTGCGCTAAATTTTCCACATCAGCGAGGGAACGCACGGCCTTGCATTGGGCGATATGGGCGCGCTTGGTGGCGTTGATCTGGTCGAGAATATCGCTCATTTAAAGGTCTGCCCTGGCGGTGGTGATGGCGATCAGGTGGTCGAGGGTGGCGATGGCCTTGCCGCTGTCCAGGGCGCGGGCGGCTTGCTCGGCACCCGATCTTAAATCATCGGCGTGGCCCGCAATCAGCAACGCGGCGGCGGTGTTGAGCACCACGCAATCGCGAAACGCGCCTTTTTCGCCGCCCAGCATGGCGCGCATGGCGGCGGCGTTTTGATCCGGTGTGCCGCCCTTGAGATCGGCCGCATGGGCGAGCGGGATGCCGGCGTCGGCCGGGTTGATTTCAAATTCCCGCAGCACCCCGTTTTTGGTTTCGGCGACATAGGTCGGCCCGGTGGTGGTGATTTCGTCCAGGCCGTCGGAGCCGTGGACCACCCACGCCATTTCGGTGCCCAGGTGGCCGAGGGTTTCGGCCATCGGTTTGATCCAGTCGCGGCTGTAGGCACCGCTCAACTGGCGGGTCACGCCGGCTGGGTTGGACAGGGGGCCGAGCAAATTAAAGATCGTGCGCACGCCCATTTCGGTGCGCGCGGGCATGACATATTTCATCGCCGCATGGTGGCGGGGGGCCAGTAAAAAGCCGATTTTGGCCTCCCAGATGGACCGCTTGACCAGCGCCATGTCGCATTGCAAATCGACCCCCAGGGCACTCAATACATCGGCGGTTCCCGATTTCGATGACAGCGCCCGGTTGCCGTGTTTGGCCACCGTCACCCCGCACGCCGCCGTCAGCAATGCCGCGCCGGTGGAAATGTTAAAGGTGCCCGATCCATCCCCCCCGGTGCCGACAATATCAATGGCGCCGGGCGGTGCCTCGATGGGCAGCATTTTGGCGCGCATGGCGGTGACCGCAGCGGTGATTTCATCGACGGTTTCCCCACGCACCCGCAAGGCCATCAAAAACCCGGCGATTTGCGCCGTGGTGGCCTCGCCCGACATGATGATGTTGAACGCTTCGCTGGCTTCGGTTTGGTTCAGCGCATGTCCGTCGGCAACGCGGTTGAGCAGCGGTTTCAGGGCCGTTGGCGTGTCGCTCATGGCGCAAAATTCCTTGTGTTGGCAATATCGATAAAGTTTTTCAAAATATCGTGACCGTGTTGAGACGCGATGCTTTCGGGGTGAAACTGAACCCCGAACAGGGGCCGGGTTTTGTGCTGCAAGCCCTGAATGACGCCGTCGTCACTGTGCGCGGTGGCGTCCAGACAATCGGGCCAGCCCTCAGCACTGACCATCAAGGAATGATAGCGGGTGCAGTTCAGTGGCGAAGGCAGGCCAAGGAACACGCCCTGGCCGGTGTGGGTGATGGCGGACACCTTGCCGTGCATGGGCACCGGACAGCGGGTAATGGAACCGCCAAAATGCTGGCCGATGGTCTGGTGGCCGAGGCAAACGCCCAAAATGGGCAGGTCGTCGGGGGCCCTGGCAACCACGTCCAGACAAATGCCGGCGTCGTCCGGGGTGGCGGGGCCGGGCGAGAGGACGATGCCGTCATAATCGCCGTTGACCGCTTGGTCTGCGCTGATGGCGTCGTTGCGGCGCACCTCTACCTCGGCCCCCAATTCGCCAAGGTACTGTAATAAATTATAGGTAAAACTGTCGTAATTATCAATTAATAGAAACATTACAAAGCCTTAAGGAGTGCGTGGTGGTGCGCGGCGAACAAACGCTCAAGTTCCGCAGAATGCCCGCCCGGTCCCCCCGAGGTCAAGGAAAACACGGTCTCTTCGTGCACCGCTCTTGACCTTCCTGTCATGGGAAGGTTTAAATACAACATTACACCAACATGGAAGGTTTCTAAAATGCCCGATGACGTCCTGAAAATTGCCCCAGATGCCGTGCACATCACCCTGCCAATCGAGGGGATGACCTGTGCGTCGTGCTCGGCACGCATTGAACGTCAATTGGCGAAACTGGATGGAATCGAGGCGGCGGCGGTCAACCTGGCAACGGAATCGGCCGACGTGCATTTTGATGCCAACCAGGTGAGTGCCGAAGAGATCAAGACCGCAATTGAAAAAACCGGCTTCACGGTCCCCGATCAGGTTATCGAACTGAAGATCGACGGCATGACCTGCGCGTCATGCGTGGGACGGGTGGAAAAGGCGGTTTCCAAATTGGACGGGGTGGCGGACGTCACCGTCAATTTGGCATCGGAAACGGCCCATGTCACCGTCGATCAAGCCCGCTCGGCCGAAGTGGTTCGAGCCATCGAAAAAACAGGTTTTGGCGCGCGCATCATCGAAAACACGGAGTCCTTTGGCTCGCAAGACGAAGCCAAGTCCGCGGCGCGGTTGCGTCAGGATTTGCTGGTTTTGGCGCTGGGCATGACGTTCACCCTGCCGTTGTGGTTCCAGATGTTTTGGAATTACTTTGTGGAGGAGTTTGCGTGGGACGGCATTATACAATTGGCGCTGGCGACGGTGGTGCAATTTGGCGCCGGGTATCGATTTTACGGTCCGGCGTGGAAGTCCTTGCGCGCGGGCAGCGGCAACATGGATTTGCTGGTGGCCATGGGCACCACCGCGGCATGGATGTTGAGTACGTGGCGGGTGTTTTGGCCGGTCGAAGACGTGGTGGGGGGAGAAATCGATTTGTATTTCGAAGCCTCCGCCACCGTGGTCACCTTGGTGTTGATGGGGCGATTTTTGGAAAGTCGCGCCAAACGGGGCACCACCGGGGCGATTCGCGAGTTGATGAAATTGCGCCCGGAAAACGCGCGGGTAATCGCGGCGGACGGCAGCGAAGTCGAAGTCCCGGTGAGCAGCGTGAAAAAAGGCGACATCGTGGTGATTCGTCCCGGCGAGCGGGTTCCGGTGGACGGTGAGGTCATTTCGGGCAGCAGTGCCATGGATGAAAGCCTGCTGACCGGCGAAAGCCTTCCGGTGCACAAGGAAATTGACGATACGGTCACCGGCGGAGCGATCAACGGCGAAGGCATGGTGCAGGTCAAGGCCACCCGGGTGGGCAAGGAATCGACCTTGTCGGGAATCATCCAACTGATTCAAAACGCACAAGCTTCCAAGGCTCCGGTGCAAAAACTAGTAGACAAGATCGCGTCCATTTTCGTGCCCATTGTGGTGGTCATTGCAGCCGCGACGTGGGCCGGGTGGTCGCTGGCGGGATTCGGCTGGGAAGTGGGCCTGATCAACGCCGTCACGGTGTTGGTGATTGCGTGTCCGTGTGCTTTGGGGTTGGCGACGCCGACGGCGATCATGGTGGGCACCGGGGTGTCGGCCAGGCAGGGCATTTTGATCAAGGACGCCGAAGCTTTGGAACACGCCAAAAAGATCGACACGGTGGTGTTCGACAAAACCGGCACCTTAACCAAGGGGCAGTTGCAGGTGGTGTCCACCCATCCGGTGAACGGTGATGAAGCGGGCTTGTTGGCGTTGGCGGCGAGTGTCCAGCACGGCAGTGAACATCCCATTGCACGGGCTATTTTGAAGGCCGTGGACACGCCCCTGGTCGCGGTGGAAGATTTCAAGGCCCACCCCGGCAAGGGGGTTGAGGGCCAGGTTGACGGGCAAAGCATTTTGATCGGCAACCGGACCCTGATCACGGAGCACGGTTTTACCACCGATGCCTTTGAGGATGGTGCCCAGGCGCTGGAAACCAAGGGCAACACGGTCATTTGGGTGGCGGACCACACGGCGGGCGTGTTGGGCTACATCGCGGTTGGCGACGTCGCCAAGGACACCGCCCGGGCGGCGGTGGCGCAATTGCAAAATCTTAACATTCACACCGTGATGATGACCGGCGACAATCGCCGCACGGCGAAGGCCATGGCCGATAAGTTGGGCCTGAGCGATGTCATCGCGGAAGTCCTGCCCAGCGGCAAGGCGGGCGAAGTGGAACGTCTGCAAGCCGAAGGTCGTAACGTGGCGATGGTTGGCGACGGGGTCAATGACGCCCCCGCGCTGGCCCAGGCCAATGTTGGCATCGCCATGGGCACCGGCACCGATGTGGCGATGCACGCGGCGGGCATCACGTTGATGCGCGGTGCGCCGGAACTGGTTGCCAGTGCGCTGGACATTTCCCGGGTGACGGTGCTGAAGATCCGGCAGAATTTATTTTGGGCGTTTATCTACAACGTGACGGCGTTGCCGCTGGCGGCGGCTGGGATTCTGACTCCGGCCATCGCGGGCGCGGCCATGGCGATGAGCAGCGTCTCGGTGGTGACCAATTCCTTGTTGCTGAAACGCTGGAAGGTAAAGGTGTAAGGGATGAACATAGGCCAGGCGGCGAAAAAATCAGACGTGTCTGCGAAGACCATTCGCTATTACGAATCCATCAGCCTGATCCCCAAAGCCGCACGGGGGAGAAACGGTTACCGGGATTATTCCAGCAACGACGTGGAAATGCTGCGTTTTATCAAGCGCGCCCGCAATCTGGGATTTTCGGTCGAGGTGGTGGCGAATTTGCTGGATTTATGGCGCAATAAAAAACGCGCCAGTGGCGATGTCAAGGCGGTCGCAACCCAGCACATCGAAGAGGTGGAAAAGCGCATTTTAGAGTTGCAAAGCATCCGCGATACCTTGAAAAATCTGACCGAGTTCTGTTCGGGAGACGACCGCCCCGATTGCCCGATTTTGGATGGCCTGGCCGGACCTGAAGGCGTCACTCAACGGAAATAACCCCCTCAACCGTTGACGAATGGGCTGGGGCGTAGGACTTTAGGTTCTGGAGATTCTCACCACAGCCGGATGTTTTTCGTGGCCCGTAAATCCACCTCATCGAAATCCCGGGCCCGGGCGCGCATCGCGTCCGGGCTTTTGGCATGGCTGGTGCAGCCTGGATGGGGGCTGGGGATCCCCCGGTTGGCGACGCTGGGCTTTGTCGCGGCGCTGGTGGGGGCGGTGCTGGGTGGGTACCTGGGCGCAGCAGTGGTGTTTGGGCCGTCCCGCCCGGACCCACAACCCAGCGCGACGGCGCAGCGCCAAGCGGTTATTCAGCAGACCTTAAACCCGCGTGGGCTGATCTTGCCCGAACCCGAACCTGATCGCGAACGCGGCGGGCAACGGGGGGTGCCTGCGGGTTTGCCTTACGAAGAAAAAAGCCTGCAACCGGTTTATGTCCCGTCGCCCGAGACGCAGGAGGACCCGGGCTTTCCTGCGGACCCGGGCTTTCCGGCGGACCCGGACCATCCGGCGGACCCGGACCTTCCGGCGGGAAAAGCGTCGACTGTCCGCCAACCGTTGTGGGTGCAAAATGCATTGCCGTTCACGGCCCCGCCGGGAGCGCCGCGCATCGCCATCATCATCGACGACATGGGCGTGGACCGGGGCCGCTCGAAACAAGTCTGGCGCGATCTTCCGGCCCCGTTGACGTTGGCGTTTATGACCTATGCCAATGATTTGCCGGCGCAAACCCGGGCGGCGCGGGAACGGGGTCATGAATTGATGGTGCACATGTCGATGGAACCGTCGAGCCCAACCATAGATGCCGGGCCGAATGTGTTGTTGACGGCCATGCCCAGCGTGGAAATTCGTCGTCTGGTGAACTGGGGTCTGGATCGTTTTCAGGGTTTTATCGGCGTCAACAACCACATGGGCAGTCGCTTCAGTGAAGATCAACACGGCATGGAGGTGGTGCTGGAAGAAATTAAAAAACGCGGTTTACTGTTTTTGGACAGTCGCACCTCGGCGCGCACGGTGGGGCCTCGGATCGCCAAGCGTCTGGGGGTGCCAGTGTTGCAGCGCAATGTCTTTATCGATAACGACAATGTTCCCGACAAGGTGCGTAAACAACTGGCGGAGGCGGAGCGACTGGCGCGCAAGTATGGCCGTGCAATTGCCATCGGTCACCCCCGTGACGCGACCATTGAGGTGCTCAAAACCTGGATTCCCAAGGCCCGTTCCCGGGGTCTGGCGATTGTCCCGGTGTCCGTTTTGATGAAAGAACGTCTCAGGCGGCGGGGCCCTTGACCTTCCGACAACTGGAAGGTTTAAGGTGGCGGTGTTGTTATTTTTGATCTGAAAAAACGGCTTGGCCGAATGAGGAAAATATGAGCGAAACATACAAAGTATTGGGCATGACCTGTGGCGGCTGTGCGAGTTCTGTCACCAAAGCCATCGTCGCCGCGGCACCGGGTGCCGCAGTTGAAATCAATTTGGATGACAAAGCCGTCACCGTCAGCGGTGCGGATGAGACTGCCGTCAAGCAAGCTGTGGAAGACGCCGGATTTGAATTCGCTGGCGCGGCCTGACGCCGGGGCCACCAGCGGGACCGGCAACGGTCTCAAGGCACACATAAGGGGGCTTTTGCCCCCTTATGTGTGCCTTTTTTTTACGGGCGGGATCCGGGGGAAGGGCTGTCAAAGATCTGTTACCAAGGCGGTGTACAAGACATTGTTTCCAACCGTTCAAGGGGTTGTCGAGATTTTTGATTTTTTAAGTGCGAATGAAACGCCATGGACTTAACGGCTTACATCGATCTGTATTGTGAACGCACCGAACCGGGCTTGTGGGGTGAGCCACTGAATGCGGTGACGAATTTGGCCTTTGTGGTGGCCGCGTGGCTGTGTTGGCATCATTACGGGCAAAAAAAGGCTGATTACAAAAGTCCCCGGTTCGACCGCAGCGGGGCGCTGTTGATGGGGGTTTTTGGCCTGTTGGGGGTGGGCAGCGGGTTGTTTCATAGCTTTGCCACCCAATGGTCCATGTGGGCGGACGTGATCCCCATCGCGATTTTTATTCACGGTTTTTTGTTTTTCGCCTTGCAGCGTTTTTTTGGCCTGACGCGGGTGATGAGCCTGGCCTTCGTGGGGGTGTTTTTGGTCGTTTCCGGGGGGCTCGACCTGGCCATGCTGGAGGATGTCCTGAACGGCAGTGCCGGGTATTTGTTGCCGTTTGCGGTGCTGGTCGCGATGGGCGCGGTGATGGTGGTGCGCCGGCATCCATTTGGTGATTTGATGTTGATCGCTTCGGCGGTGTTTATGGTCGCGTTGACGTTTCGCACCGTCGATCAAATGTGGTGTGAACAGGTTCCGGTCGGCACGCATTTCTTATGGCACACTTTTAACGGATTGGCGCTGTATCTGGTTGGCAAGGCGTACCTAAAATCGTTTAAGTCCTAATTGTTCCGCCGGGCAAAGCGCACCGCCTCCTGGGCCGCGCGGATCAGGGCTTTGGCTTTGTTGCAGCTTTCCAGGTATTCGCCCTCGGCGGTGGAATCGGCCACCACCCCGCCGCCCGCCTGGGCATACAGCCAGCCGTCCTTGATCACCGCGGTGCGCAGGGCGATACAGGTGTCCATTTCCCCGTCGGCCCCGAAATAACCGATGCAGCCGGCGTAAATGCCGCGTTTTTCCGGTTCCAGTTCGTCGATAATTTCCATGGCGCGGATTTTCGGCGCGCCCGATGTGGTGCCGGCGGGAAAGCCCGCGTAAAGTGCGTCAATGGCGTCGCGACCGTGTTCGATCTCGCCCTCGACATTGGACACGATGTGCATGACGTGGCTGTAGCGTTCGACGAGGTAACTGTCGGTGACGTTTACGGTGCCGATTTTGGCCACCCGGCCAATGTCGTTGCGGCCCAGGTCCAACAGCATCAGGTGTTCGGCGCGTTCCTTGGGGTCGGCCAGCAAATCGGCTTCCAGTGCGGCGTCTTCGCCCGCCGTGGCCCCGCGGGGCCGGGTGCCGGCGATGGGCCGGATGGTCACCGTGCCGTCGCGCAGGCGGACCAGAATTTCAGGACTGGATCCGGCCACCTGAAAATCGCCGAAATTCAGGTAAAACAAAAACGGTGACGGGTTGATGCGCCGCAACGCACGATAAAACGCAAACGGCGGCAATTGAAACGGCAGTTTGAAACGCTGGCTCAACACCACTTGAAAAATATCCCCCGCCCCAATGTAGGCTTTGGCTTTTTCCACCATGGTGAAAAAGGCTGACTTTTTCATGTTGGAAACCGGTTCGGGCAGGTCCGTGGCCGCCTCCGTCAATGGCTGGGGCGGCAGGGCACGTTCAAAATCGGTCACGGTGCGCGACAGGCGGGCCTGGGCGAGGTCGAAAGCCTGTTCGGCGGGGATGTTTTCCTGGGGATACACCGGGGTGACGACAAACACCACATCCGAGGCATTGTCGAAAATGACGGTGACGGTGGGGCGTAAAAACACCCCGTCGGGCACGTTCAGCACGTCGGCGTTGGTGTCGGGGATATTTTCCACCAAACGCACGCTGTCATAGGACAAATAACCGATCAATCCGGCGGCCATGGGGGGCAACGGGGCCAGGCCCGGGGTGGTCATGTCGATGCGACTTTGGCCGATCAGGGTGCGCAGGGATTTCAACGTGCCGTCGCGTTCGGCCACCGGGCAGGGGTGAAAGTCGCCGGGATCATGCAAGGCGTTGCGGTTGATGTCGGCGCGGTTGCCAGTGGCCCGCCAGACGATATCGGGGCGCATGCCGACGAATGAATAACGGCCCCGGTGGGCACCGCCTTCGACCGATTCCATCAAAAAACCCAGTTGATCGGGATCGACCAGTTTCAAATAAGCCGAAACCGGGGTGTCCAGATCCCCCACCAAGGTGGTCCACACCACCTGGGCGCGGCCCGCATCGTAGGTCGTGGTGAAATCCGCGAGACGGGGGTTCAGGTCCATGGCGTTGACGATCCAAAGGCCGGATAAAGACCGGATTAAAAGGCTTCGTTGATGGCTTTTTGGTTCAAGCTGACGCCATAGGTGACCTCAAGGGCGCTGCTGAGTTGGGCCAACAGGTCGCTTTGCATGGAGCTTAGAGTGTCTTCGGCGACGGTGCGGTATTGTTCGGACGCGGTGTCCAATTGTGCCGGCACGATGGAAGCCACCCGCGCCACGACCAGGGCCCCGGTGTCGTTTTGGGCGGTTGCCTCACCTTGTTTCAGCGCGAACAGCTCTGTCAGCGCATCGCCGGGCAGGGTGTTGGGGGCCAGGCCGGCGCCGTTGCGGGTGAACGGTGGGGTGGTGATGGCGCGAAAACCGATCGCCTGGGCGACATCGGCGGCCGGGTCGCCGGATTTCAAGCGCTGTTGGGCGGTTTTGGCCAGTTCGGTGGCGCGCGCGGCGCGGGCTTTTTGGTCGAGAGCCTGGACCACCTCGGTCCTGACATCGGCCAGGGGGCGCAGGGCCGGGGCGGTGACGCCATCAATACGGACCACGAAAAACGCGTTGCCGTCTGCGGTTTCGGTCATTTGGCTGTCCTGGCCTTCGTTGAGCTTGAAGGCCTCCGTTAAAATGTCGGTGATGAAGGGACTTTCAAGGGCGGTGTTTTTGGGATCAAAGCCGCGCGCGTCAACGGCGCTGATGACGGTCGGGGAAATGCCGACCTGGCGGGCGGCTTCTTCAAAGGTCATGCCACCGCCCAGCAAGTCGTCAACCTTGTTCGATAGGTCGAAGACCAGCGTCAACGCGCGGTCCAGTTTGACAGCCAGGGTCAACGCGTCGCGCACGTCGGCCAGCGGTTTGACCGTTTTGGGGGTGATGTCGGTGACTTCAAAGATATGCCAACCCAAAGGGCTTTGCAGCGGTGCGGTGCGCGCGCCTTTCTCCACGGCAAAAACGGCGGTGGCGATGTCGGGGCTTAAATTGGTCGCGTCGGCGGTGGTGAAGCTGCCGATTTCGATCATGGCCGGGTTGGCGCCGACCTGGGCGACCACCTCGGCAAACGGGGTGCCGCCATCCAACAGGGTTTTGGCTTTTTGGGCGCTGTCTTCATCCAGGGTGAGGATTTGGCGCAGGGTGCGTTTTTCCGGGGTCAGGTAATCGGCCTCGCGTTCGTCATAGGCGGCCTGGATTTCGTCTGCGCTGACCGTGACGTCCCTGGCGAGGGTTTCGGCACGCAACACGATGGCGGTCAGTCGGCGGTATTCGGGGGCCATATAATTGGCGGCATTGTCTTTGTGATATTGCACCAGTTCGTCTTCGCTGGGGGCTTTGATGTCTTTTAGGGCGGCGTAATCAATGCGGATCACATCGGCGGTGCGTTGTTCGGCGTTGTAGGCGTACAGCGCATCGACCAACGGTTTGGGGGCCAGTGCGCCATCCAGGATCGGGCCTAAAAATTGCGTGCGCAAAATGTTTTCGCGCACCCGCTGCACATAGGTGTCTTCGTCAAAGCCGTTGCGGCGCAAGATGGACACAAAGAGGTTGCGATCAAATTGTCCGGCGTCGTTGGAAAATTGCGGGGATTTCCTGATTTCATCAAGGATCTGCGCGTCGGTGATCAACAGCCCCATATCTCGCGTGCTTTCGGTGATCAGCGCGTCCTGTATCAAACGCCCGATCAAACGGTTTCCAACGCCCAGGGCCTTGCCCTGTTCGGGGGTGATTTCCTGGCCGAACAGTTGTGCCGCGCGTTCGAGTTCGCGCGCATATTCGGCCCTGTATGCGGCGACGGAGATTTCGGTCTTGCCCACGGTGGCGATTGCGGTGCTGTTCGCACGACCGTTGAAAACGTCGCCAATGCCAAAGGCGGCAAAGCTCAAAATCAAAAGAGCCAGGAACGCTTTGATGAAGATGGTGTTGGCGGATTTGCGCATGAAGTCGAGCATAAAAACACGGTGTCCTAAACAATCGTGGGGGTGAGAGGCCAAAGACCGCCAATCATTTGCCGCGCATCATAAAAGGGCCGCGCGGGTGGAGCAAGGGGGGAATGGTGGGGGGAGGGGCTATCATCCAGTTTGAAGCGGGTTTTGATGAATATCGATAGTTGATGAATTTGGCGGTCTTCTGCTTTTAGAGGTGTGGGGGTGGGGGTAAACTGTAATTGATCTAATGTGCTGATAAGTATGGATTTATTGTTTTGTTTTTGGGGCTGAAGGCGCTATGGTTTGGGCAACCATAAAGCTTTTAAGGTGCTTTGTGGTGGTCAGTTCTATCCATATGAATGAAACGTTAGGAGAAATAAATTGCGTACATTCAAGACATTCGCCTTTGCTGCGGGGATTGTTGCCGCGGCCTTTTTAGGGTCATCCGGTGGCAGTCAGGCTGCCAATGACGGTGTGGTTCATGCGGAATCGAGCGGTCGCGGCTTTATTTTGCCCTATGTCAGCCCCAGTCGGGGACGCAAACTTTTCGCCAGTAAGGGCTGCGTGGTGTGTCACAGCATCAACGGGCTTGGCGGCGAAGACGCGCCATCGTTGGTCGGTGAAGACATGCCTGTGGTGATGAACCCGTTTGATTTCGCCGCCAAAATGTGGGGTGGTGCGGCAAATATGATCATGATGCAAGAAGACGAACTGGGCGAACAAATTGAATTCACCGGTACGGAATTGGCAGACATCATTTCGTTTGTTCACAGTTCGGAGGAACAAAAGAAATTCACCGAAGCGGACATTCCGGACAATATCGCCAAACTCATGGGTCACCTGCCCGTTGAAACCGAAGAGCACGAAGTCGAGGAACACGTTCCCGACTAGGTTACGATTTAAGAACTATGCCCAAAGTCACGACGTGACATCATTGGGCGAACCTCCTCGCGGGTCAGTGGCGCATACCCAGCGCCGCTGGCCCGTGTGTTGTTTCTGTGTTGTTTCTGGCCCGTGTGCCGCTTCTGCGTTGATCAGGTCGTGGACCTGTGCACAGAGAAATATTTGATGGTTTTCCGCGTTTTTATAATAGCTTGATATGCAGGGACTGCAGGTCGCTGAGAATCTGCACCTGTTGCAGGGATGAAACAGGGTGTTTTTCGACCGGGACTTCCGGTTGGCCTCAAAAGATCTAAAAATTTGCGTATTTTCAATGTCTCTGATGGGCCAGTCGACGATGCTGAGGTGACTGTGCTGGCGGTTCATATGGTCGTTTTGGGCCTCCTCAAAAGAATACCCCGGGCATGGCAGTAAATTGCCCTTAAGGTCCACATATGTGTAGACCGAGGTGCCGCCGCACGCGGCGTCATTTTCGAACAATGACGCTGGAACACGGTACGTCTCGGATAAATATTCACTGACCATGGGTGCCAGGGGGATGCTCAACGTCAAGGCCGGTTTGGCGAGCACAAAATAGGCGATGGCCTGGGCAATGGCGTCCAGATAGCGCCGCCCATCGCCCTGCACCTGGGCGGCGAATTGACGCGCCCGCCCGATCGGCTGGACAATGTTGATGTTCAAGCCGTTGACGCCCAATTCGACCGCCAGTTTGACAATCGCGACACTGTCGCACTGGTTCATTTTGGACAGGGCAAAGGTCAGGTCGATGGCGACGTCAAGGTCCCGTGTGCGGATTTGGGCCAACAGTATTGCGATGTTTTTGGTGGTTTTTTCAAATGTGTGGGTGCCGCGTATTTGATCGTGCACCGGGGCGCTGGCCCCATCCAGGCTGACGACGATGTTTTTAACGCTGGGGTATTTCAGCAGGGCTTCGATGCGCGCCAGTTCAACCAGGTTGGTGTTGAATGACAGCGCCAGGCCGAGCTCGTGCGCATGGGCGCAAATGCGTTCCAGGTCCTGGGGGGCGGTTGCCGGTTCGCCACCCAAAAAGGTCACGAACCGGACCCCGCGTTCGGCGGCGCGATCGAGGATCTTGAGAATATGGCGATCAGGCAGTTCCTGGCGCACCTTGTACTGGTCCAGACCTACGCTGCAATGTTTGCAGCGCAGGTTGCACGAACCGGTCAGATAGATGGTCAGTGTCTTCATTTAAGACGGCGCACGCCAGCGTCGCTAAAGGCATCGAAGGCGGTTAATTTGCTGTTGCAGCAGCTGGCACCGATGCCCCAGGCGGCTTCGGCCAATTCGACCCCGATCAATTTGGCGTTGGTGCGCAGGTTGTCCTGGCTTTGCTCGACAACCGCTTCCAGGGCGCTGATTTCGCGTTCGTTCAGGGATTCGGGGTTGATGCCGAATTCTTCCATGGTCGACTTGGGAGCGATCATGAATTTGGCGGCAAATTCGAGGTCTTTGCTCATCAGCTTGGCAATGGTTTTTGCAGACATAACACTCTCCTTGCTGAGTTCAACTTGTAAGAGTGTATTTATATAGCTGTGCACTTTCAAGTTATTAATACACTTTTATCGAGAATTTTATTTTAATTGCTACCTATTCGTTTCAAAAGCCCCCCCTAAAGAGTATGTCGCGAGGGGGGCGGGCTGTGATAGAACACATTTTGAAAATTTTTCTTCATACGATTTTGGGGGCGAGACCATGACCGCACGGCGCACTTTGATTGCAGGCAATTGGAAAATGAACGGTTTGAGCACCGACGGTGTGGCGTTGGCAAGCGGCTTGGCCGACAAAATGAAGGCCGCCGGTGGGGTGAACTTCGACATGCTGGTGTGTCCGCCGGCGACCCTGATTTCGCAAGTTGGTCGGGCGCTGGACGGCGGTGCGATCACGCTGGGCGGTCAAGATTGCCATATGGATGAAAAGGGTGCGCACACCGGCGACACGTCGGCGGCGATGTTGAAAGACCTCGGTTGCGGATTTGTTTTGGTGGGCCATTCCGAACGCCGCACCGACCATGCGGAAGACGATCAAACGGTGGCCGCCAAGGCGCGTGCGGCCCATGCCCAGGGCTTGGTCGCGGTGGTGTGCATTGGCGAAACCGAAGCCCAGCGGGACGCTGGCCAGACTTTAGAGGTCAACGGTTCGCAAATTGCCGGTTCCGTTCCGGACGGGGCCACGGCCGCCAACACCGTGATTGCCTATGAACCGGTGTGGGCCATCGGCACCGGTCGCACCCCGACGGTGCAAGAGGTTCAAGACGTGCACGCCTTTATCCGCGCTGAACTGGCGAAAAAAATCGGTCCGGATGAAGCCGCCAAAACGCGGATTTTGTATGGCGGCTCCATGAACCCGAAAAATGCCAGGGAGCTTTTGGCCCTGGCGGACGTGGACGGCGGCTTGATCGGTGGCGCCAGTTTAAAGGTCGATGATTTTTGGGCGGTGGCTGAAAGCGCCTAAAATTCCAAGTTTGCACTAGCCAAACGGGCTTTTTGGCGCTACATACGGCGCACCTGTACAACCGCGCTTGGGGTGGGTTTTGACCGTGCCCTGGTGCTTGCCTTGGAAGTCGAAGTTATGTTGACTGTTTTGCTTGTCATTCACCTCCTTGTCACCATTGCCCTGATCGGGGTTGTGCTGATCCAAAAAAGCGAAGGTGGGGCTTTGGGTATTGGCGGCAGCGGCGGTGGCGGTGGCGGCATGGGCGGGTTTATGACCGGGCGCGAAACCGCAAACCTGTTGACCCGCACCACGGCGGTCCTGGCAACCCTGTTCATGGGATTGAGCCTGGCCATCGCCATTCTCACCGGGGCCAACAAGGAACCGGCCTCGATTCTCGATTCGGCCGTTCCCGTCCAGTCCGCCCCCGCGGTGCCCGCAGCGCCGGCGGAGCCCACCGCACCGGTGGCCGAATAACAAGGATTTGTGCGGGATTTAGACGCTCAATCGAACCGATCGTGAGGGGCGGCAAAACTTTGCCGCCTCTTTCATTTTACAGGTGCGCTCACTTGGCTATATTGGGGTTCCATGACACGGTACATTTTTATCACTGGTGGTGTGGTTTCATCTCTCGGCAAGGGCTTGGCCTCTGCGGCATTGGGCGCGGCGCTGCAAGCGCGCGGCTACAGTGTGCGGTTGCGTAAGCTGGACCCTTACATCAACGTCGATCCGGGCACCATGAGCCCCTATCAGCATGGTGAGGTATTTGTCACCGATGACGGGGCCGAAACCGATCTGGATCTGGGCCATTACGAACGCTTTACCTGCGTCAGTGCGCGACAATCCGATAACGTTACCACCGGGCGGGTGTATTCCGAAGTCATCGCCAGGGAACGCCGGGGCGATTATCTTGGTGCTACCGTGCAGGTGATCCCGCACATCACCGATTGCATTAAAAGTTTCGTCTTGAACCATGAAGGTGACGAAGATTTCATGTTGATTGAAGTCGGCGGCACCGTGGGCGATATCGAAAGTTTACCGTTTTTGGAAGCCATTCGCCAGTTGGGCAATGAATTGGGCCGGGCCCGGGCGATGTACATTCACCTGACGCTGTTGCCGTACATTCCCACTGCGGGGGAGCTGAAAACCAAGCCGACCCAGCACTCGGTTAAGGAACTTTTGTCGGTGGGGATCAAGGCCGATTTGCTGATGTGCCGGGCGGACCGCGACATTCCCGCCGGGGAACGGCGTAAAATCGCGCTGTTTTGCAATGTCGCCAAAGACGCGGTGATCCCGGCGCTGGACGTGGCATCGATTTACCAGGTGCCGATCAGTTACCACGAACAGGGGCTGGACGAACAGGTCTGCAAACACTTTGGCATCACCGATGCGCCAGCCCCCGATTTGAGCCGCTGGCAAGATATTGTCGCGCGGGTGACCAACCCCGAAGGCGAAGTGAGCATCGCGGTGGTCGGAAAATATGTCGAACTGTTGGACGCTTATAAGTCCCTGGCCGAAGCCTTGGCCCACGGCGGCATTGCCAACACGGTGAAGGTAAAATTAAAGTGGATCGACGCCAGTATTTTTGAAGAAGACGCGCAATCGGTGGTCCATCACCTGGAAGGCATGCACGGCATTTTGGTGCCGGGCGGCTTTGGCGAACGCGGCACCGAGGGTAAAATCAAAGCGGTGCAATTTGCCCGCGAACACAACATTCCGTATTTTGGTATTTGTTTGGGGATGCAGGTGGCGGTGATCGAAGCGGCACGCAATATTGCCGACATCCCGGGTGCCGGGTCGACCGAATTGGGCCAGCCCCCTGAACCGGTGGTCGGGCTGATGACCGAATGGGCCAAGGCCGGCGATCTGCAAAAACGCGCCCAGGATGGCGATCTGGGCGGCACCATGCGGCTGGGTGCTTACGATTGCGTCCTTAAAGAAGGGTCAAAGGCGTTCGAAATTTACGGCACCGGGGCCATTTCCGAACGCCACCGTCATCGTTATGAAGTCAACACCGCGTATATGGGGCGTCTGGAAGCGGCGGGACTGAAGTTTTCCGGGATGTCGCCCGACGGGGTGTTGCCGGAAATTGTCGAATGGCCGGATCATCCGTGGTTTGTCGCGGTGCAGTTTCACCCCGAACTCAAATCGCGCCCGTTCGAGCCGCATCCGTTGTTTGTGTCCTTCATCGCGGCTGCGGTCCAGCAAGCCCGCCTGGTTTAAAGAAAGCAGTTCACACATGGTTGACCCCCATCACGTCACAGCAGGACAAGTCGTCTTTGGAAACGATTTGCCGTTGGCGTTGATCGCGGGGCCCTGCCAAATGGAAAGCCGGGAACATGCCTTTGAAATGGCGTGCGCGTGCAAGGAACTGAGCGAAAAACTGGGTATCGGCTTTGTTTTTAAGGCCTCCTTTGATAAAGCCAACCGCACGTCGCTGAACGGTACCCGTGGTTTGGGTTTGGACAAAGCCCTGGAGGTGTTCGCCGATATCAGGAAAACGCTGGGCATTCCGGTTCTGACCGATGTTCACAGCGCGGATCAATGCCAACCGGTGGCCGAAGTGGTGGATGTTTTGCAGATCCCGGCTTTTTTGTGCCGACAAACCGATTTGCTGGTTGCCGCCGCGCAAACCAATGCGGTGATCAACGTCAAAAAAGGCCAGTTTTTAGCCCCATGGGACATGAAAAACGTGGTTGCCAAGCTGACCGAAAGTGGCAATAGCAATATTTTGGTGACCGAACGCGGCACCAGTTTTGGCTACAACACCCTGGTGACCGACATGCGTGCTCTGCCGCAGATGGCCCAAGACACCGCGATGCCGATAATTTTTGACGCCACCCACTCGGTTCAACAGCCGGGCGGGCAGGGCGGATCGTCCGGGGGGGATCGTCGATTTGCGCCGGTATTGGCGCGCGCGGCGGTCGCGGTGGGCGTGGCCGGGGTGTTTATCGAAACCCACGACGACCCCGATAACGCACCATCGGATGGGCCGAATATGATCCCCATCAAGGAGTTGGGACGGGTCTTGGAAACTTTGATTGATCTGGACAAAATAGCCAAGGCACAGCCGGTACGTTTATGATCTGGCGGAGTGCTCGGAAAATTAAAAGGAAGATGACATGACGGCGATTGTCGATATTTACGGCCGCGAAATTCTCGATAGCCGTGGCAACCCCACCGTGGAAGTGGATGTGGTTTTGGAAAGCGGGGCTTTTGGCCGTGCGGCGGTGCCCTCTGGGGCCTCGACCGGGGCGCACGAAGCGGTAGAATTGCGCGACGGCGACGGCAAACGCTACGGCGGAAAAGGGGTCTTGCAGGCGTGTGAAAGCGTCAACGGTGAACTGGCCGACGCGCTCGGCGGAATGGACGCCGAAGACCAATTGCTGATCGACAAAACCATGATCGAACTGGACGGCACCGAAAACAAATCTCGCCTTGGCGCCAACGCGTTGTTGGGGGTGTCGATGGCGGTGGCCAAGGCGGCGGCGGAAGAATCCGGTTTGGCGCTGTATACCTATTTGGGCGGTCCCAACGCCCACGTTTTGCCGACCCCGATGATGAACATCATCAACGGCGGCGAACACGCCGACAATCCAATTGATTTTCAAGAATTCATGATCGTTCCGGTGGGCGCAGTGTCCATTTCGCAAGCGGTGCAGATGGGCTCGGAAGTTTTCCATCAGTTGAAAAAAGGCCTCAGCGCCGCTGGCCACAACACCAATGTCGGCGACGAAGGCGGATTCGCGCCGGGGGTTGCGGGCACCGATGAAGCGATCGGATTCGTGTTGAAAGCGATTGAAGCTGCGGGCTATACGCCCGGTGACGACGTGATGTTGGCCCTGGATGCGGCGTCGAGTGAATTTTACAAAGACGGCAAATACCACATCAGCGGTGAAGGCAAAATTCTGGCTTCCGATGAAATGGTTCGCTATCTGGAAGACCTCGTCGGGCGTTATCCGATTTTCTCCATCGAAGACGGCATGGACGAAGACGATTGGGACGGCTGGAAAATGCTCAACGATGCGATTGGCGACAAATGCCAACTGGTCGGGGATGATTTGTTTGTGACCAATCCCAAACGCTTGTCGCGGGGCATTGAGGAAGGCGTGGCGAACTCGATTTTGATTAAGGTCAACCAGATCGGCACCCTGTCGGAAACATTCGAAGCTGTGGACATGGCGCACCGGGCCGGCTTTACGGCGGTGATTTCGCACCGCTCCGGCGAAACCGAAGACACCACCATCGCCGACATCGCGGTGGCGACCAATGCCGGGCAAATCAAAACCGGGTCTTTGTCGCGGTCCGACCGTATGGCCAAATACAACCAGTTGATGCGGATCGCCGAAGAACTGGGCGAGGTTGGCCGTTACGCGGGGCGCACGATCTTGCGTTAGGGGGACGTTGGGCGGATGAAAAACATCAAATTCAAGGTGTTGGTGAGCACTGCGGTGGTTATCACCGGTGGGTTTGTTGCGTTGAACATTTTTGACACCGCCACCGGAAATTTCAGATGTAGCAACACCGAACAGGTTATCCTGGCCCAAGGGGCGATTGTGCCGCTGCCCAGCCGCCCGGCGGATCAAGTTAAAAAAACATTCGATTTACGCAAACTGTGCGCCACCCACACCCGCATTTGCGGTGACGAAACCACCGCCAACACCGCGCGGGTGTTGGAAATTTGCCAACCGTATCGTTGATCATCCCCAGGCCGATGCGTTATGGGGCTTTGTTTTGCCCTTGTGCGGGGGTGGTTGCTCTGTATAATCTACACCAATAGTTATGTTAAATTAGTTTAATTCTAAGGTGTCCTCCCCATGTCCTCCCATCAAGCGCCCCCATTGTCACCGGTCCTTCTTGGCGGATTGTTTTTGAGGCCGGTTCCCCTTGGAGTGCTTCAGGCGTTGGTGGGGCGGGTGATGGCGGTGGTGGTGGCGCGTCATCCGGGATTGTTTGAGCGCCTTGGCGATCTTGCGAACCCGGTGTTCTTCATTGATCCTGTAGACCTGCCGTGGGCCTTTGTCCTCACCGCCGATGCCCAAAGCCCGAGCATGGCGGTGGTTCGCAAAGCAGAATATAGCCCTGATCCCGCCCACTTTGGTCCCAGTGGCGCAATTGCGACCATTCGTGGACCACTGGCGGTGTTGGTGCGCCTGTTGCAAGGCAGCAGCGACGGCGATGCGCTGTTTTTTGCCCGGGAACTGGTGATCGAAGGCGACACCGGGGCGGTGGTGGCGTTGCGCAATGCGCTTGATGACACGGAAATCGACCTGCTTGACGACCTGAGTGCTCTTTTGGGTCCGCTGTCCGGCGTGCCCGGGCGCATGACGGGGCGCATGACGGGGCGTGTGGTCCGTTTGGGCCAAGGGTTGTTTGCCCAGGCTCAAGCCGATTTAACCCGGCTGCAAGGGGCGCTGTTGGCCCCGGTGCAGCGCCAATTGGACATGCAGGGAGCAACGCTGCGGCGCATGGCCGGGGACGACAACGCGGTGACAGGGGAACACCCCGCCACCTCGCAGGTGGGGCGCACCTCGCAGGTGGGGCGCACCCCGCAGGGAAGCCAGGAATGAGCGGGGCGTTGGAACTGGTATGTCCCGCAGGCACGCCGGCGGCGTTGTCCGCAGCGGTCGAAAATGGTGCCGATGCGGTCTATCTGGGTTTTCGCGACGAAACCAATGCGCGCAATTTTCCCGGATTGAATTTCAGTCGATCTGAGTTGGAACAGGCGGTTGATTTTGCTCACCAGCGCGATTGCCAGGTGTTCCTGGCGGTCAACACTTACGGGCAAGCGGGAAACCTGGGGCCGTGGCACAAAGCCATTGATGACGCGGCGGCGTTGGGCGTGGATTGCGTCATTTTGGCCGACATTGGCTTGCTGGATTATGCCGCCGGCCATCAACCGGATTTGCGACGCCACTTGTCGGTCCAGGCATCGGCGTCCAACCTTGACGCCATTAATTTTTATGTCGAGGCCTTCGATGTTAAGCGCGTGGTGCTTCCCCGGGTATTAAGTATAGCTGAAATCAAATCATTAAACGAAAAAGTTAATGTTGAAACTGAAGTATTTGTGTTCGGCGGTCTGTGCGTGATGGCTGAGGGGCGGTGCCAATTGTCGTCCTACGCAACCGGGCAATCGCCCAACGTCAACGGAGTCTGTTCCCCCGCAGAACACGTGCGTTATGAAAACCAGGATGATCGCATGGTGTCGAAATTGGCCGATTTCACCATCAACGCGTTTGCGGCTGACGAACCTGCGGGGTATCCGACCTTGTGCAAGGGGCGCTTTGTGACCGGGGGCCAGGCGTCATACTTGTTCGAAGAGCCCACCAGCCTAAATGCGGCGGAACTGGTGCCGCAATTGGCGGCGGCGGGGGTAACGGCGCTGAAAATCGAGGGTCGCCAACGTGGCCGGGCGTATGTCGCCCAAGTGGTTGCGGCGTTTCGCCGTGCGGTGGACGCGGTTGAGGCGGGGAATCCGGTGCCCGATCTGGGGTTGCAGACGATCACCGAAGGCCAGACCAGGACCTCTGGTGCGTATGACAAACGATGGCGATAAGGGGGGCGGTGTGAACGCACAACTTTCACTGGGGCCGGTGATGTTCAACTGGTCGCCAGAGATCTGGCGAGATTTCTATTTTCGCATCGCCGACGAGGCCGATGTGGACACCGTATTTGTTGGCGAGACGGTGTGCTCCAAGCGAGCGCATTTTTACGTCCCACATATGGCGGACGTGATCGAACGGCTGGAAACGGGGGGCAAAACGGTGGTTTTGTCGACGTTGGCCTTGATTATGAACGACCGCGAAATGAAGGCGTTGCGCGAAACCACGCGCGATGCGGATTTTATGGTTGAGGCCAATGACGTTTCGGCCTCAGCGCTGTTGTCCGGTCGCCCGCACGCCATTGGTCCGTATGTGAACATTTACAACGAAGGCGCATTGAAGTCTTTCACCGACCGCGGTGCGGTGCGGGTCAGCTTGCCGGTGGAACTGGGGCGTGATGCGCTAAAGGTGCTGGCGCAATCGAGCGCGGCTGATCTGGAAGTGCAGGTGTTTGGTCGCTTGCCACTGGCCCTGTCGGCGCGCTGCTACCATGCCCGTTCGCACATGTTGCACAAAGACAACTGCCAATTCGTCTGTGATCGCGATCCCGACGGGATGGCGTTGAAAACCCTCGACCAGGAGCCGTTTTTGGCGATTAACGGGGTGCAAACCCTGTCGCACCGCTATCAAAACCTCAGTGCGGAACTGGCGGATATGCAAGCCTTCGGCATCCGGCATTTTCGTCTGTCGCCCCACACCACCGATATGGTGGCGGTGGCCCGGGTGTACCGCGATATTCTACAAGGCCACCTGGACGCGGATGCGGCGGATGAAAAACTTGGTGATTTGTGCGCCGAAGCGGATTTTTGCAATGGCTATTATCATGGCGCAAAGGGAGTGGATTTTGTCCTGCCGGCAGCGAACGGATGACAAAAAAAGCCCGGCGGTGTCGCGCCGGGCTTTCGATGTGAGGGGTGCGGCTGTTAACCGGCAAAATTGGCGTTGGCGAAATCCCAATTGACCAAATTGTCGAGATACGCCGTGAGGAAATCCGGACGACGGTTTTGGTAATCCAGATAATAAGCGTGTTCCCACACATCACAGGTGAGGATCGGTGTGACGCCCTCGGTCAGCGGGCATTCGGCGTTGGGGGTTTTGGTGATTTCAAGCTTGCCGTTTTTGGCCACCAGCCACGCCCAGCCGCTGCCGAACTGGGTCATGCCGGCGGTTTTGAAGGCTTCTTTGAAGTCCGCGTAGGAGCCAAAGGCCGCGTCGATGGCGGCGGCAATGGCACCGGTGGGGGCACCGCCACCGGTGGGGCTCATGGAATTCCAAAAAAAGGTGTGGTTCCACACCTGGGCGGCATTGTTGAAAATGCCCGCCTTGGACGCGTCGCCCGCGGTGGCTTTCATAATGTCTTCCAAAGACATGGTCGCCATGTCGGTGTCTGCGATCAAGCCGTTCAGGTTGACGACATAGGCATTGTGATGTTTGCCGTGGTGAAAATCGAACGTATTGGCGGAAATGTGCGGGGCCAAGGCATCTTTTGCGTAAGGTAGGGCCGGGAGTTCAAAAGCCATTGAGGACCTCTTAATGATTTAAATGTTGAAACTGTTCTAAAGGATTGCCAAAAACATAAGCGCTTGGCGCAGAATTTCAAACGAACAATCGATTTTTTTTGCGCCATGGCTGTTTTGGCTGATTTTCTTTTCATTTAATCTCAGAGTTTTCCATGATGACCGCTCCGCTGCCCCATTTTGACCTCAGCCGCCAGGACCGGGAACGCTATCTGTGTGCGTTGAGTGCGCCGTATCCGGCGCACGCCCCTTTGCTGGCGATTCTGGCCTTCAACCAGGAACTGGCCCACGCCTGCCGGGGGGTATCTGATCCGATGTTGGGGCACATCAAATTGCAATGGTGGATTGATGCGTTGCCCGGTATTTTGCAAGGTCGCCCGCCCGCTCATCCGGTTGCCGAGGCGCTTGCTGCGGGCGTGGGCGGGCGGCAAGGCTGTGAAGAGCAGTTGATCAGCCTGGCACAGGCCCGAACTTTTGATCTGGAAACGGACCGGCCCGCCAGCCTGGATGACGTGCAGGACTACGCTTATGCCACCGGGGGGGCTTTGCAGGCGCTGATGGTGGATATTTTAGGCGTGCATGACGCGCCCACCCGCCAAGCGGCCCGGGACGTCGGCGCGGCGTGGGCCTTGATTGGCCTGATGCGGGCGTTGCCCCATCGGGACGGCCCGGTACATGGGCACGGTTCACGCGATATGTTGCCCCAAGACGCCACCGTTCGGGCGGTTTTGGAACGGGCCGCTCAATTGTTGGCCCTGGCACGCCGCCGTTCGGTGGTGCGGGCCGCCTTGCCGGCTTTGGTGGTGGCGCGGTTGGCAGACCGGCATCTGGCCCGTTTGGAGCGGCAAAATCGGGACCCGGCCCAACGTCACGAACCGCCCGCCGGGGCCGGGGCGGTGGTGTCGATCTGGATGGGCAAGCTGACCGGGCGCTTTTAAGACCAGGTTGCAAAAACCGGGTATTGAGCCGTTAGTTCCAAATGTCGGCGGGCTCCTTGTCGAAGGCATCTTGTCCGTTGGCAGCGGCGTTGTTGGCAACCGTGTCGTTGTTTTTGAGCACCATCAGTTCCAACTGCGAAAGCTGGGGGAAGATCGGCTTGGCAAAATTGCGATACAACATGATCACGCCGCGTTTGACGTCCGGAAACCCACCACCTTGGGTGTCGTCGAATTTCCGCACTTCCAGGGTCGTGATGCTATCGGTTCCAGGATCCCGGCTTTGCCAAAGGTAGGTCGGGTTGGCCTGTCGGGGGGCCGCCAGGGGGGCGATGGCCCGTTCAATGATTTGTCCGGGCTGGCCGTAGCGCCCGGTGTAATAGCTGATCACGTTGACGAACGAACTGGACCGAAACAAGGCCTGGAAATTGGTTGCCCGGCCCGCGTCATAGCGCGCAATGGCGCTGGTGCCTTGATACATAATGGTGTCGACCAAAAAGGATTCTTCCAATTCAAGAGGCCAACTGACGGTGTTGATACAAAAAATCGTGTCGGTACTTTCCTTGGCCACACACGTTTTGTCGGTGGTTTTTTGTGTCAACAGACCCAAGCGCTCGGGGCTGATTTCCTGGTTCAATTTGATGTTCTCACCAATGGACAGGGGCGTCGCATCCAGAATTTCCCCGGTGGGTTCCAGTTCGCTCAACACGACCACCTGATCGGGAAGCGTCGCGCCATCGACCTTTTTGACATCCCATCCCGTGGCCTCGTCGGTGGTTTCGAGCAATCCGCTCAATTCGTTCGCGCCTCCCCCCGGTGCCGGGTCGGCAAACGGGTTGTCGCTTTCCGGCACGGCTTGAACAGGTTTGGGAGCGACGTTTTGCGCCTCACCCAAGCCTTCCAAAAGGTCGGAAACGGCGGGCGTTGTCCCGCTGTTGAGGTCTTCAAACGGGTTTTCCATGGTGTCATCCTCCGAGGTGTCACCACCGAATGCCTGGCTGTTATCGGCCACCTCAAGGGGGTCCCCGGTGCGCGCGTCGAGGTTTAAAAAGGCCAACACATCGGGATCGACGCCACCGCCAAAGGGTCTGCTCGGATTATACGGTTTTCCGGGAACGCCGGGGGCCTGTTTGAACGCGGTTTTGCCTGTTTTTATTTGCGTTGTCTCGGGTGTTGGCGGGGCGGATTGGGCAAACGGGTTGTCGGTCGCGGCAAACGGGTTGTCGCCTTCATCCGCTGTGGAGACCTCAAAGTCGCCAAAGGCATCGGCATCATTGCCCACCGGGGAGGAGGGGAGCATCGGATTGTCCTCCACCGCATAGGCCGGCAAGGGCGCTGGCACTGCGGTCGGGGCGGCGACGCTTGGCGTTGGCGGTGGGGTCAGTTCGGGGGACACCGGAAACTCTTGCGCCAGTTCATCGGGGGAAATGGGAACTTCGGGGCCGCGGATCGGGACATCGCCCCGCTCGGCTTCGATTTCCTTCAGTTGACGGGCCAGTTCGGCGTCAGAAAGGCTATCGGCGGGTTGGCTTCGGTCCGTTTCACGGCGGGTGACCCCGGTGACGTTGGGGGGCTCAAAAAAGTTAAAAAATGTGGTGATGAATGTTTTCACCGCCGAGGGTTTTTCCGCCACCTCGGTCTGTGCGTCGGGAACCGCAACCGGGGGCGTCACGACCAAGGGGGTGTCGACGGGTGCCGGCGCGGTGATGGTGACGCCTGGCGCGCCGCCTGGGGGCGTGGACGGGGCCACGGCGAACGGATTGTTGGTGAATGGGGTGGGCGGGCTTGCCGGGGGCGGCGGGGCGGCGGTCGCGGGTGTCTCCGACACGCGGCCGGGGCCGGGATCGGGGGCGGTTTCTTGTGACACGGCAAGATTGGCCGCGCCCTTGAACACGCCGCGCGATTGCGCCATTTGGGACAGTTCGGGCATGCTGGGGGTTGGTGCCGGGGCGCTTCCCGAGCGCTGCGCCCGCTGGGTATTGCGCACCGAAATCAGGAAACGGGCAACATCAAAATAGCCCCGGTCAATGGCCATATCCACGGGTTGGGTACCGGAATAATCGCGTCCCTCAATGTCGGCACCTTGTGTAAGCGCACGCCGCGCCGCCTCTAAATCATTGCGATCAACCGCCAAAAACAGCGCTTTGGTGGGGTCATCGGGGAGCTGTTGGACCTGGGCAGCGGCGGGCAAGGTGGCCGCGAGCCACGTCAACATGAACACCGCACACAGGTTTAGGACCCTGGACGAGGAAGGGAGCGCACGGCTCCCCGTCTGTGTCAAAGATGATACAGAGCGTTCTGAATGCCGGAAATTTGAACTGTCCTGGGGCATGTGTCGGCGTAAAATCCGTTATCTCCATCCGTGATCTTCAAGGGGCGAGGTGAGGCGTATTTAAAAACATCAATATTGGTCGCAGTTCTTGCAGATTGCTATATCATGTATGGGAAATCCGTGCCCAACATCAAGTTACAACAGATTTAAGTTATAACAGATTTCGTGTGTTTTAGGATGGCAAAAGATGATTAACACCTTGAAAATAATCTGGATGGGGTTTTTTGCCGTGTGGCTTGCCAGCGGCGTTGCGCAAGCCACGGAAGTCAGCCTGAAAAATGCCGCCGGATTGACCTTGGGGGCCAATTTGCAGTTGGCCGATGGCAAAACGGTGGCCGATGGGGTGGTTTTGCTGACCCACGGCACGTTGGCCCACAATAAACTCGAAGTGATTGTCAATTTGCAAAAATTGCTGGCCGAACGCGCCATCAGTTCGCTGGCCCCGACGTTGAGCCTTGGGCTGGATCGACGCACCGGGATGTATCCGTGTGCGGTCCCCGCGACCCATAAACATTCCGGTGCGATGGATGAAATCGGTTTGTGGCTGGGATGGTTGAAAGACCAGGGCGCAACCGATGTGGTGTTGGCCGGGCATTCGCGTGGGGGCAATCAAACCGCGTGGTTCGCCGCGCGCACTGCGGACCCAGTGGTCTCCAAGGTGGTTTTGATCGCGCCCTCGACGTGGAGCGAACAGCGCGCCGCTGAGGGCTTTGAAAAAACCCACAAGCAGCCGCTGGGGCCTGTCTTGACCCGGGCCCAAGCGTTGGTTGACGCTGGAAAAGGGGATCAATTCATGAAAGGGGTCGGGGTGTTGTATTGCCCCGGGGCCGACGTCACCGCAGCCAGTTTTGTCAGTTATTACCAGCCCGATGCGCGCCGCAACACGCCCACTTTGTTGCCCCTGATCGACAAACCGGTGCTGGTCATCGGCGGCACCGAAGACACCGTCGTCCCCGATTTGATCGAACAGGTCGAACCGCTGGTGGATGGTGAAAAAATCCAATTGGTGGTGATCGACGGCGCGGATCACTTTTTTCTCGATTTTTATGTCGAGGATGCCGCCGATGCCATCGCGGAGTTTATTGAAAATTAGGGGGGCGATCTGGGATGAGAGTATGACAACTCGTTTTGAAGACGCGCTTGTGATGACAACCCGCCTCCATGCGCAGCAGAAACGCAAAGGGACCGATATCCCTTATATTTCTCACCTTATGGCGGTTTGCGCCATCGTTCTGGAACATGGTGGGGATGAGGATGAAGCCATTGCCGCCTTGCTCCACGATAGTGTGGAGGATCAGGGCGGGGCACCCGTTTTGGCGGAAATTCGCCAAAAATTTGGGAATCGGGTTGCCGGTATCGTTGATGCGTGCACCGATACGGACATCACCCCTAAACCCCCGTGGCGGCAACGTAAACAGGCTTATATTGAGGCCATCGCCCATAAATCCGATGCGGCGCGGCGGGTGTCGTTGGCTGATAAACTTCACAACATCCGCTCCATCAGCCGCGATTATCGCCATTGCGGTGAAGAGCTGTGGAAACGCTTTAACGCCGGAAAGGCCGATCAGTTGTGGTATTACAGGGCCTTGGCAGATTCTTTTTTGGCGGTTGACGATGGTGCGTTGGTCCAGGAATTCAATCGGTGTGTCGAGGCCTTGGTGAACCGGGCAACGTCCCCTCAAACCAGCATATGACGGCCAAATGGGGTCGTATTTACGACCCAGAGCAATTTAGGATTCATATGAACCTGAAAATGCACCAGCAGGGTTACTCGGTCGCATCCATCCACGCCGCTAAGGCCTTGAGGGCACGGGCGCATACTGCGGCTTTGCGGGCTTTTTTGCGTTCTCCGCGCCTGAGCCGCTTGCCGCGTAATTCGGGCGGGCGTTCATCAATATCGGCAGGGGGAAACAGGCCGAAATTGATGTTCATGGGCTGGTAGGTCTCAGCTTCGGCCGCGCCGGTGACGTGGCCCAGCAAGGCCCCCAACGCGGTGCTGTCAGGCGGTGGGGTGGTGTCCTGGTCGAGGCGTTCCCGGCTGGCGAAGCGGCCCGCCAACAGGCCCATGGCGGTGCTTTCGACGTATCCCTCGCAGCCGGTGATCTGTCCGGCGAAGCGGATCGAAGGGCAGGATTTCAAGCGCAAGGTGGCGTCCAAGAGTTCCGGACTTTTAATGAAGGTGTTGCGGTGCATGCCGCCAAGGCGGGCAAATTCGGCGTTTTCCAAACCCGGAATGGTGCGAAAAATGCGTTTTTGTTCGCTGTAGGTCAGCTTGGTCTGAAACCCGACCATGTTCCAAAGGGTGCCCAGATCGTTGTCTTGACGCAGCTGCACAATCGCCCAGGATCGTTTGTCCGGGGCCTTGGGGTTGGTCAGGCCAACCGGCTTCATCGGACCGAAGGTTAAGGTTTCCACACCGCGCTCGGCCATCACCTCGATCGGCAAACAGCCTTCGAAATAGGGGGTGTCTTGTTCCCAGTCCTTGAATTTTTGTTTGTCGCCGTCCACCAGGGCCTGGATGAAGGCGTGGTATTGATCTTGATCCATGGCGCAATTGATGTAGTCGCTGCCGTCGCCCTTGTCATAACGCGACTGGTACCAGGCTTTGTCAAAATCAATGCTGTCTTTGTAAATGATCGGGGCGATGGCGTCGAAAAAGGCCATGTGTTCGGCCCCGGTCAAGGTGCGGATTGATTGCGATAGCGCGTCGGAGGTCAGCGGCCCGGTGGCGACAATGACGCTGTGCCCATCCAGCGCGTTCAGGTCGGTGATTTCTTCGCGGCTGATGGTGACCCGGGGGTGATGGGTTAATGCGTCTTCCACGGCCCTGGAAAAACCATCGCGATCCACCGCCAGCGCCCCGCCTGCGGGCACCCGGTTGGCATCGGCCGCTTGCATGATCAAAGAACCCAAACGGCGCATTTCTTCATGCAGCAAACCCACCGCATTGGCGCTGTGATCGTCGGCGCGCAATGAATTGGAACACACCAATTCGGCCAGGCCGCCGGTCTGGTGGGCGGGGGTGGTTTTGCCGGGGCGCATTTCGTGCAGCACCACGGCTTGTCCCGATTGGGCGATTTGCCAGGCGGCTTCGGATCCGGCCAGGCCGCCGCCGATGATATGGATGGGGGGCAAGATGTCTGTCATGGGGCAGTATTAGTCGGTGCCGGTGCGCGTTGCAATGGCGGGCTTTGAGATGTTTCGGGCCTTGACAGTGGATAACGGCACGGCTAACTCTGCGGGGTGTCATATTGAGGAGGCCACACCGTGGATTTGCTGTCGAACGAAACGTCCAAAATTATTTTTATTGCGCTCAGTGCGCTTATTTTTATGCGCTACCTCCCCCGCATCAAAGCCAAAATGTTGGGCATCGCGTTTGTTTCCATCGATGACGTCAAAAACCGTATCGACAGTGGTGAGCCGCTTCTTGTGATCGACGTGCGCTCGGCCGGGGAATTCAACGGCAATTTGGGCCACATTCCCGGGTCGCTGAATTTGGACGCGGCCCAATTGAGCGACAAGCTGTCACAGTTATCCGATCAGTTGGAACCGTATAAAAACGATCCCATCGTGGTCACCTGCCGAACCCAAAACAGGTCCCCGGGCGCGGCGCGCATTTTGTTCCAGAACGGCTTTAAGAATTTGAAGATTCTCAACGGCGGGCTTGCCCGCTGGAACCGCGCCGAATTCCCGGTCGAACGCTAGAAACAATCTCTTCGCATAATTTTTTCGCGTTATTTTTTTGGGCCCGTCATAAATTTGTCATATTACGGGATGGCTTGAATGTTATGCTTTGCGTTCGGCAATAGAAACAAAGGCCTGGATAACGTCGCGGAGATTTTTTTGTGGCAAAAGCGCACGACAACAAGGTCAATTTAGAGGTTGAGATCAAGTTTGAATTGACCACAACGGATATGCGCAAGCTGTTGCGCAGCCCTCGGTTTCGGGCCATGCTGGCCACTCGCCCCCGGACCAAAACCCTGCGCGCCACCTACTTTGACACCCCAGACGACCAATTGAGCGCGCGCGGTCTTGCGTTGCGTGTGCGCAAGGAAGGCCGCACCTATGTGCAGTGCCTGAAGGCCGATGCCCAGGCGGCGTCGACAACCGGGTTTGCCCGTTTGGAATGGGAATGGCCGGTGCCCGGTCCGGCCATGGACGCGGCTTTGTTGCGCCGTGATGGGGATGTGATGGCGTTGCTGAACGGGATCAAATTGTCCACGCTCTCGCGCACCTATGGCACCGATATCAAACGCCAGACCCGCGAATTGCACACCCCCGGCGGGGCGGTTCTGTTGTGTGAAATCGACCAAGGCCGGGTGCTGGCCGGGGAACGGGAAGCCCCTTTGTATGAACTGGAACTGGAACAAAAATCCGGCGATGTCGGGGAATTGTTGCAGGTGGTTCAGTTGATCACCACCACCATACCGGCGCGCCTGTCAGGTCGCACCAAGGCCTACCGGGGGTTTGTCCTGGCGCGCGGCACCGGTCATGCCTGGGTCAAGGCCGACAGCCCTGAATTGGCCGCGAACGCCACCGCCGAAGACGTTTTGCGTGAATCCGTGATGGAAGGCTTGAAACACCTGATCGCCAATGAGGACTGCGTGCTGACGCGCAATCATATCGAAGGCGTACATCAGATGCGGGTGGCTTTGCGACGCATGCGTTCGGTGATCACCACCTACAAAAAACGCTTGCCCCCGGGCAGCTATGAAAGCCTCAGCCAGGGCCTGAAAAATGCCGGTTCCGCACTGGGACCGGCGCGCGATTGGGATGTGTTTTTGGCCGAAGTTCTCAAACCTGTGGCAATCGGCTTTGAAAACGATCCTGATCTGGCGTTGATGCACACCCGGGCCGGGCAACGGCTCACCCACGCGTACCGGCAAGCCGATGCCCTGATCCACAGTCAGGCCTACGCCAAGCTGTTGGGCGATGCTTTGGTGTGGACCGCGACCTCGGCGTGGCGCGGCGATGATGTCGGGGGATCTGTCACGAAGGCTTTGGAGGTTCCCGCCCATGAACTCTCCACGGCGATTTTGGCCAAGCGGCACGGGCGCTTGCTGCGCGCCGGAAAAGGCTTGAAACAGCTCTCTATCGAACATCGTCATTTGTTAAGAATTACGATTAAAAAAGTACGCTATGCGGCTGAATTTTTTGCCAAATTATATCCTGGAAAACTAACCAGGCCTTACTTGAAGGGCCTCAAGGGTTTGCAGGAAAGCCTCGGTCACCTCAATGATTTAGCCACCGCCGAGCGTCTGATGGCGGACCTGTCCAAAGGTGTGCGCGGGCAAAATGCACTGGCCTTGCACCGCGCCTGGGGGCGGGTTGAAGGTTGGTACATGCACGCCCAGACGTTGCGCGAAGACGACCTGATCACGGCGTGGAAACAGTTTTCCAGGACGCCCGTTTTTTGGCGTTAGAGGGGCGCGTTAAGCTTTTTTTTCAGGTAGGGCGCCAGATATTGTCCGGTGTAGCTTTTCTTGACTTTGGCGACGGTTTCCGGCGTGCCTTTGGCGATGACCTTGCCGCCCTTCGATCCGCCTTCTGGACCCAGATCAATGATCCAGTCGGCGGTTTTGATCACTTCCAGATTGTGTTCGATGACGATCATGGTGTTGCCTTGATCGACCAGGGTGTGCAGCACCTCAAGCAATTTATTGATGTCTTCAAAGTGCAGCCCGGTGGTCGGTTCGTCCAAAATATACAAGGTTTTTCCGGTGGCGCGGCGCGACAGTTCCTTGGCCAGTTTAACCCGTTGGGCTTCGCCGCCGGACAGGGTGGTGGCTTGTTGGCCCAGGTGAATATAGCTTAAACCCACCTGGTCGAGGGTCGCCAGCTTATCGCGGATCGACGGCACCGCCTTGAAAAAATCAACACCTTCTTCGACGGTCATGCTCAACACGTCGGCGATGGATTTGCCGCGAAAGGAAATGTCCAGGGTTTCGCGGTTGTAGCGTTTGCCCTTACACACATCGCATTCGACGTAGACGTCGGGCAAAAAGTGCATTTCAATTTTGATGACGCCATCCCCCTGGCACGCTTCGCAGCGCCCGCCCTTGACGTTGAAGCTGAACCGCCCCGGTTTGTAGCCGCGCCGTTGGGATTCCGGCAATCCGGCGAACCATTCGCGAATCGGCGTGAAGGCCCCGGTGTAGGTCGCGGGGTTGGAACGCGGGGTGCGACCGATGGGCGATTGGTCGATATCGACGATTTTGTCGATCAACTCGACCCCTTCGATGCTGTCGTGGCCCCCGGCGTGAACCCTGGCACCGTGCAGGCGTCGTGCCAGGGCTTTGTAGAGAGTTTCAATCACCAGCGACGATTTTCCCCCACCCGATACCCCGGTCACGCAGGTGAAAGTGCCCAGCGGAAAATCCACATTGACCTTGTGCAGGTTGTTGGCGGTGGCCCCAACCACGCGGATGAACTGATCTTTGCGCCCGCTGCGTCGTTTTTGGGGCACCGCCACGGCGCGTTTGCCGGTTAGATATTGTCCGGTGATGCTGTTGGCTTCATCCATGATGTCCTGGGGACTGCCGCGGGCGATGATTTCCCCGCCGTGAATGCCGGCGCCGGGACCAATGTCGAGAACATAGTCAGCGGTGCGGATGGCGTCTTCGTCGTGTTCCACGACAATCACGGTGTTGCCCAGGTCGCGCAGCCGTCGCAGCGTGACCAGCAAGCGGTCGTTGTCGCGTTGGTGCAGGCCGATGGAGGGTTCATCCAGCACATACAACACCCCCGTTAACCCCGAACCGATCTGTGACGCCAGACGGATGCGTTGACTTTCACCGCCCGAAAGGGTGCCCGATGCACGCGCCAACGACAGGTATTCCAACCCCACATTGACCAAAAACCCAAGACGGTCGTTGATTTCGCGCAAAATCCTCCGGGCAATTTCCCGTTGGGTTTTGGTGAGCGTTTTTTCCGCCGCCAAAAACCATGCGGCGGCCTCATCGATGGGCATTTGGGTCACTTCGGAAATGTGCAGGCCGGCGATTTTGACCGCCAGCGCTTCGGGTTTCAGGCGATGGCCGGAACAGGTTTCGCATTTGGTTACGGTTTGGTATTTGCCCAACTCTTCACGCACCCAGTTGCTGTCGGTTTCCAACCAGCGGCGCTCCATATTCGGCACCACGCCCTCGAACGGCTTGGTGACCTGATAGGACTTTCGGCCATCGTCATAGCGCATCAACACGTCTTCGCCGTCCGTGCCAAAAAGCAATTTATCCTGAATAGCCTTGTCGAGATCGGCGAACGGGGTTTGGAGATCAAAACCGAAATGGTGGGCCAGGCTGTCCAGGGTTTGCGTGTAGTAGGGTGACGATGATCCCGACCAAGGCGTGATTGCGCCCTGGGCCAGGGTCAAGCGGTCATCGGCGATCACCAGTTCAGGGTCGAAGTACATTTCGGTGCCCAAACCATCGCACGCCGGGCATGCGCCAAACGGATTGTTAAAGGAAAACAGCCTGGGTTCGATTTCGTCGATGGTGAACCCGGACACCGGACAGGCGAATTTGGCGGAAAACGTGGTGCGTTCGCCGCTGTCGGCGTCTTCGGTGAAAACCAATCCATCGGACAGCCCCAGCGCGGTTTCAAAACTGTCCGCCAGGCGCGTGCCGAGGTCGCTTTTAACGCGCACCCGGTCGACCACCACTTCGATATCGTGTTTGACTTTTTTGTTGAGCGCCGGGACCTCTTCGATGTCGTGGATTTGCCCGTCCACTTTGACCCGCTGATAGCCTTTTTTGGCCAATTCCTGGAGCTCTTTTCGGTATTCGCCTTTGCGCCCGCGCACAATCGGGGCCAACAACAACAACCGGGTGCCGTCGCTCATCCCCAACACCCGGTCAACCATCTGGCTGACCGTTTGACTTTCAATCGGCAGCCCGGTGGCCGGGGAATGGGGCACCCCGACCCGGGCCCACAAAAGGCGCATGTAATCGTATATTTCGGTTACCGTACCAACGGTTGAGCGGGGATTGCGGCTGGTGGTTTTTTGTTCGATGGAAATCGCCGGCGACAGGCCTTCGATCAGGTCCACGTCGGGCTTGTCCATCACTTCCAGAAATTGCCGGGCATACGCCGACAAACTTTCCACGTAGCGGCGCTGGCCCTCGGCATAGATGGTATCAAAGGCCAGGGAAGATTTACCCGACCCCGACAGCCCCGTGATGACGATCAGCTTGTCGCGGGGCAGCTTGACCTCGATGTCTTTGAGATTGTGTTCGCGTGCGCCGCTGACGTGAATGAATTCATGCATGTTTTAAATCTGACCGATGGTTTGGAGGATGGCGATGGCACGCGGATACGGATCGGATGTCGTCGTTTGCCATAGGTGCGGCGTGGGTGATAACGATGAATATTATAAAAATCGCTGGATTTACAGGGCTTAAATGGGGACAATGCGGTAGCTTTTCATTGCGATCAGCACGCTGGGGTCGCCAGAAGAGCTATTTAACCTTATGTTTAAGCCTGTGTTGATATATTTTCTATTGGTTTATGTCTTAAAGCTCCGTCCATTGGCTGTGAGTGTGTATGTCTGATTACAATTTGTCGCGGCTGAATTTTTTGATTGTCGATGACAACAAACATATGCGGGCTCTGGTAAAGAGCATTTTACACGCCTTGGGCGTGAAGAATGTTGTTGAGGCATCGGATGGGGCCGATGCGTTTAAGGAATTGCGCCATTTTCCCGCTGACGTGATCATTTGTGATTGGAACATGTCGCCATTGGATGGCTTGGATTTTGTGCGCATGGTGCGCACCGGCTCCGATAGTCCCAATCCCTTTGTGCCGATCATCATGCTCACCGGTCACACCGAAATGAACCGGGTGATGGAGGCCCGCGACAGTGGCGTTCATGAGTTTTTGGCCAAACCCATTTCGGCGAAAAAGCTCTACACGCGGATCCGTTCCATTATTGAAAACCCGCGCTCGTTCGTTCGGGCCGGGTTGTATTTTGGCCCCGATCGGCGGCGTACCGTCAACCCCAATTATAATGGTAAGGAACGGCGCAAAGCTGATACGGGTGGGGAAGAACCTGCCGTCAAAACCGGTGCCGACAGCGGGGAAACCGGTGAATTGTCGCAAGATGAAATCAACGCCCTGTTGAATTGATGAACACCATCAAACCGCCGGAAATTAAACTTTGATCAAGGAAGACGCCAGGGTAAATTTCCAGGCAGGATTAAGGTCCGTGCGTACATAGGAAGATCACGATGTCAGATGAAAGCCCCTCTCAGGTTCAGGTGATTAACCCGCCGCAGACGCTCCAAAATAAAGTTGAAAAGGGTGGCCCCGGTGCGGTTGACCTTGAGGCGTTGGCCAAAGCGGAAAGCGTCATCGCCAACTTGTCCGATGATTATCTCGATTGGGTCAAAGAGGACCTGGTGCGCCTGGAAAAGGCTTATGATCTGCTGAGATCCGGTGAAGGTGAGACGAAAAAAAACCTTGATCGCGTGTTCCAGATCGCCCACGACATGAAAGGTCAGGGCGGGAGCTTCGGGTTCGATCTGATGACCGCGATTGGCGATCAACTCTGCCGTTTGGTGGAAAAAATGGAAACCGTCGGCCCGCGTGAAGTGACCATGGTGCGGGTGCATATTGACGCCATGCGGGTGGTCATCACCAAAAACTTAAAAGGCGACGGCGGGGCTGAAGGCAAACAACTGTTGATGGGGTTGGATTTGGTCGGCGGGCGGGTTTGAAAAACGCGCCTCCGAATTGAAAAAACCCCCAAACAATGACCACGGGCGCGTATCTTTTCAACTTGAAACAAATAAACGATCTCGAAAAGCTTCCAGCCAGGTTAAATGGGATTCCAGCTGGCTGATGTCGTGATCCAGCCAAGCCCCAAGGTGGCCAGGGTCCCGGTCGTGATGGCCGCGCAGGTCATCGACCCGCGCCAGTTCAGTTTCGCAATTTTCGATCAGCAGGTCGACTTGTTCGTATTGTGCATCGGCATCCAAAAGGTGCAAAAAACGCAATTTTAAGGTGGTGATGAGCTTATTGACCTCGCCGCCCGACGCCCGGATTCGCGATGTCATCAGGTGGTTGAGTTCGTCTTGGCCCTTGGCGGTGAGACGCAATTGAGCATCGTCTTCCATGCCAACGCCGTCGATGGGTTCGACCAGACCTTCAAATTTTAACAGTTCGATCGACGTTCCCATGATGTCCAATGACGGCCCGGTGATGCGGCTGGTGAAATGGCGAATGGCCCCGGCCAGTTCACTGTAACGAAACGCAGCATCAGCCAGTGCCAGCGTGCCCAGTGCGCACAGGCGGATGGCTTCCTTGGGTGTCAGGGTGTTGTCGGAAAACATGGCGGGGCGCACTTCTCCTTAATAAGGAACGAATTCAGTGTAGCGAAGCGCCGTTGCGCTGCGAAACAGGCGACCGGGTGGGGGAACAAAGATAAAAAACGGCGGCCCTCGCCTGGCCGCCGTTTTGCGATACAAAAATACGTTTTTACGCAGCGGCTTTCAGACCCAGACGGCCCCACACTTCTTTCATCGCGTCAATCAAATGGTCCATGTGCTCGTCGGTGTGATGCGGGGTCGGGGTGAAACGCAGCCGCTCCGTGCCCCGTTCGACGGTGGGGTAGTTGATCGGTTGAACATAAATGTTATGGCGGTCCATCAAATCGTCGGAGGCCTGTTTGCACAGCACCGCATCGCCGACCAGCACCGGTACGATGTGACTGACACTGTCCATCACCGGAAGTCCGGCAGCGCGAAAACGCTGTTTGAGGGTGGCGGCGCGTTCCTGGTGCAAAACCCGCAGATCGTTATGGGTTTTGAGGTGTTGGACATTGGCCCGTGCCGCCGCCGCGACGGCGGGGGGCATGGAACTGGAAAAAATGAACCCGGTGCCATAACTGCGCACAAAATCACACACCGAGCGAGAGCCGGCGATGTAGCCGCCGATCACACCAAATGCCTTGGCCAGGGTGCCCTGGATGATGGTGATGCGGTCCATAATGCCATCGCGTTCCGCGACACCGCCACCGCGCGGACCATATAGACCCACCGCGTGAACTTCATCGAGAAAGGTCATGGCACCGTACCGATCGGCCAGATCGCAAATTTCCTTGATCGGGGCAATGTCCCCATCCATGGAATATACGCTTTCAAAGGCGACCATCTTGGGCCGTTCGGGATCAATATTTTTGAGGATAGATTCCAGGTCTTGTAAGTCGTTATGGCGGAAAATGGATTTTTGCGCGCGGGAATGGCGAATGCCTTCGATCATGGAATTGTGATTTTTGCCGTCAGAAACGATCACGCAATCGGGCAGCATGGCGCCAATGGTCGATAGCGTGGTCATATTGGCGATCCAGCCCGATTGAAACAGCAAGGCGCTTTCGGTGTGGTGCAGGTCGGCCAGTTCATTTTCCAGCAACACATGTTCGTGCATGGTTCCGGAAATGTTGCGCGTGCCCCCCGCGCCGACCCCATAGCCGGCAGCGGTGTCTTGCATGGCCTTGATGGCGGCGGGATTTTGCCCCATGCCCATGTAGTCGTTGGAACACCAGACGGTGATTTCCTTGACCGCACCGTTTTGGTGAACAAATGCGGTGGGAAATTTTCCGGCCTGACGCTGCAACTCGGCAAAGACCCGGTAGCGGCCTTCGGATTTAAGCTCCGCGATTTTATCGGTAAAGAATTGCTGGTAGTCCATGGATTCCTCCGCAAGGGCAAAACCGCGGCTTAAATATTGTGGTGTCTGAGCACATCCGGTTTATGCATTTATTATTGTTAGGGTTATCTTACTCGAACGGACGGATTTACTGCAACATTGCGCACCGAAAAAGATCTGGCTTTACGCATGTGGCCGTGTTGGAGGCCCGCTTAACCGGGCCAGTGGCCTGCGCTGCGCAGCCATTTAAGGGTTTCATCCAAGGCCGTGGCAAAGCCCGTGAGTATTTCATTTATTTCTTCTGGGGTAATGATCAACGGGGGCGAAAAGGCCAAAGTATCGCCCATGGCGCGGCTGATCACGCCGTTGTTTTGCATGAACTCGGCGCACTTGGCCCCGACGCCCAAGGCCGGGGGGAAACTTTCCCGGGTGGTTTTATCAAAGACCAGCTCGACCGCGCCAACCAGCCCCACGCCGCGCACCTCGCCCACCAAAGGGTGGTTTTGAAACGCCCTGAGGCCGTCCTGGAAAGCCGGGGCTATGGCTTGAACCATGCCGACAATATCGCGTTCCTGGTAAATGTTAAGAGTTTCCAACGCCACCGCACAGGCCACCGGATGCCCGCCATAGGTGAAACCGTGCCCGAACAAGCCGTGTTTTTCGCTTTGAACCACCAGGTCCTGGAAAATTTCATCACTGATCATCAGTGCGGAAATCGGCATGTAGGCCGATGACAGGGCTTTGGCCGTGGTCATCATATCGGGTTTCAGGCCATACGTTTCACTGCCCCACATGTGCCCGGTGCGGCCAAATCCACAGATCACCTCATCGGCGATCAACATCACATCGTGTTTGGTCAGTACCGCCTGGATTTTTTCGAAGTAGCGCGCTGGCGGGACGATCACACCGCCGGCCCCCATCACCGGTTCGGCAAACATCGCGGCCACGGTTTCGGGGCCTTCGGCGATGATCAATTGGTCCAGTTCCAGGGCCAGGCGGGTGGAAAACTGTTCTTCGCTTTCGCCGTTTTGGGCGAACCGATAGTGATGTGGACAAGAAACCCTGAGCACCCCTTTGATCGGCACGTCGAAGTCGTTTTGGCACACCGCCAACCCGGTCAGGCTGGCCCCGGCGATGGTCACCCCGTGGTAGGCCTTGTCGCGGGCGATGACTTTTTTCTTTAAGGGCTTGCCCCGGGCATTGTTGACGTACCAGACCAGCTTGAGGGCGGTGTCGATGGCTTCGGACCCGGAATTGGCAAAAAACACTTTGGACATGGGTTTGACCCCGTCACCCCGGGGGGCCATGGACAACAGTTTTTCGGCCAAATCGACGCTCACGTCGGGAACTTTGTGGGTGAAGGAGTGATAGAAAGGCAGCCGCTCCAGGGCCCGGTTGGCGGCGGCGACCAGGCGCTGTTCGCTCCACCCCAACGCGGTGCACCACAGACCGGCCATGGCCTCGATGTATTTCGTGCCGTCTTCACCATAAACATACACGCCTTCGCCCCGGGTGATCACCAAAGGCCCGTTGTCGAGGTGCCGTTTCAGATTTGTATAGGGGTGAACCAAGCTGTCAATGTCGCGCTGGGCGGTGGAATTAGGTAGATTTTTGGACATGGGAGCCTCATGGGTGCCGACGTTACGGTTGGATTTCAAGAACGGGGGCAAGGGTGGGCGCGGGCCGGTTGCGGGCGGTCGGCATGGATGTTTTCCGGCGGTGCTCATCAGGTTTTTAAACCGTTAAAGACACTGGATCGCAAACATTATCTTACATGTTTATGATTGAGAAAAAAATAGATCACGAAAAAACGCCATAAAGCCCCCCTGTCGGGGGGCTTTTGCGTCGGGTGTTACGGGCCGCTGTTATGGGCCGATGCTACGGAGTGGTGCGGTTGGGCATCGTGCCACGCATTTGAGAGTTCGGCATGTTTCCCGGGTAACCGTTTTGGATCTGGCCGTCTTTCATCGTTCCGCCCATTTTTGCGGGATCCTGGCTATTCATTATTGATGAATGTTGCTTCATCATTTCCTGAGCCTGGTTCATCATGGCCTGGTTCATCATGGCCTGGTTCATCATGGATTGGCCCATCATCGACGAGCCTTGGCCCATCGTGAAATTTCCGGTCCCGCCAGAGCCGCCGACGCCGGGGCCGTGGGCGAAAGAACGCGGGATGGTCAGGGCCGCCAGTGCGGCGACAGCGACGGTGGCGAGGATCAGGGATGTGGTTTTCATGATAAATCTCCGGTGTGAAGGATTGAAACGATTGAGGATGACGGGTGAACATCACGGGCCTCCCCGATCCCCTTCAATATGGGCGGCGAAAGTTACCGCTGTTTGTCCGATAGGACCGGTTTTGTAACCGCTTGTTGCCATCAACGTCGCTGTTACATTCGGTTACCAAGTTCCCCACACCCCTTGAAAAAAAACGCTATATTCAGACCATGGACAGAACAGCTCACATTTTGATCGTCGATGATGACCGGGAAATTCGCGATCTCCTCAGCCGCTTTCTGGTCAAGCACGGGCTGCGCGTCAGCACGGCTGCGGATGGTCGCCAAATGAACGATGTCTTGCGCAGCGGGGCCATTGACCTGATCGTGCTGGATTTGATGTTGCCGGGGGAAGACGGGCTGACGCTGACCCGGAACTTGCGCGCGAGCGGGGCAACCCATGGCGGCGCGGTGCCGATCATCATGTTGACCGCGATGGGCGAGGAAACAGATCGCATCATCGGTTTGGAAATGGGGGCCGACGATTATCTGGCAAAGCCGTTCAATCCGCGTGAATTGGTGGCGCGCATCAAAGCGGTGCTGCGTCGCTTCGAAAGTTTGCCTGCCGTCCACGCGGGCGAAGGCCATCAAGACCGCACCTATGCCTTTGCCGATTGGGTGTTGAATGTCAGCACCCACGCTTTGTTTAATCCTCAAGGCGAAAGTATCATCATCAGCGGAGGCGAATTTGAATTTTTGCACGCCTTCGCCACCCATCCGGGGCGGGTGTTGAACCGCGATCAGTTGTTGGATATGGCCCGTGGCCGCGATGCCCAGCCGTTCGACCGCGCGGTCGATGTCCAAATCAGCCGGTTGCGCAAAAAAATTGAACCGGACCCGAAAAACCCCACCTTGATCAAAACCGTGCGCGGCGGCGGTTATATGTTCACCCCGACCGTGGTGGTGTCGGGCCCCGCCGATTGGGTGGCGGAATGAAAATCTGGCCGCAAACCATTATGGGCCGCACACTGGTGGTGCTGTTGGCGGGCATGGTGATTTCGACCATGATCACGTTTGCCTATCAGTTTGCCGAACGCAGCGCGTTGCTGCCGACCATTGGCGGTTGGCATGGGGCAGAACGCATTTCAGACATCATCACCAAGGTTGAACTGGCCCCGGTGCCCGAACGCACCGCACTGGCAAAATCCTTTGAAACACCGGGATTTCGCGCCGCCTGGTCGCTTGAAACGGCCCTTGCGCCGCGCAAACTGGACTGGCAAGGCCGTCAGGTGCGCTTGGCTTTGGAAGATTTTTTAGGCCCCATTTCGCCAGACGCCCTGCGCATCGAAAAAAGCAACTACACCGCCGCCACCCGCGCCGTCCCCCATGCGCCGATGGCCGAATGGACTGAACGGATGAAGCAAAAAGACCTCGGTCCGGCCATGGATGAAATGATGAAGGGGTTCGCGTCGTCGCTTGCCATGCCCGGTCAGACGATGATGGGGCAAATGATGACAAATCGGGGGATGATGAACCAGGCGTCACCCGGTCCGGACCGGACGGCGGGGCAAACGACCATGTCGGTGTTGTTGATCAGTTATCGCTTGAACGATGGCACATGGTTGACGTTTCTCACCCCGCCGACCCCGATGGGGACGCTATGGAACGCGCGGTTTTTCTGGCCCAGTTTGCTGTCCTTGTTGATTGTTCTGGGTGTTTCGGTGTGGGCGGTGCGCCGTTCGACCGATCCGTTAAACCGCTTGGCCCAGGCGGCGGGGCGCTTGGGCCTGGATGTCAATGCGCCGCCGATGGCCGAAGACGGGCCGCGCGAAGTGCGCCGGGCGGCAACCGCTTTTAACCGGATGCAGCGCCGTTTACAGGCATTCGTCAAAGACCGCACGCATATGCTGGCGGCGATCAGCCACGACCTGCGCACGCCGATCACGCGGTTGCGTTTGCGCGCGGAATTTATCGACGATGATGAACAGCGCGCCAAAATGTTGAGCGATCTGACCGATATGGAGGCGATGATTTCCGCCACCTTGCAATTCGCTCGCGACGATGTCACGGCCGAGGTTGCTCAGCCTTTGGATCTGGCCGTTTTGATCCAGGAGCTGTGTCAAGACACGCAAGCATCAGGCGATGATGTCCGCTATGACGGGCCGCCATCGTTGCACTTCACGGGCCGCGCCGTGGGCTTGAAACGCCTGGTGGGAAACTTGATTGGCAACGCGGTGCGTTATGGTCAGCGGGCGCGGGTGACGCTTGGCAAAGACGCCGCTCACGTTGTGTTGCGGGTTGGCGATGATGGTCCGGGCATTCCCGACGAGATGTTGGAACGGGTGTTTGATCCGTTTGTGCGCGGTGAAGGGTCGCGGTCGCGTGAAACCGGCGGCACCGGACTGGGATTGACGGCTGTTCGCACCATCGCCCAGGCGCATGGCGGCCAGGTTGAATTGATCAATCACCCTGAAACGGGGTTTGAGGTCCGGGTGACTTTGCCGTTGAGGTGAAAAAAGTCAAAAAGAAAGGCCCGCAAAGCGGGCCTTTCTCACGTCATTCGGTCGACAGATTAGTCGGCGAGGGACAGGTTTTCGGCGGAAGATTTGCCGTCGCGGCCAGGCTGAAGTTCGTAGTTGACCTTCTGACCTTCGTTCAAGGTGCTCAAACCGGCACGCTCAACAGCGGAGATGTGCACGAAAGCGTCCTTGGAGCCATCTTCCGGCTCGATGAAACCAAAACCTTTTGCGGAATTGAAAAATTTAACGGTACCAACAGTCATAGTATTATCCTCTAACGGGAGTATAGATTTTACGTTCCACATCATGTGGTTACGCGGTCGAATGCAACGCTCACACTGTCAGGGGCAACTAAGCTAATCGGCGTACCGGTTATTCAAGCAACACAACTCAATGCAACACGTATGGGATCTATTTAGTCGATATTCAAGATTTGTCAATACACGGCAAAGGGTTAAACAAAAAAAAACCGGGATGTCGGGGCACCTCAAACCGATTTTGTTCAATCGGCACCCTTTCCCCCGTGGGCTTGAGACCATCCGACCGGGTCGGCAAGGAAGTCTTTAACCCCCTGGATGGCTTCGGGGCTGAAGCTTTGGCGTTGTTCGGCAATTTCCAAAACATCCTGCCACGTGGCCAGGTAGTGCATGGTTACGCCTTCTTTGGCCAAAGTGTCCAGGGCCCCAGGGAAGACGCCATAAAAAAACACCACAATGGCGTCCGACACCGTTGCACCGGCCCGGCGCAAGGCGTTTACAAAATTGATCTTCGAGCCGCCGTCGGTGGCCAGGTCTTCGACCAACACCACATGGCTGCCCTTGGCCATATGACCTTCGATCTGGGCATTGCGGCCAAAGCCTTTGGGCTTTTTGCGCACATACAGCATCGGTTTTTCGCTCAGGTGAGCGATCCACGCGGCGTAGGGGATTCCTGCGGTTTCGCCTCCGGCCACAGAGTCGACGCTGGCCAGGTCGGAATCGCATTGCAGCGTGTCGATGGCCATTTCCATCATCCGGGTGCGTTCGGTCGGGAACGAAATCAGCTTGCGACAGTCGATGTAGACCGGGCTGGCCCAACCGGCGGTGAGGATATAGGGCTCTTCGGGGCGAAAATTCACCGCTTCGATGTCCAGAAGGATTTGCGCGGCTTCCAAGCCCCGGGGATTGCGTTTGACGCTCACGGATACGTCTCCAGGCTGTGATGAAAGAAGTTTGAATGTTTATGGTGAGGGGCTGCGGACTTGTAAAGCCCTCTCGGCCTCATGGGGGAATAGGGGGTTAATGAACTTTATGGGGGTGGCTGGTGTAGCCGCCGGCGGTGTGGGCATTGAAATAATCGATCACGTCGGGATGATCAATGGGGCTGCCCTCGACATCGGGTTCCAGATTTTGTTCCGACACATAAGCCCGGTTGGCGGTGCCGTCAACCAGCACATGATACCAGGGCATGGAGTCTTCGGGCAGATATTGGGGACGGCGTTCCGGGGCTTTCATCCCCGCGCCGATGCGAAACTGTGGATCCACATCAACGATGACACCGCGATAATCGAACACGGTGTGATGGATCAATTGTCCGACGCCATACTTCGCGTGTTCCGCCAGGCCGTGCTTTGGTTTGGGCGTGGCCACAGGGGACGCATTGGGCGAAGACGTGCCAAGGCGGGCCATATCAAGGCGGGGCGTGTCGGAATTGGACGGGTTTTGCGCCACGAGGGCCTCCTGAGGCTTGAAGATCACCCCCTTAGCTTCCCGCGATTTGCGGTGTCGGTCAACCACAGCTTTTCAGCGCGCCTGGATCGTGGCAGATTGTAAGCCAGAACATTGAAAACCATTCTTTTTGAGGCCCCAATGGCAGACCAGGTCCCCGCCACGTTTCCCATCCCCCCCCGCACCGCAAGCGTGAACGGGGGTCGGTTGATCGTGCAGGCTCTTGTCGATCTGGGGGTGGAAACGGCGTTTTGCGTGCCAGGCGAAAGTTATCTGGAAGTTCTGGATGCCCTCTTTGATCACCGCGACCGGGTGCATTTGGTGACCTGTCGTCACGAAAACGGGGCCGCTTTCATGGCTGAAGCTTATGCCAAATTGACCGGTCGGGTGGGGGTTTGCATGGTCACGCGCGGGCCGGGCGCGTGCAATGCGTCGATCGGCGTGCACACGGCGTTTCAAGATTCCTCGCCGATGGTTCTGCTGGTGGGCCACGTGCGGCGTGAAGATATCGGCCGTGAAGCCTTTCAAGAAGTTGATTTTGAACAGATGTTTGCTCCGCTGGCAAAATCGGTACGGTTGATCGGCAGCGTTGACGAGGCCGCGTCCGACGTGGCTTGGGCGTTTGAAACGGCGTTGAGCGGGCGCCCCGGCCCGGTGGTGTTGGTGATGCCCGAAGACGTGTTGAGCGACCTGTCGGAGCCCTCTGAGGGTGTCCAACCGCTGGATGTTACGGCTTTCGCACGCGAAGTGGACGCGGGGGACCTGCAACGTCTGCACCACCGCCTCAATGAGGCCGAACGCCCGCTGTTGGTGGTTGGCGGCAGCGGCTGGAACGACCGCGCCCGGGCCGATGTTTTGGCCTTTGTCGCGCATTTGGATGTGCCGGTGTGCTGCTCCATGCGGCGTCTGGATATCATCGACAACCGCCATCCGTGTTTTGTCGGTGAAATGGGCATCGCGCCCAATCCGAAATTGGTACAACGTTTTAAAGACGCCGACCTGGTGGTGGTGATTGGCGCGCGGTTGGGGGAAATGACCAGCCAGGGCTACACCTTGTTGAGCACCGAAGAGACTCGCCACAAACTGGTTCACGTGCACGTGGACGCGGCGGAATTGGGCCGTGTGTTCCCGCCCGTGATTGCCATCGCCTGCGCCCCCGGCGCGTTTGCCCAAGCGGCCCTGAAATTGACCCGTCAAGCGTCGGCGAGGCCATCTGGACGCGGGGCCGCCTGGCGCGTCCAGGCCCGCGCCGATTATGTGGCCTGGCGTGAACCGCAGGCTGTTGGCGGGGCATTGGAATTGGCCGACGCGATGCAGTGGCTGGATGCCCGCCTCGATCAAGACGCCATCGTGACGGTGGACGCGGGCAATTTTAGCGGTTGGGCGCAACGCTACCTGAGCTTTGGCGGGGGACGTAAATTTTTAGGGCCGACCAATGGTGCGATGGGCTATGGGGTGCCCGCAGGGGTGGCGGCGAAGGCCGCGTACCCGGATCGTCAAGTGGTGGTGTTTGTCGGGGATGGCGGATTTGGTATGACCGGCCAGGAAATCGCCACCGCCGTTCAGCAAGGTCAAAAATTACTGATTTTGGTGTTCAATAACGCCATGTTCGGCACCATTCGCATGCACCAGGAACGCCATCATCCGGGCCGGGTGGTGGCGACCGATTTGACCAACCCCGATTACGCGGCCCTGGCCCGGGCCGGGGGAGCGTATGGCGACACCGTGCAAACCACCGCCGAATTCGGCCCTGCGGTTGAACGCGCGTTGGCGGCGAACACCGTCGCGGTGCTTGACGTGCGCTTCGATGCCAATATCATCACCACCCGCACCACGTTGGATATCATCCGACGTTCCGCCCAGCGCGCTGAAAAGCCCTGATTTCGGCAAAAACCTGAAACAAGATGATCCTTTGACATGACTTTACAAGGCGACCAGGTCAGCGCGTGGCTGCTGATTGATGATCGGGCGGGCAATCGCTCCCAGGTGTTGGGCGTGGCCCGGGCGTTGGGGCTGCCGTTTGAAATTAAAAATATCGAGTACACGGCCGCAGCCGCCCTGCCCAATTACGTGCTGATGGCGTCATTTTCCATGCTGACCCAATCGTGCCGGGTGAACCTTGGCGCACCGTGGCCCGATCTGGTGATTGCCGCCGGTCGACGCACCGCGCCGGTTGCGCGCCGCATTAAGGAATTGTCGAAAGGCAAAACATTCCTGGCTCAAATCATGCATCCCGGAACCACCGGTGAGGATGATTTTTCGCTGATCGCGGTGCCCCGTCACGATGGCATGGAGGCGGCGGAAAACCGCTTTGTCATGACCGGCGCACCGCACGGCGTAACCGCCCAAAGTCTGGCCGAAGCCCAGCAGACGTGGGCCGGAAAGTTCGACCATTTGCCCAGCCCCCGGGTGGCGCTGATCGTTGGCGGCGATACCAAACGCAAAAAATTCACGCCCGCAATGGGCGAGGAATTAGGCCGTCGGGCGGCGTCTTTGGTGCGGGCGGCAGGGGGGTCGTTGTTGGTCACCACATCAAGGCGGTCCAGCCCCCAGGCTGGTGCCGCGTTGCTGGCGGCGCTGGGTGATGTTCCGGCCCACGTGTTCACCTGGGGCGACGATGGCGACAACCCCTACATGGCGTATTTGGCCCAAGCCGATCACATCATCGTCACCGGGGACAGCGTGTCGATGTGTTCCGAAGCGTGTGCCACCGGGCGTCCGGTTTACATTTTTGCAGCGAAAAAAATGATCGCCCACAAACACGCAAAATTGCACCAGGACCTGTATGCACAAGGCTACGCCCGGCCCCTTGAAGAGGTCACGGATCTGCAACCGTGGAGCCATCCCCCCCTGAATGCGGCATTTGAGGTTGCCGATGAGTTGCGCAAACGGTTAAAGTTACCCTCATGAAGACTTTATCAAACCTTGTCTTGGGCCTTGCGGTTTTACTGGGTGTGGTTGCCTGGATGGCGGATGCACGCGCGCAGACGGGATCGAAAAAAGAAACCGGTCGCGCGAACACCGTGATGCAAGACGTCTCGCCCAACGAGTTGAAGGCGCGTCTGGAAAGTTGGGGCTATAAAGTCGGTGCCCACGAAGACCGCCAGGAACGCACCGAACTGCTGGTCAGCAATGATGCCAGCCGTGGCGTTGATGAATACAAAGGGTTTAACATGCGCATGTTCGGCTGTACGCCCGAAGACGCGTCGTTTATGGAACGGCGCTGTGACGGGTATGAATTTCGCGCTTTTCTTCGCCCAGGCTACCCGGTCAAAAATAAAACCTACATGGATTGGAACCGGGAATTTGGCCAGACGCGGGCCTTCGATACCCAAGGCAAACCCCGTCTGGCGTGGCGGGTCACCATCAAGGGCGGCGTCACCTGGGACAACATCCGTGCCACGGTTGATCTTTGGGAACAAGAGTTGGTCGCGTACTTCGACCATATCGACGCCTCGGTGATGGACTGATCCGTCTCACCCTCAGGCAATGGCCCGAATGCTCTTGAGAAAATCCAAAATTTCCGGTTTGGCATCGAGAATTTTCACCAGCTCAATCAGGTCGGAAATGGTGTGTGCGGGCGCTGTCCCAAGATCGGTCGCGGGCGCGGCAACAGGCGCGGCAACAGGCGCGGCAACAGGAGTCGCCATTGTCACCGCCTCGGGTTGAGGGGCGTTTTGCGTGGGGTCGTTCAAGGTCGGGTCGCCCATGACAGGGGGTTCCTTTGGTTCAGGGGTGGATCGAACAAGGTCGAGCTTATCGACCAATTTTATCAATAACTCGGCCGTTAACAGCGTGTGCGCCCAGGTCATGGGGTGGCCTTTTGCCAAGGTGGTCTTCATGTGCCGACGCCTGAAGCTGCGCTTTGTGACGGGTGATTGAGACAATTAACCGTATTGGCAATTGTATTGGCCGGGCGAGGTTTGCTAAGACTTGTTCTCATAAGCTTCGGGGACGTCACCGCGCATTCGCGGTGGATGGTGAATAAAAAAACACGGGCTTAAAAAATACGGGGAAGGGTTTCGCTTTTATGGGCACACGCAACATTGTTACCCGACCGGGACTTTTCGCCGCCCTGGGTGGCGGCGCAACTGGGGCGCTTTGGCCGCTTGTCATGACGGCCCTGGACCCGGGTCTGGACGGGGTTTTCAGTCCTTTGATGTTTTCCGTGTCGATTGCGTTGGGGCTCGGCCTTGGCGGGGCCGTCGCGGTTGTATCGCACCGTGCGATGGCGCGCCGCGTTCGAAAATTGCACGATGTGGTGCGAGATTTAGCCGATAACCCAAGTGCGGTTGAGATCCTGGATCTCGAAAGCCGCGACGTTTTTGGCGATGTGGCGCGCGCCCTTGCGTCCTTGCGTGAGGTGGCCCAACAGCGCAGCCAGATTGATCTAAGAGACGTCCAAGATTCACAGCGCACCCAGGCCGCCAAAGACCAGCAGCGTGAAGCCCTCGCCCATGACTTCGAAGCGGGCGTGAAAGAGGCCATGTCCGGGGTGCAAAAAGGCACCCAATCCCTGCAGCAAGCGGCGCGCATGATGGGGGAAAGTGCGGAATCCAGCCTCACCCAGGCCCATTCGGCGATTGATCTGTCCGATGCCGCCACCCAGGGCGTTGGCGCGGTGGCGCAGGCCGCGGAACGGATGGCCGAGACGGTTCGGGAACTCAGTTCCAAAATGCGCCGGTCCAACGAAATGTCGCAACAAGCGGTCGACCGGGTCAGTCAGGCCGATGCGATGGTTGATGAGTTGGGCCAAACCACCGCACGGATCGAAGAAGTGGCCGGGTTGATCGTAGATATTGCAAGTAAAACCAACATGTTAGCACTTAACGCAACCATCGAGGCGGCGCGCGCCGGTGATGCCGGAAAGGGCTTCGCGGTGGTCGCGGTCGAGGTTAAAAACCTCGCCACCCAAACGGCCGCAGCGACCGAACAAATTGCCTCACATGTTGAAAACATTCGCGGTGCCGGGCAACGCGCCCGGTCCGCCATGGGGGCGGTCAGCACCGCAATTGAAGAAATCAACGCCATTGCCGGGGACGTGACAGAGGCGGCGGATCAGCAAAGTTCGTCCATTTCCGAAATTTCCGTCAATGCGCGTGAAACCGCCGACGCCACCAACCAGTCGCTGGTCTACATTCGGGACGTTGGCGATGCCATTGAACAAACCGGCTTCGCCGCCCATGAAATGCTTGCCACGGTGGATGATTTGGCGCGCCAAATGGGCACGCTGTCACAAAAATCCGATGGCTTTATCGACAAGGTCCGAAAGGGCTAAACCGCCTTTGAATGGCGGCCCTGTCCTGCCGCCAGATAAGCGTCAAAGGCGCTGGCGACCAAACGCACAAACGGGCGGCCTTGTTCGCTGACCGTGATGCGGGACCCGGTGATGGTACAGATGCCATCTTCGACCAGCGGGGCCAGTTTTTCAAGATCGCCCGCCAGGCTTTGCACATCCGCGCCCCGGTTGGCACAGACGTTGTCCAAATCAACACTGAGATCGCACATAATGCGTTCGATGATATCGCGGCGCAAAAGATCATCGGGGCTCAGTTCAATCCCCTTGGCGGATGGCAGAACACCGGAATAAATGGATTGCGCATACGCCTTTAGCGGTTGTTCGTTTTGCACGTACCCTTGCGGCAAATAGCCAATGGCCGAGGCCCCAAAGGCCAGCATCACCGGGGCGGTATCGGTGGTATAGCCCTGGAAATTGCGATGCAATTCACCCGTTTCAACGGCGCTTGCCATGGGGTCGTCGGGGTGGGCGAAGTGATCAAAGCCGATCTGTACGTAGCCGCGTTGTTTCAGCCGTTCCACCGCCAGGGTGAACTGTTTCCAGCGTTCCCCGGCGTCGGGCAAGGTTTCTTCCTTGATAAGCTTTTGGTGAGATTTCATCCACGGCACATGAGCATAGCCAAACAGGGCGATGCGGTCGGGTTGTAAATCCACCGTCAGGTCGACCATGCGTTCGATTTCATCGGTGTCTTGAAAGGGCAAACCGTACATCAAATCCATGTTGATGCGGGTGATGTCATGGGCGCGCAGCCATTCGATTACTTTTTTGGTGGTCTCATAAGGTTGGATGCGGTTGATCGCTTCTTGCACCTTGGGCTCATAAGATTGCACCCCGATCGAGGCCCGGTTGACCCCGGCGCGCTGCAGGTCCTGGACATAAGGCACGGTCGTCGTGCGGGGGTCCAGTTCGACCGCGATTTCAGCCGCATCCGAGACATCAAAGCGCGCCCTGAGCTTGTCCATGATGGCCATCCAGTCCTCGCCCTTGAGCATGGTTGGAGAGCCCCCGCCCCAATGCAGGTGCCTGGCGGTAAACCGCGCGGGGAGGGCATCGGCGACGAGGTCGATTTCGGCCAACAACGCGCCCAGATAATCTTTAACCGGGTCGTAGCGTTTGACAATTTTGGTGTAACAGCCGCAAAACCAGCACATTTCATCACAAAACGGGATGTGGAAATATAGCGAAAGGTCGGTGTCCGGGGACAATTCACCCAGCCATGTTTTATACACCCCGCCGGTCACTTTGGCGTGAAACTGCGGCGCTGTGGGGTAGCTGGTGTAGCGCGGTACGCGCAAATCATACTTGTCGATGAGGGCTGTGTTCATGCGTTTGAAAGGCTTTCCGTTCCGGCTCAAGGTGATCCCATAATCTAAGGTGCCCAGGGGGGAAGTGCAAGCGCCCGGCCCCAGCTTCGATTTCTTAGAGATTGTTCACCGGGGTGGATGATTTCGCGGCCAGGGCAATATCGCCGGTGGGAACGATGGGGATGAGGAAAGAAAAGGTATAAGACGCGGTGATGGTGCGAAAATTAATCCCGCCCAAGGCACTGGTGGTGGCGTTGAAGGTGATGTCGTCAAAGGTGCTTTGGGTGGCGGCATACGCTTCCAGCGCGGTGGTGGTGGTCGCGGGGTTGACCATGGCGAAGCGGGCGGTTTGCTCGACCGCGAATTGCATGGTGCTTTTGATCCAGTACAGTCGTCCAAAATCCACCAGCCCCATGACGAAAATCAGAAATATCGGTGCGGCGATGGCAAATTCAACCGCCAGGGCACCGCGTGTATCGGTCAGGATACGGCGGCAACGCGGGCGTCTGGAGCGGGGCACGGTCTTGGGAGCCTTCATCATGCCGGTTCTTTCCTGATTGCCGGTTCTTTCCTGATTGAAAGATCTACTGGGTGCGGATGGTGCTTTCGCCCGACAAATTCATGATGCCGGGAATGAACAAAGGGGTGTAAGCGTAGTCTGCGCTAATTTTCATGAACTTGCGCACCGAACCGACCCCACAGCTCGTCGCACACGAAATGGTGGAGCCATCGGAACATTCGCAAAATTCGCTGACCGTCACGGTCAGCTTGGTGGGGTCGAGCAGGGTCGAATTTTCAACCGTGGTCGCCACCAATGCGGTGTTGGACGAATCCAGCATGGCATACTGGGCACCGGACCGGGTGGCGCTTTCCAGTTCCATGGTGTGCACCGCGGCAATGGCATAATCCAGCAAGCCCAAAAGCATGACCCCCATGATCGGAACCAGCAGGGCAAACTCAATCGCCGCAGCGCCTTGGGTGGATTTTTTAAAGTCATGCATCATTTGGATCGGGGGTTTCATATGTTTCACTCCACCAGGCCCGGGCTGCCGCCATAAAGGATCGGGTTGCCGCCATAGGCATCACAATCGTTTTCGATATCGGCGTCGCCGTTGAACGATATGGTTTGTGCGATCAACAGCAAACACCCGTCGCTGGCGGTGGAGTTGCCGCCGGTGAACGAAATGTCGTTGTTGGGCAGGTAGATTGCCCCGCCCAACTCGACCGAGGTGTTGCCGGCGAAGGTCGCATTCAGACTGGGCGATGAACCGGCGTTGCGGTCCTGGTAAAATAGCATCCCGGTGTAATCGCCCTGGATGGCTCCGCTGCTGTCCGTAGAGGTGGCTGCGGCCAGGTTAACGGTGCCGCCGCCGGTGATGGAAATGGTGCCGGTGCCCGACCCGTCGGACGCGGTTAAAATGATCGTCACGTCGGTGCCGCTGAGGGTTCCTCCGCCATTAATCTTAAAATCGCCTTCGTCTATAATATAGGTGCCTGCGTTCATGAACACCGTGTCGCCCGAAGAAATACTGATGCCGCCGCAATACACGCCTTCGCTCAACGTGTCACCGTTGGCCGGGGTATAAGCCTGGTTGCCGGGCGGGTCTTCATCGCAGCCGGCATAGGCGGGGACGGCAAGTGCGGCGTAGGGGTCGTCAATCGTGGGTTGGTTTTCCTGGCTGCTGGCGCACGAGGTGGTGATGGTGCCGTTTTCATTGATGCCGCCGGATGCGGCAATGCAATCGACCTCGAAGGTGCCGTTTTGTATGTTGACGGATTTTGTCGCATTGGTGGAGTTGGACACCACCCCGCAGCCCTCCATGGAGACGGTGGACCCGGCCCCATTCATTTTAATGGCGTCTTGCGCGCTGCTCGCCAGGGCCAACACGCACGCCTCATCATCGCCGCCCAACTGTCCGGACACCGCGCGCGCAGAGGCGGTTGGCGCGGTATCGAGGAGGATTTGCGACAAAAACATAGTCAGTTGGCGGTTGATAAGCACTTCGACATAAGCAAAATCGCCCATGTAAGGGCCGGACAGCGGGGGGGTGTTGATGGTGATCGTGTCGGTGGTGGCATCAAAACCGTTGCGCACCGCGTCCGCGGTGGCGGCCGCAGTAATTTCCGCAGAGGTCCCGCCGCCATTCAGTTCAAAAATAGCCGACAGGGCCGCCGCATCGACGGCGGTCTGGATCGAGCGGCGCTCTTTGTACCAAAGGCCGACCTCAACCCCGAGACCGACGAAGCCGGCGATCACCGGCAGCATCAAGGCAAACATCACGGCGATGGCACCGCTGTCTTGGCGGATAAAGCGACGAAGACTGTATTTTTGTCTCTTCAACTCACGCTCCAATTGATTGACAGCCTCAAAAATATAATCTGATTGTCAGGCGTGAACAACACGAACTTGTGGTTTTTCAGGACCATGTACCAGTGTGCCGGCTCAACCCTTCCTTGGCAGTGACGCTCATCACCCCAGAACCGGGTCGGCACCCTTATGGTGGGGAGATACTTTAAACTTGAGTGCATGTGTGCTGTATATGAAGGGTGATTGTCGTAAAATGACCGCAACGGGCGTGTTGAACAATCAGACGGGGTTTGTGTTTCTATGGTTAAGGTGATGTTGCTGAGGTGGATCGGCACCGGGGGGCGGGCCGCCGTGGTCGGGGCGGCGGTGCTGTTGATGACGGGCTGTGGCGCCATCGGGGGGGGCGGTGGTTCGCTGCAAGCGAACGACATTGATCGGCAAAATGTGCAGAAAACCCTTTTTGAGGCCGCCCGCGAAGCCGAACTGAAAAACAATTACGCCATGGCTGCCAACCTGTATGGGCGTTTGTTTGAAAACAACCCCACCGACAGCGCCTTGTTGAGCGCCTTTATTCGCAATATGCGCTACACCGGGCGATCGCGCGAAGTGGTGGATTATGTGCAGCGCAACGCGGTGGCATTGTTGGACAATGCCCCCGCCCAGTTTGAATTCGCCAAGGCGTTGTTGGCGGCGGGACGCAAAAGCGAGGCCTTCGCGGCGCTGAACGAAACCTTGGTGTTGATGCCCGACAACTGGCAGGTGTATTCGGCGTTGGGTATTGCCGAAGATGCCTTGAAACGCTACGACGCGGCGATTGCGGCATATTCAACCGCCCTGAAGTTGTCCCCGGACAATGTGGTGGTGATGAACAATATGGCCATGTCACAGGCCGTTTCGGGTCAGCTTTCGGCCGCGATCAGCACCTTGGAACGGGCGGCGGGGGTCAACCGTAACAATGTCAATGTGCGCCAAAATCTGGCGCTGTTGTATGCCATTGATGGCGATGTGGACCGCGCCCGGACGCTGACCTCGATGGATCTGGATGTCCGTGATGTGGAAACCAACATGACTTTTTATCGGCGTTTTGAAAGTCCCGTTGAAAGTTCGCGCCAATGAGCGAAAAATCCGCAGACCAGGGTTCGCAAAAAAACCCGGCGGAAATCTTGGCCGAATTGGAAAAACGCCGCAGCGCGGTGCGTTTGAGCACCGTTTTCGGTGGCCGGATCAGCCAGTTTGGCAGGGCTTACCCCTGCACCGTTTCCGATGTGTCGGTCGGCGGGGCCAAAATTAAATTGAAAGACCCGGATCATTTTTCGGTGCTGGTTAAAGACCAGCCGGTGCAACTGGTGTTTGAGCGTCTGTCCGATTATAAGGCGCTGAACGGGGATTTGGCGTGGGTCAAACCGGCTGAATTTGTCGTCGGCCTGACGTTTAGCGATCCCCCCTTGCGCCGCCGCATGGTTCTGAAACGCCTGATGCCCAACCGCTGGCGTATTGCCAATGAGCACGCGGCGCTCCCCCAAACCGAAGGCCTTGCGCCAAAGGAAACCGAGTGAACGAGATGAAACTGTCAAAGGCGTTGAATAAAAACATTTATTTTGCGACTATGACGTCTGTTAAAGTTGGGTTCTGTTGTGGCGCGGGTAAAAAATCGGGTAAAAAACAAGGCCGGTAAAACTGAATTTATGACGGATGAACTTGACCAAACAATCGATCTGAAAGATCGTAAACTGGACGGCATCGAACTGTTGGTCGAGGCCCCACCTGATGTTGTGAGTGATCTTGAGCGCCGCTGCACGTGGGTGCGCTGTCAACCCAATCAGGTGATTGTGGATCGCGACGACGAATCGACCGAGGTTTTCTTCATCGTCAAAGGCAACGTCAAAGTGATGGACTTTTTGGCCGACGATCAGGAAATCGTGTTGGCTGAATTGGGCATGGGCAGCAGCTTTGGGGAAATGTCAGCCATTGACGCATCCAGGCGCTCGGCACGGGTCAGTGCGATTGAAAACTCGATCCTGGCGGTGTTGCCCAGCAAGGATTTTCGCGATCTGTTGATGACGTGTCCGGGCATTTCCATCATGTTGCTCAAACGCTTTGCCGGTTTGATCCGGACTTTGAACAACCGGGTCACGGCGTTGAGCACCCTCAGCCCGCATCAACGCGTTTATTATGAGTTGTTGCGCATGTCCGAACCCAACACCCAGGGGGATGGCACGTGGGTTATTCATTTCTTGCCCAAGCACGAAGACATCGCCAATTGGAGCGGCACGTCGCGTGAAGAGGTCGCTATGGCGATCGGTCATTTGGCGCGGGAGGGCATTGTCGGGCGCAAGCACAAATCCCTGGTGATCAAAGACCATGGGCGCTTGCAAATGCTGCTGAATTTGTAATTTTTATGCGGGGGCGGCGTCATGTCCGATCAAGGTGTCCGCGCGTTTTATAAAAAATTTATCGCAAGGCGACCGACAGTGGTGTTGATTGTCGCAGCCGTGCTGTTGCCCAACGCGGTGTTCTTCGTCGCGATGGCCTTGGGCATCGGCACCCCGGTGCGGGCGGTGGCGATCCTGGCCTACCTGGTGGTGGGCCTGTTGGCGCGTCATGTGCGGCCTTGGCTGGTGGTTGCTTTGTATGCGGGGGTCTTCGCCTATGATGTGGCCAGCACCACGGCGCTGTTGTTTGGCCTGTCGTTCGTGGAAATGTTTACGGTGCTGAAATTCGCGCTCGAAGTGCGCCTGTTCGCGTCGCCGTTGTACTTAGGCGCCGGATTTGGCCTGGTGGTCAGCGCGGTTTTGGCATTGCGGCTGTTGATCGGCAAGCGCACCCTGGTGCGCAAAGCTGGTGTGTTTCCAGCCCTGGTGGCGGGCTTGGTGGTGATGGGACTGGATGTGGCGGTCAATTCCATAGCCAACTATCAGTTTGGCACCGCTTTTGCCCAGGGCAAACCCTTTGCTTCGGCGTTAAAAAGTTCTGGTCTGAGCCAACGTCTGGACCGCCAAACCGTTCCCCGCAATGTCCTGGTGGTGATGGTTGAAAGCTTGGGCGTGTTTAAAAACCCCGACCACCGCGCGCTTCTTGAACAACCGTTCACGACCCCCGAGGTGGCGGAACGCTATGACGTGCGGTGGGGTGACACGGTTTATTATGGCTCCACCACCGCCGCGGAAATGCGCGAACTGTGCGCCTCCCGCAGGACTTATCAAAGCCTTTTAAGCGGACCGAAAACGGACTGTTTGCCCAAAAAAATGGCTGATCTCGGCTACCAAACCCTGGCTGTGCACGGGTTTTCGTCACGGATGTTCGAACGCCAAAATTGGTATCCTGAGCTTGGCTTTCAAAGCATGCTATTTGCCGAGGATTTGGCCCCGCTCGGCTGGCCCCGGTGCGGGGCGGTGTTTTTGGGGATGTGCGATACGGATGTGCTCAGGTATCTGGGCACCATCTTGAAAACTGCCCGTAAACCGACGTTTCTGTATATGTTGAGCCTCAACACGCACATTCCCGTGGCCCCCAAACCCCAACGCGGTCCGCTCGATTGCCGGGGTGGCGGTCGGTTTGGCGACAAAGAAGTATGTAATATGGCCGGGATGTGGGCGGAGCTGTTCGCCGCTGTGGCGGCGCTGGCTTTAAGCCCCCAAAACGCCCCGCTGGATATTTTGATCGTTGGCGATCACGCGCCCCCGCTGTGGTCACGACAACAACGCGGGCTGTTCAAACCCGGGCGGGTGCCCTGGCTGCTGTTGTCGGCCAAAGCCATCCGCGCCGACCAGACCCCATGAGGTTTTGCTGTGATCGGCGTCATATGCACATCTCTGACAAAGTCCGAAGATTGTTTCCTCAGATCAAGTGCTTTGGCAGCGTATGCTTTTATGAACTCAGGGAAAAAGCCCTAAAAAAACGTGCCAATTAACCGTTTTTGGGTTGCGTGTTTCATGCCGGCATATGTCGCGCAGTACCGATGCTGGTAACAAAACATTAACGGCTTGGTATATATAGGCTAATTGGATACGGAAGCTTGACTTCCCTTTTTCGTTGGGCCAGTCTGTTACACACTTGATTGGAGTACCCGGTCTTTTTTTTCGGCCTCGAAATAAGCTGTAGGAGATGTGACAATGGCTAAGTTTTCTAATCTTATGAACCGTTTTTCGCGCGATGAAACCGGTGCAACCGCTATCGAATATGGCCTGATTGCGGCCCTTATCGCGGTGGTGATCATCGGTGCCCTGACCGTCCTTGGTACGACCCTGGAAACGAAGTTCAACGAAGTCAGCAACAGCTTGAACTAAGTCGTTCAAGACGCCTTGCGTTTAAGTTGAGAACCGTCTTCGGCCCGTATGGTCGGGGGCGGTTTTTTTTGGCTCTATCCACACCAAAGAGGACTCCAATGATTATGATGCAGACCATTTTGGTGGTTCTTTTTGTCGCCCTGATGCTCTATGGGGCCTGGTCTGACGCCCGCACCTTGCGGATTCCAAACGCGCTGTCTCTGGTTTTATTGGGGATATTTTTCCCGACCGCCGTGATCGCCGGTTTGCCCTTGGAAAATATTGCCTGGCATGTGCTCACCGCGGTGGTGGTGTTGGCGGCGGGGATCATTTTATTCGCCCTTGGCTTGTTTGGTGGGGGGGATGCAAAATTGCTTGCGGCCAGTGCCTTGTGGGTCGGTTGGCCCTTGGTGATGTGGATGCTGATCGCCGTGATCATCGTCGGTGGGGTGTTGTCGGTGGTGGTGATTTTGTTGCGCAAGGGCTTGGGATTATGGCCCGATTGGCTGGTGCGGACGGCGCGGGGGGTGTTTGAACCGGGCAAGGCCGTGCCTTATGGCATCGCCATCACCATCGGCACGCTGATGGTGATGCCGCGTATGGACGTGGTTCCGACGGTGGTGAAAAAATTGTTTGCCTTTGTTGCGGGGTAGGGATGCAAAAGCTTATCAGTGGCGATTGGCTGACCCTGGAACGGGTTCGTGGATACAGCTCGATCGTGCTTGTTTTATGGACGCTGGCGCTGATCGGCCTGGTGGCGACGGCCAGCGGAAATCTGGATATTTTGGGCCGCCCATTGGGTACCGATTTCGCCAACACATGGTCGTCCGGTTTGCAGGCCTTAAACGGGGCGGCGCGGGAGGTTTTCGACCTGAACGCCCAACGCCTGGCCCAGCATGCGGCCTTTGCCACCGATACCATCAAGACTTTTCCGTGGCACTATCCGTGGCTTTATCCGCCGACTTTTCTGGTGGTGGCCATGGCGCTTGCGGTTTTGCCGTATGGTTGGGCTTTGGGGGTCTGGATGGCCCTGACCCTGCCGCTTTATGTGCTGGCGGTGCGCAGTATTGTCACGGTTACGCGGGGCCAGTTGGTTTCACGGGTGGCGCTGGCGTTTCCCGCCGTGGCTTTGGCCATTGGTCATGGGCAAAATAGTTTTCTCAGTGCCGGGCTGATCGGCGCGGGGTTGATTTGGCTGGACCGTCGCCCGGTTGTGGCGGGGATTGCCTTTGGTTTGTTGTCTTACAAACCCCAGTTTGGGCTGTTGATACCGTTGGTTTTGATCGCCACCGGGCGGTGGACGGTGTTCATCAGCGCCGGGGCGACGGTGGTTTTGATGCTGGGCGGGGCGACGATGGTTTTTGGCATGGATATTTGGCCGGCCTTTTGGGCGCACAGCACCTTTGCCCGTGAGGTGGTCCTGGAAAGTTCGGCGATGGTCTGGGCGCAAAAACAAAGCCTGTTCGCGGCCCTGCGGGCGGTGGGGGTGGGGGTGTCGGTCGCGTATGTGTTGCAAGCGGTTCTGGCCGCCGGTGTGGCCGCCATCACCGTCTGGATTTGGCGCTCAAAGGTTGATTTTGCCCTAAAAGCGGCGGCCCTGGTGGCGGGCACGGTTTTGGTACCGCCGTATATGGTCGATTATGATTTCGTCATTTTAGGATTGGCGGTGGCGTGGATGGCATGTATGGGGCTTGAAAAAGGCTTTTTAAGCTGGGAAAAAAGCGCCCTGGCATTTGTCTGGGCGGTGCCGTTGGTGGCCCGTGTGTTCGCCATGTTGACGCAAATTCCGCTGGGCTTTATCGCCATGTGCGTGATGTTTGCCGTGATCGTGCGCCGCGCCCGCCACGACGCACCTGGCACACCGTAAAACGGTCACATACCGCCAATTTTAAGTGCCGCCGGGCCGATCACCACCATGAACAACGGGGGCAGAAAGAATAAAATCATGGGCACGGTTAATTTGGCGGGCAAGGACGCGCCCTTTTTTTCCGCCACCGACATCCGTTCTTCGCGGCGTTCCCTGGAAAGAATTTTCAGCGCCTGGCCCACCGGCGTGCCGTATTTTTCAGATTGCAGCAAGGTGGTGGAGAGCGATTTGATGGCCGGAACCCCGGTGCGCTCGGCAAAATTCGTGTAGGCTTTGTGGCGATCCCCCAAATAGGAAAGTTCGGCGGACGTCAGGCCGAATTCCTGTGCCAAAGTCGGTGATTTATCACCGATTTCATTGGTTACGCGATCAAACGCGGCCTCAACGGAAAGACCGCCTTCGACGCAAATCACCATCAAATCCAGCGCGTCGGCAAAGCCTTTGTTGAGTTCAACTTGACGTTTTTGCGCGGTGTTGACGATAAAAATTTTGGGCAGGTAAAAGCCCACAGCCGCAGCCGCAGCCATCATCAGCGCTTGCACGGGCAGGGGGTAGGGGAAATTTTTCCACGTCGTGATGATCAAGATGGCAAGGCCAAAGGTGCCAATGGCCATGGCTGAACGGGTGAAGGTAAACAGAACCAAAGCATTTTGGCTGCGGTAACCCGCCTGAGCCAAGCTGGCCTTCAATTCCTTGGAGGAGAGGGCTTCATCCAGTTTTAAGACACGCAGAACCCGTTTCATCAAGTCCGTGCGGTTTTGGGATTTGCGCTGACGAATGGCGGACCCTTTGGCATTGAGGGCATTCATTTGTTGGTGGGATAATTCCTGGCGGCGGCTGGCCACCATCTTGACCCTTTTGGCGGAGCCGTCGGAGATCAAAAAAGGCAACGCCAACGCCAGCACCGCAACCACGGCTGTGATTGAGGCCATCCAGACGATCAATGTGGGAACTGCAATACCGAACATGGCGTATTTAAATCCTGCTTAAACCTCAAAATTAATCATTTGGCGCATCACCAAAACCCCAACCCCCATCATGCCCAAACCGATGAACACCAAATGGATGCCATCGGTAAACAGCGTCGCGACGTAGTCGGGGTTGACCATGGACAACAACCCTAAAACCAAAAAGGGTAAGCTGGCGATGATGCCGGCGGACGCCTTGGCTTCGGAACTGAGGGCCTGGATTTTATCTTTGATGCGTTTACGGCTGCGCAACACTTCGGACAGGTTTTCCAGGGTATCGGCCAAATTGCCCCCGGTTTGGCGTTGAATTTGCAACACAATTGCGAAAAACTTGAATTCCGGCGTGGGAATGCGTTTGAGCGCCCGGGACAAAATTTCATCCAGCGACATGCCCAGCCGCTGGCCTTCGATCACCAGCGTAAATTCTTCGCCCACCGGGCCTTCGAATTCGCGGGCGATGACGTTCAGGCATTCCCCCACCGGCAAACCCGAACGGATCCCGCGAATGATCACGTCGATGGCTTCGGCGAAGTGCCTGGTGAATTCGTTTTGACGTTTTTTGGCTTTACGCGACAGCACCAGATTGGGCAGTCCCGCGCCGCCAACCACCACCGCCCCGGGGATGGCCAAGGGCGGGAGGTTGGCGATAAAAGCCACCACCCCGGCGACGATGCCCACGCCAATGCACACCAGGACATAGGTTTTGGGACTGATTTGCAAGCCGGCCTGAAGCAGCTTTGCGGCAATTTTTCCGCCGCCGGGTTCTTTGCGTTTGTGTTCACCAACCCCTTTGAGTTTGTCTTGAATGCGTTTTTGACGCCGCGATTCGGCCTTGGCCGAGAGGCCAGAGGACGGGTCAAGACTGCCTATGGAGTTCAACCGCTGTTTGAGCCGCACCTGGGGCTTCATGGCGATCATGATCACCGCGCCCACCACCACCAGAAAAAACATTCCGATGCCGGCGATGATCATCAACAGTGTGGTCGGATCCAAATTCAAAACCGGGCCTTTTTAAGGGAGTGAAAACTGCATGGCGTCAGCCAATTTGGCCTCAAGTCCATAATAACGGGCTTTTTCCCAAAATGACGGGCGCATGCCGGTGAACTTGTGGCGGCCCACCAAATTGCCGTTGACGTCTTCGCCTTCGATTTCAAAAACGCAGATGTCTTGCAAGGTCACCACATCGCCTTCCATGCCCACCACTTCGGTCAGATGGGTGATCTTGCGCGATCCGTCGCGCAACCGGGACGCTTGAATGATCACGTGGACGGCCCCTGAAATTTGTTCGCGCATGGCCTTGGACGGGAGGTTGTAACCGCCCATCATGATCATGTTTTCCACCCGGCTGAGGGCTTCGCGGGGGTTGTTGGCGTGGATCGTGCCCATGGAGCCATCGTGGCCGGTGTTCATCGCTTGCAACAAATCAAAAGCTTCGGGGCCCCGGACTTCGCCGACGATGATCCGTTCGGGACGCATGCGCAGACAGTTTTTAACCAAATCACGCATGGATATTTCGCCTTTGCCCTCCAGGTTGGGGGGGCGGGTTTCCAAACGCACCACGTGGGGCTGTTGCAATTGCAGTTCGGCGGAATCCTCGCACGTGATGATCCGTTCCGCAATATCGATGTGCCCGGTCATGCAGTTGAGCAACGTCGTCTTGCCCGACCCGGTGCCGCCGGAAATCAAGGTGTTCAGGCGGATCGCCGAGATCACTTCAAGCACGGTCATGAGTTCCGGCGTGATGGAGCCGAATTCAAGCAGATTTTGCAAGGTTAGCTTGTCTTTTTTAAACTTACGAATGGTCAACGCGGTGCCGTCAATCGCCAGCGGCGGGGCAATCACGTTGACCCGCGAACCATCGGCCAGGCGGGCATCGCAAATCGGGCTGGCTTCATCCACGCGCCGCCCGACGGCGGACACGATGCGTTGGCAGATGTTCATCAATTGCGCCTGGTCGCGAAATTTGACGTCGGTCATCTCCATCTTGCCGTTGACTTCGATGTAGGTGACGTCCGGTCCATTGACCATCAAATCTGCGATGTCATCGCGCATCAGCAGGGGTTCCAGAGGCCCTAACCCCAAGATATCATTGCAAATATCCTGAATTACGGTGTGTTGCTCTTGAACCGATAGCACCAAACCGCGCATGGAAATGATTTCGTTGACCATGTCGTTGATTTCTTCACGGACCTGATCGGCGGACAGAGAACTGAGTTCACTGAGGTCAACGGCTTCCATCAGGTCGTTGAAAACTTTAACTTTTATATCATCGAGTTTTTCTTTTGCTTCATCGCTCAGGCCTCCTGCGCTGGATGGGGTGGGGTCTTCGCCACCGCTCGGCGGGGGGCTCGCGTCGGATGAGGGGGACGGTGGCGGGATTGATGTATCCGCAGGTTTTGTCGGGGAGGCCGCACGGTCTGAAGCTTCACCACCACCAAAGGGCTTGGAGGGTGTTGAGCCGGGCTGGGATGTTCCGCGTCGTCCAAACATATCCGGGGGGTGTTTCCATTATTTCTTGAAGAATGAGCCGAATATGCCGGCGGTGGTTTTTTTGCTTTTGGCCAACTGGCTGGCGCTTTCTTTGGCGCTGACCATTTTTGCCAAAATTTCCACCGCTTGGGTGGCGTCGGATTTGGGGGCAACCTTGCGCAGCATTTCGCCGTTGTTCATGGCGCGGGCGAACACATCCCCATCGAACGGAATATTTAACGCGGGTTTGGTGCCGAGAACCTCCATGAATTCCTTGTCGCCAAGCTCGCCTTTTTTCAATTCACCGATCTTATTGAGCACCAGGCGAGTAGGGGCTTCGGCACCGCGATTGGGCAATAAAAATTCAAACATATTTTTGCCGTCGCGCAGATCAAAAAGGTCCGGTAAGCCAACTATAACGGTGTCATCGGCATCGACCAGCAATTCTTGAACCCAGGCATTCCACACATGGGGAATGTCGAGGATAACATAACTGGCCATTTGGCGAACGACGTTAAGCACCGCTTCCAGGGCTTTGGGGGTGATCTCAACCCCGCTGCTGAGGTGTCCCGGGGCGCACAACAGCGACACGTTCTTGCCGACGGGTTCCAAATACCGCATCAGCAAGGTTTCATCGATGGACCCGGCCTGGGCAATGGCGTCGGCCAGAGTTTGCGACGGTTGTATATTATAACTCAGCGCGGCGGTCCCGTAGGCGATGTCCAAATCAACGATGATCACGTCTTCATCGTACAGGCGCGCCAACTCAGAGCCCACATTGTGCGCCAATACCGAACTGCCGACCCCGCCGCGCAACCCGGTGAAGGCGATGGTGCGGCTTTTGGCGTTCAGGCTTTTATCGGCAAAAGCCGCGACGATGGCGGATTTCAGTTCTTCAGCACTGACCGTGCCGAGGAAGTATTGGCTGATGCCCTGGTCAAGCAGGCTTTTGAACACATTGATGTCGTTTTCGGCACCGATCAGGATCACTTTGGTGCCGGGCAGGCAAACTTCAGATAACGCATTCAATTCATTGAACAAGTCACCGCCCAAAGCGGTTGTTTCAATGACCAGAAGCTGTGGTGTTGAGCGTTCCGTCAGTGTGTCAAGCGCGCCGGCCATGCCGCCATCTTGCACGGCCACGTTGGAACGCAAAAAGACCCGGTCCTGGGTGATGCCCGCAACCGCTTCGCGCACCGCATCCGTCAAAACAAATGCACCAATGTTGATCCTGAGAATCAAGAGGGTCTCCTTAACTCATAAACGTCATGCTCATCGAGAATATCGCGGTCTGGCATGATCAATTGCCCGTGATGGTGGCGTCGGTGCCATCCAAAAGCCGTGTTTTCGGGGCTCCCGACTGTTGGGAGAAGATCGCTGCATCCGAGCGGCTGGCGTTGCCGCCGTCCGAAGGTTGAGCTTGAATGAAGTCCCCCGGATCGGCAACCATTTTGCTGATATTGCGTTGGCTGGCACAGCCAAAATTGCTGTGGGGTTTGCCGTCTGCGGTGAACGATGGCGGGCTGCTCCAATCGCCGCATTCGGGGGAGACCACTTTGTTGGCGCTAAAGCTCAACACCACGTTGGGGGGCTGCACCGTGGTGCTGGCGGCCATGGCCAGTTCGCGGGCGCGCAAGCCCAAGCCCAACAAGACCGCGCGGGCATCTTGGGGCCGGGCGCTTTCAACCGTGACCACGGTGCGACCGCGTTGCACGTAATCGCGCAAAAAACGCTGAAAACGGCGGGCATCGGCGGGGGCCAGGGCGGTCCCGTCATCCGCTAAGGCAACGGTGATGGAAACCTGTTCACGGTCCACCTGAATTTTATGGTTTTGCCTGTAGTCGGATCCTTGCGGTTTGGGCTGTGCGGCGCATGCGCCCAGCGCGATGGCCAGGGCACCGACCAGAAACAAACGGCTGAACGTCGCAGTGGTGGGGCTCATGTCGCTTATTACTCCATGATATAGCCGTAGGGGCCCGCCAACGGCGTGGCATAGGGCGGAAGGTCGACTTTGGTGTAGCGTTTGTGCAGATAGCCGAGCAAATAAAGGTCTATGTCGCCGGATATGATAAACCCGTCGGTCGGCAGCGCCAAACGGGCGTCATTGCCCACCGGTTCGGCCAGATAGGCGGTCACCGTGACCACCAGTTCGGTTTCTTCATTTTGGAACTGCTCACTGCGAAACAGGGCCCCCAGGATCGGAATGTCTTTCAATCCCGGCACGCCGTTGATGGTGTTGGAGGTGTCGTTTTGGATCAACCCCGAAATCATCATCGAGCCTCCGGACGGCAGATCGATAATCGTTTCGGTCCGCTTTATCGACAGGCCCGGAAAGTTGTTTACAGCCACGGTGGTGTCGCGGTCGGAAACCTCGGTCGCGAGGTGCAGACTGATCTGGCCGTTGCTCAACACCGTCGGGGTGAAGTTGAGCCGGACACCAAAAGGCTGCTGTTCATAGGTGACGGTGCCGTTGGTGTCGATCGCGGTTGGCATGGGGAACGAGCCGCCGGCCAGGAACGACGCGGTTTCGCCGGAAATAGCCGTTAGGGTCGGCTCGGCCAGGGTTTTCGCCATGCCGTTTTCTTCCATCACCCGGTAGGTGATATTGCCCAGCCCGGTGATTGACGGAATGATGGTGCCGGTGGCAAAAGCGGTGGACACCGCCGAACTGGCATAGGATGGGATCAATGAGCCCGACGACGCGGGGCCGAATTCAAGTGTGGTGGTGAAATCGATCCCCAGTTTTTTGATGGCGGTGCGTTTAACTTCGGCAACCCGCACCTTCATGATCACCTGGCGACTGCCAAGGACTTCCAGGTTGTTGATAATGTCGAGGTTGTCGGGAACAAACCGCCGGGCAATGTTGACGGCCAGGGCCGAGGTGCCCGCGTTGCGAACAAAACCCTTGATAAAGACCCCGTTGCGTTGCGACGAGACGTCGATTTTTTCATCCCCGAGAACCTCTTTGTAGGCGGCGCGAATACCGTCAACGTCGACATCGACCTGGATGTCGCCTTGAAACAGAATGTTGCCGTCGGTGTCTTCGAACACCACCGATGTCGAGCCTACCGCCCGGGCCAGGACGTAGACCCGGGTGCGGGCACCGTCCTCGGGCAAAATGATATCGGCGATGTCCGGGTTGGCGACCACCACGTTGCGCACTTCTGCGTTGAGGCGCACCGAAATCACCTTGTTCAAGGGCACCCGGACCAGTTGGGCCTGTTCACTCATCAGCCACTCGGCTGGCGTTGCGGAGGCTAAAATGGCGTTCTGTTGGTCGGTTGTGGATTGGGCTCGCGCATCCGGGGCGGATGTCGCCAGCGGGGCGCGTCCCGGGATTTGCTGGGCGAAAGCCGTACCGACACCAACCAGGGTGCTGGTGCCGATGATCGTGACGGCGAGGGTGGCCATGAATTTGGTCATGAGAACTTTCATTGCGTCGGGCTACCTGCACCTGTGGCAGCCGAAACCGCAGAGGGGGGTGGGGTGGTGGTGGTCGAGGCCCCCACGCCTCGATACACGGTGATGGGCGGGCGGGGTTGGGCACGGTCCGCGTGCAAGGGGTCGGGTCTGGCTTGGGCGACGGCAGCCTTCTTGCGGGCGGGTTTGGGGGGGGCGGTTTTTTTGGGGGGTGGGGTATTCGATGCGGCTTGAGCCGGGGCCGGTTGCGCGATTTTGGGGTCCCGGGGATCGGTGCCCGCCATAAATGATTTAAAATTGCTCAACAAGGGGCTGACTTCGACATCGGTGGTGAAGCGGGCGGCCGGATCACGGTCCGCGCCCTGTTCGGCCGAGCGCAACACCAACGACAACTTGCCCATCATTTTTGCGGTGTTGATTTTTTCCGCTTGCTTGGGGTTCACTTCCAGCAAAATCGTTTTGCTGAGTGCCGCGCCGCCTTGAAATTCATCGACATTTTGGTCAATCGCCAGCACCCGTAAATTTTCCATAATGGTTTCGCTGGTGTAATTGAGGGCGACAAGCTCATCGCTGGACACCCCGGTGCGTTCGATGGCCTGGCGCAGCAAATTGTGCGTCAACATCAGGTCAACCCGGTCGCCCGGCAAGATAAAGCCGCCCGATGCGCTGGTGGCGCTGGCCTTTACGGCCACGGCACGCATCCCCGGTTTGAGCGATCCACGCATAAATCCGGGGGTGTCGCCCTTGTACAGCTTGGCCATGGTGATCGGATCCCCCTTGGAGATCGCGCGCCGGATGACGTGTTTTTCTTTGGTGATGGCGTCCAGAGGGTTGCTGTCGCGATTTTTGACCAGGTGGGTGGCTTGAACGGCATCTTCCGGCCATGGTTGCCATTCGGTGTTGCTGTCATTGACCACCGTGCCGACGGGCAGATCGACTTTGGCCACCAACACGTCAACCGCCACGGTTTGTTGGGGCTTGGCGGCGAATTCGGCTTCTTGCGACGACAGATAACTGTTGAGCAGATAAGCGGTGCCCCCGGCCAGGCCGATCGCGGCGAAAACCAAGGCGATGACGATCCCCCTCATGATGCCCCCTGGACGTTACGCGGCACGGTCGCGAGACTTATCCGCGAAAACGGCTTTTCTCCCAAGATGGGTTTATACGGCGAGGCGTTCACGTATTCATCCCTGTTTTCAGCCCAGACCAAGCAGCTTATTGTGTGTGCAAAACTCTTAAAAAAATCTTTTCTTTACAGACTATAATACCCAATCTCCCCAGACAACAGCAACTTCCAGGATGACCTTGTTGATTGATCCCGAACGGGGGAAATAAATATGTTAAAGTTCACATCTTCATGGTCTGCAAAGAGAGCCACATTGAGGTGACAACCTACAAAGGAAGCCGCACCGCGCAAGTGATCAGCGTCACTGTGGATGATGTCCCCCTGCAACCCCGACTGGATTTACGGGCCTTGTCGGCCAATGGCTATGAATGGGGATACGTTGGCAGCGGCCCCTATCAACTGGCCTTGGACATCCTGGCGCATGAATTTGGCGCGCGCCGGGCATTGGGTAATTATCGCTCTTTTTGTGAGAACACCATCGCGCGCCTTAAAAGTGATGGGTGGGTTTTGGAGGGCGACCAAATAGAACAATCCCTGCAAGGCGTGGTCGAGGTCGATATGACCCTGGCGGAGCTTCTCAACAAAGTTCGCGGAAAATAATTCATTAAAGCAACACGTTATGTGCCTTACATCCCTTCATAAATGACCAAAAACATGTGATTCCCATCACTGAAGGCGAGCCTTGAGATCGTTAAGGTGGACTTCAACATGACCAACGATGGAGCCGTTTCTGAGCTCCGCGTTATCGTGAAGGGCCACACCATGAACATTTTTATGACCATCTGGGGACTGTGGGGGCAACTGTTCAGCCTCGTCCCTTACGGCGATCCGTATGTGGCTGCGGGCGTGGCGGTGGTGGTCTCGATTGCGCTGTTCAAATCCCTGCGTTTCCTTGTGCGGCAGCTTTGACATGGACGCGCGACAGGCAATGAGTGCAACGATTTCAGGTCTGTGGATCCGGGCCGGGGGCGACAAAGCGGAAGATGCGAAAATCAGTATTCAAACCGCCTGGCAAGGGCACCTTGATCAGCCACGACGGTGCGGCACCACGAACCAGTTTGCGCACCATGGTGTCGCCTTCGACCTTCAAAATGTCTTTTTCTTCCCGCGAATCGGTACACAAAATCACATAATCAACGTCGCGTCGGGTCATGATTTGGCGGGCCTGAGCTTCATCGCGGGTGGTCAGCGCGGTGTAACTGTCCAAAATGCCGTCGGTGTTGCGGTGATACGGTGTGCCGATCACCCGGTGCGCGGTCCGGTAAAGAATTTCCGGTCCCTGATGAATGTGGCTGAGGATCACCTGCGGCGCGCCGCCGCCAAAAGCCGGGGAGTTCAAAAACGGGGCCAGCTTGCGCCACGCACACGCCCGGGCGGTGTCTGGGACCGCGGGGGGGCTCAGGGCGTAAAAGGCCCCACTGAGCATAAAGTGCGCGGTGACCAGGCCCAAAACCGCCGGAACCCGCAAAATCGGCGTCCCCGGTGCCGCGCCCACCAGCGGTCCGCCGTGCCAATCGAGCAGCCGCTGAAACACCGCCGCCCACGCGATGCTTACGGTGATGCCCAGATAAGACCCCCAGCGCAACTGAAACATACTCAACGGCAAATACAAGGCCACCGCCACCAGGATCACCACTATCGATTGATCGAAGGAGGGGTGGTCACGCCGGCGCAGCCAAACCCATACCGCAACCCACACCACCGGCCCCAAAACTTGCGCCGCACCGACCGCAGTTTCCCAATTTGCGGCGATCAGGGGTTGCAGTTCCTGAATTTTGTCCAGCCACATGGCCGCCAGACGTGGGTCCATGGCGGCACCAAAGGGGCCTTTGAAAAAATCCGGGAACAGGCCCGCCATCACCACCGCCGCGCCCACTCCTCCGGTTGCGCTCAGGCCAACACGGGTCGGCCAGGATCGCTGCGCCCGCATGCGGGTGCGCCACATGAATTCAACACCCAGGGCAATCAGCGCCAGCAACACCACCTGCACGGTGGACAGGCGGTCGTACTCTTCGGCCCACAGCCACTCTTGGGGGGGACGTTCAAGCGCCATCATCACCGCCAGTGCCAGGGCCGCGGCCATGGCAAAGCGCCGCAACCCCAACAGCCAACGGTCTTGCCCGGTGATCAGCCACGCCAGCCCCAAAGCCACCAGGGCGACCAGTTCGGTGGTCAGGGTTTCAATGCTCACCCACAATCCGAACGCCACCGCCAGACCCGCCCACGCGGGGGCGCGGCTGTGTTTGGTCGGGCTCTGCGCAAAACGCAACAGCAGCGCCAAGACGGCGCAAAACGCCAACAAAATCAAGGCATGATGATCGGGACGGGCGGCCAGATAATAGCCGCGTGTGATGGGTTGAAAGGCGAACAGGACCATCAGCATGGCTTGGCCGCGCACATCCAAAAGACCACGCACCCCCCACACCAGAACGGCCATGGACAGCGCCGCCATGAGGGGGCTGAACACCACTCCGGCGTAAAAAAGCGCCTTGGGCAAGCCGATGACGGGCCACAAGGGACTTGCCAACAGCAACAAGATCACATCCAGCGGGCGGGTCCAGTGCAAGGTTTCGCCCATTGGCCAATTGGACCGGGAAGATATCGTGTCGTACCACGATCCGGCTTGCCACCATTCCAGCACGCGGACCATACGCATATAGGAATCGGGGCCGACAAACCATTCTCCAACCCACGGGCTGGCGTCGCTTGTGACATAAACCCTGGCGGCAATGATCGTCAGGGCGAACAGTCCTGCGCCGAGCAACACCAGCCACGTCACGGTGGGGGAAAAGTCAGCGCTGCGAATCGGTTTGTTCATGGCCAAAGCATGAACGAAAACAAACGCAACTTGAAGCCGTTATAGGCAGAGCATTAGATTTATTAAGGACCCCCGAACATGAACACCTCTTATGTGGAAATCAGTCACTTGATTGTGCGCCTGCAGCGCTGTTTTCTGGATGCTTTCAGAACCGAATTGAACCGGGTTGGGGTTTTGGACCTGACCCCGGCACAAGCGCTGTTGTTGTGGCATATCGGCGATATGGGCAGCGACGCGGGGATCACCATTCGGGACCTGATCAAACGCGGCTGTTATCAGGGAGCCAATATTTCCTATAATATCAAAAAGCTTACCGACTTGGGGTACCTGCAACACGAACGATGCCACCATGACAGACGTTCCGTCATGGTGCGCCTAACCGCCAAGGCCCGCACCGTGAGTGGTCACCTTCAGGCCTTTGAAGAACGCACCGCGACAGCCCTTCATAAGGACGGGCAGGGCGATGCAGAACTGCTTGCAACCGCCCGGACATTGCGCGCCATCGAACGCACCTGGACCGGCCTGGAAGCGGCGACATAAGATTGAGTCTCTCAATCGGGTCTTGATTGCACGGCTCCGCCACACAACTTCTTAGAGGTACCAAAGTGTCGTTCGCGATGGTTTATGGGGATGCAGTGATGAATAAGGGCGAACTTGGAAAAATTCTATATGTCGAAGACGATCCAGATATTCAACTGGTGGCCAAAATGGCTTTGGAGACCATCGGTAGATTTAGCCTGTCTGTGTGCAGTTCGGGTCAGGAAGCGATTGACAATGCCGTTGGTTTTGCACCAGATTTAATCTTACTTGACGTTATGATGCCTGGTATGAATGGGCCTGCGACTTTGACCAACTTACGTGCCATAGATATTCTACACGCCACCCCGGTCATCTTTATGACCGCCAATGTCATGCCTGTGGATGTCGCACACTACAAATCTTTGGGCGCGGTGGACGTGATTTCGAAACCCTTCGATGCGGTGACCCTGGCCCAAACCGTCCAGGAAATATGGGACCGGTGCCATGGGCGTTGAGCCAGATGTCATATCTGACAAGATGGCGCAACTGCGCGCTCAATACGCTTTGAAAATTGATGATCACGGGAACCATTTACAAGCGCTGATAAAACGCCTGGACGGTGCGGATGCGGCTGTGCGCGGTGAGATCTTAAAAGAAATTAGCGATGCCTGTCATAAGCTGGCCGGTTCCGGGGCCACGTTTGGTTTCCCCGGTGTCACGGCCCACGCCCGGGATATGGAACAGATGTGTATTGAAGGGCTAAAAACAGATTTTGACCTGGGCCAGGATCAAGGTTTCTCCCAGCGTTTGGAAGACTTGTGTCTGCGCTTGCGCCAGGCCAGCGCCCACCAGTCCCCCCCCCCTGGGAAGGCCCCGGAAAATATTCCTTCCTCGCGCCCGCAATTGCACGACAGCACCCGCAAAAAAGTCCTGTTTGTGATGGAATACACCGGACCCACGGCGATGCAGGTTTTGCTGGAAATGGATCATTTCGGTTTTGAGGCGCGCATTATCGGCCACCCCGCAAAACTGTTGGATGATCTCCAAAACAACGGTTGCGTAGACGCGATTGTCACCGGACTGGTGTTTAACAATGATGAAGGTGTTGCCCACGCCGCCATTGAAAAATTGCGTCAAGATCCCGTTTATCAAGATATTCCCATTGTGGTCCTGACCACTTTGGAAAACATGGCCGCGCGTCTGGCGGCGGTGCGGATGGGGGTCAAGGCCTATATGGTCAAGCCGGTGGACATGGCCGATTTGGTCGATGTTTTGGACCGCGTGACCCGGCGGAGTCAAACCGAACCCTTTCGGGTGTTGATCGTTGATGACGATGAAAGCCTTGCCTATCACACGGAACTGGTCCTGGAAGCGGCCGGAATGAAAACGCGCGTTACCGCCGACCCGGTGAATATTTTCGAAGATTTGGATGAGTTTTCCCCGGAGTTGATTTTGTTGGACCTTTATATGCCGGGCTGTGTCGGACAGGAATTGGCCGCAGTGATCCGCCAACGGGAAGAATACGCGGGCATCCCTATTGTGTTTTTGTCCGGCGAGGCGGACAAAAGCAAACAACTCTCGGCCATGGAAATGGGTGGCGACGATTTTTTGACCAAACCCATTCATAGCACGCACCTGATTTCTTCGGTGCGCATCCGCGTCACGCGGTTTCGCAAATTGCGGTCTTTTATGCTCCGCGACAGTATGACGGGCCTGTTCAATCACACCTCCACCAAGCAGTTCCTGGATACCGAAATTGCCCGGGTTCAACGCAGTACAGAGAAACTGGCCTTTGTGGCGCTGGATATTGATCATTTTAAAAATGTCAACGACAGCTACGGTCATGCGGTTGGCGACCGGGTGATCAAATCCCTGGCGCGCCTGTTGCGCCAAAGGTTGCGCGGTGCGGATCTGATTGGCCGCATGGGCGGGGAGGAATTCGCGGTCATTATGCCCGAAAGTGATCTGGATCAAGCGGTGTTGGTGTTTGATCAAATCCGCGAGGCATTTTCGGAAATTATCTTTCACGCCAACGAAACGCAGTTTCATGTAACGATCAGCTGTGGCGTGGCCGAATTTTCTCACCACCGGTCGGCGACCCAGGTTTCCGATGCCGCCGATAAGGCGCTGTATGCGGCCAAACACGCGGGCCGCAACCAGGTGGTCAAGGCCTCAATCCAATAACGCGATATGTTCGCGGGCGGCCCCTAAATTGGCCGCCCCCCGGACCGTGTAATGTTGGTCCGCAGCCGCCAGCGCGCCGGCCCGTTCGCCGTCTTTTGATCCGTGCCCCGTGGCCACATGAACGCCCCCGGACAGGCCTGCGTTTTTGCCCGCCAAGACATCCAAAGTGCGGTCGCCCACGATCCACGACGCTTTTAAATCGACACCTAAAAGGTCTTTGGCCAAAATCAACATGCCAGGATTTGGTTTGCGTGCGCGGTGATTGTCGTGGCGGTATGGAGGATTGGCTTTGGCGTGAAACGGGCACGCGAAAACACCATCGATGCGGGCCCCGGCGGCGGCCAGATTTCCAAGAATACGCTCTTGCACGGCAACAAACTCATCCCAGCCAAAATAGCCATATCCGACCCCGGCCTGGTTGGTCACCAAAATCACCGGGATGGCCCGTGCATTGGCCGCCTGAATGGTTTGGGCCGCATTTGGGGTGAGGCTGACATCTTCAACCTTATGCAGATAATGGGCCTCTTGTACGACCACCCCGTCGCGGTCCAGAAACAACGCCGGACGATGTTCGGTTTCTGCGCGCGGTGTCAGGGTCTGGCACCACACCCCGTCGATCATCCGCGCGCCGGCGGGAAAGTTTTGCGGTTCAAGATATATCGTCATGGAGACTTTCCGGGGGTTCGATCACATCGGCGGCGCGCACCATTGTACCGGTGGCAAAGCGTTCAGGCTCGATCGCCAGTCGGGTGATGGACTCAGACAGGTCGTGGGCGTTCACATTGCGGTCGGTGAGCAGGCCGATAATGCGAATGCCTCGATCCAAATCCTGGCTCAATCCCTTGACGAGGGCCTTTAAAACCGCACCCGATGTACTGGCACAGAGGTCGTTTGCGTCGATATCTGCGGGTGTGTCGATGACCAAAACGATCAAACCGCGACCTTCGTCGCTCATGTGTCCGATCATTTCACGAACCATATTGAGCGGCGCGAACACGGCGGCTTCCCAACACTTGCGCCACCGTTCGTCTTCGATGTCTTCCAGCGTTCCGGCGGGAATGTTCCCGGTGCAATTGATGAAGATTTCCGCGTCACCGCAGGCCATTGCGAGGGCTTGCGCGTCCACCGCCTGGGCGGGGTTTCCGGTGTGGGCCTCGGCGGCAACCCCGAAATCACTGCGAATGTTGCTGGCGGCCTGTTCGATGGGCATGAATTTCTGGCCCACCAAATGAACCCCACAGCCGGTTTGTGCCAAGGCGCGTGCGGCCATCAGGCCGATGCCGCCGGCGGCACCGGTGACCAGCGCCATTTTGTTGGAAAGAGGGCCTTGCATGTGTTGATGATCCTGTAAATCAAGAACGGGGGGACGCCAGCGGATGGCGTTTGGGCACCAGGGTCGTCGGCGCGGGCGGCTGGCTGGTATCAAGGTCTGGATAGTCCAGCGTAAAATGCAGCCCCCGGCTTTCGCGGCGCGATTGCGCCGAGCGAATGATCAACTCGGCGCAAACCGCAAGGTTGCGCAGTTCCAACAGATCGCTGGTGAGGCGCTTGTTGCCATAATATTCGACAATTTCCGTCTGCAGCATGTCGATGCGGGTGCGCGCCCGGGACAACCGTTTGTCGGTGCGCACAATGCCGACGTAATCCCACATAAAGCGCCGCAATTCATCCCAATTGTGTGAAATCACCACCTGTTCATCGGACCCGGTGACCTTGCTGTCATCCCAGGACGGGGTCGGTGGGGGCAAGGTTTTTGTCTTGACCCTGGCTTGATCCAGGCGCGTACAAATATCAAGGGCGGCTGAGGACGAATACACCAGACATTCCAACAGGGAATTGCTGGCCATGCGGTTGGCGCCGTGTAATCCGGTGTAGGTGACCTCGCCAATGGCGTACAGCCCCGGCACGTCGGTGTGGCCGTTTTGATCGACCATCACCCCACCACAGGTGTAGTGCGCCGCGGGCACCACCGGCAGGGGTTCGCGGGTCATGTCAAAACCGAATTTTTGGGTGTTGGCATAGATCATCGGAAAATGTTCCTGGATAAAGGCCTCGCCCTTGTGGGAGATATCCAGATACATGCAATCCTCGCCCAGACGCTTCATTTCAAAGTCGATGGCGCGGGCCACGATGTCGCGTGGGGCCAACTCGCCACGGGGGTCGAAATCATCCATGAAACGGCTGCCGTCGGCGCGTTTGAGCAATCCGCCCTCGCCGCGCACCGCCTCGGACACCAAAAAAGATTTGGCTTTGGGGTGAAACAGGCAGGTGGGATGAAACTGGGTGAATTCCATGTTGGCCACCCGGCAGCCCGCCCGCCACGCCATGGCAATGCCGTCTCCGGTACAGATATCGGGGTTGGAGGTGTACAGATAAACCTTGCTGACGCCGCCGGTGGCGAGCACCACAAACGGTGCGGAAAAGGCCTGCACGGCCCCGGTTTGGGTGTTGAGCGCATGCAGCCCGGTAACCCGTTTGGAACGTCCGTCCGAGGTTCGGTCACACCACAAATCCACCGCGTTGTGATGTTCGAAAATGGTCACGTTTTCGGCTTCGCGGACACGGTCTTCCAGGGTTGTTTCAATCGCCTGACCGGTGGCGTCGGCGGCATGCACCACCCGGCGGTGGCTGTGCCCGCCCTCCCGGGTGAGGTGATATTCCGGCGCGCCGGTGGCATCGGTCTGGGTGGTGAACGCGACCCCGTAGCGGGCCAGTTTTTCGATCGCCGAACGGCCGTTTTCGACAATGAACCGCACCACCCGTTCATCGCACAGGCCCGCGCCCGCGTTCAGGGTGTCGGCGATGTGCGAGGGAACGCTGTCGTGTTCATCCAACACCGCCGCGATACCGCCCTGGGCGTAGTAGGTGTTGCTTTCGTGCAGTTCGGACTTGGTGATCACCGCGACCCGGGCAAAATCCGCCAGTTCCAGCGCCAAATTCAACCCCGAAGCACCGCTGCCGACCACCAGCACGTCAAATTGATGTTTTGAACTCAACCCGCTTCCCCAACCGTTGGCCTTAACGTGGCTTATAAGGCCTTGTGGGCCCAATGAACAGGCTCAGGTTTAGGTGGTCCCGGCCTAATTTAACAATGTGGTGGACGTGAGCGGCACCACTTCGGTATCCACTTCAACTTGATGCCCGCTGCGGTCCAACAGGGCAAACCCACCAATCGCCCCGATCATAATTTTTTCACGCATGTCGGTCAAAAAAGCCTGGGCCTGTTCATCGCTGGGCATACTGTCGTCGGAATTTTTGGCGACCCCAACCACCACCATGTTCCAATCGGAATTTTGCTCATCAGCGGTTTGGCGTACCGCGGCGAAGGTCATGCCGTGGGAGGCGGGCTGGTGGGCATCAAACAGAATTTGCACCATGGCGGCATCATCGTCCGCACCGACCTCGACGCGCACAAACACATAGAGCATACGGTGGCGAAACCCCGACATCACGCATTCCTGGGCCAGGCCTTCGAAAGTTTTGGCATTCATTGTACTCATGTGAAACCTGAAATTGATTGGGGTTGGGGCGAGTTATGGATGGGATTTAGGGCCTAAGACGCTGATTGTCCAGATCATGGACACGTTTTATTAAGTAAATCCGCCTTATTTTAGGTCTGGTTTAAAATATTGCCATCACGCGCTTCACATGATCGAGGATTAAAATAAGGCGTGCGAGCAGATCAGAAGATCTGTGCGGTGACAGACAGGATGTCGAAGGTGTTGTTTTTTTTGCACATGACCCGGGGACGCAGGAATGCGTTTTCAAGTGCCGGTTTGGTTGGGGCTTTGTTTTTCCTGACCTCCGCCACACCGGGCCTTGCCGCCCAGGTGTTGGCGCAAATGGACATTGCCGTGCCGCCTCCGTCACTTTTGCGCCTGAGCATCACGGCTGCGTGCGGGGATGACGGGGCGGTGTTTAAACTGGTCAACCGCGGACAAAAATGGCCCCGCACGGGCATGCTGCGGCTTTATTATACAGACGACAACACCTTGATTGGCGAACGTCGTTTACGCCTGGCCGACAATCAACGGGTTTCTTTCAAGGTCAAACATAAAATTATGGACGGACGTCCGGTCGGGGTTTGGGTCAAACCCGACTGGTATCAACGTGCGTTCAATTTAGATGCGGCCATGACGTGTAAATGATCTGGTTTTCGGTCGAGTTTGTGGAAACGACAGGGGAAATGCGTTTAAATATTCGCCATGACTGATTCTGTAATCATAACAGCGATAGAATCCTCTGTTGACGGAGAGGGTCTGCACGATGATGCCCCGCCCCCCGATGCCCGGCAAAGCGCCGAAAGCACGCTGGTTGCAGGGTATGGAGAGGCGGCCGTGCTGCTCAACCCTAAAACCCGAACCATGGTTTCCAACCGTCATGCCCAACCTGTCGCAACCCTGTTTGAAGGTGGGCTTGACCCCCGACTGGGTGCCTTGGTCCAGACCGCCACCCGCACCGCCAGGGTCGTGTCGGCCAATGTCTCTTTACGGTTCCGCTCCGCTCAGAGTGTGTATCAACTCAATATTATTCCGGGTGTTTTGGGGGCGCAAATTTTGTTGCTGTTTCGCGACCAGACCCTGGACAGCAATTTACGCGATGCGCTGATCGAATCGCGTCAGCGTTACAAAGACCTGGTCGAGGTTTCCAGTGATTTTTGCTGGGAAACCGGTCCCGATGGCCGTTTTGAGTTCGTGTCGCGTGCGGGGGCTATAGGCTATACGGCGGACGAAATGATCGGTCGCTCCCCGGACCAATTCGTGGTCGGGGCCGAAGAATACGCGCCGCTGCCTTTTTCATCCGACAAATCCGTTGAAGACGTTGAAATGTGGATGCACCGCGCCGATGGAAAGATGGCCTGCGTGGTGGTGTCGGCGATGCCTTTTTTTGAAGACGACGGGTCGCGATTGGGGGTGCGCGGGGTGTGTCGGGATGTCACGGCCGAGCGCGAACGCGTCACAGCACTGGCCCAGGCCCATCAACGTGAACAGGTGTTGGGCTATATCGTCAATACCATTCGCGATGAAATCAATCCCACCAATATGCTGGGGGCCGCCGCCGCCGCCACCGCGCGGGCCATGGGGGCCAGTGGCTGCCGGGTGTTTCGCTTTACCATCGGCGAGAACGAAGATGCGCGGCTGGAAATTGAACCGGCGGCGCAATTTGGCAGTGGCGGGCCGGGCCAAATCGGCGAACACTTTCTGTTTTTCACCAAGGACAACGCCTGGCTGCGCGAAGAAGAAATCGAAGGCTGGCGTATGATCGCCGCGCCGTGCCTGCATGGCGGAGAGATCAATGGGGTGATCTGTCTGTGGAAACGCTCCGATTGGAGCGACGATGATCGTTTGCTGGTCAATGATATTTCCAACCAGTTGGGCATCGCGATCGAACAGATTGAAAACCACGAAAACATCGTGCGTCTGTCGCGTACCGATGCGATGACCGGGTTGCTCAACCGCCGGGCTTTTTATGATGAAGAACTGCCGCGTCGTTTCCAGCGTTTGGAACGCGACGGGGAAAGCGGCACGCTGCTTTATATCGACATGGATAACTTCAAGCTGGTGAACGACGTTCACGGCCACCTGAAAGGCGATGAAGCGATCATTCGGTTGCGTGATTTGCTGTTTGACTTTGTGCGTCCGGGCGATGTGGTCGCGCGCCTGGGCGGGGATGAGTTCGCTCTGTGGCTGGACGGTATGGACGAACAAACGGCTCTGGTCCGTTCGCGACAATTGCTTGAACTGTCCCAACAATTGCGGGAACTTTCGGGCCGGGACGATTGTCCTCTGGGAATCTCTATCGGTATTGCGGTGTACCGTCCGGCGACCGGGGAAGACCTTGAAAGTTTGTTGTCGCGTGCCGATGCGGCCATGTATGAGGTTAAAGAAAAATCCAAGGGCGACTGTTGTTTAGCCCCCCCATACGCAGCCCCGGTTTAAAGGAACCTTCGCCTCGTGTTCAAAAAACTGGTCAATGCTTTTCGCGCCAAACCGATCGAGTACGAGGATGCCAAAAAGCTTGCCAGGGACAAAAACGTCAAGGTCCGCCTCAAGCTGGCAAAGCGCGAAGATATCGCGCCTGAACTGTTGTATTTCATGGTCGAAGACCCGGCCCCCGAAGTGCGCCGGGCGATTGCCAAAAACCCCACCACCCCGCGTCAGGCGGATGTGTTGCTGTCGTGCGACAGCGACGATGGGGTGCGCTTTAATTTGGCCGATAAAATTGCCCAGTTGATCCCCGGTCTCAATGACACGGAATTGGATAAAATCCATGAGTTGGCGCATTTGGTGTTGCAACGGCTGGCCAAAGATCAAGCCACCCGGGTGCGGCGCATTTTATCGGAAACCTTAAAAGACATCGCCAACGCGCCGGCGGATGTGATCGGGCGTTTGGCGCGCGATGTGGAACTGGTGGTCTGTGCCCCGGTGCTGGAACACTCCCCGGTGCTCACCGATGAAGACCTGTTGGAAATCATCACCTCCGGCCCGGTTCTGGGGGCGTTGAGCCTGATTTCCAAACGCAAAAATTTGAGCGAGGATCTCAGCGACGCGATCTATTTGTCCGAAGATATTGACGCCATCGGCCTGATGCTGGGCAATTCATCGGCGCAAATCCGCGAAAGCACGTTGGATCGCATGGTCGAGCGTGCGCGCGACATCGAACCGTGGCATGAACCTTTGGCCGGACGCCCCAAACTGTCGCGCAAGGCCGTTTTGCGCTTGTCCGGTTTTATATCCGATCAATTGCTCGACAGTTTTGCCTTGCGTTCCGATCTGGGCCCCGCCGCCGCCGAAGCGGTGCGTGAAGAATTCGAACGGCGCATGGAGGCCGCCGAACGCAGTCGCGCGCGCGACGAAGGCGGCACACCAAAGGAGCGTGCCCAAAAATTGTTCGATCAAGGGGAACTTGATGACAAAGCGGTGCGCGAGGCCGCGCAAGGCGGCGAACTTGATTTCGTTATGATCGCCCTGGTGCTGAAAACCGGACTCCCCACCGCCACGGTGGGGAAAATCATGGAAATTTCCAGCGTTAAAGGCATTGTCGCACTGTGCTGGAAGGCCGAACTGAGCATGCAGACGGCGGTGGTGGTGCAAAAGCGGATTGCTAAAATCCCCCCCCGCGACGTCCAGGGCAGTACCCACGGCGACTATCCCTTCACCGAAGAAGAAATGTCATGGCAGTTGGAGTTTTTTGAAGACTCGGCCTAACGCACCGCGCTGCATGGAAAACATCCAGGTTATGCGTTATGAGGCTCGGTCGGTTTGTCGTTGTGGGTCCGTTTGGCAGCCCTGAAGCGTTGAATTTTTCCCGTCAAAATCCCGATGCTTAAGACGATCGCCCCGGGCAGGAGAAACACCGCCATCACCGCCATGCCCACCGGATCGGCCTCGACCTGTGCCCAGTAGCTGTCCCAGCCGTTAAAAACCCCTTGGGCGACGTTGGCAACAAAGGCAAAGGTGCCGCCAATGGCCATCAAAAGCCAACCAAAAAATTTGATGATTTGCGCCATAGCCAAAGATCCGCATGGTGAAGGGTGAGAGGGGGACGAGAGGGGGACCAGAGGGGAGCCTATCTTACATTTTCTATCTGCACAAATCTATGGCGATGGTTTTGGCACCGGCTCGTTTTGGTGCTATGAAAGAGTTCAAGAGGGGCACCGCCCCGATGGGGAGAAACCCGGGCCATGCCAAAAACACTGATTATTGACGATGACCCTGGTTTTGAGCGGCAAATTCGCGCCCATTTTGACGGTCAGGCGGGCACCGCGGACAGCTCTTTTGTGTTTGCCCACGATCAGGACCAGGCCCTTGCCCTGATGGCGGAAATTGAAGACATCGACATTGCCGTCGTGACCATCGACAGCACCACCATCGGCGGGTTGAGCGTTTTTCACAAGCTCGCCGGGCGGCGCATGCGGGTGCCCCGGGTTGCGGTAACCGGCACCCGGGACCTTCGCGCCATCCGCAAGGCCATGAACCAGGGCGCGGTCGATTTTCTGACCAAACCGGTGATTATGGATGATCTTCTGACCACATTGCACAAGGTGTTTGTCGACTGTGAAGCCCGCCGCAAAGCCTGGCATACCGAAGCCGAACTGTCGGCGGTGCGCCGTGAAATGGACGTTGCCGGAACCATCCAGCGGCGCATTTTGCCGGTTCAGTTTCCCAATTCAAGATATTTGCAGGTGTACGCCCAAACCGTTCCGGCCCAGGAAATGGGCGGTGATTTTTACGATTTTTTTCATCTCGACGACGGCACCATCGCGGTGGTGGTGGCGGATGTTTCGGGCAAGGGCGTCCCGGCAGCCTTTTATATGGCGGTGGTGCGCACCTTGTTTCGGGCGGCGGCGCAAAATCAGCGCGACCCGGCGGGGTGTTTGACCGAAGTCAACCGCTTGCTGATCGGCCATAACATTCCGGGCATGTTCGTGACCGCGTTTTTTGGCATTCTCAACCCGAAAACATGGCATTTTCGGTTCGCCAACGCCGGCCATTTGCCACCCTATCTGGTGCGCCAAAATGGCGATGTGGTGGCGGTTGAAAATGGCGGCGGGGTGGTGTTGGGCTTTGAACACGGGGTCGATTACCAACAAGACAGCCTCACGCTGGCACCCGGGGATGGATTGTTTATGTACACCGATGGCCTGACCGAAGCCTTTGATACAACCCGCAAGGCCTTTGGCGAACAACGCCTTAAGGATGACTTGGTCAAGCACCGCGGTTTAACCGCCCAGGGGTTGACCGAACATGTTTTTGACGGGGTTCGCAGCCACACCAACGGCGCGGCACAATCGGATGACATCACCAGCTTCATGATCAAGAGGCTGTGATTTTCGAATGCTGCTTCGCTCGGAGGTGTTTTAAACGGCGATGTTGAGGTTCTGTTGCGCAACGGTCGAGCCCGAGTAGACCCCCGTGATGGCCCCCGTGTTGGCCCCCGTGTCGGTCCCCGAGTAGGCCAAAGCGGCGCGCCGGGAACCTTGCAGGTCCGGCGTCTGGGGGGCAGGGGGCTGAGGAACAGGGGTCTGAACGGGGTCGTCACGGCGCGTATTGAGGCTTTGGCGGGATTCCTGCGCGGCCACCAAGGTGTCGGGCACGGTGACGTAAGTGGCGTAACTTAAACCTTGATTGACAACCGGACTGGCGGCGGTGGTGGCCCCTGAGGGGGCGACCGCCGGTGATCCGGCCCGAGAAGACACCCCGCTCGAAGGCCCCCCGCTCGATAGCGAACCGCTTGAAGCCCCGTAACGAATGCCGATTTGACTGTCGATCATCAAAAATCACTCTGTCCAAAGTGCGCAGTGTACAAACTACACGAAAACAGCGGGGGGTTCCAGAACATTGAAATGCAGCCCCGCATCAATTATATATGGTTGTATGAACCCCGTACTCGACAAAATGCGTCACGTCATGCCCAAAGCCGTTTTGCCCACCGTTGTTTTCGCGGTGGCGGTGGCGGTGGGGGCCGCGTCGGCCCAGGGCCGTGACCGGGTCTGGAGCTGCCCGCAATTGCACGAAGCGGCGTTCCTGGATGAGCCCGAAGAAGTGCGCCAGGTGTTGGCCCACGGGATCGATGTGAATTGCACGGATGTGTTGGGCCACACCGCGCTGGTCACCGCAGTCAACGGGGCGTCGGTACATGCTTTCGATATTTTGATGCTGTCGGGTGCGCAGGTGAACGTGCGCACCGAATTCGGTCAGTCCTTGCTGCAAATGACCCGCAATAAATTCTCCTCGGTTGACCGCCAAAAGGGCATGGAGCAATATCGCGATCTGTACAAAACCATGATCGCGCAGCTGCTGTCGGCAGGCGCCACTCAATAAGGACCCCTTGATGAGGACCCCTTGGACACTCCGTTCCTGACTTTTCTGTTCAGCAAATTTATCGGCTTTGCGCTCAATCCATATTCCCTGTTTATCGGCGGGGTGTTGGTTGGTTTTATGTTGTTGATGACCCGGCGCTGGCAATCCAGGGGACGCTTGCTGTTGGGCGTGGTGATCTTGTGTTACGTGGTCTTCGCCATGTTCCCGGTCGGCACGTGGGCGGTGAACCTGTTGGAAGACCGCTTTGCCACGGTTCGCGAGCCGGACCGTCCACCGGTTGGGATCCTGGTTTTGGGGGGCTCGGTCAGCACCGTTATGACCCGGGAAAGGGGCCAGGTTTCCGTCGGCGGATCGGTCGAACGGTTGAGCGAGTTTGTCCGCCTGGCGCGCCGATACCCCCGCGCCAAACTGGCCTATGTGGGCGGCCAGGGGTTGGTGTTTGACCGCAAGCCCAGCGAAGCGGAGGTCACCGCGCGATTTTTGCGTGAATTGGGCATGGACACCTCGAACGTCTGGTTTGAAGACCGTTCGCGCAACACCGAAGAGGGGGCGCGGATCAGCTTTCAGAAACTTCAACCGGGCCGGGCCGAATGGTTGCTGATCACCTCGGCCCGCCATATGCCCCGCGCCATGGGGCTGTTTCGCAAAGCCGGATGGAATGTCATCGCCCAGCCAACCGATTATCTGACTTTGCCGGGCGGGCGATTGTCGTGGAGCCCAGGTTGGCCGGGCAGTCTGGGGCCGCTCAATGACGCTGTGTATGAATGGGCCGGGCTGATGTTCGCCTGGATGCGCGGCAAAATTGACCAACCCTTTCCCGGTCCTTTCCCTGACCCCGTGCCTGTGGCACAAGTAAAGCCATCGGATTCTTAAAAATCGGGAGGCCCCATGCAGAGGCTATTTTTGTCGTTCGTCACCATTTTGGTCTTTGCCCTGACCCTTGCCACCACCACCCCGGTGCGGGCCGCCGATCAACCCGAACAGCAATCGTTTGCGGCGTGGTTGACGGTGTTGCGCGACGAAGCCAGGGACGCGGGCATTTCCCAAGCCACCCTGGACAGCGCCTTAACGGGGCTAAAGCCCATCCCCCGGGTTATTGAACTGGATCGCCGCCAGCCGGAATTCACCTGGACGTTCCGTAAATATCAAGAAAATCTGGTCAACGACCAGCGGGTTGAAAAAGCCACCCGCAAGCGGGCCGAAAATGCCAGGCTGCTCAATGAAATCGGTAAAAAATATGGGATTCAGCCCCGGTTTTTGGTGTCTTTTTGGGGGCTGGAAACGGATTTTGGACGTTTGGCCGAAGGCTATTTCCCGACCGTCGCGGCGTTGGCGACGCTGGCGTATGATGGCCGACGCGGGGCGTTTTTTCGCAAACAACTGCTCGCCGCGCTGAAAATCATCGATCAAGGCCACATCACGGCGGCACGGATGAAGGGCTCTTGGGCCGGGGCCATGGGGCATTTTCAATTCATCCCCACCACCTTCGCCGCCTATGCGACCGATTATGACGGCGATGGCAAAATAGACATCTGGACCAATCCGGGCGATGCCTATGCATCGGCGGCCAATTTTCTCACCAAATCGGGGTGGAAAGGGGACGAACGCTGGGGCCGCGAGGTGGTGTTGCCCAAGGACTTCGATTTCAACCTTGCCAGTTTAAAAATACGCAAATCGATCGGCGCGTGGCAACGCCTGGGCGTGCGCAAGGTGAACGGCGAGGCGCTGCCCATGCCGGCGCGCTCCACCATGAAAGCCAGCATCGTGGCCCCGGCGGGCGCACGGGGACCGGCATTTTTGGTGTATGGCAATTTTCGCACCATTATGGTGTGGAACCGTTCGGTATTTTACGCTCTGGCGGTTGGCCAACTGGCCGACCGGATGGTTGGTCAGCCGGGGTTTTCCACGCTGGGCCCGAAAGACACCCGGGGTTTGAGCTTTGCCGAAAGCAAAGACCTGCAACGTCTCCTGACCGAACTGGGTTTTGACACCGGCGGGGTGGACGGGGTGGTGGGGGCCAAAAGCCGCGCTGCGATTCGCAAATTTCAACGCGCCGTCGGCTTGACGCCGGACGGTTACCCGTCTCAAGATCTCATCAAGCGCGTCCAAAAAGGCCTTTAATTTCATGGTTTCGGGATTGTTTACACTTCCGAAAGCTCTCGCGTGCGAAACTTTGCGCTCGTTACATTTCGGGCAAAGAGACACGCATGGGGTTTAGCATCCAGATCCGTAAAATCGGCCTGAAAATTGGCCTGATCGCGGTCACCGCCGGGGTGTTGGCGGGCTGTGCGGAAACCAAACTGGTGATGCACACCGCCAAGCGTTTGGGCGACACCAACAAGGCACTGGGCGATTATAAAGTTGGTAAGCCCTATCAGGTCAACAACGTCTGGTACACGCCGCGCGCCAATATGGATTACGATCGCACCGGGATTGCATCCTGGTATGGCCCCAATTTTGACGGCAAGCCCACCGCCAATGGCGAAGTTTTCGACCAATGGGGTGTCTCTGCTGCCCACAAAACCCTGCCGATGCCGTCTTTGGTGCGGGTCACCAATTTGGACAATGGTCGTTCATTGGTGGTGCGGATCAACGACCGGGGACCTTTCAAACCGGGGCGTATCATCGATCTGTCGCGCCGCGCGGCGCAATTGCTCGGGGTTGAACAGGCTGGCACGGCCAATGTGCGGGTGCAAATTCTAGCCAAAGAAAGCCAGGCCCTGGCGCTGCGCGCGACGGGTCGGCAACTGAGCCTGGAGGCTTCCCCCATCAAAGTCACCGGTTTGGGGTCGGAGCCGGTCGCACGCCAAAAATTACCTGAAATCACGCGCCCTGCTGCCGCGGACGAAAAATTACAATCCAGGCTATATGTGAAACCACGCTCAGTTTCCGATCGCGCCCCGATAATCCCTGAAAAAGTTGTGCAAGATCCCTTGGCGGATATTCCCTCTGAGGCCGCCAAAATGCCTGTCAGCACTGCGGTTCCCGACCCGGCGGCAGGTTTAGACCCGCGTTATTACATCCAGGCCGGGGCCTTTTCCAAATCAAGCAATGCAAATTTGGTCCAGCAACGTCTGGCTGCGATTGCCCAGACCCGTGTAACCTCTGTTTTGGTTTCCGGTCGGGATTTGTTTCGCGTTCGCCTTGGCCCCTTTTTCTCCCCGCAAGAGGCCGAAATCCTGTTGGCCCAGGTGATCGAGGCGGGCTACAGCGGTGCGCGCACGGTGGTTGAATGAAATGTTTCCAGGTTAAAGTGGACGTATCATCTGCCATACTGTTGGCAATATTCAAGATTATAGGGGACTAGCCGTCGTAAATCTGGTCGCGTAGAGTGGCGTCCATTCTGGTTCTCACGATTTGAACCGATCCTCACAAGCCGAACCCATCCTCACAAGCTGAATAAGACATAAAATTAATGATTTTCTCCCGCCGTACTTCTTTCTTCGTCCTCGCCGCATTCGCTTTCAGCGTCATGGGCTTCACGTCTTCCGCATCCGCCATCGAAACGCCTGCGGCTTTTGCCTATCTGGTCGACACCACGACCGGCACCGTGTTGCTGGATAAAAATGGCGCCATGCCCACCGCGCCGGCGTCGATGAGCAAACTCATGACCCTCTACATGTTGTTTGAACGCTTGCAAGATGGGCGGCTGTCCCTCGACGATAAATTCTATGTGTCCGAAAACGCCTGGCGCAAGGGCGGGGCTAAAACCGGCGGTTCGACCATGTTTTTGGAACCCAGCACGCGGGTCCGGGTCGAAGACTTGATCCGGGGAATTGTTATTCAGTCCGGCAATGATGCATGCATCGTGGTCGCCGAAGCATTATCGGGCAGCGAAGAAGCGTTTGCCCAGGAAATGACCGCGAAGGCGCGCGAACTGGGGATGATGGACTCGGTGTTCAAAAACGCCACCGGCTGGCCCGACCCGGAACACGTCATGTCCGCGCGCGATCTGGCCTTGCTGGCCCAGTTGACGATCGAACGGTTCCCCGAATACTACTATTATTTTTCGGAAAAAAGCTTTGTTTATAATGGCATCAAACAATCCAACCGCAATCCGTTGCTGTACAAGGATATGGGGGTGGATGGCCTGAAAACCGGACACACGGTTGAAAGCGGCTATGCCTTGACGTCTTCGGCGATCCGCGATGGGCGGCGCTTGATTTTGGTGCTCAATGGGTTGTCGTCCAAACAGTTGCGGTCCAGTGAATCGGAACGTCTTTTGGAATGGGGCTTTCGCGAATTTGGCAATTACACCTTGTTTCAGGCCGGTGACGTGGTCACCGACGCGAGCGTGTGGCTGGGCGAAAAGGCCACCGTAGCGTTGGTCATTGAAAACGACCTGACCTTGACCTTGCCCAAAAGTGCGCGGCGCAAAATGCAGGTCAAGGTGTCCTTTGAAGGCCCGGTCCCCGCACCCTTGAAAAAAGGCCAACGCATCGCGACCTTGACCATCACCGCACCGGATGTCAAACCGGTTGAAGTTGGTTTGCTGGCCGCCGAAAATATCGGCCAACTGGGCTTGGTCGGGCGTTTGGGCGCGGCGTTTGATTACATTGTTTGGGGCGATGCCCGTTAAGCTTTCGTGGCCCCGAACGCGAGGATAGCGAATGACACGGGACCAAACCCCAACACCTCAAGGCCGGTTTATCACCTTTGAAGGCGGCGAAGGGTCGGGGAAATCGACCCAGGTGGCGCGGCTGAAAACGGTTGTGGAAGCGGCTGGTTATGGCGTTGTGTGCACCCGCGAACCCGGCGGATCCCCGGGGGGCGAACAGATCCGCGATTTGCTGGTCAACGGCGACACCGGACGCTGGGAACCGTTGAGCGAGGCACTGTTGAACTATGCCGCCCGCCACGAACACCTGCAAAAACTGATTTTACCGTCCCTCGCCCTGGGGAAATGGGTGATTAGTGACCGGTTTTCCGACTCGACCCTTGCCTATCAGGGTTATGGTCACGTTATGGACCGCGAAATTATTCGCCGCCTGCATCGCCTGGTGGTCGGTGACTTTACCCCCGACCTGACCTTAATCCTGGATGTTCCCGTTGAGGTCGGCTTACAACGTGCCCTTACCCGCAACCGGGGTGAGGATCGCTATGAACGCATAGGGGCTTATTTTCACGACCGGCTGCGCAACGGTTTTTTGGACATTGCCAGGAAAAACCCCGCGCGCTGTCAGGTGATTGACGCGACGCTCGATATGGATACGGTCGCGGGTGCGGTCCGCGATGCCCTCATCGCCAAATTTGGGGCCAAATTTGGCGGTCAAGTCTAATGGTTAAAAAATCCGCTATGGCCGAAGATGTTGACCCCGCACCGCCTTTGGCGATTGAAAACCCCGACCTGGTCGGTCACGGTGAAGCGGAAAGCGTACTTTTGGACGCTTTTTTATCAAACCGCATGCACCATGCATGGCTGATCAGCGGTCCCAAAGGCATCGGCAAGGCGACCTTAGCGCACCGTTTTGCCAAGTTTGTTTTGGCCCACGGGGGAGCCAACAGCGGTCCCGGTTTATTTGGTGATGCGTTGCCCGCGAGCCCGCCCGCCAGCCTGGAAATTCCCGCAGAAAACCCTTTGTTTCAGCGCATTGTTGCCGGGGGGCATGCCGATCTGATGGTGGTTGAACGGCGCGCGCATGAAAAGACCGGCAAGCTGAAAACGGTTATTGATGTCGACAGCATACGCGATGTGGGGCACTTTTTGCGCCTCACCGCGGCCGAGGGCGGCTGGCGTGTGGTGGTGATCGATTGTGCCGATGACATGAATCCGAACGCCGCCAACGCGGTGCTTAAAATTTTGGAAGAACCGCCCAGGAACGCTTTGTTGATTTTGGTGTCCCACAATCCCGGGCGTTTGCTGGCAACGCTCAGGTCGCGCTGTCGGGCCTTGAAACTGCGCCCGTTAAGTTCCGCACAGGTCCGTCAGTTGGTGCAGACTTATGCGCCCGACGTCAGCCCCGTCGACGCCGACCGGTTGGTCGCATTGGCCGATGGCTCCGTCGGCCAGGCACTCAATTTGGTGCAAGAGGGGGGGGTGGTGCTCTACGGGGATCTTTTGGCGCTGTTGCACAGCTTGCCCAATCTGGATGTGCCGGCGTTATACGTGTTGGCCGATAAAATCGCCCGGGTCGGGGCCGATCAGGCCTTCGCCACCGTCATGGGTTTGTTGCGGTGGTGGTTGGAACGGATGGTTTTGAACGCTGCGGGCAAGCCCAACCCGGGGCCCAACCCAGGGTCAGATCTGGAGGGGGGCGGGGACGAAAGCGCGTTTATGAACGCACTCGCGGCCCAGGCAAGCCTTGAAAGCTGGTTCCGGGTGTGGGACAAGATCAATCACTTGGTGGCGCGTGCGGGGGCGGTCCATCTGGACAAAAAACAGGTTATCCTGGATGCTTTTTTAAGCCTCGAAAGCACCGTGCGCAGCCGTCGCTAAGGCCCCATAACGGGGCTATGGAATAAATATTTGAACGAAAAGAGTTTCCAGAATGGCCGGTGCTAAACGCTATTACGTCACGACACCGATTTATTATGTCAACGATGTGCCGCACATCGGTCATGCCTACACCACGTTGGCGTGCGATGTTTTGGCCCGTTTCAAGCGTTTGGACGGCTATGACGTCAAGTTTCTCACCGGCACCGACGAACACGGACAAAAAGTTGAAAAATCGGCCCAAGCCAAGGGCATTGATCCGCAGGCATTTACCGACCAGGTATCACAGCGGTTTCGCGACCTGTTGGGAACGATGGACTTCAGCAACGACGATTTTATCCGCACCACCGAAGCCCGCCACCGCGCGTCGGTTCAGGAATTGTGGAAACGGCTGAAAGATCGCGGTGAAATTTATTTGGACCGATACGCCGGTTGGTATTCGGTCCGCGATGAAGCCTTTTATAGCGAAGGCGAACTGACCAAAAATGCCGACGGTCATTTTATCGCCCCCTCAGGGGCCAGCGTTGAATGGGTTGAGGAAGAAAGTTATTTCTTTAAACTTTCCGCGTGGGGTGAGCGCCTTTTAAAATTTTACGACGAAAACCCTGATTTTATTTTACCCAAAACCCGGCGCAACGAAGTGATCAGCTTTGTCGAAGGCGGCTTGCTGGATTTATCGGTGTCGCGCACCACCTTCAAATGGGGAATTCCCGTGCCCGGCGACGACCAACACATTATGTATGTGTGGTTGGACGCGCTCACCAATTACATCACGGCGGTTGGCTTTCCCGACGAACAGCACGGGGAATTTCAAACCTATTGGCCCGCCGACTTGCATATGGTCGGTAAGGACATCTTGCGCTTTCACGCGGTTTATTGGCCGGCTTTTTTGATGGCTGCGGGGATTGAACCTCCGAAACGTATTTTTGCCCACGGTTGGTGGACCAACGAAGGGCAGAAAATCTCCAAATCGGTGGGCAATGTCATCGACCCGGTCGATCTGGTGGACACTTACGGCCTGGATGCGGTGCGTTATTTTTTGATGCGCGAAGTGCCGTTTGGCAATGACGGTGATTTTTCCCATGCGTCCATGGTGGCGCGGATGAACGGGGAATTGGCCAACGATCTGGGCAATTTGGCGCAACGCGTGCTGTCGATGGTCAACAAAAATTGTGACGGCGCGGTGCCCCGGCCCGGTGACTTCAGCGACGCAGATCAGGATATGCTGAATGCGGCGCGCAACCTGGTTGACGCGGTGCGCGATCATATGAACGTTCAGGCCTTTAACCTGGCCCTGGAAGATATTTGGCTGGTGGTGCGGGCGGGCAACGGTTATGTGGACCGTCAGGCCCCCTGGAAACTGAAAAAAGAAGACCCCGCACGGATGCAAACGGTGTTGTATGTGTTGGCCGAAAGCATTCGTCACCTTGCCCTGGTGCTGCAACCGTTTATGCCCCAGGCCATGAGCCAAATGTTAGACCTGTTGCGGGTTTCCCCCGATCATCGTAGCTTTGAGTTCATCGGGGAAGGTCACGCGCTGGTTCCGGGCTGTGAATTGCCCAAACCGCAAGGAGTCTTTCCGCGGTTTGTTGAACCAGAAACAAGTGACGATTAAGCATGCTCGTCGACAGTCATTGTCACCTCGATTACCCGGAATTTTCCGACCTTGACGCTGTGGTTGATCGGGCACAACAGGCCGGGGTGGGGGCGATGTTGACCATTGCCACCGACCTTTCCCGGTTTCCAGACGTTTTGGCGGTGGCGCAACAGCACGATAATATTTACTGCACCGTGGGCGTCCACCCCCATGAAGTCGCCAAGGCCGATCTGGCGGATGTGGACCGTCTGGTGGAATTGGCCGCCCACCCCAAAGTGGTTGGGTTTGGCGAAACCGGGTTGGATTATTTTTACGAACACAGTCCCCGGGGGGCTCAGCAAGACAGCTTTCGCCGTCACATTGAAGCCGCCCGGCGGTTGCAACTGCCATTGATTGTGCACACCCGCGACGCTGAAGATGACACCTTGGACATTCTCCGTACAGAAATGAACAAGGGCGCATTTCCCGGCCTCATCCACTGTTTCAGCGCCTCGCAATCCTTTGCCCGCGACGTGGTGGATTTGGGGTTGTTTATCTCTGTTTCCGGCATTGTGACGTTTAATAAAGCCGATGGCGTGCGGGGCGCGGTGAAGGGGGTGCCTTTGGACCGTTTGCTGGTGGAAACCGATGCGCCGTATTTGGCTCCGGTGCCGTTTCGCGGCCAACCCAACGAACCGGCCTATACCCGCTTTACGGCGGCAAAGCTGGCCGAAGTGATCAACGTCAGCTTTTCCGACCTGGAACAGGCCACCACGGATAATTTTTACCGCCTGTTCAAAAAAGCCCGGCGGCCCGAATGCGCTCATCCCAAGCCAAACCCCAAGCCAGACCCAAAGGAGGATTAAGTGCGCGTCACCGTTCTCGGTTGTGGTTCCAGCACCGGAACGCCTTCGATTGAGGCGGGGTGGGGCAAATGCGACCCCAACAACGCCAAAAACCGCCGCACGCGACCGTCGATTTTGGTTGAAGAGGGGGCCACGGCCATTTTGGTCGACACCTCACCCGATCTGCGCCAGCAATTGTTGCGCCAAGATATCAAACATCTCGACGGGGTTGTTTATACCCACGCCCATGCCGACCACCTCCACGGCATCGACGATCTGCGCGGCATCAATCGTCTGATGAACGCGCCGATCGACGCCTTTGCCGATGGGGCGACGCTGGCCTCGATCCGGGAGCGTTTTGGTTATGTACTGGAGCCCTTGGCCGATGAGGCCACGATGTATTACAAAACCACCCTCAGGCCCCATGAATTTTCCCACGGCGACACTTTTCAAATTCGCGATGTGCCGATCACCGCGATTGAACAAGATCACGCGTACACCAAGACCTTTGGGCTGCGCTTTAAAAATTTCGCCTATTCGACCGATTTGATTGCCATGCACGAAGATGGCTTTGATCTGCTGCGGGGGATTAAGGTGTGGATGTTGGGAACCTTTACAGACCGGGCGCATCCCACCCACCTGGACATCGACCGGGCCCTGGAATGGTGTGAACGGGTGCAACCCGAACGGGCTTATTTCACCCATCTGGGCTTTGGCCTGGATTTTGAAACGGTGCAAAAACGCCTCCCCAAAAACGTCTTCGTCGCCTATGACGGGCTGAGCATCGAATTGTAAGGTTAAATTTCTTATATATCGCAATGCATTGATAACAAAAAACCAATCCAATTTTCCATAATATAAATTATGCGATAATTAGATGCGGGTCCGCCGGGAAGTCTCCCTTCCGAACAACGGCTTGGATCGTCGGCAATGAATGCATTTGAAGCCAAAAACCAAACACCGCTAAATTCATGTGTTTCCACACATGGAGGTGTTTCAGTGTTGCTCGACAAACCGATATTAAACGATCTATCCGACAATTCTTTGCGAACCCTGATCCAGCGCTACGCCAAAACCGCAGATTTGATCTGCGAAGTGCTGACCGAAGGAACCATTCCAATATAGTCAGGCCGCACAGTTCATTGGGACAACTTCATTGCGATGAGGTCTCCCGCCCTTTGCGTCTCTCGTCTCGGGCTTGAAAACCAACCGCAAAGTCCACCGTAGCCTCTTTGTCCCATTGCCCTTTTATGGTGTTAACAGCTATAGACTGTTATTGTTCGGCATCCATCAGATCGAAAGTGCTTTTTTATGACCGCGTGTCCGTGCAATTCACATCTTGATTTCGATGACTGTTGTGGTCCCATTTTGGCGGGAGTGCGCACCGCAGACACCGCCGAAGCCTTGATGCGGTCGCGCTATAGCGCGCACGTCAAAGGCAATTTTGAGCATGTTGCCAACACCCATGGTGCCGAAATCCAGGCGACCTACAACATCGCCGACGCCAAGGCACATTCGAAAAACACCACCTGGCTGGGCCTGGAGATAACCGAAACCGTTGCCGGTGGGCCCGATGATGACACCGGCAGCGTGACGTTCATGGCGCATTTCGAAGAAAACAACGTCCGGCATGTTTTCCGGGAACGGTCTGAGTTTCGCCGTGAAAACGGCCAATGGGTGTATGTCGATGGCAAGATCAACCCGCAGATCGAACAGCGCACCGTGGATAAAATTGGCCGCAACGATCCGTGTCGCTGCGGTTCGGGCAAAAAATACAAAAAATGCTGTGGAGCCAATTGAGTCTTATGACTTCGTCACCCCCCCCTTCCCAGCCCCCGCTCCCGCTTGATGTTCCCGCGCTTGACGTACCCACGCTTGACGTAAAGGGGATGTTGCAATTGATGGCGCGTTTGCGCGCACCCGTTGGCGGCTGTCCCTGGGACCTGGAACAAAGCTTTGCCTCCATCGCCCCGCACACCATAGAAGAAGCCTTTGAAGTGGTGGACGCCATTGATCAGGGCGACATGGCGCACCTGAAAGACGAGCTGGGCGATTTGTTGTTTCAGGTGGTGTTTTACGCCCAAATGGCCGACGAACAAAATCACTTTGATTTTCACGACGTTGTCGCTGCGATCACCGCAAAAATGATCCGTCGTCACCCCCATGTGTTCGGCCCCAAAACCGGCCCCAAAACCGGCATCGACAGCGCCGCCGATCAAACCGCCCATTGGGAAACCATCAAAGCCAGCGAACGGGCCGCCAAAGCGAGCGCCGCCCCCGAGACACCCCCTGGCGGGGCGCTGGCCGATGTCAGCCGTGGCCTGCCGGCCCTAATGCGCGCCAATAAATTGCAAAAACGCGCCGCCCGGGTCGGTTTTGACTGGCCGGATGCCCAACCCGTGTTTGATAAATTTCGCGAAGAATGCGCGGAATTGGAGGTCGAAATCGAACGCGCCCCGGTCACCGATCAAGCGACCCCGGAAATTGACCATGAAGTGGGCGACCTGCTGTTCACCGGGGTTAATTTGGCGCGCAAATTGGGGGTTGACCCCGAAGCCGCCCTGCGCCGGGCCAACGGCCGCTTCGAAGCCCGTTTTGGCCACATCGAAGGCACCTTGGAGGGGGTCGGAAAACGGGTTGAAGACACCGACCTTGATGAACTGGAACGTTTGTGGAAACGGGCCAAGCAGGCCACAAAATAACCCTTGCGGTGGGCGATTTTCTCGCCATCATGGGACCTTATGAACATTTTTAAATTCAAAGTTTTATCGCGCCGGGGGCTGACCAGAATATTCTCTTTGGCGGGCTTGGCCGTTGTGTTGTCGTCGTGCTACCTGCCGGTGCGCTTCGATGCGGAAATCGAATTGGATCGATCGGGATATTACTCCCTTAAATTTGACGGCTACATGGCCGAGGTGGGCCTTTATCAAGGCCTGAAAGACGGTAAAATTTCACCCGCCGAAGAAAAAAAGAAAATGGCGGTGATCGAACGCGATTTCACCCGCGATGCCAGCACCCAAGAATACAAATACTTTCGCCAGGGCCACTTTAAGCTGAAGTGGGAGCGGTCCGGCGACCTGATCAAGGCCCGAAACGTCACCTTTTTGCGCCAAAGCGAGCTGATTTTGCAGCTCACATACGATGAAAAAAGGGGCTACATCACGCTGGGTGGAAAATCGCTGACCAAAACGAACCGCCAGCGCTTGCGCGATATTGGTTTGGAAATGCAGGGCCAAATTCGCATCAAAACCGACCTGCAAATCAAAACCCATAACGCCACACGGGTGAAAAAAGACCCCCAGGACAAACGCTTTACATGGCTGGCATGGGACGTCAATTCCATCATGAGCCCGCGCCCAAACGCGGTGTTCATCATCGAATAATTTATCTCCGCCGCTCCCCTCACCCGTCCTGGCGCAAGCGGCGGATCAGGCTGGAGGTGTCCCAACGGCTTCCGCCCATGGCTTGGACGTCTTTGTAAAATTGATCCACCAACGCGGTTACCGGCATTGCCGAGCCGTTGTTGTCGGCTTCGTCCAAAACAATGCGCAGATCCTTGCGCATCCAGTCCACGGCAAACCCAAATTCGAATTGACCGTCGACCATGGTGGTGCCGCGATTTTCCATTTGCCAGGATTGCGCGGCCCCTTTTGAAATCACCTCCAGCACCTGTTTGGTGTCCAGGCCGGCCCGCGCGGAGAAGTTCAGGGCTTCCGACAAGCCTTGCAAAGCGCCGGCGATGCACACCTGATTGACCATTTTGGTCAGTTGGCCGCTGCCGCTTGGCCCCAGCAAGGTCACCGCCCGGGCAAAGGTTTCGATCACCGGCAAGGCCCGGGCAAAGGCCCCCGGATCACCGCCGCACATCACCGTCAAGGCCCCGGCCTGAGCCCCCGCTTCACCACCCGAGACCGGTGCGTCGATAAAGTGAACGCCGCTTTTTTGCCCAAGATCACTCAGTTCCCGTGCAATATCCGCCGATGCGGTGGTGTTGTCGACAAAAATTGCCCCCGACTTCATGGTGCTGAACGCCCCGTCCGGCCCCATGACGACGGCGCGCAGGTCGTCGTCGTTGCCGACACAGGAAAACACCACGTCGGCGTCTTGGGCCGCCGCCGCCGGGGTATCGGCCCGGGTCCCGGAAAATTCCTCCACCCATGCATCCGCCTTGGCCGTGGTGCGATTGTAAACGCAGGTTTCAAATCCGGCTTTTTGTACATAGCCAGCCATGTGATAGCCCATGACGCCAAGGCCGATAAATGCGGTTTTCATGGTAACGGGTCCTTAAATCGAGTTTGTATTACAAGGTGAAGTGGGTGTCAGCCCGAAAACAAAATTTTATCCAAAGTCTCAAACGTCTGTTCATTGGGGGCCAGCAACAACTGGCGTCCGGTGCTTTTGTCGGTCGGGTCGTAAGGGCTTTTGTCGTCGCGCATGCGCGCATAGCCGCCGGCCTCCGCCACCATCAAGGTTCCCGCGCAATGATCCCACGGCATGAGGTTCCCGCCGTACAGGACAAAGTGAATTTTCCCAACCATCATATCTATATATTCACGTCCACAACAATGATAACGCACCAAATGTTGCGGTCGATGAAAATCTTTTGTTGGAGGGGTCATCTGCAACCGTTTGCGTTGCCCATCGCCCACGGAGCCGGTCATCTGGTTGATCTGTGGCGGTGCGTCGATAACCCGGCGTTGCCCATTGATCCGAACCCCGCCGCCGCGCAGAACCGTTGCACAAACCCCGGAAACAGGATCTAAAATCCATCCCATTTGCGTTTCCCCCCCCACCACCAAGGCGCAAATCACCGCAAAACAGGGCTTGCCTTGGGAAAAGTTATGGGTGCCGTCCAGCGGATCAACGACCCAAACCGGTTGTGGTTTGGTCAGACGGTCAAGAATTTCACGATTGCGAAAGCAGTCTTCTTCGCCGACCACGGTGCTGTCGTCCAGCAATGCGCTTAACCCCTGGGCGAGGCGGTGTTCCGATTCCAGATCAGCGGTCGTGACGAGATCGCGGGCATGGGATTTGGAATTGATTTCATGGCGCTTCAAAAGGCCGAAACGCGACATGATTTCATCTTGCGCAACGGTGCGCATCAAGTCTTCAACGGGGGCAAGCAAAGCGTCCATAGCTTATAGTTCGTCATTCAGCGCAACGGCACAAGTCAGAATTGACGGACCTGGAATTTAAGGTAAAAAAACATCCCGGTCACGCCTGAAACCGGCTTTGAGGGCATCGAGATATAAAAACGTCGCCGCGTCGCCATCGGCCTTTTGCTTCATCGCCCGCACGATGTAGGTGCAAAAAGCAACCGCTTCGGCTTTGCCATGAAGGTTAAAATCCTCAGAGACCTCTTTAAGGCCATCGTGGGTGACCTTGCGTGCCATCACATTGAGTTGGGATTTAACGGCGCGGTGTTTATCCCGCCATTTCCGTTGAGCTTCTGCTGTGGCCATTGCGTTTCCCCTTTTCGGCCCCTTCTGGGGCCGCCTTATGAGCCTTGCCTGCTTTTTATGGTGATAACACCCGGCCACAATACTACTAGTAGAGATAAAAAAGTCAATCCCCAAGTGACGGTTTTTGCGGCTCTTTACGGTTTTCAGAAACACAACACGGAAACATTAAAGATGTTCAAAACGGCGCGCATCGGCCGGTTCCAGACGCACGGTGAGGCGGATTTCATGGTCGTCGTCTGTGCGCGCGGTGACCTCGCCGTGGGCATACAGCCACGATAACCGTTTTCCGTCGGAAGGTTTGAGCACCACGGTAAGGGTTTCCTGCGCATGGGACAAGTGTTGTTCAATGTGGCTGAGAAACGCCTCGATTCCCGCCCCGCTCACCGCGGACACCAGCACCACGGGGTGGTCGGCGCGGTGCGCCAGGTTGGCTTGAATTTCCCGTTCATCGGCGCTCAACAAATCACATTTGTTGCGCACTTCAATGTAGGAGTCGGTCAGGTGGACATCCCCCAACCCCAGACTTTTCATCACCACTTCAACATCGGCCTTTTGCGCTTGCGCGTCGGGGTGCGACATGTCGCGCACGTGAACCAGAACCTGGGCTTCCAGGACTTCTTCCAAGGTGGCGTGAAAGGCTTCGACCAGTTCATGGGGCAGATCGGAAATGAACCCAACCGTGTCGGACAGGATGATGTTTTTCCCCGATGGCAGTTCAAGGGTTCGCATGGTCGGGTCCAGGGTGGCGAACAACTGGTCCTTAACCATCACGTTCGAGCGGGTCAAACGATTGAACAGCGTCGATTTTCCGGCATTGGTATAGCCCACCAGTGCGACGATCGGATAGGGCACCTTGCGCCGTGCCTTGCGGTGCAGCAAGCGGGTGCGCTTGACGTCTTTCAATTGTCGTTTCAATTTGGCGATGCGCTGGTCAATCTGGCGTCGGTCAACCTCAATCTGGGTTTCCCCCGGCCCGCCCATGAACCCGGCACCGCCGCGCTGGCGTTCCAGGTGGGTCCACGACCGCACCAGGCGCGAACGCTGATAGGTCATATGCGCCAAATCGACCTGTAAACGGCCTTCCTTGGTGCGCGCCCGTTCGCCGAAAATTTCCAAAATGATTCCGGTGCGGTCCAACACCTTACAATCCCAGGCGCGCTCTAAATTGCGCTGCTGTACCGGGCTGAGTTGGGTATCGACAATCACCACCCCGACGTCCTGGCTCTTGATGATGGTGTCGAGGCGTTCCAGGGTGCCTTTACCAAAATACGATCCCGGTTTGAGGGCGCTTAAGGTGACAATTTCGTGGGCGACGATGTCCAGATCAATGGCCGCAGCCAGACCGATGATTTCATCCAGGCGCGCTTGCGGGCCGCGCACGGGACCGCCGTCGTCCGCACGGGCGCTGGACTTTAAGTGCGGATGAAGGACAAAACAGCGCTCCCCGTGCGCGAAACCTTCCCCGTCTCCAGGAGCTCCCCCCCCCGAAAACGGCGTCTTTGCATCTTGATCCGAACCGTTCACGATGAGATAAAACCTGTCCCGCTACGGCGCGCCATCAAGGGCGGCTTCGGGTTCGAACAACTGAATGGGCTGTGACGGCATGATGGTGGAAATTGCATGTTTGTAAACAAGTTGCGTATGCCCATCACGGCGCAGCAGCACCGAGAAATTATCAAACCACGTTACAATGCCTTGCAGTTTAACGCCGTTCACCAAAAATACGGTGACCGGGGTCTTGTGTTTGCGGATGTGGTTGAGAAAGACGTCTTGGACGTTTTGTGATTTTTCCGAAGCCATGGTTGCTTCCTTAAATGAACAATATTTCCGGCCCGGCCCCTTGGCATGCAGGACCGACCCCTTTTTTTTCCCATGCAGGTCAGATGTGTGCAAAGGGCACGAGAGGTTTAAGACCCCCTTGATTGCCCATGTGATTGCCCACGTGAAAAGGACCCCCCAGATGGAACGAGGATCTTACAAGGTCTTGATGAAATTGGAAAGCCCTAGCGGTACGCTCAAATGAAGGGCCGGGTCCGCGCCGTCGAATTCACCGGCCCCGGGGGGGGCCGGGCGCAATAAAATCGGTGTGCAGCCCGCGTTTAACGCACATTCCATATCAATGCGGGTGTCACCGGCAAACCACACGTCTGGGCCGGGCGCGATGGATGAGGATTCCAGCGCCATGGTCACCGGGTCGGTCGCGGGTTTGTCGCGGGCCGCGTCGGTGGCTCCCACGATTTTTGCAAAAAAACGATCCCAGCCCAGTTGCCGCGCTTCGGCGCGCAACAACGGGCCGTTCTTGTTGCTGACCACGGCCAGATATATATTTTCCGCGTGGAGTGTTTCCAGCATCTGCCCGGCCCCGGACAACGGCGTCAAACGGTCCAGGTGAATAGCCTCAAAATGGCGATAAAAGGCTTTGCCAGCGGCCTGCCAATCGTCACCGAACAACGTCGGAAAGCTGTCGCGCAGGGATTTTGCCACCCGCGCCTGGGTTTCTTCCAGGCTCCACCTGGCCACGCCAAACTGATCAAAGGTCGCGTTGAGCGCGTCGCGAATGATCAGCCAACTGTCGACCAGGGTGTTGTCCCAGTCAAAAATAATCGCTTTGGGGCGGATTTTGAGGCTCATACAGAGGGGGACTTTTTCATGTAAGCGGCATACAAATCAATCAGTTTGCGGCAAAAAGCGCCCGCCGTTCCATCGCCAATCTGGCTTGCGTCGATGTGCGTCACGGGGCGCACCATCAGCGTTGAGGAGGTGGTAAAGGCTTCGCGCGCGGCCCGTGCCTCGGCCAGGCTAAACGGCCGTTCGACACAGTTTAGACCGTGTTCGTCGGCCAATTTTAAAATCGTTTGCCGGGTGATTCCGCCCAAAATGGTGCGGTCGGTCTGGTGGGTGACGAGGGTCTTGTCCCGGGTTACGATCCACGCGTTGGACGATGCCCCTTCGGTGATCATGTGATCTTCGTCCAACAACCAGGCCTCCCCCGCGCCGTGCGCGTAAGCGGCGGTTTTACTCAACACCCCGGCCAGCAATTGAACCGTTTTGATGTCGCAGCGCTTCCACCGGAGATCGGGAGCGGTGATCACCCGCACCCCGATCAACGCGGCCACCGGGTCAAACGGTTTTTGCCGTGAAACGGTCATCACCACGGTTGGCGTCAGACCGTCCGGGGCCGGAAAATCGCGTCGCGCCACGCCGCGACTGACCTGTAGATACAGCCCGCCGTTGCGCACCCGGTTGACCCGCAAAAGGTGGCGCATGACCATTTTCAGCGCCGCCGGGGCCATCGGTTGAGGCACCCCAATCTCGCGCAATGATCGCGCCAGACGATCCAAATGCGGGGCTTCGTCGATCAGCCGCCCGCCCTGCACGGCAAACACTTCATACACGGCGTCGGCAAATTGAAAACCGCGGTCTTCGATGTGCACCCCGGCGTCGGCGTGGGTCAGGTAGCGACCGTTCACATAAGATATCGACATGCTAAAAGTACTCAAGCTGCACGGAGAACATTTTTTCCACCTGGGCGATGATGTCGCTGGCGGCAAACACCACCACCCGGTCTTTGGCCTGGATGATGGTGTTGCCACGCGGGCTGATGACCTCGTCGCCCCGGACCACCGCGCCGATCACCAGTCCGGACGGCAAACCGGCTTCTTTCAAAGGTTTCCCAACCATTGGCGAGGTTTCCAGGGCCTCCGCCTCGATCAATTCACCAAAACCTTCGCCCAAAGTGTGCACCGAATGAATGCGCCCACGGCGGACGTGTTGAATGATGGTTGAAACGGTGATGTTGCGCGGGTCCACCACCACGTCGATGCCCAATGACCCGATCAGGCTTTCGTATTCGCCCTTATTGATCAAGGTGATGGCGCGCCGGGCTCCTTCGCGTTTGGCCAACAGGGACGACAAGATGTTGTTTTCATCGTCATTGGTGACCGCGATGATGGTTTCGGCCATCGCCACGTTGGCTTCTTCCATGATCTGGGTGTCGAGGACATCGCCCTGAATGACCATGCTTTTTTTCAAGCGACTGGCGCACAGGCTGGCGCGTTCCGGGTCCCATTCGATCAATTTGACGTTCAGCTTGGTTTCGCTGGCTTCCAGTTCTTCGGCGAGGAACAATCCGATATTGCCACCGCCAAAGATCACCAGGCGCCGAGCTTCTTGTTCATCGTGACCAAACGCCGCCATGGCGCGGTCTTGTTTGTCCGCATCGACGACGAAATAAACACTGTCCCCGGGCAGCATTTGGGCGTCGGCATTGGGCAGTGAAAACACGCCGTTGCTGACAATGCCGATCACGGTGATCGCCAAATCAGGAAACAGTTGATTGATTTGGCGCAGCGGTGTGTTGACCAACGGACAGGCCTCACCACAGCGCACCCCTAACAGTTTGACCTTGCCGCCGACCAGCGGGATCATTTCAAATGCTCCGGGGACGCTCAAGCGCCGATGAATGGCGCGCGCGACCTCAATTTCCGGTGAAATGATCACATCAATGGGCATGTGTTCGCGCGAAAACAGATTGGCCCACATCGGTTGCAAATAGGCCTGGGCGCGAATACGGGCGATTTTGGTCGGCACGCCAAACAACGAATGAGCCACCTGGCAGGCAACCATATTGGCTTCATCCGCCGCCGTCACGGCGATGATCATGTCTGCATCTGAGGTGCCAGCGCGTTCCAGAACATCCGGTCGCGAGGCATGGCCAATCACACCTTGCACGTCGAGGGTGTCAGAAACCCTCCGAACCAATTCTGGAGATTGGTCAATGACGGTTACATCATTATTTTCACGCGATAAATGCTGAGAAATATAAAACCCAACCTGCCCCGCGCCGCACACGATCACTTTCATGGAAAGTGTCCTTCATTTCCAAATAACGATTGATACGGCGGTTCACCTCACCGTTTCATAAAATATCCGTCAGGCCTTTTTGGGCGGATCTTCACCACCGACACTCAGGGATTTTAGTTTGCGGTGCAAAGCCGAACGCTCCATCCCGACAAATTCCGCGGTGCGTGAAATATTGCCGCCAAAGCGCGCAATCTGCGCCATTAAATAGTCTCGTTCGAACGCCTCTCGGGCCTGTTTAAGCGCCATGCCCATGACCTCACGGGTGCCATTGACACGGGCGGTCGAAACCACCTCGTGCATCAGTTCGGACGGCAGACATTTCGCCCCTATCGGATCATCCGGACCGCCCGGTGCCATAATCAACAGCCGTTCGATGATGTTTTTCAGTTCCCGCACATTGCCCGGCCAGCTATAGGCCTGCAACGCGGCGATGGTGTCTTCGGACAATCGCCGCCCAGGCTGGCCGGAACGGCGCACGGCCTGGCCGATAAAGTGCGCCGCAAGAACGGGGATGTCTTCACAGCGGGCCTTGAGCGGCGGCAGTTCGATCGGCACCACCGACAGGCGGTAAAACAGATCTTCGCGGAACTGTTCGCAATTGATTTCAACCTGAATGTCCCGGCTGGCACTGGCCACAACACGCACATCCACCTCGACCCTGGTTGAACCGCCGACCCGCTGAAAAATTTGTTCTTGCAGCACCCGGACGATTTTCCCCTGGGTTTCCAAAGGCATGTCGGTGACTTCGTCCAAAAACAAGGTGCCGGTGTGGGCCGCCTCGAAATAGCCGATTTTGCGCCCGCCCTCGCTGTCTTCGAGCGGGGTTTCGGTGCCAAACAGTTCGATTTCCAGGCGGTCCGGTTCCATGGTCGCGCAATTGACCACCACAAACGGTCCCGATGACCGGTTGGAACGGTCGTGGAGCATCCGTGCGACGACTTCTTTGCCGCTGCCGCTGGGGCCGGTGATCAAGACCCTGGAATTGGCCGGGGCAACCCGTTCAATGGCCTGGCGAACGTGGGAAATGGCCGACGATGTCCCGACCAGATGATCATTGGAATCGGTTCGCAAACGCAATTCTTCATTTTCACGTTTCAGGCGGGCGGCTTCGATCGCGCGTTCCACCACCATCACCAGGCGGTCTGTTTTAAACGGTTTCTCTATGAAATCGTAAGCCCCGTATTTTAAGGCCTTGACCGCCGTTTCGACGGTGCCGTGGCCGCTCATCATCACCACCGGCAAACCGGGATGGCGTTTTTTCACCGCGCTGAGAATTTGCAAGCCGTCCATTTTGCTGCCCTGCAACCAGATGTCGAGCAACAGCAAATTGGGCCGGCGCATTTCGATCAAATCCAGCGCCTGGGTGTCGTTGGCCGCCTCGCGGGGCTGGAAACCTTCATCTTCCAGGATGCCCGCGACCAGTGTGCGGATGTCCGCTTCATCATCAACAATGAGGATGTCGTGCCCCATGAACTTTTTACTCGCTCGTTTGGGCGACCGCATCGCCGAAGGTTTGTATTTGAACGCGCGCTTTGTTTTTTGTGTCGTCTTGTGGCGGGAACATCAAGGTTACACGTGCGCCGCCCAGACGTCTATTTTCAAGCATCAGATCGCCGCCATGATCTTCCATGATTTTTTTAACAATTGCCAACCCCAATCCGGTGCCTTTTTCACGCGTGGTGACATAAGGCTCGGTCAATTGGCTGAGATCCGTTTGTGGCAGCCCGGTGCCATTGTCTTCCACCACAATCGAAGTGCGCTGACCCTGGCCGGTGAGATGGCGGGTCAAGGTGAACAGAATTTCTCCCGGTTCCGCGTCCTCGCCCGCCAGGGCAACCCGTTCGGCGACCGCCTCGGCGGCATTTTTCAAAATATTGGTCAACACCCGGGTGATTTGTTGAGCGTCACATGAAATCTGCACATCGTCTTGCGGCAGATGATCGTTCAGGACAATATCGGTGGAGCGATTTTTTTCCAAAAACAGCGTCTGGCGGCAAATTTCCGATAAATTTTCGGCTTTTAGCACCGCCTGCGGCATGCGCGAAAATGACGAAAATTCATCGACCATGCGGCCCAAATCTTCAACTTGACGAATGATTGTATCGGTACAGGTGATGAATGTTTCGGGATCGTCATGAATTTGTTTCAGGTATTTGCGCCTGAGCCGTTCCGCCGCCAATTGAATCGGCGTCAACGGGTTTTTAATTTCATGCGCGATGCGCCGCGCCACCCCCGACCACGCGGCCTTGCGCTGGGCCGATTGCAATTCGGTGATGTCGTCAAAAGTCAGCACGTAGCCAAACACATCCCCTTCCAACTGTTCCGCAGCAACCGACACGTTCAAGGTCCGGGTGTGACCATCGCGGGTGACCACCACCTCGGCCTTGGCGGCGCGTTCGGGGCGGGTCATGGCTTCGTCCATGACCTCGGCCATTTCCGGGGCAAATTGCGTCAAACGCTGTCCACAAACGTCTTGCAGATCAACGCCCAGCAACAAACTGGCGGTGCGGTTGGGCAAATTGATGCAGCCATCGCCATCCAGCCCCACCACCCCGGCGGAGACCCCCGCCAAAACGGTTTCGGTGAACCGTCGGCGCTCGTCCAGTTTGCGGTTCATCCGCAACAAACCATCTTGTTGTTGTTCAAGTTGCCCGGTCATCTCATTGAAAGCTTTAGATAAAGAGCCAACCTCGCCGATGGTGTCATCGACCAGAACCCGTTGGCTAAGATCCCCGGACGAAACCCGTTCCGCAGCCTCGATCAAGCGCGATATCGGCCGCGCCATCTGGTTAGCCAAAGTCATCCCGATCCATACCGCCGCCAACAGCAACAACAACGACACCATGGCGAAAATGGCGACAAACGTGACCTGGATTTTGCCGCTGCTTTCTTCAAGCCTGAGATAAGCATCCGAAGCCTGTTGCACCCGCGCCATGTTGTTGAGAACCTGCGCATCGACAAACCGCCCGACCAACAAATAGGCACTGATGTAGCGGTCCAGTCGCACCAGCGCGCGCACCTGATCGGCGTTGGGTGAGGTGAGAATCACCAATTCGCCCAGATCGGCCCGTTCTATTGCGCCCGGCGGCATCCCTTCAACGCCCAGTGACAACAAGGAATATTCGGATCGGGCGATGATTTTGCCACGTCCATCAAGCACCGTGGCTTCGCTGAGGTTGCGTTCAATGGATTGTTTCGACAGCGCGCGCGCCAACAGGACCTGATTGGTCGACAGCCGCGCTTGATCGCGGTTGAGCACACTGACCATGCTCAACACATCGGTCCGAATGTTTTGGATGTGTTCGTTAAAATAAGCACTGGCTACCGCTTGCGAAGCATCGACCGCGGTGCGAACCCGTTCGCTGAACCAGGAATTAAAACCAAAGTTCAAAAACAAAGCGGCAAAAACCGTCACCAGGATCGCCGGGGTGACCGCCAACAGGGAAAACATCACCACCAGGCGCACATGCAGCGCCGAGCCCGCCATCCCCCGGCGACGCTGCACCCACATCCCCACGGTGCGCTGAACAATCACCAGCGCCAACAACAGCAAAATCACCAAATCGGCAACCAGCAAAGTTTGCAATTTTCCCGGATCGGGGGTGCCGGTTCCGGTCGAAGTCCCGGTGAGCAAGCCAAAGGTTGCAATCCCGGCCGCAATGGCCGCCGTGGCCAACACAAACGCCATCCGGCGACTGACCAAAAGTTGCGCCATCCTTACGCGCCATCTGCGTTGCCAAAGGGTCCAGCGACCGATCGTATCCTGGTTCATAAAAGCCCTCATTCCGTCAGCCGAAGACAACGCCCAACGGCGTGCCCCTATTTGGCCGTCCCTCTGACCACAGGAATATCAAGTTCGCGGATTTTTTTGCGCAAGGTGTTGCGGTTCAGCCCCAAAACCTCGGCGGCGCGGACCTGATTGCCACGCGTGGCGTCCAGGGTGATTTGCAACAGCGGGCGTTCGATTTCATGCAAAATACGTTCATAAAGCCCGGGTGACGGCAGACTTTCCCCATGGGCTGAGAAATAAGATTTGATGTGCCGTTCAACCGATTGCGCCAATCCCCCGCCATCCCCTTCGGGGACGCTGGCGGGGGCTTCGGACAATTCCATTTCAATGGTTTCCAGGCCGACTTCTTCTTCGGCACACAACGCCGTCAGGCGTTTGACCATGTTTTCCAATTCCCGCACGTTGCCCGGCCAGCTGTGGTGTTGCAACCGTTCCATGGCGGGGGCCGTGATGGCTTTCCACGGCAAACCTTCACTCACCGCCTGATCGAGGAAATGGCGGATCAGTTCGGGGACATCTTCTTTGCGTTCGCGCAGCGGCGGCAAGCGCACCGGCGCGACATTCAGGCGAAAAAACAAATCTTCGCGAAACACCCCTTGGCGGATCAACAGTTTAAGGTCGCGGTGGGTGGCGGCGATAATGCGCACATTGGTCTTGATTGGCGTGCGCCCACCAACGCTGGTGAATTCGCCTTCCTGCAACACCCGCAACAACCGGGTTTGCGCCTCCAACGGCATGTCGCCGATTTCGTCCAAAAACAAAGTCCCGCCCTGGGCTTGCTCGAAACGGCCAACGCTGCGCGCGGTGGCCCCGGTGAAGGCCCCCTTTTCATGGCCGAACAATTCCGATTCGATTAAATCACGCGGGATCGCCGCCATGTTCACAGCGACAAACGGTTTGTTGCGCCGGGAGCCGTAATCGTGCAGGGCCCGGGCGACCAATTCCTTGCCGGTGCCGGACTCGCCGCTGATGATCACCGAAAGGTCGGTTTGCACCAGCCGGGCGATCGAGCGGTAAATTGCCTGCATCGCCGGGGATCGCCCGATCAAGGGCAAATGTTCGTCTTCTCCGGCCGAACGCGGGGGTTGCCTGGATGGTCCAGAAACTTCAACTCCACGTTTAACAATAGACACCAATTCTTTGATATCAAATGGTTTTGGGAGATATTCAAACGCCCCGCGCTCGGTCGCTTTCAGGGCCGTCAAGATCGTTGTCTGGGCACTCATCACGATGATCCGCAAATTGGGCCGGATTTTCAAAATACGCGGCACCAGGTCGAGGCCGTTTTCATCGGGCATCACCACATCGGTAATCACCAAATCGCCCAGGCCTTCCGATACCCAGTTCCATAAGGTGGACGCGTTGGAGGTGGTGCGGACCTCAAACCCGGCACGGGTCAGGGCTTGTTGCAGCACCGTGCGGATGGAGGCATCGTCATCGGCGATCAATATGGTTGAAGTTACGCTCATGCCCGGCTGTGTCCCCCATTGTCAACCCCGTGACCGTTCCCGGACAAAGGTGCTTTGGACATTGGCAAGAGAATGCGAAATTCGGTCCGCCCCGGCTTGCTTTTGAAATCGATCACCCCGCCATTGTCGCCGACGATTTTCGACACCAGCGCCAGCCCCAATCCGGTGCCCTTCGGTTTGGTGGTGACGAAGGGGTCGAACAAATGGCCTTGCAGGTCGTCGGAAACCCCCGGGCCGTTGTCGCGCACGGTGATCGACAGCGGCAGGTGGACCCGGCTGTGGGTGCCCGGCATGGCGAACCGCACGCCGTGTTGATAGGCGGTGATGATGTGCACCTTGCCCGCCCCCCGGGGCACCGCCTCACATGCGTTTTTAATTAAATTGAGGAACACCTGGATCAATTGATCGCGGTTGCCGGCCACCGGGGGCAAAGACGGGTCGTATTCAGCGACAAAATGAACGTGCTGGCCAAAGCCATTTTCCGCAATCCGCCGGACCCGGTCCAAAACCTGATGAATGTTCACCGGGCCAATTTTGATCGGCGCGCTTTGGGAAAACACTTCCATCCGTTCGACCAGATTTTTAATCCGGTCGACTTCATCCTGGATCAGGCGGGTGAGTTCCAGATCATCCGCACTGGCGCCGGATTCCAGCAATTGCGCCGCGCCGCGAATCCCCGACAGCGGATTTTTCACTTCATGGGCCATCATCGCCGACATTGCGGCAATGGTGCGGGTGGCGTCGCGGTGGGTCAATCGGTGATCGATTTGATCGGCAATGGAGCGTTCCTGGAATGTCAACACCACCGCACCGGGTTCTTCGACCATCGGCGCGGCCTGAACATTGACCAGGCGCTGGCCGGTTTTGGGTGTATCCAACATCAGGCCGTGTTCGGTGATGGCGCTTAAGGAGGCGCGCACCTGATGGACCAAATCATAAATGGGGCTGTCGCCGGGCAACAATTCGGTCATCGTGGCCTTGGCCAGATACAACCGACTGCGCGCGAACAGCTGTTCGGCGGCGGCATTGGCGTAGCGCACCTTATCGTCTTTTGCGACCACCAAAACGGCGGTGTCCAGGGCATTGAGGATGGCGACCGGATAATGCCCGTCAAGCGCAACGGGGCTGGTCGAGGTGTGCGCACGTTTGAGGGCCTGGGTGCTCATTCAAGCGGCCTTGCCGGGCGGATCAATGACCACCGCGCGTTCGATCAGCGGTTCGAAAAAAGCCCGGATAACGTCCGCAACCTGGCCCGGGTCGGTGCGCGCAAAAACCCTAGACCTAAACTCGGCTGACCCCGGCAGGCCTTTGGAATACCACGCGATGTGCTTGCGCATGTTGCGCATTCCCAACGCGCCACCATAATGGGACTGCATCGCCTCATAGTGACCCAGAATAATGTTCATTTGTTCTTCTAAAGATGGCTCGGGCAGCCGTTCTCCGGTTTTGATCAGGTGCTGGACCTGGGATGGAAACCATGGCCGTCCATAGGTTCCCCGGCCAATCATCAGCCCGTCCACGCCCGACCGGGTGAGCCGGTCCTGGGCTTCGTCCAAGGTGGTAATGTCGCCGTTTCCGGTCAGCGGTATTTTGACGTTGTCTTTGATCGCGCCGATAAAATCCCAATCGGCCTGACCACGATACATTTGGCACCGGGTGCGACCGTGGACCACCAGAGACTGGATGCCACTGTCTTCGGCGATGTGCGCCAGGGTCGGCGCATTGCGGCTGTCGTCATCCCAGCCGGTGCGCATTTTCAAGGTCACCGGCAGGTCCACCGCCTTCACGGCCGCGGCCAGAATGCGTCCGGCCAGGCGTTCGTCCTTCATCAAGGCGGACCCGGAATAATGGTTCACGACTTTTTTTGCCGGACAGCCCATGTTGATGTCGATAATGGCCGCGCCCCGGTCTTCGTTCAGTTTTGCCGCCTCGGCGATGTCTTCGGGGTTGGTGCCCGCCAGTTGTACCGCCATGGGAAATTCGTCGGCACACGACGTGGACATGCGTAAAGTCTTTTTATTCGCGTAAATCATAGCCTTAGAGGCAATCATTTCCGACACCACCAAGCCCACGCCAAACGATTTGACCAACCGCCGGAACGGCATGTCGGTGACCCCGGCCATCGGGGCCAGCATGACATTACTGGTTAATTTTACGGAACCGATGGTGTAGCTCATGGTGGATTGTTACTCGTACAGCCGGGCAGAGGGGAAAGATGTGCCCATTTATTGTGCAAATCATAACAAAAAGCAAGACGCACGGCATTTATATGATGTTTCAGAGGCTGCCCGTGGCCACCAAAAAAATGTCGGTGGCCACCTTGACCCCCAAATAGCCAAGGGTCAGCAGCAAATAGGCCAGCAACACCAACCGCGCCGCCCGGCGCCCGCGCAGGCCGGTTTTATGGTGGGCGTACAGCAATCCACCGATGGTCACGAAGGTGAGGATGCTCAACACCGTTTTGTGATCCAGCACCAACAATTGACCTTGGGCTTCGTACTCCGCCGCCATCCCGGTGATCAGCCCCAGACCTAAGATGGCCTCCCCCCAAGCCAACAGCCGCACGGTGAGAAACTCACAATCGGCCACCGAGGGCAATTTGTGGGTGAGCCGGGTCGGGCGCCTGGATTTAAGGGCCCGTTCCTGCAAAAAAGCCGCCAACGCCGCCACTGCGGCAATGGTCACCAAACCGTATGTCACCACCGAAATGACGATGTGCAACACCAGCCAGCCGTCCAGACCGGTGGTTTGCAAACCATAGCGGGCCGCTTGCGCCCAAACCAACCCCAGCGTCCCGATGATCATCATGTAAGGGGCCAGCAGAGGCGTCAGTCGCCAGGTTTCCTTCACCGACCAGGACAGCATCGCAAACAGCACCATCGTCACCGCGACGGTCAGCCACAGCGCCTCACTCAGACCGGCCTGCCATTGCCCGGCGGCCTGCACCAAAGCCCACAGGCCGGTGCCCAAAACCCCCAGCAAGATGGCCCCCCAATGGGCGCGATCCTGCGCCGCGGCCTTGCGGTGCATCACCAGGGCCGCGGGCAGCAGGGAAAAAATAGCGAATAAATTGTAAAGAATGATTTCGGACATGGTCGCATTGTTTGCGCCAATTTCACCTGGATGCAAGTGAAATGGTTGGGAAAATAGCGACTTGGTGATAGTTTGCCCGCAAAGCTTGAGCGGTTTGGGGTACAGCTATGACGAAAACGGTTGCGTTGGTGGTCGCCGCAGGCCGTGGGCGACGGTTTGGCGGGGACTTGCCCAAACAGTACGCCCCCCTGGCCGGGTCTGTTGTGTTGCGTCACACGGTGACACGGTTTTTGCATCACCCCGGGATCGACGCGGTGCGCTGCGTTGTTCATCCCGATGATCTTGCGCTTTATGACCGGGCGGTGGCCGGGTTGCGCGTGCTGGACCCGGTCGAAGGCGGAACGACCCGCCAACAGTCCGTTCGCCGGGGCCTGCAAAGCCTGATTGCCGGGGCTCCCGATCAGGTGTTGATCCACGATGGTGCCCGCCCCTTTGTCAGTTCCCGCGTGATCGACGGGGTGTTGGAGGCCCTGGCAGACCATGCCGGGGCGCTGCCCGCCACCCCGGTGGCCGACACCCTTAAACGTGCTCACGATGGCCAAATCACCGCCACCGTGGCGCGCGCCGGGCTGTGGTGCGCGCAAACCCCGCAAGGTTTTCATTTTCAAGACATTCTCCAGGCCCACAACCAATTGTGCGATGAAGATTTGACCGATGATGCACAACTGTTTGAACGCACCACCGCCGAGGTGGTGCTCACGCCTGGCAGCGCCGATAATTTCAAGATCACCACGCCCGAGGACCTCATGCGCGCCCAGCGATTTCTCAATGAAAACAGCGAAACTCGCACCGCCCAAGGGTTTGACGTGCACCGCTATGGACCGGGGTCCCATGTCACCTTGTGCGGGGTAAAGATTCCCCACAGCCATGGTTTGGTCGGTCATTCCGACGCCGATGTGGCGTTGCATGCCCTGACCGACGCCCTGCTGGGCACCATCGGGGCCGGCGACATCGGCCAACACTTTCCGCCCACCGATGCGCAATGGAAAGGTGTCGCGTCGGATCGTTTTTTACGCCATGGCGCCGACTTGATCCGGGACCGTGGGGGGTCCATCGTGAACGTGGATGTGACGCTGATTTGTGAAGCCCCGAAAATCACCCCCCACCGCAATGCAATGGTCCAGCGTCTGGCGCAACTGTTGGACCTGGTCGCGGACCGGGTCTCTGTGAAGGCCACCACCAGCGAAGGTTTGGGCTATACCGGACGCGGTGAAGGTCTGGCCGCGCAAGCCCTGGCCACGGTCCGCGTCCCGACCTAACGGCAAAATCCTTGGCCTACAGCTTTCGATTGTTTTACAATATCATGACAGGTGGATACCAAAGCCCCAGGCCGCGCCTCCGCCACGCATTGAGGTAACTTTGTCATGACACAAAAAATGTCTTTCGACCAAATCGATATTTTGCTCATCGACCCTGACCGGGCGGTGCGAACAACCATCCGCAACATGTTGGTTGATAACGGTTTTCGTTATGTAACCGTCGGCTCTGGAATGGCCGATATCGAGACCAAACTGCGCCTCTCCATGCCCGACTTGCTGATTTCCGACAGCAAATTGGAAGACGGAAATTTAAACGCGTTTGTCTATGGTCTGCGCCACCATAATGTTGGGTCGAACCCTTTTTTGCCGGTGATTGTCACCGCGTGGTCACCGACCACGGATGACGTTCGGGCAATCGTCAAATCGGGGGCCGACGACATGATTACCAAGCCCCTGTCCGCGGGACAAATTCTGATGCGCATCAAGACGTTGATCAAAGCCCGCAAGCCTTTTGTCGTGACCAGTGGTTATATTGGTCCGGACCGCCGCAAACCGGGGGCCGACCACGACCGGGGGCTGAAAATCACCCCCATTGACGTGCCCAATACCTTGCGCGAAAAGGCGATCGGCGATCACGCCTTCAACGTCAATCAAATTCAAGCGCAAATTGACGCGTGCATCAAAAAGGTCAACCTGGAAAAGCTCAACCGTCACGCCCATCAAATCACGTGGCTGGTGGAACGCATTGTCCCGGCCATGACGTTTGGTCCCCCCGATGGCCCGACCACCAAATCCCTGGAACGATTACTCTATGTGGGCGAAGATATTTCCCGGCGCATGATCGGAACCCCGTTTGAACACGTCGGGGAACTGTGCAAATCCCTGATCACGGTGACCCAGAGAATCTTAAATTCCGCCGACGAACCTTCGCCAAAGGATATTGATTTGCTCACCCCCCTGGCCCAATCCATTCAACGGGGATTCGACGACGGGGGTACCGATTCCGTGCATGCCGCGCACAAAATATCCAGCTCAATTTCTTAAAAATCAGGTCGTTACGACGTTTCTCTCACCACCCAGTTTAAAAAATCAGGGTGCCCGTCCTCAATCATCAGGCTGACCACACAGGGACAGTCATCGCTGTGGAGTTCGCTCAGGCGCGCGGTGAGCTTTTTGACCAGGGCTTGACGGGTCTTCAAAATGACAGCCGTTTCACTGTCTTCGTGAACCGCGCCTTGCCACCAATACACAGAGCTGACCTGCTCGACGACGTTGGCACACGCCGCCAGCCGTTCGGTGACCACCGTGCGGGCCATGCGCAAGGCTGCATCGCGGTCTGGCGCGGTGACATAAACCAGACGCAACGGGGTCGTTTTGGGTTCTTCCTTCATCGTGACCTCCAACTTGTGATCCTGATTATGATTCAATACATTTATACCGTATTGTGAAGCCGTCTTCCGCTTTTAGGAGCCCCACGGACATGCAAGCGCACAGTGACACCCCTGCCCCATCCACGTCCGCAAAGTCCAAAGCGGGGCCGCCAACCCCGGCCCAGCACGCCTGGTTAACACGCGGCCTGAACCAGGCCGGGGGCAAATTGCCGTTATTCGATCACAACGGTCAACAGGTCAGCGAACGCACCGTGCGCAGTTGTATCGACCGGGGCTGGGCCGAACCATGGTTCTCCAATCCGTTAAAACCCGACTGGGTTGTTTGTAAGTTGACCGACAGCGGACGCAAGGCCGTCACGTAATCGCCCACAAAAAACCCGTAGACCAGCCTGGAAACCGGTTATCTACGGGGAAGTTTGATGAGCTCGTTATCCGCCCGCTTCAAGCCCACCGAGTGTGGAGGGAAGGAGGTTGTGAGCCAGAAGCGGACGTCTTGGAATAAGATTTGGCGCGTGTCCTTAAAAATTCCATTCACAATTACTTGAACAGTCGTTAAAGGCGTCTCGCTCGGGATCACATGAGTGGTTATAAACTGCGAATGAAGTTGGCTCGTTGTGATATGGCAATGTTTTCCGAGTGCCCCACTTTACCGGAATTTTCCACAAAACTATTCGCCATCCATTTCAACGTCGACATAACCCTGTTCAATGGCATAGCGCAACGCCTCAAAAGCCTGTTTTCCTTCTTCATAGGCTTCCCGGTGGGTGCGTAAGTCATCAATCTGGGATTGATCCAGAGGTCCACCCTTGTCGCTATGGGCGGCCTTGAAGGCGACCTCCAGATACTGGGTTCGCAGCCGGGCGATGGCGACCGCAAAGGCCAAAACGGTGTCTTTATCCAGGGCGGGAATGCGTTTGTGGATGATTTCGCGATTGGCAATGCGAATCCCCTGTTCGATTTCATTGAGAAACCGTTTTTGGTTCATCAGTGTTTTGTAGTCATCGGTATGAACTTCGCTCATGGATTTTACTTCTCAATCGGGGTTCATGGTCTCGAACGTGTACGGTTTTCCCTTAAGAACAACACTATAACGCACCGACCTTAACTGTGACAGGGACTTGTTTGAGGCTCGCGTTTTAACAATCTGCCCGTCGATGTGATTGACGTCACTGCACACCTGGACGTATTTCGAGAAAATCAGGGTGTGGAAGGGTTCATGTCGGGCCCTTTCCTTCCCTCAAGAGCACAAACTCAAACCGGCTGCAGTTGCAGCCGGTTTTTTTTGTCCGGCCTGTTTTCATTGACCCCATCAAAAAACGACCGACTTGCACCGAGATAGCACGTGTGTTCCGGCCCGCGTTCAGTGGGCACAATAAAACAGGGTTAGGCCTTTCGGCCTAACCCTGTTTTATTTGGTCGGAGCGATAGGATTCGAACCTACGACCCCTTCACCCCCAGCGAAGTGCGCTACCAGACTGCGCCACGCTCCGACAGTATTCACTTCCCAACCCGGATCAGCCATCTGATCGATCATGGTCCGCCAAATTTGGGAAGCGGCGCGAATATACGCGCTGCCCCGACGTCTTGCAACGGCTCAAATCTCAAGACACGGATTTTTTCAACAGATTGCTGATTTCTTCCAATTCGGACAGCAAAACCGCCAGTCCGGCCAGATCGTCTTGACCTGTTTGCAAGGCGGTTTGCCCCCCAGTGGGGGCATGAGACGCCGTTAAGTCAGGTTTTTTCGAAACGCTGTTTCCAGGCCCCAGAGACGCGCCGCCGTTATGATCGGGTGAGCCTTTTTTATCCGCCAGCAGGTTTTTCACACCCCCTTGACTGAGAAGCTTTTGCACCCCTTTGATGGTGTAGCCGTCAAAATGCAGCAACGTCTTAATCCCGCGCAGCAACTCGACATCTTCGGGACGGTAATAGCGCCGCCCGCCGCCGCGTTTCAGCGGGGATATTTGGCTGAATTTTGTTTCCCAAAACCGCAACACGTGTTGTGGCAGGTCAAGCTCAACGGCCACTTCACTGATGGTGCGAAACGCCTGATCGGATTTTTGCGCTGTTTTTGCTTTATGAGCGCGCCGTCCCCCCGCGCGGTCATCCGCCACACGTTCACCTCGCGCCACCTCCGTCACCTCGGCCTCAGACATCGGCGGCTCAAGACGCGTCGGGCGTGCGCTTGGCGTTGATGCGCGCCTTCATCACTTGTGAGGGGCGAAAAACCAGGACCCTCCGCGGTAAAATAGGCACTTCTTCGCCGGTCTTGGGATTGCGGCCAATGCGCTGGCCTTTCTGGCGTACGGAAAAACTGCCAAACGAAGATATTTTGACGGTTCCCCCGGACGACAGGGAATCCGACATCATCGACAAAACCGATTCCAGTAAGTCTGCGGACTCATTGCGCGACAAGCCGACTTCCTGATATACGGCTTCGCTTAACTGTGCGCGGGTAATGGTACGGTTGGACATCCACCCATCCCTTTCAAAAGTTTCTCGCGCAAGCGTATCGTGCCGAACAAAAGCCGTCAATATCAAAGGGATGGAACAGGGAAATGAATCGATCCTTAAAAGCTTTTTCCGCGCCATTTATGCTGCACCGCACAGTAAGACAATCGGGAAAACAGGGCACCCCAACAGCCGCCCCCTACCAGCGGACCAGCACCGCCCCCCAGGTCAAACCGCCGCCCATGGCCTCCATCAAAACCAAATGCCCGGGCTGAATGCGCCCGTCGCGCACCGCTTCATCCAACGCCAAAGGTACGGATGCGGCAGAAGTGTTGGCATGACGGTCCACCGTGACCACCACTTGATCTTCACGCAGACCCAGTTTTCGGGCCGTACCGTCCAAAATTCGCTTGTTGGCCTGATGAGGCACCAGCCAGTCAATGTCATCTTGGGTGTAATTGTTGGCGGCCAGGGTTTCCGTTACCACCGACGCCAAATTGGTCACCGCATGGCGGAACACTTCGCGGCCCAACATTCGCAAATGTCCGACCTCGCCATTGGTTCCGGGCCCGCCATCCACATACAACAAATCGCGCAATTTTCCGTCCGAATGCAAATGCGTGGATAAAATGCCCCGCGGCTCGTCCCCGTCTGTTTCCTGGGCCTGCACCACCACCGCGCCGGCACCATCGCCAAACAGCACACAGGTGCCGCGGTCGGACCAATCCAAAAGCCGGGTCATCACCTCGGCACCGATCACCACCACCGTTTTGGCTTGTCCGGCACGAATGAAATTGTCGGCAATCGACAAGGCGTAAATGAACCCCGAACAGACCGCCTGGACATCAAAAGCAGCCCCCCTATCCATGCCCAACATGGCCTGAACCTTGGTCGCGGTGGATGGAAAGGTGTTGTCCGGGGTGGTGGTGGCGACAATCACCAGATCAATATCCTGGGCCGTCACGCCAGCCGCCTCAAGGGCATTTTCTGCCGCCTGATAAGCCAGAACAGAGGTGCTTTCCCCTTCCCGGGCGACGCGGCGCTCGCGAATCCCGGTGCGTTCGACGATCCACTCATCGGTGGTGTCAATTTTTTTGGTGAGATCGGCATTGGTGACAATTTGGTCCGGCAAGTGGGAACCGGTGCCAATGATCCGGGCGCGATAGGTCATCAGGTTTCCGCCGTTACCAGGGGAATGGAGTGGTGTTCCGAACTGAACCGGGCATAATCTTCCTTGATGCCTTCGTTCAACTGATCCTTGATCAGTTCATGGGCGACCTTGATCGCATAGCAAAAACCCAGTCCATCCGTACCGCCGTGGCTTTTGACACAGATCCCGCCAAGGCCCAAAAACATCGCGCCATTATAGCGACGGGGATCGAATCTTACGCGAAAGGCTTCAATCGCCGGTTTGGCGATCAGCGCGCCAATTTTTCCCGGTATCGAGGCTTTGAGTTCCTGTTTCAGCGCACCGGCAAACAATTTGGCCGTGCCTTCGACGGTTTTCAGCGCCACATTTCCGGTAAAGCCATCGGTGACGATCACGTCAACGGTGCCCATGCCGATGTCGTCGCCTTCGACGAAACCATAAAAATCAATGGGCAGTTTGGTGGCGCTGAGAATCGCCGCGGCTTGCTTTACCGAATCATTGCCCTTCAGCACTTCCGTACCGACATTGAGAATCCCGATCGACGGCTTTTCAATGTGCAAAACATTGCGCGCGAACACTTCGCCCATCACCGCGAACTGCACCAGATTTTCCGCATCGCACTGGATATTGGCGCCCAAGTCCAGCATCACGCTTTCCCCGCGCATGGTCGGCAACAGCGAGGCGATGGCCGGACGGTCAATGCCGGGCAGCGTTTTGAGAACAAATTTCGCCATCGCCATCAGCGCGCCGGTGTTGCCCGCCGACACCACCCCGTCGGCTTCGTGCTGGCCCACCGCGTTGATGGCTTTGCGCATCGACGACTGACGCCCGGAGCGCAACGCGACACCGGGCTTTTCTTCGCTGCTGACCACATCGTCACTGTGACGCAGGTCAACACGGGCAGACAACAGAGGATATTTTTCCAGCAATGGCGCCAGTCGTTCCGAACGCCCAAATACGATAAATTTCGCATCGGGGAGATCGCGAAGCGCCAGCGCCATGCCCTCAACAACCATGTCGGGCGCATTATCGCCACCCATGGCATCAATCGAGAGGGTAATGTGTTGCGACACGGTGCGCTAAATCCTCAGAGCCGAATGGCGAAACGCTTGGGTAAACGAGAGTACACCTGAAAAAATCAGGCGGCGTCTTCTGATGAAATCACTTCGCGGTTGTTATACTGACCACACGCTTCACACACGTGGTGCGGGCGTTTCAGTTCACCACACGACGGGCATTCTTCATATGCATTTGATTTCAATGCATCGTGGGAACGACGCATATTGCGCTTGGAGGTCGTGACTTTATGCTTAGGGACAGCCATCTTACATTCCTTAAAATTACAAACACCACAGCCGGTGCCCCCCAACACGGGGTCGAGGGGTGCTTACTTAACCAAAAAAATCCATCAGGGCAAGCGTTTCACCCTCTTATTCAGAGCTTTTCACGCCGCCGCCGAGTTTCCGCAGAACCTCAAATGGGTTGGGCTTGGCGGAAACGGGCCTGGTTTCAGACCCGTCCCCCGTCGAATACCCATCAAACTGAGCGCCTTTTACGCGCGGAAAGGGGGCGATTTCAAGAGACAATTGTTCCGCAATCACATCACCAATGTCAATTTTTCCATCCACAATCATTTCCGGGGCCTCGGAATTGTCGTCCAAACCGCTGAACTGTTCCTCGTCCAGAGCCTGGGAAGATCCGGGATCCTCACTGTAATGAATTGAAAAAGAAGACGATATTTCGCTTTCAACCGGTTCCAAAGTAATCCCACAGGTTTGCGTCACCCGCGCGTTCAACTGCCCGTTCAACACCACCTCGCCATCCGCCCGCAAGTGCAAGGTGACCCCAGCCGTCAAATCATTCAACCGATCAACCCCCAGCCGCCCGGCCAAGGCGGCGCGTTCGGCGGCTTGGGCATGAATATCCTGGGTGAATTCCTGCGGGCCTAAATTTTCCACGTGAACAATTCGTGACAATTCCGGTTGGGGGCAATTGGGGCCACGTTCAGAGAGGTTTTCAAGTGCCATGATCGCCCCCCGCGTCCGCGCAAAAAGAGAACCGCGCATGCAAAATATCGTCATCATCGGTCGCCGCCAACTGATCCGCCAACGCAATCATCCGCGCCGCCAACCGGGGCGCGCCGCGGGTGTCTTCAACGGCGCGGTAGACATTGCGTTCAAGCGCCGCACACATCAGCGACAGACGGTCTTGGGGGTCGGTCGGCGTCAAGGCATCCGAATAACCGATGATGCGGCCCAGATGGGCACTGGCGAGGGGTTTAATGCGGTGTTTCATGCCTTCATCGGACACCCCAAGGGCGCGAAAATTATCATCCAGGTCGGCAAACATCACATCGAACAATTCCTGGGCGAGGTCCTGAACCCGGTCCTTATGGCGGGCATTGACCAGGCCAATACGGCGGTTGATCAACGACGTGGTCAGCGAAATCATATCGAAACGGCCGTCCACCGTATCTGGAACGCCCAAATCGGTGAAATATTCTTCGGTGCGCGCGATGTGGATGGCAATCGTATACCAAGCCACGGCGACCGGGTCGGGGCGTCTGAAACCGAGTTTTTTTAAGATGGCTCTCATGGTGATGTCGGGTTTCTTTCCGTTAGGGTGATCGCAACTTCAATGCAAAATCGATCTTCGCGGCCTCATCAAGGCGCATTGACATCCCTGCCCTCAGGTGCGATTTTCGGGGCTCTCGACAATCGGGCTAACCGGCCCGCTTGGGCCAATTGGGATCCGCGTTCCTGAGAACCGGGCAGAATGTAGGGCAATGAACACAAATAAAAAAGCCCCCACCGACAAACAACCCCACAAAAGCTCTGATCAGGGCGTTAACCGGGGCAGCGACCGCCCCTGGCGCCGCCGGGTCGCCCAGGCCGCGACCCTGGTCATTCTGAGCGCCACCACCGCTTGTGCGCCGCAGATCAATACCCGCGGCAATGCCGTCAACATGGAAGACGTCGCTGCGATCGAACCGAATGTTTTTACCCGCGATCTGGTGTTAAACAAATTGGGCTCACCTTCCAGCAGCACCAGTTTTGGCGATGACGTTTGGTATTATATCTCCGAGCGCACCGAAACCACCGCTTTTTTTGCTCCCCAGTTGATTGACCGCCAGGTCGTGGCGGTGAAATTCAATCAATACGGGGTCGTCACGTCGGTTGATCTCGTCGACGAAACCCGTGCGGAACAGGTCAAGCCGGTTGACCGTGTGACCCCCACGTCGGGCAGTTCCTCAGGTATTATCGATCAGTTTTTGGGCAATTTGGGCCGCTTTAACAAATAGCCACCCCTTTAGCCATCCCTTATTCCCGCCAATAAAAAAACCCCGAAGGCATGGCCCCCGGGGTTTTTTGTGGTGTGCGGCCAGGGATTAGCCCGCCAAAACCGCCAACAGCAAGATCGCCACGATGTTGATGATCTTGATCATCGGGTTGATCGCCGGACCGGCGGTATCCTTGTAGGGATCGCCCACCGTATCCCCGGTCACCGCAGCGTGGTGGGCGTCGGAGCCCTTGCCGCCGTGATTGCCGTCTTCGATGTATTTTTTGGCATTGTCCCAGGCACCACCGCCCGACGTCATCGAAATGGCGACGAAAATACCGGTCACGATGGTGCCCATCAACATGGCGCCAAGGGCCGAGAACGCCGCAGCCTGATCGGCGACGCCCAAGATCACGAAATACATCACCACCGGGGCCAGAACCGGCAGCAGCGACGGCACGATCATTTCCTTGATCGCGGTTTTGGTCAACATGTCCACACAGCGGGCATAGTCGGGTTTTTGCGTGCCCTCCATAATGCCGGGCATTTCTTTAAACTGGCGGCGCACTTCAATCACCACCTGTCCACCGGCCCGGCCCACGGCCATCATGCCCATGGAGCCAAACAAAAACGGCAACATGCCGCCGACAAACAATCCAACCACGACAAACGGATTTTGCAGGCTGAAATTGACCTGTTGCACGATATCGGGGAAATAACGCGCCAGATCCTGGGTGTAGGCCGCAAACAACACCAAAGCCGCCAACCCGGCGGAACCAATGGCATAGCCCTTGGTCACCGCTTTGGTGGTGTTGCCCACCGCATCGAGTTTATCGGTTATGGTGCGCACGTCTTCGGGCAAATCGGCCATTTCCGCGATCCCGCCGGCATTGTCGGTCACCGGGCCAAACGCATCCAGCGCCACCACGATCCCGGCCAACGCCAACATGGTGGTGGCCGCGATTGCCAAGCCAAACAGACCCGCAACCATATAACTGACCAAAATCCCCGCACAGATCACCAACACCGGCAAGGCGGTCGATTCCATCGATACCGCCAAACCCTGGATCACATTGGTTCCGTGCCCGGTGGTTGAGGCTTTCGCCACCGAGATCACCGGACGATGCTCGGTGCCGGTATAATATTCGGTGATCCACACGATCAGTCCGGTCACCACCAATCCGGCCAGGGACGCGAGATACAACTGGCTGACCGAAATCACCTGACCGTCGTTCAGCGTATAGGAGGCACCAAAGCCACCCAGCATCACCGACATCAGCACCGCGATCAACACCGCCGAAATCACCGCAGAGGCGATAAAGCCCTTGTACAGAGCCCCCATCACCGATTGGCTGCGTCCCAATTTGACGAAGAACGTCGCAATCACCGATGCGATGATGCACGCCCCACCGACGGCCAACGGGAACAGCATCATCAGTTCCTGATCGGCACCCTGGAAGAACACCGCCGCCAACAACATGGTTGCCACCACCGTCACCGCATAGGTTTCGAACAAATCGGCCGCCATGCCCGCGCAATCGCCGACGTTGTCGCCGACGTTATCGGCGATCACACCGGGGTTGCGCGGATCGTCTTCGGGAATTCCGGCTTCGATTTTCCCCACCAAATCCGCACCGACGTCGGCACCCTTGGTGAAAATACCGCCCCCCAATCGGGCAAAAATGGAAATCAGCGATGCACCAAACCCCAAGGCCACCAGGGATTCGAGAACCCGGCGCATGCCTTCGACCGTGGTGGTGTCAAAATATGACCGCAACACCATGTAATATCCGGTAACCCCCAACAGCGCCAGGCCGACCACCAACATGCCGGTCACCGCACCGGATGTGAAGGCGACATTCAAACCGCCCGCAAGGCCTTCGGTCCGCGCCGCCTCGGCGGTGCGCACGTTGGCGCGCACAGAAACATTCATGCCGATATAGCCCGCCGCCCCGGATAAAACCGCGCCCAGGAAATAACCGATCGAGACCGGCATGCCCAAACGCAGGCCCAGCAAAATACCAATGATCACGCCGACGATGGCGACGGTGGTGTACTGCCTGTTTAAATAAGCCGCAGCACCCTCCTGGATCGCTGCGGCAATTTCTTGCATTTTTTCATTTCCGGCGGGCTTGACCAAAACCGAACGCACGGCATAAGCCCCATAAAAAATAGCCAACAGGCCACTTGCTAAAATCAGATAATAGGTCGTCGACATGAACGGTTCTCCCCACTGGTTTGACCAGAATATTCTCTGTCGTTGCCGTTGGAGGGCAATAAAAACGTCCCCAACATGACGCAAATGGTGCCAGATCAAACGGATCATGGCAACCAGTGGGGGTATATTATTATATTACGATGTACGAATGCGTTCTTGCGCTGGTCGGAATGGTTCCAACTCCAGCTTCACATGAGCAGCAAAAGATAACGGCTATTTGTCGTCCGTACTGGTCATCGCCTGGATCAGGGCGTCACTGACCACGTCTTTGCCCAGCAACTTGTTCATCGTCATCATGATGCGATATTTCACCAACGACACATCCAGAGTTTTGTTATTGCGCAGGGTGCGTGGAATATAAAATGAAAAATCCTTGATCAAGGCATCGCTTAATCTCCGCTTGGATTGCGCGATGGCGTGTTCATTGTCGGCGCTCAAGGCTTCCAGTTTATAATAAATAAAAATCGTTGTCGTGACCTCATTGCCTTGAAACATCGGCACCTGAATGGGGTCCATTTCGATATAGCGGGGTCGGGCTTCCAACAACTGGCGGGCTTTTTTCCGTGCCGCGTTTTCCGCGTCGCGTGCGGCGCGCTCCTGGTCGGTAATCTCAAAAGGCCCCACCGACAGATACTTCAGCAAAGCGGTGGTACCGCCCGCAAGCATGATAAAGACGGCGAAGGCAATTACCAGTTTTTTCATTTTGTTTTAGAACCTCTCCAAGACATTGAGAAGACACTGTACATGAGGGGTAGACCTCTTAAAAAACATATTTAAAAATGCTGATATCCTGATGTGGACAGGCTCAATTCCTGGCCCTGGGCATCCAGCACCTTGACCGGGTCGGGCCGGGCGGCCGAGTTGCCACCATCGTCGATCCGCCCGATCACGCCAAGCGCCAAACCGTGCGCCGTGCCGAGATCACGCAAGGGTGCCCGCGCGGTTTGCGGCGCGGTGAACAGCACTTCATAATCATCCCCGCCGGTCAAAATATCCGCCATTCTGTCGCGGTCTTGTTCCACCACCGCCCGGGCCGCATCCGACATCAAAATACGTTCGACCTCAACCGTCGCGGTGACCCCCGATGCCCGGCAAAGATGCGCCAGGTCCGCCACCAGGCCATCCGATATATCCACCGCCGCCGTGGCCATGCCGAGACGGCTGAGATCCGCGGCAAACGCCCATCTGGGGTGTGGACGCGCATAGCGACCGACCAAATAATCGCGGTGCGCCGGGCCAAGGTCTGCAAACGCACCTTGCATCGCAGCCAGCCCCAAGGCCCCGTCACCAAGGGTTCCGGTGGTGAACACAAGGTCCCCCGGGCGCGCCCCCGAACGCAACAATGCCCGCCCTTCACCAACGTAGCCCAAAGCGGTGATGGTAAAGGCCTGGGGGCCGGGTGTGGACACCGTATCGCCGCCCAGCAACCGGGCCCCGGACGGGGCCAGCGCGGCGCGCAGGCCGGCGCTAAACGCCGCCAGCCAATCCGCGTCCACACCGGGCGACAATTGCGCCGCCAAAAAAATCCCGTGCGGCACCGCGCCCATCGCCGCCAGATCGGATAAATTCACCCCGACCACTTTATGGGCGACGTCTTCGGGTTGAAAAATGGGTAAATAATGGACCCCTTCGACCACCGCGTCGGTGGTCACCACCAAATCCCGACCGGCGGGCGCGGACAACACCGCCGCGTCATCGGCCAGGTTCAGGGCTTCTTTCGTCCCCCCGCACAGGGGCCGAAAATATCGCGCGATCAGATCAAATTCGCGGTCCACCATGAAATCAGCCCCAGCCCCTCTTTGTTTTTTGATGGCGGCGATCGTTTATGAGCGCGGTCCGTCCAAGGCGCCATCGCGCAGGACATGGGCCAGCTTATCGAGCACCCCGTTGACCATTTTCGGCTCACCTTCGCTGAAAAACGCGTTGGCGACATCCATGTATTCGTTGATGATGACTGTAGCGGGGATTTCCGGGCGTTCCATCAATTCGAATATGCCCGCCCGCAAAATCGCCCGCAAAATCACTTCCAGACGCGCCACGGTCCATTTGCTGCCCAAGGCCCCGCTGAGGGCCTCGTCAATCGCGTCCCGGCGGGTGGTGACGCCTTGCACCAATTCGATCAGAAAGGTTTTATCCGGATCAAAAAACTCCGCCTCGCCGATCTCATCGCCGTCTTCGTCTTCAACCGGAACGGTCCAGCGCTTTTCGATGAAGGTGCGCAGAACCGGACCCGTCTCGCCGTCGACCATATCCAGTTCGTACAGGGACTGAACCGCCGCCATGCGGGCTGCACGGCGACTTTGGGGATCGAATTTAGAAGCCATTAAATCTGCCCCTGCATCAAACGGGTGCGGGTATCCATCATCCGCAAGCAGGCTTCGGCCGCGTCCCCCCCTTTGTTGGTTTGATCAACCCCCGCCCGCACCAGGGCCTGGGCTTCGTTTTCCACCGTCAATATGCCGTTGCCAATGGCCAAACCTTCCAGCGACAAATCCATCAATGCCCGGCAGCTTTCCCCGGCGACATAATCGTAATGGCTGGTTTCGCCGCGGATCACGCAGCCCAACGCCACATACCCTTCCCAGGTCAGCGGACCGTCGACCTGGGACATTTCGGCAAACGTGATCACGCCGGGGATTTCAAATGCACCGGGCACCGTGACGGTGTCATGGCCGACCTTGGCGTGATCCAGAACGGCCCGCGCACCCGCCAGCAATTGGTCGGTGATGTGTTGATAAAACGGGGCTTGAATGATGAGAACCCTGGTGGCCATCTTGTTTTTTCCTTATGCGGGGATCGGTTTTTGGCCGGCGACGGTCAGGCCGTAGCCTTCCAGTCCGATAATGATACGCGGGGTGTTCGACAACAAGGTCATTTCCTTGATGCCCAGATCCAGCAGAATTTGCGCGCCGACGCCGTAATTGCGCAATTGCACACTGATCCCGCCCGCGTCACCGGGTTCGGCCTCCACCGGGGTCGGGGTGCGCACCGAAAGCACGTTCAGGCGCGGGTTGCGGATCACCACCACCGCGCCCCGGCCTTCGTCTGAAATGGCCTTCAACGACCGTTGCAGAACATCGGCCTTGCCCGCCGCCGTGTCGCCCAGGGCATCGGTGAGAATATCCATCGCGTGCATGCGCACCAACACCGGGCCGCCCCCGGTGACATCGCCACACGTCAACGCAACGTGTTCGGCACCGTCCAGTTCACTGCGATAGATGGTCATCTCAAAATCACCGCCGTGCAGGGAATGAAACGGCTGGCAAGAGACTTTTTCCACCACGTGATCGTTTTTCAAACGGTAGGCGATCAGATCGGCAATGGTGGCAATTTTCAAATTGTGTTTTTCGGCGTAGGGAATCAAATCGCCCAAACGCGCCATGGATCCGTCTTCGTTCATGATTTCGCAAATCACCCCGGATGGGTTCAGCCCCGCCAGGCGCGCAATATCGACCGCAGCTTCGGTGTGTCCGGCCCGCACCAAAACGCCCCCATCGCGGGCTTCCAGGGGGAAAATATGCCCCGGCGTGGTGATGTCGGCCTTGCCCTTGGTCTGGTCGATCGCCACCGCCACGGTGTGCGCACGGTCGGATGCGGAAATGCCCGTGGTCACGCCTTCGCGGGCCTCGATCGAGACCGTAAACGCGGTTGAATGGCGCGACACGTTCGATTGCACCATGTGGGGAATTTCCAGTTCCTCGACCCTCGCACGGGGCAAGGTCAGGCAGATCAGGCCGCGCCCGTAAGTGGCCATGAAGTTGATCGCGTCAGGCGTCGCCATTTGCGCCGGGATCACCAGATCGCCTTCGTTTTCGCGATTTTCGTCATCCACCAAAATAAACATGCGCCCGTTGCGGGCATCGTCGATGATGTCTTTGATCGGAGACAGCTTGTCTTTGAACGGCACGTTTTTGATCCTATCCGCGGGTGAAATTATTCTTGTCCAAGAAGCCGCGCAACATACCGCGCCAGCATATCAATTTCCACATTCACCTGATCGCCCACCTGCAACGCCCCGATGGTGGTCGCGGTTTGGCTGTGGGGGATGACGTTGACGCTGAGGATGTTGCCCGCCACCGTGTTGATTGTGAGCGACACGCCGTCGATGGTGATCGAGCCCTTGGGGGCCAAAAATTTAACCAACGGCGGGGGCACGGATAGACCGAACGCGACGCTGTCGCCGACGGGTTCGCGGCTCACAACCCGGCCCACGTCGTCGATGTGCCCCGACACCATATGGCCGCCCAATTCATCCCCCAAACGCATGGCGCGTTCCAGGTTGATCGCCTGGCCGACCTGCCACGTGCCCATTGTGGTTTTATCCAGGCTTTCGGCACTGGCCTCAAACGCATACCAGTCGGAGCCCTTTTCCACCACCGTCATGCATGCCCCACCGTGGGCAATCGACGCGCCCAGATCAATGCTGGCAATGTCAAAGGCGGTGCTGATTTCAAAGCGCCGTCCTTCACCTTTGGCGTGCTCTGAGCCGGTTTTACGCACCGCGCGCACCCGACCGACATCCGTGACGATACCTGTAAACACGGGCTCAATTCTCCACCGTATAGATTTCCAACCGGTCCGGCCCTGCCTGTAGCACGGCTTGTGGGGCCAAAGCCAGTTTTTCCCGTGCAAAATCGTCGAATGGGGCAACGCCCTCGCCGCCGAGGACTTGTGCGGCCCGAAACCAGTATACGTCATCCACCAGACCGGCGCGCACAAACGACGACGTCAATGCGGGTCCGGTTTCAATCAACACCCGATTGAGCCCGCGTGCCGCCAGCGCTCCGGCCACCGCGTTCAGGTCCACCCCCCGGGCATTCGAGGGGGCAGATCGAGCCACCTCGATTATCGTGACGCCCCGCGCTTCCAGGGCCCGGACCCGATCCGGGTCGGCCCCCGACCGGGTGACAATCCACACCGGCGCGGTGTTCAAGGTGCGCAACACATTGGCATCGTCGCCAATTGACAAACCGCTGTCCAACACCACCCGCACCGGGCTTTGGTCTTCCAACCCTTTTAATCGGCAGGTGTAGATCGGATTGTCAATGCGCACGGTGCCCATGCCAAACAGCACCGCATCGTGCTGGGCACGCAGCAAATGCCCCCGGTCGCGGGCCGCCGCTGAGGTGATCCACTTGTCGTCCCCGGTGGCGTGCGGTCCCGGAATGCGGCCATCGTGACTGGTGGCGAGTTTCAGGGTAAACGCGGGTCGGCCCAAAGTGACGCGTTTAAAAAAACCCAGATTGGCCCGCCACGCGGCGTCGTGAAGGGCCTCTTCGACCACCTCGATCCCGGCGGTTTTGAGGATTTTCACCCCCCGCCCGGCAACCCGTGGATCGGGATCCGAAATGGCGATCACCACCCGTGCCACCCCGGCCTGAACCAGGGATTCGGCACACGGCGGGGTTTGTCCGTGATGGGCGCACGGTTCCAAAGTTACATAAGCGGTTGCCCCACGGGCGAATGATTGTGCCTGGTTCAGGGCTTGAGTTTCGGCATGGGGCCGGCCCCCCGGCTGGGTCCAGCCACGCCCCACCACCACATCGTTTTTCACCAAAATACACCCCACCGCCGGGTTCGGCGCGGTGTTGCCCAGGCCGCGTCGCGCCAAACGCAACGCGGCGCGCAAAAAGTCCCGGTCGCGGGCCTTATTCGTTCTCACCTATATTCCCAATAAACTCATCGAAGTCTTTGACTTCATGGAAATCTTTGTAGACCGACGCAAAGCGAACGTAGGCGACTTTGTCGACTTCCTTCAGCCGTTCCATGATCAATTCCCCAATCGACTTTGAGAGAATTTCGGTTTCACCCGAGGTCTCCAAACGACGCTGGATGCCATTGACGATACGATCAATTTGATCGTCGGTGGTGGGCCGTTTGCGCAATGCGATATCCATCGACCGCTTGACCTTTTCCCGGTCGAAGGCAACCTTGCTCCCATCGCTTTTGATCACCGTTAATTCGCGCAGATGGACCCTCTCAAAGGTGGTGAAGCGTGACCCGCACGAGGGACAATAGCGCCGCCGGCGAATGGTCGCGTTGTCCTCGCTGGGGCGAGAATCTTTCACTTGGGTATCGTTGTTGCCGCAAAATGGACAGCGCATTTTGATTCTCCCCCTATGCCTTCGCTCAACCGTAAATCGGAAAGCGTGCGCACAATGCTTTTACCTTGGCGCGCACCGCGCGTTCAACCGCGCCGTTGTTGTCCGCGCCGTTGGCCGCCAACCCGTCCAGCACCTCACAAGCCATTTCGCCGACCTGTATGAATTCAGCCGTGCCAAAGCCCCGGGTGGTGGCTGCCGGGGTGCCAAACCGCACGCCGGACGTGACCATGGGCTTTTCGGTATCAAACGGAATGCCGTTTTTATTGCAGGTGATCGCGGCCCGGTCCAAAGCGTGTTCGGCGGCATTGCCCTTCACACCTTTGGGACGCAGATCAACCAGCATCAAGTGGGTGTCGGTGCCGCCGGTGGAAATCGCGTACCCGCCATCGACCATGGTTTGCGCCAAGGTTTGCGCGTTGTCGATCACGCGCTGGGCATAGCTTTTAAAGCCCGGCTGCAACGCTTCGCCAAAGGCCACCGCCTTGGCCGCGATGACGTGCATCAGCGGCCCGCCTTGCAGACCTGGAAAAATCGCCGAATTGATTTTTTTGGCCAACGCTTCGTCGTTGGTCAAAATCATCCCACCGCGCGGCCCGCGCAGGGTTTTGTGGGTGGTGGTGGTGGTCACGTCGGCAATGCCCACGGGGCTGGGATGCAAACCCGCCGCGACCAAGCCGGCGAAATGCGCCATATCGACCATCAGATACGCGCCGACTTCGTCGGCAATGGCGCGAAAACGGGCAAAATCAATATGCCGGGGATAGGCCGAGCCCCCCGCGATGATCAATTTTGGTTTGTGTTCGCGGGCCAGGGCTTCGACTTCGTCAAAATCGATCCGCAAATCGCTTTCGTTGACGCCGTACTGAACCGCATTGAACCATTTTCCAGATTGCGCCGGGGGCGCACCATGGGTCAGGTGGCCGCCGGCGGCCAGGCTCATGCCCAAAATGGTATCGCCCGGTTGCAGCAGGGCCAAAAACACCCCGCCGTTGGCTTGCGCACCGGAATGGGGCTGAACATTGACAAAATCACAGCCAAACAGGTCTTTGGCACGGTCTTGGGCCAGTTTTTCCGTCACATCGACAAATTCGCAGCCGCCATAATAGCGCCGTCCGGGATAGCCTTCGGCGTATTTGTTGGTCAACACGCTGCCTTGGGCCTGCATCACCGCCGCAGAGACGATGTTTTCCGATGCAATCAATTCGATCTGGTTTTGCTGACGGCCCAATTCATCGTCGATGGACGCTTTCAGCGCCGGATCGCTTGCGGCCAAAGAGCGGGTGAAAAATTGGGCAAGTTCGTCGTTGAGGTAAGAGGTCATAGGTGTCGCAACTTTATCCAAATGGGGAGAAATGGGCTCGTTAGCTGGGGTTGGACAGCTTATCAACACGGCGCTGATGGCGTCCGCCGGCAAATTTTGTTTCTAAAAATGTGCTCAAGCAGGCTTCGGCCAAATCCGGGCCGATCATACGCCCGCCAAAGCAAATCACGTTGGCGTCGTTGTGTTCGCGGCACAGTTCGGCCCCGGTCACGTCATGGACCAGGGCGGCGCGAATTTCGGGAAAACGGTTGGCGGCGATGGAAATGCCGATCCCGCTGCCGCACAACAAAACCCCCCGCGATGCCTGACCGTCCTTCAAGGCATGAGCCATGGCATAGCCGTAGTCGGGATAATCCACGGAATCGGTATTGTTTACGCCCAGATCCAAAATCGTCAGGCGTCGTTTTTTCAGGAACGCCATAAGGTGTTGTTTCAAGGCAACCGCGCCGTGATCGCATGCGATGGCGATGGTGTCAGTCGGCATGTGTTCGGTCCATATCCAGAAAAAAACGACACCTTTGAAAGGTTTCAAGGGCTGAGTTAGAACTACCATATATCGTCCCGCTCTGCCAAGCGCACACAACGGACAGGAACACTGAGCGGGGCGATATTTTCAATTTTTGCAACTGAATTTAACTGTATCAGTTCCGACCTGATCTGACACCACGCCCTTGAAAGGGTGAGGGTTGGCTTCATCAGTAAGTGCGCTCATCGCATTATTCCTCGATGGTTTCAAATACCTTCCCGAGGCTGAGCATATGTTCATTACGTTCGAGCCAGGTCTTGAGTGCTTCATAGTCTGGCATGATGAAGCCGAGCATCGACCAGAACGCTTTATCGTGGTTGCGGTAGCGCAGATGACAAAGCTCGTGCACGACCGCGTATTCGAGCACGCTTTTGGGTGCGAAGATCAGGTGCCAGTTGAGATTGACGACGCGATCTTGGCCGCAGCTCCCCCACAGGTGCTTTTGAGATTTGATCCGCAGCCCTTTGGGGCGCAGGTCGTGGCTCTCGCTATAATGACGTACAAACGACTCCACATCGCCCCTCAGGCGTTTTCTGAGCCATAGCCTTAGTGCATCTTCGATAAGGGCGTCACGGCTGCTGTCAGGCGTTGTGGCGGGCACAGAGATGACGAAGCCGTTGCGATATTGCACATCGACCAGACTGTCGTCGGTGGCTTCGATCCGCAAACGCATTTGCCGACCGCGATAAGGTATTTTCGCGCCGGTGACGAATCGCGCGATGGTGTTGCGACGAGCGAGGCGTTCTTTCATGACTTCGGTTTCGTCGAAAACCCAGCGCCGCTTTTTATGGATGAATGCGGCGTTGTCTTTATCGGAGCTGGTTGCAGGCGCAATCAGCTCGACCTGATCGGGTGTGATGTGCACGCGCCGACGCATCGCCGTTTTAGAACGTGTCACGGTGTAAGGGATTGACGTTTTACCGACGACAAGAATGGGCATATCGACCGGGGCTCTCAATACTTCGCCATGTGTTTGACGGCGTGCTCTTCAACGCGATCAGGGATGTCTTTCCAATCGTTGAGGCCGAACGCATGGACCAGCTTGCGCACTTGTTGACGCAAACCTTTCATCAATTCCGGCTTGTCTTGCCACAAAATCGGCGCACTCGCATCGTCTTCGTATAACGCGGTGACGTTTATTGCCAACGCTTCGAGCGCATCCCCCGCAGATTGATCGTCGGACAAGAAGGCTTCGAGAATGCGATAGACGCCATGGCACGCCGCCGACATGTTGGTGCCTTCGTGCGCCTTGTCTTCGGCGTCGATATCCTTGGCGAGCTCCTCAGCCGTTTTCAGCGCTTGCGCCCATGACAATTGGCTGTTGTCGAGTTTTTGGAGTAGCACTTTGAGCCGTTCGGAAAACTTCATGAATTGGAGCGGATTGTCGGCGATCTTTTCCGCCATGACTTTGCGCAGCTCTGTGGTCTTGCGGATGGCGGCGGTTTTGAGCTCGTCTTCCGTCATGCCCTCAATATCGAAGTCGTCCCAAAATTCCGGATCGGTCAGATGGCGCAGCTTGACGGTCATGCTCAAGCCGGTGACGTCGAGGTGCTGTTCCAACATCGCGCGGATTTTTTCACTGTATTCGAGGTGGTCAAAGGCTTCGCGTTTCTCGAACACTTGCGTGGCGTAGCGCAAGAACGAGCCCACCCATTTCAGATCGTCGCTGTATTCAAGCACCGCCACGTCGGGGCTCAGCGCTTCATAGAGACCGATGAATTCGCGCGCCTTGCGTCGGAAGGTGAACCAGTCGTCTTCTTGTTTGAGGCGTTCGACAAGGTCGTCATATTCCGCCTTCAAGTTACCTGTTTGCCGTTTCACGCTTTTCATCAAAGCCATCACGGTTGCGTGCGCCGCGCGCAGTTCCGAGCGCTGGTCGTCGATGTTGCGCATGGCGTTCTTTACGTCATCAGTTCGGTAAGATTCCAGCGCGGTGTCGAGGTGATCGGACACACCGATGTAATCGACGATCAGGCCGTTCTTCTTCTTTGCATCGGCAACGCGGTTGGTGCGCGCGATGGCTTGCAGCAGCGTATGCTCCTTGAGCGGCTTGTCGAGATACATGACAGCCTCCACCGGAGCATCGAAGCCCGTCAGCAGCTTGTCGCAGACGATCAAGAATTCGGGCTGTTGGTCTTTTTTGCCAAACGCGGCTTTGACGGCGGTCTCGGCGGTGCGGTCGAGGTAATGTGCTTGCAGATCGTCGCGCACCGCTTGGATGTGTTCGTCTGCGGACGGCTTGCCATCTTCTTGGGACGCGGAATAGACACACGCCGACATGCTGGCGGCGAGTTCTGCATCGCCCAGGTCATCGGCAATGTTTTTGTCCAGCGCGCGCTTATACAACACCACCGTCTCGCGGTCGTAGCACACGATCTGCGCTTTGAAGCCGTCAGGCCGGGCGAACTGTTTGAAGTGGGTCCAGATGTCGAAGGCGATCAGGTCGATGCGCTTGGGGTGTTTGACCAAGTCGGCCAAGGTCACGCCGCGCTTTTTGATCTCCGCCAGCTTGTCGTCGGGCAGCTCCGCGAACCAGGTGTCGAACAAGACGTCGATCTTGCCTTCGTCGATGTGCCAGTCGGTTTTGCGCCCGGTGTAATAGATCGGCACCGTCGCGCCATCGGCCACCGCGTCGTCGATACCGTATTTGTCCAGGTAACCCTCGCCCACAACACCGAAGTTCTCATAGGTGTCTTTGTCGTCTTTCTTGATCGGCGTGCCGGTGAAACCAAAGAACCGCGCGTCTGGCAACGTTGCGCGGAGATATGCGCCCAGGTCTTTTTCTTGAGTGCGATGGCATTCATCGACCATGACGATCCAGTTCGCGGAATTCGCGATGGGCTTGTCGGAACCGTGGAACTTGAAAATGGTCGACAGAACCGTCAATCCCTCGGTGCCCGCATGCATGGCTTTGTGTAGATCGCCGATGGACGCCGCACGATCGGGGTTGGGTAAACCGCAGGCGGTGAAGGTCGAGCTGATCTGATCGTCCAGATCGATGCGGTCGGTCAGCACCATGATATTGGGGTTTTTGAGCTCTTCGCTAACCAGCGTGTAGTGCATCTTCAGTTTCAGCGCCGCGAACACCATGGTCAGCGATTTGCCGGACCCTTGCGTATGCCACACCAAGCCACGACGGTGTTCACCGTCAATGACGCGCTGGACGATCTTGCCCACCGCACGGAATTGCTGATAGCGACAGATTTTTTTGATCAAGCCGTCTTCGGTTTGTTCGAACACGATGAAGTGCGCGATCAGGTCGAGCAGCCGTGACGGCTCCAACAAGCTCCACAGCCCCTGGCTCAGCGCATCGCTGAATTCGTCCGCTTGGCGCGGCCATGGGTCTTTCCAGGTGGCGAAGAATTTGGACGGGCTGGCGGTCGCGCCATAGACGCAATTGGTGCCATCGGTGAGGATGTTAAACGTGTTGGCATAGAACAAGCGCGGAATGTCGCGCTCATACTGTTTGATTTGCTCAAACGCTTCGCCGGTCTTGTCTTTGAAGTTAAGCGGCGATTTGGCTTCGATCACCACCAACGGAATGCCGTTCACATAGACCACCACGTCGGGAATGCGCGGCTTTTGCGATTTGACATAGAGCTGGTTGGTGACGGTGAAGGTGTTGTTGGCAGGGTTGAGGAAGTCGATCACGCGAATGGTTTGCTTCGTCGCTTGGCCTGAGACCGTGCGGCTGTAGTTGCCGCGCAGAATTTGCGTCCATTCCTCGTTATCGGATTTAGCGAGAAGATCGGTATAGGCCGCACGCGCGTCGTCTTCGCTGATGCCATTGATGCGCTGGATCGCTTCGATCAGATGTGGGCGGAACAGGACGTGGTTTTCACCATCGCGGAGTTCGTCATGCTGCTTTGGGCGCACGCGCGTATAGCCAAGGGCAATCAAGCCCTCGATGCATGGTTTCTCCGCCAGTTGCCATTCACCACCCATGAGTTTCCTCTCCCCTTAAACAGAGCCGCTACCCTTCTGTTTTGACCATTCGCCGATGTAGTGGGCAACAATGTCAGATATCTCACACATGGCATGGCAGGCTTCTTCAGCAAGCCTGTCGTGGTGTGGCACTGCCCCGTTAATGCCGAAGGTTACTGTGGCGTCTTGTTCACAGTGGTTGTCTACGCTTGCAAAAATGTGTGCTGAAGAAAGGTGAATGTGGGCAGAGGTTTTGTCATAGACTTTATCCACCCATCCCATATCGAAATTGTGAGCTGCCCAAAAATCAACAAACTGTTTCCGCAGGTAGGCATCCGTCATCTTGTTGTTGGTTGAATCTTTGATTCGGCTGATTTTTACGCCCTTGATTATATCTGTTGCTAAATCGTCAGGTTGTTTCACCAATGTGGTCGCATGCAGGCGGAGCGCTGTATCTAGATGCATCCTCACAATTGGAGCCATGCATAAAAAATTTTGGGCTTTATGCAGAGCCTTGAAACCATCGATCAACGCGAGTGAGCGGTTCGCTGCTCCAATAAAAAGCAAATCCAGGGCATACATATTCCCACAATCAGCCTTTAGGACGGCCAATTGCGTTGTCAGGATCGCGTCTTTCTTCTCGTCCAATGCGTTTGTGAGGGTGCTCAACATTTGCCTCCAACACGCACGCGTCCAGTCAGCAGGTCGGACATGAGGCCGGATTTTAGGGTTTGGAGTTGGGTGAGTTTTTGTTCATTTTCATTTAGCACTAAATCCACGGCTTGAAGGCGCTCTGCAATTTTTTTCTGTTCTTCTATTGGTGGCAACGGGACATGCAAGTCCTCCATTCCATTTTTGGTTAGGTGAAGCATTGCCATGCCGTTAGCACTTGATTTCCATTGCTGTGTTTTGAAATCAAGAAAATAGTATTGAAAAATTTTCGTTAGGCTTATCTCGTCGCAGATGATTTTCCATATGTGATAATGATAAATGGCTCTCCCTCTTTGCCAAATATGTGGCCCAAAAGTGGCTGACCACATATATAGCAAATCACCATCGTCACAATATTGGCGTTTGGGTAGTTGTAGGCTTGAGTAATAGAATTTGTGCCCTCTCCCGGTTAAGTTTTGAAGACGAATTACGGGAACCCCCTCTTCTTCCCACTCCGTCTTTTTATATGCTCTACCATTGTAATACTTCGCTACGTCACCTTGACGTTTAATTGCCCAGCTCGCGGGGATGGGGCCGAGGGGGGAGGTTTTGAATTTGGTATGGCCGAGGCCTTGGGTGAGCAGCGTTTGCAGCAGGCCCTTTTTGACTGTGCGGGTTTGCTCGATCACGGCCTGGGTGGCGCGGATGGCGTCGTCCACGCTGGTCAGCACCTCCGCAATCCGCGCTTGCTCTGCTTTAGGAGGAAGCCATAGCTCTAATTTGCCAAGGTTTTTTCGTGAAATTCGTTTTCTTGTTGTCCCTGTGGCGTTTTCATCAATCCGCATTCGAAACCCTAAGCGATTGATGGCATTCATGAGCCAAGTGGAATTGGTAGTTTCTTTCAAAGGTCGGACGATACAAACGTCAACAGCTGTGATGGATGGTTGATCGAGAGGGAATAAGCATGCCCGGCCAATAGGGTCAGGCATTCGGGCGATCAGAATATCGCCCCATTCAATATGTGTGCATTTAAGCCTTTTGGCTGTATCAATTGTGACAAATCGTGAAGACTTATCGATGAAAACACCGTCGCCAATATCAGCTAATTGAATAAGGCGAACCTCACCATTTGGATCTTGGTCCTTGCTCTCAATCCAATCACCATCAGTGAATAACCCGTTTTGGCAAATTGAAGTGAGATCACTGGTCTTCCACCCCTCCGGCAGCTCATGCGTCATAGCCAAGCTCCTTGAGGAATCCCGTCATCTTCGCTTCTGCAGCATCGCGCTCGGTCTTGAGCTCTTTGAGCTTGGAGACTTCTGCCGCGACGTCGATCGGTTCTTCTTCGTCTTCGACGCTGACGTAGCGCGATAGGTTGAGGTTGAAGTCGTTGGCTTCGATCTCGTCCATGTCCACAGCGCGGCAGAACTTGTCTTCGTCGGTGAAAGCGTGGAATGCCTTGGCCATGCGCTGCATGTTGTCTTCGGACAGGTGGTTTTGCGCTTTGCCTTCGACGTATTCATCGGCGCCGTTGATGATCAGCACCCGGCCTTTGCGCTCCGCCGGTTTGTCTTTGCGCATGATCAAGATCGCCGCCGGGATGCCCGCGCCGTAGAACAGGTTGGGGCCGAGGCCGATGACGGCTTCGATCAGGTCGTCTTTGAGCAAGCCTTCACGAATTTTTGCTTCCGTGCCGCCGCGAAACAGAATGCCGTGGGGCAGCACGACGCCGAGGCGACCGTCTTGTTTGAGGCTGGCGACCATGTGCTGGACGAACGCCAGATCGCCGTAAGATTTGGGGGGGCAGCCGTATTTATCGCGGCCAAACGCGTCGCCGGTGCTCCATTCGTCATGGCCCCAGGCTTTGAGCGAGAACGGCGGGTTCGCCAGCACCCGGTCGAAGGTCTTGATGGCCTTGGTGCCGTTGCCGGTCAGGTGCTTGGGGTCGCGCAGGGTGTCGCCACGTTCGATAAACGCGTCGTCGATGTCGTGGAGAAAAAGGTTCATCTGGCAGATCGCCCAGGTGTTGAGGTTTTTCTCCTGCCCGAACAGACTCAACGCGCGTGGGTTCTTGTCTTGGCGTTCCAGATGGTGAAAGCATTCGAGCAACATGCCGCCGGAGCCACAGGTGGGGTCGTAGACGCTCATGCCCTCACGGGGCTCAAGACATTCGACGATCAAGCGCACGACCTGCTTAGGTGTATAGAACTCGCCGCCCTTTTTACCCGCGTCGTCGGCGAACTGGGCGATCAGGTATTCATAGGCGTTGCCGAGCATATCGGCCTCGGCGTCGGCATGGCGCAGGCGGTGGGCTTCGAAATGTTGCAACAGCTGTTCCAGCATGGCGTCGGGGAAGCGCTGCTTGTTGTTGAAATCGACGTCCTGGAACACGTCTTTGAGCCGGAAATTGGCGTCTTCGATGGCGTGAAAGGCGGCGTTGAGATGCTCGCCGATGTTGGAGGTGTGTTTGCGCACGTCGTTCCAAAAATGGCCCTTGGGGATGTGAAATCGATGCTCTTCGGGATCGGCGGCGAGCGTGGCGTCGTCATAGTCAGCCATGCGCTGCTCGAACTCTTCTTGCCACACGTCGCACAGGCGTTTGTAAAACAGCAAGCCGAAGATGTAGTGCTTGTAATCGCCCGCATCGATGGAGCCGCGCAAAATGTCGGCCGCTTTCCAAAGGTGGGCTTCGAGTTGCTGGAGTGTGAGTGTGGGCATAGGCGGTGGTGCTTCCCCGGTGGTGTTCTTGTTGGGGCCGATTATGGTCGAGAACAGCCATCCCGGCAATGGGTTGGGCAATAACCACAGGCTGTGAGCGGTGCTGACTATGCAACGGAAAAATCTCCCGTCGCCCAGCGCACACAACTTATCGGGCCATAACGTTGGTTTTGCCGATTGCGTTCAACTGAGCAACAGTGCGTCATCGTCCAATTCGGTGCCGCGCACCTTTTCAAACATGTGCAGCAGGTCTTCGACCGTGAGCCCGGCGCGCTGCGCGTCGCGAACATCCAGCACCACCCGGCCTTCATGCAGCATCACGGTGCGGTTGCCAATGTCCAGCGCCTGGCGCATGGAATGGGTGACCATCACGGTGGTGAGCTTGCGTTCCGCCACCACTTCACGGGTCAACGCCAAAACAAACGCCGCGGTTTTGGGGTCGAGCGCGGCGGTATGTTCATCCAACAGCAAAATTTTCATGGGTTGCAAGGCCGCCATCAACAGGCTAACCGCTTGGCGTTGGCCACCCGACAACAATTCCATGCGGTCGCCCAAACGGTTTTCCAGGCCAAGGTTCAACCGTTCGACGTGGCGGCGAAAGCCGTCGCGCACATCCCCCCCGACCGCGGCAGCCAAACCCCGGCGCCGCCCCCGGGCATTGGCCAGGGCGAGGTTTTCTTCAATCGTCAAATTGGCGCAACTGCCGCCCAAAGGGTCTTGAAAAACCCGGGCCACCAACCGCGCGCGCCGCGCGGTGGGCCAGGCGGTGACGTCTTGGTTGTCAATGAGGATGTGCCCGCTGTCAGGGCGCAATTCCCCGGCCAAGGCATTGAGAAACGTGCTTTTACCGGCCCCGTTAGAGCCAATCACGGTGACAAAATCACCTTCGGGGATGAGCAAATCAATGCCCCGCATGGCCGGGGTTTCCATCGCCGTGCCCGCATTGAAGGTGACCGCCAACTGTTGGACCTCGATCATCGCCCCAGCCCCCCTTTGCGGTTGCGCAAAAACGGCAAACGCATCCCCGGCATGACCATCGCCAAAGTCACCAGGACCGCCGTGACCAGGTTAAGATCCTGCGCCTTCAAACCAATGATATCGGTGTTCAGCGCCCCGGCCACCGCCAGGCGGTACAAAATAGAGCCGACCACACACGCCAACGTGGCGCGAAACACGGTGCGGGTGCTCATCACCGCTTCGCCCCCGATCACCGCCGCCAGGCCGACCACGATCACCCCCACCCCCAACGTCACATCCGCCGCCCCCTGGCTTTGCGCAAACAAAGCCCCGGCCAACGCCACCAAGGCGTTGCTTAACGCCATGCCGCCGACCACGTAACGCCCGGTCCGGATGCCCTGGGCGCGGGCCATGCGCGGATTGACCCCGGTGGCGCGCATCGCCAAACCGATTTCAGAGCGCAAAAACCAATCCAAAGCCACTTTCACCACCACCACCAACACCGCCAACGTGATCGGCAACGCCACATAGGTTGGCATATCGAGGTTTTCCAACGGGGTGAACACGGTTGTTTCACCCAACAGGGCGATGTTGGGGCGTCCCATGATGCGCAAATTGATCGAATACAGGGCGATCATGGTCAAGATCGAAGCCAACAGGTGCAAGATTTTCAGCCGCACATTGAGCCACGCGGTGACCACCCCGGCCCCCGCCCCGGCCGCCATTGCGGCCAGGCTGGAGACATAAGGGTCAACCCCGGCCACGATCAAACTGGCGGCGACGGCGGCCCCCAGCGGAAAGCTGCCGTCCACGGTCAAATCGGGAAACTGCAACACCCGAAAGGACAAATAGACCCCAAACGAAACCAGGGCGAACAACAGGCCCACCTCGATCGCACCCAAAAATGCAATTTGGCTCATAGTTTAAAGACCTGCCCTTAAAGCTGGTATGACGCCGCCGGCCAAGACTTAGCGGATGATTTCTTTGGCTTCGCCGATTAAATCGTCCGTGAACGTCACGCCTTGGGCCCTGGCCGATTTCATGTTCAGGTACAGGTCCGTTTTGGCCACCCCCTGAACCGCCAAATCACCCGGATTGGCACCATTGAGGACCTTCATCACCATGATCCCGGTTTGACGGCCGATGTCATAGTAATTGAACCCCGCAGCCGCGACCGCGCCGCGTTTGACCGAATCGGTGTCGCCGGCCAAAACCGGGATTTTCGCGTCGTTGCCAACCTTGACCACCGCTTCAAACGCGGAAATGACGGTGTTGTCGGTGGGCACGTAGATCACGTCCACCTTACCAACCAATGACCGCGCGGCGGCCAAAACCTCGCCCGATTTGGTGGCTGCGGCGACCACCACGCTCATACCCAATTTGGGGGCTTCGGCATTGATCAAAGCCACCAAAGACACCGAATTGGCTTCGCCGGGATTGGAAATTACCCCCAAACGCCTGGCCGACGGCACCACCCGCTTGACCAGTGCCATGTGCGCGGCAATCGGGGTCATGTCGGTGACCCCGGTGACATTGCCCCCGGGGCGTTCAAAGTTGCTGACCAGTTTCGCGCCGATGGGATCGGTCACCGCGCTGAACACCACCGGAATGGTTTTGGTGTTGGCGACCACGGTTTGCGCCGACGGGGTGGCGATGGCGACGATCACGTCGGGGGCATCGCCGGCAAATTTCTTGGCGATCTGGGCGGCGGTGGCACCATTGCCCTGGGCGCTCTCAAAGCTCCATTTCAGGTTTTCACCCGCGACCAGGCCGGCTTCGGCCAACACGTCCCTGACCCCCTTGCGCACCGCGTCCAGGGCCGGGTGTTCGACGATTTGAGTGATGGCAACGGACTTTTCAGCCGCCCACGCCGGTGCGGAAACGGTCAACATCGAGGCACCCAGCGTCGCCGCCGCGCCCAGTGCGAAAAATCCCAATCGTTTTACCCCCGTCTTTACACCCATCGTCTGTCCCCTAATCCCCTGGAAATGAAGTTTGGTTGGTGCTCCGACGAGCCACCAGCCCCTTTATTGGGGGCGATGGTAGACAATTTGAACACCGATGTGAAGCCCCGAAAATCACCCGTTTTTCCGCAAAAAACGCTGTTGAGAAGCTATTTGGAAGCGTTCTTCTTCGCGAGGACATAGGCCAGTTTTTGTGCCGCCAATCGCTGGATAACGGTTTTGCTTTGACGTGGATCTGCGACCATGATGACCTCAACCCCCGACGCCGGGTCGATCGCCACCACCCGCATAACATTTCCGACGCGGCGAAATTCAAACAAAACCTCGCGCCCCGAGAGGCCCGCGGAGCCCCGCGCGCGTTTCCCGACAGGACCTGTGGCGGGCGATCGACCGCCCCCGGATCGTTTTACAGTCATGGTCCTTTAAATAACCCTTATCGAAGGCCGTGAAAAGATTTCTATTGGTTTCTGGCCGTTGGGCGATATTTTAACCCCAGTGACATTTTAACGCGTGATGTTTTAAAAAGGTTTGATCATTTGAGCACCTCATCCCCCACCGCCCTCGGATTGGGCGCTTTTCCCGATGTGCGCCTGCGGCGCACCCGCGCGCATCCCTGGTGCCGCCGCATGGTGCGCGAAAACGCCCTCACCCCGGCCGATTTGATTTGGCCCCTGTTCGTTCTTGATGGGGACAATCAACGCGATCCGGTCGCCTCAATGCCCGGCGTTGAACGCTTGTCGATTGATTTGATCGTCAAGGCCGCCGGTGAGGCCAAGGCCTTGGGCATCCCCGCCATCGCGCTGTTTCCCTACACCCGCCCCAAAGACAAAACCCCTGATGCCGGCGAGGCCCTGAATGGCGACAATTTGGTGTGCCGGGCGGTGCGCGCGATCAAGGATGCCCTGGGTGACGATCTGGGTGTGATCTGCGACGTGGCACTGGACCCTTACAATTCCGACGGTCACGACGGTTTGGTCCAGGACGGTCTGATTCTCAACGATGAAACCATCCAGGTGCTGTGTCGCCAAGCCGTTGTTCAGGCGCGCGCGGGCTGCGATGTGGTGGCCCCGTCCGATATGATGGATGGGCGTATTCAGGCGGTGCGCCGCGCGCTCGATGCGGACGGCTTTCAACACGTGCAAATCCTCTCTTACGCGGCCAAATACGCGTCCTGCTTTTATGGCCCGTTCCGCGACGCGGTGGGATCCGGCGGGGCCTTGAACGGTGATAAAAAAACCTACCAGATGGATCCCGCCAACAGCGCCGAAGCGGTGCGCGAAGTGGCGCTTGACCTGGCTGAGGGAGCCGACATGGTGATTGTCAAACCGGGTTTGCCATACCTTGATATCGTGCGCACCATCAAAGACACTTTCGCGGTGCCGACCTTTGCCTATCAGGTCAGTGGCGAATACGCCATGATCCAGGCGGCCGCGGGCAACGGCTGGCTGGATGGCGACGCGGCCACGCTGGAAAGCCTGCTGGCGTTCAAACGCGCCGGCGCGGACGGCATCCTGAGCTATTTTGCCCCCACCGCGGCGCGGCTTTTAAATGCTTAAACCACCGCGAACCACCGCGACACGACGTTTCAACACTGTTTTTTCAAGCGTCTAGGATTTTTGATGTTTTTCAAAATCCAGCAACCGTTCAACATCCAAAACCACCATCAACGCCGTATCCAGACGATACACGCCGCTGGCGAAATCGCGCCACACCGGGTCCAGGGTGCTGGGGTTGCCCTCAAAGCTGTTTTTGCTGATGCCGATGACATCGCCCACGCTGTCGACCAGCAAGGTATAAAGGTCGTTGTGATGCTCAACCGTGACGCCCATCATGTGTTGGCGAATTTTGCGGTTTTCTCCATCATCCGAAGGACTTGACGACGCAGCTTCGACCGCTTCGTCCGCGTCTTCCGCGTCTTCCGCGTCTTCCAGCGGGTCGGCGGTGGGCGGGTCCATTTCAGGGCTTTCATCGTCCGCAACCGCATCGTCAGCGGAATCGTCCCCGGCCGTGGGCCCGTCCTCAACCATGCGAATGGCCCGGCGTTCCAGACCCAGACGCACCCGCACATCCACCACCGTGACGATGCGACCGCGCAAATTGATCGATCCGCGCACCTCCGGTGGCGACAGCGGCACCGAGGCGATGTTTTCCGGCACCAAAATATCTTGCACGATCAAAACCGGGATGCCGAAGAGCTGTCCGGCAATGTTAAACGTAACAAATTCGGCCAATTTTTCACCACCGGATTCAACAAGTTCCATGGAATCGGTTGCCACAAGTTCCTGCCCTGCCATCGACCTTTAACTCCCTTACGTGTCGTTCGCTTTTGACGCGAGACACCACAAACGCCGCATTGCAATGAAACAAATGTAACCGATTGTTCCACAAGCGGCAATCACCCTTACGCCGTTCCTTTGCCGGCGCTGCGACAAGACTTTGTGACACTACACTTTCTGGCAGTTGTGCCTGGATTGTGGTGTTGTAAACTCACCCATGTTCCCGCCCCACCACAAAGGATGACGTCGTGCGCAAATACATTTTGTGTCACGACGGATACAGGACCCATGAACATCGAGTTCAAAGACATTCAAGCGGCCCATGACCTGATCCGCGACCGGGTCTTGCGCACCCCTTGTTTTCCAGCCGCACGATTGTCGGAATTGACCGGCGCAAACGTGATCTTAAAACTGGAAAACCTGCAACACACCGGCGCATTCAAGGTGCGCGGGGCCCTGGTCAAGCTGTTATCGCTCAGCACTCAAGAACGCCAGGCCGGGGTGATTGCCGCCTCAGCCGGGAACCACGCCCAGGGGGTCGGCTATTTTGCCCGTCAACTGAACATACCGGCCACCATCGTCATGGCGCAAAATACCCCGTTCACCAAAATCTCCCGAACCGAAGCCCTGGGCGCCAAAGTGGTCTTGCACGGTGATGACTTTATCCAGGCACGCGACCATGCCTATGCTTTATCGGACCAACACGGCTACACCTTTGTGCACCCCTATGACGATGCCAGGGTGATCGCCGGTCAGGGCTCTATCGGCCTGGAAATGGTCGAAGATCAGCCGCATCTGGACGCCATTATTTGTGCCATCGGCGGGGGCGGGTTGATTTCGGGGATCGCCACCGCAGCCAAACACCTCAAACCTGAAATTGAAATTTTCGGCGTCCAGGCCGACACCTTTCCGTCCATGTACGACGCCTATCATCACTGCACCACCCCGGCGTCAAACGGTCAAACCATCGCCGACGGAATCGCGGTCAAGACCCCCGCCGCCAACACCCAAAAAATCATCGAAAAGATGGTCGATGACATTTTTTTGGTCAATGAGCTGGACATTGAAAAAGCCCTCCAGGCTTACCTCGAACTCAAACGCATTGTCGTTGAAGGTGCCGGCGCGGCCCCGCTGGCGGCGTTGTTGCGCAACAAAGACCGCTTTCGGGGCCGCACGGTCGGTTTGGTGGTGTCGGGGGGCAACATCGATTCGCGGATGCTCTCAACCATATTGATGCGCGGCTTAACCCGCGAAGGCCGCCTGGTCAGTTTGCGCATCAAAATTATGGATATGCCGGGCGTTCTGTCAAAGGTTTCGCAAATCATCGGCGATACCGGGGCCAACATCATCGAAGTTCATCACCAGCGCCTGTTTTCCGATGTGCCGTTGAAACAAACCGAAATGGACGTCGCGGTCGAAACCCTCGACCAAAAACACGTAGCACGCCTGGTCGCGGTGCTCGGCAACGCGGGTTATGAAACCCGCGTTTTAAGCGCAACCTCAGAATAGCCTTACATCCCCTTGATAAACAAAGTTGATTTTCGACCGTCGTTGACTTCAACTTGCCCATCAAAGGGCTGGTCGGTAGCCCAAAACGAATTGCTGATCAGCAGACTTCCGGGGTGCATATCACGCTTGGCCCGCGCAATCAGGCGGTCCATCGGGGCGGGCGACAAAAACGCATACGCCACATCAAAATCGCCAAGCCGGGTCCGCCACAGGCTTTGAAACACCACCGTTGCATTGGCCCGCCGCCACACCCGCAAGCGGCTGATCAAATACGGGCCGGGGGCATTTTCAACGCCAACAAAATGCCAGTCGGGGTGCGTCTTGGCCAAATACGCGATGGTTCCGCCCAGGCCACAACCAAGATCGACAAATTTCCCTGGTCCGGGATGTTTTGCGACCAGCAGTTGCGACACCGCAGCCAACGTGGTGCGGTTGGTCAAATACAACGGCACCCGTTCGACAAGGGTATTGGGATACATCAACGCCAACGCCAAAACAGCGCCCAAATACACCCAGGGCGGCAGCGCCAAAACCAAAAACAGCCACACCAAAAACGCCAACCCGCCCTGCAGCCAAATCCAGCCGCCGCGCAGACCCACAACATAACCGATGCCCACAGCCGCCACCGCCTGGCCCGCCACCAAAACGACAAGTGGCGTTTGAGCGCCGATTTGCTTTCCCGCCCACGCCGCAAAGACCACCAGCCCCAACCCGGCGGCTTGCGCCCCCGCCATGCGCATCACCGCCAAAAGCCGTCCCCCGGTGCGTTGGTGGGTCATTTAATCCTCAATATGAAGCTGTTTATATCCACCCCCAAAATACAGCAGGGGCAAAGTGTCCAAATCGGATTTCAAATGGGTCACCCGACCGACCAGGATCACGTGGTCCCCGCCCGGATAACCCGCTTCGACATCGCATTCGATCACCGCACCGCAACCGGGCACAATGGGAAAGCTGTTGTTGCCAGGGGTCACCATATCGGGCCTCGACAAGCCTTGACCGGGCTGGGAAAAATGGTTGGAAATATCCGCCTGGGCATCGCTCAAAATCGAAACATTGAACTTTCCGGCGTTGATGATCGCTTGCGAACGTGGAGATTCTTCGCCCAGGCACACCAAAATTAACGGCGGATCAAGGGACAGGGATGAAAAAGAGTTCACCGTCATGCCGATGGCTTCACCGTAAACATTATGCGCTGTCACCACACATACACCTGTGGGAAAACGCCCCATGGCATCGCGAAAGGCACGATCGGAAAAAATCTTGGGGGAAGTCACTTAGGAATTATCTCCACTTTTGATATTGCAACATGTGATGTTGGCAAAACGGGCCTTCACGATTGAACTTCCATGCTTCGTCAACTCGCTTTTAAAGCCCCGTCAAGCGGCAGTTATATTTATAATGAGGCTATAACATACGGATGTACGTATGATTAAAGTTATTTCAAGGTCTCTATCGCCCCTCCCCCCTCGACGCCGATTGAGGACGATAAATCACATTATTATCAGGATTTAGCTTGATCAAGACGACTTTCAGAAGATACCCTGACCAATGCGCTGAGATTTATAATATTCGACCTCCTTAAGGCATATTTTTGCATGAAATTTATAGTCGGTTTATTGGTTGTTATCGGTTCCGTGATCGGCGGCTACATGTTAGCCGGGGGTTACGTATCGGTGCTTTGGCAGCCGCTTGAATTTTTGATCATTTTGGGGGCCGGTCTCGGGACCTTTGTTGTTTCAAGTCCCACCAACATCATCAAAGCGCTGATGGGCTCGATGGGCAAGCTGGTGAAAGGACCGAAATACAATTCAGACAATTATCTGGAATTGTTGAGCGTTCAATACACATTGTTCAAACTGGCCAAAAGCAAGGGCGACCTGGCGCTGGAAAGCCACATTGACAACCCCGATGACAGCGCCCTATTCAGCCAGTTTCCCAGTTTTGCGGGTGATCATCACGCGTTGGAATTCATGTGCGATTATTTACGCATGTTGACCCTGGGCACATCCAATTCCCACGAAGTTGAAAACATCATGGACATTGAATTGGAACGCCACCATGAAAATGACCATGCCATCCACGGTGCCCTCAGCGGCCTGGCCGATGCCCTCCCCGCTTTGGGTATTGTGGCGGCGGTTTTGGGCATCATCAAAACCATGGGCTCGATTACGGAACCGCCTGAAATTTTGGGTGAACTGATCGGTGCGGCCCTGGTTGGGACCTTTAGCGGGATCTTTTTTTCATACGGATTTTTTGCCCCGATGGCATCCTCCATGGCGGCGACAATGGAAGAAGAAGCCAACTATTTCAGCTGCATCAAGGCCGGCATCATCGCCCACATGCAGGGCTATGCCCCGCAGGTTTCGGTGGAATTTTCACGTAAAACCATCCCCGGGCACTTGCGCCCGTCATTTAAGGACCTTGAAGAAGCCTTAAATGACGTCGGCAGTGTTGCATAGCCGTCACCGCGCCCTGCCTTGAAACCAGCCCCCACCGGAGACGCCGCCCGCCAAATGGATCAGCAACCGATCATCGTCAAGAAAATCAAAAAAGGTGGCGGCGGCCACCACGGCGGCGCGTGGAAAATCGCCTACGCCGATTTTGTCACCGCGATGATGGCGTTCTTTCTACTGTTGTGGCTGCTCAGTGCGGTGTCGCAAGAACAGCTTGAGGGCATTTCAGATTATTTCGCCCCGACCGTCGCATCCGTATCGCAAAGTGGTTCGGGGGAAATTTTGGGCGGTAAAACGGTCGCCGTCGATGGCGCACTCGAAGACACCGTCAGTCGCCCGTCGGTGACCATGGACCTGCCGCCGCCATCCGCAGGATCGGGCGGCGAAGCCATGCAGGACGAACCGGTCCAGGCCGAAATCGACGCCGAAGAGGCCAGGAAAAAAGCCGAAGACGAACAACTGGACGCGGCTGCGCAAGAAATCAAAAAAGCCCTCGAAGCGCTGCCGGAGTTTCAGCAACTGGCCGACAGCCTGCTGGTCGAAAACACCCCCGAAGGGCTGCGCATTCAAGTCATGGATCAGGACGGCCTGCCGATGTTTCCGTCCGGCAGCGCGGTGATGTATCAATACACGGAAAAAGTCCTGACCATGGTCGCCGAAATCATCAAAAAAATGCCCCAGGATATTTCCATCAGTGGTCACACGGACGCGGTTCCAATGGGCGGCGACGGCACCTACACCAACTGGGAGTTGTCCACCGACCGGGCCAATTCGGTGCGCCGGCATTTGATAGACTATGGGGTCCCGGATGGCCGCATATCAAAGGTGATCGGCCGGGCCGCCACCGACCCACTGTTGCCCGATTCCCCCAATGACGCCAAAAATCGTCGCCTGACAATCGTTTTGCTGCGCGGGACCGGGGAACAGCCGTCTTCAAGCGCCCTGCCCGATTTTCGCCCCAGCATCATCGGTGCACCGGACGAGCCTTGATCAATAAGGGTTGTATTGCACTGCGGCCATTAACAAATACAATACCCCGGCTCTGTTGATATGTGATTAGGCTGCCATGCGACACAATTTAACCGCCAGCACCCATTTTTTCTTCACCACCACGGCGCTGCCATGCCCTTACCTGGACGGTCGCCTGGAACGCCGCATGGTCACCGAACTGATCGGGCCTGAGGCCACCGCGATGAACAATCAGCTGTCGCGGGCCGGATTTCGCCGCAGTCACACGATTGCCTACGCCCCGGTGTGTGACGGCTGTTGCGCGTGCGTGTCGGTGCGGGTCCCCGTCGAGGCCTTCAAGGCCAGCCGCACCCAACGCCGCATTCGCACCCGCAACAGCACCTTGGCGGTTAACGAATGCGCGGCCATCGCCACCCGGGAACAATACGAGCTGTTCCAAAATTATATCCAGATCCGCCACGGGGATGGCGATATGGCCTTGATGGGCGAGGCGGACTACCGCGCGTTGGTCGAAGAAACTCCGGTGAACTCCAGTTTGGTGGAGTTTCGCGACCCCGATGGGCGCTTGATCGCGGGCTGTCTGACCGATCGGCTTGGGGACGGCCTCAGCGCGGTTTACAGCTTTTTCGATTCCCTGGATGCCAAACGCAGTTTGGGCACCTATGTGGTGCTGTGGCTGATTGATCGCGCCCGACAGCTGGGTCTCGACTACGTTTACCTCGGCTACTGGGTCCAAGGCAGCCCCAAAATGGACTACAAACGCAGCTTCCGCCCCCTGGAAGCCTATACCCCCAGCGGCTGGAAACGGCTTCCCCACACTTAAGAGTGGTTTAGGTGCTGTGGACTGAAGCAAATGAGCGCATTAACGATGCTTTTGCCACATCTGTTCAATATTCGATTGCGATTGTAGGCGTGCCCGCGATAGCATGCTTGCGCTCCGGCGGGATTTCCTGCGGGACAAACGGGCTCATAAAAAAACATCAATTATATATGCAACACGAGCAATACACGTTTTCGGGTAACGCACGTTGCGGGCATCTTAATGGGAGAATTTTTTCAACATGAAACGTCGTGATTTTGTAAAAGGCGCCGCCTTGGCCGCCAGCGCCGCCGCCGGTGCCGCCGCATTGGCCACCCCGGCCATTGCCAGGCAAATGCGCCAACTGAAAATGGTCACCACCTGGCCGAAGGGTTTCCCGGGCCTGGGCACCGGTGCTCAACGGCTGGCCGATTCCATCACCGCGATGACCGATGGTCGTTTGACGGTGAAGTTGTATGGCGGTGGTGAACTGGTTCCGGCCCTGGAATCCTTTGACGCGGTGTCCAGCGGCACTGCGGATATGTACCATGGTGCGGAGTACTACTGGCAGGGAAAATCCAAGGCCTTCAACTTCTTCACCGCAGTGCCGTTCGGCCTGACGGCGAACGAAATGGATGCCTGGTTGTACTACGGTGGCGGTCAGGAATTGTGGGACGAGCTGTCCGGCGATTTTAACATCAAAGCCTTTCCTGCGGGCAACACCGGCGTGCAAATGGGCGGTTGGTTCAACAAGGAACTCAACTCGGTCGAAGACTACAAAGGCCTGAAAATGCGCATGCCGGGTCTGGGTGGCGAAGTGCTGCGCCAGATCGGTGCGCAATCCATCACCCTGCCCGGCGGCGAGATTTTTCCGTCGTTGCAATCGGGTGCCATTGACGCAACCGAATGGGTCGGGCCATGGAACGATTTGGCGATGGGCTTCTACAAAGTCACCAAGTTTTATTACTATCCGGGCTTCCACGAACCGGGCTCCACGCTCAGCTGCGGGGTCAACGCCGATGTCTGGAATGGCCTCAGCAAGTCGGACCAGGCCGTGGTTCAGTTTGCCTGCGCGGCGGAAAACAACCGCATGTTCGGTGAATTCAACGCTAAAAACAGCGATTCTCTCGACACCTTGATCAACAAACACGGCGTCCAGTTGCGCCGTCAGTCGGACGGAATTCTCAAAGCTTTGGGCGATGCATCTGGTGATGTGATGGCGACGATTGCAGCCGAAGACGCAATAACCAGGAAGATCTACGATAACTTCCTGGACTTCCGCAAAAAAGCCTTGGGCTGGACCTCGCTGTCGGAAACCGCGTACACCTCGGCGCGCGCCCTCGACTATAAATACGGCAGCTGATCAAAGCAGCCTTTGAACTTCCGGGACGGTGGAAAACTTCCACCGTCCCGTTTTCTTTCTGGTAGAACTCTTACAAAAAGCAGGCGGGCATGGGGTTTATAGAAAAACTATATTGCGCCATCGACAGCTTCAACAATCGGATTGGGCGCATCGTGTCATGGACAGCCATTGTCATGGTATTGGTCCAGTTTTCGGTCGTTCTGATGCGCTATATTTTCAGTCTTGGCTTCATTTGGATGCAGGAATCGGTGCTGTACCTGCACTCAATCCTGTTCATGCTGGGGGCCAGTTATACGCTGCTCCACGAAGGCCACGTGCGGGTCGATATTTTTTACCGAGAACATTCCGTGCGCGGCAAAGCGGTGGTCGATTTTATCGGCTCGATGGTGTTTTTGCTGCCGGTGTGCATGTTGCTGTGGTGGTGGTCGTGGCCGTATGTGGCGCAATCGTGGTCGATATTTGAAGGATCTCGCGAAACCAGCGGCATCCAGGCCGTGTTCGCCCTGAAAACCCTGATTTTGATATTTGCCGCGCTGCTTGCGTTGCAAGGCGTATCGATGATGCTGCGGTCATTTTTGACCCTCACCGGGCACGCCACCAAACACGCCCGTGAAGATGGAGCCATCGTCTGATGCCTTTGAACGAAATTCTATCCATCGTGATGTTTTTGAGCGTCTGCGTGGCCTTGCTTGGCGGTTTTCCGGTGGCCTTTTCGTTGGCCGGAACGGGGTTGTTCTTTGCCACCATCGGCTGGTCCCTGGACCTGTTCAGTTTTTCCTTGTTCGGCGCGTTGCCATCGCGCATTTTCGGCATTGCCATGACCAGCGATATTTTGGTCGCGGTGCCGTTGTTTGTCTTTATGGGGGTGATGCTGGAACGCTCCAGGGTCGCCGAAGAACTGCTTGACGCCATGGGCATGTTGTTTGGCTCACTGCGCGGCGGTTTGGGCATTTCCGTCGCGGTGGTGGGGGCCTTGCTGGCCGCCAGCACCGGGATCGTCGGTGCCACCGTGGTCACCATGGGGCTGTTGAGCTTGCCGACCATGCTCAGGCGCGGTTATTCGCCGTCATTGTCGTGCGGGACCATTTGCGCGGCGGGCACACTGGGACAGATCATCCCGCCCAGCATTGTTTTGGTGCTGTTGGGGGACCAAATTTCCAATGCCTATATTGACGCCCAGCGGACCTTGGGAAACTGGTCACCGGAACCCATTTCGGTGGGCGACCTGTTCGCCGGTGCTTTAATTCCCGGCATGATGCTGGTTGGCATGTACATCGGCTATCAAATTTTAATGGCGTGGCTAAAACCCGAAACATCCCCCGCCATCCCCGCTCAAGAACTCAACGTCGAGGGCCTGATGGGGCGTATTTTGCATGCCCTGGTGCCGCCGATTGTGTTGATCGTGTCGGTTCTGGGGTCGATTTTGGCGGGCGTGGCCACGCCCACCGAGGCCGCCGCCGTCGGCGCGGTCGGATCGCTGATGCTGGCCGGGTTGCGCTTTAACGAAGGCCGCGGCAAAGCCATCATTATTGGCGGGGGCGGCCTGGTGGTGATGTTGGTGTTGTCCAATGTGTTCGACCTGCGCATGAGCCGTGATGTCATCCCGACCATTGACATGATCGCCATCGGCGTCGCGTTTGTTTGTCTGGGGCTGTTGATTTACGGCCTGGCGACCAGCTTGAAACGGGTTTTGGAAACCAGATTGGGTGGCAGCAAAGACCCGATTTTGTACGAAGTCGTGCGCACCACCATGGAAATTTCCGCGATGGTGTTTGTTATTTTGATCGGTGCCGGAGTCTTTTCACTGGTGTTTCGCGGTTTGGGCGGTGACGATCTGGTCAGCGATGTGCTGTCCAACCTGCCCGGCGGCAAGTGGGCCGCGATCCTGGTGGTGATGCTGGTGATGTTCTTTTTGGGCTTCATCCTCGACTTTATCGAGATTACCTTTGTGGTGGTGCCGATCGTCGCCCCGGTGCTGTTGCGCATGGACGTCGATCCGGTGTGGCTGGGCATCATGATGGCGATGAATTTACAAACATCGTTCCTCACCCCACCGTTTGGCTTCGCGCTGTTCTACCTGCGCGGTGTGGCCCCGCCATCGGTCACCACCGGCGATATTTACCGGGGTGTGATGCCGTTTATCGCCATTCAAATGATCGGCTTGTTGCTGTTGGCCTTTTTCCCGGTCCTGGCAACGTGGCTGCCCAAGGTGATTTTCGGATAGGAAAATTTTATGCGTGTCCGGCCCAAGAACATTTCCGGGTTCATATGAACCCGGAAATGCTCTAAGTCGGCATAACGCGCAAGTACCGGGTCGTAATGACCTGGGATTTGTGCGGGCCGATAATCCGCCACACCGCCAACCATGCCTGGGGTCCCAACACCCGGTACAATCCATGATGAATTTCATCATCACTGTGATGTTCGACCCGCACGATCCCCTTGGTCAAATCCAACAGATGTAAAAAGCGCCCATCCATGGAGCGGACCTCGGCCATGGATGGCGCCGTGAAATGCAAAATTTGTTCGCGTTCCAGGGTGGTTTTGATCAACCCCAGCGCCAGATTGCCTTCTTCCACATAATGCATTTTATCGCCGTGGCCATCGGCGACGGCGTAAAATTGCGCCACCCCGATGCATTCGGCTTCGCGGTCCATTTTACCGTCGTGCACCGTGCGTTCGAATTGCCACGTGCCTTCCAGATATTCAAACAAACCCTCAACATTAAACGGGGCGGTCGCTGTCGACCGCCCCGTCCAAACGCCACGATCTTCGGGATCGGTCATGGAGTGTTTTCCTCCACGTCACGGCGCTTGCCGGCCAGTTTTTCCGTTACCGTCCAGGCCAATGGCAACAACACCGTTGCCAGCGCCAGTTTGATCAGGTCGCCGACGATAAATGGTGTCAGGCCCCACTGCAAAATCGGTTTGTCCCAGCCCATTAGGGTTCCCAGCCACAACAATCCCGGGACGTAAATCAGGGCGTTTCCGATCAGCATCGCCGCAGCGGTGCCCAGGACCGAACGGTCCCAGCGACGTTCGGCCAACCACCCCACGCTCACCGCCGCCACCACATAGCCGACCAGGTAGCCCCCGGTGCCGCCCATCATATAGGCCAGGCCGAGGCCTTTTTCCGGGGTTCCGGCAAACACCGGCAAGCCCAAAGCCCCTTCGGCCATAAACAGCAACACGGTCACCCCGGCCAACCGCCAGCCATACGCCATGCCCAGTGTAAGCACCGCAAACGTGCCAAAATTCATCGGCACCGGCCACAGCGGCACTTGAATTTTAGAGGCGAGCGTTAAAAACACGGTCCCCACCACGGCCAAAAGCGCGCCGCGCAGCACCGCATTGGACCGCGCCAACGAAGGCCACAGGGTATCTGCAAGTGTGGTCTGTAACGCCAATGCCTGGATCATTTGTGAAGTACTCCTGTTGCCCCAACGGGGAAATCGCTGATCAAAATAAGGGATGGAAAATCGCTGGGATTATGGCTGAAAATCATTTTCAGCTCAAGCTCACCGAGCTTTTCAGGACACGGCCCCTTTAATAAAACGTATTGGAGGTGGGAAATCCGCGCGGGGCCAACGTCCCGGCCCCCGCGCGTTTGCCCCGCCAACGCACAAGGTCCGTTTCGGTGCGCCAGCCACTGCCAAACCGGAATGCCAGGCCATCGGCGGCTTTGAACGCTTTGACGTCGCGCAACACCGCCCCACCGGCTTTTTTGTAGCGTTGCAAAATGACCCCTTTGCCCCGGCTCATCTGCGCGATTTCATCCAGCCCAAAGACCACGATCTTGCGGTTTGATCCGATCACCGCGACGCTGTCGGCCCCATCAGGGATGATGTGGCACGCGGTGGCTTCGGCCCCGGCCATCACATTGAGCACCACCTTGCCGCTTTTGGTCTGCGCCAAGACGTCGTCTTCGGGGACGATAAAACCGTGCGCGGAATCCGACGCCACCAACAATTTGCGCCCCGGAACATGCACCAGCATCCGCGTCACGTCGGCATCGTTGGGCAAATCGACCATCAGGCGCAACGGCTCCCCCTGGCCCCGGCCACCGGGCAATTTGTCACAGCCCAGGGTGTAAAACCGCCCATTGGTGGCAAACACCAGCAATTTATCGGTGGTGTGCGCGGTGATGGCGAAACGGCCTTTGTCGCCTTCCTTGTATTTCAAATCCTTGATTTGGTCGGCGCTCAGATGGCCTTTAATGACACGGATCCAGCCTTTTTCAGAACTGACCACGGTGATCGGTTCGCGCTCGATCATCGCCTCCAACGGCACCACAAGGGCGCTGGGCGCGGCGCTGATGCGGGTGCGCCGCTTGCCGATGGCGGTTTTCGGGCCAAAATTTTCTTTAATGGCGTTGATTTCCGCCACAATCGACGCCCAGCGCAACACTTCGTCGCCCAACAAAGTCGTCAATTCGGCCTGTTCCCCGACCAAGGCCTCGTTTTCGGTGCGAATTTCCATTTCTTCCAGTTTGCGCAATTGGCGCAAACGCATGTTCAAAATCGATTCAACCTGCACATCGGTGAGCTTAAAGGTCGCCTTCAACACCGCTTTCGCGTGGTCTTCTTCGCGGATGATGCGGATCACCTCATCCAAATTCAGATACGCCACCAACATCCCGCCCAAAACCTCCAGACGGTGGGCGATTTGCGCCAAACGGTGTTGGCAGCGGCGCTGCAAAACCACCTGGCGGTGATCCAGATAAGCGCGCAAAATATCCCCCAAATCCATCACCCGGGGCGTGTTGTCGGCATCCAGGACGTTCATGTTGAGCGAAAAACGGCTTTCCAGGTCGCTGAGACGATAAAGCTGTTCCATCAGCATTTCGGCATCGACCTTACCGGTGCGCGGTTCCAGAACCACGCGGATGTCTTCGGCGCTTTCATCGCGGATATCGGTCAAAATCGGCAGCCGTTTGCTGGTGATCAATTCGGCGATCTTTTCAATCAGCCTGGATTTTTGCACCTGATAGGGAATTTCCGTGATCACGATTTGATAGGTGCCCCGGCCCAAATCTTCCCGAACCCAAGAGGCACGGACCCGAAACCCTCCGCGCCCGGTGGTGTAGGCCTGAACAATGGTGTCCCGGTTTTCCGCCACTTCGCCCCCGGTGGGGAAATCCGGGCCGTGGATAAAGTCCACCAGCTTGTCAATCGACGCGCCCGGGTGCCTGATTAAATGTTTCAGCGCATCACACAATTCGCCGACATTGTGCGGTGGGATCGAGGTCGCCATACCCACCGCAATGCCCGCCGCACCGTTGGCCAGCAAGTTGGGAAAATTGGCCGGCATGACCACCGGTTCATTTTCTTCACCGTCGTAGGTGGGGCGAAAATCCACGGTGTTTTGGTCGATCCCGTCCAGGATTGCCATCGCCACCGGGGTCATCCGGGCCTCGGTATAGCGCATCGCGGCGGCGTTATCGCCGTCGATATTGCCGAAATTCCCCTGCCCGTCTACGAGTGGGTAACGAACCGCGAAATCTTGCGACAAACGCACCATCGCGTCGTAAATCGACATGTCGCCGTGGGGGTGATATTTACCCATCACATCGCCGACCACGCGGGCACATTTCTTAAATCCGGATTTTGGGTCCAGCTTCAATTGCTGCATCGCGTACAACAAACGCCGATGGACCGGCTTAAGTCCATCGCGGACATCGGGCAGCGAGCGCGACATAATGGTCGACAACGCATATGACAAATAGCGTTCGGAGAGCGCATCGGCCAAACGGGTGTTGCGGATTTCGCCTTTTTGGACGGGTTCGGACATGGTTACTCACTGTTCAAGAATCGGATTTGGCGGCAATTATACGCGATTTTTCATCAACCTTGCGCGCCGCTTGCAGACGCGCCACCAACCGTCCCCGGGCCGGCGGCATGGTGCGCTCATGGGGGGCGAAAACATGGCGGTCGAGGAAAAACCCGGTCAAGTGCAGGCCTGCCAGGACCTCTTGCACCGTGTCGGCGATGGTCCCGCCCGGGCGCAAGAATTCCGGCAGGGCCAGCAACTGCCGAGCATAGGGCCGCCCGGCCTCAGACGACACCGCGGTGGCCGATTTCGGCGACACCCAGATGAGGTTTTCGCGCCCTCCGGTGGCGGCGCAGCGATCAAGGTCCAAACGAAACCCCAATTCCTGCAACAAACCCAATTCCCATTTAACATACAAACTGCCCCAGCCAGCCCCCACGTCCACCTCATCGGGGGCTTCCAGGGCGCTCAACAAAGTGCCCATGACATCGAACAGTGGTAAATGCGGTTCGCGCTCTGGCAATGCCAGCGCGCACACCGACAACGCCGCCGTCATCCCCGCCAGGCGACCTGGACAATCCAACAGTTGTGCCGCGGTGCTGTGGATGCATTCCAACTGGTACGCGCCCAAATGTTCCGCCAGGCGCCCGCGCCACGTGGCCGTGACCCGGTTGCCCGGTTCAATCAACGCCCGTCCGCGTTTGCCAAAGCCACCGCGCACCAAGCCCGCGTGGACCCCCCGCGCGCGGGTCAACAGCGTCACCACAGCCGACGTTTCACCGTGCCTGCGCGCCGAAAGAACGATGCCGTCGTCTTGCCAGTCCATATCCCATTGTAGCGTTTGTCCACGATGCGGAAAGCTCCGATATTGAAAAAAGGCTTAAGGTGGCCTACCTATTTTGACGGCCTCCCCGCCCACCCTTGATTTGGGACACAGACATATTATGACCGTTGCATCCTTTCATCCGCCGCAACGCATGCTTATGGGACCGGGACCATCCGATATTCATTCGCGCGTTTTACAAGCCTTGGGCCGTCCCGTAATCGGCCATCTGGACCCTGAGTTCATCTTGATGATGGATGAGGTTAAGGGGCTGCTCCATTACGTCTTTCAAACCACCAACCAAATGACCCTGCCGATCAGCGCGCCGGGGTCTGCGGGTATGGAAAGCTGTTTTGTCAATTTGATCGAACCGGGCGACACCGTGGTGGTGTGCGTCAACGGCGTGTTCGGCGGGCGCATGGTGGAAAACGTCGAACGCTGTGGTGCCCAGGCGATCAAGGTCGAAGACGACTGGGGCCAACCGGTCGACTTGAATAAGCTTGAAGACACCCTGAAAGCCAACCCCGGCGTTAAGGCGGTGGCGTTTGTGCACGCCGAAACATCGACCGGGGTGCAGTCGGACGCGGCGGCAATTTCCGCCCTGGTCCACCAACACGATGCCCTGGTGATCATGGATGCGGTGACCTCGCTGGTGGGCTCCCCGGTGCTGGTCGATGAATGGAAAATCGACGCCTGTTATTCGGGCACGCAAAAGTGCCTCAGCTGTGTGCCGGGAATTTCCCCGGTTACCTTCAGCGACCGGGCGCTGGACGCCATTCGCGGGCGCAACCACAAGGTTCAAAGCTGGTTTTTGGACATGAACCTGATCATGGGCTATTGGAGCAGCGAAGGGGCCTCGCGCTCCTATCACCACACCGCCCCGGTCAATGCGCTGTATGCCTTGCACGAAAGTCTGGTGATGGTCAAAGAAGAAGGCCTTGAAAACGCCTGGAAACGCCACCGCCGCAATCACCTCGCGTTGAAAGCCGGACTGGATGCCCTGGGCCTGGACTTGATTGTCGATGAAGCCCACCGCCTGGCGCAACTCAACACCATCAAAATTCCAAACGGCGTCGATGAAGCCATGGTCAGGCGTCGTTTATTGAGCGATTTCGGCATTGAAATCGGTGCCGGTCTGGGCGCGCTGGCCGGCAAGGTGTGGCGCATTGGCCTGATGGGACAAAGTTCCAGTCCGTTGCACGTCACCCTGGTGCTGTCGGCCCTGGAAGGAATCTTGACCGATTTGGGCGCGACCACCGGCCAAGGCGGCGCGGCCAAGGCGGCGCAAAAGGTGTTGTTGGCATAACCCACCCCCCGGACCCCGGTTTCTTGAACACAGAAACCGGGGGCACATCACCGTCTCTGCACCTGAACATTAGCGCGGCCAAGCAATAAATATCCCTTCGTTACGGCTACCATACCGATCAGTATCTGCTACACTAATCCTCGCGAAGATGGAAGGTCTGGCCGAGTTACGGCTACCATACCGATCAGTATCTGCTACACTTTTTTACCTTTGCGGGCCTCTTTTCCTTTAAGTTACGGCTACCATACCGATCAGTATCTGCTACACTGCGCTCGCCGCCAAGCGCATGGCCGGGAGGGTTACGGCTACCATACCGATCAGTATCTGCTACACTCTTTTTCGCTGACATTCGAAGAAACCGGTCGTTACGGCTACCATACCGATCAGTATCTGCTACACTCAGTTCGTCGAGCCAATCGACCGAAAACCGGTTACGGCTACCATACCGATCAGTATCTGCTACACTCGATTGGGAGCAGGGCCGACGCACGCCTGAGTTACGGCTACCATACCGATCAGTATCTGCTACACTCAAGGTGGTTTTGACCCACCGACCGCCCTTGTTACGGCTACCATACCGATCAGTATCTGCTACACTTGTCTTTGCCGTCGGCGGCAATGATTGCAAGTTACGGCTACCATACCGATCAGTATCTGCTACACTCAAAACACCACCGGCATTGAATTTTAGCCGGTTACGGCTACCATACCGATCAGTATCTGCTACACTGGCGCATATGGATCCCGCAACGCTGATGAGGTTACGGCTACCATACCGATCAGTATCTGCTACACTGCTGGCAATTCGTTATGAGCCGCTGCTCGGGTTACGGCTACCATACCGATCAGTATCTGCTACACTTGTTCGGTTTCACATACCGTTACCAAACCAGTTACGGCTACCATACCGATCAGTATCTGCTACACTGCCGGGACATGGGCCGGCACAGTGACATTGGTTACGGCTACCATACCGATCAGTATCTGCTACACTCCTGATGTCGCACGACTACACCATTCGCAAGTTACGGCTACCATACCGATCAGTATCTGCTACACTCCGATGCCGTTTTTCCGGCTTCGAATTTCAGTTACGGCTACCATACCGATCAGTATCTGCTACACTGAAACACGATGCGCTGACGCCCTCAATGGTGTTACGGCTACCATACCGATCAGTATCTGCTACACTCCCACAACTTAAAAATCCTTGTTCCCCAACGGGGTACAGGGATTTTTTTGGGAAAAACGGCTGTTTCATAATCAAAAAAGAGTGAATTGATCCGGTTTTTTTTCGGTTTCCTGAACGGCGCGGCCTGCGTAATTTCGGGTCAGTCCATATTGTTTGTCGGTAAAACACATGATTGAGACATCGCCTTCCGGTGGTGCTCGCTTACCTATTCTGTCTGTCAAGGCATCCGCTGCAGGGCGGTTGGGACACGCACGCAGGTAGACTGAAAACTGCTTCATCGTGAACCCTTCATCAATCAACAGGTTACGAAAGCCCGTGGCACGGCGGCGCGCGGTCTTCGTGCCGACCGGCAAATCAAAAAGGACAATCAACCACATGATTTTGTATGAGGACAGCATACCCTATTCTCGACACTCAATATATGGGATGAGGTGATCATGAAGATCTGGCTTCCAGCCCGCGCAAACGCGACATGTTCAAGAATGCTATTTCCTTGGGAAGGATAAGTTTTTTCTCCTTGCCTTCGAACACACCGACCAAGCTATTCACCACCAAGGTCATGGCACGATAAAGATCCGTTTCGCCGTCCTCGGTCGCGATGGTGCGCACCATTATACCGGCCAATTCAGCGCGTGCATCGGGGGTCATCTCACCGTCCCAGTCCTCTCGATTTTCCCGCACCAAACGGTCGACGAGGGGACGGAAAGGTTCCATCACATCATCCACCAGACAAAAATTATTGCGGGTGTTGACGTGGCCAACCCCAAGCGACGGCACAAGCCCCGCCGCCGTGACCGCGCGCGCCAATGCCGAGCGTAAAATCGTATAGCCATAGTTCAGATGTGCGTTAATACCGGGTTGCGCCCGATTGCGGCGGAAATTTTCACCGAAAAATCGCGGCCAATAATAGCGCGCGGCGCGGGCTTCCACATTGTCGGGGTCTCCCGTCCTCACTTTGGGAATCAATTTTTTCAAACCCTCATTTCCTGTCGCGTCAAAGGGCTTAAGGCTGCGCGCCTGTTCGGAAATTTTTTTCCGCACCAGATCGCGCCAGATGCGTTTGCCGAGCGGCAGCGAGCTTTCCATCTGGGCGCGGGCGCGGCCCGCTTGCCGATGATGACCGCCGAGGGACGTCAATATGGCCACCGGCTCATGGCGATGATCGCAAACGACCAAAGGGATGTCATGGGCCGCCAACCGCAACAGCAATCCATGAGAATAGGTCGCGTGTCCCGCGTGAACCAGCACCGATTGCACGTCGGTAAGGGGGACGCGCCCGATTTCGGTGCCTTGCTTCTTGACCACCAGCCAGTCGCGCTCGGCATGCAGATACCGACCGTCCTCGATCACATCAATGATCCGCCAACTCATGGCGAAGGCTCCGCCTTTCCGGTACGGGGCAGGGCGGGGAAACGCCAGGTTATGTCTCCCAGCGAGTCGGTGACGATGCGTTGGGCCGCGTGTTGGTAAAGAAACTTCAGTCCTTTTTCTTTCCATTCGTAACGTGTCTTCGAGTCCCTGGCTTCCGAAATGGGAAGAAGCGTCATTTTACCTTCGCTGAATTTTGCAACGGCCACACGGATGCGTTTGCCGCCGCTGTCAGGATCGTCCATCTCCAGAATATCGTCTTTATGGGCCGACCATAAAAGCTCATTGCCGGGCTTCTTCGCTTCCGGCGTAAAATGTTTATCATTGGCATCCATCATGGAAATAATTTGCCAGCGGAGTTTACCTTTTCCATCCAAATAGAAGTCCTTGCGGTGGTTGCGGCCGCTGATGTAGCCGCCTGTCGGACGGTTACCGTCTTTGGCACGGCGGATGTTCACCAGTTTGTTTTTTTCATAAAGGGTGAATTGAGTTTTTCCGCCCGCAGCCTTGTGCAGCTCGACGGCACGGGAAAACACCGCTGACTTAGAAATGGTCTTTTCTTTCTTGCCCAAGGCTATATCACGATTGCGTTTTTCTTCCAGTTCGCGGGTGGCCTGCGTGACAAAATTCCGGATCGAGGCCTTGATCGCCTCAAGCTCATCTCTCGCCTTTTCGATTTCCGGAAGGTCAGGCAGTGTCGCCTTGATTTTTGGTTTTTCAAGTTTTTCCAAGGTGTTGTAATCGGCAAGTTTCTTGCGCTTGCAGCAGACGTAGGAGCCATTCTTGTCGGAGCCATCGACAATCCCAAATAGGGTATCTTCGTGAAGCTGTCCAGCCGTGGAATGATCGGCCTTGCGCGACAAGGACACCCTTTCCAGGGTCGCCTCGCGGGCCGCGTTGGAGAACTCTTTCGGTGTTCCGAACGGTGGCGCGATGGTATCGACAAAATCATCCAGACCTTCTTTTTCGCAGCGCGCGGCCTCTCGTTGTATCCTTTGCACCATGCCACGAGTGGCGCAGGCGGCGGTCAGGGCATCTATAAAATGGTGACGGTGATCGTCGCGGTTTTTCTTGCCGCCTCCCCGACTGCCCAGAATTTTTGTCAGACCCCACTTGCCGCGCAGCAGGGAAACAATGTAGCTGCTGACGGCAACAACCTTGCTCGGCTCGCCGCAAAGACAAGCAAGATACTGTCTGGCCACCCGGGCGATATAGGAATTATCGGTTCCATAGCGAGCACGGTAGGCTTCGGGGGCTTCCTCGAAATTCTTCATGGCATCGGCCTCAAATCGCCATTTTTTGTTGTTGGGAAGTTTGTCCACCCGCCGCAAGATGGCGTCCCAGTCGTAATTTTCATTATTCGCGAAGGCGTCATAGGGCGCGCGGTTGCTTTTTTCCGCGTTGGCGCTGCGGAGGCACACCACCTTGTTGGCCATGGAATCCAAATAGGTTTTTGAGCGGGGCAGGATATGGTCCACATCCACATGTCCGCAATAGAGGTCATTCAGCGACAAAGCCTGTCCCGTATAGACGCACGCGCAACCCTGTTGCTTCCACAGCTTGTATTTCTGGATGTTCAGGTGGTTGACCTTAACCTCTATAACCTCTATTTTCTTCAGTTCCTCGGCTGCCTCGTCGGAGGCTTTGCGGTTCTTTTCGTTTTGTTTGGCGGCTTCGTCGCGGGCCTCTGCGCTTTTGTTAAGGTCACGGGCCAGCTCAATGTGGATAGAATCCGGCAGTCCGTATTTCCGGATAACCGCGTTGACGGTGTGGCGGATCTGGTTCAAAGCAAGGTGAACCACCGGATTGGGAATACGTCCGAATTCTTCTTCTTCCGGGTTTGTCGCAGGGGGACTGTCGGTGAGACGGCGATAATCGGACACCCACATAGGTGAGACTGTGTGGCCAACAAGAATTTCACCGTAATAGGGCAACCTGTCATAAACAACACCATCGGGGGTCATGACGTGGAAAAGCCCGGCGCGGTCTTCGGCAACGCGGGCCGGAACGACATCATCTTTCAATTCTTTCAGAATTTTAACAGTCGCGGTTTGCCCCATGCGGCCCCAACCCGAGGGCAGATGGGCTTCCAGCGCCCGTTTTGCCGCTTCGCGGTCGCCATCGAGAATGTCCGACAACGCTTTCTTAGCCTTGTCGTCATCGTGAACAGTGGCCAGAACCTCAAGAATTTTGTCTTGCGTGTTTTCATCCGCTTGAAGCCATGCGTCGCCCAGAACTTCCCGAGCGCCCAGTTCGCGCTCGAAGGGATACCCCGCAATGCCCTTGCGGGTTTGTGTGTCTTCCAGGCTGACCTTGTCGGTTTTTTTCAGGCCGATGGTCTTCTTGATTTCGGCGAAGGTCAAATCCTCGCCGGCCATCAGCCGGGCGACGACTTTGTCGCGTTCCGCCATGCCGTAGGGGATGGGTTCACGACTTTTTCCGGAAAATTTCAGGTGATTGGTTTCTTCGTAAATACGGCGCATTTGAAATAGGCGCGATGCTCTTGGCAGCCTGAATTCCTCGGGAAAATAAGGGCATTTTCCCGGCGGGGGCGAGGTGATGGCACGCTGGAAAAATAGTTCGTCTTTTACTTTTTCCTTCAAGCTATCCGTGAGCGTTCCAGTAAAAAAATTCGCCTGTTTATTCCAGATTGTTTCGAATTCCTCTTGCAGCATTTCCCGGCTGGGGTAATAGGCGTAGCCGTCTTTTCCGTTTGCCATTTTCTCCTGTTTGATGCGGGTGGGCAGGTTTTTCTTTTCCCGCTGGCGCAGATACTGACCATATGTCGAAAAACCCTTGGCAACCATTTCATCGCGCAAACATTTGATGCCTTCTGCGGTCTGGCGCGCGTCCTTATCGTCCTTGATGGCGGACTCGCGAAAGGCGCTGCTGCCGCGATGCCGCGCCATGTGAAGCAAGGCGCGGGCGAGGTGCGCCAATGCAACTTTTTCCCGCGACGCCTTGGCTCTTATTTTGATCGGCGAAAGGTTTAAAGTTTTCTTGGGAACGTCCTTGCGCCGATAGCCGATGCCGTTGTCCGCAAGAAGATCGGAAAGCCGGTCCAACCGCCTTTTCCGGCGTTCTATATTGCGTCGTATACTGCGTTTCGTTCGCCTTTCCGCCGCCCCCTCAGGGATGGGATAGGTCCGAACGCTGCCGCTGTGGATGAAATAGTCGGGCTCTCCTGTTTTCGAGTGAAGATCATCCTTTAAGGCTAAAATAGCGATTCCTAAAGACGCAACCCCAACGTCAACACCAAGGCGATACCTAAAACTCTTCACACAATCCATGCCCTCTTCCCCTCCACAATCGTTGACCCTTATGGTTGTTGACTTTCCCATACCAGTCAACCTACAATGACGTTACCTACAGGAACGTAGCAGATCCTGATCGGTATGGAGTTCAGTCGTAATAAGTCTTTATGACGAAAAATAAGGGGCCAGTTTACTGGCCCCTTTCTTCTTTAGGGGCCGTGATAAATTGTTCTCCAACGCTTGCTAAACTCTCAAACGAAGTGCAACACCGGTGAGCCTTCCGGGTTCCCGACAAAGGAAGCCGGGTTTTCACGTTTCTCTCCTTGTGGCGTCTTAATGAATATCCCCACCAAGCCACAGGACGCCCATGCAAATTTCAACCGTGAACAACACCGCTGAATTTTTGCTTGATGGCGATGAATTTTTTGAGCATCTGCACATTTCAATGCGCAATTTGCTGAACGCTGCCACCGCCGTCGACAACTATCTGCGTCTGGCCTATTGGGGCTTTAATCGCATGACCGTGTTGCCCGCGTGCACCGATGGGGCCGGAACCGCGCATCTGGCCACCCCCATCAAAGATTTGATCAACGCCTTGGCGGTCAAAGGCCATATCGTCCAAATCATCATGTGGTATGGACATCCTATCACAATGAGCATGGATAAAAACTGGGCGGCCCGCGCGGCCTTCATCAACATGAACGAAGCCGCCACCCTGGATCAAGCCGCATTGCGCAAAGTCTACGCCGCGCGTCAGGTCCAAGACGGTGATTTCATCGTAAATTTGAACAATGTTTTGTATGCCTGCCAAATGCTCTATGCCCAGACAAAATACGCGAACTTGACAAAAAACACGCACACCGGCTAAACGGCGACGAAACGGGGAACACCGCATATCCTGTGCGGACGACGAAGTTGTGCGATCAGGCGTTAAAATCAAGCCCCCAGTCGCGGTAGCGGTCGGGGTCGTCGCCCCATTTTTCGCGCACCTTGACGAACAAGAACAAATGCACCCGGCGGTCCATGATTTCTTCCAGCTCTTTGCGCGCTTCGGCCCCGATGACTTTGATTTGTTGGCCGCCCTTTCCCAAAATGATTGATTTTTGGCTGTCGCGTTCGACAAAAATCACCTGTTCGATTTTAACCGAGCCGTTTTTCCAGTCTTCCCACGTTTCCGTTTCCACGGTGGTCGCATAGGGGAGTTCCTGGCGCAGGTGCACGTACAGTTTTTCCCGGGTGATTTCCGCCGCCAGCAAGCGCTCGGTCATGTCCGACACCTGGTCTTCGGGGAAATGCCACGGGCCTTCGGGCATGCGCGACGCCAAGGCGTCGATCAAATCATCCACACCGTCGCCGTTCAGTGCCGAAACCATGAAAATTTCATCAAAAATGCCTTCATCGTGCAATTTTGTGGTGAGTTCCAAAAGCTGTGGCTTCTTGACCTTATCGACTTTATTGAGCACCAGATGCGCGCGTCTGTGATCGTTTTTCATCCGCTTGATGATGCTGCGCGTATCCCGGTCGATGCCCCGTTCGGCATCAATCAACAACAGCGTCACATCACCATCACTGGCCCCCCCCCACGCCGCCGCCACCATCGCCCGGTCCAAACGACGGCGCGGCTCGAAAATGCCCGGGGTATCGATAAACACCAGTTGACAGCGCCCGTGAATGGCGATGCCCATCACCCGCGCGCGGGTGGTTTGGACCTTGGGCGAAACAATCGACACCTTGGTGCCGACGGCGCGGTTCACCAGGGTCGATTTGCCGGCGTTGGGAGCCCCCAAAACAGCGATAAATCCGCAGCGCTCCGCATCGTGTTGAGGTTTTTTGTTCATGTCGATTTTTCCAATTGGGTCAGCAGCGCGGTGGCCGCGACCTGTTCCGCATTGCGCCTCGATGCGCCGGTCCCATCACAAGCCCCTTGGTCCCTGACCTTCACCCGGATGGTGAAGGTCGGGGCATGGTCGGGGCCCTGGCGGCTGATAATTTCATAAACAGGCAAGCCCAGGGAGCGCGCCTGAGCCCATTCCTGCAACGCCGTTTTGGCGTCCTTGGGGGGGGTCAGGTCGGCCTTAACCAGCCCCGCCCAATGACGCCGGATAAACGCCGCCGCGATGTCCAGCCCACCGTCCAGGTACAGCGCGCCCAAAACAGCCTCCAACGTATCCGCCACCACCGAAGCGTGACTGCGCGCGGAGGTTTCCGCATCCACCACCTGGGTGCGGGCAAAATCGGCCAGGTCAATCGCATCGGCCACGTGCGCCACCGCATCGCGGGACGTCAACCCCGCATAGCGCCGCGCCAAAGCGCCTTCTTCTTCATCGGGAAATTGCGCATATAAAATTTCGGCCATCACCAGCCCCAAAACCCGGTCGCCTAAAAATTCCAGCCGTTCATTGGACGCGGTGCGCTGTTCGGTGGTTGAGGCATGGCGCAGGGCCTGTTCCAACACCCGAAGGTCGCTAAAAGAATGGCCGAGGATGTCTTGTAAACGATCAAACGCGGCTGGAGAGACGGTGTTCATGATCAATCCACAGAGGCAAAAAAGCGTTCAAAACGCAGCGACCACGGCCATGTCCACACGTCCCAGAACGATCCCGAAATGGAAAAGAACAAAACCTCGGCCCGGCCCACCAGGTTTTCCTTGGGAATGTAGCCGACCCCGTCCAGAAAACGCGAGTCACGGGAATTGTCGCGGTTGTCGCCCATGGCGAAGAAATAGCCTTCGGGAACCCGGTACAGCGGCGTGTTATCGGCCGGATAACTGTCGGATTCTTCTAAAATTTCGTGGCTGACCCCACCCGGCAAGGTTTCCAAATAGCGTACCGTGTTGTGAAACACGCCCCGGGTGTCTTGGTAAACATATGTGCCCAGACGCTCACGTTTGACCGCGACCCCGTTAATTTCCAATATCCCGCCCCGCACCTGAACGGTGTCGCCGGGCAAGCCGATAATGCGCTTGATGTAATCGGTTTTATTGTCGGTGGGCAGTTTGAACACCATCACATCGCCGCGCCTGGGCTCTTCGTACAAAATCCGTCCGGGGATCAACGGCGCACCCAGCGGCAGGGAATACCTGGAATATCCATACGACGATTTAGAAACGAACAGATAGTCGCCCACCAGCAACGTCGGGATCATCGACCCGGACGGAATGGAGAACGGCTCATAGGCAAAGGTGCGCACCAAAATAGCGATCACCACCGCGTAAACGATGGTTTTAACCGTATCCCACAGGCTGTCTTCGCCCGGCACCGGCTTTGCGTTCAAGAGCTTGTCAACGTCAAGGGGGTTGTCGGTCATGCGTCGTCCATATTTATCTGGCATATTTATCTGGCTGCGCCCACGTTAGCGCTTTGAAATGGCCGAAAGAACCACCATGGCGTGGGCCATCGGGTATTCGTCCGTGAGAGAAAGGTCGACCTTCGCCTCATATCCTTCGGGTGTGAGGCTTTGTAACCTTTTCAAGGCCCCATTGGAAAGGGTCATGATCGGCTGGCCGCTGGGCAGACTGTCGATCCGCAGGTCGCGCCAGAACACACCGTCGCGAAACCCCGTGCCCAGCGCCTTGGCGCAGGCTTCTTTGGCGGCGTAAAACATCGCGTAACGATGCGCCCGCGTCGCGCCGCGTTTATTGGCCTTTTGCTGTTCGCCGGCGGTGTACAAACGGTCGATAAATCGTCTCTCGAAACGGTTGAGGGTTTGTTCAATGCGGCGAATGTCGCAAAGGTCCGTGCCAACGCCCAAAATCATTCCCCCGACCTCGCTTCATTCATCAATCGGCGCATGGCAAGGATCGTGGCTTCAAAGCCGACAAAAATCGCCTCACCAACCAAAAAATGACCGATGTTGAGTTCTTTTAAGCTGGCAATCGCGGCCACCGGCTTAACCGTGTCATAGGTCAGGCCGTGACCGGCATGGCATTCCAATCCAATATCGGCGGCATGGGCGGCGGCAACCACGATCCGGTCAAATTCACCGTCCCGTGCGCGTCCCGGCACGGCATCACAGTACGCCCCGGTGTGCAGTTCCACCACCGGCGCGCCCAATGCCCTGGCCGCATCCAGCGCGGCGCGGTCGGGTTCAATAAATAACGACACCCGCATGCCCGCATCGCCCAAGCGGCCCACATAGGGTCTCAGGGTGTCAAATCCGCCGATCACATCCAGCCCGCCCTCGGTCGTGCGTTCTTCGCGTTTTTCCGGAACAATGCACGCCGCGTGGGGTTTGTGACGCACCGCAATGGCAACCATTTCGTCGGTGGCGGCTATTTCCAAATTCAACGGCAAATCAATTTCATCGCACAACCGTAAAATATCCGTATCGGTGATGTGGCGGCGGTCTTCGCGCAGGTGCGCGGTGATCCCGTCGGCCCCGGCCGCCGCAGCCATTTTCGCGGCCCGCAAAGGGTCCGGATAGGCCCCGCCCCGGGCATTGCGAATGGTCGCCACGTGGTCAATGTTCACGCCCAGGCGCAGCCGCTCCAGGGGGGTGGTCGATGGTGCCCGGGATGGGGATGGGGAGGTCATGTCAAAGGGGCTCTTGCTGATCGGGTTTATCGGGGGATGTGCCAACCCGCTTATGATAGCGGACCATTTGGTATCTGGAAATCACCGGCAGCAACACAAAATAGGTCCCCAGCCACACCAAAATCGCTACCGGGATACTGCCGACCAGCATCGGCCACAACACCGGGGCGGAACTTTCGGCCAGAAACTGAAAGTCCAAACGGTACATGGCCCCCATACTGTCGGTCAGGACCTTGAGAAAATCAACTTTGGTGGCATCGGCACCGTCACCGTGCAAAATCCAGCTGCCGATATTATAGATCCCCACCCAGATGAACGGAAAGGTCCACGGATTGCCGACCACGGTGCCGATCGCGCTGGACAAGACATTGGCGCGTAAAACATACGCCAACAGCGCCGAAAGCACAAAATGAAGGCCCAAAAACGGGGTAAAGGACACCGCCGCGCCACATGCAAACCCCGCCGCCAGCGAATAGGCTGAACCGGGGATGCGCGCAACCCGGTGAAACACATAGCGGGTCGAACGACGCCAACCGGACCGGGGCCAGAAGAACTGCGCCAAACGATAAAAAGCAGATGATTTACGACGTCTTTGAAACATGGCGGCACTATAAGTCAAAGGGGGGGCTAAATTGTAGATAAAAGATCGCCGCAAATGCGTTTTTTCAGATCGCCCCCACCGCCGCCGTGACCCCGTGTCCAGGTTGGGTTCTTGCCCGTGTGGCCCCTGGCCCTAGCCCCTCGCCCGTTCGATCGAATTGATTTCCGGGGTGGCCCGCAAGGCGGCGATGATTTCCGCCAGATGCTTGACGTCGCGGACTTCGACATCGACCAGCATGTCGTAAAAGTCCACCGAACGGGAAATGATTTTAAGGTTGGAAATATTCCCCTCGCCCCGCGCCACAACATTAGACAGAGCCCCCAATGCACCGGGAACATTCAACAAAGTCAAATGAATTCGGCTGACATGACTGACGGCATGGTCTTCGCTTTGTTGCCACGAAACATCGATCCAGCGTTCGGTTTGGTCTTCGTATTGATGCAAACCATCGCAATCGATGGTGTGGATGGTAACCCCTTTGCCGGTGGTGATGATGCCGACAATACGGTCACCCGGCAACGGATGGCAGCACCCGGCGTAATGCACCGCCATGCCCGGAATGAGGCCGCGAATGGGAATCCCGGTGCCCGCACCTTTCTTTTTGTTTTTTTTGCCGCGCCCTTTACCAATCGGCACCAACGCCCCCAGCTTACGGGCCATGCTTTCTTTTTTGGTGCCGGGGTAGACCGCTTCGACCACGGTGCGCGCCGAAACGTGCCCCATGCCGACTTCGGCGGTCAGGTCTTCGACGGTTTCCTTGTGGAAAATCTTCAAAACCCCTTTCAGGCCTTTTTCCGTCAACGGATAGTCTTCTTCGACAAACGCGCGCTCCAGCATGGCGTTGCCCAGTTCGACGTACTGGTCGCGTTCTTTCAGGCGTACAAAGCGGCGAATACGCGAGCGCGCCTTGCCGGTGACGACAAAATTTTCCCACGCCAGCGACGGCGTGTGTGATTTTGAGGTGACGATGTCAACCTGGTCGCCATTGATCAGGCGGGTGCGCAACGGCATCATTCGGCCATTGATTTTCGCCCCCACACAGCGGTCGCCGACTTCCGTGTGCACCGCATAGGCAAAGTCCACCGGGGTCGCGTCTTGGGGCAGATTGATCAGATCTCCCTTGGGCGTGAAACAAAACACCTGATCCTGGAACATCTCCAACTTGGTGTGTTCGAGGAATTCTTCCGGTTCCGCCGCGGTTTCCAGGATTTCCAGCAATTCCCGCAGCCAGCGGTACTGTTTGCCATCGGTGGGCTTGCCGCTGACCCCGTCTTCGGATTTGTAGTGCCAATGCGCCGCAACGCCGTTTTCGGCCACGTCGTCCATGGAGCGGGTGCGAATTTGAATTTCGATGCGGTGCTTTTGCGGGCCGATGATGCCGGTATGCAAAGATTGATAACCGTTCGGCTTGGGCACCGAAATGTAGTCCTTGAAACGCCCCGGAACGACCCGGTAGACATTGTGAATGACGCCGAGGACCTTGTAACATTCGTCGGAATTTTCGACCGCAATGCGAAAAGCCATGATGTCGGACATGGCTTCGAACGGCACGTCTTTTTTTTGCATTTTGCGCCAGATTGAATACGGGGTTTTTTCCCGTCCCGTCACCACCGCGTCCACGCCATAACCGTGCAGCGTCGCGGTCAATTCGGCGATGATATCGGGCACCAGGGTTTTGCCTTCAACACGCAGAAAATCAAGCCGCTTCAAGACACTGTCGCGGGCTTCCGCATTGATTTCTGCGAACGACAGGTCATCGAGTTCATTTTTCATTTCCTGCATGCCGATGCGTTCGGCCAGGGGGGAAAAAATCTCCATGGTTTCGGTGGCGATGCGTTTGCGTTTGTCCGGTTTCTTGATGAAACTCAGCGTTCGCATGTTGTGCAAACGGTCCGCCAGCTTGACCAGCAAGACGCGAATGTCCTCGGACATGGCCAACAACAACTTGCGGAAATTTTCAGCCTGTTTGGAATGGTCCGATTGCAATTCGATCTGGGTCAATTTGGTGACCCCGTCGACCAGCCTGGCAACTTCGGGCCCGAACGAGCGTTCCAACTCATCAATCGTCGCGACGGTGTCTTCGACCACGTCGTGCAGCAGTGCGGTGGCAATGGTCGCGGCGTCCAGACGGTAGCCGGTCAAAATGCCGGCGACTTCCAGGGGGTGGGAAAAATACGGATCGCCCGAGGCGCGCTTTTGCGAACCGTGCGCCTTGATGGCAAACACATAGGCGCGGTTGATCAGGTCTTCATCCGCACCGGGGTCATAAGATTTAACGGCTTCGACGAGTTCGAATTGGCGAATCACAAAAAAAACCCTCCGCCCAACCACACGATCCTGGTGTGGGGCAAAGGGTTTTTTAACGTTCCCGGCCCACACGCCCCCCCCCACGCGAAACGAGGCCGGGCCGCGCGCAGGATCATGTTCATCACCCCTGTTCGGGGTCTTCCGTCGTCACCGCAGGCATCATGGCGCCAGCTTCGGCCACGGCACTGGCGACGTCTTCGGCGGAAACCTCTTTGACCGCCAGTTGCGCATCGACACCTTCACCGCCATCGCCGATCATGTCTTGTTGCAAGGCGCGCATGTCCATTTCGTCTTCGACATCGTCTTCGCTTTCCACGTAGCGCTGCAACCCCTTGACCAGGGTGTCTTGAAGCACCGCGTAGTCAACCGTTTGATCGGCGATTTCACGCAGGGCAACGACCGGGTTTTTGTCGTTGTCACGCTCCATAGTCAAATCCGCACCGGCGGCGATGTCGCGCGCGCGCTGTGCCGCGGTCATCACCAACTCAAAGCGGTTGGGGATCTTTGTCACGCAATCTTCAACCGTAACGCGGGCCATTTTGCAACTTCTCCAATACGTCAATGTGAGCAGAGAATTATATATTGTGTTGCCTCCCGAAAGGCAACATTTAACGCAATTAATGTCCCGATCACCCACCGGCGGGACTTGATCGGTGCTTTTTTTCCCTTTTCACGGCTCCACAGGGCGGATAACTTGTTGGTCAGACAGGGCCGCGATCAAATCCTTAAGCGACGTTTGAGAGCGCGGATCAACCCAATTTGGCTCCACATCGCGCAGCGGCAACAACACAAAGGCACGATCTTGCAAGCGGGCGTGGGGCACGGTGTAGTCGTCATCTGGCGCGGTGATCAGGTCGCCATAAGCCAACAAATCCAAATCCAGCACCCGGGCGGCGTTTTTTTGTGTCCGCACCCGGCCAAACCGGGCCTCGATACGATGCAAAACATCCAACAGGGCACGTGCGCTCAGGTCCGTTTGCACCTGGCACACGCCGTTCACGTACCAAGGCTGGTCGCTGAGAGGAACCGGTGCACTTTCAAACCACCGTGAACACGCACACACCCGCACGCCGGGACTTGCATCCAGCGCCCGCACCGCCGCCTGCACCGTTTGCGCCGGCGAGCCACAGTTCTGAGAAGCCAGATTTGCGCCGATGCCGATTAAAATGGGCGCTGGAGTTTGCCGAACCACGAGGTGTCCTTGAACATAGGAGAGACGATAAATGTGCGGCGCAAAACACCTTGCGCCACCCAAGGGCAGACCTTACCTATAATCCATCTACAACATTTCACATAATAAACGGTTTTCATTTTTTATAAGGAATTGTTTCATATGATCTTTTATCCTCAAGAACGGATTGGATTGTTTATTGACGGTTCCAATTTGTATGCAGCCGCCCGCGCCCTTGATTTTGACATCGATTACAAGCGCCTTTTGGAACATTTTGCCGCCAAAGGGCATCTGGTGCGGGCCTTGTATTACACCGCCTTGATGGACGATGCCGAATATTCCCCCCTGCGCCCGTTGGTCGATTGGCTGGATTACAACGGCTACACCATGGTCACCAAACCAACCAAGGAATTCACCGACAGCGCCGGACGGCGCAAAATCAAAGGCAACATGGACATCGAACTGGCCATCGACGTGATGGAAATGGCCGACAACCTCGACCATGTGGTGTTGTTTTCCGGCGACGGAGATTTCCGCCGCTTGATCGAAGCCATCCAACGCAAGGGCTTGCGCTGTTCGGTGGTCAGCACCATCAAATCATCCCCGCCGATGATCGCCGACGAACTGCGCCGCCAGGCCGACCATTTTATCGAATTGGATCAATTGCAAAAAAGCATTGGCCGCAGCGGTGAGCGCCCGCCCCGCCCAGCGCGCGATCCAAACGCCCCCAAGGAACACTCCCACCGTGACGAACAGCCCGCTCCCGACACCGGTATTGACGGTGATGCACCGAAAACGCCGGGCGATTTTTCACAACTGATTTAGAGCCCATAAAGTATTACCCAGATGCTTTTTTTTCTCATTCGACAGCCCCTCATGTGATTGCTATGGTATGGAGGTACCTTGTCATCGCTTTTAGAGCTTCAAAAAAACAATGCTACACCAAGCCTCATGGCGCACGGGACGCAACAGAACCAAGTTCGGTTTCATGCTGATGATCGCCTTGGTGGTGTTCGTTGGTCTTTGGTCAATCTATACGGTCCAGACCATTGCGGAGGAGACCGAGCTTCTCTACCAGCACCCCTTTACCGTCAGCAACGCGGCCCGCGACATCAGCATCAACACCGTGTCCATGCACCGCTATATGGAGGACGTCGCACGGGCGCAAGACGACGTGCAACTGGACCGGGCCGCCGCCCAGGTCAAGGTGTACGAACAAAAGGTCCTCGACAACTTTGTCATCTTGTTTGACCGCTTTTTGGGCGACAAATCCGAAATTCAGGCGGTCTATGAAAACTTCATCGCATGGCGGGACGTCCGCGATGAAGTGATCGCCTTAAAACACATCGGCAATTCCACAGCCGCCGCCGAAATCACCAACGGCAAAGGGGCCGATTACGTTCAATTGTTGACCGACCAAATTCAGGGATTGGTCGATTTCGCGGCCGCCAAAGCCTCTGAATTTCGCACCAATTCGCAGAAAAATGCCCGCCAATCGGTAATTTTCACGTCAATTTTAGCATCATCGGCGGTGCTGCTGGGTTTGCTGGTTTCCGCCTTTATCTTGCGCCGCCAAAAGTCCTCCATTGAAGCAATCCAAAAACGCGACCACCTCATTGACCAAAACATTATGATCGCGCAATTGAACACCGCCGGGCATGTCATCGAAATCAGCAATGCCCTGTGCCGTTATCTGGGTGTTCTGCGCGAACAGATTACGGGCAGCCCCAGCCATTTCTTCACCACCGCAAACGCCGCAGCAGATCTTGAAGAGACCATTTGGCGGTCCTTGAAAACCGGCAGCCGATGGAGCGGTGAGATCAAGCGCACCACCGTCGATGGGGCCGCCAAGTGGGCGGAAATCACCATTTTACCGATCCTTGACAGCGCCTATAACATTGACGGGTACACCTGTATCTTGCACGATTTGACCAGCAAAAAACTATCGTTGACCGACAAGCTGACCGCCTTGGGCAACCGTCGTCAGTATGAACAAATTCTGGAACGTGAAATTAATTTGGCCAAGCGCAACAATACGTTGCTGACGTTAGCCGTTATCGATATTGATTTTTTCAAGAACTACAACGACCGCTATGGCCACCCCCAAGGCGACATCGCCCTGACCGAAGTCAGCAAGGCGATTTTGTCGTCCATGCGGCGGCCAAACGATTACGCTTTTCGCATCGGCGGTGAAGAATTCGCGGTGCTGTTTTCAGGCCTCGATAAAGAAAACGCGTGGCGTTTTCTCGACACCATCCGCCAAGCAGTCGCCCGCCTGAAAATCCCCCACGCGGCCAGCAAGATCAACGACCATATGACCGTGTCCATTGGCGGCGCAACCATCCCTGGCACAGACCTTATTGATGGAGAACGCTTGTATGAAGGTGCCGATCAGGCGCTTTATAAGGCCAAAGACGGTCGCAATCAGACCATCATAACGTAAGCAATGAACCTGGAACCCGCCCCCGACTGTGCCAGGTGCAACCGTTTGGCCCACTTTCGCATCGCCAATCAATCCGCCCACGACGGTTTTCACAACGCCCCGGTTGTCAGTTTCGGCCCGCTTGCGGCTGAACTGTTGATCGTCGGCCTGGCACCTGGATTGAAAGGTGCCAACAGGACCGGGCGGCCCTTTACCGGGGATTGGGCCGGGGATTTGCTGTATCCAACCGTGCTTGAATTTGGCCTTGGTCACGGAACTTATGGCGGCGAGGCCGATGACGGCCTGACCCTGACCCAGTGTCGCATCACCAATGCGGTGCGCTGTGTGCCGCCCGAAAACAAAGTCAATGGCGCGGAAATCACCGCATGCAATGAATTTTTACGCGCTGAAATTCAGGCCATGCCCAATTTGGTCTCCATGATCGCGCTGGGGACGGTGGCCCACACGGCGGTGTTGAAAGCGTTTGATCTGAAGCTATCGGCCTTCAAATTCGCCCACTGCGCCCAGCATGATTTGGGCCTGGGCATCACCTTGACCGACAGCTATCATTGTTCGCGTTACAACACCAACACCGGTCGGCTGACCGAAGAAATGTTTCATCAGGTTTTCAAAACCGCTCTTTTATGAGGCACAGGTCATGGTTAACGTCATCAATTTCAACAAAGCGCGCAAAGCCAAGGCCCACGCCGACAAACAGGCGCGCGCGCACACCAACCGGATTGTTCATGGAACGCCCAAGGCACAAAGAGAGGCCGCATCCAGGAACACCGCATCGCGCGATAAAAAGCTCAAAGCCCACAAGCGTGCGGACACCCCCGACGGCCAGACCACCATCACGGACTGAGTTTGAAACTATTCAGTTTGAAGCTCTTCGGGGGTGTGTTCGGGATCTTCCAGCAAACGATGCAAGTGTACCAGGACATATTTCACGTTGGCGTCATCCACATTGGCGTGCGATTTCGCCCGCCACGCGTCCAGGGCTTCGGCGTTGTTGGGATAAATGCCAACCATATCCAATTGATCCAAATTATCAAATTCCACCCCTTGCGGGTCTTTAACGTGACCGCCGAAAACCAGGTGCAGGCGTTGCTTGTTGGAACCGCTCATGGGCATAAATATCCTTTATGGTGGCGTTGATCAGCTTGAACACACCTTTTTGTGCGCCGCACCATTTTAGAGGTCCAGAGCCTGATTGACCACCGTTAACAATTCGTCCTGCGTAAATGGTTTGCGCAATTGCGCGACGGCCCCCATCACTTCGGCCGCCTTGAGATAATCGGTCCGTCCGCTGCCAAAGCGGCCGGACATGGCGATGACTTTGATGTGCGGATAACGCTTGCTCACCTCCCGGAGGATGTCGAGACCATCGCGAAAGGGCATGAAAATATCCGTCACGACCACATCAAAACCGTGTTCCTGACACGCGGATAAACCCAATTCACCGTTCAGCGCGGTGCTCACCTGATGGGCTTGTGACAAACACATGGAGGCAAAGTCCAAAATGTCCTGATCATCGTCTACGACAAGAATTTTAGCCAAAACGCGCCCCTTTCATCTCGAATAAGGCCCGATTTTCCTCAATTTGGGATCAACAGCCCATGGGGAAGGCTAGCGTATGACCAAAAAAGAGCCATGTCCACATCCCCATAGGCAGCTATTTAGAAACTATTGATTGCGGTGGCTCATCATCCGCGCCTGATCGCGTTTCCAATCTCGGTCCTTGGACGTCTGGCGCTTGTCCGAATTATGTTTACCCTTGCCCAGCCCCAAATCAATCTTGGCGATGCCACGCGGGTTGAAATAGATACTCAACGGCACTGCGGTGTAACCTTCGCGTTGAATTTTGCCCATCAGGCGATCAATTTCACGCCGGTGCATCAACAGCTTGCGTTCGCGTTTGGGTTCATGGCCGTTGTGACGCGCCGCCGGGGCGTACTGGGGAATGTAGGCATTGACGAGGAACAGTTCGCCGTTTCGTTCCACCGCGTAAGAATCGCCGATGGTGGCCGATCCCCGGCGCAGGGATTTCACTTCCGAGCCCATCAACATGATCCCCACTTCAAAATTATCTTCAATATAATAATCATGTCGGGCTTTGCGGTTTTGCGCGACGATGTCGCCGTCAGGACCCTTTTTTTTCTTTTTCTTCACCATGACGCCTCACTTTCACCGTTTAAAGCCTAGTCAACCAGACCCAAGGCGCGCACCGCATTTTCAACGGTGGCTTTGGTGCTGTCTTCGATCTCGCACAGCGGCAGGCGCATTTCAGCACGGCACAGCCCCATCAACTGGGCCGCGTACTTGACCGGGCCGGGGCTGCTTTCGCAAAACATCGCCTGGTGAACCCTGATCAGTTGTTGCTGAATGTCCATCACCCGGGCCACGTCGCCCGTGTGCCACGCGGCATGCTGGGCCGCGCACAACGCCGGTGCAATGTTGGCAGTGACCGAAATGCAGCCATGTCCGCCGGCCAGCAAATACGGCATCGCGGTGGCGTCTTCGCCCGACATTTGGCAAAATTCAGGACCCAGTTCATGGGTATAAACAAGCGGTCGGCTGAGGTCTGCGGTGGCGTCTTTGACCCCGGCGATATTCGGTAAATCGGCCAAACGCTTGAGCGTGTCGAGCGACATATCGACCACCGAACGGCCGGGAATGTTATAAATAAAAATCGGAATCCCGACCGCATCATTCATCGCTTTGTAGTGCGCATATAGCCCCGCTTGGGTGGGCTTGTTGTAGTAGGGCGTGACCACCAGCACCGATGAGGCACCGGCGCGTTCCGCATGGCGGGCCAGGTCAATCGCCTCGGTGGTGGAATTGGATCCGGCACCCGCCATCACCGGAACCCGTCCGGCGGCGACCTCGATGCACAATTCGGTAACCCGTTTGTGTTCGCTGTGGGTCAGGGTGGGCGATTCCCCCGTCGTCCCACACGGCACCAAGCCTTCGGTGCCGTGCTTGATCTGCCAGTCGACAAACGACTGAAAAGATTTTTCATCCACGGTTCCATCCTGGAACGGGGTGATAAGGGCAACGAAAGATCCCTGATACATCGGAGGTCTCCTGGGTGTGAAACGGTACGTTAAGCTGGGGAACTTAGCCTCTCTCACGGATCCGGGCAAGCGCCACTTGCCGCGCGCGCCCACCGTGCAACTTGAGCCTGATAGCCTTTGCGCGTAGGCTCTATCCCTCAACCGTGTTTGCCCCCAAAAACGGAACAAGCGTGCCCGCATCACAGTCTCTCACCCGTCCACCTTTTTTGACCCGGAACCGGGTTCGCAAACGCCTTTTTTGCCGGGCGGTATTTTATGCGGGGTTGGTGATGACGTTGCTGCTCGCGGCCCCCCACGCGGGGTTGGCGCAACAGGTGTCAAACGCCGACGCGAAAGCCGTCAAGGCGGTGTTCGAGGCGATTGACCGCAATCGCTTCAAGGACGCCCTGCGGCTGACCCGGCGGGTTAAAAACCCCGACCTGGTGCGCGTTTTGGTGTGGAGCTACTTGAACGCCGCCAACACGCCCGCCAATTTTTCCGACGTCAAAGCATTTTTAGGAAAATACGCCGATTGGCCGGGGCGCACCGCGATGCTCAAACGGGCCGAAGAAACCATGCCGTCCAAAATGAACCCCGCCGACGTGATGGCGTGGTTTGAGCGCATGGGCGGCCCGGTATCGACCATGGGCCGGGTGCGCAAGGCCGAAGCTCAAGCCAAACTGGGGCTGAAAGAGATCGCGATCAAAGCACTGCGCAACATCTGGGTCAGCGGGAATTTTCCCAAATCCCAGGAAAAACAGTTTTATCGCCGCTACCGAAAATCCATCACCCCCGCGGACAACGCCGCCCGTTTGGAACGCCTGATTTGGCAGGAACGCTATTGGCCCGCGCGACGGCAAATCTGGAAAGTGAAGCCAAAAACCCGCAAACTGGCGGTGGCCCGTTTGTGGCTCATGAAACGCGAAGGCAACGTCGACCGGGCCATTGCCGATCTGCGCAAAAGCGCGCCGGAACTGGCCGACCATCCCGGCTTGATCTTTGAGAGGATGCGCTGGCGGCGGCGCAAGGGGCGCACCGATGACGCGGTTGAACTGCTTAAAAACACCAATGGCAACCTTGAACGCCCCGGCAAATGGTGGAAAGAACGGGTTATCCTGGCCCGTTCCCTGTTGCAAGACAACCAGCCACAAAAAGCCTACGACATCACCAGTCGGCACGGCCTGAGCCCGCAACAGGCCGCCGCCTATTCCGACGCGGAATGGATGTCGGGGTGGATCGCACTGCGGTTTTTAAACGATCCGGCCCGTGCATTGGGCCATTTTCAAAACATGCTGAAGGTCGTGCGTTACCCCATCAGCATTGCCCAGGGGGCTTATTGGTCGGCGCGCGCTGCAGCCGAACTGGGGGCCGAACAGGGTCAAGCGCAACGCACCCAGGAGATGCTCGAATTGGCCGCCTCGCACCCCACCACCTATTACGGTCAGTTGGCGCGGGCCTTGTTGGGCCTGTCCACCCGCCCCAACGCGGTCAGTTTGCCGCAACCCAACAGCGCCGAAATCAAGCGCTTTCAAGACCACCCCTTAAGGCGCGCCGCCAGTCTGTTGTCGAAAATCGGCTTGGAAAACCGCATCCGGGCGCTGATTTTGGGCTTGGCCGATAGCGCCGACACGCCTGGGTGGAAACGTCTTTCAGCAACCTTTGCCGCCGACCACGGACGGCCGGACCTGGCCGTAAAAATCACCAAAAAGGCCGAACGTGCGGGCATTATGCTTGGTGTTTTGGGCTACCCGCAATTGAACCCGCCACGGCCTAAAAATGGATCTAAAGTCGAAACTTCACTGGTGTTGGCGGTGATCCGCCAGGAAAGTGCATTTTACAGCGGGGCCAAAAGTTCTGCCGGGGCGCGCGGTTTGATGCAAGTCATGCCAGCCACCGCCAAGCGGGTCGCCAGGGACAACAAGATCCCCTATTCGCGCAACAAATTACTCAAAGATCCGCGTTACAATTTGATTATCGGTCAGGTTTATCTGGCGTCCATGATCGAACAGTTCAAAGGGTCCTACCCCATGGCGCTGGCGGCGTACAACGCGGGGCCACAACGGGTTAAACGATGGGTGCGCCAATTTGGCGATCCGCGCACCGAAACCGTTGATCCGGTCGATTGGGTGGAGATGATCCCCTATCGTGAAACACGCAATTACGTACAAAGGGTGCTGGAAAATTTAAACGTCTACCGAACGCAATTACAAACCCAAAAGGTCGCCCAAAACACCTTGCCCAACCACCCCCACTAAGTTCCTTCCCCCCCCTGACACATAGCCCCCCGACACACAAAACGGCGGCGCAAACACCTTGTTTGCGCCGCGAAAAGCCAAGATATAAAGAATTTTAAACGCACCTCATCAGCCCGATTTGGCTAAATTTTGCTTGGTCGGGTCTGCAGATTTGGCGGTCGCCGTCACGGCCAGCTTGGCCGTGGTGGGCGACGCGGAACTCGACGGGGCTGGGGGCGCAGATGGAGCGGCTTGCGGTTTGGTTTTGACCACCACGTTCATGCGCTCTTCAACCAGATTTGTGTCCAGGCCCAATTTCACCGCCGCGTCCCGCGCCTGCTGGTCGCTCATATGGGTGATGTGGCCTTCCAGGAACGCGCCTTCCTGAATAGACAGGTTTTCGTGCAAAATATCGCCCACCACGTGTGCAGTTTTGGCCAAATTCACATAAGTCGCTTTGATCTGACCGTTGACGTGACCGTGTACGCGCACGGTTTCGGCGCGAATCTCACCTGTGATCGAAGCCCCTTCGCCAACCAGCAGAATTTTAGAGCGAATGTCGCCTGAAATCTCACCATCAACCTGAATTTCGCCGTTGCTGGACAGATCGCCAATGATCTTCAAATCCGCGCTGATGATCGACGGCACCGCCCGCGGCTGTGAGGTGTGAGCCTGTTTGGCTTTTTTATTTTTTGAAAACATAACGACCTGCCTTAATGAATTTCATGGGGTTCAGACCCTTGTCACGGTACAAAACCTCATAGTGAAGGTGATTGCCGGTGCTGCGTCCGGTGCTGCCGATGCGGGCGATGTTATCGCCAAAGTTAACGGTTTGGCCCTTTTTGACCAGGATTTTACTGAGGTGAGCATAACGGGTTTTGATGCCGGCCCCGTGATCAATTTCAATCATCTTGCCAAAACTGCCCTTCCATCCGGCAAACGTCACCTTGCCCTGGGCCGCGACATAGACCGGCGCGCGCAACGAAGAACCGAAATCCATTCCATAGTGCATCGACCATTTGCGGTTCACCGGGTCGCGGCGTTTGCCAAATTTTGACGTCACGTAATAGCCGTTGAGCGGCATCGCAAAGGGCATTTTCTGCACCACCGCCTGTAAACTTTCCGAATAGGCCAGGCGATTTTCCAGCTTTTGCAGTTTGACCTTCAAGCGGCCCGCCGTGCGGTCATCACCCTGCAATTCGATAAACGGCCCACCTTGGCCTGCAACCAGGGTTTCATCCCCGGCCATCAAATCTTCAACGTCCAGACCGGCGCTTTCGATCAACTGTTCCATGTTGCTGATGATCAGATCAGCCTGTTCGGCCAAGCGCTCGACGGTGACGTTTTCCTGATTTTCCAGATTCACCAGCTTGTTTTCCAAAACCCGAATATCACGCCGCATCTGGGTGCTTTGCAGCAGTGCGGTGTTGCGCTGGGTCAAGGCATCTTGCAGATCCGTTTCGATGGAGGACATATCGTCTTTAAGCGAAAAATTCAGCTTTGCCAACGACTGCATCTGGTTTTCAACGCCCCGCAAATAGGTCGCCATGGACGTTTGCGCCTCTTCAAGTTGGGCGCGTTCCTGACGAGAGCTTTTTAACGATTTCAAATTACTTTGCAGGCGCGAATTCTGCCCCGCCAAATCCAGCATCATGGACTGATTTTGTTCCAGGTTGCGGACCACGCCGGAAAAACGCTTTTGATAATCCGCCACCTCGCCCAGCAAAGACCGGTAGGCCACGCGGACGTCGGAAATTTGAGTGTCCTTGGCGGTCAGTTCCTGTTCATGCAGCAACATGCTGGCCGAGGTATACGCCACCCAACCGCCCGCCAACATCGCCAGCCCCGCCAGGGCCCCTTGCAAGCGCGGCGTTAAATTCAGGCACGCCACCCGCCCCTGAGAGCGGTAAACAATTTGCCGCAGTGAGAACACGGTGGAAAGGCGCTCGTCAATACATGCTAAAATCGACCATGCCCAACCGAAGGCCTTGCGGCCACGCCCGGTTTTTTCCCCGACGCCGTCGGATCCATGATCCTGAAAGCCTGGTCCCTGGGGGATCTCTTGCGAGTTTCCCTGGGTGTCCTGGTGGCGCTGATCAGCCATGTGCCTTTGTTTTCCCAACCATTTTCAACGCCTCCCTTTGAGCGTTAGCGCACGCGTGTACAGCCTTTAAACCGGGGCGGCATAGCATTTTCTGAGAAACATCCCCACACGCACTGAACCCCAACGAAAAGGTATCCATCCACACCGCCGATGGCAAGCAAATTCGCCTTTTGTTAATTGGTTTTTTACCCTGCTGGGCAGGGGTTTTAAAATAAAATATGTATAATATTCAATGACTTGGTCATAACACCCTCGGTTTGATCGCACATCGAACGTGGAAAAATGTGGCAAATACGCAACGCTTGTGGATTTTCTTGAAGAGGCTAATCTGTCAGATCCATCCATATCGTTGACAGTTCAAGGCCTGCCATGACCACACCACCGCCACCCCCACCGCCGTCCCTATCCCCAGACCCTGCCCCGGCCTCAAAACCGACGCCCAGGCCCAGCTTGAATACCCCCGCAGTGTTGCTGGCGACGTGGTTTGGGGCCGGGTATTATCCCAAGGCCCCCGGCACTTGGGGGTCTTTGGCGGCGCTGCCGTTTGCCTGGATTATCGTCGAATTTGGCGGTGTTTACGCCTTGGCGGCGGCCGCCGTGGTGGTGTTTATCATCGGGCTTTGGGCGGCCACGGGCTTCATGGAAAAAGCTCAAACCCACGACCCCGGTCCGGTCGTTATCGACGAGGTGGTCGGCCAATGGATCGTGTTGCTGGCCGCGCCCCTGGATCCGGGCGCTTACGCGGTCGGCTTTATTTTGTTTCGGATCTTCGATGTGCTGAAACCGTGGCCGATTTCGTGGGCCGACCGGGCCATCGACGGGGCCTTCGGCGTGATGGTGGACGATGTTTTGGCGGGGTTGGCGGGACTGGCCGTGTTGATCGTGGTGCTGACCTATTTGCCCGATTTTGTCTTGGTGGGGGGATGATGTTTCCCGAAATTCTCACCATCATGGTCGAAGACCTGTTTGCAGAATGCCAAAAATCCAGGCTGACCTTGACGGTCGCGGAATCGTGCACCGGTGGCCTGGTCGCCGGTTGCATCACATCCGTGCCCGGCGCGTCTCAGGTTTTTGACCGGGGATTTGTCGCCTACGCCAATGGCGCCAAATGCGATTTGTTGGCCATTGAACCCGATGTGATCGAAACCCACGGCGCGGTCAGCGAAGCGGTCGCCCGGGCGATGGCCGAAGGGGCGCTGCGCGCGGCGGGCACCTCCCTCGGCCTGTCGATTACCGGCATTGCCGGCCCGGATGGGGGCAGCAGAGAAAAACCGGTCGGTTTGGTGCATATAGCCTGTGCGCGCCACGGTTTTGAAACCCGCCACCAGCGCCACGTATTTAAGGGCACCCGCGATCAAATCCGCCTTCAAGGGGTGGAAAGCAGCTTAAAGCTTCTTCTTAACTGTTGCGCGGCAACGCATTGATTATTTGTGATTATTTGTGATATACATCTTCGGCGCGGTCCATAAATGACTGCATCATTTTGTGCGCCGCATCGGTGAAGACCGCCCCCATGACTTTTTCCAAAAGTGCGGAATTGAACTCAAAATCAATGTGAAAATCGATCCGACAACCGCCATCCCGGGGGCTGAAAGCCCAGTCCGTTTCGAGGAATTTAAACAAACCGCCCGTGTCTTTGACATGAACGTGAAAGCTGTCGTCGGGCATGTCTTCCCAGGTGACGTGCGAGGTATAATTTTCGCGCAAAACCTTAAATCCCACCGCCATGTCGGCGAACATTTCCCCCTCTGCGCGCTTGCGCACCCGCAAAGCCACGCACCACGGCAAAAATTCCGGATATTTTTCCACATCCAGAACCAAATCAAACATTTGCCGGGCGCTAAACGGGGAAACCTGGGTTTCGCTATGCGATGCCATTACCGGGCCCTGGTTTTGAGCGCATGGGCTGCGTCCCGGGCCACTTTTAATGCCGCAAAGTCACGGTCGGCATGATAACTGGACCGCGTCATCGGTGACGACGCCACGTGCAAGAAGCCTTTGGTCAAGCCGATGCGCTTGTATTCATCGAATTCATCCGGGGTGACAAAACGCTCAATCGCGGCGTGCTTGGGGGTTGGTTGCAGGTATTGACCGATGGTCAGAAAATCGACATTGGCCGAGCGCATGTCGTCCATCACCTGCAACACCTGTTCACGGGTTTCGCCCAGCCCGACCATCAAACCCGATTTGGTGAACACCCCCGGATCCAGTTCCCTGGCCCGGTCCAAAAGACGCAGCGAATGAAAATACCGCGCACCCGGGCGGATTCCCGGATACAGCCCCGGAACCGTTTCGATGTTGTGATTGAAAACGTCGGGCCGGGCATGAATCACCACCTCCAACGCGCCGTCCTTGTGGCGAAAATCGGGGGTCAGGACCTCCACCGTGGTGGTGGGCGATAATTCCCGCACCTTGGCGATCGACAAGGCAAACTGCGCCGCGCCGCCGTCATCCAGATCATCCCGGTCCACCGACGTGATCACCATGTGGCGCAAGCCCAGTTCACGCGCCGCAATCGCGGTGTTTTCCGGTTCCATCACATCGACAGGGCCGGGTTTTCCCGTCGCCACATTGCAAAACGCACACGCCCGGGTGCACGTGTCGCCCAAAATCATCACCGTGGCGTGTTTGGCCGACCAGCATTCCCCAATATTGGGACAGGCGGCCTCTTCACACACGGTGTTGAGGTTTTTTTCGCGCATCAAACGGCGGGTTTCCCCGTATTGTTTGGAGGTCGGCGCCTTGACCCGGATCCATTTCGGCTTACGCGGACTGGGTTTGTCCTCAAGATTGCGCTTTTCAGGATGGCGGTGTTTTGGTTTTGTATCAATTTCCATGGCGATTGCCTATAACGTCACGCGACACACGTCAACATTTTGCTGTGTCGCAACACCCCAAAGTCGGCTTTTCGGCGGTAATAATCGCCGACACAACATACTTTTCGATCCCCCGCCCCGGTGCCCAGTCGGCAATTCCGTCGCGGCTGTGTTCTTTGATGTCGATAAAAATCTTGTAAAATCCCGCCTCTTCCAGCCACCCTTGCAGATCATCCACCAATGACGCCCCGGTCACGCAGCCCGACAACAAATGATCATCATCCTTAAAATCATCGGGGAACGGGGCCGTGGCCACCACATCGGAAATCGCCAAGCGCCCGCCCGCCACCAATACCCGGAACGCTTCGCGCAACACCTGGGGTTTGTTGGGTGATAAATTGATCACACAGTTCGAAATGATCACATCCGCCGTGTTGTCGGCAATCGGCAGGTGTTCAATTTCGCCGAGGCGAAACTCAACGTGGCCATACCCGCCTTTTTCGCCATTGCCGCGCGCCTTGGCAAGCATTTCATGGGTCATGTCGATGCCGATCACGCGCCCCGTCCCGGTCACCTTGCCGGCCGCCAAAAAGGCATCGAAGCCGGCACCGGAGCCCAAATCAACCACCACTTCCCCGGCCTTCATCGCGGCGATGGCTTGTGGGTTGCCACACCCCAGCCCCAAATTCGCGCCTTCGGGCACGGCGCTCATTTCCGCATCCGAATAGCCGAAAAAAGCCGACATTTGTTCGGCGCTGGGAATGATCACATCATCGGTCGGACCGCAACATCCCCCGTCCCCCTCCGAAGACGGCGCACAACACCCCGAATTTCCGCCTTGGGAGGCGATGGTCGCATAACTTTCGCGCACGGTGTCGCGCACGGCGTGGTCGTTTGTGGTGTGATCGGTCATCCCTAACATCCTTTTAACGCTGAACATCAACACTAATAACTAAAAAACTAGTTTTATGGATTTAATGCCCGTCCGTCAAGCTTCAAAACACTTAAAAATTATGTTCGTAGGTCAGCCATGCGGTCCGCTTCGCAACCCGGTCGTAGACCGATTGTGCGGCGGTGTTGTCGTCCGCCGTGCGCCAATAAACCCGCATCCAGCCCGCGTTTCGGCCCCGCTCAAGCACCGCTTCGATCAAGGTCCGCCCCACCCCTTGGGCACGGAAACCGGGATCGGTATAGAGGTCCTGGAGGTAGCAAACGGGTGCCAGGCTCCACGTGCCGGGATGCACGACACAGTGGCTAAACCCCGCCACCTGGCCGTCAATTTCCGCGACCAGGGCAAAAAAGCCTGGATCGTCAGCCATCAACCGTGCCCACGTGCCATCGCTGATCCTGGGGCTCAGAACCGCCTTATAAAAGTCGATATAGCCCGCCCACAATCGCCGCCAATCCGTCTCATCGTCACGCTGCAAGGGCCGGATGGTGATGGCCATGGCAAGATTTCCTTAAAACAAGGGTTCCCTAGAAATGGATCACGCGACCAAACGCGTCGAGGACGCTTTCGTGCATCATTTCGGACAAGGTCGGGTGGGCGAACACCGTGTGCATCAATTCCGCTTCGGTGGTTTCCAGTTCCATGGCGATGCCGTAACCCTGGATCAGTTCGGTGACTTCCGCGCCGATCATGTGCGCGCCGACCAATTCACCGGTTTTGGCATCGAACAGGACCTTAATCAGGCCTTCGGGCTCACCCAATGCAATCGCTTTGCCGTTGCCCTGAAACGGGAACCGACCCACCTTGACCTTCAGCCCGCGATCTCTGGCCTGGGCTTCGCTTAGACCGACACTGGCGATTTGCGGGCGGCAATAGGTGCAACCGGGAATGCGGTCCGGGTTGATCGGATGCAGGCCTTTGGTGCCGGCTATTTTTTCGACGCACAACACCCCTTCGTGCGATGCCTTGTGCGCCAACCACGGTGGTCCGGCCACGTCGCCGATGGCATATACCCCAGGTTCCCCGGTTTCGAGCCATTCATTGGTCACGATATGGGTGCGGTCGACTGTGATTTTGGTGCCCTCCAAACCGATCTTTTCGACGTTTCCGACGATGCCCGTGGCGACAATCACGCGGTCGAATTCACGGGTTTCGATTTTGCCGCCGACCTCCAGGGTCGCGGTGACGGTATTTTTACCCTTTTTCAGGGTTTTCACCCCGGCGGAGGTCAAAATCTCCATCCCGTCCCTGGTCAGGGATTTTTCCAACAGGGCGGAAATTTCCGCGTCTTCGGCGGGCACGATGCGCTCAACCATTTCCACCACCGTGGTTTTTGCACCCAGGGTGTGGAAGAAACTGGCGAATTCAATGCCGATTGCGCCCGACCCAATCACCAACAAACGGTCCGGCACAAGGTCCGCCACCAAGGCTTTTTTGTAGTCCCAGATCAGCTTGCCGTCGGCCTCCATTCCCGGCAATTCGCGGGCCCTTGCCCCGGTGGCCAGGATGATGTTTTTGGCGGTCAGATCGGCGATGGGTTTGGCGTCTTTTTCCACGTGCAGCTTGCGGCCTTGAGAACCGACCCCGTTCAGCGTGCCGTAGCCGTCAAATACGGTGACTTTGTTTTTCTTCAACAAATACCCGACCCCGCCGCTCAATTGGCGCGAAACCTTGCGGGAGCGTTTGACAATCGCATCCAAATCAAAACCGACGCCCTCGGCACTCAGGCCGTAGGCTTTGGCGTGCTGCATGGTGTGATAGATTTCCGACGAGCGCAGCAGCGCCTTGGTCGGAATGCAACCCCAATTCAGGCAAATGCCGCCCAAATGGTTGGCCTCCACCAAAGCCACCTTCATCTTCAACTGGGCAGCACGGATCGCCGCCACATAACCACCCGGCCCGCCGCCGACCACGATCAGATCAAAGTTCGTTTCAGCCATCGTTCGGTCCTTACACCATCAGCACGATCGGGTTTTCGATCAGTGCCTTGAGTTCCTTGATAAACGCCGCCCCGGTGGAGCCGTCGATGCAGCGATGGTCGACCGCCAGGGTCAAGGTCATCACCGTGGCGATGGACAGCGCGCCGTCCTTCACCACCGGGCGTTGTTCGCCCGCACCCACCGATAAAATTCCACCTTGGGGGGGATTGATGATGGAATTGAAGCCCTTCACCCCGAACATGCCCAAATTGGACACGGTAAAGGTGCCGCCCTGGAATTCTTCCGGTTTCAACTTTCCGTCGCGCGCACGTCCGGCCAAATCCCGAACCTCGTTCGACAGCGCCGCCATGCCCCTGGACGCGGCGTCCTTGACAATCGGCGTGATCAGCCCGCCGTCAATCGCCACCGCAATTGCGATGTCCACTTGGGCGAACTGCAAAATCGCCTCATCGGTGTAGGCAACATTGCATTCGGGCACGGTTTTCAAGGCCTGCGCCACCGCTTTGACGACAAAATCGTTGACCGAAATTTTATAGGTCGCCCCCTCATAACCGTTCAACTGCTTGCGCAGCGCCAGCAACGTGTCGATCTCAACGTCCACGGTCAAATTAAAGTGCGGCACGTCGCGCGCCGATTGGGTCAACCGCTTGGCGATGATCTTGCGCATGTTGGTATTGGCGGTGGCGGTGAACGCGGGCATGTTCGCGAACGCCGGGTCGTTCACCGTGACGCTGGGCGCGGCGGCGGCTTGGGGTCCCGGCTGGGCCGCTTCCACATCGCGCTTCACAATCCGCCCATGAGGACCAGAGCCCTTCACTTGGGCCAAATCCAGGCCCTTATCGGCGGCAATGCGACGCGCCAAAGGCGAAGCAAACACCCGCCCCGTCGGCAGGGCCGATGCCGTCGGCGGGGCCGATGCCGACGGCGGGGCCGATGCCGTCGGCGGGGCCACAGCCACTGGCGGGGCCACAGCCGCTGGCGGGGCCACAGCCACATCTGGGGCCGCCGGGGCCGCCGGAGCCGCCGAAGGGGTGTAACCGTCCAGCGCCGAGGCGTCTTCGCCGTCTTCCAGCAACAGCGCGATGGGGCTGTTCACGGCGACGTTTTCGGTGCCCGCCGGGGTCAGGATTTTACCGATCACGCCTTCATCCACGGCTTCGACTTCCATGGTGGCTTTATCGGTTTCAATTTCGCAGATCACATCGCCCGCGGTCACCGCATCGCCTTCGGCAACCGCCCACTGGGCGAGGTTTCCGTGGGTCATGGTGGGCGACAGGGCGGGCATCAAGATTTCGATGGGCATGGTCGTTCCCCGCTGTTAAGCGTAGCAAGCCGCTTTCGCGGCGGCTGCGATTTTTTCCGGTGTCGGCAAGGCCAACACTTCCAAATTGGCGGCATAGGGCATCGGCACGTCTTCGCCGTGAACCCGGACCACCGGCGCGTCCAGATAGTCAAACGCGTTTTCCATCACTTGGGCGACGATTTCCGCCCCGACTCCCGATTGCGGCCAGCCTTCTTCGACGCTGACAATGCGGTTGGTTTTTTTCACCGAATTGATGATCGTGGCGGTGTCCAGCGGGCGAATGGTGCGCAGGTTGACGACTTCGGCTGAAATGCCTTCCCCGGCAAGCAGGTCTGCGGCTTCCAACGCAAAACCGACCATCCGGGAAAACGCCGTAATGGTCACATCGGTGCCGGCGCGTTCAATTTTGGCCTTGCCGATCGGCAACACGAAATCATCCGATTGCGGGACCTCAAAGGTGGTGCCGTAGAGCAATTCGTTTTCTAAAAACACCACCGGGTTGGGATCGCGAATGGCCGCTTTCAACAATCCTTTGGCGTCCGCACCGGACCACGGCGCAACCACTTTCAGGCCGGGGATTTGGCTGTACCACGCCGCAAAGCATTGCGAATGCTGTGCCGCCACCCGTGACGCCGCGCCATTGGCACCGCGAAACACGATCGAACTGCCCATTTGACCACCCGACATGTACAGCGTCTTGGCCGCCGAATTGATGATGTGGTCCATCGCCTGCATGGAAAAATTAAAAGTCATGAATTCGACAATCGGTTTCAGACCGGAAAACGACGCCCCGACCGCCAGCCCGGTGAAGCCGATTTCGGTGATCGGGGTGTCGATCACCCGCTGTTCGCCAAATTCATCCAACAGGCCTTGCGACACTTTGTAAGCGCCTTGATATTGGGCCACTTCCTCACCCATCAGGAACACGCTTTCGTCGCGGCGCATTTCTTCGGCCATCGCATCGCGCAAGGCTTCGCGCAGCGTCTGGCTGATCAGCGGACCGTCGTATTCGGGTTCCGTCATTTCTGCCGGGACCGGACGCGGCGCGGGATCGGCGTGCGCCGCCATGTCCGGCGCGTCGGTGGCGATGGGGGCCGGTTGCGATTGCGGAGATTGCGCCGCGATTTCAACCATATCCAGCGCACCGGCGTCCTCACCGTCTTCCAAAATCAGCGCAATCACGGCGTTCACCGCGACCCCTTCGCTGCCTTCGGGAACGAGAATTTTGCCCAACACCCCTTCGTCCACGGCTTCGACTTCCATGGTGGCTTTGTCGGTTTCAATTTCACAAATCACATTCCCCGCAGCGATAACATCGCCTTCGGCGACCAACCATTTGGCCAGATTGCCCTCGGTCATGGTGGGTGACAGGGCGGGCATCAAAACTTGGATTGGCATGGTGCTGTCCCTCTCTCAGGATTCGATCAAAATATCGGTGTAAAGCTCCGACAATTGGGGTTCAGGGCTGGATTTGGCGTACTCAGCGGCTTTGGTGATGATCGCCTTGATGTCCCCGTCGATGGCCTTCAGTTGCGCTTCGTCGGCGGCTTTGGTGGACAAGATCATGGACCGTAGGTTGTCGATCGGATCTTGTTCGGAGCGCACCTTCGAGACCTCGTCCCTGGATCGGTACTTGGCCGGATCGGACATGGAATGGCCCCGGTAGCGATACGTCAGCATTTCCAAAATGTACGGCCCCTGGCCGCCACGCACGTGTTCCAGGGCTTTCGCGGTGGCGTCGCGCACCGCCACCACGTCCATCCCGTTGACCTGGCTGCCGGGAATCCCATGGGCGGAGCCACGCTGGTAGAGTTCCGTGGTCGATGATGAACGCTGGATCGAAGTGCCCATGCCGTATTTGTTGTTTTCAATCACATACACCACCGGCAGTTTCCACAGCTGGGCCATATTGAAACTTTCATAGACCTGGCCCTGATTAACCGAACCGTCGCCGAAATAGGTGAAACAAACGCCGCCGTCCTTATTGTACTTGTGGGCGAACGCCAGGCCGGTGCCCAACGGCACCTGGGCCCCGACGATACCGTGTCCGCCGTAAAAGTTCTTTTCGCGGCTGAACATATGCATCGACCCGCCCTTGCCCTTGGACAAGCCCCCTTCGCGACCGGTCAGTTCGGCCATCACGCCGCTGGGTTCCATACCGCACGCCAACATGTGGCCGTGATCGCGGTACGAGGTGATCACGCTGTCTTGCGCCAGGGCGTTGGCCTGCACCCCGGCCACCACCGCTTCCTGGCCGATATAAAGGTGACAAAACCCACCAATCAGCCCCATGCCGTAGAGTTGCCCGGCTTTTTCTTCAAAGCGGCGGATTAACAGCATTTCACGATAAAAGCCCAGCAGCTCTTGCGGTGAAACGACCGGCTGGGCTTTCACCGGGCGACGACGCGCAGGTTTTTTCGGGGTTGTGCCAGCGGACGCCTTGGGCGCAGCTGACTTTGAGGGGGTTGCCTGGGTAGCCTTGGCCATCGAATTTCCTCCGACACATAGAAAAACTAAAGAAACGCCCCGCACTTGACCATTGCGTGCCTATTGCGTGACCATTGCGTGCCCGCTGCATGCCCACGTTTTATCGGCGCTTGATCCCCGGACGGGCCTTCCATATTCGCGATGCAAGATCACCATAACCGCCCACGGCCATACTGGCAAGTTTTTTACGATCTCACAAGTCTATGATAATACAAGCAAATTTTCAATTAACTCAAAAACAGTTAACCAAACAAAGCTCCCCACACAAGCGCCTCCAGAGGCGCACAAGAAAACGTCGCGATGGCTTTTTCGCAACAATATTGCCGGCCTCATATGGGTCCGGCTACGGTTTTGGAAATGAATAGCTGCGCTCGATTTTGCTGATGTGCACATCGTAATGCGCATACCAGCTATTTTGACCACCCGCCTGGGCTTGTTGGTGTTCAGGTTGCGCGCGCCACGTTTTGATGGCCTCAAGGCTGTCCCAATAAGACACCGTGATGCCGAACCCCGCCCCATCACGGGCGCTGTCAAAGCCCAGGCACCCCGGCTGTCGGCCGACCAATTCGATCATCCGGGCCGCAGTTTCAGAGTAGCCCTTGGGGTCATTGGGGGCCCGCTGGCTGGTAAAAATCACCGCGTAGCGGGCGGATCCTTTTAAGTTTTTTTGAATCAACCGATCACCCTTGCGCAAAAGCAACGCTTAAAAAATTAAAATAGCACGCTATGTACATGACCCGCCATGCACGGTGCAAGAACACCCCAAGCCACGGTGCCGTGTTTAAGGCTTGAACGCCGCCAGCGCCTTGACCGAAGGCGGATCCTGGTCCGGCACCACAACCAGTTCGTCCGCGTTGCCATAGCCCAACACCGCCCGCGCACGTTCTTCCAGCAAATCGGGATCCAGGCTTTCAACACGCAACATTTTAACTTTGTTCTCCAGGGCGAAGCGTTCGCTGCGGACATCCAGAACTTGAGCCTGTAAGGCGTTGACCTCCCCCAGCAAGGTTCCCAACGCCAACAACCCCCGATCCCCCTGGACCACATGATAGGTGAAATATACCACCACGCTCATGCCGATCACGGGACCGATGATCTGTCTGGCGCGAAGTTTAAGTTCCCGAACCATGCCCATTGCGGCGCGTCTCCAAATCCTCGCCGCGCGCACCATTCGCGCACGGCACAAACAATCAAGATTATTTTATGCGCCTTTAAGCGTTAACAAGCGCTTAGGGAGAGATCTAAAGTTTTGCTTCAAGCCGTTCGCAGATCGTTTTCAACACCTTGATGCGGGCATAGTACTTTGAATTGGCTTCCACCACGGTCCACGGCGCGGCATTGGTCGAGGTGCGTTCCACCATGTCGCAAACCGCGTGGGCATATTCATCCCATTTTTCGCGGTTGCGCCAGTCTTCATCGGTGAGCTTAAAGCGTTTGTAACCGGTTGATTCGCGTTCTTCAAAGCGGCGCAACTGTTCATCAGCGGTGACCGACAGCCAAAACTTGCACACGATGATGCCGTGACGCGACATTTCTTCTTCGAAGTCGTTGATTTCGCCATAAGCCCGCAACCAATCGGCATCGGTGCAAAACCCTTCGACCCGTTCCACCAACACCCGGCCATACCAGGATCGGTCAAAAATAACACTGTGCCCCTTGCCCGGAAGATGACGCCAAAAGCGCCACAGGTAAGGTTGAGCCTTGGCTTCGTCGGAGGGCGCGGCGATGGGCACAATATTGTAAGACCGGCTGTCCATGGCCCCACACAACCGCCGGATTGCACCGCCCTTTCCGGCCGCGTCGTTGCCTTCAAAGACCGCCACCACGGAATGTTTGCTGAATTCTTTCGAACGGCTGAGTTTACTCAACCGGCCCTGGTAATAATCCAGTTGTTTTTTATACTCTTTCTTGCTCAATGATTTTGTATAATCCAAAACATCCAGCAATTGCAAATTGTCGGCGGGGTCTTGCATGTGCACTGGAACGGCCGTCGGGGCCGAAGCACAGGTTTCGTCCAAACGGGTTTTGAGCGCTTTCAACAAGGTCTGGCCAACGGTCAAATTGCAGTATTTTTCGTCCGAACTTTCCACCACCATCCACGGTGCATGGGCGGTTGAGGTGCGCCGCAAAACGTGTTCGGCAACCGGGCGCAGGGCGTCGTACTGTTCATAACGCTCCCAGTGCTTTTTGGTCACCCGCCAACGGGTGGCTTTGTCACCTTCCAAAGTGGTCAAGCGGTTCTTGAGCGCGTCCTTGGACAGGTGCAGCCAAAACTTTAAAATCAACGCCCCTTCATCGGCCAACATCCTTTCAAAACGCAAGAAATTGTCGAGGTAACCGTCCAGGTAATCCCGGCTCTTGCCGCCGTCGATGTGCATCCGCATGGGGTGGCTGTACCACGAGCCAAAGAAAGCCCCGATGGTGCCCTTGGGTGGCAACTTGCGCCAATACCGCCACATCGCCGGGCGTTCCAGTTCTTCATCGGTGGGATCGCCCAGGGCGTGGACCTGAATGTTGCGCGGGTCCATCCAGAAATTCAGGGTGTTGACCGTTTCCCCCTTGCCCGCACCATCCACGCCGGAAATGATCAAAACCACCGGAAACGGTTTTTTTTCCGCCAGTTCGAATTGCACGTCCAAAAGCTGTTCGCGCAGCTTGGGCACCCGTTCCTTGTAATCGGCCTTGCTGACCACATGACCCAATTCCACCGTTTCAAACATGGTTTTCCCTTATTCCCAGCGCCCCCCAGCCTCAGCCGGGATGTGATGAACAAGTATGTTGGATTTAACCTTTGAAAGAAAGAAACAAGTGCAAGGTGTTCTCTCAATCCACCGCGATCAACGCCGCGGCCACCGCACGTTCTTCGATGGCCAGAATATTGTAAGTTCGACAGGCCGCCGCCGTATCCATCCATTCCAACACAATCGCGTGTTGTTTGAGCGCCCGGCGCAATGTTTCGTCGGGCAGGACAAACCTGGATCCACAGCCAACCACCAAAATTTCGGGCTTTTCCCGCGCCTCAAGGATCGGCCCGAGAGACCCCAGCGCAAGCCCCCCCGACCACCTCACGGTGTGATCCAAAAAAACCAGTACCGATCCGACATGACGGGTTTGGGCGATTTGAAATCCGCCCTCACCATAAGCCTTGATGATTTGACGGCCCGCCGGGACCGCCGGAGTGATGTCGAGGGACATTGCCGGAACTCCCCGTTTCAGGTGCAGGTATCAGGGCTGTTGATTGACGGCCTCATCATCGCTGGAACGGCGCTGAATGCCAAAGCGCAACAACAGCGGCACCGCCAGGCAAACCGAAGAATAAGTACCGATCACCACGCCCCAGATCATCGCAAAGGCAAAATCGCGAATGATTTCACCGCCGAGGAAATACAACGCCACCAGCGCCAGCAAGGTGGTCAAGGATGTCATCACCGTGCGCGACAAAGTTTCGTTGGCGCTTTGGTTGAGCAGTTCATCCATCGGCATGGTTTTGTATTTGCGTAAATTTTCCCGCACCCGGTCAAACACCACCACCGTATCGTTGATGGAATACCCGGCGATGGTCAGCACAGCGGCCACCGTCGAGAGGTTAAATTCAAGCTGGATCAATGCAAACACGCCAATGGTGGTGATCACATCGTGGGTCAACGCAACCACGGCGCCCAAGCCAAATTGCCATTCAAAACGGAACCAAATGTACACCAAAATGGCAAAAATTGCGGACACAACCGCGTACAGGCCGTTCCAGAACAATTCATCGGACACCTTCGGGCCGACCAACTCGGTACGCCGGTAATCCATGCCGTCGCCCAACGCCTGTTTCACCGCGGCGACCGCTGCCTGGTTGGCTTTTTCGCCGCCCTGTTGGGCTTGCAGTCGAATCAGGATGTCGTTGGGCGCGCCAAATTCCTGCAATTCGACCGCCCCCAAATTGAGCGCCTTCAGCTCCTTACGCATGGTCCCGATTTGCCCCGGCTGATCGGTTTTGACCTCGATCATGATGCCGCCGGTGAAATCAATGCCATAATTCAAGCTATTGACCGCAAACAGTCCCAGCGATGCCGCGACCAATAAACCGGAAAAAATAAAGAACGCCACCCGCTTTTGCAAAAAACCAAAATTGGGATTTTCGGGGAGAAGCTTGATCCGCATAAGAGTACCCTCTCCTTAAATTTTCAAGGTCGCGGGACGGGTGCGCCGCAGCCACGTGACGACCAGGATCCGCGTCACCCAAATGGCCGTGAACATGGATGAAACAATGCCCACCGCCAGCGTGACGGCAAACCCCTGCACCGGGCCGGAACCGAACACGAACAACAGCGTCGCGGCAATCAGGGTGGTGACATTGGCATCCATAATGGTGCCGAAAGCACGCTTGTAGCCCGCATCAACGGCGGACAACACCCCGCGCCCGGTTTTCAGTTCTTCTCGAATGCGTTCAAACACCAACACATTGGCATCCACCGCCATGCCCACCGTCAACACGATTCCGGCAATTCCCGGCAACGTCAGGGTCGCGCCAAACACCGACAGCATGGCGAAAATCAACACCATGTTCATCAACAATGCGACATCGGCAAAAACCCCGAAGCGACCATAGTAAATCACCATAAAGACAATCACCAAAGCCAACCCGACCACCGACGCGGTTTTACCGGCGGCGACGCTGTCCGCCCCCAAACCGGGCCCGACGGAGCGTTCTTCCAACACCGTCAAGGGGGCCGGCAAAGCCCCGGCACTCAACAACAGCGACAGTTCCCGGGCACTTTCCGTGGTGAACGTGCCGCTGGTGATTTGCCCCGAACCACCGGCAATGATGCCTTGAATGGTCGGCGCGCTGATGACCTTTCCGTCCAACACGATGGCGAACGGCTTGCCCAGGTTTTTGCGCGTGATGTCGGCAAATTTCTTGCCGCCAACCGCGTCCAGACGGAAATTCACCGCCGGGCGGTTGCCTTCATCAAAGCCCAACGAAGCACTGACCAAAGTGTCGCCGCTGACCGCAACGCGCTTTTTCAGTAAATACAGGCGCGGTTTGCCGTCCAGACCAAATTCATCGACCGATGGCAGCAAAATGGACCCCGGCGGCACCCGCCCGGCCATCGCGTCGGCCAAAGAACCGCGATCATCGAGCAATTGGAACGTCAATTTGGCGGTTTGGCCCAGCAGTTTTTTCAACTGTTCGGGATCGTCTTCACCGGGGACCTGCAGCAAAATACGGTCGTCGCCCTGGCGGGTGATGGTCGGTTCTTTGATCCCTTTGGGATCGATCCGTCGGCGGACGATTTCAATCGACTGTTCAACCGCCGATACGCGCCGTTCCTGAAGTGACTTTTGCGTCAGTTCCATCGTGATCTGCCCGCCGTCGGCCAACCTGGTTTGAAAACCGGTGTCGATCTGGCGAATGATATCGTAGGCTTTTTGGGCCTGGGCCGGATCCTGAATGGTGACGTTAACCCCCGATGACATCGCCCCCAACCCACTATAACGAATACGTTCTTTGCGCAGTTCGGTGCGGATGGTGTCGACCAATGCCTCCAGACGTTCCTTGACCACCACGCCGACCTCGACCTCCAACAACAGGTGCGACCCGCCTTGCAGGTCCAGGCCCAGGCTGATTTGGCTTTTGGGCAGAAAATCAGGCAGCGCGTCCGCGGTCGCCTTGTCCAGCAAATTGGGCGCGGCAAAAACAAAGCCCAACGCACAGATCATGCCGACCACGGCATATTTCCAGGTATCAATCTTCAACATGGCAGGCTTTCCCAAGGGGGGCCGCAAAAGGCCCGATAGAGATCCGCCCAACGGCGGGGAGAGGCAGGAACAGAGATCCTTGGGATCAACGGCCGAGAAGCTTTTTCAGGCCGCCGCTTTTGCCTTTGTCACCATCGGATCCGCCATGAGAAGAGTTATCGTCGTTAGCGGTGGGGGCGGTGGGGGCGGTGTTGTCGGCGGGGTCGGTCTTGGAGATCACCGTGGCGATGGTTTCGCGCGCGACCAACACCCGCACCCCATCGGCGATTTCGACCTGCACTTCGGTGTCGCTTTTGATCTTGGTCACGGTGGCGAAAATGCCTCCTCCGGTGACCACACGGTCACCGCGACGGATCGCGCCCAACATGGATTTTTGTAGTTTGACCTTTTTTTGCTGGGGACGGATCAGCAGGAAATAAAAGACCACAAAAATCAATAACAACGGCACGAATTGAGCAAAAACATCGCCCCCCGCACCGGCAGCACCGGCGGCTTGAGCGTAAGCTGGCGAAATCAGCATAGGAAACTCCTCAAAAAGCCCTGCCGCTCGCCGGGATGGCATGGATGGGCGGGCCTTGATAAAAAATAACTGCGGACTATATAACCCGATCCCCGATGTATGCAAACATTGATGGGCTTTTTTAAGGCTGGAATGCCATTGACGATTAAGATCGCGCCCCTTAGCGTGGCCACATGATGACCGAACAGCCCTATTCAGCCCTGTTGCAACGCATTGCCGATGCGCTGGAACGTCTGGCCCCCGCACCATCGCCAGCCACCGCCTTCAGCGGTGCCGATTTGGCCCAGGGGGATGCTGCGGATGCTTATGTCTGGCACCCTGCCCCGGACCGCCTGAGCCCGGTTGCCAGCGTCAATCGGGTCGATCTCACCCAACTCAAAGGCATCGCCAGCCAAAGGGACACGCTGATCCGCAACACCCGTCAATTTATCCACGGCCATCCGGCCAACAACGCCTTGTTGTGGGGGGCGCGCGGCACCGGCAAAAGTTCCCTGGTCAAGGCCGTGCACGCGCACCTCAACGCAAATTTACAAGATTCCGGAAACCGTTTGATTTTGGTTGAAATATACCGCGAAGACCTGCCCACACTGGGGCCGCTTTTGGATCTTTTGCGCCCCGTTGAGCGGCAATTTTTACTGTTTTGCGATGACCTGTCGTTCGATGGCGACGACACCCACTACAAATCCCTCAAAGCGGTTTTGGACGGCGGCATTCAGGGCCGCCCGGACAATGTGATTTTTTACGCGACCTCCAACCGTCGCCATCTGATGGCCCGCGAAATGATCGAAAATGAACGCTCAACGGCGATCCATACGTCCGAATCGGTGGATGAAAAGGTCTCCCTCTCGGACCGCTTTGGCCTGTGGCTGGGCTTTCACAACCTTGATCAAGCCACCTATTTTGAAATTTGCACAGGCTACGCAACCGATCTGAAACTGGATATCGCCCCCGCAGAAGTGCACGCCCTGGCCCTCGAATGGTCGATGACCCGGGGGGCCCGGTCGGGCCGGGTGGCGTGGCAATTTATTCAGGATTTGGCCGGAAAACTGGCCTCACCCGACGCCTGACCTGTCGCTTGCCCCGTCACTTGCCCCGTCACTGCGACAACTTAATCGCGATGTTGCTCACCATCGCGCCCAAAATCACCATGCCAATCATAAAGACCAACAACGTATACCGGTGGGCATTGCCCTCACGGCGCGATTTGGCGACACATATTTTACGGTACAAGGTCGAAAAATGCCGTTCGATCCTGCGAATGCGGTTAATTTCATTAAATTGCCAAAACTGATACATAAGCAACACAAAGATCGCCCCGCACGCCAACACAATGGTCAGTACGGACAACAGGTTTGCAAACGACCGGTCCGCCGGGGTCAACACCGCAATGGCGATCGAGGCCCCATACACCAGCAACGACGCGCCAACGGTACGCCATTGAATGTGTTTGGCAAACAAGATCGCACGCGCGCCTTCTTCATGCATCAGGCGCAATTCAAGGTGAGTCAATTCATCCAGGACGGACGGCTCATTTTGAAACGGCACCGCCGTCGGCTTATCGAGATCTTTTCCACCATCAGCCATTTTATTTATCTGTCCCGCACCCATTATCGTTCAAAAACAATACCAGACAATATAATGCTAACATAATTTCCGGTAAAAACCGTATGTTCTAGGGATCCAGCACGAAGCCGCGTTTTTTACACACCGTGCGCATGGCGAACAGGGATCGAATCCGTGCCAGGCCGGGCAGCCGGGACAGGTATAATTTATGAACGCGTTCATAATCTTCCGCCGAGGACACCGCGACCCGGACCAGATAATCGGCCTCCCCAGCCATTAAATAGCATTCCATCACGTCGGGAATAACGGCAATCGCGGCTTCAAAGGCGTCCAAAACCCCTTCGCTTTGGCTCGACAAGGTGATCTCGATAAAAATATTCGACGCCCGGCCCACCGCCGCCGGGTTGAGCAACGCACCATACCCATCCACAACCCCGTCGTGTTCCAACCGCCGCACCCGGCGCAAGCACGCCGAGGCCGACAGGTTCACCCGTTCAGCCAGGTCTTGATTGGTCATGCGCCCGTTTTCCTGTAAGGCATCGAGAATCCGCATATCCGTTGCATCAAGGCCAGACATTGCATGCTTCTTTCAAAAATTAGAATTATATTGTGTTTAAAATTAAAAAGGTCAAATTTTGTTGTGTATCGTCCAGGATTTTACTTGAATTTGCAAGCACCTTTCTTACGTTATCTCCTAACCTTGTGAATGTAGAAACTCAACCGTCCTGGCGCCGTCCCCCCGCGTGCGGCCCCCCTCATGCGACGTCCCTCAAGGAGACAAAATAATGTTGATCGGCGTTCCAAAAGAAATCAAAAATCACGAATACCGCGTTGGCTTAACGCCCGACAGCGTGCATGAATTCACCACCCGCGGCCACAGCGTGATCGTTGAAACCAACGCCGGTGTCGGCATTGGGTGCCCCGACAGCATGTACCAAAATTCAGGGGCCGAAACCGTTGCCACGGCCGAAGAGATTTTTGCCCGTGCCGACATGGTGGTGAAGGTCAAGGAACCGCAAGCCAACGAACGCAAAATGCTCCGCGAAGATCAGATTTTGTTCACCTACCTGCATCTGGCCCCCGATACCGCCCAAACCCGAGACCTGGTGGACAGCGGCGCGGTGTGCATCGCCTATGAAACCGTCACCAGTGCCAGCGGCGGATTGCCCTTGCTGGCCCCGATGTCGCAGGTCGCCGGACGCATGTCGATCCAGGCCGGGGCGCATTCCCTGGAAAAAGCCCACGGCGGCGCAGGCGTCTTGTTGGGCGGTGTGCCCGGTGTGGCCCCGGCCAAGGTGACCATCATCGGGGGCGGCGTGGTCGGCGAAAACGCCATCCAGATGGCCTTGGGGATGGGCGCGGACGTCACCGTTCTGGACCGCAATGTGGAGGTGTTGGCTCATCTTGAGGCCCGTTTTGGCTCGGCCTTGAAGACCGTGTATTCTTCTGCCGCAGCCCTTGAAACTTACGTCCTGGACTCCGATTTGGTGGTTGGCGGGGTGCTGGTCAAAGGGGCTGCGGCCCCGAAACTGGTCACCGCCAAAATGGTCGCGGAAATGCGTTCGGGCTCCGTTTTGGCCGACGTGGCGATTGATCAGGGCGGGTGCTTTGAAACCTCTCACGCCACCACCCATGCCGATCCCACCTACATTGTCGACAATGTGGTGCACTATTGCGTCGCCAACATGCCCGGCGCGGTTCCCCGCACCTCGACCTATGCGCTGAACAACGCCACCGTGCCGTTCGGTTTGGACCTGGCCGCCAAGGGCTATCGCCAGGCCTTGTTGGACAACCCGCACCTGTTGGAAGGCTTGAACGTCTATCACGGCCAGATCACCTACCGGGCCGTGGCCGAAGATCAGGGTTATGAGTTTGTCGATCCGACGGCGGCGCTGACGGCTTAATCCACACCACACCACACACCGGCCCCGGGGCATCCGCCTTGGGGCCGGTGTTCTTTCTCCCCCCCATCAATTCATATATTTTTGCGGATCAACCGCGCGCGAACCCTTGCGCAATTCAAAGTGAAGCTGCGCCTGGGTGACGCTGCCGGTCCGCCCCGATTTGGAAATCACCTGGCCGCGTTTGACCGTATCGCCGCGTTTGACCAACAACCGGGAATTGTGCGCATAGGCCGAAACCCAGCCGCCGGAATGCTTAATCAGCAACAAATTGCCAAAACCGCGAATTTCATTGCCGGCATAAGCCACCACGCCATTTTCCGACGCCTTGACGTCCGTCCCCTCAGCCACCGCAATGTTGATGCCGTCGTTGAACAAGCCCTTGTCCTTGCCGCCAAAATCAGAAATGATTTTGCCTTGAACGGGCCACGCAAATTTACCGCCACGGCGATCCGGCGGGGCTGGCACCTGGGTGCGGGTCGGGGCGCTGGCGACCTTGGCGCTGGGGCGGGTATCCCTCGTCGCGTTTGCCGGCGCCGGACGCGATCCGCTGGGATTGGGCACCCTGGCCCATTGCACCCCACCAACACCGCTGGAACGCGGAATGCGCAATTTTTGCCCCGGATAAATGGTGTAAGGGGCGCGCACCCCATTGATCCTGGCAATGACGAAGACCTCGGCGTCGTAGCGCCGCGCAATCGACGCCAGGTATTCGCCCCGGCGCACGGTGTGCAAGCGGCCCTGCGGCAACACCAGTCTTTGGCCGATGGTCAAGGCATAGGGCGGACGCAAGTTGTTGGCGTCGATCAGGGCACGCGGCGACAATTTATGTCGCCGGGCAATGGAATAAACCGTATCCCCACGTCCGACCTTGACCGCGGTGGCGTTGATGAACAGATCGGCGGATGGGCGGTTGATCGACCGGGGCGCGTCATTGGTGACGGGAAACGACAACCCGCCACAGGCCGAAAGTGCCAGCAAGGCGGCCATGGCCAAGCCTTGCTTCAACAATCGTCCAGCCTTCGGCACGAGATAAGAATCCATCACCATAAATGGATTATGGCCTTAGCCGGGATCGGCATCAATGGCTTCGCAAACGGGCCATCAGGACGACACTTCGCCTTCGACAAACGGCACAAACCGCACCCAACCCAAGTCACTGATTTCATGATCGTGTTCACCACGCACCACCTTGACCAGACGCTGGTCGTGCTGATCGTCGCCAACCGGCACCACCATGATCCCGCCAACGGCCAATTGATCGACCAACACCGGGGGAATATCAATGGCCGCCGCGGTGACGATAATGCGATCAAACGGAGCTTGTTCGGGCCAGCCTTTCGAGCCATCGCCAAACCGCGTGGTGATGTTGGTCAGGCGCAATTGATCGAACCGGTGCTGGGCACCAGGCATCAAGGCTTTGTGCCTCTCGATGGTGTACAGGCGCCGACACAGTGGGGCCAAAACAGCGGCCTGGTAGCCCGACCCGGTACCGATTTCCAAGACCTTGCAGCGGTCGTTCAATTCCAAAGCCTGGGTCATTTGCGCCACCACCAACGGTTGGCTGATGGTCTGATGGTGGCCGATCGGCAAGGCCACATTTTCAAAGGCGCGGTCTTGAAAAGCCTCGGCAACAAACTGTTCCCGGGGAATTTTTTCCATAATTTCGATGATCTCCGGGGCCACCCCGTTTTGACGCAAATCCAGAACCAATTGCATCATTGCAGGGTTGCGGGTGCTCATGCGAACACCCCTTTGAGGCTTTTCACCATGGGGCGATGGGTCAAATCCAGGCTCAGGGGCGTGATCGACACCGCATTGCGCGTGACCGCTTCCAAATCCGTGCCCAGGACTGAACGGTCTTCCTCGCGTTGCGCCCCAATCCAATAATACGGCGCACCCTTGGGGTCATGGCCTTGCAACACATCGCAGCCGATTTTGCGCCGCCCCTGGCGGGTCACCTCAATCCCCGTGACATCGTCCACGGGACAGTCCGGAATGTTCACATTCAACAGCACCCCACGGGGAAATTTCACCCCCAGGGCCTGCGATAAAACGCGTTCCACGTAGTGTTCTGCGGTTTTCCAACGGGCTTTGGCATCATCGGGCGCAATCAGCGAAAAGGCCACCGAGGCCAACCCCAACAAGGTCCCTTCCATGGCCGCCGCCACGGTGCCCGAATAGGTCACGTCTTCGCCCAGATTGCCGCCCCGGTTGACCCCCGAGACCACCAAATCGGGGGGCGTGTCCTTCATCACTTCGTGCACCGCCATCATCACCGCGTCGGTGGGCGTGCCGCTGACGGAAAATTTCCGTTGGGAACGCTTGTGAATGCGCAACGGCACGCGCAAGGTCAAGGAATGCCCGGCGGCACTTTGTTCGCTGGCCGGGGCCACCACCCAGACCTCCCCGGCGATGCGTTTCATCACCCGTTCGAGGGCTTTGATACCCGGCGCATCAATGCCGTCATCGTTGGAAATCAACACCCTGGCACGGGATAAATCGGTCACCCGGTCGCGCATCAAACAGGTCTCCGGTGTTCAAGCACGGATCACCTCGACCCCGCCCATATAGGGGCGCAGAACATCCGGAACGGTGATCGAACCATCGGCATTTTGATAATTCTCCAACAGCGCCACCAAACACCGCCCCACGGCCAGGCCGGAACCGTTCAAGGTGTTGACAAATTCGGGTTTTTTCGCGCCGGCGCGTTTAAACCGGGCGTTCATCCGCCGGGCCTGAAAATCACGGGTGTTGGAACAACTGGAAATTTCCCGGTAAGTGTTTTGCGCCGGCAGCCACACTTCGATGTCAAAGGTTTTCGCCGCGCCAAAGCCCATATCCCCGGTGCACAGCACCAGGGTTCGATAGGGCAGTTCCAGGGCTTCCAAAACGCCTTCGGCACACGCCGTCATGCGCTCCAACTCGGCGTCGGAATCTTCCGGGCGGGTCACCGCGACCATTTCCACCTTGCTAAATTGGTGCTGGCGGATCAGGCCCCGGGTGTCCTTGCCTGCGGCCCCCGCTTCGGAGCGAAAGCACCACGTTTGGGCGGTAAACCGGCACGGCAGATCGCCGTCGGCCAAGATCGCGCCCGCGACCAAATTGGTCAGCGGCACTTCGGCCGTCGGGATCAACCAAAAACCGTCTTCGGTGTGAAACAGGTCTTCGGCAAATTTGGGCAATTGGCCGGTGCCAAACAAGGCCGTGTCCTTGACCAGTGCGGGGGGACTGACCTCCCGATAGCCGTTTTGGCCGGTTTGAAGGTCCAGCATAAAGTTGCCCAACGCCCGTTCCAAACGCGCCAACGGCCCCGACAACACAACAAACCGGGCACCGGACATCTTGGCCGCCGTCTCGAAATCCATTTGCCCCAAGCCTTCGCCGAGGTCAACGTGATCTTTCAGCGGAAAGTCAAAGGTCCTTGGCGTGCCCCACTTTTTGACTTCGAGATTATCGCTTTCATCCGTGCCCACGGGCACCTCAGGGTCGGCAAGATTGGCGATTTCAGCCAATTTTCCATTGAGCGCGTCGGTCGCGTCTTTGGCCTTTTGTTCGGCCTCACCCTGGGCGATTTTGGATTTTGACACGGTTTCGATCAGATCGGACGCGTCTTCGCCCCGGGCCTTGCGCTGGCCGATTTCCGTGGCCGCCGCGTTGCGTTCGGACTGGATGTCCTGAGCACCGCTGCCGAGGCTTTTGCGGGCATCGTCCAAGGCCAACAAAGCGGCACTTTGCGGGGCGATCCCGCGGCGGGCCAGTGCGGCGTCGAAGGCTTCCGGATGATCCCGAATTTTGCGGATGTCATGCATCTGCCATCTCCCCTGAACCGAACTTAAGGTTCGGGTGCTTCATCATATTTGTTTTTGTCGCCATGCTCGGACGTGCCTGCGGTTTGATCCGTGGCGGGTTCGTCTTCGCCAAATTCCAGATCACCGTCGTCGTCATCATCGTCGTCGGTCTCATCATTTTGATGTTTTTTCTCAACCAGCGCCACCGAGAAGATGGAAATTTCATACAGAAACAGCGACGGCACCGCGAGGCCGATTTGCGTAATCACGTCCGGCGGCGTCAAGACCGCCGCGGCGATGAACGCAATGACCACCGCATAACGGCGTTTTTCGCGCAACCCCTTCGCCGTCACTATGCCCGCGCGGCCCAGCAGCGTCAGCACCACCGGCAATTCAAAAACCAAACCAAAGACAAAAATCAGGCGCATCACCAGGGACAAATATTCGCTGACCTTGGTTTCCATGACGATCGGCAAGGCATTGCCATCGCCGCACACCTGAAAACCGGCGAAAAATTGCCATGCCACCGGGAAGACAAAATAATACGCCAGCGCCGCGCCGAGGAAAAACAACACCGGGGAAGCAATTAAAAACGGCAGCAACGCTTGCTTTTCATTTTTATACAGTCCCGGCGCGACAAATTTCCAGAACTGTGCCGACACAAACGGAAAACTCACAAACAGCGCGGCAAAAAACGACACCTTGATGTAGGTGAAGAAAATTTCATGCGGTGCGGTGGAAATCATCCGCTGACTGCCGCACGGCTGATTGCGCAAGACGTCGGCCAGGGGCTGGGCCAAAAACGCATAAATGTATTCCGAGACCCCGTAAGCGGCAAAAAACAGCACCAGGATGCACCCCAACGCGTACATCAACCGTTTGCGCAATTCGAGCAAATGCGACATCAACGGCGCTTTGCCGTCATCGGTAAGTTCGGTGTTGTCGATCACGTTTTCGGTTCCGTTGGGGCTTGGGCTTCGTCATCTGCCCCGCCAATGGGCATCACATCATCATCAAGATCAGGGGCCGCGTCGGTGGCCGCCGCTTCGCCCGCGTCGCCCAAGGGTTCCGCTGTCGGCGTGTCACGAGACGCGTCTGCGTCGTTCCGGGTTAAGTCGAAGTCCTCCGTCAAGTCCGGCCCAACGGTGTCTTCGAGGTCTTTTTTCAGGCCATCGGTGCCTTGGGTGAGCTGTTTTTTCACGTCATCGAGATCGGCTTCGCGGACCATCTCATCCACACCCGACTGGAAGTCGCGCGCCATCATGCGGGCCTTGCGTATCCAGGTGGTTATTTTTTTGATGGTTTTGGGCAGATCCTTGGGGCCGACGACGATCAACGCCAGCACCGCAACGATAAACAGTTCCTGCCAGCCGATGTCAAACATGGCCGATGCACCTAAACAAATTCAAAGATGAAGAAAAGCGCCGTCACCCCAAGCGCGGGGCAACAGCGCGCGAGAAAAAAGCACCATTTTTAAGAGGCTTTATCTTTTTTTTCCGCTTTCACATCAACGATTGGCGCCGAGTTTTCTTCAATCGCTTCGCTTTTTGCGACCGGCGCATCATCGCCATCGCTGTCTTTCATGCCCTTTTTGAAGGATTTCAGCCCCTTGCCAAAATCCCCCATCAGACCGGAAATCTTGCCCCGGCCACCGAACAACAGCAACACGATCGCAAGCACGATCACCCATTGCCAAATACCCAAAACACCCATGTTGTTATCCCGTTTGTCTGCTGTCTTAAAAATTTTGCGCGCCTAAAAATCACGGCTTATCGTTTTACTCTAAACGTCCCATGAGCCGCACACAAGCGCCTGAACACCCTACATACAGAGCCCCGGATCCGGGATCAAGGGAAACGGCATCCCCGCGTCTACCGCTCCCCCTTGCAAGGTTGGAAAAAGGACCTTTTATGGGGTCTTCATACTCTCGTCATCCGGGTCTTCAACGGCGTCGTTTTCTTCGCGTTCCAGTGCTTTCACAGCGCTTTTCACCGCATCGGCCACCGCCCCCATGGCGGCATCAAGTTTGTTGGCTGTCGCTTTGGTGGTGCCTGATGCATCCAGTTCTTCCGGCGGTTTTTGCGGTGCGGGTCGGGACGCTTCGATGGCCTCTTCGAGGGGGGTGTTGTCCAATGCGCCGCCCCACGCGTCGTCATCTTCATCATGGTGGGCGGCGGGGACGATTTCGGATTCTTCCAGGACCAGGGTTTCTTGCACTTGCGCAGAGGTCTGCATGTCGCCGCGTATCGAATAGGCCTCAATCGCCGGGCGCTGGTCCAACAGCCCCATTGCGCGCAATTCTTTCAAGCCCGGCAGTTGGCTGACACTTTCCAAACCGAAATGGTCGAGAAAATTATCCGTGGTGCCCCATAGCATGGGCCGCCCGGGACTGTCGCGGCGGCCGCGCGGTTTGATCCAGCTTTCTTCAAACAACAAATCAAGGGTGCCTTTGGACAGGCTGACACCGCGAATTTCTTCGATTTCAGCACGGGTTACGGGCTGGTGATAGGCAATGATCGACAGCGTTTCTATCGCCGCGCGGGACAGTTTGCGCGACACTTCGACCTCGATGTTCAACCGCGCGCCCAGATCCGGCGCGGTGCGAAACGCCCACGCCCCGCCGCGCCGCACCAATTCAACCCCCCGACCGACATAAAATTCCTGCAATTGGCGCAACAACACCTTGATGTTCGCGCCATCGGGCAACCGGTGTGCCAGGGCGCGTTCCGATACCGGTTCGCTGGACCCAAACAGCACCGCTTCCAACAACCGCACCAAGTGCGGGTCGATGTCCCCGTCCGCTGTGACGAGGGCATCCAAATCGTCCAGATTGTCGTTTTCCCGCGCATCGAAGGCGGCGTTGGCCGCTTTGATCGCGGTGGCACGCTCCTCGCGGGCGGGGCTGTCGGTTCCCTGAGGGTGATCCCCCTGATCGTGTTTCACGTCACTCATTCGTCGTCCCCAGGTTTGTCATCCGGTTTTGCATCATGGACGAAGGGTTTATCCCAATCCCTGGTGGTTTGGAACAATATTTCCCCATACGTACCGTCCTGGCGCAGCGTCAAACGCCCATCCTTGGCCAGTTGCAACACCGCGCCGAAGGTGCTGGCCATGGCCGAGCGCCGGGTCAGCGGATTTTGCAAATCGTCGGGTAAAAACCGGGTTAAACTACGCCAATCGGGGGAGTGGCCGACCAGGGCCCGCAACCGCACCAACGCGTCTTCGATCGCATGCAATTCCCACGACTGTTCAATGCGCAGGGTTTTGCCCTTGCAGGTACGGCTTTTTTGTCGGGCATAAGCCTGGATCAGATCCGTCAAATCGGAATCGAAAATGGTCCGTTGCACGGTTTGAAAGCTTTCCCCGGCACCCCGCGCGTAAAAATCGTGCCCCAAACGCGCCAGCGCCATCAATTTGCCCCCGGCATTTTGCATCGCTTCCAGGCGCTGCAGTTGAAATTGCAACGCTGCGGCCAGTTCTTCGCCGCTGGGTTCGTCTTCGGTGCTGATGTCGGGCAACAACAGACGTGATTTCAGGTACGCCAGCCACGCCGCCATGACCAGATAATCAGCCGCCAATTCCAGGTTTTCACGACGCACCCTGGTGACAAATTCAAGGAACTGGTTGGCCAGTTGCAAGATCGAAATGTGGACCAAATCGACCTTTTGGTCCCGCGCCAGGGCCAGCAAAACATCAATCGGCCCCGCGTAGCCATCCACGTCGACCTCGAACGGCGAGAGCGATGACCGTGCGGGCCGGTCTTGTTGCGCAAAATCAGACAAATCCGATTTATCGTCCGTCATATCATCCTACGCTGGCCGTATTGACTGTCAAAAAGCGTTTATTTAACGCCCGTTATGGTGATGATCATATTCATCACCGCTTCGGCCGGAACAATCACCAAAGGCCTGAAAATATCCAAATTCAGGCCCAATTTATCGCCGATCCACGGCAGCGCAAACAGGGCAAGAATTAAAATGGCAAAGCCCGAGCGTTCCAACCGCGCTATCATACCCGATAACGGGTGCGGCAACACCCCCACCGCGATCCGGCCGCCATCCAGGGGCGGCAACGGCAACAGGTTGAACACCGCCAGGATCACATTGATTTGCAGGGCGTTGATCAGGTTTTGCACACTCCACGCAACCATCATATCCGGCAAAAAACGCGCCACATGCAACAGCAAGGCCGCGATCATGGCAATCAGAATATTGGCCGCCGGACCGGCCGCCGCGACCAGGATCATGTCCCGGCGCGGACGGCGCAGGTTGAAAAAATTAACCGGAACCGGTTTGGCAAAACCGAACATGAATTGACCGCCGGTGACCAGCAACAGCCCCGCGGGCATCAAAATGGTGCCGAACAGGTCAATGTGTTTGAGCGGATTAAAGCTCACCCGGCCCATGCGCAGCGCGGTCAGGTCGCCCAGCCTGGACGCCACCCAGCCGTGCGCCGCCTCATGCAAGGTCACCGCCAACAGCACCGGCAGCACCCACACGGACGCGGTCAACAAAATATGAGACACATCAAAGTCAAACATGGCGGTTATGATTTCCGGGGAGACGATCCCAATAAAGTATCCAAACGATGGCGCGCCTGGCGCACCGCATCGTCACTGTCAAACGGTCGCCTGGCCCCATTGCGGTGAAGCTCACCCAGTTTATAGCGTGACCAGGCGGCCCGCGTCATCTGTGAACAGCCCGCCGCCACCTGGACCATTTCCTGGCGGTTCCCATTGCAATGCAAAACCACATCGCAACCGGCCTTTAAGCTGGCCCGGGCGCGGTCTTCAAAGGGGCCGTCGAGGGCCTTCATCGAAAGATCGTCCGAAACCAAAACACCTTGAAAACCAATTTTTTTTCGGATCACTTCGGCGATAACCGCGGGCGACAGCGTGGCCGGGTTGCGGGCGTCGAAGGCTTCGTAAACAACATGCGCGGTCATCGCCCAGGGGGCCATGTGCAAAGCCCGAAACGGGACAAAATCAATGTCTTGCAGATCTTCGCGCAAGGCCGTGACCCGGGGCAAACCCTTGTGGCTGTCGAGCGACGCCCGACCGTGTCCCGGAATATGTTTGATCACCGCCGCCACCCCGCCTTGCATCAGGCCGTCCATGAACGCCTTGGCAAGCACCGCAACGCCCGGCGCATCCACGCCAAAGGCCCGGTCGCCAATGATCGGGTCGGCATCGGTTTGGGGAACGTCCAGCACCGGGGCGCAATCAATGGTGATGCCCAGCGCCGAAAGCTCCGCAGCGATCAGACGCCCGCCGAGCCAGGCGGCCTCCAGGCCGTCTTCGGGGGTTTTTCGATAAAGATCCGCATACGCCATCGCGGTGGGAAATGTCGGCCAATGGGGGGGCTGCAAGCGGGCCACCCGTCCGCCTTCCTGATCAATCAAAATTGGCGCGTCGTCTCGGCCCACGGCCCCCCGTAAATCGGCCACCAGGGCCCGGACCTGATCGGGGTGATCGCAATTGCGTTGAAATAAAATGAACCCCAACGGATTGTTGGCGGCAAAAAATGCCCGTTCTAGCGAGCTCAATTCAAAACCTTCACAGCCAAACACCACCGCCAGCGGCTTTACCTTGGACGGCGTCACTGGAGAGCCCCCCTGGGCCTTAGGGCTTGGCAAGCAAGCACCCGACGTTGCGTTTGGCCAGTTCGTCACAAACGGCCTTGGCTTCGGCGCGGTTGGCGAACCAACCGCCACGGACCCGGTAAAAAACCCCTTTGGTGCCCAGATCGGCGCGCTGGATGACCAGTTTCAGCCCGCCCAAAACGCTTGGGTATTTTTTCACCAAACGCGCCCATTCGGTTTTGGCATTGGCTTCATTGCGCACCGCAGACAGTTGAACCAGATAGCCTTTTCCCGCGCGCCCGGTTGCTTTGACCCCGGAGTTGATCGGGGCTTTTTGCACCGGATCTGGGTCTTTGGAAACCGATTTTACAACCGCTTTGGGGGCCACTTTGGGTTGATCGACAACCTTGGGCGGCGGGGTTTTGGGAACTGCGGAAAGCGGCGCTTTGGGCCCAGGTTTCTCCCCCTGAGAAGACGGTTGCAATGACGTCGGTGCCGATTGCGGGGGCTCAACAGGCGCTTGCGGGGGGGGCAACAGACGTTCCGCCCCCCCGGGTACGCTCCCGGGTACACCCCCGGTGTTTTGTTGCCCGGCCATCCGGTCGTAAACCAGTTTATCGCGGTCGCGGACAACCATGCCGCCCGGATCGGTGGGTTTTTCCTTAACTGCAAATTTCGGTGCCAAGATGATCGGCACGCGACCGGTGTTGGCCATTTCGCCGCCACCGTTTTGCAGGTACATCCATCCGGCCCACCCGCCACCGGCCAATATCAGCACCAGCACCACCCACAGCCACAGGCCGTGGCTCTTGTCCTGGTGGCTTTTGGCGATCAGTTCAAAGTCCAACAGCTCCGCCGCGTCGGGGCTGTTTTCATCATAAGAATCGGGGGAATCGGGTGATGTGCTCATGGGCTGACCTTACCGCAAAAAAGTTAACGCATTTCTTCCACCGGGGTGACGCCGAACACGCCCAACCCCGATGCAATCACAGCAGCCGTGGCGCGGATCAGCGCCAGCCGCGCCACGGTCAACGGCACATTGTCGGCAACAATAAAGCGCAACGACTTGTCATCCTTGCCCTTGTTCCACAAACCGTGAAACTGGGCCGCGACCTCGCCCAGATAAAACGCAATGCGGTGCGGTTCATGGGCGGTGGCGGCACTTTCGACAATGCGCGGCCACTGACTGATCAATTTGATCAAATTCAATTCATTGTCATCTTGAAGCAAGCTTAAATCCGCGCCCAAAACAGCGTCTTCCCCGACCGCGTCCGCGCCCAGTTCATCGCCCGCCAACCGCATCACCGAACGGACCCGGGCGTGGGCGTACTGGACATAAAACACCGGGTTATCGCGCGATTGTTCGGTCACACGGGCAAAATCAAACTCCAGCCCGGCGTCATTTTTGCGGGTCAGCATGATAAACCGCACCACGTCTTTACCGACCTCGTCAACCACATCACGCAAGGTCACAAACATGCCCGAGCGTTTGGACATTTTCACCGGTTCGCCATGGTCCATCAGCGACACCATTTGGCACAGCTTCACATCCAAAACCGCACCATCGCCACTGAGCGCCTTGATCGCCGCCTGCATGCGTTTCACATAGCCGCCATGATCGGCCCCCCAAACATCAATCATGTCGGAAAACCCCCGGCGATATTTGTCCAGATGATAGGCCATGTCGGTGGCAAAATAAGTCCAGCTTCCATCCGATTTTTGCACCGGACGGTCCACATCGTCACCAAATTGGGTGGCCTTGAACAGCATCTGTTCGCGCGCCTGCCAATCCTCAGCCAACTTGCCCTTGGGCGGTTCCAGCACGCCCTGGTAAATCAACCCCCGTTCGGTGAGAAAATCCAGGGCCTGGGTGACCTTATCGTCGGCCACCAACGCGCGTTCAGAGGTGAACACATCGTGGCGCACACCCAGCGCGGTCAGGTCATCGCGAATGAGGTTCATCATCGCGTCGATGGTGAAATCGCGCACCACCGGCAGCCATTCGGCCTCATCGGCGTTTTTCCAGCGATCACCATCCCGCGCAACCAGTGCCCGGGCCGCCGGAATTAAATAATCGCCCGGGTACAGACCTTCGGGGATGGTTATGGTTTCGCCCAGCACTTCGAGATAACGCAAATGACAAGAACGCGCCAACACCTCCACCTGAGACCCGGCATCGTTAACGTAATATTCGCGACAGACCTCAAACCCAGCCTTGACCAGCAGCGCCGCCAGGGCATCGCCAAACACCGCGCCGCGGGCATGACCGACATGCATCGGCCCGGTGGGGTTGGCCGACACGTATTCAACATTGACCTTTTTCCCGCACCCCACCGTCCCGTCACCGTAAGCCACCCCGGCGGCCAAAACATCGGCCAGACGAGCCTGCCAAAAGGCCCGCTCCAGACGCATGTTCAAAAAGCCCGGTCCGGCGACTTCAACCGCCTCAACACCATCCATAGTTTGGGCTTTGCCCTGCAACAACACGGCAATTTCGCGGGGATTCTTGCGCGCCGGCCTGGCCAGCACCATGGCCGCATTGGTGGTGATGTCACCGTGGTCCGGGTCGCGCGGCGGCTCCACCGTGATGCGGCTTAAGTCCAGCCCGGTGGGCAAATCGCCGCCGTCGACCAGCGTTTGGATCAGGATTTCAATTTGGTCGCGAAAGTGGCTGAACAGGTTCATAAAATTCTCGGATATCCAAAGTCATTAAGCGCAAAAGGCGCTAGCCCAGAGTGAATTCACTGGTGCGCGCTTGTAAATCGAACAAACGACGGTGTTCGTCAAGGGCATAACGGTCGGTCATGCCGGCCAAATAGTCCGCCACCACCCGGGCGGTTTCGGGGGAACCTGGCACCTCCGCGCCCACTTGCCATTGCGTCGGCAAGGTGCCCGGTTCGCGCAAAAACAATTCAAACAAGTCCCGAACCACCCGCCGGGCCTTCGACGTCATGCGGTTCAGCTTGTAATGGCGATACATATTGGGAAACAAAAACGCTTTCAATTCCCGATCGTTTTGGGCCATCGCGTCGGAAAACCCCACCACCGCGTGATCGCAACCGCGCACGTCATCCACCGAGCGGGGGGCTACGTCCGCCAGACGGGTTCGCGTTTCGGACAAAATATCTTCCACCATCAAGCCAATGGTGCGGCGCACCACTTCATGCACGGTGCGCGAAAAGTCCAAATCCGGATAGCGCTTTTCCACCGCGGCAAAGGTCCGTCCGACAAAATCAACCGAGCGAATATCGGCGATGGTAAACAAACCGGCGCGCAAACCGTCGTCAATGTCGTGGTTGTTATAGGCCACGTCATCGGCCACCGCGGCAACCTGGGCTTCGGCGGACGCATAGGTGGACAATTCCAGATCCTGGTCCTGGGCGTATTCGACAATCGCCCACGGCAACGGTTTCGCCCCGTCAAAGCCGGTCATCGGACCATTGTGCTTGACCACCCCTTCGAGGGTTTCCCACGTCAGGTTAAGGCCGTCAAACTCGGCATAACGGTGTTCCAGATGGGTCACCACGCGCAACGATTGGGCGTTGTGATCAAACCCGCCGTAAGGGGTCATCAGGTCTTCCAACTCGAATTCGCCAGCGTGGCCAAACGGGGTATGGCCCATGTCGTGGGCCAGTGCCAGGGTTTCCGCCAAATACTGGTTGAGTGACAGGTTTTGCGCGATGGAGCGGGCAATTTGCGACACCTCCAGCGAATGGGTCAGCCGGGTGCGGAAAAAATCGCCCTCATGGTTGACGAACACTTGAGTTTTGTACTGCAAACGCCGAAACGCCGCAGCGTGGATGATGCGGTCCCGGTCGCGCTGGAAACAGCTGCGCGTGGTGCTTTCGGGCTCCGCGTGCAACCGCCCCCGGCTGTGTTGGGGGTGGCACGCATATACGGCCAGGTTTTCATTGATGGTGTCCATGGGGGCAACCTACCCTCCCGCTCCCTGGCCCGCAAGCATTTGACATTCCCGCTTTGCGCATTACATAAAACCTGAAACTTGCTATAATGCGCTTAACCGAATGATTGAGGATACCATGTCCGACACCCCCGACACGCAAAACGGCCTGAAAATCGGCGATGGTGCGGTCACCCGCATCAAGACCATGATCGAAGACGAAGGCAACCCGGATTTAAAATTGCGCATCGGCGTCACCGGCGGCGGCTGTTCCGGCTTTCAGTACAATTTCAGCCTCGACAGCGCGGTCAAGGACGACGACGTATTGTTTGAACGCGGTGGCATCAACGTGGTGGTGGACGAAACCTCGATACCGTTTGTTGGCGGGGCCACAATCGACTTCAAAACCGACCTGATGGGGGCGTATTTCACCATGGAAAACCCCAACGCCAGTTCGACCTGCGGCTGCGGAACGTCATTTTCCGTTTAGGCCGTCAGAAGTTTTTAAGAATCGTGTTATCAAAAAGGCCTGTGCACGCAGGCCTTTTTGCCGTTGGGAGCCCTCTATGAAAATCGCCACCTGGAATGTCAATTCGCTCAACGTGCGCCGCGATCACCTGATCCGTTGGCTGGCTGAATTCGACCCCGACGTGGTGTTGCTGCAAGAGCTCAAGGGCACACTTGAAAAATTCCCCATGAAGGAGGTCAACGCCGCCGGCTACCAGGCCGCCGTGGTCGGACAAAAAACCTACAACGGGGTGGCGATTTTATCGAAAACCCCAATCGACGTCACCGCCACCCGGCTGCCCGGCGACGACGACGACGACCAGGCCCGCTACGTCGAGGCCATCGTGCCCACCTCAAAAGGCCTGGCCGTGCGGGTGGCGTCGATCTATCTGCCCAACGGCAACCCCGTGCCGGGCGATAAATATGACTACAAACTGCGCTGGATGGCGCGCCTCTACGAACGCGCCAAAACATTGCTGAAAACCGAACAACATTTCGTGTTGGGCGGTGACTACAACGTCATCCCCGAACCCGAAGACGCCCACGCGCCCCAAAAATGGGCCCAAGATGCGTTGTTTTTGCCGCAAAGCCGCGACGCATGGCGGAAAATCGTCCACCTGGGTCTGAGCGATGCGTATCGCGCCTATCACAGTGGCGCGGGCCAATATTCGTGGTGGGACTACCGCGCCGGTGCCTGGGACCGCGACGAAGGGTGTCGCATTGATCACCTGTTGCTCAGTCCGCAAGCCGCCGACACGCTGGTCGCCAGCGGCATCGACAAAACCCCGCGCGGCTGGGAAAAACCATCCGATCACACCCCGGTTTGGTGCGAACTTGACGCTTAATCAGTCCATTACACCCAAAAGTTAAACTTATTTCTCAACCAAACTGACATCACGCACCGCCCCCCGGTCGGCACTGGTGGCCATCGCCGCGTAGGCGCGCAGTGCCGCGGTGACCTTGCGCGGGCGCTCTTGGGTCGGTTTCCACGCTTGCGGACCACGCCCCTCCATCGCCGCGCGGCGCTGCGCCAGAACCGCATCACCGACGGCCACGTTGATGGTCCGGTTGGGGATGTCGATTTCGATGCGGTCGCCCTCTTCGACCAGGCCGATGGCCCCGCCTTCGGCGGCTTCGGGGGACACGTGGCCAATCGACAATCCCGATGACCCGCCGGAAAAACGACCATCGGTCAACAACGCGCAATCTTTGCCCAGCCCCATGGATTTCAGGTAGCTGGTCGGATAGAGCATTTCCTGCATCCCCGGACCGCCTTTGGGGCCTTCGTAAACCACCACGACCACGTCGCCGGGAATAATCTCCCCGGCGAGGATTTTTTCCACCGCTTCATCCTGGCTTTCACACAGGCGCGCCCGCCCCTTGAAGGTCAGGATGGACGCGTCCACCCCGGCCGTTTTAACGATGCAGCCGTTTTCGGCAATGTTGCCGTACAACACCGCCAACCCGCCATCGGTGCTGTAGGCGTATTCTTTGCTGCGGATGCAGCCCAATTCCCGATTGCTGTCCAGCGCCGCGTAAGTTTTGTCCTGGCTGAACGCGATCTGGGTCGGCACCCCGCCGGGGGCGGCGCGGTAAAAGTCCTTCACCGCTTGATCGTCGGTGGTGATAATGTCCCAGCGGTCCAACGCGTCCCCCATCGTGGTGCTGTGCACCGTGGCGACGTCGCGGTGGATCAACCCGGCGCGGTCCAGTTCCGCCAAAATACCCATGATGCCCCCGGCCCGGTGTACGTCTTCCATGTGGAACAGTTGGGTCGATGGTGCAACCTTGGCCAATTGCGGCACCCGCCGGCTCATCGCGTCGATGTCTTTGAGGGTAAAATCAATTTCCCCTTCGTTGGCGATGGCCAAAATGTGCAGCACCGTGTTGGTGGACCCGCCCATGGCGATGTCCAGGGCGATGGCGTTTTCAAAGGATTTTTTGCCCCCGAGGTTTCGCGGCAGAACCGTTTCATCGTCGTGCTCGTAATAACGCCTGGTGATGTCCATGACGGTTCGCCCGGCCTCCAGGAACAGAGCCTTGCGCGCCGCGTGCGTGGCCAGCAAAGAGCCGTTGCCCGGCAACGCCAAACCGAGCCCTTCGGCCAGACAGTTCATCGAATTGGCGGTGAACATGCCCGAACACGACCCGCAGGTGGGGCAACTGGCGCGTTCAAACTCCAGCACCGTTTCGTCCGAAACATTGGGGTCTGCGGCCTGGATCATGGCGTCGATTAAATCGACCGCGATTTCCTCGCCATCGACCACCACCTTGCCCGCTTCCATCGGGCCGCCGGATACAAACACCACCGGAATGTTCAAGCGCATCGCCGCCATCATCATGCCGGGCGTAATTTTATCGCAGTTGGAAATACACACCATCGCGTCCGCACAATGGGCGTTGACCATATATTCCACGCTGTCGGCGATAATTTCGCGGCTGGGCAGCGAATACAGCATGCCGTCATGGCCCATGGCGATGCCGTCGTCCACGGCGATGGTGTTGAATTCCTTGGCGACCCCGCCGTAGGCTTCGATTTCGCGGGCCACCAGTTGGCCCAGGTCCTTCAAGTGCACATGGCCGGGAACGAATTGGGTGAACGAATTGACCACCGCGATGATCGGTTTACCGAAATCATCGTCCGTCATGCCGGTGGCCCGCCACAGGCCCCGTGCGCCCGCCATGTTGCGGCCATGGGTGGAGGTACGCGAACGATATACGGGCATGGTCTGGATTCCTTAAAAGAGCGGGCTTCAAACGCCGGTGTGTTTGTCGAAAAATAACCACCCGGAGAAAAAATTGCCAGCACGAACTCACCCGCCCAGCAACACCCTGATTTGAATATCGGGGTTCAGCGGATCGTTCGCAGCATTGTCCAGGCGGTTTTGTTCATAGCGAGACGCGTTTTCCTGAAAATCCGCAAACACCTCAACGGCATGCTGAAAATCAAAAAACGAGGTCGCCATGCCGCCGTTCCAGGTGACCGCCACCGGACGCCCGGGATACGCTTTCAACACCGCCAAAAGACCCGGGGCGGTGCGCTTTGCCGGGTATTCGTTTTTGACAATTGCCGCCGCGACATAGTTTTGAACGTTGCGGCGAAACTGCGCCCAAGTCACCATCGATACGCCTTCCAGCCCCGTGTAGCCGACCATTTCCTGGCGGGCGGCGGGGCTCGCGTCGATGCTCACACCTTGATAAATGACGTAAGCCGGTTCCCGGGCATCAATGAAAACATCGACCAGTTCACCGCTGGCACCAACAACCGGGCGGGCCCCCAAAAACAAGGCCCCCACACATAAAATTCCCGTTCGAACAGCACCCGTGAATGTCATGACCGTATCTTAGCACACCCATACAGACCGGTCAGTCCTTGACCGGTCTGTATGTTGGAGACAATGCGCTGGCCAAAAACAAACCCGATTTAAGCTTTACCACCCAACGCGGCGGCAACGTCTTTGAGCAAGTCTTGAACTTCCAGCGCCACAGCGCCCAGAGTTTCGTTTTCAATGGCGCTCATCGAGGCGGCCGGATCGACCACCGAAATTTCGATTTTGCCATCGTCTTTTTGCTGCACCAATACGTTGCACGGCAACATCACGCCAATTTTGTTTTCCGCCGCAATGGCCTGAAAGGCATGCTTGGGACTGCATGCGCCCAGGATGGTGTACGGGTTGATGTCCTCACCCAGCTTTTCCTTCATGGCGTTTTGCACGTTGATGGTGCTCAACACGCCAAACCCCTTGTCTTTCAGGGCCGCGGTGGCTTTTTCAATCGCTTCGTCGAAGGTGCAGTCAAGGGTGACAGAAAAATGATAGCTCATGGTTGCTCCGATGCATCAGTCATGGGGAGAATTTCAACACCCCCGAAATAGTCTGCGAGGAGACACAATACAAGCCCCGTGCGGTACTTTTTACGCCGCGCAAAACCCCCATGAATTGATTTCAGGGCACGAACCGCCTACCGTGCGTCCATGACCGAAAACATCCACAACCTCACCGAATTGCAGACCATGGCGCGCTATAACCGGTGGGCCAACAAGCGCCTGTTTGACTGTGTCCACACCTTGCCGGATGAACAATACCGCCGCGAAACCGGGGCCTTTTTCGGCTCCATTCACGGCACATTGAACCATATTTTGGTGGGCGACTGGGCGTGGACCTGCCGCATCACCCGTGAAACGTCCCCGGTCAAGGCCCTGGATCAAATCCTCCATGATCGATTTGAAGATTTACAATCGGCCCGCACCGCCATGGACCAACGCCTGGTGAGCCTGGTCGACCGCTTTAGCCATGGCCAAAATGACGATTTAGACCGCCAGGTTCGCTATCGGAGCCTATTGGGCGGCCCCCCGCACTCAACATCCGTGCGCCATATCTTTCTCACCTTGTTCAATCACCACACCCATCACAGGGGCCAGGTTCATTGTTTGCTGACCCAGGGGGGAATCAAAGACCCACCCCCCCTGGACATGATTTTTATGCTGCGAGACCCGCCGTGAACTTATATTTGTTTTTCATCATATAGTACTTGTGCAAAACCTAAATCCGACTTATTTAGTCAGGTAAAGGTCTTCAAGCTGCCAAGGCCAGGATCAAGTGCAACACTGTCACCGAGGAGCGACACATGGATTTTCAAACCGACGGCGAAGGTTTTTTACTGAACCGCAACGAATGGACCCCGGAAATTGCACGCGAAATCGCCTCGCGTGACGGCCGCGAAATGTCCGACGAACACATGCGCCTGATCGAAGCCGCACGTAAAATGTACGATGAAAACGGCACCGTTCCGGCGCTGCGCAAGTTCACCAAAGCCATGGACATTGATAAAAAGCATCTGTTCGACGTGTTCGAAACCGGGCCGATGAAACTGATTTGCAAATGGGGCGGCCTGCCAAAACCAACCGGCTGCGTTTAAGTCGGATTTTTCTTGCGCACCCAGAAAGGCCCCAGCGCCAAAAGGTTTTTCTGCAACGCGTTGCGGCCTTCCTCAAGACCGCGCACTTTCCGATGGCAGTGCAGTCAAGGTCATCCACGTTCAGGTTGCGCTCAGCCAACACGACCTCACAGCCTTCGTGGCTAAAAATCCGCCAAGCGGGCCAACGCTTCATTCAATTTTTCCCGGTCCGCTTTCAGACCCTCCAAACGGTGGCGTTGTTCGGCGACCACATCGGCCGGGGCCTTGGCCAAAAACCCCGGGTTGGACAGTTTTTTGTCGTATTTGATGATTTCCGGGCTGATTTTTTTAATTTCTTTGTCCAAACGGGTTTTTTCCGCGTCCACGTCGATAATCCCCGCCATTGGCAAGACCACCGTGGCTTCGTCCAACACGATCGACACCGCGCCCTTTTCAACCTCACCCACCAAGGCGCCACTGTCTTCGATGCGCGCCAGGCGGTGGATCAAATCGCGGTGTGTCGCCAACCGCGCCAAGGTCGCATCGCTGGCGTCTTTCAGGCGCAAGGTCAGTTGCGCCTTGGGTTCCACATTCATTTCCGAGCGCACCGTGCGCACCGCGGAAATCAACCGCACCACCCAATCCATGTCCGTTTCGGCAGCCGCGTTTTGCAAACCGTCCAGGCGCGGCCAGTCGGCCAACATCAACAAGCTGTCGCGGGGCGCAATCTGGCGCCACAGTTCTTCGGTGACATAGGGCATGATGGGATGCAACATCAGCAAAATCTGATCCAGCGCCCACGCCATGGTGGCGCGGGTTTCGGCCTTGGCCGCGGCGTCGTCGCCGTTTAAAATCGGCTTGGTGAATTCCAGGTACCAATCGCAAAACAAGCCCCACGTGAAATGATAGCCCGCATCGGCGGCTTCGTTGAAACGATAGTTCAAGATCGCCGTTTCAATTTTACCGACCGCTTCGGCGGCCTTGGCGATGATCCAGCGGTTGACCGTCAACCGCACCGCCGCCGGATCGAAATCGGCGTTGGGTTTGCAATCGTTCATTTCCGCATAACGCGCGGCGTTCCAGATTTTGGTGACGAAGTTGCGATAGCCTTCAATGCGGCTGACCGACAGCTTCACATCACGCCCCTGGACCGCTTGCGAAGTCATGGTAAACCGCACCGCGTCCGCGCCAAATTGGTCGATCAGGTCCAACGGGTCCATCACGTTGCCCTTGGACTTGGACATTTTCTGACCTTTTTCGTCGCGCACCAAGGCATGGATGTAGACGTCTTTAAACGGCACCTCGTCCATGAAATGCAGACCCATCATCATCATCCGGGCCACCCAGAAAAAGATGATGTCAAAGCCCGTTACCAGACAATCGGTGGGGTAATAACGCGCCACTTCCGGTGTATCATCGGGCCAGCCGAGGGTTGAAAACGGCCACAACGCGGATGAAAACCACGTATCGAGAACATCCGGATCGCGGGTGATCCTGGTTGCTGCGCCATAGTGTTTGTCGGCCGCCGCCTGAGCTTCGGCTTCGCTGTATTCGACGAACGGTGTGCCATCGGGGCCATACCACGCGGGGATTTGGTGGCCCCACCAAATTTGCCGCGACACACACCACGGCTGAATGTTGCGCATCCAGTCGAAATAAATATTTTCATACGATTTGGGATGAAACGTGGTGCGCCCGTCTTCGACCGCCTTGATCGCGTCCTGGGCCAACACTTTGGCATCGACGAACCACTGATCCAACAACCACGGTTCAATCACCACCCCGGAACGGTCGCCGTAGGGCACCGTCATGGGATTTTCTTCGACCTTTTCCAACAAGCCCAACGCGTCCATTTGCTGAACGATCGCATCGCGCGCCTTAAAACGATCCATGCCCCGCAAATGTTCGGGCACCGTGTCGTTCAGCGCCGCGTTCAGGTCCAACACATTGATCACGTCGAGATTTTGTCGGCGGCCAACCTCGAAATCGTTAAAATCGTGGGCCGGGGTGATCTTCACCGCGCCGGAACCCTTTTCCGGGTCCGCGTAAGCATCCGCGACAATCGGAATCAAACGCCCCGAAATCGGCAAAACCACCCGTTTGCCGACCAGGTCGGTGTAGCGATCATCATCGGGATGCACCGCCACGCCGCTGTCGCCCAACATGGTTTCCGGGCGGGTGGTGCCGACCGTGATGAACCGCCCGTCCTGGCCTTCAATGGGATATTTGAAGTACCACATTTTGCCATTTTGATCTTTGTTTTCAACTTCGAGGTCGGAAATTGCGGTGTGCAGCTTAGGGTCCCAGTTGACCAGCCGTTTAGCGCGGTAAATCAAGCCCGCCTTGTGCAGCTCGACAAACACCTTTTGCACCGCGCGCGACAACCCTTCATCCATGGTGAAGCGTTCGCGCGACCAGTCGCACGACGCCCCCAAACGGCGCAACTGACGGGAGATGGTGCCGCCGCTTTCGGCTTTCCAGTCCCACACCCGCTCGATAAATTTGTCGCGCCCCAAATCGTGGCGGGTCAGGCCTTCGTTCTCCATTTGCCGTTCGACCACCATCTGCGTCGCGATGCCGGCGTGATCGGTGCCCGGTTGCCACAAGGTGTCCTTGCCCTGCATCCGGTTGTAGCGGATCAAAATGTCTTGCAAGGTGTTGTTCAGCGCATGCCCCATGTGCAAGTTACCCGTCACGTTGGGCGGCGGAATCACAATGGTGTAGGCGTCCTGAGCATCACCGTTGTCTTTTTGAGGCCCTTTCCGCCCACAGGCAAACGCCCCCGAACTTTCCCACATATCGTAGGTGCGGGCTTCGACATCTTTGGGGGTATAGGTTTTATCCAACATGGTGCTGCGTCCGTGATTTTGGTCGTGATGATAAACTATGGTTTTTAAAGCAAAAACGCCGCCCAAGATACCCGGGGCGGCGCTTTCAAGGAATTGAAATTTTAGTCCAGGCGTTCCGCGCGGTTGATCATGCGGTCAATTTCCTTCTTGACCAGACGTTCGATCAAATACGGCAGGTTCTGATCCAGCCATTCTTTCAACAACGGGCGCATCATTTCGCGCACCATGCCTTCCAGGGTGACGTCGGTGCCGCCAATTTGTAATTCACGTTGACTGAGAATAGCCCGGGCCAAATCGGCCAACACGTCGGACGAGGCGTTATAGGTCCCCGCCGACACGATGGAACCGCTGACATCGGTGCCTTCGGGCAAGGTGGTGATCATTTCTGCGGTCAAATCCAGGATCGAAGAAATGTCCGGCTCGCCGCCCGGACGCGGCGGTGGCGGTGGTGGCGGCGGTGGCGGCGGTGGCGGTGGCGGTGCAGCCTGTACGGGCGGCGGAACTGGGGCAACAGGTTCCGGCACCGCTGCGGCGGGTGCGGGTTTGTCTTCGGCCAGCTCCAAAATTGGGGCTGGTTCCGGGGCTGGTTCTGGTTCTGGTTCTGGAGCTGGGGCTGGGGCGGGTTCCGGTTCGGCCTCCATGGACTCCATGAGCGCCGCCATATCCATTTCTTCTTCGGGTTCCGGTGCGGGGGCCGGGGCCGGCTCGGGGGCCGGTTCTGCCATGGCGGCGGCCATATCCATTTCTTCTTCCGGCTCGGGGCTGGGTTCACCCTCCGCCATCGCGGCAGCCATATCATCCTCTGCGGGCGCGGCTTTTTCAGCCGGAGTTTCCTCTTCGCCATCTTCCGACAGAATCCGTCGGATCGAGGACAAGATGTCTTCCATCGAAGGCTCTTCGCCGTTTTGTCCTTGCGCGTCTTCGCTCATAAAAAGCTCGCTATCCCCCGAGGTCTATCAAACCCGGCTGTATGTTGCGTCTATTGACCGGACTTCAAGGGCGCATCGTCCCCCGCTTCGCCGCCAAACCACGCCCCCCGGATCTGACGATAATGCCCTTGTACGTCGTATAAATCCACCGCGAGGTTCAAACCGGTCGCCGTGAGATTGCCTACAGAGGACAGCAGGGTTAGCTCGGCAACGGTCTCATCCCTTTGAGATTTAACAAGATTTACCCGTGCATCGAGTAATTCTTGCTCCGCATTCAAGACATCAAGAACCGTTCGAGAACCGACGCTGGCTTCCCGTTGAACCCCTTCCAGGGCGGTTTCGGCGGCCAAAACCTGAGTTTTGATGGCTTCGATTCGCGCCCGGGTGGTGGCCAGCGTCTCCCACGCGGTGCGCACCTGTTCGGCCACATTGCGACGCGTTTGATCGGTCGTTAAACGCGCCGCTGCCGCCGTTTGGCGGGCCTGGCGCAATTGCGAATAGACCGCCCCGCTTTGATACAGCGGCACGCTGAGGGTCATTTTGGCCTCGTATGCATTGGACCAGTAGTTTTTCGAGGCGGTGTCCAAAGAACGCGCCGCGCTGGCGCTCACATCCACGGACGGCAACAGTTGCCCACGGGTACCGACGATAGCATCCCCGCTGGAGCGTTCGTCAAACTGGGCCGCGACCACGGTCGGGTTGGTGCGGTCGGCCTGTCGCAGGGCGGCCACCAACGTCGCGGGCAAAAGCAGGTCCATTTGGGGGGCTTGCAGGTCAAGCGGAGCTTCGCCCATCAAATTGGCATACGCCGCACGTGAAGATTCCAGCGTCCCTTGGGCCTGGATGCGATCCGCCGTGGTTCCGGCCAGACGCGATTGTGCCTGGTGAACGTCGGTGCGGGTGATTTCACCGACATCAAAACGATCCTGGGTGGCCTGCAATTGACTGGCCAAAACACTTTCGTTCCTGGCGTTCAATTCCACCACCGCCTGGTCGCGCAAAACATTCAGGTAGGCCGTCGCCGCATTCAGCAACACCGTTTGTTCCGCACTTTGCAGCCGTGCCCGTTGGGCCAAAATGGCATTTTCAGCCGCCGAAATGTTGGCCGTGGTCTGCCCCCCTGCGTACAGGGACTGACTGAGACTGAGCGCCAGCGTCTTCGGCTTGGTATTAATTTTGTTGCCCGGCGCGGAACTGGTTTCGGTCTGCTTTAACGACGTCGAGGTGCTCAACGACAAGGACGGTCGCCACCCCGACAAGGCCTGGGCAACCCCCTCATCCGTGGCCCGCAAAGTCGCCCGGGCCGCTTGCAAGGATGGGTTGGTGTCATACGCCTTGACCAAAGCATTTTTCAAGGTTTCAGCCTGGGCCGCCAACGGCACCCCGGCGACAACCAGAACAGCCGTTGTGAAGACGAGTCGGGAAACCGTATTTTTCAAGATAAACATCATGGCGCTGATCTTTTCAGACAGGTGTTTTTGATAGCAAGACTATACCATCGTCCATCCCAAATACCATAACCCCAAGGGATGATGCGCGAACACGCGAAAAACGACTTTCTCAAGCCGACAATCTTAAGCCGACAATGCACAATATTGGTGCCATGACGCCATGCCACCACGCAAAGACTGGGCCGTGTTAAAACCGTTTTGGCGCAACCATTGGGCCGCCATCAGCGAACGCGCCCCATGAGCACAAATGATCACCAAGTGGTCGACGTCGGGCAATTTATCCAAATATTGCGGCAACATGTTGAGGGGGATGTTCGGACTGTCGCCAGCGGGGGCGCGGGCCACTTCCGCAAATGTGCGCACATCGACAAACGCCCGGTCAAGGTTATTGCGTTCCAGGGTGTGCAGTCCGTTGGCATCAATCTCAAGGGGCAGCGGCGCGGTGCTCATCAAAAAGTTCCTTATCATGTCAACAATTTACGATATGCGTGCGGTATCGGCCAAACACGACACCGTCGCTATATTAGATAAATCTTAAATAATGAAATTTCAAGCCCCGGATGATCCGTGCGCGCAAAAAACTAGAAATTGAATTTAGGGGCAGCCGCAAATTCCGGCAGGGCGGGAATGTTGGCGTCAAACAGCTCCGTGGCCGATACCACACCATCGAGCTTGCTCACCAACACCGCCTTACCGGCCCCCAAAACATCGTTTGGACTGGTTTTGACATAAACCAGACGCCCCCCGTCGGCCAGTTGTTCAACCAGGCTGTCGGGCAGTTCAGCCACTGCGCCATTGATAAAAATGACATCATACGGTCCTTGGCCCGGATGCCCCTTGGCCAATTCGCCTTTCAACACGGTGACCGTATCAGCCCCTTGATCGACCATGTTTTGGCTGACCTGGGTGTACAGATCCTCATTGGGTTCGATCGCCACCACCGCCGAGGCAATGTGCGCGATTGCCGCCGCTTCATACCCGCTGGCGGCCGCAATCACCAGGGCCAGGTCGGTTTCTTCGATGTGTGCCGCGTGCATCAGGCGCCCGAGCACCATCGGTTCCATCAAAATGCGCCCCCCGCCAAGGTTCAAATCCTCGTCCAGGTATGCCCGATTTTTTAACGAATCGGAGACGAAATTCTCTCGCGGTAAGGTTTCCAGCGCCTCAACAACCAATGTATCGGTCACTTTATTGGTACGAATTTGAGTTTCGATCATATTGCGGCGGGCGAGCGCGAAATCCATGGGATGGTCCCCTCTGTGCGTAGGGCCAGGCACAAAGCGTGGCGATGGTGTGAAATCTCGAAAGAACCGCTGTTCCCCGCCAAGCCCCCCAAAAGACACCTCGGCACAGAACAAACAGTCCATTTGCGGGCACTATAAACCGAGCCGGGTATGGCGACAATAAAAGAGACAATAAAAGATCCGTGCCATTTTCCCCACCCGTCTTCCCCGCCCAGCCCGCCCGGATCCCTCCATTTCAAAAAAATTACGGAAACTCCAATTCGGGTGCTTGACCGGGACCGATCCCCGTTCTATGTTCCAGCGCCTTCGCGAGGAGGGCCTTCGCAAGAAGGGACGGAGCCCACGGCTCCCCTTGATAAACCAAGACGATAGCCACGGTTTACAAGGCGCAGGATGGCGCGGTGGCGGAGTGGCTACGCAGCGGCCTGCAAAGCCGTGTACACCGGTTCGATTCCGGTCCGCGCCTCCATCCCCCGTCTCGCACGGCACGCTTGATCCGGCGTAGCTCAGTGGTAGAGCAATCGACTGTTAATCGATCGGTCGTAAGTTCGAATCTTACCGCCGGAGCCAAAACAAAAAACCAGCCCCTCACCGGGCTGGTTTTTTTCTGCCTCCCGTGCCCCGATTTTCCCGTTAATAGTCGGGGCCCGTTGATGGTGCGGACACGTCCGCACCAAACCCTTCATCGAACTGTCACATAATGTTCGTTTGCCTTATCAGGGCGGTTTACCTAGCGTGCACAGGAAATAATGCACCTTGGAGCATTTGGCAAAAATGCATTTTTTATCCTTCCTCCAGACCTCGTTCACCAGACGTTGGAACCATGTCAGTTTCATCGCCATGGTATTGATCATCACCACGGCTGCGGGCGGCATCTTTATTGGTGCGAACGCCATGCGGCTGTTCAATGATATGCGTGTCGAATGGCAGCGTTTTGATCAAGTGTCCGAACAAAAAATCACCTACCTGATCAAGATGCACCAATACCTGGGCGTTTCCGGATTTTCCCAGCGCCTCAAAACCTATTTGCTACACGGCGATGAAAGGCTCACCGCGTTGATCGACATCGACCTGGATCAGGCCCTCAACGCGGTCCGTTCGTACAACTTGCTGGACGTCAACGCCGACGAAACCGCCGCCCTGCAAACCATCAAAAACCTGGTTCTCAAGAGCCGGACCCAGGTGGCCAAAATTCCTCAATTGCGCGCCCAGGGCCTGAGCCCGGCGGAAATTGATCTGAGCATTGACCTCAACCCGGAGGCCGCCATCGCCGCCTTGGACCAACTGCGCTGGGCATGGCGCCAACAGGCCGCGATCACCCAAAACGCGATGAACGCAACGTCCAAAACCGGGGAAAACCTTGTTTCAATGGGCTGGATTTTCATGCCTGTGATGGGGCTCATCGGCTTGATCGTATTTTGGTTGATGAACAGTTTGCGTTGCCAGGTAACCGCCTATGAACGCGAAAAGGCCGCCCTGGAAACGTCGGAACGAAAATTTCGCGACATGGCCGCCAACGTACCCGGGGTTATCTTCCAATGGTACGAACGCAGCGGTGGTGAGCGCGGCTATCTGTACGTCAGCCCGAGGTGCCAGGAATTATACGGCGTCAGCGCCGATGAATTGCAAAAAAACTGGCAGGCCCTGTCGATCCATCCCGAAGACAAACAGCGCTACCTCGACACCGTTAAAAGTGCCTTTGAAAAGCGCACAGACTGGTCTTTTGAAGGTCGTTTTGTAACCCCCTCGGGGGAAGAAAAATGGTGGCGCGGAATTTCCAAGCCGGTGCCCGTCAACGACGAACCCATCAACGATGAAGAAGTTGTTTTCAACGGCATGATCATCGACATTTCCCTGCAAAAGAAAATGGAACACGAGTTGCGCGCCCTGGCCACCACGGACGGCCTCACCGGGGCTTACAATCGACGGCACTTTATCTACGAAGCGTCACTCGAAGTGCCCCGGGCAAAACGCTACAACAGCCCCCTGTCTGTGCTGATGATCGATTTGGATTTGTTCAAAAAAGTCAATGACACCTACGGTCACGCGGGCGGTGATAGCGTGTTGAGACAGTTCGTCAAAACCGTGAATACTTTTTTGCGCAGCCAGGATGTCCTGGGCCGCATTGGTGGCGAGGAATTTGCCCTGATGCTTCCCGAAACCAACATCAAAGGGGCCGTTGTGCTGGCGGAACGGATTCGCACGGGGATCCAAAACCTCGCCGTTGCGTGGGACAAGACCACCATCAAAATCACCGCATCCATCGGTGTTTCCACCCTGCAACCGGGCGACAGCGACATCCACGACATCATGGCAAAAGCCGACCAGGCGCTCTACACCGCCAAGGCCGAGGGCCGCAACCGGGTCGCTTGCCACGGGGGCGAGATCAAATTGTCCGGCGACACCACCCCGGAGTTGCTCACACTCAGTTCCGCCCCCCCCGGCCCCCACGGGGCAAATTAAATAACGTCCCCTTAAGCGAAATTGAAAACAACACCCGTTGAACGGCCCTCTCCCCCGCCGCTTGCGCCCACCTTCCCGCTTCCTGTTTTGCACAATTGACACGTCCTAACCTTGCGAAACAAAAGGATTTGTCGTTAAATCAATTCCATATTGCCTTGGGGGAGTTTCAAACACGCGGGGCCATGGGAAAACCGGGACCAAAATGGGCGTCACACTGCAAGAAACCGACGAACTGCTTGTCGCACACACCGAAATTCGCCACCTGAAAAACACCATTCAGGCGTTGCGCGATGAAATGGAACGGGTGCGCTTTGAAAAAGACGAGGCGGTGTCCCAAGCGGTGTCCGAAGCCAACCAGGAAATCCAGCAATTGCGCGCCACCGCCGGGGCGTTGCGTGATGAGCTGGAAAGTTTGCGTTTTGACAAGGACGAAGCCGTCCACGGCGCGCTGAAGGATGGCAAGGACGAAACCGGTCAATTGCAAAAAACCGTCCAGGCCATCCGCGATGAAACCGATGCGGTTAAATTTCAGTTTGAAGACCAAATCGAACAGCTGTCTCGCGATTGCCGTGATGAAGTGAAACAACTGCACACCACCATTCAGACACTTCGCGACGAGCTTGAAGTGCTCAAAAAGACCACTGTTTAAGGACCGGGAACCATTATGGCCACCACCCCCACCCCACCTCGCAAAGCCCCCGCCAAAGCTCGGCCCAAAGCCAAAACAAAAAGCCGTCCCGTCGCGCGCGACGTCACCCAACTGAGCGCCGCCGAAATTCACCGCTTGCGTCGCGCCGATTTGCTGTTGGGCATTTCCCGTCACATGGCCGGCATTGAAACCCTTGACGAAGTGTTGAGCGAACTGGTCGAAATCGTCACCCGAGAAACCCGTGCCGAACGATCATCATTGTTTTTGAACGACCTGGAAACCGGCGAACTTTACACCCGCGTGGCCCAGGGCACAAACATCCGCGAGATCCGCATCTTGAACGACAGCGGCATTGCCGGATGGGTGTTTTCATCGGGCAAGGGCACCATCATCAAAGACGCCCACGCCGATCCACGGTTCAACAAATCCATCGACGAGCAAACCGGCTTTCGCACGCGATCCATTTTGTGTGCCCCGATCAAAACCGTCAAAGGGCAAATCATCGGCGTGGTCCAGGCGCTGAACAAAAAAGACGGCCGCAAACACACCTTGTTCGACAAAGATGATCTGGAGTTTTTGCAAGACATCGCCACCCAGGCCGCGGTCGCCCTGCAAAGCACCGAATTTGTCGAACGCATGCAAAAAAAGCGCAGCCAGGAAATGGAGTTTTTGGCCGTGGTGTCCGACGTCACGTCGGAAATCAACCTCAACGCCCTGCTGGCCAAGGTCATGGGCGAAGCCACCCGGATGCTCAATGCGGAACGCTCGACCCTGTTTCTCAACGATGAAAAAACCAATGAACTGTGGTCGATGGTCGGGGCCGGGCTGAACGCCCTGGAAATCCGCCTGCCCAATCATTTGGGCATTGCCGGAACCGTCTTTACGTCGGCGACCTCCATCAACATCCCCTACGCCTATGCGGATTTGCGTTTTAACCCGGCATTCGACAAAAAAACCGGATTTTTCACCCGTTCTATTCTGTGTACCCCGGTGGTCACCAAAGAAGGAAAATGCATTGGCGTCACCCAGGTTTTGAACAAAAAAGGCGGGCCTTTTACCGACGAAGACGAACAACGGCTTAAAGCGTTCACCGCGCAAATTTCCATCGGTCTGGAAAATGCCAAATTGTTCAGCGACGTCCAGAACATGAAAAACTATAACGAAAGCATGTTGGAAAGTATGTCCAACGCGGTGGTCACCACCAATGAAGACGGAAAAATCGTCACCTGCAACCGGGCCGGCCACCGCATTATGAAACTGCAATCCGATGCGGACGTGATCGGCAAAACCGCCGAAGAATTTTTTACCGGTGACAACCAGTGGGTGGTTGAAAAAATTAAAAATGCCGCAGAATCCTTAGAGCCCGACATTCTCATGGACGCTGAATTGACCTTTGGCGAAGAAGCCACATCCGCCAACGTCACCACCTTGCCACTGATGTCCAGCGAGGGGGAAAAACTCGGCTCAATGGTCATGATCGAAGACATTTCATCGGAAAAACGGATGAAATCGACCATGAGCCGTTACATGGACCCCGGTTTGGCCGACCAATTGATGACCGGCGACGAAGACTTCCTCGGCGGGCGCAGCGCCGACGCCACGGTGCTGTTTTCCGACATCCGCTCCTTCACCACCATCACCGAGGCCTTGGGTCCCCAAGGCACGGTGCAGCTGCTCAATGATTATTTTACCATCATGGTCGATTGCATCACCGAGGAAGGCGGCATGCTGGACAAGTTTATCGGCGACGCCATCATGGCCGCATTCGGCATTCCGGTATCCCACGACGATGACGAAGACCGCGCCATGCGCGCCGCCATCAAAATGCTGACCAGACTGAACGAATGGAACATCGACCGCGAGGCGCGCGGTGAAATGCGCATCGACCATGGCCTGGGGCTCAACACCGATAACGTGGTGTCGGGCAACATCGGATCGCCCAAACGGATGGACTACACCATCATCGGCGATGGCGTGAACCTTGCCGCACGGCTGGAAAGTGCCTGCAAGCAATACCACGCCCACCTGCTGATTTCCGAATTCACCTATGCCAAACTCAAAGGCACCTACCGCATCCGCGACATCGACGATGTGATCGTCAAGGGCAAAACCAGGCCGGTGCGGGTGTACGAAGTGCTCGACTATCACACCGATGAGACCTTTCCCAACTTGATGGAAGCGGTCAATTATTTCGCCGAAGGGCGCAAACACTACCACGGCGGAAATTGGGACAAGGCGGTGTTGTCCTTCAAAGAAGTTCTGAAGGCCAACCCCAACGACCAGCTTTGCAACACTTATATCGAACGCTGCCACCACCTCAAACAAGAAGACCCCAATGACTGGAAGGGGGTTTGGGTGATGAAGTCAAAATAAGGACTCGTCCCGACCGCGGCCATCCCCATATTTGCTAAACGCCGTGTGACGCACCATAACCGGGAGCCCCCAGTCGTGAAAATTGTGCTTGTCGATGACGACCCCATCTTGCTTGAAATGATGTCGTTAGCCCTGCTCCAGGCGGGACATGACGTGGTCACCTCTCCCGCCGGTGCGCCGGTGATCAACGCTCTCAAAAACAATCCGCCGGACGTGCTGATCACCGATTTGATGATGGCGGAACTGACCGGTTTGGAACTGTGCGCCTTGGTCACCGCCAGCGCACAACTGTCAAACATGAAAATCATTTTGATCTCGGCGCGCACCGACCCCTTGTGGAAAGCCAAGGCACGCGATTGCGGGGCCGCCGGATTTATTGAAAAACCCATTGCCCCCGAGACCTTCGCCGCGACGGTCGAAGACATCGTGGGCTCATAAATTTATTTGGTGGTGGCGACAAACACCCCGTCCCAATCGGCACCCGGTGGATTGGCTTCGCCTTCGTTCACCCGGTCGTCGTACAGGGCAAAAAATGTCTCGTCGATGTCATAAGGTTCGGACAAAATGCGCGCCTCGACAATGGCCGTTCGCGCCGCATTCCAGTCTTGCGCCCGGTACAGTCTCAACACATCGTCAACCTTGGCCTTGAAGGCTTTAAAGTCGTCAGTACGCGCCATATCCTCATCACCAACCAAGGCAAAAATGCGCACCGCTTCGGTCTTGCCCTTCACCTTGATCAAATCCAGTTCAATGGTCGCCAGCGTCGGCACCTGGACATAGGTCGCATAGCCAATCACCACCCGCACGCCATAGTTTTTCGATTGCCCTTCCAGGCGCGCCGCCAGGTTCACCGTGTCGCCCAGAACCGAATAATCAAAACGCTGGTCCGACCCCATGTTCCCGACCACGCATTCGCCTGAATTCAACCCCAAACCAACCTTCAAGGGAATGTGTTTGCGGCCTTCTTCCTTAGCCTCGATTTCCAACTGGGCGTTCAGCGGGGCCATTTCTTCGAGCATTTTCAAAGCCGAAATACAGCCGTGCCTGGCGTGGTCCGGGTCATCCAGGGGCGCGTTCCAAAACGCCATGATGCAATCGCCCATGTATTTGTCGACGGTCCCCTTGCGGGCCAAAATGACGTTGGTCAGGGGTGTCAACAGCTTGTTGATCAACTGGGTCAGGCCTTCGGCGTCAAACTGTTCGGAAATGGTGGTGAAACCGCGCACATCGCAAAACAACAATGTCATATCGCGCTTTTGCCCGCCCAGTTTCAATTGATCGGGATTTTCCGCCACCACATTAACCATGTCGGGTGACAGGTACTTGGAAAACGCATCGCGGGTTTGGCGCTTGGCGGCTTCTTCCTGGGTGAAATTCATGTACGTTAGCGTCGAATACAGCAAGAACGTCGAGAACACCGCAAAGGTTGCGTCCAACAACACCCTTTGTTCACTGAACAAATACCACGACCCGCCGACGGCCCCCGCCGACAGCACCAAAAACACCATCAATGAGCGGGTGGCACCCAACATCGGAGTGATGACAATCATCAGCAAACCGCCCAGGGCAATGATCAAAATTTCCACGCCCTTGATCAATTGCGACCGGGAGAGAAACAAATCGGGGGCCACCACCGCACCCAACTTGCGGTCGATGGCCAAGGCGTTTTCAACGAATTGCGCGTGAATTTCAACCCCCGGAATAATCGGGTCGATGGGCGTGGAGCGAATATCCAGCAAGCCCACCGCAGAGGTGCCGACAAAGGCAATTTTCCCGGCAATTCTGGATTTGTCGACGGTGCCGTTCAACACATCGGCCGCCGACACATACAGGCGTTTGTCGCTGGGCGCAAAATATGGCCGCACCACGCCTTTTTCATTGGTGCGAATTTTCAGACCCTTGGGCTTCACCCGGCTTTTGGGCGTCACGCCAATGGCGCTGATGCCAAAAGAATCGACCTCAACCAGCAAAGTGGACACCTGAAAACCGACCCGGATGGCTTCAACCGCAAGTGCGGGATACAGCACCCCGCCATTTTTCGTGACCAGTGGCAATTCGCGGATAATCCCGTCAATTGACGGGTTGAGCGAGAACATCCCCACCCCCTTGGTGCCCTTTTCCAGCAACGGCAAATTGCGGATCAAGGTTGGCACATTGCTGAGAAATTGGGTCGGGTCGGGGGTGTCTTTGGTTTTTTTGCGCACCGCGATGGATTTTCGAAACGGTTTCCCGGCTTTGTTGGGCACCAGATCCCAATACCCGGCCTGGCCCAAAACCACATTGGCCTGGGACACCACCCGGCTTAAGACCTCATCGTTACTGTCTTGATTGAGAATTTTTTCCCGGGTTTGTTCATCGATACCGGACAACGATCCCAAGACGTTTTCAGGGTTCAGGCGGTCGGGTTCGGCAAACACCATATCAAACGCGGTCACCGCCACGCCCATGTTGTTCAGGTTCACCACCATCTTGGCAATGGTTTTGCGCGACCACGGCCACTGGCCGATTTCGGTCAGGCTTCTTTCGTCGATATCGACGATGGTCACCAGACGGTCTTCAGGGTTGGGCAAGGTCCGGGGTTTGATTTGTTGATAAACATCAAAGCTTTTTTCACGCAAAAGCTGGACCGGATATGGATCCAGCCGCACCAGGCCCAACAACGCAAACAGCATCACCAGACCAACGATCCGGTCCATGCTGAAAACCTTTTTCAAAACCGCTTGCATATATTCTTTCCCCAGCCCCCCCGCCAACTGGCGAGTACGATCCCCGCCAACTGGCGAGCGTTCCCCAACTCTCATTGTGGAGCCTTTAGACCATAACTTTAAGATGCGGCGAAGAACACACTTTATTGACCGGCCTGGCTGTTAAAATATTTCCAGGCGGGTCCGTAACCTTATAAAAACTATGAAACAATGTCTGTTCATCCCCCGCACACCCCATATTCAATCGCGTGTAAATGTGCTATGGTGCCCCGATGACGATCACAGATGTCCCTCAAAGTGGTGTCCGCCAGGCTTTTGATCGGGCGGCAAGCGGTGCGGAACGTGGCGCGCGCGCGCCTGCAAACATCGACAACGCCACGTCAAATGCTGATAGCGCCATATCCCCGGGCAGAACCATCCAGGACACGGTGACGCTGTCTGAGGGCGGACAAAAAATCGTCAATTTGGCCCGGTCTCAAGATTTGGCGCAAGACCTGAAAAACGCCCCTGTCGATGCATCGTTCGCGGCAAAACTCAAACAGGCCAGCGCTGATGTGTTGCGCATCACCAATCTGTTCACCCAGGCCGTCCGAACGGCATTTGGCGCAAACCGTTAGCGGTGCGGCCTTAACGGTCTTTTCGATGGCCAATGCGTCTTGACCTTAAAAATATGGGTGCCTGTTTTTCGGCGGCCCGCACCGTTCGATGTCTTTAAAGTCCGACCACCTTATCAAACCGAACCCAAATAAGAGCACCGTGCACCGCCATGTTTTCTCAGCCAAATTCCACCCAATTTATTGAATATTACCAAGCTTGCATTGCCAATGACGCCCGCTATGAGGGTGTTTTTTTTGTTGGAATAAAAACCACCGGTATTTTTTGTCGGCCAACCTGTCCGGCGCGCAATCCCAAATTTGAAAACTGTGATTTTTTTCCGACATCCCAGGCGGCACTGTTGGCGGGATATCGACCGTGCAAGCGGTGTCACCCCCTGGCATTCCCGGGCGGAGCCTCCGTTTTGATCAAAAAGCTTCTGGCTGCTGTCGAAGACGCCCCTGAAAGGCGTTGGAAAGATGCTGATTTTCGCGCTTTAGGCGCGGATTCCTCGACCGTTAGACGGCACTTTAAAAAACGCTTTGGGCTCACCTTTGTCGCCTATGCCCGCGCCCGGCGCATGGGATTGGCATTGCAGAAAATCCGTTCCGGGACCCCTGTTATCCATGCTCAACTGGACAGTGGCTACGATTCTGGCAGTGGCTTTCGCGATGCCTTTTCCCGCGTCATGGGGGCCGCGCCCAACACCCTGAACACCACCCCCCTACACGCGGAATGGATTGACACTCCCTTGGGACCAATGGTGGCGATTGCCGACGACAACGCCCTTTATTTATTGGAATTCACCGACCGCCGCGGTTTGGAACGCGAAGTGGAGCGTTTGCGCCAGCGCCTAAAGCGCCCCATCGTGCCGGGGCGCACCCCCGTCACCGACGCCATCGAAGACGATTTAGCCGCCTATTTTCGCGACCCCAGACACCCTTTTTCGACCCCGGTCCGTTATCCTGGGTCGGCCTTTCAAACCACCGTGTGGACGCTCTTGAAAACCATTCCCTGCGGCGCAACGTGGACCTATGCGCACTTGGCATTGATGGCTGGTAACCCCAACAGCGCCCGTGCTGTGGGCCGGGCCAACGGGGCCAACCAACTGGCTTTGATTATTCCCTGCCACCGGGTGATTTGCAAAAATGGCGATTTGGGAGGATACGGCGGCACCACGGCGCGCAAACGATGGCTGCTCGACCATGAGCAATCCGCACCACAACCATAGCCCACCGACCCAAATCATTTTCCAAAACAATCAGGCAATCAGCCAACGATAAATCCCCAGCATATTGATGATCGTGAAAACCACGTTCAACACGATCAGGCTGCGCTCACGCATCATCACGCCGGCGACGGTCCAGGACACCGATGAGACCAAAAACAAAACAAACCCCCACCCCGACACCGGCAGGTTGAGAGCCACAAGAACAGCCCCGCTGACGCCAAACAGGGTCCCCGTCCATTTTGCCAAAGCAATGGTTTCAACGCGTCGGATCGCCGTGCTCATGGCTCTTTTTCCCCCTCCTCTATTCACCACAAGATTGGTTTTCTCTCAAATCTGATTTTTTTGGGGGGGGCAGGCAAAGAAAATGGCGGATGGGGTGGGATTCGAACCCACGGAGAGCGTTAACCCTCGCTGGTTTTCAAGACCAGTGCCTTCAACCACTCGGCCACCCATCCCGCAAGGCAACCTGATAGCATTCACCGCCAGGCGGGGCAAGAACATGGCTGATATTTATTTATGCCCTCTGGCAGTATCGCGCGGTGGGTGTTTTGCGGTATTTGAATTCATTGCCTTAATATATTTTGCCCACGATGACCCTGTGAGGTCCTATGTGCGCAAATCTTCGATGACGTAACGCACCATCGCTTCCAGCATGATTTCGCGGGGAAAGGCGTTGTGGGTCAAAAACCGTGCGGTGATCAGGCGCGCCAAAAGTCCGCGATTGCGGTTAAACGGCATGGCAGACGCGACGTGGTCGCAATTGAGCGCGCCCAAAAACGTCGCGCCGGGCAAAATTTGATCGCCCAACAGCATTTGCCCGTCATTCAACGGATCAATCCGTGCCAACGCCCGGTGGAGCGGACGCAACGCGGCGGAAACCCCGGCATCATCCACCACCGCGCCAAGGCTGTAATTGCGCACCGTGGCGGGCATTTGGAAATCGGCCAAAAACGCGGCACGGGTTGCCGGGCTGAGGCTGTCCACCGCCGCCCCGCCAAACCGTGCACAGGTGGGCAGCGGCAAAACCCGTTCCAACCACTTTAACCAGTCTGGTGCCATGCCCTGCAGGGGCGAGCCACACACGCACCCCGCCAAAGACGCCACCGCATCAATGTGATCGGCCATATCGGGGTACAGCGCCAGCATTTCCATGGTATCGGCAGCCCCTTTGGACATCGGGACCAACAGGGTCAAGGGCGGTTGCGCCGATCGGGGGCGGTGTGCACGTTTCCCTAAAATATGATCGCGCAATCTGCGGGCGTTTTCCCGGCACCCGCCCCGCCCCGCCATCGGTGCGATCGAGGTCCCGGCACCCAGGGTTTGCAGGTGCGCCAATCCGTCCGTCAGGCAATTGGCCAAAAATGCGCCGCATTCGTTCAAATACCCCGGCACCACAATCACCTGAACGGCGTCCAAACGGGCCTCAAGGTGCAAAGGCGCACCGGTGGCGGGCGGTTCGGCGGGCGGTTCGGCGGGCAACGGCGTGAAAAACTGTTCCGAGGGCCGGGCGTCCGGCAAATTGCCGCCCGAGGCCGCGTTCAAGGCATTAACCCATTCCCGAAACCGCGCCCGGCCATCGCGCAGCACGGAACGGTCAATGGCCGGGTTGAGCGGTATGGATACGGGCAAGGTCATCGGCTGAATATAGCCTGAGAGTATGTCCGCCGTGTTACAAAAAAGCCCGCTTGCGGGCCGCGTTACAGACGAAAGCGCCGGTCAACCACACCACACCGCCCGTGTGACCGGCCCTGACATGACATTCTTGGGCCGGAGCTTATAAAACCAGCATATGCGGGTCAATCCCCCTCGACGTCATGGGCCGACCGTGAAACAATACCCGCATGCAGATAGATGTCTTTTTCGACCCGGTTTGTCCATGGTGCTTTATTGGCAAGCGCCGCTTGCAGCGCGCTTTGGGTTTGCGGGCCTCAATCAGCGCCACGCTGGTGTGGCGGCCATTTATGCTGAACCCTGAAATGCCGTCCACCGGGATGGACCGCAATGCTTATTTACTCAACAAATTTGGCACCGAAGCGCGCGTTCGTCGTTTATTGGGGGGGATGGAAATAACCGGACAGTCCGAAGAAATCAGCTTTCGGTTTGACCGCATCCTCAGCACCCCGTCAACCATCAGCGCCCACCGTCTGGTTCATTACGCCGACGAATTCGGCTTGGCCGAACCGGTCGTGGAACACCTCTACCGGGCCTATTTTCAAGACGGCCGCGACATCGGTGATTTGGATGAACTGAGCGCCATCGGCCGGTCCGTCAGCCTGGAAAGCCATGCCCTGGATGCCTATCTGGACAGCAGCACCGACGTGTCCTGGGTGCGCGATCAAAACAGTCAGGCGCACCGCCTCGGGGTCAACGGGGTGCCGTGCTTTCTGATCGACGGCGACCTGGCCCTGCAGGGGGCACAGAATCCGGAAATCCTCGCCCGCCTGCTGGACGCAGCCGCCGCTTGAATGTTCCCAAGGCGGCGAATGCCCTCCCCACATGATGGGGGTCATAAAGGAATGCATAAATTCTGTTTTGTCCTGCGAGCACCAAAACAAGTGGCAAAAAAAACCACCCCACGGCCACATAACGACATATTATAAGGTCGGTTTTAAAGGCCACACGGAAAAGACTTTAATCACCGTGGATGAAAAAATGTTTCAGCCCCGGCGGCTCAAAGCACCGTTCACCGACACGCCAGACCGCCCTCTTGAGCTTGGATCGAAATTGTATGCGCACAGCCCGAACGCTCAAATCTCGCCTGTTACTGACCTCCCTTCCGGTCATAACCGGGGCCATCTTGATCACCGGATTGACGCTGTGGTCTGAATTGTCGTCGTCATTGCAACAGCACGGCGACAACCTTTCCAAACAACGCCACGATGACGTGCAAGCCGACCTCACCCGCGCCAGCGCAATCTTGGATCTGTTTATTGAACACCAATTGGAGCAGCTTGAATACACCGTCCAAACCCTGTCTTCCTCCGGCCTGGTGCAAGACTTCGTTTCCCAAAAGCAAACCACGCCCCTGAACCGGCAATTGACCAAGGTGCAAAATGAGGGGACCTTTGATTTTCTGACGGTTTTGGATTTGCGCGCAAACGTCATGGGTTCTTTTCCCGCCACCACGGGTGCGCTTGATCTGGGGCCGCGATATCAAGCCTCGGCGCTGAAGAACTTAATCCAGACCATGACGCGCCAGGCCCCAGAACGAAATCCGCGCACGATCAGGGGGCTGATGCCCCTGGACGCGGCGTTCGTCGGCGACCTGCATTTGCCGACGCGCGACAAGGTGGCACAAACGGGGGGAGCACAAACGGGGGGAGCACAGCCCCCTTCGCCCACAAGCGACCTGGCCTTTATCAGCGCCACCGTTATTGAAAATGACTTTGGCAAACCGTTGGGCATCTTGATCGCCGGCAAGTTGATCAGCCGTTGGGACCGCCCCCTCGACGACCTGCTTCAACTGACCGCCACCCAGGTGGCGGTCTTCGTCGGGCCGGACCCGGTGGCGACCAGCGGGTTTGCGGCCCAAATCCCGCCGTTATCGCCCACCAACACCGACCGGACGACCTCGTTTGGCCTGCGCACGGTCTCCGGGGATGAAGGCTACGGCCTCAATTGCACGCCGCTGAACGATTTTAACGGTGCGCTCGCCGGAACCCGGTGCGTGGGGGTTGCCGACACCGTTCATCAAAACGCCGGACTGAAAACCAACTCTATGTTGTTCCAGATGCAGCGCAATCTACAATTTTGGCTGGTGGGCCTGGGTGGGATCACGTTGATCATAGTGACGGCGTTGACGGTGATGGCGGCCAACACCCTGACAGCCCCGCTCAGTTCCATATCGCGGGCCATGGCGCGTTTGGCCTCCGATGACTTGGCCGTAACCATCCCGCTGTCTTCCGATATTCGAGAAATCCAGGACCTGACCGATGCCATGAAGGTCTTTAAATCAAGTGCCGAAGAACAAAAACGCACCCTTGAGGCACTGCGCCTTGCCAAGAATGCGGCGGAAAAAGCCAGCCTCACGAAATCGACGTTTTTATCCAGCATGAGCCACGAATTGCGCACCCCCCTGAATGCCATTTTGGGGTTTTCGCAATTGCTGCAAATAGAGCCCGACCTGGCCAACAACCCCCAGCACAACTCCAGCCTGGAGCACATTTTGTCGGCGGGAAACTACTTGTTGTACATGATTGACCAGGTGTTGGAACTCAGTCAGATCGAAACGGGCAATTTACCCATTCACCTGGAAAGCATATCGGTCGATAAGTTGATCAAAGACACTCTGAAAGCAATTGCACCGGCGGCCCAAAAGCGCTCCATTGCCATTGAGTACGACCCGCCCTTGTCTCTCGAACCGATCCGCGCCGACCGTGCCCGGATGTCCCAGGTTTTGATGAATGTTTTGTCCAACGCGGTCAAATACAATGAAGACGAAGGCACCATCACCATCAGCTTTGAGACCATGCCCAATGATATGCTGTGCATCCTGGTGGCCGACACCGGGGTCGGTATTCAAGAGCACAAACACGCGGACGTGTTTATCCCGTTTGACCGCCTGGGAGCGGAAGAATCGACCATCGAAGGCACCGGGATCGGTCTCACGATTGCCCGGCAATTGATGGAAATGATGGGCGGCCGGATTGATTTTAAAAGCCAGTTCGGCGTCGGCAGCGTGTTTTGGCTGGAAATTCCCTTTGCCGGGGAAACCCCGAATGAAACCTCTAGCATGCTGTTTCTTTAGGGCATAAATTCGCCAGGGTGCGCACCAGACCGCGCACCCCCTGGAGCCGTTCCGGTGCCCCTTTCCACGCCCGCATCAAAACCAGTTTGTGGTCCGGGCGCAGTTTTACGGTGCCGGACTGGTCGGTGATGTAACGGATCAGGCCTTCGGGATTGGGGAACGTGTTGGCGCGGAACGTCACCACCGCGCCCTTCGGCCCGCTGTCAATTTTTTCGATATGTGCCAGGCGGCACAAACGCTTGATCGACACCGTCTGCAACAGGTTTTCCACCTCATCTGGCAACGAGCCAAAGCGATCAATGAGTTCAGCGGCGAAGGCCTCCGACCCGGCGTCGTCGACCAACCGGGACACGCGCCGATACAGTTCCATCCGTAAATTGAGATCCGACACATAGCTTTCGGGGATCAACACCGCAATCCCCATGGCGACCTGCGGCGAATATTCGTCCGCCACCGCCGCCTCGCCACGGGCTGTGCCTCTGGCCTCCGCCACCGCTTCTTCCAGCATCTGCTGGTACAATTCCACGCCGACCTCGCGAATATGGCCCGATTGTTCTTCGCCCAGCAAATTGCCTGCGCCGCGGATGTCCAAATCGTGGGACGCCAACTGGAACCCCGCGCCCAAGCTGTCCAGGGTTTGCATCACGGTCAGGCGTTTTTGTGCCGCGGACGTGACGGTCTTGCCCGGCGGCAAGGTCAAATATGCATAGGCACGGGTTTTCGACCGCCCCACCCGGCCGCGCAACTGGTACAATTGCGCCAAGCCAAACATATCCGCACGGTGGATCAAAATGGTGTTGACTCTGGGCAAGTCGAGGCCGCTTTCGATGATGTTGGTGGACAACAAAACATCGAATTTAGCGTCGTAAAAATCAGAAATAATGTCTTCCAGATCAGCCGCCGGCATTCGTCCGTTGACCACTGCAACGGTGACTTCGGGAACCAGTTCTTTCAGTTTCTTTTTCAAAAACGCCTGGTCCTGGATGCGTGGACAGACATAAAAAGTTTGCCCACCCCGAAACCGTTCCCGGATGATCGCTTCGCGCACCACCACCGGGTCAAACGGCATGACAAACGTGCGCACCGCCAAGCGGTCTACCGGCGGAGTGGCGATCAGGCTCATTTCCCGGACCCCGGTCAGGGCCAGTTGCAAGGTCCTGGGAATGGGCGTCGCGGTCAGCGTCAACACATGCACGTCGGCCTTCAGAGATTTCAGTTGTTCCTTGTGCTTGACGCCGAAATGCTGTTCTTCGTCAATGATCAACAGACCCAAATCGCGAAACCCGACATCTTTCGCCAGCATCGCGTGGGTGCCGACAACAATGTCCACATCCCCCGTTTTCATCGCCTCTTTATTGGCTTTCATATCCCTGGCCGCAACCAAACGGGACAATTGCGCAATCTTGATCGGAAAACCCTTAAAGCGCTCTTGAAAATTGCGAAAATGCTGCCGCGCCAACAGGGTCGTCGGCACCACCAAGGCCACCTGGCGGCCCGACATGGCGGCGACAAAGGCGGCCCGCAGGGCAACCTCGGTCTTGCCAAAGCCAACATCGCCACAAACCAGCCGATCGGTTGGCCGACCGGCCCCCAGATCCGCCACCACGGTGGCGATCGCGCGGGCCTGGTCTTCGGTTTCATTGTAAGGAAAGCGCGCCGCGAACTCATCCAACGCGCCCGGATCGGGTACCATCCGTTCGGTTTGGCGCAACTCACGCCCGGCGGCAATTTTGATCAGTTCTTCGGCCATGTCTTTAAGGCGTTCTTTCAGCCCCGCCCGACGCGCCTGCCAGGCCGCCCCACCCAACCGGTCCAATTGCGCCCCGGCGTCTTCCGATCCATAGCGGCTGATCAGGTCGATGTTTTCGACCGGCAAAAACAATTTTGCGTTCCCGGCATATACCAGTTTCAGGCAATCGTGCGCCGCGCCGCCGACATCCAGGGTGTTCAAACCGGCGTATTGCGCGATGCCGTGTTCCAAATGCACCACCAGATCGCCATCCGACAACGTCGAAACGTCGGCAATAAAGTTTTCCGCCGACACCTTGCGTTTGCCCGGACGGCTGAGGCGTTCGCCCAAAATATCTTGTTCGGAAATCACCGCCATGTCGGCGGAAACAAACCCGCGTTCAAGCCCCATTACAGCCACCCCAATGGCCCCCCGGGGCAAGCTTTCCGCGTCTTGCCAACGCTCCACCCGAACCAGGGGTTTGAGGCCGTGTTCATCCATCACCGTGATCAAACGATCACGGGTGCCGATGGTAAACGCACTGATGATGGTATTCAGGCCTTGGCCCTGCAACGCTTTGACATGCGCCCCCAACGCGTCGAACACGTTGACCTCGGGGTTCACCCGGGCGTCGGAAAAATCCCGTCCGGCGCGGCCACCGGCGTTCAACACCGCGTCGCCGGCGGGGCCGTCAAACGGATCCAATTGGGCGGTGGGCACACCTTGCAACGCCTGATCAACGTCTTGTTTGGTCAAATACAGCCGCTCGGGTGGCACCGGCTTGTACACCGGCGCGTCCGCCGCCTGGCTCCCTTTGGGTGCGTCCAGTAAGGTTTTGCGGGCAGTGTAGTATTCGCCGATCAAATCCAGGCGGGCGTCAACGGCATCGGAGGTTTGGTGATCCAAAACCACCACCGCGCCGGGCATATAGTCCAAAATGGTTTCCAGACGACCGTCGTAAAACAACGCCAGCCAGTGTTCCACACCCATGTGGCGGCGCGCTTCGCTGACCGCTTCAAACAAGCTATCCGATTTTGACACCGCGCCGAACAAAGCCCGGTAACCGGTCCGAAAACGGCTGATGGCGGCGGCGTCCAGGGGCACTTCGCTGACCGGACGCAAGATCAATTCGGCGACATCGGCGGTGGTACGCTGGGTCGCCGGGTCAAAACGGCGCAGGCTTTCCACCTCGTCGCCAAAAAAATCCAGGCGCACCGGTTGATGGGCGCCGGTGGGAAAAATATCAACCAGGCCGCCGCGTTTGGCGAACTCACCCGGTTCCATCACCGTTTGCGCATGGTGATAACCGTGTTCAACCAAATAAGTATCCAGAGTTTTGGCGTCCACGCTGTCGCCGGGGCGCACATGCAAGCTGGCGTCCCGAAAGGCGTCCCGCGGCGGCACACGCTGTAAAAAGGCGCTCACGGTCGCCACCACAACCCGCCCGCCCGCCGCCGCGGTTTCGCCCCGCGTCAAAAGCCGGGTTAACGCATCAATGCGTTGGCTGACAAGGGTGCTGTTGGGCGACACCCGGTCGTAAGGCAGACAATCCCACGCCGGAAAATCAATCCGTTCCACATCGGCGGCAAAAAACCCCAGCGTCTCGTCCAGACACGCCCCGGCAACATCATCACGGGCAATAAACAAGACATCGCGGCCCGCCTTGGCCAGCTCCGCAACAACCCGGGCATCCACCCCAACCGGGGTTCCAGAAATCCGCACGCGGCCCTTAACTGAGAGCATTTCGACTATTTTTTTCAATGAATTACGTGCCATTATTAATGTTTTTATTAAAGTTCTGAAGGCGCGCCATCAGCGCCGTATCCCAAGTCTCAGGCACGGCAGATTGGCCCATCACCCAGCGAAACAAATCCAGATCGTTGTTCTGCAACAAGGCTTCCAAAGCATCAATTTCAAGCGCCGCCAAATCGGCCACGTGGGCGCGGGCGAAGGCACCAAACAAAACATCGTTTTCCTTCATGCCCATGTGGGTGCAATGGAACAACAGGCGTTTACGTTTGCGATCGAGTGTTTCGGTCATCGGTCAGCTCGGCCAGGGTTTTGGGAGAAGTCGTGTGTTGGGACAAGACTGAAGGTATAAATCTTTGTATCGTGTCTGTCAGCACACTCCTTTTATCGCATTCACGGATCACCCATGCGCCCGGAAATTCTATACCCTCTGTTTAAGCCCGTTGACAGCCTGAAAGGCGTCGGTCCGCGCTTAAAACCCGCATTGGAACGCCTGGCCGGGCCGCATGTGGTGGATTTGCTGTGGCATCTGCCCTCAGGTGCGGTCGACCGCCGCCACCAGTGCCCGGTCAACCAGGCCCATCACGGCTTGCTGTGCACGCTGACGGTCAGGGTTTTACAGCACCTCAAACCGCCCACCCGGTCCCGGCCTTACCGGGTTTTGTGCGAAGACCAAAGTGGTCCGTCCGGGGGCAGCCTGGTGCTGACCTTTTTCCACGCCCATGCCGATTATCTCGGCAAGACCCTGCCCGAAGGCGAACTGCGCGTGGTGTCTGGAACGATCGAAGATTACAACGGTGAGCTGCAAATGACCCACCCCGAGCACATCGTCCGGGTCGCAGACATCGCCACCGTCTTGACCCTCGAGCCCACCTACCCGTTGACCTATACGGTGTCGCAAAAGGTCCTCACCAAGGCCATCCGCAAGGCCCTGGATCAAACCACGGCCCTTGCCGAATGGCACGACCCGGCGTTGCTGGGCAAACATGGCTGGCAGACCTGGTTCGAAAGCTTGCACCGCGCCCACCATCCCGATGATTTGACCGATTTGGAGGCCCAGGCCCCGGCCCGTCAACGCCTCGCCTATGATGAGTTGCTGGCCAACCAATTGGCTTTACGGTTGGTGCGACGCGCCTTGCGCCGATCCAAAGGCTTGGCAATCCGGGGCGATGGACGGTTGCGGGCACGGGCCATGGACAGCCTTGCGTTCACCCTGACCGGGTCACAAACCACGGCGCTGGGCGAAATCATTGCCGACATGGAATCCGACCTGAGAATGTTGCGTTTGCTGCAAGGCGACGTCGGTTCGGGAAAGACCGTGGTGGCCTTTTTGGCGATGCTGGCGGCGGTTGAGGCGGGCTCCCAGGCGGTGCTGATGGCCCCGACGGAAATCCTCGCCCGTCAACACCTGGCGACCATCGCGCCATTGGCCGCCGCCGCAGGGCTCAACGTGGCGATTTTGACCGGGCGGGAAAAAGGCAAAACCCGCGCGGCCATTTTGGAAGACCTTAAATCTGGCCACACCCACATCGCCATCGGCACCCACGCGTTGTTTCAAGACGGCGTGGCGTTCGCCGACTTGCGCATGGCGGTGATTGACGAACAACACCGCTTTGGCGTCCATCAACGCCTCGAACTGGCCGCCAAGGGGGCCCAGGTGGACATCCTGGTGATGACCGCAACACCGATCCCCAGAACCTTGATGCTGACCGCATACGGCGATATGGACGGGTCGCGTTTGGTGGAAAAACCCGCCGGGCGACGGCCCATCGACACCCGGGTTCTGCCATCGTCCAAATTGAGCGAAATCGCCGCCGGGGTGCGCCGCAAGGTTAAAGCGGGGGCCCGGGTGTATTGGGTGTGCCCGTTGGTGGAAGATAACGAAACCCTCGACCTGGCCGCCGCCGAAGAGCGTTTTAAAGACTTGAGCCAAATGTTCGGCGCGCGCGTCGGCCTGGTCCACGGGCGCATGAAAGGTCAGGACAAAGACGCCGTGATGGCGGATTTTAAATCCGGTGCAATCGACATCCTGGTCGCCACCACGGTGATCGAGGTGGGCGTAGATGTGCCCGAAGCCACGGTGATGGTGATCGAACACGCCGAACGCTTTGGCCTGGCCCAACTGCACCAATTGCGCGGCCGCGTTGGTCGCGGAGATCAAGCCTCGACGTGCTTGCTGGTGTACCTGGCACCATTGAGCAAGATGGCTCAAAAACGCCTCAAAATCATGCGCGAAACCGAAGACGGGTTTGTCATCGCCGAAGAAGATTTAAAATTACGCGGTGCCGGCGAACTGCTGGGCACCCGCCAAAGCGGTTTGCCGGAACTCAGACTGGCGGACCTGGCCTTGCACCAGGACTTGCTGGCCACCGCCACCGCCGACGCCAAACTGGTTTTGCAAACCGATCCCGACCTGCACAGCCCCCGCGGGCAGGCGCTGCGCTGTTTGCTGTATTTATTTGAACGCGACGCGGCGATTAAGCTGTTGCGGTCGGGCTGATGATCAATGAACCGGATCGTCCGCGCGCTTGTCTTGGTGTTCGGTGGAGCGCACCTTGACCTGGCCCCGATCGGCCACCGGGCGGTGATCAAGCGGCGTGACGATCCCCCCGGAAATGACCATTTTCAGGGCTTCTTCGACGCTCATCGACAATGGCACGATGTCTTCTTTCGCCACGAAAATTAAAAACCCCGAGGTCGGATTGGGGGTGGTGGGAACAAACAAATTGATCACATCGGGCTCGGTCAGACTTTGCACCTCGCCCTTGGTGCGCCCGGTGATGAACGCGATCACCCACATGCCCCGGCGGGGGTATTCAACCAGCACGGCTTCGCGAAAGGCATTGGATTGTTGCGCCAGAACGGTTTCCAAAATTTGCTTCAACGCATTGTAAACACCGCGCAGCACCGGAACCTTTGAAATCAACCGGCCCCATATCCGCTGAAAAAAGCGCCCCATGAACCCCGCCGTCAGCGCACCGATCAAAATCAGACCGACCACCATAACCACGACCCCCAAACCGGGCACCCCGTAGGGCAGATAGGTTTCGGGGTTGTATTTCAACGGAATCAGCGGCGTCACCTTGCTGTCCACATAAGCGACAAACACCCAGCCCAGATAAAACGTGATCGAGATCGGCGCGGTGATCAAAATACCGGCGATAAAATAGCCCCGCAATTTGCCCATGATGCTCAACCGCATGGGTTTATTTTCAGGTGGGCTCGGGGCGGTATCTTGCGGCATGATGGTCGCCTTGTTGTTCGTATTTGCGCGAAAGGATCTGGTGCGCACACTCTACCAAGTGCATCGGATCATCAAGTGATTTTCTTCACGATCCTGGGGCTATTTTACTCCCTTCGCGCGGTTACGATCCGGCTTTACGGCTCATGGAGCGGATGGTGTCGGCCATGATGTTGAGCAGCCCGCGAATAAATGGATCGGCTTTTTTCATCTTGGCGAGAAACATTTGCTCGGTGATGACAATCACCGTGGCCGCATCCCTGGCCCGCGCGGTGGCCATTCGAGGGCTGTCGTCGATCAGCGACATCTCGCCAAACATCGCCCCCGCCCCGATGGTCGCAAGAATTTGTTCCGGGCCGTCGTCGTTTTTGCGGACGATCTCCACGGTGCCTTTTTGCACGATATACGCGGTGTGTCCGGTGGACCCCTGTTTGAAAATAATATCGCCCGCAGCAATCACTTTGCGTTCGATAATGGTATCGCGCCCCGAAGCCATGTCACCGTATCCTTTCGTTATGTCACCACGAACGGCCCCGGACGGAACCGGTTCGCGTGGTCATTGGGCCAAGGCGGCGGCAAAAATACCGCGCGCCACATACAGCGCGTCCAGCGGTTTCAAACCGGCCTTCATGCGCGGATCATAAAGGGTTTTCAGATACAATTTATCCCACCGCGACCACTCTTGCGCGGTATCCAGGGGCTTGAACAAGGTCGGCCAATAGGCATCCACATCATTGGGCAGGCCCATCACCTGGGTTAGTTCTTCCAGCAAACACGAATTGATCTGGGCCGGGTCGCGTTCCACATTGACCACCACAATGGCCTTCACGATACGTTCGTCGGGTTTTTTCCAGTTGAGGAAAAAACACACCATGGTCGGATCCCCCGTCAGCCGGCGGATCACCGATGGGTCAATGTTCGCGCCACGAATGGCACCCATGTCTTTGCGCTTTAGAAAAATTAAATCAATGCCGGGGCCGGGGGTGCCCGGTTTCACCTGCTTGAATTTCACCCCCGTCAGTTTGACCAACCCGGTGAGACGCTGGCTAACCATGTCGGCCATTTGTTGCGTCACCTGCCCCTGCACCGTGATCCCCACCGGGCCTTGCCATTTGGCAATCACTTTGGATCCGGTGTTCAAGCCATATTCATCGCCGAACACGACGTTCCCGAAATGGCGCACCAAATCGTCCAGTTGCGGGCGCAATTCCTGGGCACTCCCGGGCGTTGAGAGCCCGAAAGCAACGCAAAAAATCAAAATAAAAACCCGCCGCACGATTGATACTCCCCTGAGAGGCCGACGCAAAATGAAACCATCGCGGTTCAGTTGTGCTAAGATTGTATCCTATGGTGCAAATGCCCAAGCCGTAAACTCATAAACACAAAGGTAACACATGACCACCACAGCCATTGTTTCCATCATCTGTCCCGACCGCGTCGGACTGATTTCCGCCATCACCGGGCGATTGTTCGATCTTGGCGCGGACTTGGGCGACACGTCTTTTAGCGTTTTGAACGCGAAAGCCGATTTTAACGCGGTCTGCGTTTTCCCCAATACCATGGACCTGGACACGCTCAAAGGCGAACTGGCCGATCTGCCCGAAACCGCCGGGGCGAACATAGAGGTCGAACATATGGACACGACGCCCGCATTGGCGCCATCGCCATCCATTACCCACGCCATCACCGTGTCCGGTGGCGATTGCCCGGGCCTGATGACGCGTTTGTGTGAAGTGTTTCAGCTCTCAAACGCCAACATCGTGCACATGAAATCCGAACGGGTTCAGGGGGGGGACAAAAATCAGTACGTGATCAGCGCGTTCGTCACCATCCCGGCCGCAAACGAACAAATCTGCCTGACCACCGTCACCAACACCGCCGGGGAACTGGGTTTGACCTGCCAATGGGAAAAGCTGGTTTCCCCATAGACGCCGCGCCCCGGGACGATTTACCAAGACGATTTACCGGGGCGATAGAATCGCCTTAAACAGGTTCCATCATGGCCACTGTCAAAGACGACTACCGATCCCTGACTGGTCCGCAAAAAGCAGCCATTTTCATGCTGTCTTTGGGCGATGAGCATGCGACCGCGTTGTTCGAGTTGATGGACGACGAAGAAATTCGCGAACTGTCGCAAATCATGTCCAGCCTGGGCTCGATCAATTCCAGGGTTGTGGAGCGATTGTTTCTTGATTTTGCCGATCAACTGTCGTCCACCGGGTCTTTGGTGGGCTCTTACGACAGCACCGAGCGGTTGCTCAACAAGGCCCTGTCAGAAGATCGCGTGGCGCAAATCATGGAAGAGCTGCGCGGCCC